>Ga0315278_10000014_pt1 | contig 177903 bp, 135 predicted proteins | sample YL17G06_0_MG_FD_203880 | JGI IMG/M metagenome (GOLD analysis project Ga0315278, IMG submission 203880) | Sediment microbial communities from Yellowstone Lake, YNP, Wyoming, USA - YL17G06_0 | ecosystem: Environmental > Aquatic > Freshwater > Lake > Sediment | place: USA: Wyoming | collected... | reverse complement strand
TCCTTATATAAAATCCCCAGGTTGTTGAGGGTGTCGGCTACAACCGATAAATACGCAGAGGGATTGGTCGCCGCCAGTTGACGATAAATCTCCAACGCTTCGGCGTACGCTTTCTCCGCTTCCTTGAAGCACGTGGTATTCTTATATAAAATCCCCAGGTTGTTGAGGGTGTCGGCTACAACCGATAAATACGCAGAGGGATTGGTCGCCGCCAGTTGACGATAAATCTCCAACGCTTCGGCGTACGCTTTCTCCGCTTTCTTCAAGCGCGTGGTATCCGAATATAACAATCCCAGGTTGTTGAGGGTCATGGCCACATCGGGTAAATACGCGGAGGAATTCGTTGCCGCCAGTTGACGCCGGATTTCCAACGCTTCGGCGTACGCTTTCTCCGCTTCCGTCAAGCGCATGGTATCCGAATACAGACTCCCCAGGTTGTTGAGGGTGGTGGCCACAACCGATAAATACGCGGAGGGATTCGTTGCCGCAAGTTGACGCCGGATTTCCAACGCTTCGGCGTACGCTTTCTCCGCTTCCGTCAAGCGTGTGGTACTATCATATAAAGCCCCCAGGTTGTTGAGGGTCATGGCCACATCGGGTAAAAACGCGGAGGGATTTCTTGCTGCCAGTTGCCGCCGGATTTCCAACGCTTCGGCGTACGCTTTCTCCGCTTCCGTCAAACGCAAGGTATCCGAATATAACAACCCCAAGTTGTTGAGGAACCCTGCTTTTGACCCATCATCCATTTTAATCGACAGGGCTTTATTACAAATTTCCTCCGCTTTTTGAAAGTTCTTTTGGTTCCATAAAAATACAACGAATCCCTGGTAATTATCAAGGTTTTCCGGGTCAATCTCCAAAGCTTTATCATAATACCCTTCCGCTTCGACGAAACGGAATTTGGCCTCCAGCAGACGCGCCCCTAAAATATATTTCTTTACCAATTGTTTGCCTTTTTTTGCCGCCACTTTAACCCGCTGTTCCGCTTTCTTTTTCTCTTCTTCAACAATTTTAAAGGCCCTATCCAATTTCTCCTTGTTCAATACTTCCAATGCCTTATCAATATCCCCTTTGGTGAAATACCCAAAAGCCTCTTTATATAAATCGGACGCTTCATCCAGGTTCACCTGCGCAAACTCCTCAGACATTTGTTTCGCCTGCGCCAGTGCCGCATCCCGTTCTTCCGTCAGACGACGAATTTCCGCCTCTTTGCCCCCGATAATCTCGGTTTCGATTTTTTTCAACCGTTTATCGAATTCCTCGTTTATTGCTTTAACCGCAATCCCGAAGTAAGCCAGCCGTGCCTCTTTGCCCCCGATAATCTCGGTTTCGATTTTTTTCACTTGCTTATCGGATTCCTCGTTTATCGCTTTAGCCGCAATCCCGAAGTAAGCCAGGGCATTTTTCTGCCACTCCCCTTCCTGGCACATGACGATTTCCAATATCTCATCCGGGTTTTGCCGAAGCACCACCCTTTCCAGGTCCTTTTTATCAATGACTTCAAACCCTTTTTTCTGAACCACCACCATTACCACATCGCCGGGGTTTTTACCGGGAAAATCCAACTGGAATAAACCCGCGCCGGTGCTAACCCCCGGGTTGGCCCCAAAAGCAGACAATTGGGCATTCACGACGGGCTTTCCCCCACTGTTGGCTAAAACGATTTTTCCCCTTAATGCCGCGCCATACACATTGGAAACCACCAGTAACACCCACACAACCAGCCATATAATGATTTTCATTTTCATTTTTTGCCTTTAACATTCCCGGTTATATTAGAGCACAGCGGGAACAAAAAATCAAGTATCAATTTTTGCCACAAAGGCACCAAGACACCAAGGAACACCAAGATAAAAATTTTTTAAAAATAAACCCCTTGGTGTACCCTGGCGCCTTTGTGCCCTGGTGGCTATTTTCATGGTATGCGGTCAGTTGACTGACACAAAATGGCCTCATTTGACAAATAGAATTTGTTATCGCATAATATAGACGTAGATCAGGAGGTACCGGTGATAAAAAAAATGATTCAACATGGTAGTAATGGGGCAATCGTAATCGATAAAACCATAATGGAACTCCTGGATTTCGATATGGATACACCCCTTGAAATTTCCACCGATGGGAAGAGCCTGATTATTTCCCCCATCGCTAATGAAAACCGGATGGAAAGGCTGAACGGATCTTTACTAAAGATAAATAAAATGCATGGGAAGACACTGGCTAGATTGTCAAAATAGAAATGGAATTTGAGCCAACTTTCCTTACGCTTGCTGAAGTATTTGAAATTCACAAAAATCAAATAGAACTATATGGCGGCATGGAAGGTATCCGCGATATATCATTATTAACTGCTGCGATTGCAATGCCTGGGGTAACATTTGATGGGAAATATTTGCATACCGATTTATTTGAAATGGCAGCGGCATATGTTTTTCATATCTGCATGAATCATCCTTTCGTCGATGGAAATAAAAGAACTGGTCTTGCCGCAGCCCTTGTATTTCTTGATTTAAATGGAATCGAAATCGAAGACCCGGAAGGAACATTATATGAAGCTATAATTAAAGTTGCTTCAGGACTTGAAAAGAAAGATTTTCTGGCCGCCTTTTTTAAAAAACTCAGTGTAAACGGAACACTTGATGCCGGCAGTTCCCTGTGGACTTGAGACAAGAAGGGGATCGGCAGAAAAACTTCCTCCACAGATTACGGCGATTAACACAGATTGTTTTTTCTTGCCTCATGATGCGAGCCTCGCCCGGAGACAATGAAAATTTTGCCACCAAGGCGCCAAGACACCAAGGAACACCAAGATAAAAATTTTTTAATAATAAACCCCTTGGTGTACCTTGGCGCCTTGGCGCCTTGGTGGCTATTTTCCTATCAGGTGTTGCAAAAAAACTGCCGGCGTATTATAATTAATTCATGACAAACAAAAAACTTGACTACCGGAAAGATGTTGCCTTCATCAACAGGGAACAAGATTTAAAGTACCTGCGAAATTATATCAACATTCGCCCTGAGTCCATTCTTTTTCTTCACGGTCCCAAATCCTCCGGGAAAACCACGTTGCTCTATAAATTTTTCGACCAAATCCAAAAAGAACAAAAAATGGAAGTCAAATTCCTGGACCTGCGCGAAACCTTCACCAACGTATACGAGGATTTCCTTAAAACCTTTTTTCGCGTTGAAACCCAGGGGGAAAAAAAGGAATCGTTGACATCCAATATCAATATCGGTTTTTTCAAAATCGATGCGGCGGTGGAAAAGAAAATCCTGGAAAAACGGGCCGATCCCTTCAAAGTTATGAAAGCGGAACTCCTGGAACTTACCCGGAAAGGGATTAAACCTGTTTTGATCATCGATGAACTCCAGGCCCTGGAGAAAATATACCTCGATAACGACAAAGAACGCCAATTGATTACGGCATTGTTCAACTTTTTTGTGGCCATGACCAAGCAAGCCCACCTGGCCCATATCATCATTGCTTCCTCGGACGGGTACTTTTTGAATACCATTTATATCGACTCAAAACTCAAAAAATGCTCTACCTTTTATAAAGTCGATTATCTTATGAAAGAAGATGTCATGGAGTGGCTGCTGAACCTGGAAAAATATTCCAAAATAACGGATTATACTCTTACCGAAGCAGATGCGGAAAAAATCTGGGATACGGTGGGCGGCAGTATGTGGGAAATCCAGGATATCCTTTCTCAACTTTTCGAGCATCCTATCGAGGATGTATTGGCCGGGTATAAACAAAAAATGTTGGGCCTGATTACTTATTACGTGGTTCAAAAAGAGCGGGAAAAACGGGAGAACATATTAAAACGGTTTATCCATGATGAAAACCTGTGGGTAATCGACACCGGCGAAGAGGACGAAGTAATTCTAAAGGATATGGTAACCAACAATATCCTTTATTTTGACCCGACCCGGGCGGTTTACTATCCCCAGGGCAAAAGTTACCACTGGGGAATCCGCATGTATTTTGAGAGTTTGAAACCGGACCAACGGAAAAAATAGTCCGGCGGCTATTTTCAGGAGAATTTAAGAACCAACGCCAGGACTGTCGATACAACGGCCAGTACGATTCCCGGCGGCAGCAGGTAATAATACACTTTGTAGAGATTCGACTTGAAATATTCATTGGTCAATACCAGGCAAAGATGAAGCGGCGAAACCAGTATCCCGGCAAAACCGATGACAAATACATACAATGATAAAGGCAGGAAATGGGCGGCGGGTAAATTTTTAATCAACGGCAGCAAAATGGGATACGCAATGGCGATAAACGCGGTATTCACCCCGGTCAAAAATCCCATGGAAAATGACACCAGGAATATAACCGCTACCACCATCCCCAACGACATCCCTATTTGACTTAATGTGGTAAAGGCATTGGATATCTCGATCATCCGTTGAAATACCATCACGGCCGCCACCAATAACACGATCCGGCCCGAAGACCTGGAAAAAAACATCCGGAACATCTCTTTTATCTTCACCCGCGCGGTAATGGTCAGGACTGCCGCTGTCAACGGCAAGGTGATGTGTAAGGGCACCGACAGGAAAAAAAACAACACGATTATCAATAACAACGGCCAGACGCCCTCAAGAAAATTTCTAACCGTCCAGTAAAATGAGTGAATCACTTTGGGAACTTCCCGCTTGATGTGGTGCTTCTTAAAATATAATAGGGTAACGATTAACCCGGCGACGACATTAAGTATGCTAAACGGGGCTTGATAGAGGATGATGGTTTTGAGGGGAATTCCTGAAAGGGTTTGAAACAACACCAAACTGGCGTACACGGGCCATACGTATTCCCATATATGACGGAACCAATAATTCATAAAGGTTTTGAATTCGGGTTTTAACTTTAAATTCTTGGTGGATACATCCACCAGCGGGGCGGATATCAGCGCCCCACCCAGCATGGGGAGGAACCCGATAATGGCCGGGGACACCATGGCTACCACCCGGGTATCTTTCATCATGGAGTTTAACGAGGAAATTAATTTATCGAACATATGCCTGGATTTCTGCACACTCTCTATATAAAGCACCATGGTGGTGATAATAAACAATTGAAGTGTACCGGCGCTGACCATCTCCTGGGCGGCGGCAAACCAGGCGGTGGTTAAATTCACCCGGAACACGATCACGGTATACAAGGACAGCAAAAAGATGGTCAGGGATAAATCCACTTTAAGCCTTAACAAAACGATCAACGCCGCAACGATGGAAGCGATTTTTAATGCTAGTATCACTGGGGTATCCTTTGTATTTTAAAAATGTCTAAGGTCAAATTTCACAATGTGGACGGTAATTATATATGAAAGTTGCGATAAAAGCAAGAAAAGCAAAATCCCACCTTTTTGAAAAAAGGTGGGGCCAAAAACTTTTGATTAATCAAAAATTTTTCAGGGGGTCCAGGGGGGCGGTTTTATAAAAAAGCCCCCCTGGTTCTTTTTATTTCTCCACTACCTGCACGCGCACTCCTTCGGAATGACTGGAAAACTCCGGCGCATACATACACTGGATCGTGGTGATACCATTGGAAAAATCCCCGGCATGACTCACCCGAAGCGGATACTCGAAAACATATGTCCCCCTGGGCAAATAATCGATAAAGAAATTGGTGGATGCATCCTTCGTACTTTCATAATAACATAACCCACCCTGCCACTTGCATCGGGAAATCACATTCTCCGGTTCAAAACCCGCGGCCCGCATATCCTTCATATGCACATACTCCATGTCCCGGTCCACCCGCAATTCGATGCGCACTTTCACCCGGTCCCCAATCTTTAATTGGCTCTTGTCCAGCGGTTTCAATACCGGGCCCGTATCGGAAGGCCGCTCGATGAAAAGCTGTTTCTTTAATTGCAGCGGCGTCTCCGCGGGCGTGATCTTGTCCAGGTTCTCAAAATACTGCCAGTAAAGACTGCCCCAGGCGGCAACGTTATTGTTATTCTTGATGGTGATATATCCCATGTCCGGGTTCACATCGCCGCCCGACCAGGAAGTCTTAAAATAACCCGTACCGGCTTCTACTTTCACATCATCCATCTTTTGCGGCTCGATGGTTATTTTTTTCGCCTTGCCCATGGTAATTTCCGGGGGCTGATTCTCGGCCAACCAGTCCTCGCCTTTGAGCAGCAGCGCGTAACATGCATTGGCCGTGGACTTGGTGGTTCCCCAATCCTGGGTTTGCTTTTGTTTCAGCAGCCATGTTTTCATACCGTCTACCGCTTCCTTGTCCCCCAGGACCTCATCGAATACTTCGATCAACAACGCCTGGGTTTCAATGGCCGACTGATACCAGTAGTAACCCCAACTTTCCTTCCAGTACATGCCCATCTCTTCGGAATAAAGGGCGTATTCTTTGATGGAATTGACAATTGCCACAGCGGTCTTGTGATTGTCGTACCGTTCCAGGGCCAGGGCAATCATCCCCTGCATGTACTTGTTAAATTTCAACCAATACTTTTCCGCCTGGCCTTTGTAATACTCAAAGGCTGTTTTAATACCGTCATCCATGGGGATATCCTTGAAATAACCGCGCACATATAAATAATGTATTTGCAGATAACTAATTTGCATATCCTCCAATTTCATCTTGTATTTTAGCAGCCCTTCATAATCTTCCTTGATTTTCAGGTCCAGGTAAGGAACCGCATTCTGCAGCATGTTCCATATTTTCTTGTCGTTCCTGCTGTCGATCACTTTTAAACGCTCCAGGTGGGCAAAACCGGAAACGATATACTGGGTGATGTAGCGGTTCTCATACATGCCGTTAAACCAGGCCCAGGCGCCCGAAGGCATTTGTCCGTCCACCAGCTTTTTTAATGCGCTGTCCAATTGGACCGACATTTTAGCCAGGTCGAACAGCAGCGCGATGCGGCGTTTTCGCTCGGTTTCGTCTTTGGCGTTCAACACCCACGGCGTCTCTTCCAACATCAAGGTTTTTAACTCCTGGTTCTTTTCCAGGTTGGACAACAGCGCATTACCGCCCGCGGCGCCCTGCGCGTTTTGCCATATCTCGAATACCCGCTTGATCCGGGGATTGGAATTAACGATATAAGACGCAATACTGTTGGCGTAATACCGGCTGAATACCTGTTCCATGCATTCATAGGGATACTCCATAAGGTAAGGTAGGGCCTGGACCGCATACCAGACCGGGTTGGAGGTAAATTCCAGGGTTAATTTATGGTTTTTAATGGTGGTGGAACTTGACGCATCCACCAGTTTTTTAAATTGGAAATCCTTCGTTTGTTTGGAGCGCACCGGCAGCGGCAGGGATTCGGTCACCAGCATGCGGTTCTTCAAAATGGGAACCGCCTGCTCCTCGCCGTCGGAAAACTGCCCGGACTTAGCCACGATGCGGTAAATAACCGTATCCACATCGTCGGGTATGCGAATGGTCCAACTGACGCGGTCGCTCTGGCCTTTCAAGGCCTTAAAAGTCCAGCCGGCGTTGTCGTTTTTAAATTTGGCATCCACCGGCTGCATGGTGGCCGCGTCGAAAAGCATGAGCTGTACATTGCCCGTAAGTTCGCCTTCCGAGAGGTTGGTAATTTTAGTGGCCAGTTCCAATGTATCGCCTTCCCTGAAGAACCGCGGGGCATTGGGAACCACCATTAACTCTTTCTGCGTTACCAGTTCATTGGAGACAAACCCGTACTTAAGGTCCCGGGTATGGCCGAAACCCATCATTTTCCATTTGGTCAGGGCTTCGGGAATGGTAAAGCTAATGATGATCTCCCCTTCGGGATTGGTTTTCAAGTGGGGATAGAAAAAAGCGGTTTCCTGGAAATTGACGCGGGCTTTGACCGTGGACAGATCGACCCCGGCCTTATCGGCGGGGGGTTCCTGGCCCGGTGTTTTCCCTCCCCCCGCTTCGCCGGATATAGACCTGGCAGTCTCATCCTTATCGCCGTTTTTCTTTTTGGCTGCCATTTTTATCGAGGCGGTCCCCTCCATCATATTATCCATGGCAGGCGCACTTTCGGCCAGCGCCACTGGGGAAGGCTGCCGCACCATTCCCGGGGCCGGCGGGGGGATGGCGCCGGCGCCGACCCTCTGGAACCTGTAACGGCCTCCGCCCCACCAACTAAAATCGAACCAATTCAACTCATCATACATCCTGGCGTAGTAATCCGAGGGTTTTTGCAGCGTCCCAATGCGGGATGTGCCCACCGTACTAAAATAATTGTTGTTTTCCCACAAGTACCGGGAATAATAGGAAGGATAGACGCTGAAATCCCAATAAAGGGGCCTGAAAGCATCCAATGAGGCGTCGTACAGCGTGGCCAGCATCTCGGCCTCGACTTTCCCCCCGGGTTCGCCTTTAGGACCCTTCTTGCCGCGAATTTTGAGCCGCCACTCCTCTTGCGCCCCGGGCGTCAACTTGTTCCTGAAAGTTTCAAAAGCGATATCTAATTCCTTATTGGACCAGGGTACGGTAATAGTGGGGTTGTAGGTAAAGATGCGGTTAAATTTGATAAAAAAAAGATGCAGCCCGATGTTGCCCCGGTATTTTTCCAGGATGGGAATCTCGATTCGCTTTTGCTCATTGTTCAATTCCACCAGTTTCTTTTCCAGGATTTTGCCCCGGTACTCGATTTCATAGAGCACGCGGACATCCTGCTCCGCCGACCCCAGTAAAAGCGCCGCCGTTTCCCCGGGTTCCACGACGTTTTTTGGAACGATAAACCATCCCAGCTCCTTACCGGGCGTGTTTTTCCCTTTCGTAGAGTAGAGGGTGAAATAGATTACCTCTTTCACGGGATTGCCGTACCTGTCCCCGGAGGTCATCTCCATGACATATTTGCCGATTTCCCAGCGGTTAAGGTCGGACAATTTTAATTCCTTGACCTCCCCGGTATCGAAGTGACCGCTAAATACCTTTTTCTCTTTTTCCCAGTTGCGGGAGTTATCTTCATTGGCATAGCCGTCATGGGGAAATAGTTTATAGTAATCGTCTTGACTCATGGTGAACCGGTCCGGCGCATCCCAGGATTTCTTCCGGAACACCCGGTTGGGTTCTTTTAATTTATAGAAAGCGATTTCGCCGGCGGCCGGGACAAAGTCGCCGGAAAGGGTGGCGGTATTCAGCGTAAAGGTGGGCTGATCCGTCTCTCTATCCAGTTGTTCCGGCAGGTTTATGCTTATTTTTAACGCGGTATAGCCGATGGGGGTTTTCTTTGATGCCTGCTGGGTCTCGCCGTTGACATCCGTCACCTCGGCATAGACGGTAAAATTGAACGCCGGTTGAGTCTCTTTGGCAAGAGAGAGGTCCGGGACGGCTTTAAAAGTGATTTGAAATTCCCCTTTTTCATCGGTTTTGGCGACGTCGTTAAGGATTTCCATGGTGGGCGAGGTGGGCGGACGCCAGTACCAACAATACCAGGGGTAGGGATAAAACGCTTCCCTGACGACGCGGTATTTAACGTCGGCGTTGTCGATATTGTACCCGGCGTAAGCCGCGGCCCTGCCTTTGACTGTAACCATATCGTCCAGCCGGTAGGTCTCTTTCATGGGATCGAAAAGGACCTGGAATTTGGGCCGTTTGTACTCTTCAACGGAAAAGGCGGCGCTGCCGTAACCGTCGGAAATGGTCATGTTCCCGTTCAGGCGGCCCACGGGTGTTTGAAAAGTACCGCTGAAGGTCCCGTATTCATTGGTGACCACGTCAAGGTGACCGACTTCCTGGCGGTTGACGTCGTAAAAGGTGACGTGGGTGGGTTGTTTGGGCATGATGCGGTTATTTTCGGCGTTGTTGTTGTCCAGCAGCAGCATGATGCCTTTAAAATAGAGGGTCTGCCCGGGGCGATAAATGCCCCGGTCGGTGAAGAAAATGGTGCGCCACTGGTTGGGGGACGGCTCGCCTTGCCTGTAGGAATAAAAGTTTTGCTGGGTATAGAGACGATCTTTGCCGGCGCTGTCGATGAACTCCAGTTGAAAAGAATTCCTGTCAAAATGAGATTGGGGTATATTAAAGTACCCGTTTGCATCTGTCTGAAACAAGGGGCCTTTTTTGGGGACATAAGCGTGGGACCACTTGCTGTATTCCTGGGACCAGGCCTGGGCTCTAGCATTGGCCAGGGGTTGGCCGGTCTGCCGGTTCATGAGGTAAAAGTCCAACCCGTCATTTCCCCGGTTGCGATGGACGTAAGCGATGTCGGAGACTGTAAGGAAACTGTAGGCAACGGCATGGAGCTGATTTTCATCGAAATCGAACGCGCTGTTGTTGGAACCCAGCAGGACATATTCCCCGGGTTCCAGGCCCGGGACTTTCATTTCCGCCGAGTGTTCCTGGAAATCGCCGTCGTCTACCAGTGTGGTTTCCCAGGCGGCTGCAGTCGATTTCTTTTTATAAAAATCCACCAGTTCATCGATCCGCAGGTTGTTTTTCTTTTGAATTTCGTCCCTGTCGGTTTTGACGATTTTTAAATAAATTTTAGTAAGGTTCCTGCATTTGACCAGCGCGGGGGAGGCGGTCCGTACAGCGGCGGCGTTTTCCACGATAATATCCAGTTGGCCGCCTTCGATCCGGTTGATCAGGTCCGTGCAGTTCCTGGCGCCGGGGGAGCCGGGGTATTTTTTTACGGCTTCATTGCACAGGTCATGGGCTTTCTTTTTATACCATTTGTATTGTTCCTGCGGCTGCGTCTCAACGGAACCTTTGGCTCCGCCATGATAAGTGGGGGGAGTGGGTTTGAATTTATTCCCCAGGTTGTCGTAATATGACGCCAGTTCATAGTAAATGTCGGCGGCCGCCGGCGAGGCGCCGTAAGTTTCGATCATTTGCCGCAGCATTTTTTCGTAGAGGATCTCTTTATTACTGAGAACCGCCTCGCTGTAAAGGAACTGGAGCCGTTTCAGATCCACATCCACCAGGGCGTCGGGCTTTTCGTCGTTTAGATGGAATTTAACCAGGTTTTGCAAGCCGGTAAGGGCGTAATAATGAAAGGCCATGGGGTCGAGGGTGGCGATTTCCAGTTTGGCGAATTCGCGGACATCGCTGAAATATTCTTCTTTATTTAATGAGAAACGGTACACCGGTTGAGTCAAGCCGGATTCGCTGTCCATGAAAAAGTCGATGGCCCGGTGGGCCAGGAAATCGTAGAGGGTAGGCCGGTATTTTCGGCTGTCTGTCCCCGGGATCAATATTTTGTCATAGATATCGATCTTCGTTTTCTTAGCGTTTTCCGGATCCGCCAGGGATTTTTGATAATGATCCACGATTGCCTGGACGATTTTTCTCAAGTCCCAGGTGCGGATATCGTCTTGTTTCATGTCCGCATCCGCGATGTTGGTGCGATTCAGGAACCTATAGCGGTTGGATTGATAAAAGCTCCAGGTTTGTTCCGCCAGCATGGAGTGGAGAACCGGTGTGATGGGGAATTGGCTTTGGTCCAGTTCGCCGGTTAATTGGTTATAAATCTTAAGGAAAGAATCTTCTTCCACTTCCTGGATGAACCGCAATTTATGAATGAGGGCCTTAATAATTTCGGCGGCATTTTTGTTGTCTTTGGCGGTTTTGTATATCTTTTCGACGACTTCCAGGGCGGATTTCGGTAGGCCCTGGTTGTTGAATTCTTCCACCTTTTGCCAGAGTTTCTCATAGTCGAAGCGGTCATTTTGATCTGTCATGATGTTATTACCTCCTATCTTATCATTGGCGTCGAGTTCGTTCCTACCGCCGCCGCAGGCGGCGATTAAAAACAGCGAAACCATTACAGCGAACCCCAACGATGCAAACGTTACTAACAGGTTGTTCCTTTTTTTCATATTGACCTCCTATCCTGTTATGATTATAAAGTAAACCATTTAGTCGGAAAGGTCAATGGCAATTCCCCGGTTTTTTATTTTTTAATACCGCTTGCCGCTTTAGCGGCATTTTTTTGTTGACAATATAATTCAGATGGTGTAAAATCAGTTTGAATTAAAAAATTACTGTTTAAGCGGTAAAAATGAGGCGGTAATGGAAGATAGCGATATCTGGCGTGTCATAACATTGCATCGAAAGCACAGTGGGCTTTCGCGGCTCGAGCTGGCGGATATTGCCGGCGTCGGCAAGACGGTTATTTACGATATCGAACATGGTAAAGAAACCGTGCAATTTTCAAGTTTGAAAAAGGTGCTGGAGGCCTTGAATATAAAAATTCGTTTAGAGAGTCCGGCGCTGGAATTCTTAATGTCGAGGGAGAAAGAAGAAAGGACATGAGAAGGGCTGAAGTGTATATGCACGGCGCCAGGGCCGGGGTACTGGAAGAAATTGAAAAAGGAAAAAAATATACCTTTTGCTATGATGAAGGATATATTGGCGACCCGGTATCTCTTACCATGCCGGTATCTAAAAAGCAGTACGAGTTCGATAGCTTCCCTCCTTTTTTCGAGGGACTTTTACCCGAAGGCGTTCAATTGGAGGGATTGCTGCGGGTGAGAAAAATCGACAAAAATGATTTGTTTGGTCAACTGGTTGCAGTGGGAGAGGACATGGTCGGGGCAGTAACCGTGACGCCAATACTTGAAAGGTGAAATTGTGAATAGGTGTCCCATCACATACGAACTGACAGAAAAGACCTACTCTGCCGCGGGTCTGCGAATGCTTTTCCCACGACTTACCGAACTTAATATATTCCCGTATTCGGCGGAAGAGCAAGTAAGAGAAGCCGCGCAAAGGGCTTCAAAAATGTCTGTGCAGGGAGTACAGCCTAAGTTGAGCGCTGTTCTGAATGTAAAACAAAAAGTATTCGAGATAGTCGATAAGAATGGGCAGTATATTCTAAAGCCCCGGAATTATATTTATCCTGGATTACCTGAAAATGAAGATCTATCTATGAAAATGGCCAAATTAGCGGAAATCGAAACGCCGGCTCACGGGTTAATGTATTCGAAGGATGGGTCCATGACTTATTTTATCAAACGGTTTGACCGTATCGGTAGAAATATGAAATTGCCGGTAGAAGATTTTGCTCAATTAACAGGGAATTCCAGGGACACCAAATACGAATCTTCGATGGAAAAAGTAGCGGGAGTGATCGACCGATTCTGTACGTTTCCTGCCGTTGAAAAAATAAAGCTTTTTCGTTTAACCCTGTTTAATTTTTTAATCGGGAATGAGGATATGCATCTGAAAAATTTTTCTTTGATTACCCGGGGCAATAAAATCCAATTGTCTCCAGCCTACGATCTAGTAAATTCATCGATTGCCTTAGAGAGGCCATCGGAAGAAATCGCTCTTCCCCTGGGGGGAAAACGGAGGAACTTAACGGCCCGTTTGTTTATCGATTATTATGGAAAGGAAAGGTTGGGTTTAAAGGAGAAAATCATTCAAAGCATTATCGATAAAATCATTGGGGTCTTTTCCGGATGGGAGAATCTGATCGATACCAGTTTTCTTTCCGGTAATATGAAGATAAAATATAAAGAGTTGCTAAACCGGCGTAGGCAAGTCCTTGGAATTTAAGCGGAAAATTTTGGATCGCCGGGATTATTAATATGCCTTCGCCCTCAATGAAAACAGGGATTCTCACAGTCGGGCATATTCCTTCAGCATACCCCGGATGGCCTTCGGGCTGCTCAAACACTTGTCGCAGAGGATAAATTTCGTGCAACCGTAAACATCTTCCTCAGCAAAGAAGTAATTGCATTTGCTATTTTCGCAGAAATCCGGGTCCTCATGCTCCGGGCAGGGTACTTAAGAATCAGAAAAAATTCGGCTGCCTCCTATTCCCTCCTTTCAATCGATAGCCAGGAAAATACCGGGCTTTTCAAAAAAATGGAAACCTCTTCACTCAAAGAGTTGTGATTTCCTGGAATTCAGGAAACACTTCCTGGTAAATAGGAATGATTTCCTCAAAATGAGGAAACATTTCATGAAAATCAGGAAACACTTCCTGGAAATGAGGAAATGTTTCCTGTCGGAGAAGAGTGATTTCCAGGAAATCAGGAGACGTTTCCTGTTGGAGAGGAGAGCTTTCCTGAAAATCAGGAAACATTTCCTGTCAGAGAGGAGATATCTCCTGAAAATCAGGAAATGTTTCCACTCAGAGAGGAGTGATTTCCTCAAAATGAGGAAACGTTTCCTGTTGGAGTGGAGTGTTTTCCTGGAAATCAGGAAACATTTCTTATTGGAGAGTTTTGTTTTAAATTTCCTGGGAAAATATTGGCAAAAAAAGATAAACGCATGGCTCTTCGTCATTCTCAAAAGGCGTAGTTTTTGGGTGATTTCTTTGCCTGTCACTTTTATCCCCCCGGTGGGCAAATAGACCTTGCTTTTTGTTTTGTTCTATAGTACAACTATCTTTCGAGATTATTTAGAGGTGGTATAAATGAGTGAACTCCAGAGCAAGGATGTAGTGGAAGGCCTGGTATTGCAATTATCGGAACCGGTGATTAAAAAGGCAAGAGGGAAATGCCGCGCAATGGCTAAAGCGAAACTGGTTTATTACCCGGCGGAGAAAGGAAAACCGCCTATCGAAGGAAAGGAAATATTTAGCTTTGAAAGCCCCATCGGACCGATTGAAAAAGATGAATTGAAATGGTACATAGAATGTTATTATATCTGGCCCGCGGGTCCATTTAAAGACCGGGCGCAAAAGGCGGAGAAAGATTTACCTGTATGGGGAAAAGCCATTTATGATGAAGTATTTTCCAGGGTTTCCGCCCATAACGTATTAAGCGCTTGGGCGCATGCCACCGGCACGAAGCGGCGGTTTACCGTTTCCATCGATTCCCGCATGGTGGAAGGAACCAAAGAGAAAAGGCAGCTTGAAGCCAATGAAGCGGCATCGGAGTTATTAAGTTTGCCATGGGAATTGATGCATGATGGGAAAGAATATATGTTCCAGGGCGCCAAGCCGGTCCAGGTTCGCAGGCAGTTGCCCAACACGAAAGAATTGGAATCGATCGTTTCGGAACCGCCCATCCGTATTTTATCCGTCAGTCCCAGGCCAGACGATGAATCCGCCGGGTATATCGATCATCGTATCAGCGCCATCCCGCTGGTGGAAGCGATGGAGAACCTGGGGGGACTGGTTGAATTAACAGTGCTGACGCCCGCTACTTTCCACGCGCTGGAAAAGGAATTAGACAACGCCCAACAAAAAGGGACCCCCTATCACGTGATTCATTTCGATGGGCATGGTACATTTTATGAGGATAAAGGGATGGGCGCTTTGTGTTTCGAGGACCCGGCGGATGTGGATAAAATCGAAGAACGGGGGGTGGAACTGATTGATGCCAGGAAGTTGGCGGCCATGATAAAAGATTACCGTATCCCGTTGTTTTTCCTGGAAGCGTGTCAATCCGCCATGACCGAACATGATCCCACCGCATCCGTGGCCGCCGCGTTATTGAATGAAGGAGCGGCCAGTGTGGTGGCCATGAGTTATACGGTATTGGTGGAAACCTCCCACAGGTTTGTAAAAGCCTTTTATAAGGAGTTGGCCGGGGGTTCGCGGATCGGGGATGCAATGTTGGCCGGTCACCGGGCGCTTCATTCCGACCCGAAAAGATTCAAGATATTCGGGGCGGGTGAACTGGAGTTGCAGGATTGGTTTGTGCCGGTGTTGTACCAGGAAAAAGAGGATGTGGCGTTGTTCAAAGGTATGGCTTCCTCAATTTCCCCGGAAGAGGTGAGAAAGACACGGGAGGCCGGTTATGGGAAATTGCCTCCCGTGCCGGAGCACCGGTTTACCGGTCGCAGTCGGGAGTTATTGTCGATGGAACGTATGTTGGAGCAGCAGTCTTATATTGTCATTTGTGGGCAGGGGGGCGAAGGAAAAACGACGATAGCCGCTGAATTGGGGCGCTGGCTGATACGGACGCGACGGTTTGAGCGGGCGGTGTTTGTGTGCGTGGAGGATGTGTATGATGTGCGGACCGTAGTGGATCGCATCGGGCAACAGTTGGTGGAGAATTATTCGGTTGCGCAGTTTCCCGATGCGGAGTTAATGACCGGGGCGTTAGTACCCATCGAAGTGGAGTTGAAAAAGAGAAAGACCTTGCTGGTACTGGATAACATGGAGAGTATTTTGCCGCCTGTAGGGAAACCGGCGGGTGATTTGACCGATTATACCGTCCAATTAGAGCCGGAGGAATTGGAGGTGTTTTTCCAATTGTGCCAGAAGTTAAACGCCGTTGGTGATACGCGGCTGGTGTTTACGTCGCGGGAGGAGCTTCCGCCTCCGTTTGATGGAGAGAAAAATCATTTCGAGTTGTGGCGACTTTCTCAATCCGATGCCATTAAGTTGGTTATGGATGTGATGGCCAACGCGGGGATATTCCCGAAGGAGGAGGAGCCGGGAGGAACACCGCCGAATGTCGAAGCGTTGGTAGAAGCGGTCAATTGTCACGCCCGGAGCCTGGTGTTAATTGCGCCCTATGTGGGTGAAATGGGGGTAAATCAAACAAAAGAGAACCTGGAACAGTTAATGATAATCCTTCATCAAAAGCATCCCGATGACCGGGAGCGGTCGGTTTTTGCGTGTGTGGAATTGTCGTTGAGACGGTTGTCGCCATGGGTACGTGAGGCAATAAAACCCCTCGCTGTATTTCGTGGAGGCGGCCATATTGCTACTATTCAAATGGTGTTGAATCTGGACGAGAACAAACAAACCGAATTGGTCAGTGAGTTGCTTCAAACCCGGCTCGTGGAATTCATGCCATATAACTACCTTCGGTTTCACCCGGCATTAAGTCCCTATTTGCACCAGGAACTTGACGAAGTGGAACTCGCCGAATACACCACCCGTTGGGCCAAATGTATGATGGAGATGAGTTTCTTTTTATATCGACAACAATCTCAGGATTCCCGTGTTTCTTCCGCCTTGACACTTCTGGAACTTCCCAACCTGGTCTTTCTGCTGGAATATGTGGAAGAATTAGGGAACCCGGAACTAACAATTGAGCTATCTTTAATATTAGAACAATTAATTATACTTTTGGGTAGACGTCACTTACTGGCGCATGTCATCGCAATACAGGAACAGGAACGCGGGGAATTGACGGATAGGAGTCATACCAGGTTTGACTCGAAACGTGCATACATAGAACGATTATCGGAAACAGAAAATCTACAACAGGCATTGGAGGAGACCCAGGCATTACTGGAACAATGCTCAAATGCGGGTGATACGGCTTATCCCGAAGCGTCATATGATTTAGCGGGAGCACATTTTTTAATGGGGCGACTATTAAAAAAAGGGAGAGCATGTGAAGCGGCCATTCCCTTTATCGAGGAAGCGTATCGCCGGTTCCAGGTCCTGGCTGAACAGGGAAATCAATCCGCAGCCGGTATGGCATCGGCGTCTCTGGCGGAAAAAGGCGATTGCCTCTTTTTATTGGGGCGGTTGGAGGAATCGGCCGATGCGTATCGACAGAAAATCGAGATTGATGCAGAATTAAACAATGTTCGGGGATTGGCGAATGGGAAAGCCCAACTGGGAACGGTAAGGATGTACCAGGGAAAATTGAAGGACGCCCTGGGAGCTCATAGAGATGCAATGGAACTATTTAACAGTCTTGGAGAATTGTCTTCTGTGGCAAAGGCTTGGCATCAAATTGGGATGGCGCATGAAGAGGCCGAGCATTGGGCAGACGCAGAAGAAGCCTACCGTCAATCTCTGGCAATCGAAGTCCAACAACACGATTCGGCAGGTGAAGCATCCAGCCTCAATCAGTTGGGCAATCTTTACGATAAAATGAACCGATGGGAGGAAGCAGTGGTGTTTTACCGTCAGGCAGTGGAGAAGCGCGTCGATATGCATGATCGGGCCAAAGAAGGTCTTTGTCGGAGCAACATGGCCATTACACTCGTTACGCTCGAACGCTACGACGAGGCCAGAAAGGAGATCCTCCGGGCCATCGAATGTAAAGAGAACTTAGGCCATTCCGCCCAACTCTGGAAAGCCTATCAAATTTTATCGGATCTCGAACGGAAGGTTGGAAATGAATCGACTATGCATCATGCCTGGGAACAGGCGTTTCAATTGTATCTATCATACCGCAGGGACGGTGGCGAGAATCATTATCTTGAAGGGGAAGTGTGTACCAGGGTTGTTCAACTCATGGAATCAATGACCCCGAAGGAAATCGGGAAAATGCTCTGTGAGCAAAACGCTAATGTAAAAGCCGGTGATTCATACAAATTATTTCTCTCTAAACTGCTATTGATCTTGGCCGGTTCGCGAGACCGGGCGCTGGTAGAGGATACGAATTTAATTTATCATGGTGCTGTGGAACTTACGCTGCTCCTAGAAAAACTTAAAAAGATGGAATCCGGGACCTCTAAAAAATAGAAAGATTAAATTTAAAAACCATTGCCGGATTACCTTTACATCTCATTGTAATCCTTTCTTAAGAACTTCGCCTGTTTGGTGAAGGAGGCGATGGTGTGCGATGATATATCCAGCTTAATTAACCTTTGCCTTTCTTCGTTTTCCACCTTATCCCGGTTAAGCGTTAAGATGTACTGAAAATCATCGAATTTCTCTTCCTGCATTTTTAAAAAATTCAAACTCTGCACCAATGTATCCTGGTCCACATCGAAAATATTGTCATGGATGACTATTTTCGGGTGCCTTTGCCCGGTATAGTCATTAAATAATAGAGCCAAATCGTAAATAAATACTTTCGTCCGTTCAACGCTGTGACTCCCATCATCGAAAGTCCTCATTTCAAAGCGGACGACTTCCTTTGAGTTACTTCGATCGATGGTATCAATATTAAATGAACACTGCCTGTTCCCCATTATCAGCTCGTGGATATCGGAAATAGTCGCATTAAAACCGGCCTTTACTTCTGAAGCTTTTTCAATACACTCCCCCAGTTCATAAATGAGTCGCTCTTTTTCAGATTTTAACTTTAAAACCTTTTTTTCCTCTGCGTCATACTGCTTGAGGAGTGACCGTATCTCGCTTAACTCCTCATTCTTTTTATCATATATCCGCAAACTGGTTTTCAAATCCTTCATCACACCTTTTTGATCTATTTTGCTTGCTTTTTCCGAATATTCATTATCAAGGGAGCGGGTCTCTTCGGTGATCTTTTTTAATTGAGTCGTAAGCGCCTGGGTTCGATCATTGACAAGTTTTTGCTGGAAATTTTCAATCCTGGATTTAAATGTCTTTACTTGTTCCAAAGACCGGACAATCATATTCCCCAATCCTTGTTTAAACTGGTTATAGACGATTTCAATATCTTCTTCGCCAATGATTTCCGGCCTGGGCAAGGAATCGATTCTCTTTAATTCATAGCGAATCGCTTTTTGCTCATGCCTTAACTTCTCAAGTCTATCTTCGATAGCCACCAAATCCTTCTGTATCGAATCGAAAGCTTCATTTGTCTTAAAACTTTCAATCGCCTGTCTCATTTTTAAAACTTCATCTTCCAATTCATTCAATTCGGCCCTGGCATGGCTTATCTTTTTGGTATCATTTTTTGTAATTCTTTTTTTTAAGTCTTTAATAATCTCTTTCGCCCACACTAATTCCTTAAGTTTTTCTTTGGCATCTTTATACACGACCAGATCGATGCCCAGGAGATACAAATGAGGAATATAGTTGGGGGGAATTTGCATTCCGGTATCGAAACAATCGATAATATCTTTAAATTCCGATCTTTCATCCCTGACCAGGGGTCCAAGCATTTCCCTGAACCCGGGCGCCGGTTCGCCGGGTTTTGTGATAAAGAGCAAGTCGGTAAGGTAACTGGCCGCATCTTCAAGTGAGGCAAAAGGAATCGTCTCCCCTCCTTTTAATATAGAGGGAGTTTTAGGATTTTTTGGAGTTCTGGATATAGTCAATAACGTCGAATTGATTTCCAGGTCCAATTTAATTTCCACCTCGGGGGGTAAATCGTTCTCCGGGATTTGCATCACCCGGCTGTATTTGGCCTTTTTTAACAAACAAAAATTGATAAACTCGATGCACATGGACTTGCCGACCCCAATGGTCTTTCTTTTATTTATCGTATCCTGCCCAACCCTCTCTCCTAAAATAATATTGACTCCCCTGCTAAATTGGATGGGTGTAAATATTTCCGGTTCCGAATATAAGCGAATAAGTCTAATCATTTTTTGCCAGCCCGTAAATATATGGTTCTCTAAAGTCGATAATCCCCGTGGCATACAAAAAAATCACCGCCATTACAAATTGGCTGCCATGGATAATCCCTTGTTTCTTAAGAGCAGCGCCAATATCATAAATGGATATTTTGTCCTCCTTTTTCTTTTTCAATTCCTTAAGAATGAGATAGCCGATATAGGTTGGAGATGTTTTTATTGTTTCATCCTTAGAAATAAGTGCACCTCCCTGGGAATTATCCATCTCAGTCATTGGCGGCTCCTCGCTTCTCCGGCGGGTGGATTGGGAAACACGTTGCATTTGATGAGTTCGTCGATCAAATAGAATTTAATAGCGCCGTGGTCGTACTTTACACCCTGGGAACTGATTTTTAATTCAAAGTAATCGGAGAGCGCGTCCAATGCCATTTTAGGATTGCCGTCACATTCGGTTAGCGTCGCATCACTCTTTTCTTTTAAATACGAACGGATTTTAATGATTTTTCCCAGGTGCAGTCCCATTGTTTTTACAGCAATATCCAGCGCTTCACCGTATATGGGGACACGCTCCCGGTAGAGAGACTCAAGGAACTCAGAATGATCGGAAAATCTTTTGTAAATCTTTTTTTCGGGATCCGGTTCTTCTTCGGGTTTACTGTCGATATTTTTATTTTCATAATTGCTCAGGAATTCGATCAATCTCATGATGGTTTCGACTTCGTTTGATTCCGAAGCCTGGGCTGTTTTACCACCATGTTTTTTATTTGATTCCAATTCATTTTCGAGGAAGTCAGCGATTTTTTCGAGTACTGGCGTTTCCAATCCCCGGATATGCGTCAGAAGGTCGTCGATATCAAGAATTTCCGTTTTAAAATAAAGGGATCGAGTCTCAAACTCTCCGCGGTAGTTCTTCTTTTTATTAACAATTAAAATAAGCAGGCGTTTATAGTCGTCGTAGAGCTTCATATCGGTAAATTTGTCGATTGTTTCCCTAATTTTCGAGCTGCTATTCTCGGCAGTAACCTGAACGGCAACTCTTCGGTTCTTATCTCCCAGGTCGATTGCAGGCATGTATTTTTTTTGAATGTTCAGGTTCACCAGATCATAGCCGTATACTCGGTTCAGAAGACCTTTAAGCACATCTTCGGTGAAGATATCTATATCGTACAACTGCTGCGAGTTCCTGTTTTCAACCTGGAGTCTCAGTGAAGCCAGGGCGTCCGATATCTGTTTAAAATATTTTTCACTGTTCATTAGCATCCAATACTCATTTTCCTTACACTCTATTGTCCTGGTCTCCACATTCGATTCTTCGACCATTCATATTATTATACAGAAAAAAAAATAAAAGGCAATATTGGGGTCCTCTTTTTTCCTTCGGTCATTCCCTGAAATTTGAGGACAGTGCGCGGGAATGTGGGAATATGACTGGACAAACTACGGGGCAGGCCAATTTTAAGCTATTTTTAAACCAGGGCAGACAAAAACCGGCAGGCGGAAATGACGCGCACACCGTTGATCAAACGGTCCACACCGGGTGTTTTTACTACCTGGAAAAGGTACGGTATTTTTAATCTCTCCTTAAAATAATACAGGGCCGGCGAAACATTGGCATGACCTAACTTAACCTCTACCGCAAACCAGGGTTTTTTATCCAGGACCACCAGGAAATCCACCTCCCGTTTATCCACATCCCGTATATAATAAAGTTCTGCTTTATAGCCCTCATTATCGGATAAAAAGTGAACCCACTTTAATAAATGCGACGCGATCAAATTCTCAAAACGCGCACCCGGTTCGGATACTTCCGACCAATCCCAGAGAAACAATTTGGGTTCCTTTTTTAATGATCGGATGGCGGAACCGGCATAAGGATAAATCCTGAAATGGTAATAAAGACTTTCAAGTATATTCAACCAATTGGTGACGGCGCGGTGACTGACATCCAGGTCTTCTTTGATGGAATTGATGGATAATAGAGACCCGACCCTATCGGGTAAAATATCGCTTAACAATTTCATGCTGTTCAGGTCCCTGACCTGTTCCATATCCCGGACATCTTCGCGAAACAACCGTTCGTTTTTTTCTTTGTGCCAGCGTCTTAGCAGCCGCTTGTCTTGTTTAACCAGCGGTTCGGGGAACCCACCGAATTCGAATAATATATCCAGTTCTTCGGTATATTCGTTATCGGCGATGGCCAGTTCGCCCATTATTTCGACTTTATTCTTTTTATTCAATAGTTCCGCTAAAGAGAAGGGGTGCATGCGGTAATAATGATATCTTCCCTGGAGAGAGTCGCCGCCCCTGCGGTAAACATCAAGCCTGGCGCTGCCGGTAATAAGAAATTTGTATTTTTCTTTCAATTTATCATATTCGCCTTTTACCAGGGTTTTCCATTTCTTGTATTTATGAATTTCATCCAGGATAATTATTTCCGCATTTCCCGGCCAGTTGGAGTTCATGATATTTTTTCGATCCTGTTTATTATCCCAGTTAAAATAGGCGGCATTATTAAAGTAGCCGGACACAATCCCGGTGGCCAGGGTGGTTTTTCCAATCTGACGTGGGCCGCCCACGAATACCATTTTTTCGGCCAGGTCGGCTACCACGTAATCCGTTAAATACCTTTTCTTAAGCATGGTTGTATTATAAACCCGGGGTAAGTGGAAATCAAGGATTTTTTTGCGTGTAAGCAAAATTTTTCGCCTTTTTTTTTGCTTATAGGCAAAACTTTACGCGCCGTCGGAACAGGCTCACAAAATGAGAAAAGAACCTGGGAGGTAGTTGAACGGCTGGAACATGTGATTTACGAAGATGGAAAGAAAGAGGGGAAAATTCGCCTGTCCCGTTCCATGCTCAACCGGGGACCCTGGTTGTCAATCTAACAAATTGCATATCATTTCGCGATATGATATACTTTACGCGGTGGTGAACGATCATGAACACGGTTATGAAAAAACTTGCCGTCGGCGAGTCCGACTTTAAAGAAATAATTACAGGCAACTACTATTACGTCGATAAAACTCTTTTTATCAAAGACATTATAGACCGGGGTGATAAAATAATACTCATCCCCCGGCCCCGGCGCTTCGGCAAAACCCTCAACATCTCCATGCTGAAGTATTTTTACGACTGCTGCCCGGAAACCACCTCCCCTTTTCCATCTTCCCAGGAAAATAATCAGCAAGGATCGGACAATACGTATAAAAATCTATTCGACTGCCTTGCTATCCAAAATGCAGGCCGGGAATACACCGACAAAATGGGCAAATACCCGGTTATATTTTTAACTTTTAAAGACATTAAAGTACCTGACTGGGAAACTTGTTTCTACAAAATAAAACAGCTTATCCAGAAAGAATATTTGAAACATGATTATCTTCTTGAAGGTAAAGCCCTGAAACCCCAGGAATCGAAATTTTTTAAGCGGATTATCGAACTGGAAGGAAATAAAGGAGACTATGAAAACAGCATGGGGAAATTGCTTATATTTTTAAACCGCTATTACGGCAAACAGGTCGTCATTTTGATCGATGAATACGACGCCCCGGTGCATGCCGGATTTAACAATGGCTATTATGACGAAATTATCGGCTTTACCTGGAATTTCCTGAGCGGCGGCTTGAAAGATACCGGTCAATACCTGGAAAAAAGCGTTTTAACCGGTATTATGCGCATCGCCAGGGAATCGATTTTTTCCGGCCTTAATAACCTGGGAGTTTTTACACTGTTGGCGGAAGAATTCGACGATAAATTCGGGTTCACGGAAAAAGAAATCGAAAAAATACTTAAGGACTTTAACGTTTTCCACATGTTTGACCAGGTCCGGGAATGGTATAACGGGTACACCTTCGGGAAAGAAACGATTTATAATCCCTGGTCCATCATCAACTTTCTCGCCAGCGAGAGAAAAGAACCGGAACCCTATTGGGTCAATACTTCCGACAACCGGATCGTGGAGACGCTCCTTTCCAGGCAAGGAAGCGAACTCAAGAAAGAATTGGAGCAGCTTATCCGCGGCGAGTCCATAGAAAAAGCCATCGATGAAAACATCATATTAAAGGAAGTCACCTTGCGAGAGGATTTATTATGGACTTTCTTATTAATGGGCGGATACCTGAAACAGACCGGCAAAAGAAGGGACCCTGCCTCCGGGAAAATTTTTTATATGCTGGCGATTCCTAATGAAGAAGTAAAAACAACGTATACCGGTATTATCGACCGCTATTTTTCCACTAAGATCGAGAACGAGAAATTGGAGATCATGCTCAAAGCATTGATCGACGGCGATATCAAGCTCTTTGAAAAAATGCTGCGGATGGTTGTGCTGGCCGTATTTAGTTACCATGATTTCGGCGGCGAACCGGAGAAAGTTTATCATGCGTTGGTGGCCGGGTTGTTGATCTGGATATCCAATACCCATGAAGTAAAATCCAACCGTGAATCCGGTTACGGCAGGTATGATATTATGATTATTCCAAAGAATCGCGCCCAAATCGGTTATGTAATCGAATTCAAGTCCGTGGACAAAGATGATAACGAAACCGTGGATACGGCGTTGGAAGCGGCCCTGGCCCAGATCGAGGCAAAAAAATACGAAACCGAATTGGTAGAAAGGGGGATAAAACACATCAAAAAACTAGCGATCGCCTTTTCAGGCAAAGAGGTCTTTGTAAAGGGATGATTTCTTTGCCTGTCACTTTTATGTCCCCCATGATTCAGTCGGTTCAAGCAACAGATGCAAAATAGTTTGTTTCGACATACGTTAAGGGTACGCGCCTGGAATTGGCTCCCTGGAAGAAGGATATTTTCAAAAATTTATCGACAGGTTTAGTCATTATTGCATGAACTGCCATATTCCGCAAATCTTCCGGCAACTCCTCAAGTTTATCCAATGGATAACTACGCGGCCCATATTCCGTTCTTTCCATAAGATTCGCATTGAAAAAAATATCCAACATATCATCCGTTTCATTATATATCAGGCGGATTGTATCCCCGTTTTCATCCTTTATTTCTTTTCGTTTTAATTTTAAATCGTTCATACGTTCACCTTTTAGGTACAATATATTTTGCCCAACCCGTGATCACAAAAATGAACTATGGGACAGGCCAATTTTAATCCCCTAAATGGGGGGAACCTTTTTCCATCTATGGGAGTGTTTCCTTTAGTAGGATATTATTCAAAAAGGCATTGAGCCAGGCACATTTTGGTAGGGAACAGGCATTGCCTGTTCCTTTAAATATCTCGTGGGAACAGGCAATGCCTGTTCCCTACAATTATAATTAAAATCAAAACATGCATGACTTTTCCTATAGCCTCTGACAGGAAGGGCGGGAAGGGGACAGCCTGGAAATGGTCCAATCGCCCGATTCCATCTTGACTTTTCTAACCCAATAACTCATAATGGCCACTTAGGGTTCGAGTAACGGATACCTTCGAACCCCGGGAAAGGAGACGGCGATGAGTGAGCAATCGCGGGACAAAGTATTTATAAGTTACAGCCATGACGATAAAAAATGGCTGCAAAAACTGCAAACCATGCTTAAACCCCTGGTGAGCAAAGGCAATATTCTTTACTGGGACGACTCGAAAATCCGTACCGGGAAAAAATGGGACGTCGAAATCAAAAAAGCCCTGGAAACCACCCGCATTGCCGTACTCCTTGTCAGCGACAGCTTCCTTGCTTCGGATTACATTGCCAGCGTAGAACTCCCGGCGTTACTGGCAGCCGCTGAAAAAGGCGAATGTACACTGTGCTGGGTCCTGATCCATGAATGCCTGTATGAAGAAACCGGTTTAAAGGACTTTCAAGCCGCTCATGACATCAAACAGCCCCTGGCCGGTTTAAGCCCCGCCGATGAGAAAAAAGTCCTTAAGGAAATTGCCCGCAAGATCGATCGGATTTACCGGGAGGAAATTCCACCTATCCCTGCCGTCAAAGGCAAGCAAATCAAAATCCTCTCTATCACCGCCAGCCCGGACGATGTGGACGATATCTTTTACGAACAGGAACAGGATACCCTGCTGAATGCTTTCCAAAGATTTGACCGTGACGACGTCTACCTGGATATGCCGGACCCGGTCAAAAGCACGATGGATGAAATCAAAGAACGCCTGGAAGACGGCAAACACGATATCCTCCATATCACCGCCCACGGCGGGATTAATGATAAAGGTGAAGGCGTCCTCAGTTTCGAAGACCACCGGGGCAAAGAGGAAAAAGTCACCTGTTCCCAATTGGCGGAAATGTTGAAAGCATTGTCGCCCGAGCACCTTTTTCCCGTTATCGTGCTCCTTTCCTCCTGTCATTCGGCGCGTCAAGAACCCAATTTAATGCCTGCGGCCCGCGCTTTATTCGACGCCGGCATTGCCGCTGTTATCGGCATGAATAAGGCCGTCAGTCACGTCGCCGCCATCGAGTTTAACGGCGCTTTCTTTACCGCCTTGTGCGGGGAAAAGACAATAAAGGAGGCCTTTGAAGCGGGAAAAGAGGCCATTTTTCAAGGCGAACAGCGCCGCATTAAAGAGAATCCCAATTGGAATGCGTTAAAAGAATATGAAATCCCGCAATTACTGGCTCGGGATGAGCACCTGGGCGCGGAATCCTTTTCGGACTATCGCATCGAAGCCCCGGACCGTCCGCAAAGTCACCATTTCCAGGGCGCACGATACCTGGAACGGGGGTTCATCGGCAGGCGCCAGGTTTTGCGGGAAATATTCAAGGCCATCGCTAATAAGCAGGGCGCGGTGGTGCTCAAAGGTTCCGGCGGCATCGGCAAGTCAACCCTTACCACCCGTATTGCCGCCAACCTGCGGCAGACGCGGGATGGTTATGATTTTATCATTATCCGGGGCGACGCTTCGGAAGTGAAAATCCTGGAAGCCATTTCCAATAAAGCAGCAGAACTGGGAGTGGCCGGGGCAAAAGAGGTCTACGCCGCCAACGCCGAACCGGTTCAAAAATTGGGCTGGTTCGTGGAGAATTTTCTTGCGCCGCGTAAGGTGATGATTATTTTTGATAATTTCGAGGAGAACCAGGATGAAGAACGGGGCGGGTTTTGCAGCGGCAAAGAGTCGTTAAAGGAATTTTTATGGTGTTTTAAAGACTTTTTAAAGAACAAGGAGAGTTTCCTATTTTTTTCTACGCGGTACGCGCTGCCGGGTTTCGAGGGGCCGGACATCACTAAAAACATCCCGGAATTTACCGTGGTGGAGTTCCGGAAAATGCTGTGGTATGGCAAGGCGTTGAAGAGGCTGGATGGGAAGTCCATTGAGACGCTTCAGCATGAGATTGGGGGGAATCCGCGGGCGTTGGAATTATTGGACCGTATTGCATACAGTGAGTTTAATCAGCGGGATTACAGTTGGGAGGAGTTAAAGGATTTAATGCCGGAGCTGCGGAGGCGGATTATTGAAAAGAAAGGTGAGAGCGACGATTTTGCTCCTTTATTTTTGGAGAAATTGTTCAACTACCTGGCCCCGGGGCAGCGTTTGATATTGGAAGTACTTTCCATTTACCGCAACCCGGTTCCGAAGGAAGCTGTGGAAGTACAGGGGGCGGAGATGACGCGGGCGGATCGCAAAAGGTTGGCGGATTTATCCTTGCTGGAATGCATGGAAATGGAGAAAGGTCAAATGTATTATGTACACCGGTTGACGGCGCGGTATATATTAGAGCCCATGGAAATGGCCATTAAAAATAAGTATCATCTCCAGGCCGGTCAATATTTTGAAGGGATTCGAACTGAGAAAGGGGGAGGGTATGTAGAATATTACATTGAATCCCGTTGGCATTATCTCCAGGCCGGGGAGTGGGACCGGGCGGCGGAAATGACGTTTGCGCTTGAAAGCTATTTAACCCTACACGGATTTCCACAAAGGTCCATGGAATTGCTGGTGGAGTTCGATGATAAAGAGCTCACCGATAAAAATCGTTCCATTGTTTATCATCAAATTGGGATGTTATTCCAGGGATTTGGCGACTATGATGCGGCCGTAACGCAGTATCAAAAGTCATTGGAAATTCGTGAGAAAATTGGGGATATCAAAGGCGAAGCGCAGAGTTTGCATCAGATCGGCATGATATATCAAGAGAAAGGCGACTATGCCGCGGCCTTAACGCAGTATCAAATGCCATTGGAAATTGCTGAGAAAATCGGGGATATCAAAGGCGTGGCCATTAGTTTGCATCAGATCGGCATGATCTATCAATATAAAGGCGACTATGATGCGGCCTTAACGCAGTATCAAAAGTCATTGGAAATTAAGGAGAAAATCGGGGATATCGCCGGGATAGCGAGTTCAATGGGACAGATGGGGGCATTGTATTTTGAGCAAAACCAATTTGAAACCGCACTGAAACTCTTTCTTCAAGCATTTGCCATCTTTGCCAAAATCGGCTCCCCCAATGTGGATCAAGCAAAAAATGATATTGCCCGGTGCCGTGAAAAGATGCCGGAAGAACACTTTAGGGCGATTTTAAAAGAGAATGGAATGATGAATGATGAATGATGAATGATGAAGAAAAGATAGAAGAGCGGAAAAATATAGAAGGTAAGAAGGTAAGAAGCCCGTCGACGAACGGCGAAAAGCGCCGTTCGTTTTTTAATTAGAGGAACTCTTTCCAAAATTAGGGTTTGATGAATCAAACCCTAATCCGGGTAAAATGTTATCCATAAAGGTTTTCCGATGAGTTCCTTGGAAGGTAAGAAGGTAAGAAAGTGAGGAAAAACAGGGATGCGGGGAAGAGAGGAAGCGGAAAAAAAACCACCCAGGTTTTATTGAGAAAAATTTCTTACCACATCCTCGAATAAAATAACATGAGAAAAATTTTTCTCTCTCAAACCCCTGTACAACTTCTTGTCGCTGGTGATAAAGGGAATATCCAACTCTATAGATAGAGCAACATAAGGTATGTCTTTCTCATCTATATCCTTACATAATGCCAGGGCTTTTTGTTTGGATTCCTCTTCAATTAAAATCGAAGGCAAAATGGTGATTCCCTGGAAAAGCTTTATCAGAAACAAATTTAATTCTTTTTTGCCAATTTTGGTTTTTTTAAGAATGAGGTCTTCATATTTTTCAATCTCTTTCAGGACAAAGTCCGGGGCGTATAGTTCATAGTTCTTAATTATCTCTAAATAAAATCTCTTGGAACTGATTATTGCACTAAACAGGATATTGGCGTCGATAACGTATTTATTCAATTGAAAAAATCCTTTCTATACTCTTGCCAGGCGGTTTCCCTGACTTTTTCAAGCGCTTTGTCATAATCTAAACCAGATGCCTGGATCTGTTCTTCGATTATATCCATCGAGTGATATAAACTGAGATATCCCATTTGCTTTTCAAAAAATTTTCTTATGAATAGCTCCCCATACTGTCTTACAAGATCGTCTGTTAACTTCAAAGTTATTTCGGTCATTTTATCCTCGCAGTATTATTATCATAAATCAATAGAATCGTCAACTTTATTTTTCAGTATTTCAAAAGGAAATAATGGGGACAGGCGAATTTTTGACCTGCTTAGGCGACCCAGGGGGCTCTTTTAAAAAACCGCCCCCTGGACCCCTGTAAAATTTTTAATTATTATCCACGCCGGTAAACGATGGCCACTAACGTCTTATCATCGCCGCCCATATTGATGGATAACCCGTAAGGACGATCCCCGGGTATTTGAACCTGTGCGTCACCCGCCGCGCCGGTCAACTGCTCCATGAGAGTTACCGCCTGGTGCACTCCAGTGCCGCCGGTGGGATGCCCCCAACCGATCAATCCACCGGTTGTGTTGAAAGGGATACTCCCGCCGCGGGCCGTACGCCCGGCTGCGATGAAATCAGCCCCTTCCCCAGGCCCGGCAAACCCAATGGCCTCTACCGCCATTACCGCCGCTATCGTAAAACAATCATGCGTCTCTACCGTTCCCAGTTGCGCATAAGTAATACCCGCACTCTTCAACGCTTCCTGCGCCGCTACCTGCGTGGTCTTTAACTGCGTCAAATCTTCCGGCGCTTTGGTGATATCCGCCTCTACCTGCGCCCAACCCACAACCTCAATGGCCTGACTTTTGGGTATCCCAATCCTCGCCAACCCTTCCTCGGATACGATGGCAATGGCCGAAGCCCCGTCCGATACCTTCGAACAATCATAAACATTCAAATGATCCACGAAGGCCTTGGGCGTCGGTTCGGATAATCCGAGGGCTTCGAGGTCTTTGGCAGTGTTATGATACTCCTGCGCCGTGGGACATAAACGGGCATTCTCAATGGCATTGCGAAACCACCGGGCCATACCTATCCTGGTTTTTTCCCGGCCGTACTTTTCAAAGTAAGCCCCGGCCCGGTCGCTGAATTTCCCGGGGAAAAAATAAGCGTGCCCGTTTTTCCTTTCCTGGAACCAACCGGCCCCGGCCAGTATGTCCGCGCCGTAAATCGCTTTTACCGTATTCTGGACCTCCACACCGACGCTCAACACCACATCGCCGGTTTCCGCCAGGACAGACTTTATACCGGAAATCAACGCCAATCCACCGGAAGCGCAAGCGCCTTCAACCCGGATGGCGGGCTTCCACAACAAACCTGCATCCACCATGGGGAAAAAACCCTCCAGGTTGGCCTGCTTGTTGAACCGCGCGGCCATGAAATTCCCAATCACACATTCATCTACATTCTTAGCGCCGCCGATCTTTGCCAACGTGGCCTGGGCCGCTTCTTTGATGTAATGCTCCAGACCGGGCCGCGGTTTCTTGGGGTTGAACTCCTTACGACCCGTCCCGAATGAAATTGTGTTGTACCCCGCTGTCATATATACTTTTCGTCTCAATTTCTTCATGTTATCATCTCCTAAATCTCAAAATAATTATTAATGGGACCATAAGCATGGTAAAACCCGGTGAGCAACACATTGTTGACATCTTCCTCACTGTTGGCTACCTTGTCCGCCACCAGTTTCAAACCGATTTGCTTCGAACGTTTGCCATACCGCCCGGCCAGCTCGGCGCCCAATGTTTTCATCCCATTAAGCTCTTTGAAATACTTTTGAAAAACATCGTCCTTATCCGGGCTGCCCACGACTGTTTTCCATGCCGGCGCGCCCTGGGGAAGCGGGCCAAGCTTTTCATCGCAACCCGCCTGGAATTCGGAAAAAGGCACATAGGCTTTTTTCTCAGGATCATAAATACCCGCGGGACGTCCTTTTTCGTATTTCAAGAAACCGTCTTTCTGGGAACCGTCGGCAAACTGCCCGCCCAACACTCCCAGGGAGATGTACCGGTCCAATACGTCGCTGTGCAAATCTTCATCCGGTAGATACGGATTCATGACGCTCATGATATACTGGCATACATCCACGCCCACATAATCGATCAATTGGAAGATGCCCATGGGCCGGACCAGGAAATCCTGGCTGACTTTGTTAATCATGTATACGGCCTCGACAAAAGGCATGCCCTCAGACAGGCGCAGGGCTTCGGCGATGCCGTGCAGCCCGTCCCGCATAAAATGACCGTTGCCGATAAAACCGGCAAAGTCATTAGCCGGCACGATGGTTTTTTTAAGATTTTTGGCATATTGTTGGGCAAACTCCACGATTTCAGAAAGGGTGTTTTTGGCCCGGATCAATTCCACCAACCGCTGCACCGCCGGCGGATTGTAAAAATGAAACCCGATGATGCGGCCGCCAAGTCCGACTTTCTCATCCAACTGGTGGATGGGAATAGACGAGGTGTTGGTGAAATACCAGGGAGATTTTTTGTTGTTCTTATCCACCTGGGAAAGCACTTTAACTTTCACTTCCGGGTCTTCTTTGATGGCTTCGAACACCAGGGTGGAATCGTAGGCGGATTCCAGTTTTACCGTGGGTCGAACGATGTTCATCACATCGAAGACGTATTGATCGATGATATCCTGGTTCTCGATCAAATCGGCCCGGTCTTCGTATACCTTTCGTAAAGACACGGCTTTTTTCTCAGCGGCTTTCACTACCTGGGCTTTGAGAAATTTCATGAGGCCGGACAAAGCCTGGGGTGAAACGTCCACTGCATTTAAGACAAATTGCCGGTTTTTGTTTTCAGGTTTTAAGCTGAGGTCGGCCATTTCCAGGGCGGTAAGCAGCAGGATACCGCTGCCCATTTTCCCCGCGGCGCCCAGCACCGTCACGTTTTCTAGTCTCTCTGTATAATCCATATATTCTCCTCTTATTTACCATTTAGGTTCGCGTTTTTCCAGGAACGCACGCATGCCTTCGGCGCCTTCGTTGCCGAAAGGGGTCCCGAATTCTTTGGCTTCCAATGCGCAGCCTTCCTCGAAACTGGACAACAGGCCTTTGCGGCTTACCATTTTCACCAATCGAACTGCTTTGGGGCCTTTGGAAGCAATTTTTTTGGCCAATGCCATGACCTCGGTCATCAACTGGTCCGGTTCGACTACTTTCTGCACCAACCCGATGCGCAGCGCTTCGTCGGCGGTAATCATGTCGCCGGTAAGCAGCAGGTGCAGGGCGTTGCCCAGTCCCACCAGGCGGGCGAGACGCTGGGTGCCTGCATAGCCGGGGATAAGGCCCAGGTTCACTTCCGGTTGCCCGAATTTGGCCTTTGAACTGGCGATGCGGATGTCGCACGCCTGGGTCAATTCGCAGCCGCCGCCTAAAGCAAAACCGTTGATAGCGGCAATGACGGGTATTTCCAACAATTCCAGCCCGCGAAAGGTGTTTTGTCCTGTCCTGGAGAATTCGCTGGCCTGGGCGGAATTCATATCCACCATTTCCGCGATGTCCGCGCCAGCCACAAAGGCTTTCCCTTCGCCGGTAATCACCATTACGCCGACATCGTTCCGGGAACGGATATCGGCCGCCATTTGGTCCATTTCCTGGAAAAACCGCGTGTTCAAGGCATTTAAAGCCTGGGGGCGGCTGATGGTAACAACGGCGATACGTTCCTCGACGTTAAGTTTTAAAATTTCATATTGCATAATCTGACCTCCTTTATGTTTTTTTAATCAATTTCGCTGCGATGACGTTTCGTTGAATCTGGTTGGTGCCTTCATATATCTGGGTCACCTTGGCGTCGCGCATCATCTTTTCTACCGGGTATTCTTTCATATACCCGTATCCGCCGAAAACCTGGACGGCGTCCGTGGTTACTTTCATGGCGGTATCCGTGGCGAACAATTTGGCCATGGCGGAAATTTTGGTCATATCTTTGCCGCCGGCGTCCACGACGCGTGAAGCGTGGTAAACCAGCGCCCTGGCGGCTTCGGTTTGGGTAGCCATATCGGCCAGCATGTGCTGGATGGCCTGCAAGGAATTGATGGGTTTGCCGAATTGTTCCCTCGTACCGGAATAATTTATGGCTTCGTCCAGCGCCCCCTGGGCAATACCCACTGCCTGGGCGCCGATGCCGACGCGGCTGCGGTCCAGTAAACCCAGCGCGATGTAAAATCCCTGGCCGGGGCTGCCCACGATATTTTCTTCCGGCACTTCGCAGTTGTCGAACAGTAACTCGTTGGTTACGGAAGAGCGAATGCCCATTTTGTCTTCTTTTTTACCGGGGGTAAAGCCGGGGGTCCCTTTTTCCACCAGGAAAGCGGTATGGCCTTTGTGGCCTTTTTCCGGGTCGGTGACGGCAATGACCATTACCAGGTGGGCGTTTTCGCCGTTGGTAATGAATTGTTTCACGCCGTTCAGGACGTATTTGTTTCCTTTTTTGACTGCCTTTGTTTTGATGGACCCGGCGTCCGAGCCGGCGCCCGGTTCGGTAATGGCAAAGGCGGTAAGTATTTTCCCGTCGGCGATCGGGGGCAGGTACTTTTGTTTTTGATCATCGTTCCCGTAAAGAATAATTCCTTTGGCAGCGATGGCGTCTACGGCAAAGGAGACGCTGATGCCGGCGTCGCCACGGGACAGTTCTTCGATGCCCAGGGTTAGGTGCATCGAGGAATCCCCTATGCCTCCGTAGGCTTCGGGGACCATGATGCGGAAGAAATCTTGCCGCGCCATTTCCTGGAAAATCTCATGGGGGAATTCGTGTTTTTCATCCAGTTCTTTTCTTAAGGGAATGATTCGTTTGTTGACGTATTCGCTGAACAAGTTCTTGATGTCGATTTCTTGTTCCGATAAGAAATAATTCATCTGAACCTCCGTTTTTAATTAATTAGTTTATATTGTATCTGAAAAAAAAAAAATATTCAATTACTTTTGCCTCCGGCAAGTAACGCGCCAGGGGGGCTTTTGAAAAAGCCCCCCTGGACCCCCCAAAACTTTTGATAATTATTTACGCCAGGGCTGCGCCCAGCACGATGGAATAGTATTTTGAGTCTTCGCTGTCGGCGCGTGAGACCAGGATAGCCGGGAAAGGCGCACCCGTAACCACGCCGGCAAGAACGCCGTTAGCCAGTAAGGTGACCGTTTTAAAGAACACATTCCCCGCTTCGATATTGGAGAATATTAAAACATCCGCATAACCGTCCACGGGAGATTTCAAGCCCTTAATTTCGCAGGCTTTCTTCGATATGGCCACATCCAACGCCAACGGACCATCGACGATGGCGCCTTTGATCTGTTTCCTGTCCGCCATCTTGGAAATAATAGCCGCATCCAGTGTGGAAGGCATTTTGTCGGTAACTTTCTCATTGGCAGTGACCAACGCCACTTTCGGGTTCATAATGCCCAACTTTGCGGCGATCGCGATGTTGTAGTTGATCATCTGGACTTTATCATCCAGGGTGGGTTCCGGGATCATGGCCACATCGGATACGATCAACAGCTTATCATAGGTGGGCACTTCGATGAGGGACGTATGGGAAAGTAAAGCGCCTTTGGGAATCAAGTCAAACTCTTTATTAAGAATCGATTTTAAGAAATAAGGAGTTGAGATCAACCCTTTCATCAATACGCCGGCTTTCTTATCCACGATCAGCTTTACCGCCACATCCCCGCTTTTCTTTTCATTCGGTTCGTCGATGATTTCAAAAATATCCGGGGAGATGTTGAGGTTTTTGCAGATATCGAGAATCTTTTTCTTATCGCCCACCAGGATAGCGTTGACGATCTTTTCTTTAACCGCCCGTTCCACAGCCTGGATGGTATCTTCATCCTGGGCATAGGCCACCGACATGGTGGGGGTTTCTTTTGCTTTCACTAATTTTTCTAACTCTTTTAAAGACTTTATGGGTTCCATAAACGACCTCCTTGTGGTGTGTTTTATGTATTGCCTCATTTTTATTGTTTTTCAAAAAACGCTGGTTTAGCAGTTATTTTATCACCAAAAGGGATGTTATTTCAAGAAAAAAATTTTTTTTTTAACGAGATGATGGACGCAACCTGGTAGGGGGTAGGGGACAGGCGCCGCCTGTTCCAAAATTGCATTGGTAAGGGACAGGCACTGCCAGTCCCCTACCCCTTTTATCGCTATTACAAAGCAATCTTAAATGAAACCGGCATCCAGACTTTGACCTTAACATTTTTCTTTTTGGCCGGTTTATATTGCCATTTTTTCAAGGTTTTACCAATGATGCTTGCGAGGTCCTCGGGGGGATCGCCTAATATTCGCACATTCATGACCGCGCCGGTCTCATCGATTTGAATATTGGCCAGGATATTGATGTCCTTATTGCCGGCATACTTATTCCTGACAAAGGGTGGGAATACAGGGTCCGCGCCTTTTATCTTTACCGGTTGTTCATCGATATCGGACAGCGAAACCACCTGGCCTTCGGTTACTTTGTTTCTTTCTTCCTCCAGCCGTTTGGCTTCGTCCTCGGTTTTCTTTTTTTCCGCGTCTTGTTTCTTTTTTAGTTCGGCGTCGTCCTCTTCTTTTTTCTGTTGATCAGCCAGTTCTTGTTGTCTTCTCAGGGCATCCTGTTCGGTCTTGATCCGTTCTTGATCCTTTTGTTCCTGCTGCAATCGCCACTCTTTTAGTTTCTTGATCTCTTCTTCTTTGGTTTTCTGTTCCTCGTCGGTGGTGGCCTTTTTGGTTTCCAGTGTTTTTAATTGATCCTGGTATTGTTTCTGGGCGTCTTCCTGTTGTTTTTGGAATTGCGCCAGGCGGGATTCCATATCCCTTATGGTTTGAATTTGCTGTTCTTTTTCTTTGGCGGCTTTTTGGGCCTGGCTGATAAAAAACACAGCCACCAGGGCCACGATTATAATCACGGCGATGAGGGGAATGATGACTTTGAGTTTTGAACTTTTCTGTTCCTCCAGGCCGGCCAGTATACTTTCCGCCAGGTGAGAGTCGGATGCGGCGGTATCCTTTTTGGGCTCCGGTATGGTATAAGCCAGTTCTTTTTTTAAACGGTTGGTTTCTTCTTCCATGGTTTCCAGGTAGAGGGAATTCATAAAGTAGGCCAGGTTGAAAGTGACGGATGACAGTTCTTCGATATGGAAATATTGGGCGATGTAGTCCTTAAATTCCTTCATATTGATGAATCGTTTGGTGGGATCGGGATTTAAGGTTTTCTTAAAAAAGGTGATAAGGTTTGTAATAAAATCGATGTCGGATGAAGGGAGCTGCTGGGTGAAGCGGATGTTGGAAAACTTGGCGTCGAAATCTTCGCCATTGGAGTATGAGAAATATTCACCGGTCAATACCCGGTAAATGATATAGCCCAGGTGGTAGATATCCGATTGGGGCAGCAATTTTTCTTTTCTCAGGAATTCCGGGGCTACCCAGGCGCCGTATTTGCCCACCATGCCGTTGAAGAGTTCGTCGGTTTTGTTCAGGTAGGGGAAAATGCCGTAATTTTTCAAGTAGATTTTGCCGTCGTAGTCGATAAGAATGTTATCCGGCGTTAAGAATCCATGGAACGATTTTTGTCCGCTCACTACGATGGAAGAGCCGGTATCGATTAAATCCGCGATGGCGATGGCGATGGAAAAAGCCAGATCGAAATTAATGGGCAGATCTTTTTCCGTCGAATCTTCAAGGACTTTCTCAAAGGTTCTCCCTTTTAGCAGCGGGTAAATCAGCAGGGCCCTGGCGCTGCCTTCTTCTTTGATGATCTTTTCAGGAGAATAGAGATTGGGGATGTTGGATTTCCTGATGCCGTCCAGGAGGATGTTGACCCGTTTCCAGATATCCGGGTTGCCGGCGATAAAGGGATAGACTTCGGTTAATAATCGATGTTTTGAAGCTTTCCTGTTTTCGGTTTCACCGGCCCTAAAATTGACGCCGATGGAATCGGAATTTAGTTCTTCGAAAACCAGGTAATTGTTGACAACTTTGTATTCACTCATAGGTCGACCTCGCTTATTAGTTTATTCCATTAGATTATAGTATATATGTAAAAAATTGCAATAGGAAAAACGGTTTAATTAAGATAAAGGATGAAAAAATTTGGGAATTATGGTAAGCTAAAACATTAATAAGGAGAACAACCTGATGGCAACCGTATTACTTCAAGCCCGCGTAGGTTCGACCCGTTTGCCTGGGAAAGCGCTGCTGCCCATTTTGGATAAACCGATGCTGCATTATACGGTGGAAACGCTGAAATTATCCCCGGGGGTGGACCGGGTGGTGTTGGCGATTCCCGTCAACCCGGCGGATGACCCGCTGGTGGATTTTGCCCGGGAACATGCCGTGGATTGTTTCAGGGGTTCGGAAGCAAATGTGTTGGAAAGGTTTTACCGGGCTGCGCTGCTATTTAAAGACAATTATTATTTCAGGGCCACGGGGGATAATCCCGTCCTGGATTATCGACACCCACGGCGGTTGTTGGACCATTTAATCGCAAACCGATGCGATTATACAGGGGAGAGGGGCATGCCCCTGGGGTCCGCGGTGGAAGCTTTTACCTTTGGGGCGCTGGAAAAATGTTTCAAGGAGGCAACTTCGGAAGCGGACCTGGAACATGTGACGTTGTATATGAAGCAAAGCGGTCGTTTCAATGTGCAGTATATCGATGCGCCTATGGAATGTTTTTATCCCCAATTGCGGCTCACCGTCGATTACCCGGAAGATTTCCAGCGGGTTAGTTGTATCATCGAGCATTTATATAAAGAAAGGATTCCTTTGTTTGCAGAGGTTATTGCTTTTTCCCAAAAACAAGGTTGGATTTAGACTCCGAAGCTGGCGCCGAGGGCCCTGGCGGTATTGACCAGGTCGGAATCCGGTTTCACTCTCCGGGGGACAGCGATGGCTTCTTTGATGGGGGTGGTTTTTATTTCTTTTCCCCGCAAGCCCACGAGGCAGCCGAATTTTCTTTGCATGACCGCTTCCACCGCGTGGTACCCGAAACGGGTGGCCAGTATCCTGTCGAAAGGCGAAGGACTGCCGCCGCGTTGGACATGGCCCAGGATAGTGAAGCGGGTTTCGATGCCGGTCAGGTCTTCGATTTTATTGCCCACGCATTGGGAGATGCCGCCCAGCCGGATAGGGTCGTGGGGGTCGGCTACTTCGCGGGCCACTACCAATTCGCCGCCTTCTTCTTTAGCGCCTTCGGCCACTACCACCAGGGAGAAACGTTTACCCTGGTTTGCCCTGGCCATGATTTTTTCCATGATCTTTTCCATTTTGAAAGGGATTTCCGGGATCAGGATAACGTCGCCGCCGCCGGCCAGGCCGGCTTCCAGGGCGATCCACCCTGCGTAGCGGCCCATTACTTCGCACACCATAACGCGGTGGTGGGATTCGGCCGTGGAATGCAGTTTATCGATGGAGGCCGTGGCAATACCCAGGGCAGTGTCGAAACCGAAAGTGATATCCGTGCCGTCGATGTCGTTATCGATGGTCTTGGGAATGCCTACCACGGGTATTCCGTGTTCTTCAAACAAACGGTGGGCGATGGACTGGGTGCCGTCGCCGCCGACGGTAATCACCACATCCAGTTTATTATCTTTGACGGTTTGTATGACTTGCGCCGAGGCGTCGCGGTATTCGCACTTGCCTTTATCTTTTCGTACAAGATATTGGAAGGGGTTATCGCGGTTGGAGGTTCCCAGGATGGTGCCGCCCCTGGGAAGAATGCCGGAGACATCTTTTAATTCCAATTTTTCAACATTGTTCTCGATTAAACCGCTGAAACCGTCCTTGATGCCGTAAACTTCGACGCCGTGTTGTCGGTAAGCTGTAACTACCACGGCGCGGATGACGGCGTTGAGCCCCGGGCAGTCGCCGCCGCCGGTCAGTATCCCGATTCGCTTTATATTTGCCATAGGTCCTCCTTTTTACCTTCATATTTATACCATAAATCGATCCCAATGTGAAATGATTAATGATTAAGGAACAGCCAAATTTTTTCACTTGACTGTTCCGCTAAATCAATATACAATAACGCCATGGAACCGATAGAACTAAAGAGTAAATTCGAAGAACTTAAACACAAAACCAACGACTTGAAAAAATTTCTGGACCTGGAAACCAAACGCCAACGAATGCTGGAAATCGAAACCACCCTTTCCGACGCCGATACCTGGAACAAACCGAAAAAATCGGCGGTACTGCTAAAAGAAAAAAAAGTCCTGGCCAACTTCCTGGACATAGAAGCACAATTTAAGAAAGGCATCGATGAAATCGAAACTTATTTTTCCCTCCTGGACGAAGACCCGGATTTAATAGAAGGTGCAGAACAGGAAATCCTATCTTTCGAGAAACTGGTAGATGACGCCGAAACTAAAAATTATTTGAGCGGAGAGAACGACGGCGGTAACGCTTTCCTGAGTATCCACCCCGGCGCCGGCGGCACCGAAAGCCAGGACTGGGCGGAAATGCTTTTACGCATGTACCTGCGCTTCGGTGAAAGAAGTAAATACAAAGGGGCGATCGTGGAACTGATGGCCGGGGAAGAAGCGGGCATTAAAAGCGTTACGGTCAAATTCGACGGCCAGTTCGCTTACGGTTACCTGAAACAGGAAATCGGCGTTCACCGGCTGGTAAGAATATCCCCCTTCGACTCCAACAAACGGAGACACACCTCTTTCGCCGCGGTATTCGTCTACCCCGAAGTGGACGATTCCATTGAAATCGAGATCAACCCCAGCGACCTGCGCATCGACACCTACCGGGCTTCGGGCAAAGGCGGTCAACATGTCAACACCACGGATTCCGCCGTCAGGATAATTCATGTCCCCACCAATACCGTGGCCCAGTGCCAGAATGAACGGTCCCAACACCAGAACAAAGAAACCGCCATGCGCATGCTGAAATCGAAACTGTATGACCTGGAAATGCGGAAAAAACTGAAAGAAAAAGACCGCCTGGAAAATGAAAAGGGAGAAATCGCCTGGGGGCATCAAATCCGCTCCTATGTCCTGCACCCTTACCAGAGCATCAAAGACCACCGCACCGACCTGGAAACCGGCAACACCCAGCGTGTCCTGGACGGCGATATTTTCGATTTTATCAAGGCGGCCCTTAAAAGAAAAACAACATAAAAAAACCAGGCGAGAGAGGCCCCTTCCTTTTTTTATTTCCGGGCTTGACGGCAGTGGTTTTTTTTTATAAGATATTGGCATGAAAACTGAAAGTTTGATACGAAAAGTTTTTTCTGTCGAGGGAGAAGGAAAATGGATTTCCATAAATACAAAATGGCAATTGGATAACGCCTACCTGTTTTGGGGAGTACTGGCCATTGCGCTTTCTTTCTTCTTCATAAACGTCGCTGTTAATATGGACGATGTTTTTATTTTTTTTAGAGTCGCCAAAAACATTGCCAACGGAACCGGCCCGGTACTGAATCCCGGCGATGGTCATTTTCCCGTAACCAGCCCCCTATGGGTATTCCTGCTGGCATTTTTAGCCAAAATATTCGGCTTTATCGATTTGGTACTCATAGCCAAAATCGTATCGACCATTTTCCTTGGGATCGCATCGTTCCTGGCTTTTCTCCTGCTGCGCCGGTATATTGGAAGCTGGGCGGTATTAACCCCTTTGCCCATCCTTTTCAATTTTATAACCGTTACCACTGTGGGCGGCGAAATAGCCCTTGTCTATATGAACCTTTTCGCTGTCCTATGGGCTTATTATTTAAAACGAAATTTTATACTCACCGGTTTGACCGCCGCCGCCGCTTACCTGGCGCGCCCTGAACTGATACTTATACTGCCGGTCCTCGCTTTACACTATTTGCTCGTTTGGAAAAAGGAAAATAAGACTTTCCGGACCATGCTCACCGATTGGGGGAAGTTAGCGATGGCATTCCTGGCCATCGTATCGATATGGCATGTATATTATGCGCTTCAATTTCATTCTATTTTCCCCAATACGCTGAAAACCAAGGTTACGCAGGGTAAAAGCGGGATGTGGCCCCTTTACTACCGGTTGGGCAGACCCCTTACCCTGGAAATGTTGGCCGGGAAATATTTACTGGCAATCCCCATGCTGTTGGGATTGCTCTATTTCCGGGAAGTATCGCTGTCGATCTTGCTGTATACCACACTGCACTATTATGCGTACAAATGGCTAACCATCCCTTACTACCACTGGTATTACTATGATTTTTTTCTTCTAGTCCCGATGTTTACCATGTTTGGGATCATCGCTCTTTTTCTTTTCCCTGGGAAATATCTCAAAATCTATGTCGAACGTCATAAACCGGGATTCAAGTTCCCCTTGTTCCTAAAAATTACAGCGGCCCTATTCATCCTTTTCCTGGCAGGCGCCGGCGTTTTTATTACAACCAAAATAAACAACCTCTCTGCTTATAAAAACGACGGTCGGTTCCTGTCATATAAAAAAATTGCCGATTCCATGAAACCAAAGGTTAAAAAAGGAGATGTTCTCCTGACCCCTGAAATCGGGATTGTTGGATATTACCTTGAAGATGCGGTTATTCGCGATCTCAGTGGGATTGCCTCCCCGGATGTGACAGCAGCCAATATCAATAACCTGGACTATTTTGTGAAGATTTATTCGCCGCGGTTTATTTTTTTCCCTTTTTTCATGAAGCAGGGAAAACCGGTGCGCTACTTCCTGGATAAACAGGGAAAGCAGGTGGCGTATAAACTGGAATACCCTCAAGTCGACTTATCTAACCCGATAGATTGTATTTTTTCTTTATGAAGTTTGGGTGGCTTTTTCCAACCGCTTCATAATCGAGAACATAAATAGGGCCGAAAGCAGACAACAGACCACCATAATCGACCACAACCCCCACAACGAGACTTTCATCCACAGGTTGGAAATCACGCTGATTAGGAGTACCCCGATGGCGGTGGAGGCAAACCATAACCCCATCATCAAACCTTTATACTTCGGAGGCGCAACCCTCGTTACGAATGAAATGCCCATGGGGCTGAGAAACAATTCGGCAATGGTCTGCAAAAAGTATGCCGAAATGAGCCAGTACGTGGAAACCTGCATGGCCTCAGGCGCTACTTTTCCGTCAAGCACTTTGGGGCTTGCTAAGTTCAGCGACGCGATAACCAGGAGGGCAAAACTGACGGCGGTAATCAACATACCGAAGCCGATTTTCCGCGGCGCGGACGGTTCTTTTCCTTTTTTATTCAAATAACCGAAGATCCCCACCACCAACGGCGTCAACGCCACGATGAAGAACGGGTTAAAATGCTGGAACATCTGGGGTGTAAACGGGTTGGAAGCGCCATACCCCCTGTATTGCAAATACGCCAGCACGGCGAAACCGACAAACGCGACGCCCCCCAGGAGTTTTGTCCTGTTCCGGCCCCCCTTTTTGACTAAAAAGTACAACCCGATAATCGATAAGAAAATGGACAGCAGCCCGGTAAGATCAAACCACAGGTTTGTCAACTTGTCCACATGCGATACGGTGTAGTCCCTGGCAAAAAAAGTCATGGTGGCGCCGTTTTGCTGGAAGGACATCCAGAAGAAAATGACTACGAAAAATACCAGCCCGAGAGCGATAAGTCTTTCTTTAACCTGCTGCGGCGTTAACTCCACCAACTGGGATTTATGTTCCTGGGATTTGGCTTTCTGCTTTTCAGTAAGGTCGGCCTGCTTATAATATTTCCGGAATACCCAGAAGACCGCCATGGAGATGATTAAACTGATGCAGGCGACGCCGAAGGCTAAATGATAGGATTTACTTAAGGCATAAATATATTTTTCAGAAAACTGTCCCAGGGTATCCATTGTGATGGAGGCGTCCTGGGCCTGGGCGATTTTCAAATATTCGCCGGCGTCGGCCAGTTTGTTTTTCAATAAGTCGTGGGCCAGGGCCGGGATTCGTGCATCATAGATATAATTATAGGTTGAGAGAATCCAATTGCTGACTTTCTCCGCGGCAGTGGGGGCAAACATGGCGCCGACATTGATGCCCATGTAGAAGATATTGAACCCGCTGTCCCGGTAAGGACTATACTGGGGGTTGTCGTACATATTCCCCACCAGGGTCTGGAGATTCCCTTTAAAAAGGCCGGTGCCCAGGGCAATCACCATCAGCGCCCCAACGATCAAAAAGAAACCGCTGTCCAGGCCGGTGGGAATGGAAAGCAGCAGGTAGCCGAGAAACATTACCACCAGGCCGATACTGATGCTTTTTCCATAACCCAGCACCCTATCGGCCAATAGGCCCCCCAGCACCGGGCAAAAGTAAACCAGCATTACGAAAACGCTGTAAAATCCGCCGGCCTGCCCTGCATCCAGGCCGTATTTTGCCTGCACAAAAAGGGCAAATATGGCAATCATGGTATAATAACCGAACCGTTCGCCCATGTTTGTGAAAAACGCGACGATCAATCCTTTGGGATGATTTTTAAGCATGTTTTATTTCCTCCTTAAAAAAAGAAACCCCATCTTACCATAAAAAGAATATTTTTTCCATGGAAAATGCGGCAGTTGACTTTATTCTCAAATATGGTATATATATGAGATGGACCAGGAAAATTTGAAAGACAATAACGACAAATTCGAATATCAAAAATCGCTGAAAAAACCTCCCAACCCATTTATTAACAAAATCAAATACATCGACATTTACCTGAACCGGCCGGTCGCTTCGCTGGTGGTACGCGCCGTATTTAATACCCGCGTGACGCCCAATGGGCTGACCTATATTTCATTCTTTTTTGGGCTCCTGGGCGCTTTCTTTTTTTCCAGGGGTGAATACCTATACCTTATCCTGGGTGGGGTATGCGCGCAATTGTCTTCCATAATCGACGGCGCCGACGGCATGCTGGCCCGGGCGAAAAATATGTGCGGCGACTATGGGGCCAACCTGGACCTCTTCCTGGACCGTATCACCGATTTCTCGCTGCTGGTTGGGATTTCTTTGGGGGCCAATACTTATTTTAAAAACCCCAATCTCCTCTTCCTGGGCGTTCTAACCGCCGGTCTGTACATGCTGCAAATTAATTTATTCTACCTCACCAAAAGCTACCTCCAAAAGAAGGACCGGGGCGACACCGGCGAGGCCCGCGCTATCGTGATATTTTTTATGCTCATTTTCGCCATTGCCGCCCGACCGGATATCTTTATCTATCTTGCACTGGCAGTAACGGCGACTATCAACACCTGCCGTTTGTTTTATTTTATCAGTCTAAGGAAAAAATAATGAAAAAAAAATATATTTTTCGTCATATCGTGGGCGCCGTCAGTCATTTGAATTTCCGGCGCATCGAAGAGTGCGCCACACTCATACGCTGGTTGGATTCCCAAAACGGGGAGCGTATCCTGGACATCGGCTGCGGTGACGGGTACTACGATATGATCATTGCCCAACCCGGGGCCCGTGTGGTGGGGATCGATATTAAAGAAAAACCGCTGGCAAAGGCCCAGCGCCACTACCACGGTGAGCAATTTGAATTTCTTTATATGAACGCCGAAGAGATGAGCTTTAATGATGCATCCTTCGACAAAGTGGTGAGTTTTTGCGTGATAGAACACCTCAACCACGATGACCGGGCCATGCAGCATATTGCCCGGGTTCTCAAGCCGGGGGGAAGTTTTGTGTTTTCGGCGGACAGCCTGTCCAACCCGGGGATCGCGGCAGGGGAACGGGCGCGCCATAAACAGCGCTATGCGGTAAATACCTTCTATACGGTAGAGTACCTGCAAGAAAAACTGGCGCGCGCCGGGTTCGCTATCGAAGAGACGAGATACATACTGGCCTCGCCTTATGCTCTAGCCCTGGCCCGGTTCTCATGGAAACTGGACGTCCTGCCCAGGGCATTGGGGATTATCAGGGCGCTGGGATACCTGTCCCTGTGGTTCATATGGAAGATGACCCCGCCTTTTTCCAATAAACCGGATGCTTCCCGGGGAGGGCTTACCCTCCTGGTACGCGCCAAAAAAAAGACCGCATCCTAATTTATCCGTGAAATTCCAACATTTTCTGCCGGGAATTGGGAAAAATCCGAAACTCGAAATTCGAAATTCGAAACAAATTCAAATGACCAAAATACAAATGACCAAAACGAAAACAGCCGCCTCCGGCGGCAAATTGCTTTTGTTTTGAATTTTGAAAATTTGAATTTTGATATTGTTTCGGATTTCGTGCTTCGTGCTTCGGATTTATTTTTTCTTCGTGCTTCTTTTTATTTCCCTGAGCGGGTCTGGAGTTTGACCATTCCCAGCAGACCGAATCCGGCCAGGAGGAGCGCCAGTATCCGCCGTATCACTACCAGCGCCAGGCCCACATCGGCCCGCCTGCCCAACAGGGCAAACAAGGCAATGTAGGTTGCTTCATAAATGCCCAGCGAACCGGGAACAAAGGGAAATATAAAAGCCAGGTTTCCCAGCACGGTAATCAAAAAACTGTCCACAAAAGAGATCCCCGTATCGCCGATATATATTATATTTAAATGAACTTCCACGGTCCAGAAGAGGATTAAAAGGGAATAGAGCAAAAACACTTTTAAAAAAGCCCCTTTGTGGGCCCGGTAAAACTCGGAAATATATTCGTCGGTTTCTTTTATTCTTTCTCTTTGTTTCTCCAGGAATTTGGGCCGTATCCTGAACCTGGCCAGGAAATCCACCATCCAGCCCAGCAGTCCTTTTTTTTGTTTGCGGAAAAGGAAAAATAACACCAGGGAGAAGAAGGTCGCGCCGCCGATAAAAATAGTTTTCACTCTACCGGGCAGCGGGATACGGTAAAACATGATGACAATCCCGATGACGGTGAAAACAATCGCGGCGATAAATTCGATGGTTTTGTCCACCACCACGGAAGCGACGCATACTTTCCTGTTGGTACGGTTAACCATAAAAATGCGGGTCGCTTCACTGCCCACCTGGGCCGTTAGCGTCAGTTGGCTGACGGCATGACCCACCATCCGGGCATTAAACAGGTGGAGCAGGGAGGTCTTTCCTTCATACTCATCGAGGATCACTTTCCAATTGATGGTGCGTAAGACCCAATACAGGATGCGCAAAAAAAATAAAATCAAAAAATTCAGTACGCTTATTTCTTTGATATTTTTCCAGATTTGTTCGGGGCCGATCTGGTAAATGAAAAAGGCAAACAAGAGTATGCCGGTCAATATCATTGCCATCCGGGTAAGTTTCTGTTTCATGTTTTCCGGCGGCGCTTACCGATTCCAATCCTTTTATTATTTTTCACGCGGTGATTATAGCACAAAATAAATAAGTTGAATAGTGGAACGGGCAGACACTGGGGAAAGGGCGCGCACGGGGGCGCGCCCCTACGTGGACGAATGTTTATCTTCGCGTGTCTTCGCGTTCTTCGCGGCTAATTGTCCGTGGTTATCCGTGTTCGTCTGCGGCCTTTTTTTCCCCGGGTGATTGTCAAATAAATGGAAACGGCATCGATGGCCGCCGGGGTAACCCCGGGTATTTTCAATGCTTCGGCCAGGTTGGCGGGACGATTCTTTATCAGTTTCTGACGCACTTCGTGCGATAAACCTTCCACTTTAGTGAAATCCAGGTCCCCAGGCAATTTGATTTTCTCAAGGTGCTTGAAATGGGCGACGTTCTGGTGCTGTATCTTGATGTACCCTTCGTACTTGACATTGGCTTCGATATAAGAAACATCCGTCAGGGTCTTTTTTTTCAATAAGGGCGCTCCCACCAGCGCTTCCAATTTCTCGAAATCGAATTCCGGCATCTTCAACAGGTGCTTGAGCGGATAGCTGGAGTCTTTGAATTTAGCTTTGGCGGTTTCCAATTTTTTAATCACCTCCAGGCGTCGTTTTAATTTGCGTTCCTCCTGTAAATACAGCTTTTCATCCAGGAGGCCGTATTTCAACGCATAATGTGAAAGCCTCTCAAAGGCGTTATCTTCTCGAAGCTGGAGGCGGTATTCGGCCCGCGAGGTAAACAAACGGTAGGGTTCATCGACGCCCCGGGTGACGATGTCGTCGATGAGCACCCCGGTATACCCTTGTTCCCGGCCCAGGATAAAAGGTTCTTTTTCCTGCAGTTTTAGAACCGCATTAATGCCGGCCATCATACCCTGTGCCGCGGCTTCTTCATAGCCGGAGGTGCCGTTCACCTGGCCGGCAAAATAGAGATTCTCAACGGTTTTGCTTTCCAGCGTATGCTTCAGTTGGGTGGCTTTTATGGCGTCGTATTCGATGGCATAGGCGGGTCGCATCATGACGGAGCGGTCCAGGCCGGGGATGGCCCGGAGTATCTGCTGCTGCACTTCCACCGGAAGACTGGAGGAGAGGCCGTTGACGTAGACTTCTTTATTGTGGATTCCTTCGGGTTCTAAATAGAGATGATGGCTGTCCCGCTGCGGGAATTTGACGATTTTGTCCTCGATGGAAGGACAGTACCGGGGGCCGATGCCTTCGATGACGCCGGAAAAAAGCGGCGATTGGTCCAGGTTATCCATGATGACGGTTCTCACTTGCGGCGTGGTATGCCCGAGGTAACACACGATCCGGTTCTTAACTTTGCCCCTGGTAAACATAGAAAAAGGTATGGGCGGTTCGTCGCCGGGTTGCGGTGCAAACCGGTCCCAGTCGATGGAATCGCTGTGCAGCCGCATGGGCGTGCCGGTTTTTAAACGCATGGTCTGGAAACCCAATTGATTGATTTCCTCTGCCAGGTGTGTGGAGGGGGGTTCATTGGAGCGACCGGCCAGGTAGATGCTTTTCCCGATGTAGATTTTACCGTTCAAGAAAGTGCCGGAGGCAATAATCACAGCGTCGGCTTCCAGGCGGTTGCCTTCCAGGAGGCGGACGCCGGCGGCTTTGCCGTTTTCAATGATGATGCCGGAGACCACGGATTGGTAGATTTTCAAGTGTGGGCAGAGTTCCAGGAATTCTTTCATAAAATTGCGGTAAGCGATTTTATCGTTTTGGGTGCGGGTAGCGCGGACGGCCGGGCCTTTGCTGCGGTTTAATATTTTAAAGTGGATGCCGGTAGTATCGGCGGCGCGGGGCATGACGCCGCCCAGGGCGTCGATTTCTTTAACCAGGTGGCCTTTGGCAATGCCCCCGATGGAGGGGTTGCAGGACATCTGGGCGATGGTTTCTAGGTGGATAGTGATTAAAACGGCTTCGCAGCCCATTTTGGCAATGGCGTACGCCGCTTCGATGCCCGCGTGTCCGGCGCCGATGATTATTATTTTTTTCATATGTTTATTCTAAAAAGTCCCTTGTTTCGTATTCTGTTTTCCCTGAGGCGCCATAGTATAACTGAAAATAGTGGGAATTTCAATATCGAAGTACATTTCCGTCTACCATGAAAATAACCACCAAGGCGCGAAGGCAATAGTTGATGATGGATTTAGGAATAAATCATCGCAAGGTATGATGTATCATTAAAAAGGAAATCGATTATTTACCGCGGGAAAACGAAAATCCGGTTAGGGAGATCGCTAATCCTGCAAAGTAATTGAAAAAGAGCCTCTGGGAAGTCATTCTCATGGCAAATTAAGATAAATACGTTGCGTGGGAAAACTACTTCTGTGCGTAAGGAAACTGCTTCTGTGCGTAGGGAAACTATATTTGTGCGCGGGGAAACTATTTCTGTGCGCGGGAGAACTTTATCTGTGCGCGGGGAAACTACTTTTGTGCGCGGGAGAACTTCATCTGTGCGCGGGGAAACTACTTTTGTGCGCGGGAGAGCTATATCTGTGCGCGGGGGAACTTCATCTGTGCGCGGGGGAACTTTATCTGTGCGCGGGAAAACTATTTCCGTGCGCGGGAGGACATTTTCGTTGTGCGGGCAGTCATTATCGTTGTGCGGGAGGTCATTATCATTGTGCGGGAGAACTTTTTCCAGAGAGTGATTAGGTGATTGGGTGACATTCAAATAATTGCCTCAACAGGATGGGCGCCTGGTTGGCGGTGTTTTCGGAGTTCAATTGCCGCGAACCCTGCCTATGCTTTCCGCCGCTATCTGTCAACTTTACCGCCCGAAGCCACTGTGTTACCACGCAACCACGCAGCCGCATGACTCAAAACAGGCGGCCAGTGTGATTTGATATTTCTTCACTGTAAGGAACTTTCATCCTCTACCTCATGCCGATCTTTATCGGCGCTTTCGGCCTGTCCCCTTCCACCCCCCCGGTAGAACTTCGTAATCCTCATCAATTAGCCTATTCCTGATTTTTTCACGAAGTTCGGGGATAACTGCCACCCTTGATGACAAAAAAACCTTATTTATTTTTCCCCGATTCATTTATCCCTACGATAAACCCTTCTCCCGTCTCCTAAAAATGGAGAATGATATCATTTAGTAATTGGAATATTCCGCACGGAAACCAGGCTTTTGAAATTTTCGATCCCGATTATTGCTGTGCAATGGGTTGCCTCTGGTTTTATATCTTTTGCAATAAAAGATACATTCACAAAGAGTTTCGGGAGAAATTTCTCTTTTAACTCCCCCCACCCAAAGCCTGTTCCTCTATTTCCAATTTTTACGCCGATTTCATATTTATTTCCCCAGTTGTCAACTAGACTGGACTGGGCAATAGAAGAATATATGGTTAACTCTCTGTCTTCGTCCCCATTATTCATTATAGAAATATTGCATACAATATCGCTTCCCTTTCTGGTGCATATACCCGGCTTAAAAATAAACCCATCTACCTCTACGGCTTTTCCACTTGAAATAGTATCCGAAGAAGCCGCACTGCCGGTATCCATTTGAAAGCCATTACCTATACCTTTATCAAGGAGTTCCTCTATGGCTTTGGTTTTTGGTATGTTTGCCGCTACTGCTCCAATCAATTTTGCGGTAGTAATATCCAATATTTTAACTGTAATTCTGATGCTGTCTCCAAAGGGCGTGATGGAACCGGTCACCAGCGCGTCAACACCGGCGATCTGTCCCAATTTTTGAGCGGTTGCCGGATCGATCAATCCGGTAGCAGAGAGTTTATGCTCTTTAATCAGGGTTTGAAGATGAGTACGATCGACAATTTCAAACCCCTGCTTTTTCTCCAGCAGCGCCACGGCTAACTCCTCTGCGATAAATCTGCCGAGTTCGGTCACATTTCCCTGCAAATCCGTAAAGTCCACCACGGCAATTCGCGTCTTCCCAGCTTTCGCTATGTTTTCGGCCATCACCGACGACAATTCGCGAATCTCTTTCTCATACGCCCATGAAATATACGGTTGAAATAATACAATGACGATTATCCCAATGCAAAACCAATACATACTCACATTGCCCAATTTTTTATGCGTCATACGTGCCTCCTTTTAATTGATGTTTTATTATCTTAATACGCAAAACAAATTATTGCCCAAGATGATCAACAATCATGGGTAATTGTGTTTCAATCTCCCGCAGAATATTCTCCTCTGCAATTTTACCGGCTTCGGCATTGGAGAACCCTGCTCCTCTTTGAGTAAATGAGAGGCTCAGTTGTACGGCCCCTGTTTGGGAAGATATCACGTGCAATTCAAGCGTCATGGCGGCTGTTATGATATCCTTAAAATCAGCGCTTTTCTCATAGGCCACAGCCTTTTTCCCAAGCACTCCTGTCTTAAAGTGCCTGGATAACTGTGCCCGGGAAACTTGCCGTGAACCTCCATTGAAAAGGCGGGAAAACCCTCCACCGGTCAAAAACGAATCGGTAAATACAGATGAAGTCGTAACCGAGACTCCTTGTTTTTTGAGTAACGATGCAATCATACTGCTGAGCGTCCAATCGATGGTGGTTTCATTCTCTACAATCAATACCACGATTGCTTTGGAAAGTGGGATTGATTTCTGTGTTACTTCCGAGCCAGGTATGTTTGTTTGACTTTTAGGAATAGGGGAGATGGATTTTGTTTCCTTAATTGTCAATGTCTGCGTCGGAACCGGGGATTCCCCACCTGGTAAATGGTTTTTCTGTTCGGGTTTAACCAGATAAGCAATCAAAAAACCAATAATCGTCACAACCGCAGCAAAAAACATAGCCCCTTGATATACTACCGAGAACATTTTTTGCTTTAACCTATTAAATTCTGTTGCCATTCTTAAACGCCTTAGATGATTTTACAAGCTGCCGTCGCGGAGAATTAAGTATTCCCAACTTAAACCGCTCCATCATGCAATCATATTTTTTATCCATCCAATTATCGCCAGTTTTGCCAACGATAATACATTGTCTCACATCCTGGAAGAAATTTCAACTCCAATATGAGAGAAAATAAAAAGGAGGGGATTATGGGGAGATTACGCGCCAGACAAAAAGTCCTCCAAAAGGAAGATTAGGAGACAACCAAATTTTTTCCCTCGAGAGGATAAGACGATTCTGCCGGGAAAAGAATAATTCTAATTTTTGACTGTCCCGAATGTCACTAAGATAAGCCTACATGGTTGAATAATGTGCCTTTTCAAAATCATCAAGTGATTAGATTAGCAAAATGAATCCGATGGCATTGGCAAGAGGTTATCCAAAAGGTATTACGCAGGGCGCAATTTGGTAGGGAACTGGCATCGCCTGTTCCTTCAATGCCAATTTGGGAACAGGCAATGCCAGTTCCCTACAATTTTAATATCAAGACATCCATGAATTCTCGGATAGCCTCCGAATGGGACAATATTCCGGCCCCCCGTTAGTGTGTCAATTATCCATTGGCCTGAAAAGCCCCATAAATCCAGAATATAGCCTTAACTTAGTGACATTCGGGACAGTCAAAAAATGACCACAACGTCACCGATAAAAGTTAGAAAAAAATGGATTTTACACTTCTCCGGGTAATCCAGGTGGTATTTATCCGGCACATAAAGCACAAACGAATGCGGGGCGTTTTCCACGTTTCTCAGGATGGAGCCGTCTTTGCGGCGAAGGTCTTCGAAAACCCTTGAGTGGAAGCATTTATCGCGGACAAAACACTCTTTGCAGGCCGTATCCGTTCCCTTATACACACAGGTTAAATTCCTCAGCGTCTTTCCCAGCGCCACGCGAAACACATTGCCCTTAAAACCGGGGAATTCAACGGCCCGTGCGGGAGCCAGTACAAATTCAAAAACGGCAAATCTCAATTTCTCAAGGACATCTCTCATACTTTTACGTCCGTTCCATTCGACATTACTTATTGTAACGTCCGGTTCATTAATACCATAATCCAATAGAAAATGCAACCATTTTCCGGTTAGAGACGGTGATTTTCCCTTCCGCACCAATAACTTTATTAAAAACCGCCCGCGTTTGTCTCCGCACCACAAATTTTTGTCAAAAACCGCGTACTTAGCTTCCGCGCCGCGAACATTTCACAAAACACCGCATATTTCCATCCCGCGCCAGGTATTTTGTTTCCACATCGCATATTTTTGCCTCCGCCCCTCGAATTTCTGCCAAAAACCTCGTGCAATTGAAAAAAATCCCGTGCATTTGTCAAAAATCTCGTGCAATTGAAAAAAACCTCGTGCATTTGCCAAAAATCCCGTGCAATTGAAAAAAAACCTTGTGCATTTGCCAAAAATCTCGTGCAATTGAAAAAAATCCCGTGCATTTGCCAAAAACCCCGTGCATTTGAAAAAAATCCCGTGCATTTGTCAAAAATCTCATGCAATTGAAAAAAATCCCGTGCATTCCTCTAAAACCTTGTGCATTTGTCAAAAACCCCGTGCATTTGACTCCGCACCTTGTGCTTTCCGCTAAAGCCCGGCGCATTTGATAAAAACCGAGCGCGTCGTAGAGAATCCTGGCGCGTTGGCCAAAAATTTAGCGCGTTTGTCTAAAACCGAGCGCGTCGGGTTCCCCACCGACCGCGTCGCAGAAAAATCAACCGCGTTGGACTCCGCACCGACCGCGTCGGAGAAAAACCGACCGCTGCGTAGAAAATCCGACCGCGTTGAGAAAAAACCGACCGCTGCGCAAAAAATCCGACCGCGTCGGAGAAAAACCGACCGCGTCGGACTCCGTACCAGTATTTATTGATATTTCCGGGGCTAATTCTTTCTTTTTACCCTGGGGCTTGATGTATTTAATTTCGATAAGATAAGAATACTTCAACCCGGGGTATTGCGCCAGGAACGGTTCCAACACCAGGTCGGCATATCATTTTTCAGTTCTTTTTCCCAATAAACCAGGCATAGTAATTTTTGACTGTCCCGAATCTACCCCGGGCCAATACGGCTTCGTGAATGGATAGACGACTTTGGCCAAAAAGATGGTGCAATCGGATGGTCTGATTCAACAGACAGACCGGAACTTATGGTTCAAATGTCAACCGCATGCTATTTAGCACTTGAAAAAAAAGCGGAAACGCGTAAAATAGGCAAAAAACACACATCATCTATTACATCAGTAAAAGCTGGAGATCTTCTTGCTACACCAACTGAACACTGGAAACTAATAATGTCGTCTAATCAGCAACTTGCCGATTATCTGTATGATTTCCAAATGACAGTAGCTGGTGGGCTTTTCCCTTGGAAGTGGTGCCCATATCCTGTTACTTCTAGTATTTATGTTGCGCTTCGATTTCATTCGTACTTTGATGATAACGAGACTCACAAATGGCAACTTGATGACCTCGCGCCACTATTCAAGGCTTTTTTTTGGCGCAACTCCTTGACTAATCGTTACGATCAAGGATTTCTTACACAGATTGGAGTCGATATAAAGGAATTAAAAAATATTCTCAATAAAAGACGAAATTACGCAACTTTTGCACAATGGGCTTTAGCAATTGAACAAGAGTTAAGTCAATTAATCGGCCGCCCGCTTCCTTCTCAAGATGACCTGATTGAATTCGTTACGGATGGCCGCCCGGGTGGTGCTATGCAGAAGGCTTTATACCTCCCGATACTTGCAGCAGCGGAAAAGGATTTGTTGGATGACACAATAAGTCTTAAATATCCACAGCAGGAGTCTGCTATTCAACTTCATCATATCTATCCAAGGGACTGGTGCCGGAATAATAAGGTTGGTCGCCTAGTTGATCTGCTTGATGAGAGTATTGCAGGGCGGGATTGGGTTAATTCTTTGTGCAACTTGATGCCCTTGAGTCGTAAATCTAACAACATCTGGAAATCCAAGAACCCAGGGTTAGTACTTAATGAGCGCCAAATCGAATACACTTATTCATCAAAAATACTGAATAAAGCTTGTATTGACGAGGAATGTTTTATGGCTCTGCGTCAAGGAGCTGAGGGCCTTAATGAGTTCTGGAAACATAGGGCTGAGTTGATAGTTGAGAAACTTATGGCACTAACAAAAATTATGATATAGCAATTAGATATCAACATGTCCATCAATTCAGATCTGCAAAGAATTGCCTCATCAGCTTTGACTTCGGGATGTGAGGTAACCATTGCATCTCTAATTTCAGCCCTCGCCGCTAAAGGTATGGCCCTAGACCAGTTGTTTGTAGTTAAAAATTTCGCCTCCTCAAAAGAATCTGTGGGTTGCCATGGAGGTAAATGAAACGAAAAGCATTGTTTATCCAAGATTTTCGCCTCCAGTTCCGATATTTTTTCTGGAGTCCGAATTCAATCCTGGGGGGCTTGCAGATGGAAAGGTGGTGGTTGGGGGGTGTGGGGGGATAAGGAGGTTGCCTAATTCCCCCCACCCAAACATTCCCTCCCGAAGGGAGGCCATTTTTTTGTCCTCTGGCTATTCTCATTTCACCCACAAATTCTTTTATAGACCCAATATTTCATGGAAGAGAAAAAAGGGACACTCAAAAAAATAATTCCTTTTTGCAAAATTTTTCAAAATGAGGTAGAAAGAAAAAATGTCCCGATAATTGCATTAATATTGAATCTTAAACCAAATAACACCTTTACCAAACCAGGGGATGATGAGAAGACCCTGAAAAACACGCCAGCCTGGTGGGGAAGGATACAGGTAGTTCTAAGAAACCTAGACCAAATTGGTTGCGGCACTGAGGAAACTTTGGGAAGTAGTGAGGAGACTTTGGGAAGCAGTGAGGAAAGTCTGGGAAGCGGTGAGGAAATTTTAAGAAAGGATGAGGATCTTTGGGAAACGACGAAGCAAAAAAAGCGAAAATTGGCCTGTCCCCATCCACCCTTAATATGCTTAATTGATCAATGTCTTTATCTCTTTCTTTGTTAGCCCGGTACTAAGGATTACTTGGTCCAGTGAGAAATTATTTAAGAGCATTCTCCTGGCTATCTCAAACTTCTCTTCTTTTTTCCCTTCTTTTATCCCTTCTTTTATCCCTTCTTTTTTCAATTCCGGGCCAATGGTTTCGATAAACTCTTCTCTAAACTCTTCTCTAAACTCTTCTCTAAATTGTTGAGCTAAGGTTGGCATGATGATTTCACCTCCTTCTATTTTAGTTTTGTCCAAAATATCCTTTAAGTGGTCCCGGTCTATATCCTGGGTATATGAGATATACTTCATAAAGAACAGTACAATGTCTTTATTTTCGGTAAATCCTCTCTCGCGCCAGAAACGGAATATTTCCAGGATCGCTTCTATATCTTTCTTATAGGCAGCTTTCATTAAAACCATTGCCGTAAATAAAAAGACATTGTTTTTAAATTCTTTATTGCTTTCAGCACTGAAGTCCCAGGGGTTGGTATCGAACAGGATGTAACGGTAATCCAGCAAGTATCGTTTTACTTCGTCATCGACGTCGAATTGTTCTGCAAAAGACCGGGGTACTTTCCATTCTTCCGCGCCGTGGTAAAACACCACCGGTATGATAAGGCGCGGCGATTTATTGTTATTGTAATCTTTTTCCCACTCGAAGACCATATATTTGAGGACCTGCAGCAGCACTTCCACCCTTCCTTCGGATTTGTGTTCCAAAAGAAAATAGATATCTACCGGTATCTGGTCCTTTGTTGTTTTCAGCACTGTTTTGACGACGATATCGGAAAATCCTTTTTTGTATTCATTGGAAACATATTTGGTATCTTCTATTTCGATATTGGCAAGGTCCAGTTGCTTTTTTAGCCCGGTGGGCAGGACCTGTTCCAGGAAATCCCGGGCGTTTTCAGGGGAGTCGAAGATTTTGTGGAAGAAGCTGTCGTTAATATTTTGGATATCGGTGGTTGTGTTTTTCATTGCCCTTCAATTATAATATTTTTACCGGTTTTTTTCAATCGTTCCGGGATAAGATAATTTCAAAGGGTGTCCTTCGGACAAATATCAACCACCTGCAGCGAGTTGGGGAAAATTGGCCTGTCCCCTTCCACTCCATAATGAAATCGAAATAAAACCCACCGGGACCCATTTCTTTGTTAAAATGAATGCTTTTGAATACAACGTAGCTGACCACACAAAAAACGGGGCATGGGGCATGGTAAAAAACGGTGCAAGTGTCGGTGTAAATGTCGGTGTAAATGACGGGGTAAACGTCGGTGTAAAATTAAGCGATACCCCCAAAAAAATTCTCAGCCTGCTAATGGCAGATAATAATATCACCCGGAAAGAATTGTCTGAAAAGATAGGCATATCGATTAGAACCATTGAGAGAAATATTGCCGGGCTTAAAGAAAAAGGACTTCTAACACGAATAGGCCCTGATAAAGCAGGTTATTGGCAAGCGCTTAGCGGCTAAAAATTCTTGTATAGCAGCCAGGATTTGAAAAAGGGATTGATAAATTTATACTCCTTTTGATACCGATAAATGATCCTCAAATCAATCAACCGGCTTAACGATTTTTTAATGGAGGCCGGCAGGTTTACCCCCGTCATCTTAATGAATTCCGAGGATAGCGGCGATTGCCCACCTAGTTTCGCTAAGCCTACCAGGCAGCGAAGCTGCTGGGATGTAACCTGGGACAATGCCGACTCATACCCCCGAAGCTCCCGGCTGTAAATCAATTCCAATGCTTCGGGAATAATACCTTCATCTATAGTGTCTCCATAAGAACTTACCTCCCAAACGGCTCCACACAACTGTTGGACATCCCCTGTAATACCTTGCGCTATTTCAAAAACCCGGCCAATCAAACCCTGCGATACAGTGCGTTTCCCTTGAAGAAATTTTCCCCTTAAAAATTCACTGAAAATCACTCTATCCAGGGGCCCCACATCTATCGTAATCGCTGATTTAAAAAATGGGCTGTCCGGATTATTGAAAATATCATTCATCCTATTTCGCACACTTCCCGCGAAAATATAGGGGATCTCCGTGTGAAATTGTATCTTGCTTCTCAACATAGCCAGAGCCGCCGGCGCTTCTTTCATATTTAATATATCTTGAAACTCATCGAAAACAACCACCAGTTTCTTTCGTTTATCCTCGGAATAAATCAAATCCATCAAACCTTCGATGGAATCGGGTTTTAACTCTATCGATGCGTCGAGAGATACTCCCGGGGTCCCGGTCAATGGATCGATCGTCATTACCGGTTTCAAATGGGCAAGGGATTTGAATACCTTTTCCACCATCCCCGATTTCAGCTCCATGGATATAATGGACTTAATGATCCTTCGGCAGAGATCATCGACTGTCTTTATTTCTAAAATATCGATATAAAGCAGGCGGAATTTGTCCATTTCCCGTATTGCTTCAAATATTAATGAGGTTTTGCCTGATCGTCGCTCCCCTTCCAGCAATACATTCTGAGCGGAGGAAATACACGCCCTCAATTCCTCCAGCAACCTGGGTCTTGGACAGAAATCCTTATCGAAAACAACGCGGCCGTATTTAAACGGGTTCATCGTGTACCTCCGTTTTATACTCTTTGGTATTATACCAATTAGTATAATACTAATTGGTATAATATTCAAGTATACGGTTATTTTTTTTTAAGTACTGAGAGTTTATGCGATGTCAAGTACTGTCTTCGACGACCAGAAACCCTTTTGAAAAAGGGTTTCTGGACTTCCTAAAACTTTTCATTAAAAGATTTTTCTATTATTTTCTTCGCGGTCCTTCGCGTTCTTAGCGGCTATTTTCGTGTCAGGCAAAATATTTCATGAACTGTGTGCGTTCATAAAGAATGGGGTTTTTAATCCGGGCCTGGTTTAATTTGCCGGTAAAGTCTTGCAATGAGGTAAAGCGGCGTCCTTTCATCCAGGTTTCGATTTGTTCCAGCATTTTGCCGATGTGGGCCGGACCGTTTTTATACAGGGTGGTGGCCACCTGGACTGCTTTTGCCCCCACCAGCAAGCATTTAATGACGCCGTCCCCGTCCTGGACGCCGGTAGAGGCCGCCAGGTCGCATTTGACATGGGGCGAAAGCATCCCCACCCAACGGAGGGGCAACCCTATCTCCGACGCGGAACTAAACACATGGGAAGACACAACTGCCATTTTTTCCAGGTCGATGTCCGGGGCATAAAACCGGTTAAACAACACAATGGCCCCGATACGCCGAACCGAAAGGTTAAAAATCATATTGGCCAGCCCGGAAAAATAGAAACTCATTTTAACGGCAATGGGTATGGTTACCTGCTCTTTTACCAGGTCGATAATATCGAAATAGATTTTTTCCACATCCGCCCCTTTTTGGTTGTGGTCGGATGGCATAATAAAAATATTTAATTCCAGCCCGTCCGCGCCGGCGTCCTGGATTTTACGGGCAAAAGAAATCCAATGGCTCGATGAGGCGCAGTTGATACTGGCGATCACGGGAATAGACACTGCTTTTTTAGCGGCGGAAATAAGTTGCAGGTATTCATCCAGGTTATGTTGTTGGGTATATTGGGTGATATTATCCGCTTCTTCCGAGTGCCCGGGGTGCGCAGATCTCAGGGAATCGGCTTCCATGAGGATTTGTTCTTCGAAGATGGATTTAAGAACCACGGCGCCGGCGCCGTGGCTTTCCAGTTCTTTGATTTTTTCCAGGGAACCGGTTATGCCGCAACTCCCGGCGATAATCGGGCTTTTTAAGGTCAATCCCATGTATTTGGTTTCCAGGTTTATCATAAATAACTCCTTTTTTGAATTAATTTATAGAACCTAAGTCGCTTATTTTACAGGAATTAGAGAAAAAATTCAAATAGCCACTAAGGCGCCAGGGTACACCAAAGATTTTACTATAAAAAACCCCTTGGTGTACCCTGGTGTCTTTGTGCCTTGGTGGCAATAGCTTTTAAAGCTGTACAGACGCGGTCTATTTTGTCAGCAAGACGCAGGTTTCTACCAGGCGGATAAACTCGGCGCGATACCCTTCCGGGTCTTTTCCCTGGGAATTCTTTGCCATGGCCAACACCGTGTCATAGGTCAGGTCCCCTTTAAATTTGGAGTCCCGTAAAAGCATGCCAAACCCCGCCACAGACGCTGAAAAACGGAAATTCTCAGACGCCTTTTCAAGGGGCGTCCCCGGATCGGTCAGGGCCTTCTCGATCAATTTGCTGGTTTCCTCTTTGGGCAGTTTGTAACGAAGTTTGACCGTCATGATTTCCGCGGTTCCCGCCGCTGTCGGTTTGACATCGGTTACCTGGTATTTAAGATCATCGGTTTTTCTCACTTCTTCGGCGGCGCCGGCCGGGATGATTTCGTATAGGGCGGTTACGGTATGACCGGCCCCCAATTCGCCGGCGTCTTTTTTATCATCGTTAAAATCTTCGTTGGCCATGACGCGGTTTTCATAACCTACCAGGCGGTAGGCTTTGACCCGGGTGGGATTAAATTCCACCTGGATTTTGACGTCTTTGGCTATGGTGAATAAATTGGCCCGCATTTCTTTCACAAATACTTTCTTCGCTTCCTGGATATTATCGATATAAAAATAATTGCCGTTGCCGGCCTTGCTGATTTCTTCCATGCGGCCGTCTTTGTAATTGCCCATGCCGAACCCGCAAATGGTCAGGTAGATATCGCTTTTTCTTTTTTCTTCGATAAAGCGCACCAGCTCGCCGGTGGAAGATACGCCGACATTGAAATCCCCGTCCGTGCAGAGAATGACGCGGTTGTTGCCGTCCTTGATCAAGTTCTCTTGCGCGACGCGGTAAGCCAGTTGGAGACCTTCACCGCCGGCCGTGGTGCCCCCGGCGGATAATTGGTCTAATGCAGCGATGATTTGCCGGTTCCGGGAAGCCGGGGTTGAGGGTAAGATGAGGCCCGCGGAGCCGGCGTAGGCGACGATGGCAATTTTATCCCTGTCGTCCAGGCCGTCCACCAGGAGTTTCAAGGACTGCTTTAACAAAGGAAGTTTGTTGACATCCTCCATGGAACCGGAGGAATCCACCAGGAAGACCAGGTTGCAGGGTTTCAGTTGGGCGTAGTCCAGGTTTTTGCCTTGTAAACCGATCTGGACCAATTTATGTTGGCGGTTCCAGGGGCATTGGGAAATTTCCGTGCTGACGGAAAAGGGATTATCGCCTTCCGGCTGGGGGTAATCATAGGTGAAATAGTTGATCATCTCTTCGATTCTTACGGAATCTTTGGGGGGTAATCGGCTGCCGGTAATAAAGCGCCTGATATTGGCATATGAGGCTTTATCGACATCGATGGAAAAAGTAGAGAGTGGGTTTTGCCGGGCGTCTTTGAATTCGTTTTCCACTATTCGTCCATATTCTTCCGTGTTAAACTCTTTTACGCCGGACGGTTCGGCGGCCACCGGTGAAGGGGCTGGCGTTTCCGTGGGGGCCATTTCCATTTTTGGGCTGCTTTTCGCTTCCTGCAGTTTCCGCGGTGATGCGACGGCCTCCTTATCTTTTTGGGCCCGGAAGTCTTTGCAGCCGGCAAGGGTTATCAAAAGGGTTATTAGTGTTACTTGCAAAAACAATGAAAACTTCGGTTTCATTTTATACCTCCTATTTTTCATTCTAATTATATCACACATGCCGGGTAAGTCGGACAGCCAGGTGAAAAATCCCCTCATTTTTAAGGATTTTGGGGTTTTGGGGACAGTCAAAGTTTTATTCTATATAAAGATGTGTCCATGATAACACTGATTCATACTGATTTTTATTATTGCCGGTATTGCATTAATGCATGAATTCATTTAAAATAATTCCGTGAGTATGTAAGCGGATTTGTTTCCTTCGAAGGAGTGACGCATGAATAAATTTTTTAATACCGCCGGGTTATGTATTCCCGAAGATCATTATATGGTAAACCCTATTAAACGTTTAAGGGAAGTAGAAAGATTGATCGATAAAAAACTCTATTTCACGATACACGCGCCGCGGCAATCGGGAAAAACCACCTATTTATACGCACTGGCGCAAAAACTGAATGGAGAAGGAAGATACATCGCATTGGTGGTTTCATTCGAACGGGCCGGGGTTGGCAGTATGACTCTCGACGTCGCGAATGAGACGGTTATGAATGCCATATATAATTCCTCAACCCGTCAATTGGAAGAGAGGTACCGCCCGGAAAACCCGGGAGAAAAGAATTTTCCCGATTTATACAATTACCTGCATACCTGGAGCGCTTCCCAGGAAAAATCCATCGTTCTTTTTATCGATGAAATCGATGCCTTAATGGATGATGTGCTTATCTCAATTCTCAGGCAATTGCGCGACGGCTACCAGGGCAGGCCGAAACATTTTCCCTCCTCTGTCGTTCTTGTGGGTTTGCGGGACGTCCGGGATTATAGAGCGAAAGTTCGCGACGACCAAAAATCCATGGGCACTGCGTCGCCCTTCAATATTAAATCCGAGTCCCTCTTATTGAAAAATTTTTCCAGGCAAGAAGTATACGAATTACTGGAGCAGCATACCGGGGAGACCGGGCAACTTTTTTCCGAAAAAGCGAAAGAAGAAATCTTTTTACTTGCCAATGGCCAGCCGTGGCTAACCAATGCCCTGGCCAATCAGATCGTTTCCGAAATACTGGAAAATGATTTTTCCAGGGAAATCACCCCCGACATGGTATGGGAAGCAAAAAACCAATTGATCCTGCGCAGGGACACCCACCTGGATAGCCTCATCGATAAATTAAAGGAAGAAAGAGTAAAATCAATCGTTGAAGCCATTATTAACGGCGACAATATTGTTTTCGATTCATTGAATGACCGGATTACGTATGTTAGAGATCTGGGTATCGTATCTCAAAAATCTCCCTTAAGGTTTGCCAATCCGATATATGCCGAGATCATTCCCAGGGTGATGGCTTCTGCTTTCGAAGAATCTTTACCCATGGAAATAGAGATGCCTTTTTTCGTGGATAAAAACAATGATCTCGATATGAAAAAAATTATGCTGGCTTTCCAGGAGTTTTACAGGGAGAATGCGGAATCCTGGATAGACCGATTCGAATTCAAAGAATCCGCGCATCATCTGTTGATGATGGCTTTTTTGCAGAGAATCGTAAACTCCGGCGGCGAGATTACCAGGGAAATGGCGGTAGGAAATGGCCGCGTCGATTTGTTGGTGAAATTCAACAACCGGCGCAGCGCCGTGGAATTGAAAATCAAACGCGGCGAGCAATCCGTCGAAAAAGCCAAACTGCAATTGAGTAATTACCTGGACCGGTTGGGTTTAGCGGAGGGATACCTGGTGATATTCGATCCCGGGGAAGGGGCGTGGGAAGAAAAACTTTATTACCGCGAAACGGTATTCAATGATAAGAAGATTATCATGGTTGGGGTTTGATCAAAATAGCCGCTAAGAACGCGAAGAACCGCGAAGAAAAGAAGGCCCGCGAAACACGCGAAACACACGAAAATTAGGTAGGGGCGTACCGGCGACCTGCGTATCTGCCCTCTTTTTGCTATTTCAACCGGTAAATAACATCCAAACCGAATTCGGCTGCCGGCTGACAGAATTGGGAGACAAAATTTTCAAACGCCTGACGCTGCTTCACCGGCCAGCCATACAATCCATAACGGTTATCCTCTTCATACTGCTTCCGGTTAATGACTACATGCGTAATGCCCAACTGGCGAAATTTTTTTAACACTTGTTCGGCTTCCTCGATATTATTCGTAAGCGCTTCCGCGCTGGGCGGATCGCAGACGCTGCTGAAATAAAACGGCCGCTCCAGGTAGTAAGGTCCATGAAGCCCCACTAACAACACTTTACCCACTTCCGCATTGGCGTTGAGCCACTCATACGTCACCTGCGACTCTGCCTCGCGGCGCAAGAAATCCTTGCCGCTCTCAAGCCCAAGAAAATACGCAACGGGCCTGGTCAGATAGTAATTGGTGGCAATGGTTATGGCCAGGTTGGCCAATACCGCAAGACAAAGAAAAAACACCAACGGCCGCCTGAGAGTTTTATAACTCCACACCCGGCCCTCTAACTCCACGGCCGCCACACAAAAAAACACCGCCAGCATGGTTAATAACGAACGGGTCTCGGTCTGGATTACCAACCACACCAGCACTGAAGAAACGATAAAGGTTTTGAGGAATGCAACCCCCTTGTTGGCGCTCCTGAAAAAAAGCATCGGGATCAACACCAGGGGCAGGATCCCGGGATGGATATCGATCATGGCGGGCTTTAATGTCATTCGGAAAGGAAATAAGAAATAATGGGTCCAGTTCCAATGGGGCATCTCCCACCGCCGCAGTGCTTTATCGAAATATTGGGCGGCGGCGTCGCTCCAATAGGGACTGTGGAAGATGTTGTTTAAAAACGGGTAAAAGGGATTGCCGGTGAATACCCAGTTCTTAACGAATACCAACAAAGAAATAACCCCCACCGGCAGCAAAAACCAAAAGAGATGATGCCATTTCCATCGCCAACGCATGATACCCACCAGGAAAAGGAGAAGTAAGGCAAAAAATATCATGACAAAAGTATACTTCATCCACGACGCCAACCCGGCCATGACCCCGGCCAAAAAAAGAAGGCGGGGCGTGCGCCCGGTTTCATCGGCCAAATGATAATCCAGCAGACAACCGATACTCAGCAATAAGAAAAAAACAAAAAACGCATCGTTCCACGCCCACCCCATGACCAACACAAACACGGGCATGGAAAGATAGAACGCCGGACCTAACAACCGGCTGCTTCCCGGCCTGGCTTTGGCAATTATCCGGCCCATGGCAAAAAGGAGGAAAAGCCCTGTCCAAAAATGAAGAGACTTACACACTACATCCCCGGCCAGGGGTTTCACCAGCAAATAAATATACTCGGATAAACAGGGGTAATTGGACTCTACCAAAGAAGGAATGTACCCGATTTTGCCTACGCTGAGGAAAATCCGGGGGATCAGCAGGTGGTATTCCAATTCATCGGTGGAAACCAGCGGCGAAACCAACGGGGGAATGGCCTGCAATAGGAAAATCGCCAATACGAAGAGGGCAAGGATATTTAACGGGTTCCCGATCGTTTCTTTAATGTCGAAAGAAACCGGGAGCTGCCTCCGGAGCAGGGTATAAATAAATAAAGCCAGACCGGCAATGGTCCACAGGGCATAGAGCATGACGTTGACAATGCCCATTACTCCCAGCACGAATGTAAAGAGGCCCGTTAACCCGAGTCCCAGGGCAAAGGAAACGAGTATTTCATCGGTTTTCGATCGGGGGATAAGCAGGCGCGCCGGCGGCGCGCCTATACCGCAGAAGGATACGACAAAGACCAAAGCAAAACCGATGGGTTTCAAGTGAAGGATGGCCCAATAAAGGGGTTTGTTCCATAGGACGTACACTACCAGCGCCGCCGCAAACATAAGCAGCCATAGGTTCAAAAGCCGGGCGTTTTTAGAATCGTCGTTGTTCAAGGTAACTCCATTTTTGTTTATATGTTTATCCGGCATTATAAATGAAATGGGTCAATTTTTCAATATCGATTGCATCCGGCGGCCGGAAACCGCCCATCCGTGATGGTTTCGAGAAAAGGTTCCTGGACTTCCAAAAGCTTTCGACTATTTTATCATCCCGGCAAAGCCCATAAAGGCCAATGACATCAGCCCCGCCGTGACCAACGCAATGGGCGCCCCTTTCATCGCCTCGGGGATATCATATAACTCCATCCGCTCCCTGATACCGGCAAATAAAAGCAGCGCAAACCCAAACCCGACGGCAATACCTACCGCATATGCCACACTCTGAAGCAAAGTGAAATTTTTACGGATCACCAGCACCGCGATACCCAGGATAGCGCAATTGGTGGTGATGAGCGGGAGATATACACCCAACGCCTGGTAAAGCGGCGGACTGACTTTCTTCAATATCAACTCCACCATCTGCACCAACGCGGCAATCACCAGGATGAACAATAGGGTCTGCAAGAACTCTATTTTTAATGGCGCAAGAATATTGTAATGCAAGAGAAACGTCACGGTAGTGGCCAACGCCATGACAAATACCACCGCGACTGCCATTCCCATGGCGGTGCCGACCTTCGTACTGACCCCTAAAAAAGGGCATATTCCTAAAAACTGGACCAAAACGACATTATTAACCAACACGGCCCCGATAATTAATCCAAGATATTCCATTGTATTCACCTCACGATGTTTTCTTTTTAATCGATTTGTTGACGACGGCAATCAAATACCCCAACGCGATAAACGCCCCGGGCGGCAATATAAAAACCAGGATGGTGGAAGCATTCGCGGCAACTAATTTGTGGCCGTATATAGAGCCGTTGCCCAGGAGTTCCCTTATACAACCTAATACCGTCAACCCGCAGGTAAACCCCAGCCCCATGACGATTCCGTCCACCATGGAAGCAAACACCCCGTTTTTGGAAGCAAACGCCTCCGCACGTCCTAAGATGATACAATTCACCACAATCAGGGGTATAAAAATCCCCAGCGTGGCATGAAGCTCGGGCGTGTAGGCATTCATGGTCAAATCCACGATGGTAACGAAACAGGCAACCACAACGATAAAAATGGGTATCCTGACTTTGTCCGGCGTGACGTTTTTGAGCAAGGATATCACGACATTGGAACACACCAACACGAAAGTGGCGGCTATGCCCATGCCGATGCCGTTAATGGCTTCGTTTGAAACCGCCAGCGTGGGACACATTCCCAGCAGCAGCACCAGCGTGGGATTCTCTTTTATGAGGCCCCTATATAATTCTTTAAATAAATTCATTTTCGACCTCCTTTGAGGAGCGCCCGGTACGCCCTGTCCACTGCGTCGCAAAACGCCCTGGAACTGATGGTGGCGGCGCTTATGGCGTCAACCTCCCCACCGTCCTTCCTGACCGTCATCTTGAACACCGAAGGGTCTTTGCCCTTAAACTGGTCTTTGAAGGTAGAAGCGACCATTTTGTTTCCCAGCCCCGGGGTTTCGGTTTGCTTCAATACAGATATCCCGATAATCTTAGCGGCGTTGTCGAACCCCACCATCAACAAAATGCGCCCGCCATAGCCGTTATCGGAATAAGTTTGCACGGCTGTACCCACCGGTTGGTCGTCTTTCCTGGCCGGGTATAATTCCATATCCTTAAATTCAGGTTCTTCGACGGTATACTTCTCTCCGGTGGGATCATTGTTAAATTCGGGGAGCACCTGCTGCAGGGCTTTAAGAGTTCGTTTCACGCCCACCTGGGCAATGGCGTCTTTGGTGGCCGAATAAGTAAACGCCAGGGCCAGGGCGGAAACCACGGAAATCGATGTTAATACGATAACCATATTGGCAAATGTGGAAGGTAATTTCTTATCCGCCATGTTTCACCTCCGCGCGTCGGCGCCAAACCTCCGGGGTTTGGCGAACTTATCGATTAATGGAACAAACGCATTCATGATAAGGATGGAATAAGAGCATCCTTCAGGGTACGAGCCCATTAAGCGGATGAGCCCGCACAGGATTCCCCCGCTGACGGCAAATATCACCTGGCCTTTGGGGGTCATGGGACCGGTGGCCGGGTCCGTGGCCATGAACCACGCCCCCAACATCGCGCCCCCTGCCAGGATGTGAAATAACGGATCGGCGTATTTGGCGGGATTAACCAACCAGAACACGCCGGTAAATACGGCCAGGGAAAGCAGGTAAAAGATGGGGATATGCCAGGTGATGATTTTTTTATATAATAGAAAGGCGCCGCCCATGAGAATGGCCAGGGCGGAAACTTCGCCGATACACCCGCCCATATGGCCGATAAACATGTCGAAATAACCGGGAAATTTCCCGGCCAGTTGCTGGACGGTTTGCCCGGCTTTAATTCCTTCTTTGAGAAGGCCCAGGGGGGTGGCGGAAGAGACGGCGTCGGCGCCCAGGTTCCAGGCATTTACCAGGGGAACGGGCCAGGTGGTCATCTCCACCGGGAAGCTGGCCAACATAAACGCCCTGCCGATAAGGGCGGGGTTGAAAGGGTTCTGCCCCAGGCCGCCGAAGGTCATTTTGGCGACGCCGATGGCAATAATAGAACCCACCAGCAACTGCCACCAGGGAATGCCGCTGGGTACATTAAAGGCCAGCAGTAAACCGGTGACGGCCGCGCTGCCGTCAAAGGCGGTAATGGTTTGTTTGGTGATGAATTTCTGCACCAGGTATTCGACGGCGATGCAGAAGATCATGCCCAACACGACGACGCCAATGGCGCGATACCCGAAAAAATAAACCGCTGCCAGGGATGCGGGCGCCAGGGCGATGACCACGCCCCACATGATTTTCTCTACGCTGAGGTCTCCCTTTTCGTGGGGGGAAAGCGATACGGCTAATCGATTGTTCATTGCTGCCTCCTTCCTCTCATTATGCGCATAACATTGACTTTGCCGTGCCGGATATAGTCCAGGAGGGGCCTGGCGGACGGACACGTGTAGCTGCAGGAACCGCATTCGATGCAATCCGAAACAGCGGCGGCTTCGCAAGCGGCGAAGTTTTCCCGTTCCGCCAGTCTTTCCAGCAGGTAGGGTTCCAGTCCCATGGGGCAGACGGCGACGCATCGGGCGCAGCGGATACAGTTCATCGGTTTGCGTCGCCGGGCTTCGGACTCATCCAACAGCACAATGCCGGCTATACCTTTGGTAATCGGAATATCCAGCGAGTTGATTGCTTTTCCCATCATGGGGCCGCCGTTGATAATTTTGGCCGTATGTTCCGGCATTTCTTCGCCCAGCGCTTCCAGCAGCATATTGGCCGGCGTCCCGATCCTGACCAGGAAATTACCCGTCTTCTTGAGTTTTTTCCCGGTAATCGTGACCACCCGTTCGAAAAGGGGTTTATTCTTTTGCAGGGCTTCGTAAATAGCCAGTGTGGTGCCCACGTTATTGACGATACAGCCGACGTCCAGGGGTAGTTTACCGCTGGGGATTTCGCGGTTCAGCAGTGCTTTGAGCAGTTGTTTTTCCGCGCCCTGCGGGTATTTTACCGCCAGGGGCGCCGCTTCGATGCCGGTGAAGCAGCCATTCTGACCGGCGCCGAGCCTCGTTTGCATTATTGCGACGGCGTCGGGTTTATTGGCTTCGACGGCGATGACAGCGCGGTCCACTTTACCGGCTTTCATCATGATGCGGACGCCCTGGAGGATTTCATCGGTCCGTTCCAGCATCAACCGGTGGTCCGCGGTTAGGTACGGTTCGCACTCCACCCCGTTGATTACCAGGGTATCGGCTTTACGGTCGTCGCTCATCATATATTTAATATGGGTGGGAAAAGTCGCGCCGCCCAGTCCCACGATGCCCATTTCTTTCATTTTTGCCACAATGGCTTCGGGTTCCAATGTTATATCATTTATAAGATTTTCGGAACGGTCGATATTTTCTTCCCAGGCATCGCCATCCACTTTAATAATTATGGCGGGGGTTTTGTAGCCCGAGGCATTGAGGACATCGTCGATCTTCATTACCGTACCGGAAACGGATGAATGGATATTGGCGGAAATAAACGCTTCACCGCGGGCGATGAGGGTCCCCACTTTAACCGCGTCGCCTTTTTTGACCACGGGTACGGCCGACGCGCCCTGGTGCTGCGACAGCGGTATACTGGCTTCTTTGGGGAGGCCCAATTTCACCGTGGGGGTATTGGCCGACAGTTTGTTTGCCGGTGGATGCACACCGCCCGGTGTAAAGGTTTTCAGTTTCATCAGTTCACCTCCTCAGCCAAATCCGCTATCACCTTTGCCTCCGGCAGGTCAGAACCCTTTTGAGAAAGGGTTCCGACACCTCCCAAAACTTTTGATAAGGTCGCCGCGATGGCGTTGGTGGGGCATACCACGATGCATTTTCCGCAGGCGGTGCATTTCGCCGGATCGATGTAGGCCAGGTTATCATTAAGAGTGATGGCGTTTTCCGGGCATTCTCTGACGCATTTGCCGCAGGCGATGCAGGCGGCTTTGCAATTTTTCATGGCCACGCCGCCTTTTTCTTTGTTGACGCAATTGATCCACACGCGTTTGTTTTCAGTGCCTTTGGGGCGGAGTTCAATGATGGCCCTGGGGCAGGCTTTAACGCAAGCGCCGCAGGCCGTACATTTCTCTTCGCTAATCACCGGCAGGCCCGTTTGTTTATCGATATAAATAGCGTTAAATTTACAAACCGGGACGCAGTCGCCCAGGCCCAGGCATCCGTAGGGGCAGCCGTTTTGGCCGTTAAACAGCCGGTGTGAAATAGCGCATTTGGCGGGGCCGTCGTATTCCAATTTAGCCGGGGCCTTTTCGTAGGTCCCGCCGCAGCGGACCACCGCGATGGCGGGGGCCGTTTCGCCCGCATCCAGACCCAGGTATTTTCCTATGGCGGACATCGTATCACTGCCGCCGGGGGGGCAATTAAGGGCCGAGATATCGTCTTGATCCGCGGCTTTGACCAGGGCTTCGGCCATATTGCGGCAGCCGGCATAGCCGCAGCCGCCGCAGTTGGCCCCGGGAAGAAGCCCCGTTACCTCATCGATCCGGGGGTCTTCGTCTACCTTGAATTTTTTCGCCACCACAAAAAGAATCACCGCCGAAGCGGCGGCGACAATTCCTAAGGCGGCGACCGAATATAATATAACCGGATTCACAATTCACCTCGTTTACGGATTTACATCGTATTCTTTATTTCCGCGGTAAAAACAAAATTTTTTCCTAGCTTTTTTCTACAGATATAGAGCGCCAGGTAGTAGGGGGCTAGGCTTCCGATGGCCGTGAGGCCGGCGACGTTTTCACTGAAACCCAGCGCCGGGAGGGAGAAGAGTATGGTTGCCAGGATAACAAAAGGAAGGATGAACCCGTAAAACAAAGCGATCCGGCCCAGTTTTTCTTCCATTTTGATAATGACGGCATCGCCTGGTTTAAGGGGTTCCAGGGGGGTGGCGTCGATGATTTTTTCTTTCATATCCGCGGCCATGCAGGTTTCTTTGGCATGGCAGGCGGCGCAGGCGGAAGTAGAGATAATTTTGACCTGTACGCAATTGGAGTTGCCGTTGGCGGTTATAACAATTCCTTCATGTGAAACCATACGGGTATCTTTCATGATGAGTATTCCCGGTCCTGCTCTTCCTGGGGATTCCAGGGTCGAACAATTTCATAGAAGTAAGCATATACCAAAATTAAGAAACAATCAAGAGTCTTTTTTCTGAATTTGTCTTGTCTAATAATAAGAAGCTTTTGTGGGGGGTTAAAGGGGGGCGCTTTTCTCGAAAAGCGCCCCCCTGGTTTTCGTAGGATATACAGGTTTTTTGCCGCCGGGGGCTTTCGGATTTCGAATTTATTATTTTATTTGAATACCGGGGATATTCCCATATTGTAGAACATAAATGAATACATATCGGTATAACTTTCAATCGCTTTTGTCAAAGTGATCCCGGTCCCGTGTCCGGCTTTTGTCTCAACCCGGAGAAGAATGGGATTTTTACCTTTGTACTTTTCCTGCATCGTGGCAATATACTTAAAAGAATGGGCCGGTAATACCCTGTCGTCATGGTCCGCCGTTGCCACCAGTGTGGCCGGGTACTCGACCCCCTCTTTAATATTGTGGAGCGGCGAATACGCAGCCAAATATTTAAACTGATCGGGATTTTCACTGGAGCCGAATTCCCCTGCCCAGGCCCAACCCATAGTAAACTTTTGGTAACGGAGCATGTCCAGCACAGCGGCCGAAGGAAAAGCAACCCGGAACAAATCCGGACGCTGGTTTATAACGGCCGCTACCAGTAATCCGCTATGGGAAATGCCGAAAATCGCCAGTTTGTGCGGAGAAGTATACCCTTTGGCAATCAAATACTCGGCGGCGGCAATGAAGTCGTCAAAGGTATTTTGTTTTTTTTCAAGCATACCGGCGCGGTGCCATTCTTCTCCATACTCACCCCCACCCCTTAGACAGGGAATGGCATAAATCCCGTTGTTTTCCAGTAGGGGAATGATGTGCGGCCTAAAGAAAGGCTGCACCGGTGTACCAAAACCGCCATAACCAAAAAGTATGGTGGGATTTTGACCGTTCAATTCCAAACCCTTTTTGTGCACGATAAACAAAGGAACCCGGGTCTTGTCCTTACTTTCATAAAATACCCGGGTTGTTTCAAATTTGTCCGGATCAAACTTAACATTGGCTTTTCGAAAGAGTTCGGCTCTATTCTCCTTTATCAAATAGCGGTAGATGGTGGTAGGATTGGTAAGAGAAGAAAAGGTGTAGAATACCTCGTTATCTTCCTTTTTTCCTTTGAAGCCGAGGGCTGTCCCAATACCCGGCAGAGCAATATCATACAGTTTTTGTCCCCCGGCTTCAAACACGGAGACAACACTGTTGGCATCTTTTAAATAGGAGACGATCAACCTGCCGCCTATATAGGACACGTCAAGCATTTTATACTTTGATTCCGGGATAATCACTTTCCAGTTTTCCTCCTGTGGGTCCAGGGGATCGATGAGAATAAGTTTTGAATTGGGCGCATCACGATCCATCATCACAAGAAAACGGTCATCCACTTCGGCCACAAACGTGAGTTGGCCCAAAGGTTTGTCGATAAGGGGGATCACAGCCGAATCGGTCTCCAGGTTTTTATAATAAAGGAAATTGTAAGTCGCCGATCCTTCCCAGGTGGTGATGACCAGGTACTTCTCATCATCTGTTACTTTAGCGGCATATGTCAGTTGGGGCCTGGAGTCGTCCCGGTACATCAATTTATCTTCGGATTGGGGAGTACCCACTTTGTGATAAAAAATTTTTTGAAATTCGAGTTTCGCTTTTAGTTTATCCGCCTCTTTGGGTTCATCGTAACGGTTGTAGAAAAACCCGTCCTTATACCAGGACATCTTAGAAATCTTCGCCCACTGGATATGGTCGTTCAATTTTTTCCCGGTTTCCGTTTCCATGACAGAATATTCCCGCCAATCAGACCCGCCCTGGGAAATGGCATAGCTGCAAAACTTTTGATCGTTGGAAAAAGCAACTTCCGTAAGAATGTTGGAGCTATTGACGGAAAAAGTATTGGGGTCCAACAGGATATTTGCTTCTCCGTCCGATCCCTCTTGAATATAGATCACAGGTTGTTCATTTTGAGAGGAATTTTTCCAGAAAACATAATATTTCCCTTGCTTAGAGGCGCGCGAATAACTTTCATAATTAAAGACTTCGGTAAAGCGTGATTTGAGGTTTTCCCGGAACGGTATTCCTGCCAGGTAACTTTCCGTAAGGTTTTTCTGCGCCGTTACCCATTCGGCTGTGTCTTTGGAATTTGTATCTTCTAACCAACGGTAAGGGTCGTTAACCTTGACGCCGAAATAGTCATCTACCTGGTTTATTTTTTTTGTAACGGGGTACTTGAGGGGGGCCTTTTCAGTAGAAAACAAGAGGGAACATAAACCGGCTAACGCCAAAACAATGATTACCCTTTTTAAATGATTCATAATTCCTCCTTTTTCGGCAAAAATTACCGATTGATATATTTATATGGATAATACCATACCCGGAGAAAAAAAAGAAGGTAAGGTGTTCAATTGGCCTGTCCCCGAATCTTTCGAATCTGCTTGACAAAACCTTACAATACAACTATCATAATACGTAGAGGTTGATATGCATGAAATAATATTTGAATCTCAGTTGTTAAAGGACGGCCATTTATCCTGCCCTAAAGAATACGCCATGCCCAAAGCAATATATAAAGTGGCTGTTTCCTTACCGGATGTAATCGCAACGGATTCTGATATTGAAATGGCATCCGGGGTTGACCAATCCGATGAATTTATTTCCGATGGGGAATTGAGCTATTATATGAGTCTGGACGAGAAATAATGAAATTCAAGCAAAATTTACCCAATCCGGAAACTTAATAACCGTCCTTCCGATCTCATCAAAAACCGAAAAAACGACGGAACTGGATGTATATCTGGCAAAGGATAACATGAACCGATTAATGAAAGATTCTTTGATAAAAACTCAACAAATCAGTTCATTTGATAAGCGTAGGTTCATAAAATATATAGGTGAGTGTGAGCCGCATGTTTTTGAAAACTTACAACATAGTGTCAAAAGATATCTTGGGCTGAAGGAAATATAAGTCTGCCCTTTGCCCTCACTCCGAATGCGGAAATCCCCGAATAGGATGCCGGTATCGGCATCTATTTTGCGAAAATCGGCATCGATTTGGCGGGCATCGGCAAAATTTTGCCTCGATCGACAAAAATTTGCCTCAAGCAGCATCCATTTTGTGGGAATCGACAACTTCGATGCGGAAATCGACAGCCATTTTGTACAAATCGACAAAATTTTGCCTCAATCGACATCCATTTGGTGGAAATCGACAAAACCGATGTGGAAATCGGCTCCCCTTTTGCGGTATATCGGCAAAAATTTGCCGTTAATGGCAAAATTTTGCCTCGATCGGCTTCCCTTTGGCGGAAGCCGGCAAAACAGATGTCAAAATCGGCATGGTTTTGGCGAACATCCACAAAAATTTGCCTCGATCGACATCAACTTTGCGGACATCCACAAAAATTTGCCGGGATGTACACCCCTAACTGGTCTTTATTACCCCAAAAACGAACATTTTTAAACGATATCGGACGGGCAGACACTATTTAAATCGTTTCGGAGCATGGCATTTGCATTGCTGAAAGAAAAGAATCGCCATTTTCATTGTGGGCTGGCCCCAGGACAAAAAATAATGGTATATAGGTTTGTACGGGATGTAAAACCTGTGCAAATCAAGAAAGTTTGCTGCCCATTTAGGGTTCTGTGGGATTTTAAAAGAGTTTTCCACATTATTGACGAAAACCGGTGGAAAAGTCCGGGAACTCTTTTTTGAACATTATTGAAACAGTGGTTGTTTGATAAAGAGGTCCGGGTATTTTTTCAACATGGTCTCGATGAGGAATTCCTCTATTTCGGTTTTAGAACTTAACCGGGCTAATTCTTTTACTGTTTTTTTGACATAGGAATAATGGACCTGGGTAAAAACCCGTTTAATTTCAGCAATAGAGAGCGGGGTCATGGAAAAATTAGTATAACCCATGCCCAGCAGCATCAGGGCCGTGAAAGGTTTGCCCGCCATTTCGCCGCAGACGGTGACCTCTTTTCCTATTTTCGAGATTTCTGCCCTGATTTCCATTAAAATTTTAACCACCCCGGGATGAAACGGGTTGTAAAGATAAGCCACGGAATCGATATTGCGGTCCACGGCCAGGGAATACTGGACCAGGTCGTTGGTGCCGATGGAAAAGAAATCCACCACGTGCTCCAGGTGTTTGATCAGGGCGACGGCCCCGGGGATCTCGATCATAATCCCGAACTGGACATCTTTACCGGGGTAGTGGTTGTCCCTTCGCAATTCATCTTTGGCTTCCTCCACCAACGCTTTGATGGTATGAATCTCTTCGATTTCGGTGACCATGGGAAACAGCAGTTTTATATTACCGCTTTCATTGGCGCGCAGGATGCCTTTTATCTGGGTTTTGAACATGTCTTTTTGCCTGAGGAACAAACGCACCGCCATGATTCCCAGGGCCGGGTTCAACTCTTCTTCTTCCATTTGCAGCGAATCGTAGACTTTATCCCTGCCGATATCGAAGGTGCGAATCACCACGTGGTAAGGGTATATTTTTTGGGCGACATTTTTATAGATCATATATTGTTGGTCCTGGGAAAAGGCAATGTTGGGGTCCATGAAGAGGAATTCGGTGCGGAACAGCCCGATCCCCTTTGCGCCGTGGGAGAGCACGGCGTCGCTTTCAAAAGCCAATTCGATATTGCCCAGCAGGGTAAATGCGCGTTTATCTTTGGTCAGGTCCGGCAATTTGATGACTTCGTTTAATTGCTCCTGGTAGACCTGGAATTTTTCTTTTTTAATAGTGGTTTTGGCGATAGTGGCCCGGGTGGGATTTACAATTACTTCGCCGCTTAAGCCGTCGACGATCAACAGGTCGTCGTTGGCAATGATACGGGAGGCGTCGATAGTATGAAGAATGGTGGGAATTTCAAGGGTCCTGGCCAGGATGGTGGTGTGCCCGGTTTCGCCGCCGTAATCCAGCACCAGGCCCAACAGTTTCCCACTGGACATGAGGTTGGCCGCCGTGGAGGGCGGGATATCGTCGGCCACCAGGATGACATTCTCAATGGCCGGCGACTCGTCTTTTTTATGGATTTTAAGATTCTTGAGCAGCCGGCTCAACACATCGGAAATATCATTAATTCGCTCTTTAAACGAGAGGTCCATGATATTGCTGAATATCTCGGTGTATTTTTTTTCCACCTCTTTGATGGCCCATTCGGTATTCACCAGGTCGGTGGCGATAATATGTTTGATGTCGTTGACTAAATTGCCCTCCTTCAAGAGCAGGTACTGGGTTTCAATGATCAATGCGGAATCCTTGCCCATGGTCTTCTGCAAATTGTTATAGATTTTTTTCAATTGAGCCCGCGCCCTTTTGACGGCGTTTTCAAACCGGTCGATCTCCTTCCGGATGGCATCCTCGCCGATATTTTCCTTGAAAACGATTTCCTTGTGCGAATTGAAGAGTAATGCTTTACCGATAATGATCCCTGATGAGACGGGTTTACCTTTGATGATTTTCATTGTTAACTTTCTTCGTTAAATTTGGCTTTAAAGAGGGCGACGATTTCTCCCAGGGCTTTTTTTTCATCTTTGCCATTGGCCTCGATGGTGATTTTATTCCCCACGGAAGCGGCCAGGGCCAGGATTCCTAAGAGGCTTTTGGCATCCACCCGGTCTTCATTGTAAGTGAGATGGATATCGGAATTAAAAGAGTTGGCAAGGTGCGATAATTTAGCGGCCGCACGGGCATGAAGTCCCAGTTTGTTGATGATTTCAATGGTTTCTTTAATCATTTTTTTTTCTCCCCTAAAAATTCGCTGATTATATTGATTCCCTCGATTGCTTCCTTTTTTATCAGCTTTACAAACTCTTTGAAAGGTATATCTTTATCTTTGTAAGTGAGAAATTTTAATAAGCCGGGAAGATTCACGCCGGTGATGATTTCGATATTCTTGCGATTGAATTTATAACAGATATTGGTGGGCGAGCCGCCGAACATATCCGTAAATATGACGATATTACTATCCCGGTGTTGTGCCAGGTAATGTTCGACCCTGTTGACGGCCCCGGTCCCGTCTTCTCTCCAATCGAAAGAGACACAATCGATATCGACCTTTTCTTCCAATATTCCCTCGGCCACTGCCACCAGTTCTTTACCAAGGTTTCCGTGTGTGATGATGAGTCCTTTGATCATTTTTCTCCCATTATCCCGGGTTGTTCATTATTATTACTATCGATAATCTTGTTTTTGTTTAAATGATCGACAAACGAGCGGCTGCCGTTTTTCCGGGAGATATAGTATTTAACGGCCGCCTCGATCAGGATGGAAAGGTTCCGGCCCAGGGCCACGGGCAGGTTAAACATCAGTATGTCTTTGCCCAGGACCGAAGCATACAGGTTCTCGGCCCCGAGGCGGTCGTATTTTTTTTTGGGGTCCCATTTTTCCAGGTTAATCACCAGGTCCAGTTTCTTTTCTTCCAGCACCGCGCCCACCCCGAAAATATCGACGATGTTGATGACCCCCAGCCCCCTCACTTCCAGCCAGTTGCGTATTTTTTCAATGGACCGGCCCATGGGTTCGTCATTGGAATTTAAATAGAATTCCACCAGGTCGTCGGAAATTAACCGGTGTCCTTTGTTGATCAGTTCCAGGGCGGTTTCGCTTTTCCCGATCCCGGATTGGCCCCGGATCAATATGCCCTGGCCCATGATATCCATTAAAACGCCGTTAATGCGTATTTTCTGGGAAAATATCCGGTATAGGAAGGTGGAAATTCTCGACATTAACAGGGAAGTGCGTAAATTGGATATCAGGATCGGGGTTTTGTTTTTATTGGCCCTGTCGATGATGAACTCCTCTACTTCCTGGTTCCCGGAGATAATGATACCCGGGGTCCGGGCGGCCATAAAGTTGCTGAGGCGTTCTTCGAATTCCAGACGGGGCAGGTGTTTTAGATAGCCGATTTCAGTGTTGCCGAAAATCTGGATGCGGTCTTTGTCCAGGTATTTGAGGTACCCGGCCAGTGCCAGGCCGGGTTTCTGTATCCTGGGGTGAAGGATTTTATTGGCGAGCCATTTCTCGTTGTAGACTTTCAGTATCTCGAAATCATTGTGCCCGATAAGCTCCTTGATTTCAATGTACGGCTGGTCCTTATCTTTATACTTAATCATCTGGATACTCATGTTCTTATTTCGGCGGGATATCGATTCTTTTCATCCTAATCGTCCTGGCGTTTCGCATTCCTTTTTATATTTTAATTTTATACAGCTTCGATAATAGAGATGGTGTTGTTTTTGTTGAAAAAGACCACCGCTATGCGGTTGGTTTCGACGTTGGTGAACAGGTAGGCGTTTTCGCCGCTGTCTTTCAGGAAGAAGACAGCTTCTTCCACGGAAAGTGGTTTCCTGGAATAATTTTCCAGGACCGTGATTTCTTCTTTCGGCGTTTTTCCCGGGGTTTCCATGGGTTCTTCCTCCGGGGCGCCGGTAAATCCTTTTAAAATATTTCCTTTGCCGGCCCTCTTTTTTTCTTCTTTCAATTTTTCTTTATTTTTTTTGGCCTGGGTTTTCAATGTATTTAGAATTTTACGTATGGCCTGTTTGAGGATAGGGTCCCTGTCCTGGATATGATAGGTATTCATGTTGGTTTTTACGGTAATCTCGACTCTGAAGCCTAATTTTTCTTCAGTGGCAATGATTTCGGCGTCGATGATATTGCCGCTGATTTTTTCGATACTTTCCAGGTTTTTTTCGGTGAAAGCTTTCAATGCACCCGTGAATTTTGCATTTTTTGATGTAAAGTTAATATTCATTTTTCACTCCTTTAATCTATCCTTTATTATGGTTTTGCCTATATTGTTCTTTTCGTTTGGATGAGCTGGAAATACTCATTTCATCCCTGTAGTTGCGGATGGTTCTCCTGGAAATCCTGATGCCCAGGGTCCCCAACTTAGCGGCGAGCTGTTGGTCCGAGAGCGGACGGTTTTTAGGTTCGTCTTCCACCAGTTTTTTGAGCTTATCTTTGATAGTTTCGACGGAGTGGACGAACCCGAATTCTCCTTTTATGCCGTAGGAGAAGAATTTTTTCATACTGATCAATCCGTGTTCGGTGGCGATAAATTTATTACTTACGGCGCGGGAGATGGTGGATTCATTGTAGCCCAATTCCTGGGCAATTTCTTTCATGGTCAGGGGTTTTTTCCATTTTTCGCCGAAGTCCAGGAAGTCTTTTTGTTTTTTAACCAGGATTTCCGCGATTTTGACGATCATGGATTTTCGCATGTCCATGCCCTCGATAAACAGTTGGGCATTTCGGAACCGTTCTTTTAAGTAGGACCGGGTCTTTTTATCCGGGGATTTGTCCAGCATTTGTTCGTAATAGGAAGAAAGCAGCATACGGGGGATGCCTTCTTCGATGTATTTGATATTGTATTCGTTGTCTTCTTTGAAGAGCATCAGGTCTATTTCCGCGTAATCGATCTCATGTTCTTCGAAATTGGCGCCGGGTCTGGGTTCCAGGCGTTTCAGCATGGAGATCAAACGGGTTAATTCTTCCCGGGTCACGGCGAGTTTTTTTATGATCTCATCGTATTTGGACCTGGATAAATCTTCCAGGTGATGGGCAACCAGGAGTCTTAGTTTTTCGTTTGCCGGGGCGTCTTCCACCTGGGCCAGGAGGCACTCTTGCAAGTTCCTGGAAGCCACGCCCGGCGGATCGAAGCTCCTGATTATCTCTCGTATGCGCTCGATCTCCCCTGGGGTGGTGCCGATGGCAGAGGCGATGGATTCGATTTCGATATCCAGGTACCCGTCGTTATTGAGGTTGTAGATAATATGGGCCGCAATATCCAGTTCTTTTTCATCGAATTGGGACATGGCCTGTTCCATCAGGTGGTCCGTAAGGGTAACGCTGGAGGCGGTGAAGAGTTCGATGGCCCTGTTTTTGTCGATCCGGTCATCGTTTCTATATAAGAAACTTTCATCCCGGTAAGGTGTAAGATAGGAGTCATCCGCGCGTTCCAGCCGTTTCCCGATTTCGTTCTCATCTTCCGGCTCCCTTATGATGGCTGCGCTGGGGGGTTCGATATCCAGCATGGGATTGGCTTCTACTTCATTTTTGATTTTATCGATGAATTCCAGGCGGCTTAGGGGAAGGAACCCGATGAAGGAATGGATAACGGGATTAATGGTGATTTGGTGGGTATTTTTTAATTGTAATTTTGTCGCCATTTAATTCCACCTGAATTCCTTTCCCAGGTATTCTTGTTTTACTCTTTCGTTGGTTATCAATTTTTCCGAGTCCCCCTCGAAGATGACCTCGCCTTTGTTGATAATGTATGAGCGGTCGGTAATCTTGAGGATTTCCCTGACGTTGTGATCCGTGATGATGATTCCCAGTCCTTTTGCTTTAAAGGAGACGATCATATCCTGGATTTCTTTGATTTGAATGGGATCGATGCCGGCGAAGGGTTCGTCCAGCAGGAGGAAGTCGGGTGATAGAGCCAGGGAGCGGGCGATTTCCAGCCGGCGTCTTTCCCCGCCCGAGAGTAAGACGGCTTTCCTGTGGGTCAGTTCGGTTAAGCCCATTTCTAAAAGCACTTCATTAATATTGCGCATGGGGGGTCGGGTGCGTTTCCCCGGCGATTTGCCGTTGGTGTAGCGATTCATCTCCATGATGGCCAGGATATTTTCTTTGACGGTTAATCCTTTGAAGATGGACGGTTCCTGGGGTAAAAAGCTGATGCCGCGCCGGGCGCGGATATAGACCGCTTCTTTCGTGATATCGCAATTGTCCAGGAGAATCCGGCCGGTTTCGGGGGTATGAATTCCCAGCAGCATTAAGAAGGTGGTGGTTTTACCCGCACCATTGGGGCCCAGGAGGCCGATGATTTCGCCCTGGTTTACTTTTAGCGAGACGTTATTCACAACCCGTCTCTTGTTGAACGATTTGCTTATGTTGTTCCCTTCTAAACGCGTCATCTTACTGTAGTCACCATTTCATCCGGAAAATTCGATTCATTTTGCAAAGTTTTACATTTAAGTTTATCATTTCGCAGTTTATCTGTCAACACGTTTTTTTTTCAAGGAGCAAAAACTTCCATGGAAATAGCCACAAAGGCACGAAGGCACAAAGGTTCACCAAATAATTATGAACGGCATTTTTGCCTGGCGCTTATACTTTCTCAGCCGGCAGAGGGAAGGGGGCAGGGGAAAAAGGAAGCGAGGAAGAGCGGAAGAGCGGAAAAAGATGAGTCCCGTAGGGGCGAACCTACGTGTTCGCCCAATCCTGTCCAGTGTTTGCCCGTCAACAACTCGTTCGGCGCGGTGGATATAGTAAAAGGATATCGAGAAGACGACGCCGCCACCCCACAGACAGTTTATCCCAATGAGGATGGTATAATTGCCGTTGAAATCAAAGAACTGGAACGGGTTGAAATTCATTTCCCGGTTTCACCGGTGAACAACATTTCTCCTCTTCTTATAAGAGTAGGGGACAGTCAAAATTTTGCCCCATTTAGTGCGCCCGCCGGAGGTATTCTTACCTGGGCCTTTCGTCTCGTGCTCCATGTTTTTCCAGGAATTCAATTACCGCGGGAAGCGGCTTCTTTTCGTTGGCATTAGCCCATTTTTCTTCCAATCGTGACTTCACCATGCCCAGGGGGGTATAACCGTCCGTGTCTTTGGCGTTAATATCAGCGCCTTTATTCAACAGGAATTCCACCATGTGGATATTTCCCAGGAAAGCGGCGTTATGAAGAGAGCATTTTCTCGAGTGTCCCCTATCCCTTTATTTTGAATATGAAAACCATTGCCGAACCGGTATGATTTATGGTAACATATATCTCTTGTAAATGATAGAAGTTGTAGAAAATGAATAACTGAATTTTAAATCTAATAATGGGGTATTAAAATGACCGATGAATTGACCGGTGAATTAAGCGAGCGATTACGGCAACACTTTGGTTTCAAAGAGTTTTTAAAGGGGCAGCGGGAGGTTATCCAATTGGTGGCGGGGAAAGAATCCGCGGCCGCTATTTTCCCTACCGGGGCCGGTAAATCTTTATGCTATCAATTACCCGCCCTGCTGCTGGAACATATGACGGTGGTTGTTTCACCCCTGCTCTCCTTGATGAAAGACCAACTGGATTTTTTAAGCGCCGGGAAAATACCGGCCGCCCGTTTGGATTCGACGCTGTCCAGGGATCAATACAATGCCATTATGCAAAACGCCAGGTCCGGGCAATTAAAAATCTTGATGATTTCCGCGGAACGGTTTAAAAATGAGCGGTTCCGGAATAACTTAAAAGAGATGAAAATATCCCTCCTGGTCATCGATGAAGCCCATTGTATTTCCGAATGGGGGCATAATTTCCGTCCCGAATATATAAAACTTCCCCTATACCGCCGGGAATTTAATATTCCCGCGGTGCTGTTGTTAACCGCCACCGCCGCGCCCCCCGTGGTGGAAGATATGTGCAAGAAATTCACTATCCCCCCGGACCATGTTATTGTCACCGGGTTTTACCGGCGCAACCTTCATTTGCAGGTGACCCCATGCCTGCCGCGGCAGAAAGATCGACACCTGCTGAATTTATTGGCAAAAGACCCCGGGGCGCCCACCATTGTTTATGTCACCCAACAAAAAACCGCTGAGCAAGTGGCCGCGATACTAAGCGCCAAAGGTATTCCCGCCGCCGCTTATCACGCCGGCATGAAATCCGAAGATCGGGAATCCATACAGGATGACTTCATGAAAAGTAAAACACCGCTGGTAGTGGCCACCATTGCCTTTGGCATGGGCATCGATAAAGTAAATATCCGCCGCGTGATCCACTATAATTTACCCAAATCGCTGGAAAACTATTGCCAGGAAATCGGTAGGGCCGGCCGGGACGGAAACGACTCCCTGTGCGAAGTGCTGGCGGACCGGGATAATATCAATATCCTTGAAAACTTCGTGTATGGGGATACCCCCGAAGCCGACGGCATCGAATGCGTGCTCGGTGTGATTAAAAATAATCCCACCCCCCATTGGGAAGTGAAAGTGCATTCTTTATCCGTTCAATCCAATATCCGGCTGCTGCCTTTAAAAACCCTGCTGGTCTACCTGGAAATGTCCGGGATTATTAAACCCAGGTACACTTTTTTCGAAGACTATTCGTTTAAATTCATCCGGGAACCCCAGGCCATTCTCGGGCATTTCAACGGTGAACGGCAGCAGATGGTACAGGCCATGTTCCGGCATACGCTGACCAAAAAAATATGGTCTGAAATCGATATCGACGGCGCCTTAAAAGATTATCCCGTGGACCGTTCCCGGGTGCTCAAAGCCCTGGAATACTTCGATGAAAAAGGCTGGATCGAATTACGCCCCAGCCAGGCCGTGGAGGTTTTCGATATCCTTAACAAAGAGATAGAGATCGAAGTCTTGACCCGGCAGCTTGTTGGGTTATTCAATCAAAAAGAGGGCCGGGAGATACAACGAATTCGCACCATGATGCGTTTTTTTGAGAGCGATAAATGTCTTAGCCGCAATCTCTCCCTCTATTTTGGCGAGAAGGGAATCGACCGCTGCGGACATTGTTCCGTGTGTAATTCAGGCAAAGCCATTATACCTCCTCCTACCGTTCTGCCGCCGTTGACCGGGAAAAACTTTTCCCAGCTCACTTCCGGGTTTATCGATGCCCTTGATATAAAAGTATCCACCACCTTGTTGGCCAGGTTTCTTTGCGGTATTCCGGCACCCGCCTTTTCGCGGCAAAAGATCAAACAACTCGCCCAGTTCGGGATATTGGAGGATTATCCTTATAAAGAAGTGAAGGAGTGGGTAAAAAAAAACAGGTAATATCGATCATTGTTTACGATATTCTTGATTTATAAATTTAGATATTGAAATGTTCCGCTGTTTTTTGTAAAATGTTCTTATGATGCAAAACAATATATATATCCAACTGACCAGGGCGTTTAACCAGGGCAAAGTAAGGACGGTAATTTGTTCCGGACAGGCGGCAGTAATGCATCGATTGACAATAATGAGTAAAGATGGCGATTGGATCGTCCGGGAAGGTGAGGAATCATTACACCATGTCATGGAGGTATTATCCGGCTTTCAAGCCCGGTATCGCTTTGGCGCGCCCTTTGATATACGATGGATGAAAGGGGGTTGGAGTTCGCATTTTGAGTTTCGTTCGTCTGAGATGAGAGTCCGCACTGATTTTTTTAGTCGCCCGCCCCGCATTCCCCCCGCGGAACTAAAAAGACTCTGGAATGAGCACGATTCATCCGATTTACCTTTCGTTAATTTAAAAGACCTTGCTGAATTGAAAAAAACCAATCGTGAAAAAGATTATGTGGTTATCGGCGAAATCGCACGCTTATTCAAAGACCCAGGGGAACAGCTTTTGTATTCCAGGAGTGCGTTGGATATCATCAACCTGGCGGAAAAATACCCGGACCTGGTTATGGAATGGGCGAAGCAAAGACCGTTACTTTTAAATAGTTCCGCCGGCAGGAAAAAACTGGAAGAATTGCTGGACAAAGAAAAACGCGCCCTTATCCATGCCAATGAAAATCGATTGGCATTATACTTGAAAGCCGCTGAAAAGTGGTCGGAATTATGGCCTTCTATTGAAAAAGAAATATCCGGCAAACCACTTTTCGAGGCGCATCAACAGATGGTAAAACGGGCTGAGGGTGTTTTACCTTTCTTCCCGGGGGAGATGAAACATGATCGAAATAAGAGATGAATTTTTGAGTGAAGAAGACCTGGACTTAAAAAACCTTTCCGAGGAAGAATTATACGCCTATTGGAATCTCTGGCTCCAACAAGCCCAGGCATCGAATGACCTTGACCAATATACTTATTCTCACGGCGTTTTCGTTACCATGACAGAACCCCATATCTCTTTATTAAAGCAATAAAATGTGCTATTATTAAGTTTTGGAATTATCCAGCAGGAGACGATTTATGGCGGATTTTCTGCCTGTCCCCTTCCGTCTCCTTTTCTGATTGCCCCATTTTTTCAAGATTTCATACCACTTGTCTATGGAACCGGAGGGGAAATCGTTCCGGCGCTTCTAAAGCTTCGAGTTCAATATCGCACTTTTTTCTTCTCTTCTGCTCTTCTTCTCTTCTTCTCTTCTATCTTTTTCCCCCTGGCGCCCTGGCGGCGACAATTTCATGATCTCCGGGCGACGGGGCGAAGGGCAACATCAGACCGTTACACCCTCCTGACAAACTACCATGATGCCCACCGAGAATCAAGGGAAAATGGAATGTTGGGAAAGGGGGCAGGCAAATTGGGCTCCCCGGGCTCTCCCGATTCTCGCGCATGAAGCTTCCACACATGCCGAGGGTGGCGTTCTTAGACTCCGCCGGGTTTTCCCATAACTCGCTATAGCGCTGTGGAAAATATTGCCTTCCCTATCAGTCAACAAGGTCGCCAACCGATTGGTGGTGTTTTCGGAGCTCAATTGCCGCGAACCCTGCCTATGCTTTCCGCCACTATCTGTCAACATCTTCGCCCGAAGCCACTGTGTTACCACGCTACCACAGTTTCCGCATGACTCAAAACAGGCGGCCAGTGTGATTTGCTATTTCTTCACTGTAAGGAACTTTCATCCTCTACCTCATGCCGATTTTTATCGGCGCTTTCTGAGTGTCCCCTTCCGCCCCCTCCTACTCTTTTCCCCAAATTAAAAAAAAATTATAAAAAAAACTATTGACAAAATTCCTTTTTTGAAATATACTCCTTAAGGGTTCCTTGCTTATTTGATTAACCCATGCAAATCAAGAAGGAGTGGGACCTAAGAAAAGTGAAATAATCTTAAAAAGGAGGTAATCAAATGGCGAAAGAAATTATTGAGTCAAGCGCAAGAGATGATTTGAATGGTGATGAGGAGGAAAACCTTGAAGGTATTTGCAAAAAAGCTGCTGAAATGAAAAGAAAAGGCTTTGATAACATTGAAGAATGCACGAGAGATTTAACAAGATGGGATCCAAGAATAGTTGCGGCTGCAGTTACTTGTCTTCCAGAATATAAATATTTTACACAAAAACAAAAGGTCAAGCAACAGTATTACCAGGAAAAGTCATCTGATCAATAGAAAATTAGAAGCTAAAAACCTATACTCAATAAATTGAGATTTCAAAGGAAGAGAGCTATTCTTTTTTTCACAAAAAAATGACAAACGAGGGTATTAGATGAATATAAAACTCATTTTTCCTCCACAATGGTGGATTACTCAACCGTACCTCAGCCTTCCATGTTTGACGGCTTATCTGAAAAAAAAAGGATTCCAGCCAAAGCAAGAGGATTTGAATATTATGGCATATGATATTTTTTTGACTCCTGAGTATCTTACAAAATGTTTAGATCGAATTGTTAAAAGGAAAGGTGAATTAGAAATGGAGGAATCCCTGCTAAAAAAAGATTGGCGAGAGTATTGCGGATGTTTTTTATCTCAAATACATTTTCCTGAGGTTATTAATGAAATTAATGAAGCAAAAGCAGTATTGCGAGAACCTCAAAAATTTTTTAATTTTTCATTGTACTCTAAATCTTTGAAAATTATAGTAAAGGCTTTAAAAATGATATCTACTGCTTATTATCCCACTGTGATAGATATTTCGTCATTTGAAATGAACCCCGCTTCATATACTATGGATGATGTTATAAATGCTACAAAAGATGAAAAAAATCCGTACATAAGTTTTTATAAAGATTATTTTTTGAGTGAAGTTCAAAATGAGTTACCGGACCTTATAGGGATATCAATTATAGGTACCTCTCAGCTTATTCCTGGTCTTACTTTGGCTCGAATCATAAAAGAATATTACCCGGGAATACATATAGTAATTGGAGGAAACATTTTTTCCCGTTTAGGTAATAGGCTTAAAGAATGGCCCTTTATTTTCGGTAGTATTATTGACAGCGTAATTCTTTATGAGGGTGAGGTGCCTCTCTCTAAATTGTGTGAGACCCTATCAAAAAACAAGGATTTAGATGAAGTTCCAAATTTAGTTTTTAAAAAAAATGGGAGAGTAAAAATTAACAAAATTGATATACCCGAAAAAATTGATTGCCTTCCAACTCCTTGTTTTGAAGATCTGGATTTTGATAAATATTTTTCGCCATACCCAATCTTGCCGCTATTGTCCTCGAGAGGTTGCTATTGGGGGCATTGTGCATTTTGTGACCATGGAGAAATATATATGGGACGATATAAGGAAAGAGATGTTGACCTATTAATTGATGATATCAGTGTTTTATCTAAAAGGTACTCTAGTAAATATTTTACTTTTAATGATGAGGCAATTGCACCAAGCCATATAAAAAAAATAGCTAATTCAATTATATCGAAAAATATTGACATCAGAAGTATCACTGATATGCGCCTGGAATCAGGGATAACCTCTGCGTTAGCCCAGTTAATTTACGATAGTGGGTTTCGAGTAATTTACTTTGGCTTAGAGTCATATAGCGATAGAGTTTTAGCCCACATGAAAAAAGGAATTAACTGTAGAACAATACGTAATGTTTTTAGATGGTTTTCTGATGCAGGAATTTGGAATCACGCCTTTCTGTTCTTTGGATTTCCAACCGAAACTGAGAGTGAAGCAAGGAAAACAATGGATTTTATATCTAAAAATAAAGACATAATTCATTCTGTTGGACATGGCTCATTTTTATTAACAAATAACTCAGATGTCATGAAAAATCCTAAAAGATATGGAGTATCGAGCATTGCCGAAGACCCAAATTCACTTCTGGGATTATGGAAAACTTATTCTGTATCAAATGGATTAACGAAAAAGCAAGCAATAGATTTAGCAAAAAAATTCTCAAAAAAATTGGAAGAAGAATATAATGACATTGATGCTTGGGGGACTTTATTAAGAGAACATCAACTATTATATTTGGATAAGTACGGAAGACAAATAGTAAGAAAGTCCTTAGTGCCATCAAAACCTATATTAACGCAGCCAAAAGATATTCATATTGAAGATACTTCGATTCCGAAATTGCTGTCATGTGTACGTTTTGATATTTCAAAGTTTGATGTAGCAAAAATTATGAACGAAGATACTGATGATAGAAACTTGAAAGAAGAATATGCTATTATTCTACATAATTGTGCAACGGGAATTACAATCTCGATTACTCCTTCGGCTGCGGATATTGTCTCTCTTTTTAATGGCAGCAATACATTTGCTGATGTCGTTTGTAGAATGGTCGAAAAATACAAAATACCAATTGATAAAATTAGAAATGATTGCAAAAAAATTATTGAAGACATTATAGATAAAGGGCTTTGTGAAATTATTTAAGAAAAGAAAGAATCTAAATAGTTCTACGTTGTGGAACCTAAGAATATTTCCTCACCTTAGTTGAAGCAGATATTTAACCGCTGGTACAATAAAAAGCATAACCGCAAAGGTTATTTGTGGGAATGCCGGTTTAAAGGAGTTATCGTATACAAGGGAGAAGCGCAATTAATATGCGGTTCATATATCGAATTGAACCCGATGAGAGCAGGGATTGCTTGAATACCGGAAGATTATAGATGGTGAAGTTTGGGGCTGCTGTTACGGTCGCCAGTATGGAGCCGGGAAACTGCTCTGACCCTTAACACTGGTAATAAGCATTCCGTTCAATTTGTCCATAGATTCCGGAGCATTCACCCACGTATAGAAGTGATGTATGACCTTTCGGAAAAAGAAAAAGCCCGGGAGGAACTCCCATTGGTGTAATGACATATCTTCGTGTCTGTCCTTGACGTTGATAAAAATAATTATGGGCCACCGATCAAGGAAAGGGTGACCTCAATCCCTTTACTTTTACTCGATTTGCGTATATAATAGTCGCTATGGAGATCAAGGCGCATGGATATTAATCTCGATACCAATATAGACGACCTGATCCGGGAAAACTTGAAAGACATCGGCGCCCGGATAAAGGACATACGCAAACGTTTAAGAATCAGCCAAATGCAAATGGCCGAAACGATTAGGGCAAAAAAGAATAGTCAGGAAATGTCCCCGGCTTTCTCGCCTTCCTGTTTGTACCTGTAAAAATCACTTAACAATTGAAATTTATACACGGGGTTGGCTTCCATAAATCGGACTAAATCCTTGATCTCCTGGGAAGTAATAATCACGGCATCCGAAGCGACTTCTACCCCTCCTGCTTGTACCGACTTTGGCTGACTTTCTTGTTTGAACTTTTCACTTTGCCGGAGTGCGGTTTCGATTTGGTCTCTATACATGGGCCCCTTATTCAGTATAAGCCAATCCAGGGAGATATTGAATTTCTCCGCCAGGAATACCTGGATATGAATCGGAGGCGAATAAACGGCACTCTCGTATTTTCGGTAATCATTGGGACCTACTCCCAGTTGAGAGGACAGTTCCAGGACGGTTAGTCCTTTCTCGGTGCGAATGGTTCTCATCCGCGAGGCAATACCGGTTGAATGTATTCTTTTGCTCATTTTTTTGTTCCTTTTTTATTTAGATAAGATATACGTACGGCAGAGAAAAAGGTTTCTTTGCTGAAAGAAGAGCCACCAAGACACCAAGACACAAAGGTACACCAAAAAGTTAAACCTCTGATGGGTCAATGATAACCATGTTCGGTCTCAATAGTACCGCGATCGGTTCTAATAGAACCGTCGTCGGTTCTTTCGGGACCGCAGTCGGTTCTAATAGAACCGCCATCGGTACCAAGAGGACCGTTACCGGTTCTTCTAGAACCGCACCCGGTTCTCATGAGACCGTGCACGGTACTAATAGGACCGCATTCGGTACTAGTAGAACCGGAATCGGTTCTCCTAAGACCGCCTTCGGTTTCAAAAGAACCGACGACGGTTCTCATAGAACCTCGCTCGGTACTAATAGAACCGATATCGATACTCTGAGAACCACATCCGGCACTAAAAGGACCTTTATAGGTTCATTGAAAACCATTTATGGTGTCAGGAAAATAGCCGCTAAGAACGCGAAGGACCGCGAAGTAGGGGCGAGCCGCAGTGCCTCCGTATTCGCCCGTTTATTGGCCGGAGCCCCTGGCCCTCCCTGCTTTTTTCTTCTCTTCTTCTCTTCTTCGCTTCTATCTTTTTCCCCTAGTGCCTTGGTGGCAGCATTTTCATCTATGACACGAGTCGCCAGAGTACGGCCTGACGGGCGACAATAATATCATTCATCTCCAACCTTACATCAAATGGCTCTACCCGGTCTGCTTTTTCATAAAAGGAATCTTCGACATCCGCCACCCGGTTCTCCAATTCCTCTTTTAAGAGCGCCAGATCTTCATCCATATTGGCAACTTTTTGCTGGGTTTCTTCTTCCTTGTGACCCGAATTGGCGGTGACGCGCCGCTTCCGGGCCGCGGACGAAAGCCCCCGCAAGGACTTGCTGCCCAGGAACATGCCCAGTACGGATTCGCCAACAGAAATCAACTCTTCCGTCTGCCTTGAACGATGCTCTTTTGCCAGCCGATCCGCCTTCGCCTTCTCCGTTTCCATCCGGTCCTCGATACGCCGGATTTTTGTCTCATAACTATTTTTGACTTTTTCCACTTCCCGGTCGATCATCTTTTCCACCACATCGCGGCACCTCTGGTTAAACGCTTCTCGCGTTTCGCCCTCCTGGGAAACCAGGTTCAATTCTTTGTTTACAAACAGGCTCAACGTGTAATTGGCGAAGAGAAAATCCTTAAAAGAAGCGATGTGACGCTTCACCAGGGTGTAATCGACTTTGGTTTTAAGGGGTTCAAACCCCTCCACATTTTCCATGGCCGCTTTGTCATACTCCACCGGCTTATCGCCAATGTGTTCTTTTTTCCAGGCGATGATGGCGTCCAGCGGGGCAGCGGCGTGGAACGGTTTCCTGATGTAGAGCGCCAGGGGTTGGTCGTCAAATATGACTTCGCCGTCCAGGTGAAAGTAGGGGGAATAGTGGCCGGCGGCCGCACCGGCGCTGTGATCGAAGAGCGGTTCCAGCGAAGCCTGGTTCTCGGGCATATAGGGGACAAGGTAGGGCTTCTGTTCCTTCGAAACAGCCGCCTGGCCAGGTCCGGCCAAGGGCTTTTCCGCCGCTTTCGACTCGACTTTTAACTTGCCTTGCTGTTCTAGCATACTCTTGATTTGTTCGCGGGTGATGGGGCCGGCCAAATACGACATGGCCCAGCGACCCTGGAAAATGGTCAGACCGGGAACATTCACATTTTTAACCAGGAATTTCCGGGTCTCCAAAGAGGTAATCATGCTGTTTAATTGGGCCGCGTCCGGGGCTTCGCCGCCCTGGGAAACCGCCCCGATTAGTCCTTCGATCACCCGGTTCCTGTCGTTTTCCGCCTGCAATTTGCCGATAAACCAGGTGCCCATGTTGGTCAGGCCTTTGTAATCGATATCCTTGGGATTCTGGGTGGCCAGGATAACGCCCAACCCAAACGCCCTGGCCTGTTTCAGTAGGGTCAGCAGGGGAACTTTGGAGGGCGGATTCTGGGGATACGCCGGCAGGTAGCCGAAGATTTCGTCCATATAAAAAAGGTATTTAAGGCTGCCTGAACCGGGCTGCTGCCGCATCCAGTAAACGATTTCGTTGAGCAGCAGCGTAACGAAAAACATGCGCTCGTTGTCGCTCAGGTGGGCGATGTAAAAGATATTGACCGGGACTTTGCTGCCGGTCTTTTTCATCAGTTCGGCGGCCGAGAGCGGCATGCCCGAAGACCAAAACCGGAAACTGGGGGAAGCGATCAGGTTGTTCAGTTTAAAAGAGAGCTCGATCCGTTCTTTTTCTTCCATCAACTGGTCGATGGTAAAAACCCCCAGTTTCTGGATAGGCGGTTTCTGGATATTGATGATCAGGTCTTCGATGGCGACGCTGCGACCCAATCGCCAGTAATGTTCGATAATACTGGAAATTAAAATGTGGGGTTTACTTTGCAGCGGGTCAGCGTCCACGTCCAGCATGGCAAGGAGGGCGGAGACGGAACTCCTGATTTTGTCCACCATGCCTTCTTCATCGGCTTCAAAATCGCCGTCCGGTTTTTTAAAACCTTCTACTATACTGATCTTCATGCCCATTGCCGAACCGGGGGTAAAGACGCGCACATCGGCCTTCTCTTTGACAGCGGCGACCTGCGCTTTATCGATGCCCCAGGAATTAAGGCCCTGCTGCCATTTCTCCGCGGTTTTTTTGGCGTATTCTTCCAGGGATATGCCATCCTTCGCCGCTTCAGAGGCGGAAACCCAGGGAAGGAATTCCCGCGGAGATAAATCCGGGAACATCAGCGCCAGGTTCACCAGGTCCCCTTTGGGATCGATAATAATGAGGGGGATTTCTTCCTCTATCGCTTCTTCCAGTAGGTCTATACATAAGCCTGTTTTACCGCTGCCGGTCATGCCGAAAATGACCCCATGCGTGGTTAAATGGTCTGCCTTGTAAAAATAATTTTTGTCTGTCAGGGTTTTATTTTCCGGGGAAATCTCCTTCCCTAAATAAAATTTTCCATCGATCATTGTGTACCTCCATTTTTGTACTTAAGTTTAAATTGGTCTATATGATACTTAAATTTTATTTTTTTTGCAACTAATGTCTTCGACGACCAGGGAAAAGAGGGAAGGTAAGAAGTTAAGAGGGTGAGAAGGTGAGAGGGTGAGAAGGTGAGAAGCAGCATGCTGCTGCACCCTTTTTATATCGAGTAAAAACTTCATTTCCCCGAAGGGGGCCGCTTTCATTAACAATTAATAATTAACAATTGACAATTTATAATTATTTAAGGGCCCTGACCCACACCGCCGGCGACCCCCCGGTCTCAAACCACGCACACCAGTCTTTATACTCCATTACCATATCAAATTTCAAAAAATACTCCCCAGGTTCCTTAATAGGCGGTAATGCAATCGTTAACACATCCTTATCTTTATAGGCCAAATCTCTATTCAAAAATGCCCGGGAATAATTCGTATCCAAAAGGTTTTTCTCCTTATCATACAATTGCACACCCAATTGAACATACCTCCTGCCGGACCAGGTGGTTTTCCGCCATAAAGCGCCCCCAATATTTTTTATCTTAACCTTTACATTGACAGTCTCACCCCCGGGGTTCATACAGATATCATCGGCCAAAACCTTGATTTTAGCAATAAACCGCTTATTCTTAATCGCATTCCCCACCTGGTTCGTGTCCCAGACTTCATAAAAAATCTTTTTCCAGTATTCAGTCCCTACCTGGTATTTTTCCGACTTCGCTTCTTCCGGGTGATCCGTAATCTCCCAGGTGAAACGGTCCACGCCGATCTTTGTGGCCAATTTCCTGGCCCGCTTAAGGTGGGATTTCGAATCGTTCCATTTGAACAGGATATATCTCCAATTGATAAAGGGGACCTCTCTTCCCAGCTTATTTCTCTCTGCCACGAATTTGGCCATGATTTCCAGGGCCTTTTTAAAATCGCCGCCCTGCCGGTAGCGGGCATAAGTTTCCTGGTCCACGCCATCCACTGAAAAAGTAATCTCGTCCAATCCCGAATGAACGATTTTCTTTATTTTTTCATCATTCAGCATCAGGCCGTTGGTACTGGTATACAAATAGATATGGGGATATTTTTCTTTTACATATTCGATCATTTCAGGGGCCTGGGGATGCACAAAGGGATCGCCGTAGTTAAAGAAATCAAGGCGGTTTAGATTTTTCCCCACCTGGTCCAGCAAGGATTTGAATTCCTCGAGGGGAAACCTTTTTTTTGCCCGGGTGTTTAAAATGCCGGAATCCTTATGACACACGGCTTTGAAACAGGCCAGGTTGCACAACACGGTAGGTTCGAAAAACATCCTGGGCAGCGCCTCGACATGTTCGGGACCCTGGGGGATTGGTTCATCTTCTCTTAAGAACCGTTTCAAGCCGCAGTTATCGCAGAAGCAGGAATGGCCTTCATTCAATTCCCTTCGTATCCGTTTGACTTTTTCCGAATTCCAGGTTTCATAGATGCCATTTTCCGATAAATGACCGAGGGGTCTTTCGCCAAAAGGGTCGGCGCATCCACAAACCACTTTACCATCGCACAGGACTACCAATATATTAAATATCCAATTACAAGTAAATTTTGTCTCTTTATTGCATATGGGCATAAGTTGACCGTAAACGTTTGTCTTCGACGACCAGAAACCTTTTCGAGAAAAGGTTCCTGGACTTCCAAAAGCTTTTCATTTCAAACGATTATTTTTAATTAGGTAGGGGACCATTATTTTGCCTGCCCCTGAGTTTCCCCAGTCTTTCCTGTAGGTGATCGAGGTAGATGTAGAAAACCGGGGTTACATACAGGGTGATAAGCTGCGAGAAGAGCAGGCCGCCGACGACGCACAAACCCAGGGGACGGCGCGATTCCGAGCCGGCGCCCAACCCCAGGGCGATGGGGAGCGTTCCCAGCAGCGCCGCCATGGTGGTCATCATGATGGGCCTAAATCGTACACTGCTGGCTTTCAGGATGGCGGCCCGCGAATCGAGGCCTTCCTTTTTTGCATCGAGGGCGAAATCGATCATCATGATGGCATTCTTTTTAACCACCCCGATGAGCATGATAAGCCCCACAAAACTGTAAATATTGAGGTCCGTCCGGAAAATGAGGAGCGTGACAAGGGCGCCGAATCCCGCAAACGGGAGACCCGTAAGGATGGTGATTGGATGCACAAAACTCTCGTACAAGATACCCAGGATCATGTAAATTACCAGTATGGCGAGGACCAGGAGCCCCACCAGGCTGCCCTGGGAAGACCGGAATGCCTGGGCCGTGCCGGAGAAATTCGTTACAATGGAAGCGGGGAGGGTTTGACGGGCGGCCTTGTTTACCTCGTCCACGGCTTCACTGAGGGCGACCCCTTCGCCCAGGTTAAAGGAAATGGTCACTGAAGGAAGTTGACCGGAATGGTTCACGGTCAGTGGACCAACGCCGGTTTCTATGCGGACAAGCGCGGAAAGGGGTACGAGAACCCCCGTATTGGAACGAATGTAAAGGAGCGGCAGGGCCGAAGGGTCGCGCCGGTATTCGGGCAATAGTTCCATGATGACGTAATACTGGTTGTTGGGGGCCAGGATGGTAGAAACCTGCCGGGTCCCGTAAGCGGAGTAAAGGGCGTCTTCAATGGCCTGGGCCGTGATCCCCAGGGAAGCGGCGCGCTCGCGATCGATCTCCAGGTTTACTTCGGGGTTGCTGATGCGCAGATCGCTGTTCACATCCCTGAGCAGCGGGCTGGCCCTCAATTTGGCTTCCAGGGCCGGCGCGGAATCATAGAGCAGTTTAAGGTTCGAAGCCTGGAGCGTAAACTGGTAAATGCCCGAAGCGAAACGCCCACCAATGTTGATGGCCGGCGGGTTTATGACGAACACCCGGATTCCCGGTATTTGGGCCATCCTGGGCCTGAGAGAATTGACTACCTGGTCGGCCGTCATTTCCCGCTCACCCCTGGGCTTCAACCGGATGAACATGCGGCCCGTGTTGCCGGTCCCCCCCCCACCTCCCCCTACGGAGGATGTGAAATTCGCAATGTTGGGATCTTTTGCCAGGATGTCGGCCACGGCCTTCTGGTGTTTGACCATGCCTTCGAATGACAGTCCTTCCGATCCTTCCGTTGTGCCGTTCATAAAGCCTGTATCTTCACTGGGAATAAATCCTTTGGGCACAATGACGAAAAGAAACACGGTGGCGGCAAACATCAGTAGCGAAAAAAGAAGCGCGGCCCGTTTCCTCCGCACCACCCAATCCAGGCTTTTCTCATACAGCCCCAGGCTTTTCACCCAGAAAGCTTCGATGGTATTGAAAAAGCGCCCATGTTTTTCCTCCCGTTCATGTTTGAGAAAGCGACTGCACATCATGGGGGTGAGCGATAGGGAAACGAAACCGGAGATCAAGATGGCCACCATGATGGTTACCGCGAATTCCCGGAACAACCGCCCCATGATTCCACCCATGAAGAGGATGGGGATGAATACGGCGGTCAAAGAGAGGGTCATGGAGATAATGGTAAACCCGACCTCTTTTGACCCGTCCAGGGCGGCCGTAAAGGGTTTTTTGCCCATCTCCATGTGCCTGAATATGTTCTCCAGCATGACGATGGCGTCATCAACGACAAAACCGACGGCCAACGTAAGGGCCATGAGCGAAAGGTTATCCAGGTTGAACCCGAATAACCGCATGACGGCAAAAGTGCCCACGATGGACATGGGCAGCGCAAGACTGGGAATCACGGTAGCCGAAACGTTTCGTAAGAAAAAGAAGATGACCATGATGACCAGGAAAAGTGTGATCATGAGTGTAATTTTTACGTCGTTGACCGAAGCCTGGATGGGTTCTGCTTTATCGAACAGGATATTGATGTTTGCGGAGGCCGGCAGTTGGCTTTCGAACCGGGGTAGGAGTTTTTTTATGGCGTCGGAAACCTCCACGGTGTTGGTGCCCGGCTGGCGCTGGACCGCCAACAAGAGGCAGCGGCTGTCGTTGAACCAGGCGGCCACTTTGTCGTTCTGGACGCTGTCGAAGACGTTCCCCAGGTCTTGCAGGCGCACGGGGGCCCCATTGCGGTAGGCCACGACAATGGGACGGAATTGTTCGGCGTTGTTAAGCTGGCCCGAGGCCTGGACCGTGAAGCTCTTATCGCGGCCCCACAGGGTGCCGGATGGAAGATTGACGTTGTTTGCGGCCACCGCGCCCGATACTTGATCGATGCCGATGCCCCGTGAGGCCAGGGCGTTGGGATCAAGCTGGATGCGCACGGCGTATTTCTGCGACCCATAGACCTGGACCTGCGCCACGCCGCTGACCATGGACATGCGCTGGGCCATAATGGTTTCGGCGTATTCATTGAGTTGGTAAAGCGGGAGTACGGGTGATTTGAGCGCGATAAAGAGGATGGGTTGGTCCGCGGGGTTTACTTTTTGGTAAGAGGGCGGCGTGGGCATATCGCGGGGAAGTTGCCGGGAGACCGCGGCGATGGCGGCCTGGACGTCCTGGGCCGCCGCATCGATATCCCGTTCCAGGCTGAACTGGATGGTGATTTGGGTGGAACCGAGGCTGCTGGTGCTGGTCATGTTATCGATGCCGGCGATGGTGCTGAATTGCTTCTCTAATGGCGTTGCCACGGCCGCGGCCATGGTTTCCGGGCTGGCGCCGGGGAGGCTGGCCGATACGGAGATGGTCGGAAAATCGACAGTGGGCAGGTCGCTCACGGGAAGAAGCCGGTAACCGAGAACCCCGGCAACGAGAATGGCCACCATGACCAGGGTCGTCATTACGGGCCGCTTGATAAAAATGCTCATGGGCGCCCCCCTTTTGCGGAGGGGTTGGACTTGATTTCCACCGTGGCCCCGGGCATCAGCCGCATTTGACCGTCGGTCACCACGATTTCGCCCGCTTTCAGGCCTTCGTCGATGACCGCCAAATTGTCCAGTACGCGGTTGACCCTGATGGGGCGTTTTTCCGCCTTATTACCCGGGCCGATGACGTATGCAAAGGTCCCTTCCTGCCCGGTGACGACCGCCGTACCCGGCACGGTAAGGGCGTTGGGTTCCACGGTGAGAATTAATTCGGTGTCCATGAATTGGCCCGGCCATAATAGGCCTTCTTTATTAGAAAATTCGGCCTTGAGGTCCACGGTGCCCGAGCCGGGGTCTACTGCATTGTCAAGGAAAGACAGTTCCCCTTTTATCTCCGGGCCGTCGTTATTACGCGCCGGTTTCACGTGGACTTCCAGTTTGCTTTGGCCGGCATATTTTTGTACCAGGGGCAGTTGGGATGCGGGGATGGCAAAGTTCACCCGGATGGGGTGCATCTGGTTGATGACCACCAGCGCTGCGTCGTTGGCTTTGACCACGTTGCCCCGTTTTACCAGGAGGCTGCCGGTGCGGCCGGAGATGGGGGCCGTGACGGATGTATACGCCAGGTTCAACCTGGCCTGTTCCACGGCGGCTTCATCGACTTGAACCGTGGCTTTGAACATTTCGGCCTGGGTCCGGGCGGCGTCGGCTTGCTCGCGGGTTACATAATCTTTTTTAACCAGGTCGTCATAACGTGTGGCCTGGATTTCAGCGTTGGCCGCCTGGGCTTTATCCCTGGCCAATTGGGCCCGGGCCGCATCAAGGGATGCTTGAAAGGGGCGGGGATCGATCCGCAGGAGGAGTTGTCCCATGCGGACATCCTGTCCTTCCGTAAAACCGACCTGGGTGATAACCCCGCCCACCTGGGCTTTTATTGAAACCGTTTCCATGGGTTCCACGACGCCCACGACTTTAAGGGAAAGGGGTTCGGGCCGGATCGCGGCGCTGTCCACTGTCACCGGCGTCGGCGGCGGTGGGGCGGCTTTCTGGCCTTTACATCCCGGGATGAATAAGCATGCGGCGGCCAGTAGCCCGCATGATAGGAAGGGGTGGATAAAGGATTTATTTTGATTCCTGGTTGTTGTCATGATGTTTTACCTCCGAAGAATGGCGCCAGGTACCGGGTACGAGGGGATTTTCCCCGCGTGGATCCAGTATGCCCACGTCGTGGGCCAATTGGGCCAGGGCGATGAACCAGCTTAAATGGGAGTTGATTTGTTCGGCCCTTGCCGAGGCAAGGGATTTTTGCGCGGAGAGAAGGTCCAGGATGCTCCCGACGCCTTCTTTATAGCGTCCCAGGGCGACTTCTTCCGATTGTCGGGCGCTGTCCATGAGATCGTTGGTGGTTTTCACGCGTTCGCCGGCGGTGAGGAAATCGCTGTGGGCGGAAAAAACCTGGTATGTGGCTATTTGTTCGGCGCTGCGCGTTCTTTCCAGGGCGGCGTCGGCCGTGGTTTTTGCCTGCATCAGATCGAATTGCCGCGAGAAGCCGTCGAAGACCGGTATCTGCAGGAGTAGGGACAGACTGTAAGGGGATCGTTGGGGTCCCTGGGCTATCCCGGACCATATCCGGCTGACAGAGCCCGACGCCGATAGGGTGGGCAGCATCCTGGACCGTGTTTCCTTTACCCTGGCCCTGGCTTGCAGGGTAACGGACCGGGAGGCTTGTAAATCCGGTCGATCGGTGAGGGCCCGGTTAATGAGTTCATCCACGGTTTGTGTAAGTGTAACGTCGGGGACTGCCGGGATTTCGGTCTCAAGGTCGAAAGTGGTATTGGCAGGGTAGCCCATGGCGACGGCCAGTGCGCCTTTGGTTTTGCGGACGCGTCCTTCGGCGTCCTGGACGGCCAGCAGGGTTTCAGAGTACGCCGTCTTTGTTTGCAGGACGTCGGCGCCGGTGGCCATTCCCATGCGGCGTCTCTCTTCCGCGGCGGCCAGGTTTGCTTCGGCATCCGCCAGAGAGGTCCGGTTGGCCCCGAGTAGGGCTTTAGCGCCCGCGTTATTGAAAAAAGCGATTTCTACCTGGAGTATAATGTCCTGGATAACCGCATTTTGGTTCCAATTTGCGGCCAGGAGGGCCTGGCGTGACTCTTCTACTGCCGCGGGGCGCCCGCCGAAATCCAGCAGCAGGTAAGTGAGGTTGGCCGTGGTAATGGTTTCTGTTATGGGCTCCTGGGGTTGGCCCGCCGTGGAACCTTGCGGTGCGGTATTTTTGGAATGGTACAATGAACTGTTGAGGGTTACGGTAGGGAACCAGGAACCCCGGGTAGAAGCGTACCTGGCCGCGGCCGCCCGCGCGTCTTCCCAGGCCGTGTGTGTGGCCGGGTTGTCCCGGAGCGCGATATCCACAACATCCACCAGGGAAAGCCTGGCGTGTTCCTGGCGAACCTGTTCGATGGGTATTGGGGGCGCCGTTGTCTGAACGGGTATTTGGGCGGCGGCGGACGGCGGCGGCCAGGGAACTTCGGCCGAGGGGGAGGTTGTGGGTACGCCTTGCACCCTGTCCGGGATGTGGGCGCAACCGCCAAAAATTAATGTGGCCAACATAACTAAAAGCGCCCCCTTGAATCCCCTAAACGTTAGACTCATATTTAACTCCTTCTCATTGTATCTATTTTTCATAACAAAAGTTTTGTGGGGTCCAGGGGCAATTTTTCAAAAGAGCCCCTGGCCGCCGGAGGCATTTTTGTAAGAGCATCATTTATTATACTACCTTTTTGCTTTCGGTTCAATGGCCGCCGGCTTGAGGGCAAGGATACGTCATTCTAAAAAAGCACGAAATCGCGTTACGTGAAATCCGAAATCGCGGTGTTTCAAACAAATCCAAATGACCAAAACCCAAATGACCAAAACAAAAACAAATGCCCGCGAAACACGCGAAAAAAAGGAATAAAAATGTATAAAACACGAATCGGGCGAACACATAGGTTCGCCCCTACGGAAATTCGTGGTAATTCGTGGGCTTGCTTTTGTTTGAAACATTTTTTTTATTTGAATTTTGAATTTGTTTCGAATTTCGTGCTTCGTGCTTCGAATTTAGTCTTATCTCTGCGACATTCTTGCCTGTCCCGGGGTTCTTCCCTTTTATTCGTAATATATTTATATTATGCTTTTTTGAAGAGCCTGTTCCAACGGGGCATTTGAGGAACAGGCAATGCCTGTTCCCTACCAATTTACGCCCCGTGCATACCTTTTCGGATAGAGTCTTGCTAGCGCTTCGGGGAAAAACTTGCATGTCCCCTGTTTATTCCCCGGTTTACTATTGACAATTGCCATAGATAAGATTAATATGTTGAATAAGGCAAAAAAAGGAGGAAATTCCATGAATAAGAGATGGTTCGTTTTAATGATGTTGATTGTATGCTTTGTTGCGGTTTCATCATCCGACTTCCGGGCGCAAAAAGGAAATGTCTTGTCCCCGGTCGTAAACGATGGACGCAATCAAGCCAATGTAAAAATTGAGAAAGATTACGGCAAAATGCCGCTGACCTTTATTCCCAATCAAGGACAGATGGACAAACAAGTGTATTATTATGTCCAGGGCAAAGATAAGAGCGTTTATTTTACTTCCACCGGACTGACGTATTCCCTGGCCGGACCGGTGGAAAGAGATTCTTCGAAACCATCATCGCGGTGGGTCGTCAAGCTTGATTTTGTAGGCGCCAGGAAAGATGTGAAACCGGAACTCCTGGAAAAGAGTGGGACAGTTGTTTCGTACTTTAAAGGAAAAAAACAAGATTGGAAAACCGGTCTCCAGGCCGCGTCGAAAATCATTTATCGTGAACCCTGGCCCGGGATCGACCTGGTCTATTACGGAACCGTGAACAAAATGAAATACGAGTTCATCGTGCATCCGGGGGCGGATCCCGCTCAAATCAAGCTGGCCTACCGGGGGGCAGCCAGTGTCAAAGAAAACAGCCAGGGCCAACTGGAAGTGCAAACCCCCGTAGGTGGCTTCCACGACGACACACCGGTGGCCTGGCAGGAAATCGCCGGGAAACGGGAAAGTGTGCCATTAAAATATGCTGTAGAAAAAGGAAAAGAAAAGCAAAATACTTCGACTGTGACCTATGGGTTTTCAGTGGGGAAATACGACAGAAACCAGGCGTTGATCCTTGACCCGGCGGTCATCGTATACTGCGGGTATATTGGGGGGTCCGGGGAAGATGAAGGCTTAGGGGTAGCCGTGGACGCTTCCGGCTGTGCCTACATTACCGGGGATACCGAATCCGCCGAAGATTCTTTCCCGGTATTGGTCGGACCGGATATAACCTTTAATGGTTGGCAAGATACCTTTGTGGCCAAGATCAAAGCCGATGGAAGCGGGATTGATTACTGCGGGTATATCGGGGGGGCCGGCTATGAATTAGTCAAGGGAATCGCAGTGGATAATTCCGGCTGCGTGTATCTAATAGGGAAGACTGATTCCACCGAGACTTCATTCCCGGTAACCGTCGGACCGGATTTGACCTACAATGGAGGTAGTTATGATTCGTTTGTAGTAAAGATTAACGCCGCCGGCGCCGGGATTGTTTACTGCGGGTATGTCGGGGGTTCAGATCACGATATGGGTAATGGAATCGCCGTGGATGGCTCGGGGTGCGCATATATAACCGGGACTACCTATTCCGACCAAACCACTTTCCCGGTGAAGGTGGGACCTGATGTGACCTGGAATGGCAGTGCGATTGACGCTTTTGTGGCCAAGATTAAAGCCGATGGAACTGCGCTCGATTATTGCGGGTATATCGGTGGTGCACAGTGGGACGGTGCCTATGGGATCGCCGTGGATGGTTCGGGCTGCGCCTACATAAGCGGGATTACTAATTCCAATGAAACAACTTTCCCGGTGTTGGGCGGGCCGGACCTGACCTACAATGGGGGTTCCTGGGATGCATTTGTGGCTAAAGTCAAAGCCGATGGAACCGGGTTTGCTTACTGTGGTTATATCGGCGGTTCATTGGATGACGCCGGCTATGGGATTGCCGTTGATGCCCCAGGCTGCGCCTACGTAACCGGCTCCACCTGGTCTAACGAAACCACTTTCCCGGTGACGGGCGGGCCGGACCTGACTTTCAATGGGGGCGATGATGACGCCTTTGTGGCAAAAGTTAAGGCCAATGGAACTGCGCTCGATTATTGCGGCTATATCGGCGGATCATTGGATGAGTGTGGCTATGGAATTGCCGTAGGCGCATCGGGTTGCGCCTATATAACCGGGTATACGAAATCCACCGAAACCTCATTCCCGGTAACCTCCGGACCTGATTTGACCTTCAATGGGGGCAGTTTTGATTCGTTTGTGGTAAAGGTTAACGCCGCCGGCAACGGGTTGGTATATTGCGGTTACATTGGGGGTTCATCCGGTGAGTTGGGACAAGGAATCGCGGTCGACACATCGGGCAGCTCCTATGTGGCCGGGACTAGCTATTCCGACCAGGCCACTTTCCCGGTAACCGGGGGACCCGATCTTACCTTCAATGGAGGTAGTGATGATGCCTTTGTGGCCAAAATTTCAAGTAATACCGGTTATACAGTGAACTTTGCCGCCGGGAACGGCGGCGCTCTGACCGGGGTTACGACTCAGGCAGTTTTAGAGGGGAGCAATTGCACGGCGGTCGAGGCAGTTCCGAACTCCGGGTATGAATTTGTCAATTGGACCGGAACCGGCGGTTTTGTTACCACCACCGACAACCCATTAACCATTACCAACGTGACCTCCGATATGACCATTACCGCCCATTTCCTCTTTTCCAGCCCGGCCGGTTGGACGCCCATCGAAAACTTACAAAACAATATGATCGTGTACGGCAAAGCCTATAACGGCAATAACCTTGCGGCGGTGGGCGATTGGATCGGCGCTTTCGGACCCGGTGGAGCCTCCGATTGCCGGGGCGCCGCCGCCGTACAGTCCAACGGGAACTATTACATCACCATTAACAGTAATGAGACTTCCGGTGAAGTCATCACTTTTAAGTTGTGGCCCCTTCCCTCCGGACCTTCTAGCGACGGCAGCGAAACCGTCGATTTTATCGACAACGCCGTTTATAACGATCTGCCGCTTCATTTCGGCCCCAGGGGACAGAACATCGCATTGGTCAACGGCTGGAACTGGATATCCTTTAATATCCAGCCCGGCGACACTTCGTTCAATTCGGTTTTCACGGGTCTCACCGGCATTGTTGAGCAGGTTAAAAACCAGTCCCAGGCCGCCATATATTCCGGCGGAAGTTGGATCGGCGACCTTGCCAATATGTCCGGCATTACCAACGGCATCATGTACAAAGTCAAAACCAATCAAGGCTGCGTCGTGACCATAAATGGTTCCATCATACCTTTCAATCAGCCACTGCCTTTGATTACCGGCTGGAGCTGGACCGCTTACCTGCCCACCCTCAGTCAGCCGGTGGAAGATGCGGTCGATTCCATCATCACCCCGGTAAGCCAGGTCAAAAGTCAATACAAGTCTGTCATTAAAATCGGCTCTACCCTGACTGGCGATTTAACCGACATGGAACCCAATAAAGGGTATACGATTTTAATGACCGCGCCCGGGACGCTGGTGTATCCGTATGGAGTGCCCATATCCCCCGATCAGCGCAGTAAACAAAGCGCCGCTGTAAATATGCAGGATACGCCGCTTGTTTCCTGGCCGCTTATTAAAGGCAACCAGTATAACATGGTAACCTTCGGTAAAGTTTTTTTCGAAGGAAAAGCCATTTCCGGCCCCGGTTATTACCTGGTAAGCATCGGACCCAAAGGTGAAAAAGACAACCGGTCCTTCAGCCCTATTGGAAACGACGGCTCTTATTTTTCCACCATCCTGGGAAACAGCGGCGGCGAGACCATAAAATTTAAATTATACAACAGCGCCAGCGGCAAGACATATGATGTGGTGGGTTCCTTGGCGTTTCAACCCGATGACCTTAAAACCGCTTACAATCTTAAGGCGCGCAGCGTAAAGGTAACCGCGCCCGTCGGCGGAACCATTATGCGGGCGGGAACCGCCCTCAACATTTCCTGGGACGCTTACGAAGTTAATAATGTCAAAATCGAACTCTACAAAAGCGGAAAATCCTATGCCGTTATTGCGCCATCTGTCCCTGCTGCATCCCATGCCTATAGCTGGGCCATACCGGATAGAATGCCCTTTGGGAACGATTACCAGGTGAAAGTGACCTGCGTCGATCCGGGTGTGATCGCGAAAGATTTATCCATGATGTTTTCTATAAAACCAACACCTTCCATCACGTTAATTTCACCCAACGGGGGCGAAATATGGAAAGTGAAACAGGGTGTTGACATTACGTGGCGTTCCCTGGGGATTGACAATGTCAAGATCGAATTGTACAAAGGGACATTACTGAAAACAGTTGTTTCTGCAAGCACACCGGCTGCAACGGGGAAATACACCTGGACCATACCGGCGAATCATGCGCAGGGAACGAAATTTAAAATAAAAATATCCAGTGTGGACACCGGCGTAAATCTCAACGACATCAGCGACAGTTGGTTTTCCATCAAGTAGAGACGTTGCGCGCAACGTCTCTACCTTAGGGACCAGGTATGCCGGGACCTTCGCGGCTATTTCGAATTTTGGATTTATTATTAGGCTTGTCATTGTTTAACCAGGAAATTCCTGGTATAATACTTTTGTAATTAAAATAGTTTCTATATTTATGGAGAATAAATATGAGATACGTAGGTTTCAAAGAGTATGTAAGGGAGATTCTTAAGGCAGCGGAATATAAAAGAGATAGTGAATTGGACTGTGTCGTTGCCATTGCCCCCGGTTTGAAAGGCTGTATGACGCAAGGAAATAATTTTGAAGAGGCCAGGGATAATCTTATGGATGCAATTGAACTGTGGATTACAGTTACGTTAAAAGATGGTGAAGATGCGCCCATTATCAATAACACTCAATTAGCCACATCAGTAGAGCAGATGGAACAAATTATTCCGGTGGAGAACGCGGTTTATGCCTATCATCTGTGTTGATCAAAGAAATATTAATACAATGCGGTATCTCCGTCGAAGAATGGTTGAATGCATCAAAATAATTTGGAAAAGGTTTTAAGGTAAAATTTAAATGATATATTTATATTAAAAAAAAGGAGGAAAATCCATGAATAAGAGATGGTTCGTTTTAATGATGTTGATTGTATGCTTTATTGCGGTTTCATCATCCGACTTCCGGGCGCAGCAAGGAAATGTCTTGTCCCCGGTCGTAAACGATGGACGCAATCAAGCCAATGTAAAAATCGAGAAAGATTACGGCAAAATGCCGCTGTACTTTATTCCCAATAACGGACAGATGGACAAACAGGTCTATTTTTACATCCAGGGAAAAGATAAGAGCGTTTATTTTACTTCCACCGGACTGACTTATTCCCTGGCCGGACCGGTGGAAAGCAAGCCGGGCGCCGGAGACAAATCGAAACCGCGTTCTTTCGAAGAACAAAGGGAAAGAGAACTTTCCCAACCTTCGAAGCGATGGGTCGTCAAACTGGAGTTTGTGGGTGCCAGGAAGAACGTGAAACCGGAATGCCTGGAAAAGAGCGGGACGGTAGTTTCGTATTTCCAGGGGAAACCTGAAGCGTGGAAAGCGGGGCTCCAGGCGGCGTCGAAAATCCTTTACCGCGATCTCTGGACCGGCATCGACCTGGTCTATTACGGGACCGTGAACAAAATGAAATACGAGTTCATCGTGCACCCCGGCGCCGATCCTTCTCAAATCAAGCTGGCTTATCGCGGCGCTGAAAGCGTAAAAGAAAACAGTCAAGGTCAACTGGAAGTGCAAACCCCAGCGGGAGGTTTTTTTGATGATACGCCGGTGGCATGGCAGGATATCGCCGGGAAGCGCGAGAGCGTGGCGTTAAAATATGCGTTGAAAAAGGAGCAGAAAGCTGCAAATAGACCGAATGTGACTTATGGATTTTATGTAGGAAAATACGATAAAAATCAGACATTGATTCTTGATCCGGCGGTTATTGTTTATTGCGGGTACATCGGGGGTTCAGTAGATGATGTAGGCAATGGAATCGCTGTGGACGCATCGGGTTGCGCCTATGTGACCGGGAGTGCCGATTCCACCCAAAATAGCTTCCCGGTGACCGTCGGCCCGGACCTGATCTACAATAACGGTAATCATGATGCCTTTGTGGCCAAGGTCAATGCCGATGGCACCGGACTGGTGTACTGCGGATATATCGGGGGTTCAGATCTGGATTATGGCGAAAGTATCGCGGTAGATGGTTCGGGCTGTGCTTATGTGAACGGGTATACCACTTCCATGCAAACCACGTTCCCGGTGACCGGGGGGCCAGATCTGACCTTCAATGAGGGTTATGTAGATGCCTTTGTGGCGAAAATCAAGGTCGATGGAACCGGACTGGACTACTGCGGATATATCGGGGGTTCAAGCAATGATTTCGGCTATGGAATTACAGTGGACGAATCGGGCTGCGCTTATGTGACAGGGTATACCGGTTCCACGCAAACTACTTTCCCGGTGGTCGGAGGGCCGGATTTGGTTTTCAACGGTGGGTTGTATGACGCCTTTGTTGCGAAAGTCAAATCCGATGGAACCGGACTGGATTTCTGCGGTTATATCGGCGGTTCAGGTGATGAAAAGTGTTTTGGTATTACGGTGGACGCATCAGGTTGCGCTTATATAACCGGCCATACGAATTCCACTGAAACTACGTTCCCTGTCGTGGGAGGGCCGGATTTGGTTTTCAACAGTGGGTTGTATGACGCATTTGTGGCGAAAGTCAAATCAGATGGAACCGGACTGGACTTCTGCGGTTATATCGGTGGTTCAGGTGATGATTATGGTAGAGGAATCGCCGTGGATGAGACGGACTGCGCCTATGTGACGGGGTATACTAATTCCGACCAGACCACTTTTCCAGTGGCCGTGGGGCCGGACCTGACCCACAATGGGAATGATGACGTCTTTGTGGCCAAAGTAATGGCAAACGGAACGGGACTGGACTACTGTGGGTATATTGGGGGTTCAGGGACTGACAATGGCTATGGAATCGCAGTGGATGGCGCGGGTTGCGCCTATGTGGCCGGGAGAACTCAATCCGACCAAACCACGTTCCCGGCTGAAGTAGGACCTGATTTAACCTTCAATGGAACCCAGGATGCATTTGCGGCGAAGGTCGACGCCGCCGGAATTGCACTGGATTACTGCGGGTATATCGGGGGTTCAGGGGATGATAGGATCATTGACATTGCCCTGGACGCTTCGGGATGCGCCTATGTGATCGGGGATACTTATTCCACCCAGGCCACGTTCCCGGTGGCTGTAGGGCCGGACCTGACCCAAAATGGGACCAGGGATGCCTTTGTGGCTAAAATTTCCATGAATTATACAGTGAACTTTGCCGCCGGGAACGGCGGCTCCTTAATCGGGACAACAAGCCAGACAGTTATGCAAGGGGACAATTGCACGGCGGTTGAGGCGGTTCCCGATGCCGGTTATTTTTTTGTCAACTGGACTGGAACGAATGGATTTGTGACCACCAACGATAATCCCTTAACTGTAACCAACGTGACCTCCGATATGACGATAACCGCCAATTTTATCGAGACCGGATGGATTCCACTGGAAGGCTTGCAATATAACATGATCGTCTACGGAAAAGCCTTTAACGGCAATAACCCGGCGGCAGAAGGCGATTGGCTCGCCGCTTTCGGCCCCGGCGGAATTTCCGATTGCCGGGGTATCGTTGCCGTGCAAGCCAATGGCAACTATTACATCACTATCGTCAGCAATGAGACCTCCGGCGAAATCATCACTTTCAAACTGTGGCCCCTTCCCACCGGCCCCTCCATCGACGGCAGCGAATCCGTCAGTTTTATCGCTGATGATGTCTACAGTGGCCTTCCTCTCCATTTCGGCCCCAGGGGACAGGATTTCGCATTGGTAAACGGATGGAACTGGATTTCCTTCAATACCCTGCCCGACGATACGTCGTTTAATTCTGTGTTCGGAACTCCGGGCGTCATCGAACAAATCAAAAGCCAAAACCAGGCGGCCATTTATACCGGTGGGAATTGGATCGGAGATTTGACCGACATGGGCGGGATTGCCAACGGCGTCATGTACAAAGTCAAAACCAATCAAGCCTACGCCTTTAACGTGACCGGCGTGACCGTTCCCTATAATACACCCCTTACATTAATAACCGGCTGGAACTGGACCGCGTATCTGCCCACCCTCTCACAGCCGGTGGAAGATGCGGTCAATTCGATTATTACCCCGGTGAGCCAGGTCAAGAGCCAAACCCAATCCGTTATTAAAATCGGTTCAGTTTTATACGGCGATCTAACCCAAATGGAACCCAATAAAGGGTATACGATATTAATGACCGCACCCGGGACGCTGGTCTATCCGTATGCCGTGGTGGTATTCCCCGATCAGCGCGTTAAAAAGAGCGCCGCTATAAATACGCAGGGGACTCCGCTTGCTTCCTGGCCTGTTATTAAAGGCAACCAGTACAACATGGTGGCTGTTGGCAAAGTTTATTTTGAAGGGCAGGTTATTAATGCCGGAGGTTATTATTTGGCCAGTATTGGTCCAAAAGGCGAAAACGACGGCAGGTCCCTAAGTCCGGTTAAAATCGATGGCTCTTATTTCGCCACCATCCTGGGGAATACCGGTGGAGAAACAATCAAATTCAAACTAATAAACAGTACCACCGGCAAAACGTACGACACAGCCGGGTCAATACAATTTCAACCCGATAACCTGAAAACCGGGTTCGATCTCAAAGCGCGAAGCGTTAAAGTAACCGCGCCCGCCCTGGGCGCCAATATAAAGATGGGTGCAGCCTGCACCATCTCCTGGGATGCTTTTGAAATCGATAATGTCAAAATCGAACTCTACAAAGGCGGAAAATCCTTTGCCGTCATTGCGCCTTCCGTACCGGCTGCATCGCATACTTATAATTGGACGATACCGGCTAGAATGCCAATTGGCAACGATTACCAGGTGAAAGTGACCTGCATCGATCCGGGAGTTATCGCGAAAGATTTATCCAAAACGTTCTCTATAAAACCGGCCGCTTCCATCGCCTTAATTTCACCCAACGGGGGCGAAATATGGAAAGTGAAACAGGGTGTTGACATCACGTGGCGTTCCCTGGGGATCAACAACATCAAGATCGAATTGTACAAAGGGACATTACTGAAAACAGTTGTTTCTGCAAGCACACCGGCGGCAACGGGCAAATACACCTGGATCATACCGGCGAATCATTCGCAGGGAACGAAGTTCAAAATAAAAATATCCAGTGTAGATGCCGGCTTAAATTTGAGCGATGCCGGCGACGGTATTTTTTCAATCGGTGGAGGCGCCGAAGTTTTGCTGCCCTGAAAATAGCCGCCAGGGCACAAAGGCGCAAAGAAACACCAGGGAGGTTTTTATAAAAAAAATCTCTAAAAGGGGCAGGCCCCCGTGTCTGCCCAAATTAAAATTTCTATTTTATAAGTCAAAATGAGAATTGCCGACCTCATGGCCGGACAGTTGACAATTGGGCTTTTTTGATTTAAGATGGAGCCATGAACGAAGTACAACAATTAAAACGTATTCCTTATGGGAAAACCGATTTCAATGATTTCAGGAAAACAAATCTTTATTACGTGGACAAAACCCGGTTTATAAGAGATATCGAAGAAAAAGGGGATTTCTTATTCCTCATTCGCCCCCGTCGTTTCGGGAAATCACTCTTCCTGGGGATAATGGAAGCTTACTATGATATCCACTATAAAGACCGCTTCGATTATTTTTTCATGGGCTCCGACATCCACCGGAACCCCACCAGGGGAAAAAACAGCTACATGATATTAAAGCTGAATTTTTCAGCGGTAGCCCCCGATATTTCGAGTATAGAGGAAGCCTTTATCAATTATATCAAAGATTCCGCATATTGGTTTATAAAGAGATATGAAAAACTATTGGATATCGATTTAAAAACAGCAAAAGAAGAATTATTCTCCAAAAAGAGCGCATCGGAAGTAATGGTAACCTTTCTAAATTTTAGCAAAGGAAAAAATCGCCAGTTATATGTCATCATCGACGAATATGATAACTTTGCCAATACCATCCTGTCCGAATCCGGCGAAAAGGAATTTGAAAAAATAACCCATGGAGAGGGTTTTTTTCGGGCATTTTTTAACGTTCTTAAAGCCGGCACTACCGATACCGAAGCCCCTATTTCCCGGTTATTTATGACCGGCGTTTCCCCCATAACCCTGGATGACGTCACCTCCGGGTTTAATATCGCCACGAATATTTCCCTCCATTCCGATATCAACGAGATCATGGGATTCACTCGCCCGGAAGTGGAAACCATGATCGAATACTACCGGCAAACCGGGAAAATCCGCCATTCCACACCGGAACTGATGGAAATTATGAGCCAATGGTATAACCATTACCGGTTTTCCCTCTATGCCTCCAATGAAGTATTTAACACCGTTCATATATTATACTTCCTGAAGGAATATATGATCGATTCTCAATTGCCCGGGAGTCTCATCGACTATAATGCCAGGATCGATTATGATAAACTGCGGCATTTGATAGTCATCGACAAAAAAAGCGCCGGCACCGGCGCCGGTCAGACCAACGGCAATTTTTCCAAACTCCGGCAAATTATAGAAGACAATTCCATTCATTCCACTATCGTCGAACGGTTCCCTGTCCATAAACTGGTGAGCCCGGAAAATTTTATTTCCCTGTTGTACTATTTCGGCCTTTTAACCATTACCGGCATCGATGAAGAAAAAAAAGCAATCCTTAAAATACCCAATGAAGCCATCAAACACCTGTACTACGATTATATCAAAGAAACCTACGAGGAAACCGGTTTATTTGCCATCGATTTGAGCAAATATGAAGACTTGATGAAAGAGATGGCGTTTAATGGGCAATGGGAACCGTTAATCGAATATCTTGTCCAAAAGATGGAGACTTCGATGGGAATAAGGGATTTAATCGCCGGGGAAAGAGCGATCCAGGCGTTTTTGAATGTATACCTGGGGTTATCCGCCCTATACCTAGTCTATTCGGAAAAAGAGTTGGAAAAAGGCTATTCCGATTTGGTATTGGAACCGTTCCTGGCCCAATACCCGGGGTTAAAGTATTCCTATCTTATCGAAATCAAATACAGTAAACCCCAGGACAAAAAGAAAGAATTAACCCCGGGAAAATTAAAAAACATAAAGGAAGAAGCCAAAGCCCAATTAAACCAATACGGTCGTGATGAGAAATTCCAAAAGGCCATCGGGCAAACCACGTTGAAAAAAGTGGTGTTGATCTTCAGTGGAACCCGGTTGATATATAAGGGTGAAGTATAAAGGTGAAAATCGGCCTGTCCCGTATCCCCCCTCTTGGCGACCCTTTGTGCCTTCGTGCCTTTGTGGCTATTTTTATAATATTAAAATATTTTTTGCCGGGAATAAAAAAAGTTTCATCCGCTATTGAATTTTTTATCGATTTCCCTTAAAATATCATCATGCATATGTACAGGATATTATAATGCTTGAGGAAGATTGTCACCAATATAGTTGTTATATCGCTATCCCATTTTCGGAGGAGTTCTATCCCATAAGAAAAGCGGTCATTAAAGGGGTAAAGGAAGCGGGTTTCAGCGTTATCTCCCCTGGTCGAAAACCCCATTTTTTCGATAGTATTCATCAAGGCGCGCTTTTCCCTGAAAATGCTCCACCGGATTGTTTTATTGCCGATTTAACCGGTGACACTCTCTATGTTAATGGAATGGCTCGATTCGCGCATTCTAGGGGCAAAAAATTATTTTTTATAGCTCGTGAATCGGCATTAAATGACATCCCCATTCACCTTCAAGAAAAGTCCGGAATAATTGTCTATAGTGACTCTCCCAAAAACGATTTATCAAAGAAAGTAAGGGACTCTCTCCTTGAATACCGGTTTTCTCAAAAATCGTCAAATTTTCGTGGCATTGATCAATCCCGCCCTTTTTTAATCGAGTGGGAGCATTTAAGCGAAACGGATATTGAAAATTTGTGCCGCGAGTTGTTGTCTCAAATGGGATTTCAACGTCTTGAATGGGAAAAAACAATACCGGAGATCGATATGGTCGCGGAATTCCCCAGGAAAGACCCCGATGGTTATGAATATCGAGAACTCTGGCTTATTTCAATGGGACTTCGTATGCCTGTAGAAAATTTCCTGGAAATAGTAACTTCTAATCCTGAGAAATTATTATTGAGAGCCTCTATATATTCCGAACGCTTTGAAAAATACTTTGCAAAGGGTGTGGAAACGCCGATAACATTTCTCCTGATTTTCTTCGGTGGAAACCGTAAAACCAGTGAAATAGAACGGTTCCGGGAACGTATGGAAACCCGGCGAATGGAAAGGGAATCTTACGGATATAATATTCGATTACGAATCTGGGACCAGGCATACCTTACATCTCTTGTCCGGCAATATCCACAAATTGGGTACAAGTATTTCTCCGATGAAGGGAGAATCCGGTCCAAAACACGGAAGTCCTACGAAGAGCTATATAAAGAAAATTCTCTTTTAACCGACCGGCAGGCCGAATTGATCAATAAACTGGAAGAGGAAAAAAACAAACGAATACGCGCTGAAAGGGATTCGGTTTGGAAAGATATCTCTTTTTCCGCGGCCCATAAGATCGGAAATCCCATCTTTGCTATAGAAACCGATCTTGATCCGCTGCTCAAACGAGTCCGTGAGCAAAGAACCGCTGAAGCAGAGGAAGTGGTTGCCAATATCCGTTCTTCGGTGGAGAAAGCAAAGGCGTTTGTGGAACAATTTAAATCACTATCACGATCCCAGGAGATCAAACCGGTATCTACGGAATTACTGCCCATCCTTGAAGATGCACGCCACTTTTTATGTAATACAGATATCGATTGCCGGATCGAATGCCCCCCGGGATTAACTGTTTTAGCTGATCCCGAAAAATTGGCCGAATGCTTCGATGAACTGATCGCAAACGCCAAACATTGGTTCGATAAACAGGAGAAAAATATCCAGTTGAAAGTTGTTCACCCAATCCCGGGACCGCTGCCGGATTTCCTGGATTCCGATAAAAAGTATACCCTGGTTCATGTGATAGATAATGGGAGCGGTATCCCGGTTCCCAACAAGCAGAAAATTTTCGATGCTTTTTTTACCACATTCGACCATGGAACAGGACTCGGATTGGCGCTTGTCCGCCGCATTATCGACGGACACGGCGGAGGAATCATTGAAACGGGAATCCCAGGCCAGGGGGCTGATTTTGAAATGTATCTCCCGGTTCCCCTGGATGACGGTTTCTCTACATTAATGCAAAAAATAAAGGAAAAATTGGAAAAAATCAAGGAGTAAAAACGATGCCGCGTATTCTTATCGTCGATGATGAAATAGAGAATCTTAATGCGCTGAAGCGTGCATTGAAAGACGAGAACCCCTCCTGGGAAATATTTACCGCCGGTAATGAGAAGGAAGGGAAAGACGTTCTACAAAAACAATTGGATGAACGGTCGCCGGTGGATGTCGTCCTGACGGACCTGGTTTTGGAGAGCGAAGAACGGGGGGGCATGAATATCTTGCAGGAAGCAAGACGGATGGACCCGTTCATAATGGCTATTCTTTTTACCGCCAAAGAAAAGAGTCTCGATCGTTACGCCGCCTTCGATTATGGGGCCTTCGATGTTGTTGAGAAGAATATCCGCGGCGCATCCGCCGTGCGGGAAATTAATATCAAAACACGCGCCGCCCTTCGTTACCGGGAATGGTCTCAACGAATCAATTTCTTACGTAGATACTTTGATCCGAAGGTTTTCAATGTTATCGAACGAGAGCCATCGTTGTTGGCTTTAAATAGGCGGATTCTTACCGTCGTGTTCTGGGACATCAGGGGATTTTCCCGTTTATGTGAAATTTTAAAAGCCCACCCGGACTTGATTGCCGGGTTTCTTAGGGACTACTGTGAAACAGCGGCAAAAGTGATTTTCGCTAATGACGGGGTGCTTGATAAATTTATCGGCGACGGTGTTATGGCGTTATTTGGAGTTCTCAACCACAAAGATGACGACGGGAAAAAAGACGCGACATCATCGGTACGCGCCGCTATCGAGCTGCGAGAGAGTTTTGATAAAGTTGTGAGGAAGTGGATGGAAAAATGGAACCTATATGTTCCCGATAAAATTGAAATCGGCCTGGGTTGCGGCATTCATACGGGGGAAACTCTTGTAGGGAATGTCGGTACAGATTTTCGAGATCAGTTTACTGCGCTTGGCCCGCATGTAAATCTTGCCTCGCGCATAGAGTCCCGTTCTAAACATGGGGAAATACTTCTTTCCGGGACCACCCAAATGAGAGTTAAAGAGTTTTTCAGACTTTCAAATGCAGGCGAAATATCCGATATAAAGAATATACCGGGAACTTATCCCCTTTATCGAGTCGATTGACCGTCCTCATCCCACCGGGCTCTATTTCCATTTTAACTTTTTCATTTTTCGTTTTTACTTTTTAATTGTTTTGGTGAAAATCGGCCTGTCCCGTATCCCTATCGAAATTCTCCCGGTTTATTATTGACAACTGCCATTGAAAGAGTTATTATATCGGCTAAAGCAAAAGGTTGCTTAAGGAGAGATTAACGAAGACAAAATGGGATGAAAAAGAATTAAAATATAGGAGAAATGGTTAAGGATAAAGGTTTCAGAGTAAAATAATACATTTATATTAAAAAAAGGAGGTAATTTTATGAATAAGAGGTGGTTAGTGTTAGTGATGTTGATTGTATGCTTTATTGCGGTTTCATCATCCGAATCCCGGGCGCAAAAAGAGAATGTTTTGTCCCTGGACGCAAACAGTGGAGGCAATCAAGCCAATGTAAAAATCGAGAAAGATTACGGCAAAATGCCGCTTACTTTTATCCCCAATAAGGGACAGATGGACAAACAGGTATATTATTATGTCCAGGGCAAAGATAAGACCGTTTATTTTACTTCGGAAGGCGTGACCTATTCACTAAACTCAAAAGATTCCTTGCAACCTTCTAAGCGATGGGTCGTTAAACTGGAGTTTGTTGGCGCCAGGAAAGATGTGATACCGGAATGCCTGGAAAAGAACGGAGCCGTTATCTCTTATTTTAAAGGGAAAGAGAAAGACTGGAAAACGGGTCTCCAGGCGGCGTCGAAAATCCTTTACCGGGAACTCTGGCCCGGGATCGACCTGGTCTATTACGGCACGGTCAACAAAATGAAGTACGAGTTTATCGTGCATCCGGGGGCCAATCCTTCTCAAATCAAGCTGGCCTACCGTGGGGCCGATAGCGTCAAGGAAAACAGCCAGGGTCAACTGGAAGTGAAGACCAAGGTCGGTGGTTTTGTAGACGACACGCCGGTGGCCTGGCAGGATATTTCTGGGAAACGAGAAAGTGTTTCGCTAAAATATGCTGTAGAAAGTGGAAAAGAAACGCAAGATACACCGGTTGTTACCTATGGTTTTTCAATAGGGAAATACGATAAGAATGAAACCTTGATCCTCGACCCGGCGGTCATCGTTTACTGTGGATATGTTGGGGGATCATTGGAGGAATTCTACAATTATATCGATGTGGACAACTCTGGCTGCGCATACATAACCGGGTATACTGAATCCACCGAAACCGATTTTCCGGTAACGGTCGGGCCCGATTTAACCTACAATGGTAATGGTGATGTCTTTGTGGCCAAAATCAAGGCTGATGGAACCGGGCTGGTATACTGCGGGTATATCGGGGGATCGGCAAAAGAATGTGGGTGGGATATCTCCGTGGATACGTCGGGTTGCGCCTATGTGACTGGGTATACCGGTTCAGCCGAAACCACTTTCCCGGTGACAATCGGGCCGGACCTGACCTATAATGGGGGCGAATATGATGTCTTTGTGGCCAAAATCAACACCGATGGAACGGCGCTCGAATATTGCGGCTATATTGGAGGTATAGCCAGGGAAGATGGATTTGGAATCGCTGTGGACGCCTCGGGCTGCGCCTATATAACCGGATTTACTTACACCTCCGAAACCACGTTCCCCGTGACGGTGGGGCCGGGCCTGACATTCAATGGAATCCGTGATGCCTTTGTGGCTAAAGTCAAGGCCGATGGAACCGGACTGGAGTTTTGCGGGTATATTGGGGGTTCAGGAGACGATATTGGCTATGGAATCGATGTGGACGTCTTAGGCTGCTCCTATTTGATCGGGCGAACTGAATCTACAGAAATCTCTTTCCCGGTGACTGTCGGGCCGGACCTGACCTACAATGGGGGTCTTTATGACGCCTTTGTGGCCAAAGTCAAAGCCGATGGAACCGCTCTCGATTACTGCGGATATATCGGGGGTTTGAATGTGGATACAAGCAATGGAATCGCCATAGATGCAGCAGGCTGCGCCCATATAACCGGGTATACCTGGTCCTCCGAAACCTCTTTCCCGGTTACAGTCGGGCCGGATTTGACCTACAATGGTACTAAAGATGCTTTTGTGGCTAAGGTCAAGGCCGATGGCGTCAGCCTGGTATACTGCGGTTATATCGGCGGTTCAGGGGAGGAGGAGGGCTGGAGAATCACGGTCGATGCCAATGACTGCGCCTACATAACCGGGTATACGACTTCCAACGAAACCGATTTTCCGGTAACGGTCGGACCCGATCTAACTTACAATGGGGGTTATAATGATGCCTTTGTGACCAGAGTCAAGGCCGATGGAACCGGGCTCGATTATTGCGGCTATATCGGGGGTTCAAATAGAGATTATGGCACTAGCATCGCGGTGGATGGCTCCGGCTGCGTCTATGTGGGAGGGGATACTGAATCCACAGAAACCTCTTTCCCGGTTACTATCGGGCCGGACTTGACCTTTAATGGGGCTGATTTTGATGGCTTTGTAGCCAAAATTTCATGGACTAATCCCACAGTGAACTTTGCCGCCGGGAACGGTGGATACTTGACCGGGATTACGACTCAGACAGTCACACAAGGAGGCAATTGCAAGGCGGTCGAGGCAGTTCCAAATACTGGGTATCAGTTTGTCAATTGGACCGGGACCGGCGGTTTTGTTACCACCACAGATAACCCCTTAACCGTCTCCAACGTGACCGCCAATATGACGATTACCGCCCATTTCCTCTTCTCCAACCCGGCCGGCTGGGCGCCCATCGAAAATTTGCAATACAATATGATTGCTTACGGTAAAGCCTATAACGGCAATAACCCGGCAGCGGCAGGGGACTGGATCGCCGCTTTCGGACCCGGAGGAGTCTCCGATTGCCGGGGCGCCGCAACTGTGCAAGCCAATGGCAATTACATTCTTACCATCGGCAGTAATGCCACTTCCGGCGAGGTTATCTCTTTCAAATTATGGCCGCTGCCGGCAGGTCCTGCCCTGGACGGCAGTGAAACAGTGGATTTCATTGACAACTATGTCTATAACGGCCTGCCGCTTCATTTCAGCCCCAGGGGACAGAATATCGCCCTGGTCAACGGCTGGAACTGGATATCCTTTAATATCCAGCCCGGTGACACTTCGCTCAATTCGGTTTTCACCGGTTTGACCGGCGTCATCGAGCAGGTCAAAAGCCAGTCACAGGCCGCCATATATTCCGGTGGAAGTTGGATCGGCGACCTCACCGATATGTCCGGCATTACCAATGGAATTATGTACAAAGTCAAAACCAATCAAGACTGCGTCGTAACCGTAAATGGTTCCATCATACCTTTCAATCAGCCACTGCCTTTGATTTCCGGCTGGAACTGGACCGCTTACCTGCCTTCGCTCAAACAGCCGCTGGAAGATGCCATCGCTTCGATAATGACCCCGGTAAGCCAGATCAAGAGCCAATACAGGGCAGTCATTAAAATCGGTTCCTCCCTGTACGGCGATTTGACCGACATGGAACCTAATAAAGGGTATGCGATATTAATGACCGCACCCGGGACGCTGGTCTATCCGTATGCCGTGGTGGTATTCCCCGATGGAGCGAGGGGAAAAACAACCGCGACGAAAACACAGGCGGTTTCCTGGCCGGTTATCAAAGGCAACCAGTACAACATGGTGGCCTATGGGAAAGTCTATTTTGAAGGAAAAGTGGTGAATACTGCCGGTTATTACCTGGCCAGTATTGGTCCAAAAGGCGAAAACGACGGCAGGTCCCTCAGCGCGGTAAAAACCGACGGCTCTTATTTCGCTACCATCCTGGGAAATACCGGTGGAGAAACAATCAAATTCAAACTAATAAACAGTACCACCGGCAAAACGTACGACACAGTCGGGTCAATGCAATTTCAACCCGATAACCTGAAAACCGGGTTCGATCTCAAAGCGCGAAGCGTTAAAGTAACCGCGCCCGCCCTGGGCGCCAATATAAAGATGGGTGCAGCCTGCACCATCTCCTGGGATGCTTTTGAAATCGATAATGTCAAAATCGAACTCTACAAAGGCGGAAAATCCTTTGCCGTCATTGCGCCTTCCGTACCGGCTGCATCGCATACTTATAATTGGACGATACCGGCTAGAATGCCAATTGGCAACGATTACCAGGTGAAAGTGACCTGCATCGATCCGGGAGTTATCGCGAAAGATTTATCCAAAACGTTCTCTATAAAACCGGCCGCTTCCATCGCCTTAATTTCACCCAACGGGGGCGAAATATGGAAAATGAAACAGGGTGTTGACATCACGTGGCGTTCCCTGGGGATCGACAATATCAAGATCGCATTGTACAAAGGAACGGCGCTAAAAACTGTGATTGCTGCAAGCACTCCGGCAGGAACAGGCAAATACACCTGGGCCATACCGGCGAATCATTCGCAGGGAACGAAGTTCAAAATAAAAATATCCAGTGTGGACACCGGCGTTAATCTCAACGACATCAGCGACAGTTGGTTTTCCATCAATCAGTGAGGTATCTGTTGTATTGGTGATGTAGGGGCAGGTTCCAAACCTGCCCCTTCTTGTTTTTTGTAGGTCCCGAGCCGGATGATGTAATGAACCTCAACCTCCTGCCAGTGTTCTACAAATAGGCCGCCCCCGCCGGGGGCTGATTGTTGAATTTTGGTTCGATCTTTATTTTAATGGACTTTTTAATCGACTGGCCTTTGGCATCGGTCAAAACAAAAACAAAGGAATATGTACCGATGAACCCGGGGCCGGGCTGCCAATAAAAAATACCCCTGTCTTTGTCAAGCGTCGAGCCGATGGGTAATTCTTTTAATTGGCCCCCTACGACTAAATATCCTTCAATTCTTACAGCCAGGGGTGCAACCCCTTTGCCGGAAAGATTTATTTCCACTCGTTCCAGTTCTTTGATTTCGATCGTGTTAACGACGTCTTCAACCGGTAAAAATTCATCCACGGGCTCCGGGCTCAAAAATTCTTCCGATGGTACTTTGTATTGCGATTTGGGCTTATTGTCCGCTGCCGATGAAACGCCGCTTACCTGGGTATTCGTTACTGAAAAATACCGACTCCCGATGCCATCGCTATTCCCGGCGTTGTCGGTAACAGTCCAGGCAATGGTATGGATTCCGTTTGTTAACTTCGTGGTATCGATAGTGTAATAACCGACAGCGCCGCCCTTATTTGCGTAACCGGGGAATAGGGATGCAATATCGGCGCGGTAAATATTATATTTGGGATGGCCTTTATTAACACCATCGATAACCGCATTTATCGTGGACCCGTCAACCGGGATCATATTGGGTTTGGGGGTTAATGCCCAGCCGTAATTTACAAAACTTTTCCCCGAAGCGGTTCCGCCTTGAGTTGGAGTGTCGATAGCGCCAAAGGGTTTTACCGCATGGGTGTTATCGATGGTAATGGTTTTTGCGCCCAATGTTACTACATTTCCTTCCGTATCCGTCGCTTTTGCCATCAGTTTGTAAGTCCCGTTTCCGCCGTTGGGTAAAAAGTGAGTTAGAAGCATATACCCCCAGCCGGCTTTATTGTTATTGGGATAGGTAGGGTAGGCCGCCGCGACATCGGGGCGAGCGCCCTCCACGAATACGGCGTCGCCGATATAGGTCTCGCCATTGTAGATTTTCACGTTGGAAACCCCTTTATCGTCAAGGGCCCAGCCGGTAACCGGGATACTATTACATACGGAAGAGCCTTCCATGGGAGTTGCGAAATCTCCAAAAGGCGCTGAGTTTTTTACATTTAGTGAGACAGTAATGGGTTGTGGAGAATTGGAGGCTTTTGGATCGCTGACCAGGATTGCCCCGGTATAATTGCCGATCGCTAATCCGGCGGGATTAACCGACACTGAAATAGCGGAGTCGCCGGTTCCGGAAGAGGGACCGGCGGAAAGCCATGCGGCGTTGCTTGAAGCGTTCCAGTTTAATGCGCCGCTGCCGCTATTGCTAATGGATACGGTTTGCGCATTGGGAATACTCCCTGTTATATTGAAATCAAAATTCAATTGGGAGAGGGTTAAACTGATTTTAGAAGCTTTCCCCACACAGCGATCTTGATGGGCTTCCCAATCCGGGTCATAATTTTTGAGATAAGCTCTAATCCAGGAATCCGCTGCGGAAAGGCAGTTATAACCGATATCTAAAATAGAGATTTGCGATAAATCCGAAAAATTTGATGGGACTTTACCGCCCAGGTAATTGTTATCCAGTAAAAGCTCATACAATTTATTGATATTTTTCAATGTAAAAGGGATCTCGCCGCTCAGTTGATTACTATTCAGCCGAAGAACTATCAAATTACTGAGATTTCCCAATTCAAGAGGGATGGCGCCGCTCAGTTGGTTATGCGCCAACCAGAGCACTCCTAAATTACCGAGGTGTCCCAATCCGGGAGGGATGGCGCCGCTCAGTTGGTTATTGTCCAGGTAAAGCTTATTTAACTTACCGAGGTTACCCAATTGAGGAGGAATGCTTCCGCTCAATCGATTGGCGCTCAGATAAAGATATATCAAATTACTGAGATTGCCTAATTCCGAAGGGATGCCGCCGCTCAGTTGGTTTTCTTGCAGCCAAAGATATCCCAAATTCCCCAGTTTGCCTAATTGAGAAGGAATACCCCCGCTCAGTTGGTTATTGCGCAGGCAAAGCTGGGTCATATTGCTGAAATTACCAAATTCAGGGGGGATGCCGCCTGTTAGTTGGTTATAGTGCAGGTAAATCCTGTCCAGCTTACTGAGATTGCCCAATTGAGGAGGAATGCTGCCGCTCAGTCGGTTATTACTCAGCACAAAATATTTCAAATTACTGAGATTACCCAACTCAGGTGGGATACTCCCGCTTAGTTGGTTGCCGAACAGGTTAAGATATATCAACTTACCGAGATTACCCAATTGAGAAGGGATGCTCCCACTCAGTTGGTTACCGTACAAAATAAGATAAGTCAAATTACTGAGATTGCCCAATTGCGGGGGGATGCCGCCGCTCAGATTATTAAAACCCAGGGCAAAATATTCCAAATTACTGAGATTACCCAATTCGGGCGGGATGCTGCCGCCCAGTTGGTTTTCAGTCAAATATAGTATTTTCAAATTACCGAGATTACCTAATTGAGAAGGGATACTTCCGCTCAGTTGGTTATCATCCAGGTAAAGCTTATTTAACTTACTGAGATTACCCAATTGAGAAGGTATCCCGCCGCTCAGTTGGTTAGTCCAACAATAAAAAATTTGCAAATTACTAAGATTGCCTAATTGAGAAGGGAGGCTCCCGCTTAATTTGTTTTGAAACAGAAGGAGGTGCGTCAAATTACCGAGATTGCCCAATTCGGGGGGGATGCTGCCGCTCAATTGGTTGTAGCCCAGGTGAAGAACTCTCAAGTTACTGAGATTGCCCAATTCCGAAGGGATGCTTCCGCTCAGTAGGTTACCCCAAAAGGTAAGATTATCCAACTTACTGAGATTTCCCAATTCTGAAGGGATGCTGCCGCTCAGGTTGTTCTCTTGAATATCAATAATACTTACGTGATCCCCGGAAACAGTCACTCCATACCAGGTTCCTTCAGTGCCCGGCAGAGCAAATCCATCGGTATGCAGCGGGGCGGTTTTCCAGCCGCCGGTATTGGTCCAGCCATCCCCGTTGGTGCTATTGTACAATGCAATCAATGCCGTACGCTCGGATACCGGAATAGCGCCATGGACAAATCCGGTGAATTGAAAAAATAAAAACAACAATACAATCAGAAAAATTTTCTTTTTCATTCAGTCTCCTTATTCCCAGCCTATTTTGGAGTGGAGTTAAGCGCTCCACCATGAGAAGGTATTATTTTAATTGTATCTCTCTGAAAAGTCAAGCAAAGAAAAGGAGAGTGAAAATTTCGGCTGTCCCTTTTTTGCCCTTCTGCGCTTGCTTTTGTATTTGACAAAAAGGGAAAAGTATATTTCATTATATACTATGCAAAGAGGAAAAACATGCTGAGTGTAAGAGCAATTTACGACGGCCAGGAATTAAAATTAATGGAGAAAGTGAGCATCCGGAAACCCAGGCAAGTCATTATTACCTTTTTGGATACTTTAGAGTCGGATCCCCCGGCGGAGGAAATGCATAAGATGCTCCAGGAAGGAGGGGCATTTGAGGAACAGGCAATGCCTGTTCCCTACCAATTTACGCCCCGTGCATACCTTTTCGGATAGGCTCTAACTATCCTGGAACAAAACCAAATTGGTGGCGGCACTGAGCAAACATTTTTGAGGGGTGAGTGAACTTTCCTGAGCGATGATGGAATTTTCCTGAGAGGTGAGGAAACTCTGGGAAGCAGTAAGGAGACTTTGGGAAGTGTCGAAGAGACTTTTGGAGGAAGTGAGATTACTTCGGAAAACATTGCATCTTGCCACCTAACCTTTTCTCACTTAAAATGAACTGTTTTCCTGGGCATATTAAGATATGAACAGTATTCACAGATGTCTAATTTCCGTTTCGACATAATATCTTTTCTAAACTGCTTATAATCATGCCTATTCCATATTTCGCAAAAATTTTCAGTTAGGGCATTACTTTGTTTATATTTCCCGAAAAAATCGAAACAGCAAATATAAACATCCCCATCACTGGCGATTACAGGTGATTTAATATGTGGGCAAATACCGCTCTTTTTAAGGACAAGAGTACCATCTTCTTTCTTCTTGTACCTGGAAATATAATGCGGTGTGAAGTATTCTTCGGTTAATTTTTTTATATAATCTTGATCGGCCTGATGGGCGATATATAACGATTTGATAGACACTAAATCTACATTGAGTTTCTTTCCCAGCATAATAAATTCTTCTATTTCATTTTCGTTTTTCTTTGTCAGGATCATTTGTAAATCGATGATGGGATTTATCGATTTTTTCTTCTCTCTTTCTTCCACCAGTGATTGTACCCTTTCCAGGGCAGTGTCAAAATTTCCTCCTGTTCTCATCGATTCATAAGTGTTCTTAGTGGTGGCATCCAAAGATACAGTAAGATAATTAGGCAAAGCCTCCAGTAATTTGTGTACATTTTCTTTTGTTAAAAATATGCTGTTTGTAGAAAGGAGGGTGATTATATCCTTTTTTCCAGCATATTCAATCATGCTGAATATATCCTTATTGATCAGCGGTTCACCGCAAAAATTAAAGAATATACGTGAACAAAAAAATGCCACCTCATCTACTATCTTTTTAAATTGCTGGAAATCCAGTAAATTGTTTTTCCGGTATTTCATCGCCTTTACTCCCCAACACATCGAACAGTTAAGATTGCATTTGGAAGCCGGTTCAAACATAATAGAACCGGGATAACCAATGAGTTTACAATAGATATCTTTCCCGGCAATCCTTAAAGATTTACTGAACCCAATTTGCCTGAAATATCCGAATCTCCTGCGAACATAAGACATTAACTGGTTAATCGACATAATTGAACCTCCTATCCTTTAAGTATTGAGATCAGTTCGGGCACTGATCAAACTGCAAATTCCCTCTAAATTATAGCAAAAAAAGAGATCGATGGCAAGACCCGGGGAAAAAGGCGCTTTCTGAATGTCACCTATTCCCCCCCTGGGATGATTTGGCGCCGGGCCTGATGCTGTTTAGGGCATAAATCTTCCGGTCCGGTTCTACAATAGGAACCCCGCGCCGCGGGGCGCAGAGGGGCTTAAATTATTATGAAAAATAGTGTATAATAGATCCTTACGAAAACGGACTCACATTACGGGCCCGATATACATGGAAATCTCATGGAATGGCAAGAGATTGTTTTAAAATTTTATAGTCTTAAAAGCCACGGCTTGACCTTTAAAGGCAACAAATACGACTACGCCTATATCAGCGACAAGAAATCCGTGGGCGTCATCACCGAAATAATCGGCGACAACATCTTTACCATAGCCTTCTTTCCGTCGATGAAGAACGATACTACCTTTATCGCCACCATCCGCTTTAACAGGAATGCGGATTTCATTATCCCCACCTATGAAAGTCTCCTCAAATTCGCCAATTATATCGTTCAGAAAGATTTTCAACCGGACAAAACTATCGACCTGGGCGCGTCCCGGATGCTCACCCCGGGCAAACATGTCTTCCATGAAAAATTGGCCGAATTGTACCGGGAATACGGCGACAAAATGTCCGAATACGATATGCTGCTGCTTTTCATTTGCCGCTGGCTCGGCCTGGAAGATGTTTTCAAATAAAACTGTTTTTGATGAAACATTTTTTTAAACCCGTTGACTTTTATACGGCTTTAAGGTAATGTGTATTATACCGTTGTATTTTTTACGAACCGTTGAAAAAACGCAAAATTAAAAAGGAAGGTCAAGATGAAATGGTGTTCGATGGTAGATGAAAAAAACGCGAAAACTTACCTGGACAAACTATCCGAGATCTCGGATATCCTGCTCAAAAATACCGATAAAATAAAGGAAAATATCGGTGTAATGGGCGGCAAAGCAGGGATTGCCCTGTTTTCCTTTTATTATGCGCGATTGACCATGGAAGAAAAACACGTGGACTTTGCGCACCGATTGATTAACGAAATCTTCGACGAAATCAACAATGAGACCAGTATCCATACCCTGGCCGGCGGCCTGGCCGGGGTGGGCTGGATGATGGAACACCTGGTCCAGAACGATTTTGTCGAAGCCGATACCGATGAAATCCTGGAAGCCCTGGACCCCTTTCTCCACAAAGCAATGATGTATGACATCGGGAATGGAAATTACGACTTCCTGCACGGCGCCGTGGGCTGCGGAACCTATTTCATATCCCGCCTGGCTAAAAAAGAGTCCGAAGAATATTTAAAAGAACTGGTAGACCACATGGATAAGATCAAGCATACTTTTGCCGATAAGAATGACGGTATTGCTTGGCGCTCCGTCCTGGACCATGAAAAAGGTACGGAAGGTTTTAACCTGAGCTTATCCCACGGCCTTGCCAGTATCATCGTGTTCCTGGCCAAACTGCTGGAAAAAGGGATTTATACTGAAAAAGTTTCCCCCTTGCTGGATGGCGCAGTTCGCTACATGCTGGCCTATAAACTGGATACCGCAAAATTCCAGTCCAACTTTCCCAGTTGGATCACCGCTGACTATTCCCCTGCCCACAGTCGCCTGGCCTGGTGCTACGGCGACCTTGGCATCGGGGCCGCCTTATGGCAGGCCGGTCAAAGCGCCGGGAACAAAGAGTGGGAAGATGCGGCCCTAAAAACCTTGCTGCATTCCACCGGCCGCAAGGATGTGCGGGAAAATGCCGTTATCGACGCGGGTTTATGCCACGGCGCAGCCGGCATCGCCCATATCTATAACCGCATGTACCAGCATACCGGCGTCGCTTCGTTTAAAGAATCCGCCCTGTATTGGCTTGAAGAAACCCTGAAATTGGCAACTTACGAAGACGGTTATGCCGGTTTTAAAGCCTGGCACACGGAAAAATACGGCGGCTGGATCCCCGAAGCCGGGTTGCTGGAAGGCGTGGCCGGCATCGGTTTGACGATGATATCCATGCTTTCCGATATCGAAGCCCACTGGGACCGGTGCCTGTTCCTCAGTTAATAACGCACCGTGGAAACGTGAGAACACGACAATGAAGAACATACCATATCAAAATTTTTCGTCATTTATTTTACGTTCGCCCTTGTATTCCTTCGATTTTCTCGAACCCTTGATCTCCGGCGTCTCGACCCCGGAAGAGAAATTGCAGGAAGTATGCCGTTTACCGGCAGTAGATGAAGCCATCTTTCTCGCTTCCCCCGACCTGCATACCCAGATGAAGGGGTGGCTGGACGGCGGGCTGACGGACCGGAAAAAAAGGGAACGGCTGCATTACGGGTTAATGCGTTATATCCTGCGCATGGCCACCCGGCCCACCCCCTTCGGTTTATTCGCCGGGTTCTCCCTGGGAAAATGGTCCGAAGAAGGGCGAGTGGAATTACCTGAACAGGCGCTCTATGAAAGACATACCCGGCTGGATATGAATTATCTCTGCGCACTGGCCCAGGACCTGGCCAATCACCCCATTATCAAGGAAAATATCCGCTACTACCCCAACTCCAGTATATACATCGTGGGCGACCAATTGCGTTACGTGGAGTACCGCTACCGCGTCAATGCCAGGCGTACCCACCATATCGTGGCCGTGGACCATTCGGAGTACTTGCAGCGGGTATTGGAGAGGGCAACCGACGGCGCCTATCTGCGGGAACTGGCCGAAGTGCTGGTGGATGAAGAAATCACCCTCGATGAGGCCCGGGAATTCCTCGACGAACTGGTGAACAGCCAGGTGCTGGTCAACCAGTTGGAACCCGCTATCACCGGTCCGGAATTCCTGGACCAGATCATGGCCGTCCTGGAACCCATCCGGGACATCGACGATATTAAAAAGGTTATCCAAGAAATCAAGAAAGCCCTGGAAGAAATCGACGGCAGTCGGATCGGCGCCACGGTTTCTCATTATCAACGAATCGCCGACGCCCTGGAACCCCTCAAGACCAGTTTCGAATTGAAATTCTTGTTTCAAACCGACATGGTCAAACCCACGCTTCACTGCACCGTCGAATCCAGTCTCGTGGACGACCTGTTAAAAGGTTTCGACGTGATGAACAAATTAAGTCCCAAACCCACGTCCACCACCATGAGTCAATTCCGGGAGGCTTTTTTCGAGCGCTATGAAACCAGGGAGTTGCCGCTGCTCAAAGCGCTGGATACCGAAGCCGGCATCGGCTACAGGCAAACCGCCGGCGCCGGCGATATCGCCCCCCTGGTGGATGACCTGGCGGCCGGCGGCCCCGCCGGCCCCGGCGGCTCTGAACTTCGCTGGAACCAACTTCAAGCCTTCCTATTAAAGAAATACCAGGACGCCCTGGTGGCCAAAAAGTACGAGGTGGAAATAACAGATAAAGAACTGGAACCGTTTGCATCCGACTGGAACGATCTACCGGACAGTTTTTCCGCCATGGTACAGATCGTGGAAGATAAGAGCGACGCGTACCCCAGGAAAAGGATAATGACCTCCGGGTTTGGGGGTTCCAGTTCCGGCAACCTGCTGGGCCGCTTTTGCCACGCCGACCCCAAAACCGACGCCTTTGTCAAGGAAATCGCGCAGGTAGAGAAAGAATTGAAACCGGGGGTCCTGCTGGCGGAAATTATCCATTTACCCGAATCGCGGGTGGGAAACGTCCTGCTGCGGCCAGTGCTGCGGCAATATGAGATCCCTTACCTGGCCAAAGCCGCCGTGCCCGCGGCAGATCAAATAAAAGTGCAGGATTTAATGGTCTCGGTCAGGCAGAACCGGGTAGTGCTGCGCTCGAAACGGTTGAATAAAGAAGTAGTACCCCGCCTGACCAACGCCCATAACTATTCCTTTAACGCTTTGCCGGTCTACCAGTTTTTAGCGGACCTCCAGACCCAGAATTTAAGGGGCGGCCTCGGATTTAGCTGGGGTTCCCTGTCCGGCGACCAGGACTTCTTACCCCGCATGGTTTATCGGAACATTATCCTTTCCCCTGCCACCTGGAATATCAAAGAAAAAGATATCGCGGAACTTCTTAAAATAAAAGGCGATGAACAACTGGTGCAGCGCGTCCGGGAATGGCGCACGGAGAGGAATATGCCCGCGTATGTGGCGCTTTCCGACAGCGATAACCGCTTGTTCATCAACCTGGAAAACGCCCTCTGTATCAACACCCTCTTTTCCGTCGCCAAAAATAGACCCGGTTTCCAGTTGATCGAATTTATATTCGACCCCGCCAGGGCGGTAGTAAAAAGTAAAGAAGGGGTTTTCACCAACGAGTTTATTTTCTCCTTTTACAAAGTAAAAGAAGAAGGGAAAGCATGAAAATGGAACATAGCAACAGTAACAATAGTCTTACCCCTGACGATCAGGAGGCAAACGCGCCGGACCCTCAACGTACCTTTATAATCGGCGACGAATGGCTTTTTTACAAATTTTATACCGGGCCCAAGACCGCGGATATCGTTTTGACCCGTGTGGTCAAACCCCTGGCCCAACAGTTACTGGACGGCGGGGACATCGATAAGTGGTTTTTTATCCGCTACTCCGATCCCCAACTCCATACGCGGGTCCGCTTCCATATCAAAACCCCCCCGGCGCTGCTGAAGGTGGTCCAGGCGGTGAATTCTTTAATAAAACCCTTTATCCAACAGGACCTCATCTGGAAAGTACAGGTGGATTCCTATCAACGGGAAATCGAAAGGTACGGCGCCCGGTCCATGGAACTGGCGGAAACGTTATTCTTTTACGACAGTCAAATGGTGGTGGATATGCTGGACTTGATCGAAGGCGATGAAGGGGAAAGAATCCGCTGGCTATTCGGCCTCAGGGCGGTGGATGCCCTATTGGAAGATTTCCGCTACCCCATGGAAGGAAAATATGAACTGGTGACCCGGCTGCGGGAAAATTTCGGCAAGGAATTCGGCTTGGGCCGGACTTTGAAAGACCAGTTAGAGAAAAAATTCCGGGAGGACCGCACCGTGATAACCGATATCCTTGACCACACCGATGACCGGGAAAGCGAAATGTTTCCCCTGTTCCAATTGCTCGACCGGAGGTCCGGGGCTTTTAAGCCCATCGCCGAAGAAATCCTGAACTTGTACGATAATAAAACCCCCAATCCCTTTTTACTGGATGACCTGATGGGCAGTTACAGCCACATGATGGTGAACCGTTTGTTCAAATCAAGGCAGCGCCTGCACGAATTGGTGTTGTACGATTTCCTGTACAGGTACTATAAATCGGAAATCGCCCGGCGAAAATACGCTGAAGTGAACGCAGCGAAACAGGAAGGGAAGGAGAATTTGTTAATTTAAATAGCCGGTAGCTTGACAATTGCTTTATTATCGGGTATCATGAAATATCAGAAATTATAATAGCTTTTAGTCGGATGCCCACAAAAAGAGGTTATCGGTGGGGCGTAGGGCTAAAGAGGTAAATAATGGCTAAAAAAGAACACGAACCCATAATAGAACTTAGAGTGGCCCCGGGTGAAAAGATGAAAATATCGGTTTTAGGCAATGCCGTTTATTTTTTTTTCCACCGCGTTTTTATTATTACCGAGAAAAAAGGTTACCGTTTGATTGCCATTCATAAGGGCGAATTATTGGTGGACGCAAGATACAAAACTTCCAAAGGTGCAAAAATTGCCTTTTTAAAGCTGTATTGTTTCCGGGCCTGGCAAGAAGGAGTCAAGCCCTATTGGACCGATTTTTATACCCCGGATGAGCGGTGGGTGAAAAAGAGGTTTAAGTTCGGCTGATGCCTGAAGTATAAAACCTGCGGGGCCGCATTTGTTACTTTCAAAACCCAGCGGTCTAAAAAAATGAAAAAAAGTAAAAAAAATAGAACTTAGCCCTTGTATTTTTCTTTCTCATAGGATATATTATAAGGGAAGAAAAATTGGATTGAAATGAAACAAAAAAGCAGATTAAATTTATTTGTATGCCGGTTTTCCGGTGAACGAGTTCACATTTGTACAGGTTTCTTATACAAAAGGAGAAAAAAATGAGTCCAAAAAAGAGTAAGAATGGTCCAGGGGGAAAGGACAACAATTCACGAGACAAACGTAAATCGAAGCTAAAAAAGGAAATCGGCGTCAAGGTACGGCAGATCCGGAAAGGCGTCCATTATACCCAGGAGCAAATGGTCCAATATTTCGACTGCGGCAGGGCCAATTATTCCCGCATCGAAAAAGGAGAAGTATTTCCCAACCCCACCATGATGAAGGCGATGCGTGATGAGTTCCAGGTTTCGCTGCACTGGTTGATTTGCGATGAAGGCGAAATGAAGGAACAAGACGAAGGGAAAAAATTCCTGACCATAAAGCCCCCGGCTGACCCTCAGGAAGCAGCGGAGATCGAGGAACTTTTGTTCCACCTCGATAGCGTACCCCTGGTTAAGCACGCGGTTTTGGGTTTTTTCCTGGAATACAAGGGAAAGAACAGGGCATTGATCGAACCCGTACTGCAAAAGCTTAAAGAGTTGAAGAAGGTTGAAGCAAAGAACGGCAAGAACGAATAAATGAAATAATGAAGACTGGATGATGTGCGCCGGATGGCTCCGGCGATGGGCAATATGCTGTCGTAAAAGCCCGGTTAATCCCACATGGGTCCTATTTTCAGTTTTCATTAATCATTAATCGTCATGCCGTTTGATGCATTGCTTAAGATAATATACGATGTCTCAATTCCCATTTATCAAACAGATGGACGCAATGGACTGCGGTCCCACGTCGCTTGCCATGATCGCGAAGTATTACGGCAAGACCTTTACCGTGCAGACGCTGCGGGATCGCAGTTATATTACCCGTGAAGGCGTGTCCATGTTGGGCACCAGCGACGCCGCCGAATCCATCGGTATGCGCACCATGGGTGTGCGCATTTCCTTCGATAAATTGGCCGAAGAAGCCACACTACCCTGTATTGCACACTGGAAACAAAACCACTTCATCGTGGTCTACAAAATAAAAAATGACGTTATCCATGTGGCTGACCCGGCCCACGGCCTGGTGAAATACACCCGGGAAGAATTTCTCTCCGGCTGGGCCAGTACCAGGAAAGACGACGTGGACCAGGGACTCTGCCTCCTGCTGGAACCCACCCCGGACTTTTACAAAGTAGACGATGAAAGCCTCAATAAGTCCAGTTTCCGCTTCCTGTTTAACTACCTCCGGCCCTATAAAAAATTTATCTTCCAACTCTTCCTGGGCATGCTGCTGGGCAGTATGCTGCAATTGATATTTCCTTTCCTGACCCAATCCATCGTGGACTTCGGCATCAATAACCGGGATATCGGTTTTATTACGCTAATCCTGATCGCCCAGTTGACGCTTTTTGTCAGTCGCACCGCGGTGGAATTTATTCGCAGTTGGATACTGCTGCATATCAGCACCCGGATCAATATTTCCTTGATTTCGGATTTCCTGATCAAGCTGATGAAATTGCCCATCGGGTTTTTCGATACCAAGATGATCGGCGATATCATGCAGCGCATCGGCGACCACACCAGGATCGAGTCTTTTTTAACCACCTCTACCCTTAATATCCTTTTTTCCATGATAAACCTGGTGATTTTCGGTTTTGTCCTGGCTATCTACGATCTCAGGATTTTTACCATTTTCGTGGTGGGAAGCTTTCTCTATTTTATCTGGATATACCTGTTTATGAAGAAACGCCGGGAACTGGACTTCAAACGGTTCGCCCAGTTGTCCGACAACCAGAGCAACCTGTTCCAGCTCATCACCGGTATGCAGGAAATCAAACTAAACAACTGCGAGAAACAGAAACGGTGGGAATGGGAACGCATCCAGGCGCGGTTGTTTAAAGTCAATATAAAAAGTTTAACCCTCAGCCAGTATCAGCAGGTGGGGTCTGCGTTCATCAACCAGACCAAAAACATTTTTATCTCCTTTTACGCTGCCAAAGCGGTTATCGAGGGCGATATGACCCTGGGTATGATGCTGGCCGTGCAGTACATCATCGGCCAGTTGAATGCGCCCATCGAGCAGTTGATCGGGTTTCTCCATTCCTTCCAGGACGCCAAGATCAGCCTCGAACGACTGGGCGAAATCCACTTGAAAAAAGATGAAGAAACCCCGGGCGAAAATAAACTCACGATGCTGCCGGAAAAGAAGGGGCTTACAGTCACCAACCTTTTCTTTCAATATGAAGGCCCCCACTCGGAGTTTGTATTAAAAAATCTGGACTTGCACATCCCGCAAAGTAAAGTAACCGCCATCGTCGGCACCAGCGGCAGCGGCAAGACGACTTTAATCAAACTGCTGCTGGGATTTTACCCCCCCACCAAGGGTGAAATCAGGATCGGGGATATCCTATTAAGCAACTTCAGCCACCGGTTGTGGCGTCAGAAGTCGGGGGTAGTCATGCAGGATGGGTTTATCTTTTCCGATACCATTGCCAAGAACATTGCCGTGAGCGATGAGATCATCGATAAAGAGCGAATGGTGAAAGCGGCCAAACTGGCCAACATCCATGAATTTATCGAAACCCTGCCGCTGGGTTACAATACCAAGATCGGCCAGGAAGGGCATGGTTTAAGCCAGGGGCAAAAGCAGCGTATCCTGATTGCCAGGGCCTCTTATATTAACCCGGAGTATCTCTTTTTCGACGAGGCCACCAATTCCCTGGATGCCAATAATGAGCGCGTCATTATGCAAAACCTGGAGGAATTTTTCCATGGTCGTACCGTGGTGGTGGTGGCGCACCGGTTAAGTACGGTTAAACACGCGGACCAAATCGTCGTCCTGGAAAAAGGCGAAATAGTGGAAAAAGGCACCCATGCGGAATTAACCCGCTTGCAGGGCGCCTATTACAACCTGGTGAAAAATCAATTGGAACTGGGAAAATAGATATGAACCATGAGTGAAGAGCAGGTAAAGAAAAAAAGAAATCGCCGGGAAAAGAAAGTAGAGCCGGAACCGGGAAAAGACAAGCAAGAGGAAATCAATATTTCAACGATCGAAATACGGAGCGAAGAGGTCCAGGAAATCATGGGGTATATTCCCCATTGGATCATTCGCCAGGGGATTACGTTATTTTTTGCCGTGATTATAGTATTCCTGGTGGGGAGTTATTTCTTCAAGTACCCGGATGTGATCCAATCGTCTATCGTGGTAACCACGGAAACGCCGCCGGCGGCCATCGTCGCCCGGACCACCGGTAAGATACAGGTGTTGTACGCCCAGAACAATCAAAAGGTAGACGCCGGCGCTTCGATCGCTATTCTTGAAAATGCCGCCAACTACCGCCACGTTTTCGATTTAAAAGAGAAACTGGCCGCGTTAAAATCGCTGCCCTACCATTTCGATGCCGCGGGTTCGCTCCCAATTGACCAGGCTTACTCCCTGGGGGACCTGCAAGCCGGGTACTCTATTTTTTTAAAGAGTTACCAGGACTACCGGTATTTTATCCGGCTGGATTATTATAATAAGAAGATGGAATCCATCCGGCTGCAAATCGAGCGATACCAGGCGTTGTATGATCGAACGGAGCGGCAAACGGCCCTTATGGAACAAGAATTTAGCTTAAGTAAACAGCAGTATGACCGGGCCATTCAATTATATAAGGATGAAATCATTTCTATTACCGAATTTGAAAATGCTAAAAGTGTATTTTTACAGAAAGAGTTTACACTGGAAGGCGCCAAAAGTACGATGGCCAATCAAAAGATTCAACTGGCCCAGTTGGAACAGTCTTTAATGGATTTGAACCAACAATACACGGAACAAAAGAAACAACTGGAATTGGGGTTAACCGCCGCTTATGAGAATTTAACCGGCCAGGTTGCCCAGTGGGAACAGAATTATCTTTTGAAAACCCCCATCAGCGGCATGGTAGTTTTTACGAAATACTGGAGTATCAACCAGAATGTGCGGACGGGCGATACGGTTGTGACGGTGATTCCCGACAATGCGGGTAAAATGGTGGGCAAAGTGGTATTACCCATCATGGGTTCGGGAAAAGTGAAAGAGGGGCAAAAGGTTAATATAAAGTTATTAAATTATCCGCACACGGATTACGGTATTGTGCAGGGGATCATTAAATCGAAATCGTTGATAACTACCGATAATAATTATATCGTAGAAGTAGCCCTGCCCGACGGTTTAAAAACCAGTTACGGCAAGGAGCTTCCGTTTAACCAGGAGATGCAGGGAGTGGCGGAGATTATTACCGAGGATATCCGTTTATTGGCGCGCATCTTCAAACCGATTATATCTATTTTAAAACGGCCCTCTTAGCCCCCCCCCATGCTGGGGGGTCCCGTTTGTAGGACCACAGCGGAGGGGTGAGGTTTAAAAAAGAAAATTATAAATGATAAATTATAAATTATAAATTATAAATGATGGAGCCCTACGGGCAAAAACAATTTAAACGCCTGCGCGAAAAGATTAAAAACCGAGCGAAGAGCGTTCAAAAGGGCATGTCACAATACGCGGCGCCATTTATTTTTTTTTCGCCGCAGGCGTTAATGGATCGTCCGTAGGACGCAGCTTTCCATTTATCATTTATCATTTATAATTTATAATTTATAATTTTAACAGTTTAGGCCGCAGCCCGAACCGTTACATTAATTCTTCAAAACCGCTAACACTTCCAATGCATACTGTACTTTGCCCATCGGGGCAGACACCTGGATACCTTCTACATGATCCTTGAGCCGGACGATCATCTCCTTTGCCATGGCAATACCTTCATTGAGCGCATCTTCTTTAGACTTTGCCGCCCGCATCCGTTCGATAACTTCGCCGGGCACCGATACCCCCGGGACTTCATTATTCATAAATTCCGCGTTTCGTAAACTGATCAACGGCCAGATGCCGGCAAGAATAGGAACCCGCACATGCTTAATCCGCTCCAGGAAATCCAGCAGCTTGTTCACATCGAAAACCGGCTGCGTAATGGCAAATTCCGCACCGGCTTTCACTTTCCATTCAAAGCGGCGGATTTCCAATTCCAGGTCGATGGCCGTGGGATTCAAACCTACCCCCACCAGGTACCCCGTGGGTTTGCCGATGCTATTGCCCCCCAGGTCCACCCCGCGGTTCAGGTGGTTCACCATGTTGGTAAGACCGATGGAATCCACATCGAACACGGCCGTGGCGTCCGGGAAATCTCCCATTTTGGGCGGATCGCCGGTGATAAGCAACAGGTTATGAATTCCCACCGCATACAGACCCAGCATATCCGACATCATGCCCAGCAGGTTGCGGTCGCGGCAGGTATAATGCAGCACCGTCTCGATTCCTACCTGCTTTTCGATCAGGCAGCTCAAGTGCTGGGCGCTCATGCGCGTCAAGGCCCGCGGACCATCGGGGATATTCACCGCATCCACGTTGTTTTCTTTCAACAATTTGGCCGCTTCCAATACCTTACCCGGGTCGCACCCCCGGGGTGGAGTGATTTCCACCGTAGTCACAAATTCGCGATTGGCCAGTTTTCGACCCAGATTTGATTTTTCCGCCATGGGAACCGGTTGCGCGGTTTTTACCGCGATTTTTTCCGCCTTCGCTTCCAGGTTAACCGCGGCGGGCCGGAGGTGGGGAATAATCGAATTAATGGCGCTGCGCATGGCCTTGATATGTTTGGGGGTTGTACCGCAGCACCCGCCCACGATTTTCGCCCCCAGCAGGATAAAACGGCGTGTATATTCGGCCATGTACTCGCTGGAAGTCAAATATATATTGCGTCCCTCGATAATTCGCGGCATACCCGCATTGGGCATGGCGGAAACCGGTTTTGCCGTTAGCTTCACCATTTCTTCCAGCGTTTGCAGCATATAATGGGGACCGACGCTGCAATTCAACCCGATCACGTCCACGTCCATTTTATCCAGTTTACGGGTAAACACCTCCGGGGTCGCGCCGTAGAGCAGGTTGCCGTCGTCCCCCACGGTTATGGAAGCGATAATAGGCAGGTCGCAAATTCCCCGTATTGCCAGTACGGCCTGTTGGAGACAGACGAGGTTGGTAAAGGTTTCCAGGATAAACAAGTCTACGCCGCCGTCTTTAAGGGCCTGGGCTTGTTCTTTGAAAGCTTCACCGGCTTCCGCCATAGAGGTGGGGCCCCAGGGTTCCAGTTTAATGCCCAGGGGGCCGATAGAGCCCGCCACCAGGTGGTTTGAACCGGCGACTTCACGGGCCAGTCGCGCCCCTTCGTAATTGATGGCGGATAATTTCTCCCCGTACCCATAGGCCGCAAGTTTAAACCGGTTGGCGCCGAAGGTATTGGTCTCGATGCAATCGGCGCCGGCGTCCACGTATTCCTTGTGGATTTGTTTGATCAGGTTGGGCATGGAGAGGTTTAGCTCATCGTAACAGCGGTTGATAAAAATCCCGTTGGCATAGAGCATGGTGCCGATGGCGCCGTCAAAAAGAAGCACTCCATCTATTAAACGTTCTTTGAATTCTTTTCTTGTCATCGTATTTACTATTGTATTAAAAGGCAGGGGAAAAAACAATACCCACCTTTTTGAAAAAAGGTGGGGCCAAAAACTTCAATCTCTATATGGATTGTCTTTCCGGACCGGCGCGTGATATCCGTGCAGGTGCGCGGAAAGATTTTTCAGGTGATTCTGAAAATTTTTCACCTGGTGTCAAAGTAAAATCAGGTGATGTCAACCTTTTTTCATCTGGTGTCAAGGTGAAATCAGATGATGTCAATCGTTTTTCATCTGGTGGCAGGATGAAATCAGGAGATGTCAATTCATTTTCATCTGATTTTGGATTATTTTCATCTGCGCGGAAAGATTTTTCAGGTGATTTTACAAATTTTTCAGATGATTTTGGAAATTTTTCATCTGAATCAAAGTTTGTTTCATGTGATTCAAGAGTTGTTTCATGTGATTCGACTTTTGATTCAGATGAAACAAAAACTGTTTTAGGTGATTCGTGTTTTGTTTCAGGTGATTTCAATGTTGTTTCAGATGATTTTTATTTTGTTTCATCTGATTTTAAAGAATTTTCATGTGCACGAGACTTCCGTGCATGTGCGCGAAGCGTCGGTGCATGTGCGCGAGACCTCCGTGCAGGTTCATGATGGCTTTGAAAACCTTGAATCAGAAAGCAGTGAGCGGGGATCATGATTATTTTAATAAGAACCCTTCGCCTATCCTTATTCCCAGGTTAATCCAGCGGGAGATATTCGATGCGGTCTTGATAATCGTTCAGCTTCGATGCATGCCAGATTAAAAGTAAATCCCTTACCAAAGACCCAATTGTAGTTTGATGCCGGATTAACAGGAAACGAATATCGGTCATTGGGCTAATGCCATCGGCTGCGCTGATCTGATTGATTTCAGTTGGAGTAGGCGTTTTTTTGTTGTTGAAGGATGGCGCCTTTGTTTCTGATAACTATATCCTTCCTATGCGATAAATAGTAATGTAATTCACCGGGAATGTCAACAGCCCAAGGCAAATTTAAGGTGTTTTTTCTGCCCGTTCCATTCTTTCCGGCAAAATGAAAAAAGAAAAAACCTCCATGGCATGCCGGGGAAAAAGAAGAAGAGGAAAAAGAAGAAGGGGAAAAAGTGAGCGGTAGATTGGTTAGTGGTTAATGGTGAGTGGCGTCCTTCGGACTCTTTTTCTACGCCTGCGGCGAAAAACGCATCAAGGAGTCAGGGGGCAGGGGCGTCAGGAAAAAAGAATTTCCAGGCGAATCAGTTGACAAGTAGAGAGAGTTATAATACTATATCTAAAAACGTTACGAGGTAAAATATGAACCAGGTAAAATTGCTCGGAAACCTGATAAAACCGCTTATTGTGGCCGGCATATACAAAGATGAAAGCGCGGCATTGAAAGCAATTATCGTAGATTATATCGACAAAAAAATAGCGGAGTATGACGCGATTATTCGCAATTTCCGGGGAAAATACAAGAGAGATTTCGATGCCTTCACAAAAGACTTGACCAACAGCGCGAATATGGATGCAGAAGATGATTGGATGGAGTGGAAAGGCGCAATAGAGATGAGAAACAGTTGGTTGGAAGCTTATCAACTTTCATTTCATGGAAAAGCCGCTTAATTTAACCAGCCTTTATAAAAATTTGATCGATTCCCTTGCAAGAATAGACCTCCATGTCATGCCGGGGAAAAGAAGAAAAGAAAATAATTGAGATTAGGGGGCAGGGCCATTATTCGCCTGAAACTGTTTTTCCCCAACCTTTTTGAAAAAAGGTTGGACCAAAAACTTCTATTTTATACCGTACAGAGGTGAACAAAAAATCAAAGAATCCTGGAATCCACCATATACCGATTGACAGTTAACACATTAAATATTATATTACTATCCATGAACTTGAATAAGAAAATCATTAAAAGATCGATTTCCGAATTGAAAAAAATATTGATCAACCGATTCGGAAAGGAGATAGAACTATACCTCTTCGGTTCGGTGGCAAGACACGACTTCGGACGGGAATCGGATATCGATATCCTGGCGCTGCTGCCCGACGGTGATGATATGAACCGAAAAAAAGAGATTATCGATCTGGCCTATGATATCGAATTGAAATATAACATCGTTTTCGGAATCGTCGTATGCTCGACGGAATTCTGGAGATCCGAAAAGGCTGCTGTAATGCCTTTCCATCGCAACCTGCAAAAGGAAGCTTTTCTAATATGAGTTGGGGCAATATTCATTCGTCTGATACGATTTCCTCAGCCTTTTGGAAAAAAGGTTGGACCAAAAATTTCTATTTTACAGCGTTTGTCCCTCTTTTTTGAAATTATCTTATCCCGGAACGATTGAAAAAAATCGGTAAAAATATTATAATTGAAGGGCAATGAAAAACACAACCACCGATATCCAAAACATTAACGACAGCTTCTTCCACAAAATCTTCGACTCCCCTGAAAACGCCCGGGATTTCCTGGATCAGGTCCTGCCCACCGGGCTAAAAAAACAACTGGACCTTGCCAATATAAAAATAGAAAACACCAAATACGTTTCCAATGAATACAAAAAAGGATTTTCCGATATCGTCGTCAAAACAGTGCTGAAAACAACAAAGGAGCAAATACCGGTAGATATCTATTTTCTTCTGGAACACAAATCCGAAGGAAGGGTGGAAGTGCTGCTGCAGGTCCTCAAATATATGGTCTTCGAGTGGGAAAAAGATTACAATAACAATAAATCGCCGCGACTTATCATACCGGTGGTGTTTTACCACGGCGCGGAAGAATGGAAAGTGCCCCGGTCTTTTGCAGAGCAATTCGACGTGGATGACGAAGTAAAACGATACTTGCTGGATTACCGTTACATCCTGTTCGATACCAACCCCTGGGACTTCAGTGCTGAAAGCAATAAAGCACTTAAAAACAACGTCTTTTTATTTACGGCAATGGTTTTAATGAAAGCTGCCTATAAGAAAGATATAGAAGCGATCCTGGAAATATTCCGTTTCTGGCGCGAGAGAGGATTTACCGAAAATAAAGGCATTGTACTGTTCTTCATGAAGTATATCTCATATACCCAGGATATAGACAGGGACCACTTAAAGGACATTTTGGACAAAACTAAAATAGAAGGAGGTGATTTCATCATGCCAACTTTAGCTCAACAATTTAGAGAAGAGTTTAGAGAAGAGTTTATCGAAACCCTTGGCCCGGAATTGAAAAAAGAAGGGATAAAAGAAGGGAAAAAAGAAGAGAAGTTTGAAATAGCCAGGCGAATGCTCTTAAATAATTTCTCACTGGACCAGGTGATCCTTAGTACCGGGCTAACAAAGAAAGAGATAAAGACATTGATCAACTAATCATATTAAAGCGAAATATTGGAATTATTCTCCTGGAACGGTTTTTCCCCCAACCTTTTTGAGAAAAAAGGTGGGGCCAAAAACTTTTATTTAATTCACTTTATAAGGGGGAATTTTCAAAAAATAAGACGTAAATACCGCAAACGCTTGACACGGGATTGGATTCGGATATAATTAATACTGTGCAGATTAAGGAAGATTCTCATAAAATGATAAAACGATTCTTTGAACTCCAGGAGAGGGTGCTGAGTTACCATCCTGACGCCAATACGGATTTATTAAAAAAAGCATACTCGGTGGCGGCGGACGCCCATATTAACCAGAAACGCGCCACCAACGAACCTTACATTATCCATCCACTGAAAGTAGCGGCCACACTGGCGGATTTGAAGCTGGACGATATCTCCATTGCCGCGGCCTTACTGCACGATGTAGTGGAAGATACCGCTTATACCCGCGAGGATATCGACCGGCTTTTCGGCAAAGAAATCAGCGACATCGTCTGGGGCGTTACGAAAATTTCAAAAATCTCCAACGTCGATTCGGAAAACGCCAAAGCGGAAACGCTAAAGAAAATGATCCTGGCCATGACCGGCGACGTCCGGGTGATTTTGATTAAACTGGCGGACCGCTACCATAATATCCTGACCCTGGATGCGTTAACTCCGGAAAAACAAAAACGGATCGCCCGCGAAACCCTGGATATCTACGCGCCCATTGCGTACCGGTTGGGCATGGGGAAAATCAGGATGGAACTGGAGGATATCTCGTTCAAGTACGCTTACCCGGAAGATTATGAGAGAATAGCCGGGGAAGTCGACGCCCGGCGGGATTGGGCCAATGAAAAACTGGAAGGTATAAAAAAAGAACTGGAAGGCGTCCTGGAACATTTCAAAATAAATGGCGAGATTCAATACCGGATCAAACGGTTGATATCCATTTACCGGAAACTCCACCGCCAGAATATTACCCTGGACCGCGTATATGATCTGCTGGCGCTTCGCATTATCACCGATACGGTGGAGAATTGTTACGCCCTGATGGGAGAGATTCACCAGCGGTGGACCTTTATCCCGGTGCGGTGGCGGGATTTTATTGCCACACCCAAGGCCAATGGGTACCAGTCCATCCACACCACGGTAATGACTAAAGAAGGACTGATGTTCGAGATACAGATACGCACCCGCGATATGCACCGGATCGCCGAAGACGGGATCGCCGCCCACTGGAAATACAAGGAAGGCATCGCCTTTCTAGATAACGACCAGCGTCTCCAGTGGTTCAGGGACATGATCGAAACCCATAAAGAGAACCCCAATCCCAGGGAATTTCTCTCCATGGTAAAGGGAGACCTGATCCCCAACGAAGTGTATGTATTTACCCCCAAGGGAAAAGTCATCAACCTTAAAAAAGGCTCTACTCCCATCGATTTTGCCTATGCCATCCACAGCGAAATCGGCGACCACTGCAAAATGGCCATTGTAAACGAATCCCTTGTGCCCCTGAAAACGCAATTAAATTCCGGCGATGTGCTGGAGATCATTACCTCCAAGGAAATCAACCCCAGTATCGATTGGCTGAAATACGCGGTCACCAGTAAGGCCAAAAAAAAGATAATGAGCTATATCCAGAGAAAAGAATTCGCTCAATACGAGGATAGGGGAAGACGCATCTGGAACCGGATTCTACGCGAATACAGGCGAAAATACAACCTGAAATTATCGGAACAGGAGATCGTAGACCGGGTTCGCAATATTCATTGTACGGATATGGATAACTTTTTCAGGTCCGTGGGCTCCAACAATAAAGTTCTCGATAAAGGGGGCTTAAAAAAACTTTTCCCGGAAATCAGCCCGAAAGATATCGAACCGGAAAGAAAACCGGTTAAAAGAATTTCCCAGTTGTACCGGCTGGTGAATGTGGAGGGCTACCGGGATGTGGATGTTAGTTTTGCCCGGTGCTGTAATCCCATTAAGGGGGATAAGATTGCCGGGTTTATCACAAAGAACCGCGGTTTGGTAATCCACAAAGAGAGCTGCGCCAATTTAAGGTATGTAATGCCCACGAGACGTCTGCAGGTCAATTGGAATGTGGAAGTGGCCGATTATTCCTACGAGGTCCGCTTTGACCTGGTGGTTATCGATAAGCCCGGACTACTGAGCGCTATTTCTACCATTATTGCCGGTTATAATTCCAACATCCGGAGAATTGAAAACGAAAACATCAGCCAACAAATGAATAAATTAAAAATCACTTTCGAAGTGAAAGATACCTCTCAATTAAGTAAGATCGAAGAGGAGTTAAAGTCGGTAAAAAATGTCTACCAGATCATCCGGAAGAAAGTATAAACCTCTTACCTTTCCTTTTCTCTTAATTTTTTCTCCACCTTTGAAAACACGCAACCGCAGTAATCCTGGTGTTTGATTTCCAATCCATGGGCCATTTTCCGGCAGATATCGAAACCGCCCTGCTTTTTGAAATTCTCCGCTAAGAATTCGACGCCGAATGCGTCAGCCAGCTTCTCACCCTCTTCATTAATCTGTTTCGCAACCTTGTAAGGACTGATGGACAGGGTAGAGGCCACAATGCCGAATCCATTGACTTTGGCATAAGCAAAGGTTTTTTCCAGGCGCATACGGAAACAGATGGAACAACGCTTGCCCCTCTCCGGTTCTTTTTCATACCCCTTTACCCGCCGGAACCACTCTTCCATCTCATGTTCCATATAAACCACGTCCCAGTTTTTTAGTTTTGCCACCCGCGCCAATTCGTTTTCCCGGAACCGGTACTCCTTTACCGGCTGGATATTGGGGTTGTAGAAAAATCCCGTCACCTCATAAGCGGTTTTTAATTTTTCCATCACATATACCGCGCAAGGCCCACAACAGATATGAAGCAATAGTTTTTTCTTGTTTTTCGCGTCCATTCCCTGATTATACCGCATTTATAGAGCGCCGACAACAGGTTTTATCTCAATCACTTTAATCCTACCTGCGCTGGACAGGGTGATTTTATACTGGTAATGCTCATTCCATACATAAATCGAACATAACGGCGCCACAGTCCCGATAGGCGTGAAAACCGGCAGCGCATTAATCGAAAGCGAAACATCTTTATCCACTCCAAACGACATGAACGTCACCCATACCGTCCCACTCTTTTCTTTTAACAACATCCGGTTATTCTCAATACAAAACTTAACCGACCGGTTCATCTTAATGGCATCGTACCTGGCAGTGGATAATGCGGAAGTCACCGTGCGCACACTCCCGGAAACCTCCCACCTCTCGACAGATGCCCTAAACATAGGGATACCCACCATCCCTACCAGCGAAAAAATACATAATGCCACCAATAATTCAATCAACGTAATTCCTCTTTTACTATTTTTATGGTTATCCTGTTTCATCACGGCGTCTCCTCTATCTCTTCTATAAAGTTGATATGAAAATGATAAATATATTTAAAATCCAGCGTCCTGAAAAAAGCCCCCCAGTCGGAACCGGCGTCCACATGACGGGACTCGATGACCCCCTGGTTTTCCAGGTCTTTACAATAAATGCTGCCGCTTATCTCCAATTTCGGGCTTTCATTGGTCAATTTCCCATCCGTAAGGATCGACGCCTCGATGCAGATATCATCTGCTCCATCCTTTGGCTCGATCCGAATACCGGGTTTCAAATCCTCCCGGTCAAACAAAGTCCCGGAAGCGCAAACCAGGGTAAGACCGGTGGACATTATCTTTTGCAAGTTAAGATTCTTAGTTGTCGTTACCAGGTCCGAACGAATCACCACCGTCCCCGAAGCAAAGAGGGTGATATGGGCGGCTTCAGCGAAAGCAGCATCCCCCACCTGTTCCAGGGACCAAATATTCCCGTTGACCACGAGTCTTTCCTTGAAAAGCCACGGCTCCTCCGTTAGATTATCGCGGTCGATAAAATAGTTTTCCCCGGGTTTGTAATGATACTCGTGGACGACGCCCCCTTTGCTTACCAGGATTTTTTGGATATTATCCGCCGTGGAAAATACCAGGCGCTCTACGTCACCCTGGATAAATATACACTTCACCTGGTTATCCCCCACCAGCAAGTGAATACCTTCCGGGATGGGGTCATCGGATACCTCGAACCCGAATTTCTCCCTCATGGCCGCCCAGGTCAATGCAGTACCCTGGACTTCCAGGCAATTCAATAAAAACTCGGAGACGTTGAATTCCACTTCCACCCCGTTAAGCGCCATAACCGGACTGCCGCCGTCCATGTTTTCCACAATCCCCGGCGCCTCCCCGGGTTTGTCCGGGAAAAAGGGGAAAAAAGTTAATGGGATTTGACCGGAAGCCATATCGATAAAGACTTCCGCATTAATACTATAATTGTTCTTGCTTGAAGAAACGTTAATTCGGTCTATTATCCTGGTTTTCGTATAAAACTCTTTGGGAAAGACCAGGTTAGTGAAGGAATTCTTTATTACCATATTACCACCGCTGCCGGAGCCGGCGCTCACCGACGTGTCGGGGAAATAGTCCTTGTTAAAGTAATCCGCCGCCGGGTTCATGAAAGACCGGAGGTCCTGGCTGAATACTTTCTCACGAAAAGTGTGGAGATAATAAATCAACTCCCGGCGCATGCGGTCTGTTTCCGTTATCCTCTGTGTCCTGGCGCTCCGTACCCAGGTGTGAAAAATGGAAAAGCCCAGCAAACTGAGTCCCAAAAAGGTGAGGAACATAACCAAAAGCAGCGCTATTACGATATTACCTTTATTGTCGCAAAACCCGCGTCTCATTTTTCCACCATTTGGGACAGGAATATATAACCCCTGAGCTGTTCTTTTTTATTGATCTCAAACCGATAAAGGACCGCGATGGATTCGGGGTAAAATTTCACATAAAAATCCGTCACTTCTTCCAGCAGCGGTTGGAAATAGCCATTATTCACTTTCCGCTTCAATACCTTTTCCGTAGGGTAAATTTTGTATTCCACATATTTCAGTACCACTGCCATGGAGTTTTTCCCATAATCATCCTGTAAATTGTAAGCCAGCAGCAGCCGGTTTCCACTCACGCCGCTGATCACATTAAATTCATAATTACCCCTTTCCGTATCATAGATAAGGATTTCTTTCTGTTTGGAAAAGAAGTCGTTCCGGTTGATTAGAATTTCCTTTGCCCCTTTCCAGCAGTCCGCCAGCAGGGGTTCTTCCCCGGTTCCATAGAGAACCTTAAAGCTCTGCGTGCTGTATTCAAATAAAGGGATCCCGAAACGGTTGGAAGCTTCCCGGAGTTTCATCCCGCATTTGGTCAAATCCGACCTGATGGAATCCACCGTATTGAAAATCGCTTCCATTCTTTGCTGGTTGTTGATGATCTTCTGGGAGCAGCGGTTGGCCCCTATCACATGGGAAATCACCATAGTTGAAAGCATACACGTTAATGCCAGTACCACAAGCATTTCCACTAAACTAAAACCTTTAATCATTATCGACCTCCTCGATGTACTTTGATTTATAGAAATATATTTGTTTGCATAATGTTTTATAAGTAATGGAAAGCGTGACCTTTTTTAATGTAGAGCTCACGCTGCCGATATGGCGGTTTATTTTAAACGGCCCATCGATAGAGGAAAAAGAGCCGTCTTGCAGTTCGCCCGAGTCAAAAGGTTTCGCTAACAATTCGTTTTTACAGGATTCAAGTTTTTGCGACATTTCCAGGCGGGTGCGGGACATCCCGGTTCCGTTAATAGAGAAGATAATAATATCGCCTACAAATAATAAGGCCAGCAGAACCAACACCCAGGAGACGATAACCTCGATTAAGGTAAAGCCTCCTTCTTTTTTTAATTGTTTCGTTTTCATTTTCATTTTACACGTCCTATACATCAAATTCACTCTGACGGGTCCGGCAGCATGCCGGCTCCGCCAGACAGTAATCAATTTCGATGCCAAACCGCTCATTTAGGCAAAGAGCGTTTATTATCGCTATTTTTTATAAAAAGCAGGGCGCAGGGGTGCAACGGTTGTTTACAAATAAAAAATCGTTTGTAAACAACTGTTTCATTTTCGATTCCAGGAAATAACGGGTTTAATTTGATGAAATGCGTTTCTTAAAAGGGTCCCGGGGGCTGCACCGCCTGGAATTCTCGATTTGGCATCGGAATTGATAAGGTAGGGCAGGAGGAAACAAATGATAAAACTTAAAAAATTAGTTTCAGTTACGTTTATGTTGTTGTTGGTTGTCGGGTTTGTAATGGTATTGGGCGGCGGCGCTTATGCGCAAGAGAAGCAGTCCGGCGATGCGAATGCGGTAAAGGTAAATATCAACACCGCCGGTAAGGAACAACTGATGGATCTCCCGCGCATCGGTGAGAAGATCGCTGCGAGGATCATCGAGTATCGGGAGAAGAACGGTAAGTTCAAACGGCCTGAAGACATTATGAAGGTCAAAGGAATCGGTGAAAAAACCTTTAAAAAATTTGAAAAAAGGCTGGCCATTTAGGTAAAAGACCTGCCGCAAAGGCGCGAAGACACGGGATAATATAACTCCCGTGTCTTTGCGCCCCGCGGTTCCACAGGAGGAATCATGGATAATAAAAAAAAAGATCTCAACCTGATAATGATGTATTTGAACGGCTGGGAAGAAGAGTCGCGAATAGAGCCCGGCGGTAAGGTCCTCAGGGCCTGGAAAGGGTATCCCTTTGATGTTATAAATGCACTGGAAAAGGAAAAAATGATTCGCCAGTACGACAAATCATTGATTATCACCAAAGAAGGAATATCCAGAGCCGAAGGGTTGAAACACCAGTACCTAAAAACATAACAAGAAACAGGATACTGCGGCACGGGGCACGTTTAGGTGCGTCCCGTGCCTTTTTTTTAAATAATTTAGGAGAAGAAGATGAAGGCCATTGAGAAAAGTAAAGATATTTTCAAAAAAGTTTCCAATTTACATGGTACAGTTGTATGAAAACTTCCCAATTCTCCAATCACTGATTGGAGAATTTAGAAATTTGAGTTGGACTCATATCATATCGCTCTTACCCTTGAAAGATGCATTGAAACGTAATTTTTACAGCACCCATCGGGATTATTCTTTGCAGTGAAAAGGGAAAAGAAAAAATCGAATTGTTGTTCTCCCCGGCGGATAAAATAAATGTATCTGAATATTTGACCAATTTACCCTCGAAGAAATTATTGGCGGAAAAATTAAATAAGGCTGTAAAATCTGCTCAGTTAAAGCTTCCCAGGGTTGAGTGATATTTCAAATAGTGCAATCACTGATTGCACTATTTAGAATGGTTTAATCGTTCGATCAACGCGTTGATTGCAGGGACAATGAGAAGCGCCTTGGTTTCCATGCCGGCGGGACTTTCATGGATGGCATCGATAAAATACCGCACTTCCCGCATTGGAGTATAAAGGTCCACCACCGGGACGTCACGCAACTGCGCCATTTCCATAACGATCCGGTTATTGCGCCGGTGGGCTTCCACCATGGCTTGATAAAATACTTTCGTGGGATACTCCCATTGGGGGTTCAAAGGATGGGTCAATAATACCGGGATAGCGCCCGTGTTTCTTACCAGCGCGATCAACGAATCGATATTCTGCCGGAAATATTTCCCTGTGGCTTTAGCGCCATTTTTCACCGCATCCTCATCCGAAGGGTGGCGGTACTGCATGGCCGCGATCATATCGCCCGGCAAATATCCTTTCGAGGAAACCGCATATCGGAAAGTCAATACCCGGATCAGTTTACTGTTACGCATTAAAAACAGCAGCGCCCCGGGAATGGGCTTATATGAAAACGAATAACGGAAACCGGTATTGTCCGGCCCGCCTTCGTCCGGGTAGCAGGCGGAAAAAGCATCGTTGGCCCCCACGTGGATCAGCACGATATCCGGCGTCAAAATAGGGACCAGCATGGCCGCGACGCCGATAAGTTCATGGCTGGTGAAACCCGGGATACCCAGGTTTAAAACTTCTATCCCCGGGCCCCACTGCGCCCGCAGTTTCTTTTCCAGGAGTGCGGGCCACACGTCGCTGCCGTTTTTGGAATGCATGCCGTAAGTGGTGCTGCCGCCCAGGGCAACGATCCGCAGGGTCCCCTTTTTTTTAGCAGTCCATTCCGGTTGGCGAAATCCCCTGGAATTATATGGTTGTAAGCCGTCGGCATCCCGGTAGGCCGGGTTGCAGGTATAATTAAAATAAGGATGCGGGACATAACGCGGCACAGGGGCTTGCGAACGATCCAACCCGATGAAGGTTTCCAGCAATTCACGTTTCTCCCCGGAAAACCCGAAACGATAGTAAAGACTCCCGCTCAATTCCAGGAGAGCGATAAATCCCACCAAAAGCACAACACTAAATAAAAGTTTTTTCTTAAGGGATATCGACTTTTCATCATTCATCATTCATCATTCATCATTCATCATTTTTTTTTCATATAGTGGTTGATATAATCGGCGTACAATCGATAAAAAGGTAAATGGGCGGGTGTGATGTCCTTGAAATTTTTTTCATAGCGGGCCACTTTGTCTAGTATACCCTTGGGGCTTTCGCCCGGTTCGAAACCCCTGAAACGATCCTTGAGCCCGGCTAATTTTTCCATGTTTACCCGCATGCAGTCCAAAATTTTATCCCGATCGAGTCGCCCGGCTTCATGGGCATCCAGTATGGCCCATGAGACAATATTAATGGGTAAAATTTTCACCAGTCCCAGGCATTTTTCACGGGTATAAACCGCCAGTTCTTTCCTGGTTTTATCGAGGTGATCCGCTATTTTAATAGGTTCCCCGAAGCTGATATACAGGTCGCCGATGTGGCGGATCATTTTTAAAGAATCCAGGATGTGCAGGGTATGCGGTTTGCCCTCCAATTCCCTGATTATTTCATAATCTTCCCGCACTTTCGAATAATCTACATTAAAAGGTACGATGTAGACATCATGGGCGGTCAAACCTTTATATTCCGCCAGGATTTTCTTTTTGTTTTTTTCATATTCCAGGACGGCTTCGAAGGCGGTGGGGAAAAAATTACCGTACTCCCTTTTATCCGGGATATTCCTCCGGGTCCCCTCCGGGAAGATGGAAACATCGACGCCGTGGGCCATATAATAGATGATATATTGTTTCAATTTTTTCGACGACTCCAGTACATCTTTCCGCGTTTGGGGACGCTTCACCAGGAATGCGCCGGTTTTCGCGGCCAGTTTCTGGAATAATTTTCCTTTTACCAGGTTATCTCCCATCCCGATATAAGGAGTGGGCAGTTTTTGAAGGTAAATGGACGACATAACGCCGGAGGTCTCCCATAAACTTTTATGGAGGGCGGTATAGAGGAATACGGCGTTTTCTTTCTTCAATTTTTTTAAATCATAGGGGTTTTCCAGGTGGGGTCTTGAAAAAAACCGGTACCCGGTATTGCTCACGAATTTCGCCCACAGGTAAACCAGCAAGTCTCTACGTACGATTTCTTCTTTTTCCAGGCCAAACATAAAACTTTCTCCGATTTCGTCAGTGAATAGACGAATTATAACCGTTTATCGTGTTTTTTGCAAGGGGCCACTGGCAGCCCATTTTTTTTGCCGCCCCCCATGCTGATAAATCACGGTCTTCGAGATGGGGTGGACAAATCGATCGTTTTTAGATAAAATAGGTAATGCCACCGCTACACTGTTTGTGTCCCGGCGGCTAACGGAGATAAAAATGATTAAACGAGCGACGATTTTATTAATTCTATTTTGCGGTTTGATTGTACCCGGTTTTACAGAAACCACCGCCCTGCCGCAGAACAAGCAGACAACATTAGGTCTCTATGTCACTGCGTCACTGCAAAAGAAGCTTATGAAAAGTGGCAGGTTGACCCTGGCACAGGAAGGATTTAAAAATGTATACACAATTACCGACGGCTTCGAAGGAGAGGAAGTGAAAGACGAAAACAGTTACTTTAAAGGAAAACGGATGATAAATGGTTGGAAAAATTCCGGCGCCCCCTGGACCTATGAATTGAACCCCGAACTTGTTTTCCGTTCGTTTCTTCAATATTAAATATGAAATTACAGGACTGTATTTATAGGGATATCATCCGGGTGAAAAAAAACCCGGGTATGCCTGATATCTATGATGTCGAACTGATGCATCTCGACCGGTTAAAACAATGCGACTTCGTGGAATGCCATATTATCGTTTATCCTTACAGCCGGAAAATCCTCTCCAGGCATTTCGAATTTAACCCATATGAAGAATATGTCAACGACATCATCGCAAACCAAAAATCGGCCTATGCAAAAATTAAAAATTCTTTCAAAAATATCTTCGGGTTTTTCCTGGGCATCCTGATTACAGTGATTTTTTTCATTTTTAAACCCGTGGATCTGTTTACCGTAGAATCGATCGTCTCGGTTATCGGCGCTTATTTTGTGGGCAAAGAATTGTGGGACGATATTGAAAATTTAATGATCGATATTTCAAAGGATTGGCGGGTCCGCTACCTGGATAGATACTATTTTTACCGCCTGGAGAAGAATACCACCCTCAGTCTTTACTCGCAATTGGCAAAAAAACGCAGGTACGGGAAGGCGGTTGTTCTGCCGGAAAAGATTGATTTTATCCAGAAAAGTAATTCCCAAACGATCCGCATGTTCTTTCATATGAAAGATTTAAAAAAGCTCGAAGAAGACTCGGCACATGTCCTATCGATTCGCATGAACAGCGAATTATTAACGGATTTCGAGCAAGAAGGATTTATGTTCGGCGTCAAGTTGAGTTTCAGCAAGCGTTTTTTGGGGGGAACCCGCTGCCTTGAATTCTTCCAGTCCATCGATAAAGACTTAAAGGGATGCCTGGATGAAGCCGGGGAATGGGTCAACGAAGGAATATTTTACAGGAAAACGTTTTCCCTGGGAAGATTGAAATGTTTTATGAGTAAAGGCCTGCTGGGCAGTGAAAGCCTGCTGAGTATCAAGGGCTGTCCCGCAAAACAAAATTAAAGTTGACTTCACAACTGAACAGTTGTACCATTTACTTTTAAACTTGTTTCCCGGTGAAGGTAATGCGCGAGAAAGATAGATGTTCAATGAAGACGATGTAAAATCCCTGGTCGAAGAACTATACGGTCTTCATGTGTCTGTCCGCCCCCTGGACAGCTACATCGATCAAAATTTCCTTATCAGCGATGAAAAAGGAAACCGGTTTGTCTTTAAAATCGCCCATGCCGGGGATGATAAAGAAATACTGGCTGCCCAGGACAAAGCCATGACCTACCTGGCCGCCAATAACCCGGAAACCCGGTGCCCCCAGGTGTGCACCACCCTGGCGGGCGAACAAATCACCCCCGTCAAAAGCAAAAAAGGAACCACCCACCTGGTGCGCATGCTAACCTACCTGCCCGGGACATTCTTTTCCCAATTGGATTCCTATCCCCCTGAACTACTGGAAAACCTCGGCCGTTTTTTAGGTTCCATGGATAAAACCCTGGCCGGCTTCCACCACCCCGCGCTGTATCACAGGTACTTAAGATGGGATTTAAAAAATATCATGGACCTGGAAATACACGCGGATAAAATCGCAGACCTGCACGTACGAAACCTGGTTAAATACTTTCTCCAACAATTTAAAACCTTTGTAATACCGGCTTTCCCAAAACTTCGGGCCGCCGTTATTTATAATGACGCCAACGATAACAATATACTGGTAAGCGATAACGGCAAAAAGATCGCCGGGGTTATCGATTTCGGCGATACCCTATATACTTATACCGTATGCGAACCGGCCATCGCCATTGCCTACGCCATCCACCACATCCACCACACCGGCGACCTTTTAGAAACCGCCGCCCGCATCGCGGCGGGTTATCACAACGAATATCCTTTAACCGAAGTGGAACTGGAAGTTCTTTTTCATTTAATATGCGCCCGGCAGTGCGCCTCGCTGCTGATCGCGGCCTATCAATTGCAGCAGGACCCGTGGAATGAATATCTAAAAGTATCGGTAACGCCTGCCCGTGAGGCATTGGAAAAATTGATAACCATTAACCCGCGGCAAGCGTATCATACCTTTCGCCGGGCTTGCGGCCTGTCGGTGAAAACGCCGGGTTTAAGCCCGGGAGAGATTTTAAAGATTCGGGATCAGCGCCTGGGCAAATCGTTGAGTGTATCTTATAAAAAACCTCTTAAAATCGTCCGTGGGGACATGCAGTATTTATACGGCCATGACGGCCGCGCCTACCTGGATACAGTCAACAATGTCTGTCATGTGGGCCACTGCCACCCCCGGGTAGTCAAAGCCGCACAGGAACAAATCGCGGTTCTCAATACCAACACCCGGTACTTGCATGACAACATCGTGGAATATGCGCAGCGGTTGGCAGCCACTTTGCCCGAACCCCTCAGCGTATGTTTTTTCGTTTGCACCGGCAGTGAAGCCAATGAACTGGCCTTACGCATGGCGCGCACGTACACCCGCGCCGCTGATTTTGTCGTACTGGACCATGCTTACCACGGCAACACCAATGCCATTATCGAAATCAGCCCGTATAAATTCGACGGCCCCGGTGGAACCGGCTGCCCTGCCCATGTACATAAAACTCTCTTACCCGATGTCTATCGCGGACCCTATAAAGCGAATGACCCGAACGCAGGCCAAAAATACGCCGAAGATCTTCACCGGGCATTCAAAGAAGTGGAGACATGGGGCAAAAAACCGGCCGCTTTTATCCATGAATCCCTTCCCAGCGTGGCCGGTCAGATCGTACTGCCGGGACATTATTTAAAAAATGCCTACCAATACGCCAGGGAAGCGGGGGCCGTTTGTATCGCGGACGAAGTACAGGTAGGTTTCGGTCGCGTGGGGACCCACATGTGGGGCTTTGAAACCCAGGGCGTGATCCCGGATATTGTGACCATGGGAAAACCTATCGGCAACGGCCACCCAATGGCAGCCGTAGTAACCACGCCGGAAATCGCGGATTCTTTCCACAACGGCATGGAATATTTTAACACGTATGGGGGGAACCCGGTTTCCTGCGCGATCGGGTTGGCGGTGCTGGATGTGATCCGGGATGAACAATTACAGCAAAACGCTTTTAAAGTGGGTGAGTATTTCAAAGCCGGGCTTCGTGGTTTGCTGGATAAGCATCCCTTGATTGGGGATGTCCGGGGGTTGGGCTTATTTCTCGGCGTCGAGTTGGTATTGGACCGCGAGACGCTTGAGCCCGCGGTGGACCCGTCGTATTTCATTGCCGAGCGCATGAAAGAAGAAGGCATCCTGGTAAGTGTGGATGGGCCGTTTCACAATGTGTTAAAGATCAAGCCGCCGTTGGTTTTTACTCAAGCCGACGCCGATTTTTATGTGAATACTCTCGATAAAATATTGTCAGAAAGAGAGTGCCAACAGCATTAAGCATGCGTTATTATCTTGCCTTAGGTTCCAATATGGGTGACAGGCTTGCCAATATCCGGAGGGCCACTGCGTTCTTAAAAACCGTCGGGACGGTTTTAAAAGTCTCTTCTATTTATGAAACCGCACCTGTGGCTATGGCGCCGGGCGCTGGGAATTTTTACAACCGGGTTCTCTGTCTTGACAGCGACCTTTCTCCCCATGACCTATTGAAAGCGGCCAAAGAGTTTGAAAAGAAAATGGGCCGGGATGTGACCACACCCGCTGCATCGCACAACAAACCCCGGGCCATGGACATCGATATACTATTGGCTGAGGACAGGATCATCGATACCGAAGACCTCATCATTCCCCACAAAGAAATGCATCGCCGAGAGTTTGTGTTGATTCCATTAAATGAAATCGCCCCGGAAGCCATTCACCCGGTCCTTAAGCAAAGTATGGCTGAAATCCTATCCCGGTTGAACAAATAGCCTGAAGTAGGGGCAATCCGGCGAACACAATCCCAACCCGCCTGTCCCCTAATTCCCTGAATGGAAATTGCCGGGATTGAATGATGGATTATATTACCTGGTTCCCGGTGAATGGATTTTTATAGTCATATTGAATGCATTGTACAAACCTCCAAATCATTTTTATGCCATAATATAAGCAGATCGTTTGTTCGATCGGAAGTGTCGTGCGAGGCAAAGTGTTAAAATGGAAAAATATAAAAATAAGGAGGGAAAAATGAAACCGAAAAAAGAAAAAAAACTTCATCTCGGCAAAGTGACAATCCAGGACCTAAACAGCGCCCTGGACAGGGATGAACAACAAAAGGTCAAAGGCGGAACCGGGACGAATCAACCGGGAACCACAGATGTACCTATTTATTGTTAACCCAGGTAAATTTTAACCGGGAAAGTAAAAGACGGTCGGGCGCCAGGTTCACAGAAGCAAGGTAAAACCTCCTGGGCCCGGCCGTTTTTTTTGTCTCGAAAGGACGCCCTTTTAATAATTAGTGGGATTGAAATATAATTCAGTTTGCTGTATTATTTCTTCTTGTATGAGGAATAAAGTGAAATAATGGGAAGACGATTAAATAACGGTTCAGCCCGGCGATTATTAACCCTGGTTATCCTGGTTCAATTATTTTGCTGTTGTTTATGGGGAATGGACCCCAACCAAACGGTCGATCGCTGCCTGGTAGACCAATGGGAAATGGTTGACGGCCTCCCCGCCAATACGGTCAGCGCCATCACCCAAACTTCAGACGGCTATTTATGGATCGGTACTTCAAAAGGCCTGGTTCGATTTGACGGCGTAAAATTTGTTACTATTCGCTTTGCTGAAAAGGAGGAGTTTTATGCGAAAGAAATCAGGCATCTCCTGGTGGACAGGGGGGGGGGCCTGTGGATCGGGAGCTCTGTGGGATTAACCTTGTATCGCCCCGCGGAGGACCGGTTCAAAATTTTTACCGCCGCCGATGGGATCGCCGGCGACGGTATCCGCCGCATTAAAGATGATACGATGGGGAATACCTGGATTAGTTTTACTTCCAGTTATGTGAGCCGGTTCTCCGACGGGAAATTTACCGCCTTTAATGCAGACCACGGCCTTTTGGGCAAAAAAATTAACGCCATTGTCGAAGACCGCCAGGGGAATTTACTGTTTGGAACCCGTGAAAACGGGATATTTTCATACAAGGACGGCAAATTTTTCAAATACCCTGTCCCTGACCTGGACAACGTCCTCATTATCACCATGTATGAAGATGGGAGGGGAGATTTGTGGATCGGCGCCGATAAAGGCCTCTTCAGGGTGACCGGCGTAAACCGCTTAACCGGCAAAGGGACTGAGCGGTTTACCTCGGGGGATGGATTGTCAAATGATTATATTACCTGTATTGCCGAAGATAGTGAAGGGAATCTCTGGGTAGGAACAAAGCAAGGATTAAATCGCATAAAAAGAAAACAAGACGGCGCCATCGCTTTTGAGAGCCTGTTGACGTCCTTTCCCATTAACTGTCTTTTTGAAGATAGAGAAAAGAGTTTATGGATAGGCACCGACGACTCCGGGATCAAACGGTTGAAAGACGGGAAATTCATGCCTTATGAACCTCTTGAAGCACAGCCGGGTGATATTCCCCTTTCCCTGTTCGAGGACCGGCATGGGGATGTCTGGATCGGTACTGTCAGTGGAAAATTATTTCACTGCCGGGGGGGGAACATTATCGAGTCCGCTGCGATCCGGGAACTTTCCGGCATTGGGATCGCCGCCATTGCCGAGGATGCCAACGGGAACCTCTGGCTGGGAACCATCGGCCAGGGAGTTTTTCAAAAAAAGAATGATCGTTTGGTTGCCTATACTACCCGGGAGGGACTGGCGGACAACGTGGTGACATCGATATACAGGGACAGCCGGGGTAATTTATGGTTCAGCACTTTCGACGGGGTGAGTGTACTACGTCCCGGCGACGGTATGATCGAATCGTTTAATTCCCGGGACGGTTTGGCGGGTAAAATGGTTCACAATGTTTATGAAAGTAAAACCGGCGATGCCTGGATTGCCACAGATAAAGGAATCACTCTTTTACCAAAAATTTTTTCGGGGGTCCGTACCGGCGGGGCCTTTTTTTCAAAAAAAGCCCCCTGGTCGCCGAAGGTAATGCTACCTGGGGTTTCAGTGACCTGTATTTATGAAGACCTTACCGGGCCGGGGGCTGGGGACGCCGTTTATTGGATTGCCACTGATGGGGCCGGTTTGAAACGGTTAAACATGAAAGATGGCAGCATTATCTCCTATACCACTGCCCACGGTATGGTCACCGATTCCATCTACCAGTTTTTTGAAGACCCGCGGGGCAATTTCTGGTTAATGAGCGACAGCGGCGTTCTGCGCGTCGCCAAAAGCGAATTAAACGCCATTGCCTCCGGCGGTGGGGATGAAATTAACTGCACGTCTTTCGGGATATCCGACGGTATGAAAAGCCTGGAGTTCGATAATAAATTTTCCAGGAATTCCGCCCTCAAAGCAGGGGACGGCGAATTTTGGTTTATCACTAAAAAAGGTATCTCGATGCTAAACCCAGGAAGAATACGCATCAACCAGACGCCGCCGGCGGCGCTCATCGAAGCGGTTTATTTTAACCGGCAGTCGATGCCCCTTCACCCGGATACGGGGCAGGTGACGTTTAAAGGAATCACGGATGCCGATTTCCATTTTACCGCCCCTACTTTTCTATCCCCGGAAAAGGTAAAATTCAAGTACCGCCTGGAGGGGGTGGACCGGGAATGGATTCCCCTGCAGCCGGGCCAGGGGCGGGTGGCCCATTATAAAAAACTGCCGGCCGGCGCATACACGTTCCGGGTGACTGCCTGTAACGCCGATGGGGTTTGGAATCAATCCGGGGATTCCCTGACTTTCACGTTAAACTCTCTTTTTTATCAAACCTTTGTTTTTAAACTGGCGGCGCTGTTTTTGCTAGTTGCGCTGGCAGCGGCGGTTTTTTATTTTTATAAAAAAAAGAAACCCCTCTTTGAAAGAGCAGAAAAGTATAAGGGCTCGCCCCTGGACCCGGGATTTGCCGGGGAGTGCATCAAGAAGCTTAATTATTTGATGGACTCTGAGAAAGCATATTGCGATGCGGATCTTTCTTTGCAGTCCTTAGCCGAGAAAATGGCGATCTCTCCTCACCAGCTTTCGCAGTTAGTCAATGAGAAGTTGGACCGGAATTTTTTCGATTTCATCAATGAGTACCGTGTTGAAGAGGCCAAGAAGATATTGCAGAGTTCCAGGGGGGCGCAGCGGAAGATTTCCGCCGTGGCCATCGCAGTAGGATTTAATACCATGGCTTCGTTTTATAAGTCCTTTAAAAAGCACACCGGTACGACGCCGACCCGGTACAAAAAAGAGGTCCACGAATTACACTGACGGTTCAATATTTATGGCTTTTTGCCGGGAAAAGAACCACAAATCGCAATGGGCTTCATTTTATCAGACAAAAAGATCGGCAAAAAGCGACGGCAGGGATTTTTTTTGGTTGAACACCCCATAAAAAGCGGTCGGGTGGTTTTTTTTTTGGAAAAAACCCCACCCGACGTGGATTATTCCATTTTTCATCACTCGAGATCGCTTCCGACGACACTGGAGGTATCGTTCGCGGCGGAAAAATTTCAGCCGCCTGGCGGGACGCAATCTTTTGTCAAATTGCGTGTAATCGATCACTATTTCGCGAATGTTTTGTAGAAATCACTCCGGTAATTCGCTTTTTTTAAAACCTTCCCGGTAAATCGGGGCAGATAAACTGAAATTGTACTTAAGTTGTCCGATTTTTTCCGTTTTCGTCGCCTGTCCGCGGCTAAAAAATTTATTTTCACGGCGGCAAATGTCAAACTTTATAAAGATTGACATTTTTAAATCCTCTCTAATTCAGCGTTTCAAAAAAAAGATGTCAAACTTTATAAAGATTGAACAAAAATCCGGGGATTATACTATCTTAGAGTTGTGAGGTAAAAAATAAAAAAGCAAACGGAGGGTAGGTGGATGAAATTTAAGGGGGGGAGGGACGGAATTCAAAGCAAAAAAATTTAAAATAAAGGGTTTTAAAAGTTTTACCCAGGAAAACTTTTGACATACGGAATTAAGGAGAACACTATGAAAGATTTTAAGTTTCAAAAAAAGCAAGTAAGTATTTGTATCATTTTTCTTTTTCTTTTTTCGTTCGTTGGCAGCTTCGTTTTCGGACAGGACAAGGAAATTGTTGTGAATTACAGGATTCAAGCTCCGAAGGTCGAAAAAATAAAATTGGCCACTGACGAAAAGGGAGAGAAAACGGTTGTTTACGATCGTATTCGATTGGAGAATGCGTATAACTATGGAGAGCCGGGTGAACCGTTTCTACCTCATGAAACTGCTCGAATTTTACTTCCCCCCGGATACGAGATTAAATCTGTTAAAGTAGAAACCAGCAAAGAAATCCAGGTGAATGGGGAAATATTCATCGAGCCTGCGCAGTCGCCAATTCCAACAAGCCAAAAAATCTTTAAATATACGGCGCCGAATCCTAAAATTTATCAATCTGAACGCCCCCTCCCCGAATCGATCTATTCCAAAACCTTTTACCAGACTTTCAGGGGATTCAACATCGTACTTATCGAGTTCATACCTCTTAAATACGCAGCCGCTAAAAAATCGCTTTTTTATTACAGCAGCCTTAAGATTATCCTTGAAATTGCGCTCAAAAAGGAAGTAATAAGTAAATCTCTTTTAAGGGTAAAGGATCAGGATTTCGAGAAGGTTAAAATGATGATCGATAATCCCGAAGCGATCGACTATTACAAAAAAGTAGAACAAAAAAAAGAACCCGTGCCTTCCACGTTAGCTGCCGGTGACTGGGATATGGTCATCGTTACAAACTCAGCTTTAATCGCGACTTTCCAGTCATATGCCGATTGGCGTACAAATTGGAGAGGAATTCGCACCATTGTATACGACATTGCCACGATTTTATCGGATTATTCAGGAACTGATTCCGCGGAAAAATTGCGTAATTTTATAATAGACGCATACATCACATGGGGTATCGATTATGTGCTGCTGGGAGGGGATGTGGATATAATTCCACACCGAAATTTATATTGCGAAGTTTATGGAGGTGAGTATATCCCGGCGGATATTTATTTTGCCGGGCTTGACGGAAACTGGGATAATAATGGCAACCTCATCTATGGAGAAAGGCTGGGCTCTGCCGGAGATGAAGCCGACCTGTTTCCTGAAGTCTATGTCGGCCGCGCCCCGGTGAATAGTAGCTCCGAAGCCAATAACTTTTGCAATAAAATTAAAAGTTATGAACAAAGCAATTTGAGCGCTTATCGCTGCAATTGGTTGTTTTTTGCGACAAATTTGAATCCAACTTCTTTGGGAGGGAATTACAAAGATGATACGCAAATAAGAGAACTGCCTGCTTCGCTTAATCTAACTATTACAAAAGTTTACGAACATTTGGGCGGATTACATTCCGATGTTATCAATGATCTCAATGCCGGGCAAAGGGTCGGAAACTCATGTGGTCATGGAAATACAAACGGTTTTGGTATGATTAATACCACAGATGTAGACAACCTGACCAATACAGAATATTCATTGATTTATACATGGGCCTGTTGGACCAATGCATTTGACCAATCGGATTGCATCGGTGAACATTTTCTTTATACTCCTCATGGCGCTTTTGCTTTTATCGGTAATTCGCGATACGGTTGGTACAGCGGGGACACCAGTGGCCCTTCTCATGATTTTGAAGTGGAATTCTACCATTCGTTGATATTCAAGGAAATCCCGCGACTGGGAAAGGTTCTTCAGGACTCCAAGGAAACGTTCAACGGATCAACCTCCGGGTATTACCGGTGGATAACTTATGGCCTGAATCTTATGGGTGACCCTTCGACACTGCTAAGACTCAAAAATGATATCTGGATTAAAACCAGCAACGTTGATGATGGCAGTATCCCGGCTCTGGGGGATTGTTGGACATCGCCGGATATTGCGGTCGACTCATCTGCCGGCGGGTGGCAAACGCCATCTCCCTTTATTACACACGAAAATCCAGAATTTGGAGATCCAAACCGCATATATGTTCGAGTGAGAAATTTCGGATGCGCAGACGCTAATAACGTAACTGTAAAAGTATATTGGGCTGATCCTTCTACGAATCCTTCATGGTCTGGCTGGCACTTAATTAATACATCAACACCAACGATAGTATCAGTTCCCCACGGCGGAGTAGTAACTGCTCCATATATCGACTGGACTCCTACCGGTACAGCAATCGGTCATCGCTGCCTTTTTGCTACTATCGAATATCCGTCAGACCCGATTTCTGTTCATGACCCAATTTGTGATAATAACGTTGCTCAAAAGAATGTAACGATAGTCGATTTAATGAAGTTTCTCAAAGATTTTAAACCGTTCTCTACAGAATTTATTCTTAATCCACCCATAAAAAAAGGAAAGAGAACTTTGACTGCTAAATTAATAGGCGCCCCGCCAAATATTGATTTAAAACTTTTGATCCCTGGTAACGTTAAAATCGAAACGACCAAAGATGACACGCATATTAAACTAATTAAAGGTCGTACAGGGAATATGTGGCAGGTGCTTGTCGACTCTTCGACTATAATCAAAAACAAAAATAGTTTTATGCTTATACGGGGGTTCCAATGCGATAAGAATGAAAAAATTTCATTTAACATTACAGCTAAGGTTGCCGCAACTCCCGGTTATAAATTCAATCCGAAAGCCCCATTTACTGTGAGAATAACGGAAGAATTGAACGGTAAGGTGGTAGGCGGTTTAGATTACGTGTTTAAATAAAAAAACTGTCAACCGATTGGAAAAGGCGGGAGGCGAAAAATATTCGCCTCCCTCCATTTAGTATTAGAAAAGAAAAAGGGAGCAAGACGGAAGAAACGGGTGAGAGTGGGCAGGCGAATTTCCCGATAAGGGAGAAAGTTGTTTCGCCTGTTATTGGCCTATCCCCGGTTGGCATTTTGGGCAAAAATGGGAGCTGCGGTTATTGATACGTATACGTACCACCGGGGTTTTGCATTTGTTGCATGGCTCACCGGTGCGGCCGTAAACATTCAAAAAGAATTGATGCTCCCCTTTTAAGCGGTCTGTTCTCCGGTAATCCGATATGGTGGTGCCATTGTTTTCAATGGCCGTTTTTAAAATTTCAGGCAAGTGGCGGCTCAATTTCCTGAGTTGTTGTTTCGATACTTTGTGGGCAGGCGTTAAGGGGTGAATGCCGGCCATAAAAAGCGCTTCATCCGCGTAGATATTCCCCACGCCGGCCAAAACTTCCTGGTCCAAAAGTAATGTTTTAATCGCGCGCCTGGATTTTTGATTTACCAGCGCCCGGAAAACCGTCTTTTCATCCAGGGCGTCCGGTCCCAGGTGAGGAAGCAGCAGCTCGGCTTGCGACCATAATTTCATCCGCCCGAATTTCCGCACATCTACAAAATAAAGGGTTGTACCGTCGGTAAACCGGAAAACCACCCGGATATATTTTTTATCTTTTTCCTCCGGCGCGAAAACCAGTTTCCCGGTCATACGCAAATGGATGGTCAGGCGCAGTTCATCCTCCAGGTAAAAACAAAGGTATTTGCCGCGCCGGTCGATACGGATTATTTTTTTATTCATTAACCCCGCATGAAACTCTTTTTGATCACCCTCCACGGTGCGGGGCCAAACAAGGGTAACCTTGCAAACGGTTTTACCCGTTATTAATGGCCTCAATTCCCGGGCAATGGTTTCGACTTCGGGTAATTCCGGCATTAAAAGTTCCTTTGCGTGTTTTTCCGTGTGTTCCGTGTGTTCCGTGTGTTCCGTGGGCCCATTTTAAATGATCTATTCCTCGATAACCTGGACAACGTATTCCAGGCGCTCTTTCCAGAATTCATTCAAAGACTCCACCCGCAGGCGGTCATTTTTTTCAGGGGCGTGGATAAAGCAATTGGCGCCGATATAAAGGGCCGTATGCCGGCGGCTGCCGAATTTAAACACCAGGATGTCCGCGGGTCTGGCATATTTAAATTTTACTTTCTCTTTCAACTTTGCCTGGCCTTCCGCGGTACGCGGCAGCTTGACGCCGAAACAATCATATACGTAGTAAATAAACCCGCTGCAATCGAAACCATCGATCTCCTGGCCCCCGTATCGATAAGGAAGCCCCGCCAGGCTCTTTGCCAGCGTTACCATCTTACCCCGCAAACCCCACACCTTTTCCGGCTCTTTTTCCGGTCCTTTCTCGAATCGGCAGCAAGGCATGGCTAACAGCAAAAGCACAAGCAAACCGATTGGAATATTTCTTATATGTTTCTTTAAACTGTTCATTATTGCCAATACCTCCGCGCCGTCACTCAAAGACCATGAAAATCTTTGCCACCAAGGCACCAAGGCACCAAGGAGCACCAAGGATTTTTTGTTTTTTCTTCGCGGTCCTTCGCGTTCTTCGCGGCTATTTTCATAGCAGAAAAAAAATGCGAAAGGGGGGACTCGAACCCCCACACTTCTCAGCACCAGAACCTAAATCTGGCGCGTCTACCAATTCCGCCACTTTCGCAAAAAAGAACCGTTTGTGAAAATACCACTATTCGCACTTAAAGTCAAGATACCCGCGCCCTGCACCACGTGAATTTCTTAAAAGAAAAGGAACTATTTCCATTTTTTCACGTATAATAGATGTCTACTGAATAAAAGGAGGTAAGATAAAATGACGAAAAAAGTAATGATTTTTTTATTAACCGTTTTCATGGTGGGGGCCGCATATATTTATCCCGCCGCCGCCAAAACCAAAATCCAAACCCAACCAACTCAACCCTTTGAGAAAAACAGTTTCACAGAAGTAACATCCAAACTGGACCAGGGTGGAAACATCTACGTATATGTGGGTACAGAGAGAGTAGCAAAATTCCTGGATGAATTGGCCGTCAAATTACGCACAATGATAGAGAAAGAGGTCGCCAAACCCGGGGCCAAAGAGACCGACGGCTTGAAGGTTTTCGATTTCGTCTATGGTTTAATCAAAGACAGCGGCCTGATGGAAGTCAGCGGCGTCGGGATGAGCTCCATCCCGGTGGACGCCAACCTCAACCACAGTAAACTGGTGCTTCACCATTACCAGGGGAAAAACAGCGGCGTTATCTGGCGCATGCTGGAAGCGAAACCCCATGACCTAACCTTATTGAGAATGCTGCCGGCCAGTACCGCGGGGGCCACCTTCTCCGATTTCAAATTAAACGCCCTGTGGGAATGGTTGAAAAAAGAAGCCGCCGCATCGGACCTGCCCAAAGTCAAGGAATTCATCCTGGCGCTGGAACCCATGCTGCTGCAAAAAGGCATTCCCCTGGAGGGTATCTTAAACTCCATCGATGGCATGGGGTTTGTCATAATGCTGGACAGTACGAAAAAGTGCGTGATTCCCCTGGGACCACAGCCGCTTGAAATCCCGGAACCGGCTTTTGCCATTATTTTGTCTGTCAAGGATGATACGGTATTCAACCTGCTGCAAAGCAAGCTGACCTTTGCCGTGAAATCGGAGGATCCCGCGGTTAAAAAACTCCAGATCCCGCTGCCGCCGCTGCCGGTTCCTATTGCACCGGTCATTCTCCAGCAGGACGGACTGCTGATCATCGCTTCCAATAACCAGGCGGTGGACGCCATGTTTGCGGCAAAAGAAAAAGGTGACGGTTTAATCGCCGGCGCGGATTTTATAAGGTTGTCCGCCAATATCCCGACGCAGGGAAACAGTTTTCGCTTCATAAGTCCCCGGCTTATGCCGGCCATTATAGATATCCAGAAAAAAGGCCTGGAATTATCAAAGTCCGGGCAAGGCGAAAAGGACATGGTAATGATGCTTTTAAACCTGTTTGCCAAAGATATGTCCACCTTTGGAGTGCTGCAAAATACCGATGAAGGAATGGTTTACACTTTCAACCACACCATGAACCTGGAATACATCGTATTGCTGCCTGTAACTGTGCCCGCGGCCGTCATAGCCGCTATCGCTGTCCCGAACTACCTGACGGCCATGCAAAAAGGGAAACAAAAAGCCACCATGGTCGATATGAAAACTCTATCCATGGCCATCAATGAATATATTGACGATCATAAGGCCGCGCCGGTGGGGAAAACCCTGGCCGAAATCAAGGATAAGCTGAAACCCAAATATATTAAGGAAATGCCCATGAAAGACGCCTGGGGAAATGATTTCCAATATTCCCACGGCGCGGCGGCTAAAAAGGCTGAATATGCGATTGGGTCCGGCGGTAGAGACGGCGTCTTTAACGGTTGGGAGCAGGCCCAGTGTTACGCGGTAAAAGACATTAAAGATTTCGATAATGATCTCATTATCGCCAACGGGAAGTTTACCTGCTGCCCCGGGATGAAGGAGAAATGCGCAGAGACATGCGCGGCGAAAGCCGAAAAGGAATGTGAAAAGAAGGTTGAGAAAGAGTAATTAAAAGCACAAAAGCATCAAAGAAAAATTTGTAGGGAACAGGCATTGCCTGTTCCCTATTGTTCCCTTCCGCTCTTCCGCTTTTCCGCTCTTCCACTTTTCCCTGGCCCCCAAATCGCTAATTCCTTACCGATGGTATTTTATTCCTTTAATAATAGTAAACGCCCTGTACAATTGCTCCAGGAAAAGGACGCGGAAAACATCGTGACCGAACGTCATATCGGAGAAAGAAAGCTTAAAATCGATGCGCGGGTCAAGGGTATCGGCTAGCCCGGCATGCCCCCCGATAAGAAAAACAACCTTATCTGACCCGTAAGCCAGCTTATCGGACAGGAACTCGGCAAATTTTAGCGAATCCATTTTCTTGCCGTACTGGTCCAATGCGATAACAAAATCCTTCGGGTCCAGCAGTTGAATCATCATTTCGCCTTCTCTTTTCTTTTTTTGCTCTTCATCCCGGGTTTTTACATCCTTCAAACTCCGGGAGGTAAAGGTCGTGAAATGATTTATTTTCTGCGTATAGAGTTTTTCCAGTTCTTTCAACTCTTTGAATTTCAACTGGCCGACAGAAATTAATTCAACCTTTTTCATAATGTCTAATTTTACCACAAAAATTCGGAAACCTGTTGTTTTGAGTTGAAATATATTTGTATTTTAAGTAAAATTAGCCTTGCGATTATGTGGCGTTGGAAACAAAAATATGCCGGTAGGAATGAAAAATCACTCAGCAGGGTCTTTATTTGCATTACTGTTTATTGCCAATATCTTGTACCTACCCGCGCAAGCGGATTTCCAGTTCAAGAATAAGCGCTTCGAACATATTTCCATCAAAGAAGGTCTCTCGCAGAGCGCCATCAATTGCATCATGCAAGACAGCAGGGGATTTATGTGGTTCGGCACCCAGGATGGGCTGAACATGTATGACGGGTACGGTTTCACCGTATACAGGAATGAACCGGGCAATGCCCACAGCCTGTTACATAACTGGATTAATGTTATTTATGAATCCCTCAAAGCGCCCGGGATATTGTGGATTGGGACTTCCGAAGGTTTATGTACGTATGATTCTAAAACCGAGACCTTTGCCGCCTTTAAAAGCGCCACTGGCAATGCGCCGGTGGAAGCGATCCTCGAGGACCGGGACGGGAACCTCTGGTTTGGCGTCACAGGTAAAGGGTTGATTAAATTTAACCGTGAAACCGGCGTTGAAACGCAATACAAAAGCATCAATGTAACGGTGTTGTTGGAAGACCGGCAGGGAAACCCCTGGATCGGCAGCGAAAAAGGTGGTCTCAGCAGGTTAGACAGGAAAACAGGCGCTATTACCGAGTACCGGGAAAGCCGCGGCGGTTTAACCGACGCCCATGTGTTGGCGCTGTTATGCGACCGGGACGGCGACATCTGGATCGGCGTTGACGGGGGCGGTTTAACCTGGTTGCACAGGAATAAAGACGGCAAAGAAATATTTACCCACTTCACTTACAACCCGGACACCCCGGGCGGATTGAACAACGGCCATATCAAAACCATTATCCAGGACAGGTTTGGTTTGCTCTGGATCGGGACCAATGGAGGCGGCATCTCCTGCTTTCAAAAAGACACAAAACAATTTATTAATTATACCAAAGACCCCAACAACCCCTACAGCTTGAGCCATAACGACATCGAAGTCATTTTTGAAGACAGGGCCGGTTCCCTGTGGATCGGTACCCAGGGAGAAGGGATTAACAAAATAGACATAGGATATGATCAATTTGCCCTGTACCAATATCAACCGTATAATTCCCATGGTTTAAAACATGAAAAAATCTGGAGTATTGTCGAAGGGCAAGACGGCCTCTTTTGGATCGGCGCCGACGGCGGCCTCTACAATTTCGATATCCGGGAAGAAAACTTCCGGCATATAAACCATAATGTGGATTACCCCAACAGTTTGATTCACAACCTGGTGTTAAGTATTTGCGAAGATAGGTCCGGGAATTTGTGGTTGGGGACCGACGGCGGGGGTCTCTATAAATATCTCCGGGCGGAAAAGCGCTCTCTTCATTACACCCATGATCCGCAAAACCCGTCCAGCCCCGGGCATGACCGCATTATGTCGATTATCCAGGACAGCGCCGGCGTATTGTGGTTCGGCTCCGACGGCGGCGGGATTTCCTGCCTCGCCCCTACTGATCCTGGAGATAAAAACAGGAAAGAGCTATTTTTTACCAGGTATACACATAAGGATGAAGACCCCTCCAGCCTGTCTCACAACCGGGTGTTTACTATTTATGAAGATAAAAATAAAACCGTCTGGGTCGGAACCCTGGGGGGCGGTTTGAACCGGTTTGACCCGGTCAGAAAATGTTTTCAACAATTTGAAAATGATCCCGGCGCGGCTAATTCTTTGAGCGACAACAGCGTGCTTTCCATTGTTATGGATTCGGCGGGAATGCTCTGGGTCGGTACTGTCAACGGTTTAAACAAATTCGATATAAAAAACCGGCGCTGGACCCTCTACACCAAGAATGACGGCCTTCCCAATAATGTGATAAACGGCATCCTGGAAGAAGACCCGCTGCCGGGGCGCAGTACGGGGAACGGGAACCTCTGGATTAGCACCAACATGGGTTTATCGCGATTTAACATCGACGCCGGAAAATTTAAAAATTATGATGCGCTTGACGGCCTCCAGAGCAATGAATTTAACACCAACGCCTATACCAAAAGCAGGAAAGGGATTATGTTTTTCGGCGGCATTAAAGGTTTAAATGTTTTTAACCCGCGTCAAATAAAAGATAACCCCTATATTCCCCCCGTGGTGTTGACGGATTTCTATATCGGCGCCAAACCCGTACCCATCAGCCCAAAGGGCGATTCGCCGTTAAAGGTAAGCATTGCCGAGACGCGGGAAATCCGGTTGTCTTACCGGCAAAATTCGTTTTCTTTCGGGTTTATCGCGTTAAATTATGTTCGCCCGGGGAAGAACCGGTATAAGTATATCCTGGAGGGATATAACGATGACTGGATTTCCCTGGAAACCCGGCAAATGGCCCCCTATACGAAAGTCCCGTGGGGACGTTACGTGTTCAGGGTGAAGGGGTCCAATAACGACGGCGCCTGGAATGAGCAAGGCGCATCCGTGGTTCTTATTATCGCCCCCCCTTACTGGATGACCTGGTGGTTCATACTGCTGATGGCGGTTTTGTTGATGGGTATATTGTATCTTTTGCACAAACGGCGGACCACGCATATCCGGGAGAAACTGGAAAAAGTACGGCTGGAAAAGGAATTGCAATTGAAGGCGGATTTTACCGCCATGCTGGTGCATGATTTGCGAAGCCCATTAACGGCAATTATGGGGTATGCCCAGATGATGGAACAGATGCCGGCGATGGTAAATATGACTAAAACCGGCGCGGTGATTTCCAGGTCCTGTGACACGATGTTAAAACTGATTAATGATATGCTGGACCTGTCGAAATTTGAAGCGGGGAAAATGGGGCTGAATAAAATTAACGTCTCATTGTATGGAATCGTAAGGGACAGCCTCGAGGTCATGACGCCATTGCTGAAGAAAAAAGATATAACCCTGGTATGGGCGCCCACCGAGGATGTGAAGGAGATCATTTTATTCATCGACCCGGAAAAGATCGGCCAGGTGCTTAACAATTTATTAAGCAATGCCATTAAAGTTGTACCGGATAACGGTAAAGGTAAAATCACGGTCACACTTTCGCAGGTAGAGGAGACATACCTGGAAATTTCCGTGTCCAATAACGGGCCGGTAGTCCCTGGAGAGGAACGGGAATATCTTTTCGACATGTATGCCCAGTTAAATTTGAAATCCAGGGTAAAAGGTACGGGTCTGGGGCTGGCGGTTTCAAAAATAATAATCGAATCTCACGGCGGGATCATCGATTACCGACCGGGCACTGAAGGTGTCGGAAGTACATTCTATTTTCGTTTGCCCCGCGCCCCCATGCTGGGGGTCCCGTTTTGTAGGACTGGACCGGATGCCGTTAAGTTAAGGCTACATTCGGAGCTCGAAGTAATAATAAATCCGAAGCACGAAGCACGAAATCCGAAACAAATTCAAAATTCAAAAGCTCAAAATTCAAAACAAGAATAATTTGCCGCCGGAGGCGGCTGTTTTCGTTTTGGTCATTTGTTTTTTGGTCATTTGGATTTGTTTCGAATTTCGGATTTCGAATTTCGTGCTTTTTTAGAATGACGCAGTCCTGGCGTGCCCTCGCATGGGGGTTGTTATTTTTTTCTTAATCTGGTATAAAAGGAGCGGAGGTGATTCATGGCTAAACGAATCAGTCGTCGTGATTTTATTAAACACAGCGCCGCTGTAGGCGCAGCGGGCGTAGGAACCCTGGCAATGGGGAACCTGTTTGCGGGTAAGACCCCGACAGCAGCAAAAGCAAAAGTGGATGTTTCGGTAGTGCAGGGGCAAAATTATTTCGACGCCGCGATTAAAGCGGTGGAACAACTGGGCGGTATCGAATCGTTTGTTCCTAAAAATTCGAAAGCGGCAATCCTGGCGAACCCGCAGCGGAACAACCCGGGCGCTTATACGAACCCGGAAGTGCTCCGGGCCGCGATCCGGCTGTGCAAACAGGCGGGCGCTAAGGAAATCGCCTGTATTAGCTTGCTGTCGGTGGAAAAATGCTGGGAACCGACGGGTTTGAAAAAGGTGGTGGATGAAGAGGGTATTAAACTGGTTGTGATGGATTTGAAAAATGAAGACCTGTTTAAGTCTGTACCGGTTCCAAAGGGCAAGAGTTTGAAAGAGGCCCGGATTATGAATGAGTTCTTTAATTATGATGTTTTCCTGGATGTGCCTATTTGTAAAAATCATGCGGGTAATAAGTTTACGGGTACGTTAAAGAATTTGATGGGGTTGAATTCGCCGGTGAGTAACCGGACTTTTCATAAACCCAATTGGACGACGGATGTTAATGATATCCGGCACCTGGATCAGTGTATCGCGGATTTGAATACGATTATCAAGCCGAATCTTTGTATCGTGGACGCGACGGAATTTATTATTACCAATGGTCCTTTTGGGCCGGGTGTTTTGCTTAAGCCCCAGAAGGTGGTGGCCGGTGCGGACAGGGTGGCGCTCGATTCTTATTGTTGTACGTTGTGGGGATTGGAAGCGAAGGATATTTTCTCGATAACGGCTTCTTACGAGCACGGATTGGGTGAAATGGATTTAAAGAAGTTGAACATTAGAGAGTTAAAAATCTAGCAGGGGCATAAGCGGTTGATAAATTATAAATGATAAATGATAAATTATTAATTATAAATAAATTTGCGCCTTTCAGGCAATGTTTAACGCCTACGGCGAAGGCGAAAGGATGCTATTTCGTGGTTAAATTTTTCGCCGAAGGCGTCTAAGATCGCCCGAAGGGCGCCGTTTCCATTTATAATTTATCATTTATCATTTCTAATTTATAATTATTTTGTTTTATTTCACCGCTTACGCCGGGCAGGGGCCGTTTTCTCGAAAAAAGCCTCCCCCCCTGGAAAAAAAAAATGAAACGAACAATAACTTCTATCTTAATAACGCTGACACTAGGCGGTCTTCTCATAGGGGAGATGGAATCGTATCTTCCCCAGCCGGGCGAATTAAAGGACTGGGAACCCTCCGGCGAGCCGCAATATGTGAAAGGTGAAGACCTCTTTTTACTAATCGACGGCGGCGCTGAGATTTACCATGAATATGGGTTTAAACAGGCCATTGCCCAGGGTTTTAAAAAGAAAAACGGCAGGCCCGGAAGCGGTTTTAACCTGGAAATTTATGAAATGCAGGACCCGGAAGCGGCTTACGGCATCTATACTTTTAAAATTGCCGGTAAGGGCCGGGCCCTCGATATTGGGGATGGCGGTTTGCTGGAGGATTATTATTTGAACGCCTGGAAAGGGAGTTTCCTGGCGACAATAACGGGGTTTGACGCGGGGAAAGATACGCTGGAAGGTATCGTGGAAGCGGCAAAAGTAGTAACGGCTAAAATTAAAACCCCCGGACCTGTATCACCGCCCCCGCTGATTAATTTACTCCCCGCCGAATATAAGAATGGATTGAAACCCACCGGCATTAAATATTTAAAGGGAAACCTGGCCTTGTTTAATCAATATGAATTCGATTCCAGGAATATTTTCGGGTTGAAGCAGGGGGTAATGGGCGATTATGGGGATTCCAGGTTATTTGTGTTTAAATATGATGATGCGGTGGAGAGCCTGAAATGGTTTGAAAATGGTAAGAAAGAGCTTTACCGAAATCCGCGTTTTAAAACTGTCGAACCCCAGGGAACAGCGGCTGGGTTGTCTTTTTCCCTGGTGGATGGGAAAGGCCGGTTTTTTTACATAAAAAACGGGGGGCCGTATATTTTCATTGTCCAGGGAAATGAAACGGATGCTGAGCAAGTAAAAGAGTTTCTTTTCTATTCGATTTCGAAGAGCAGGTGATTGGCCAGGATATTTTCGCCTTCGTTTACGCCGATGGATTTGATGCGGCCCGAGCGGGGCGCCCTGATTTCGTTCTCCATTTTCATGGCCTCATGGATCAATACGATCTGCCCTTCGTTTACTTTATCGTTCACCCTGAAATATATTTTTTTGATACTGCCGGGGATAAAACTCTTTACCACCCCCGACTTTGAAGATGCCAGGGGTTTCTCTTTATAGTAAAACAACCGGTCTATCTTCAGCAAAGAGACCGAAAAAAATTCCCCGTTCACATAGATACCGGTGGGATAGCCGTCGCTGTCTTTTTCCAGTTCCACATGGTGGAGTTTATTGTTCAACATAAACGAGGTGACTTCATTGTTCCGTATATCAGCCACACTCACATTATAACTGGCCTGGCCTATTTTCAGGTTGGTTTCCGAATGAAACGTCGCACTGTTGGTTATTTCAACTTCAATGGGCGTATTTTCTACTTGAAATTTATATTTCATGGTTCACCTCGCGCATTATATGCGGTTAAACAGCCGCGTAAAGAATCCGGGCTGTTTCATTTTTTCCAGCCTGGCCTTGTAATTTTTCTCCCTGTTTTCCAGGTGAAACGCAGCGGACAAAAGGGCGCCGGCCACCAGGATATCTTCTTCTTTGGTTGTGCGGGTGGAAAAGTCGTATTTGAGGTTCAGGAAATCGATGATGGTTTCGCCCCTGGCCAGGGATTTACTCTCCAGCAGGTGCCGCAGGAAAGGAAGGTTGGTCCTTATGCCCCTGATGAGAATATTGTTCAGGAAGTTCTTCATGTCGTTAATGGTATTGGACCGTCGGCCTGAGAAAGTGCAGATTTTCCCGACCGCGGGGTCGTACAGCGGCGACATTTTGGCCCCGGAATAGAGATCGGTCTTGAACATATTCCGGACCGTGGCATAACTATAAAACTCGGTCACTGTGCCGGAGGAAGGTCTGAAATTATCAAAGGGATTTTCCGCCATCAGGGTTACCAGCATTACGTTGTATATGGGTTTTACGATTTTCACACCCTCGACGTTGTGCAGCAGCTCGCCGGTGGTAATGGCGAATTGCTTTTTCAGGAAATTGGCAATGATATGGATTTCGGGCACCAGGGCATTGATCTGGTAGGAGGGATTTATTTCGGAAAAATAAGCTTGATCTTCCGACACAATGAATTCGGTATAGCCCAGCCCGATGTAATCGATCTTTTCGATCAACTTTTGCGAATCGTGGTAAAGGGATTGTCGCAGTTCTTCCGAGATATTGACGGAGGGGGATTCCTGGAAAACTTTCTGGAACCTGCGCTGGATAGAGGATTCGATTTCAGGAAGGAAAAGGATGTTGCCCCTGATATCCCGGAAAAAGGGGATTTCGATATGATGACCGAAGGGGAAAAACTCTTCGATGAAGAGTCCCTCTTTCTGGTACCGTTCCCGTTTGAGCATTTCGTTGACCTGTTCCTGGGCGTCTTTTTTATATTCGACGACTTTAATGCCCCTGCCGCCGGATCCTTTGATGGGTTTTACAATGGCCGGGAAATTTAGATCATTGGGCACGGAATCGAAATCCAGCGGGCGTTTGATGGGTCCGAACCAGGGCAGGGTTCGAATTCCCAACCCTTTGGCCATTTCTTTCAATTGAATTTTATTTTTAACAACTTCCAGTATCTGGGGTTCGGGCCCGATGAACCCGATATTATTCTCTTTACAGGCCCTGGAAAATTCGGGCTCTTCCGCCAGGAACCCATAGCCGGGGTGGATATAATCGACTTTCAATTCGATGGCTTTATCGATAATGGATTCCAGGTCCTCATAACTGTCCTCCAGGCGGGAGGAGAAAAATTTATAGCTGCGGTCCGCCATTTTAGCGGGTAGAGTTTGGGCGTCCTCCGGGGAATGAAGCAGGATGGTTTCGAAACCGAGACTTTTGAAGGAATCGATAATATCCAGGGCAATGATTCCCCTGTTGGGTATCAGTATCTTTCTGGTCATTTTTTACTCCTCATGTAATCACAGCGGGATGTTGCCGTGTTTTTTGGCTGGATTTTTCATGGCTTTATGTTCCAGGGATTCCAGGGCGCGAATCAAGAGCGGCCGGGTTTCCGTGGGCATAATGATATCGTCGATATAGCCCAATGCGGCCGGCATTTTGGGGTTGGCGAATTTATCTTTATAATCCTGGATCAGGCGTTCTCTCAGGGTTTCCGGCTGCTCCGCCTCGGAGATATCTTTCCTGAAGATAACGTTTATGGCGCCCTGTGGGCCCATGACGGCGATTTCCGCGGTGGGCCAGGCAAAAACAATATCCGCGCCGAGATATTTCGAGCTCATGACGATATGGGCCCCGCCGTAGGATTTCCGTGTGGTTACGGTTAATTTGGGGACCGTGGCTTCGGAATAAGCGTAGAGTAATTTGGCGCCGTTTTTGATGATCCCCAATTCTTCCTGGTCCCTGCCGGGCAAGTACCCGGGTACGTCCACCAGGCTGACCAGGGGAATGTTAAAGGCATCGCAGAAGCGGATAAAGCGGGCGCCTTTTATCGAAGCGGATACATCCAGGGTGCCTGCCAGGACCGCGGGGTTGTTGGCAACGATGCCCACGGTTTTGCCCCCCAGCCTGGCGAATCCCACCACCAGGTTCTGGGCGTAATTTTTATGGACTTCGAAGAACTTTCCATTATCCACGAGCAGGGTGATGACTTCTTTCATCTCATAAGGTTTATTCGGATTGATAGGGACGATTTCGTTTAATTTATCTTCCATTCGGTCGTAGGGGTCGTTGGTTTCTTCATATGGTGGGGATTCCAGGTTTGAGGAGGGGATATAGCTGAGTAATTCTTTGACCATATCCAGGGTATTGTGTTCGTCGCAGCCCACGAAGTGGGTGACGCCTGAAACGGAGGAATGCATATCCGCGCCGCCCAGTTCATCGAAGGTAACTTCTTCTTTGTTGACTGCTTTGATGACTTCCGGTCCGGTGACGAACATATGGGAGGTTTTGGCCACCTGGAAAACAAAATCCGTAATCCCGGGTGAATAGACGGCGCCGCCGGCGCAGGGTCCCATGATGACGGAAATCTGGGGGATCACGCCGGAGGAAATGGTGTTCCTATAAAAGATATTGCCGTAGCCGGCCAGGCTGTTAATGCCTTCCTGGATGCGTGCGCCGCCGGAGTCATTGATGCCCACGATGGGGGCGCCGACTTTTAAGGCCAGGTCCATTACGTTTGTGATTTTTTTGGCGTGCATTTCGCCGAGGGAGCCGCCTAAGACGGTGAAGTCCTGGGAGAAAATATACACGGTTTTATCGTGGACTTTACCGAACCCGGTGATGACGCCGTCGCCGAAGAATTTCTTTTTTTCAAGCCCGAAGGTGCTGGCGTGGTGAACGACAAAACCCTGGAGTTCGACAAAAGTGCCGGGATCGAAAAGGTATTCGATCCGCTGCCGGGCGGTCATTCTTCCTTCGTCGTTTCTCTTTTTTTGTTTGTCCAGGCCGCCGGCGGCGTCCTTTTCTTCTCTTAGCTTCAATAATTCTTTGATCATATTTTTCATAGTGGATGCCTTCCTTTTTAAATGTTAAATATGAAATTATTTTAGAAATCATTTTATCCTTTTTTTGATCAAAAAGCAAATCTTTCAACCTGGAAAGGAGAGAGTTCACTGATTGACACTGATTGACACAGATTTTTAATAAATTTGCAGGGAAGAAATCCAGTTTTTGTAGGCAAGCGCTTCTGCTTTATTTCGCGCCGGGATTTAGAGGAAAGCGCGGGATGTTTTATCAGGTTCGCGTGCTCCTTTGCGATCGGCGCGAGCCATTTGCGATTCGCGAAGCCCTTTTGCCATTTGCACGATCTCTTTTACGATTGGCGCGTGTTCGATGCATGTTTACGCGCGTCGGTTGCACGTCCTGGCGTGCTGTTTTGCTACCCATTCCTGTTCCGGCGCCTAACATAACCGCTCTCCTGGGAAAAGTTCTTGCCGTTTAGAGAAAGATAACTGCTCCGCTGCTAAAAGTACCTGCCGTGGAAATAAAATAGGCGGCGTTTTGTGAAAAATTCGCGGTGCGGTGATAAACGCGGGCAGTTTTTAATAAAAATTATTGGTGAGGAAGGAAAAATCACCGTCTCTAACGGGAAAATGGTTGCATTTTCTATCGGATTATGGTTTTAATGAACCGGACGTTACAATAAGTAATGTCGAATGGAACGGACGTAAAAGTATGAGAGATGTCCTTGAGAAATTGAGATTTGCTGTTTTTGAATTTGTACTGGCTCCCGGACGGGCTGTCGAATTCCCCGGTTTTAAGGGCAAACTTAGGGACAGGTAGATTCCATCCTTTTTTGCCGGAAAATGTCAGGATTTTACGTGTTATTAAATGGTGTGCGCCGCATCGTACGATTCGGCGTTAGGCTCAAGGTAGGAGGGCGATAAATGGATTCGTCATTGGTCAATGGTCAATAGTTTTTGTTTTGAATTTTGAACCTTTACGTTTGGCAATTTTGAATTTGTTTCGAATTTCGGCTTTTCAACCAGTCCGTGTCCATCCGTGTTCGTACGTGGCGCCATTTTCGCGCTTCGTATTTCGGATTTCTCATTAGATATGGCCTTCCGAAAGATTTTTCTAGCCTTCCCAAAGATTTTTCCGACCTCCCGGAAGATTTTCTTGACCTTCCGGAAGTTTCCTCGCTTCCGCTATTCTATCTTTTCTTCATCATTCATCATTCATCATTCTATCTTTCCTTCCCCTCTTCCTCGCTTCCTCGCTTCCGCTCTTCTATCTTTCCTTCCCCTCTTCCTCGCTTCTTCGCTTCCGCTCTTCTATCTTTCCTTCCCCTCTTCCTCGCTTCCTCGCTTCCGCTCTTCTATCTTTTCCGTCCGCAACCTTTTTTTTCGTGGAGTAAAGTTGAGGAAGAGTTACTCAATACATATTAGGTTCGCAAATATTCCGGGTTTAATTTGAACAGGTCCAGCAATTTTTTATCTATTTCTTTCAAATCATCGATGGATAATTCACAAAGATATCAGCCAAGGTGTATAAATCTTCTTCAGCCTCAAGAAATTTGAAACTTCCCGAATGGCTGCACAAATGTTGAATCCCTTCCCTTAAGATTGTCTCTTCATGCTTTTGATATAAAAACTCGATAAAGTCCGTTATCTCATTGATTTTATCATCCGGCAGCGCATCAAGGTAGTTAACCGTTTTTTGGATTAATTCTTGCCTGAGCATTTTATATTCTCCATACGGTAATATGGTATATCAAATGCTTCAAAAAAGCAACCCATCTCATTAAAATTCTCGTGTCTTCCATGTTTTTCCTCACCTTCTATCTTTTCTTCATCATTCATCATTTTTTTTCTTTCTTACCTTCTCACCTTCTTACCTTCTTACCTTCTCTTTTCCCTCCATTTATGGTATCATGGGCATGATCGAAGAACAATAGCATTGAATAGGCGAAAAGGCCAAAAGGATGTGAACATGCTGAATGAGAAGGATTTAGAAAGCTTAAAAAGGCTGGAAGCAAAGATTGGGAAAAAATTGAAGGAATTACCTCTTGACGAAATCATGGGACCCATCAAAGGTTATTCCAGCGATGAAGCGGGGAATATGATTGGTTTGAATTTGAGGGATGCCGGGATAGAGGATATTTCCTTTTTAGGACATTTCACTCGGATGATCCGTTTAAATTTATTTGGCAATAAAATCTTCGATATATCGCCCCTCAAAGGCTTAACTAATTTAACTGAATTGAGTTTAAGCTTTAATGATCTCTCTGATATATCGCCCCTCCGGGCGTTAACCAATTTAACCATATTATTCTTGACTGGAAATCAAATCTCCGATATCTCCCACCTTCTTCCATTAAAAAAGCTTAAACGCCTGGGTTTAGTGAATAATAAGATATCTCGATTATCTGAAGAATGGATCGGTCGGGAACTGGAGATAAAATTGGAAGATGATCGCCGCGACGGTCTTTATTTGCAAGGCAATCCCCTGGAAGAACCGCCGGTAGAGATTGTTCAACGAGGTGATGCCGCGGTCCGGAATTACTTTAAAGAGATCAAAGAACGCGATACCATTCTCCTCCTGCATTCTAAAGTACTGCTGGTGGGGAGCGGCGCGGTTGGCAAAACCACCCTGGTGAAAAAATTGCAGGATCCCAACTTCACGGTAATTCAGGGCCAGGAACCCACTACCCACGGGATTAACATCGTCCCCTGGGAACTGGCCTGCACCTTTGCCAACGGAGAAACCCACCCGGTCACAATCCATTTCTGGGATTTCGGCGGCCAGGATATCCTCTACACCACCCACCAATTCTTCTTAACCAAACGCTCCCTTTACCTTTTCGTCTGGGAAGCCCGGCAGGAAGGCCAGGAAACCGCCAGCTTCGAATACTGGCTCAATATTATTAAATTGCTGAGCGCCGGCAGCCCGGTCATTATCGTCATGAACAAAGCCGATACCCGCTCCGTTTCGATCGATGAAGCCTCTTTCCGCAATAAATTCCCCTTTATCCGTGCCTTTATCCAGGTAAGTTGCCTCACCGGCAAAGGGATCGCGGAACTGACCGAACTGATCCGCGCCGGTCTATCGGAAATGACTCACCTGCAAGACCGCCTGCCTAAAACCTGGCTGCAAATCCGGGACGATTTAAAACAACAAGAAAGAGACTACATCTCCCTGGCGGAATACCTGGCCATATGCGAAAAAAGAAGCTTAAATCGGGAACGGGCCGAGTTTCTCAGCGACTACCTGCATGACCTGGGAGTAATATTGCATTTCCGCGGCGAGCCGCTATTGGCCGACACCGTGATCTTAAAACCGGAATGGGCCACGTCGGCCGTATATAAAATCATGGACACCCCGGCCATTATCGATAATAAAGGCCGGTTTCAATACGATGATTTAAAGACCTACTGGGACCCCCGCGTCTTTCCCACCGAAAAACACCCCCAGTTGCTGCGGCTCATGGAAAAATTCGAGTTATGTTTCCCGGTGCCGGGGTCCCCGCAACAAATCCACATCGTCCCGGAACTCCTGCCGGCTGAGCAGCCGGACATGGAATGGGGAAAATACCGGGGGACGACCGGCCTGCGTTTCGAGTACCATTACGAGTTTATGCCCCGCGGCATACTCAGCCGCTTTATCACCCGGCTGTACTCCTATATCCACCGGGAACACTATTGGAAAACCGGCGTGGAACTGACCCTGGATAACACCTATGCCCTGGTGCAAAGCGAACCCTTGAACCGGAAACTGACCGTCACCGTAACCGGCGCGGACAAAAGCGAGCTCCTGGCCATTGCCCGCCACCACCTGGAGGAAATCCACCGCTCCCTCAACATGGAGAAAGACGAACACTACCGGGAAATG
>Ga0315278_10000013_pt1 | contig 220043 bp, 168 predicted proteins | sample YL17G06_0_MG_FD_203880 | JGI IMG/M metagenome (GOLD analysis project Ga0315278, IMG submission 203880) | Sediment microbial communities from Yellowstone Lake, YNP, Wyoming, USA - YL17G06_0 | ecosystem: Environmental > Aquatic > Freshwater > Lake > Sediment | place: USA: Wyoming | collected... | reverse complement strand
CCGCCGCCGTCGGAGGCCCGGATCGTGGCGGTGTAGACGGGTCCGTTCTGGAAGGCGGCGTAGTCAACCGTGCCCAAGAAGGAGCCGTCGGACTGCAGGGTGATGCCGACCGGAAGCGAGCCGCTCTGCAGGCTGTAGGTCAGCGTGTCGCTATCCGGGTCGGTGGCGGCCACGGCCACGAGCCCGGCCCCCTCGGCCACGGTCTGGGCCGTGTTGGTCGGGGCGCCCGTGTAGGCCGGGGCCCGGTTGGTGTCGGTGACGGTGACGACCAGGCTTGTGTCGGCGAAGAGCCCGCCGCCGTCGGAGGCCCGGATCGTGGCGGTGTAGACGGGTCCGTTCTGGAAGGCGGCGTAGTCAACCGTGCCCAAGAAGGAGCCGTCGGACTGCAGGGTGATGCCGACCGGAAGCGAGCCGCTCTGCAGGCTGTAGGTCAGCGTGTCGCTATCCGGGTCGGTGGCGGCCACGGCCACGAGCCCGGCCCCCTCGGCCACGGTCTGGGCCGTGTTGGTCGGGGCGCCCGTGTAGGCCGGGGCCCGGTTGGTGTCGGTGACGGTGACGACCAGGCTTGTGTCGGCGAAGAGGCCGCCGCCGTCGGAGGCCCGGATGGTCGCGGTGTAGACGGGTCCGTTCTGGAAGGCGGCGTAGTCAACCGTGCCCAAGAAGGAGCCGTCGGACTGCAGGGTGATGCCGACCGGAAGCGAGCCGCTCTGCAGACTGTAGGTCAGCGTGTCGCTATCCGGGTCGGTGGCGGCCACGGCCACGAGCCCGGCCCCCTCGGCCACGGTCTGGGCCGTGTTGGTCGGAGCGCCCGTGTAGGCCGGGGCCCGGTTGGTGTCGGTGACGGTGACGACCAGGCTTGTGTCGGCGAAGAGGCCGCCGCCGTCGGAGGCCCGGATGGTCGCGGTGTAGACGGGTCCGTTCTGGAAGGCGGCGTAGTCAACCGTGCCCAAGAAGGAGCCGTCGGACTGCAGGGTGATGCCGACCGGAAGCGAGCCGCTCTGCAGACTGTAGGTCAGCGTGTCGCTATCCGGGTCGGTGGCGGCCACGGCCACGAGCCCGGCCCCCTCGGCCACGGTCTGGGCCGTGTTGGTCGGAGCGCCCGTGTAGGCCGGGGCCCGGTTGGTGTCGGTGACGGTGACGACCAGGCTTGTGTCGGCGAAGAGCCCGTAGATGTCCTGGGCGCGAATAGTCGAGGAATAGACGGGTCCGTTCTGGAAGGCCGAGTAGTCCACCGTGCCCAAGAAGGAGCCGTCGGACTGCAGGGTGATGCCGGCGGGAAGGGCGCCGGTCTCCAGGCTGTAGGTGATCGGGCTGCCGTCGCCGTCGGTGGCGGCCACAGCCGTTAGCCCGGCCCCCTCGGCCACGGTCTGGGCCGTGTTGGTCGGAGCGCCTGTGAAGGCCGGCGTCTGGGCCATGGAGTAGGTCGTGGTGCTGACGTCAATCGGGTCGTAGTCGTTGTCGAAGTACCAACCCAGGATGTCGTGATTCTCCCACTTGCCGCCGGTCGCTGCGGTATAGCCGACGAAGACCTCGTCCATGTCCAGTATCGCAACTAGGTCCACGGTCTGTGACATGACCAGGGTGGCCGCCGCCCGGCTGTTGGTCAAACCCATGCGGACCTGGAGCGAATCCGTCAGCCCGCTGTAGTCGATCCAGACATGCCAGGTTGGGCCGTTCATGTCGGCTGGCGGATTCGCGGTGACGGCACTCTGGACGTCGCCGTTGATATCCAGGCCCACATGGTTATCGTTGGGGTCAATGGGGTCGGGAAGAGGGCCGGTATTCTTATACGTGTCGAACTCGATGCCCACGCTAGGACTGATACCCCGGAAGCCGATGCCGCCACCCACGCTTCCGGCCGTGTTCGAGACGGTCTGGATGGCGAAGACAATGCCGTCCGCGGGCGGGGTCGACGGATTTGTAAACAGAAAGGAGAAGTAGGTGCTGAATGATCGCTGGTTGGCCAGACAGACCCGGGTCTTGAAAAAGGCGCTGCCGGCCTGGTTCCCGAGAGCCGGCGCCACTCTGAGGGCCGTGCCCACTTTGGCCGCGTTCCCGTTCAACTGAAGGAGTGAGACGTCGGAGAAGTTGGGATAGACCAAAGTTATGACCTCAGGCGTGTCGGCCCGAGCCGGATTCGGACTCGAATGGGCCAAGACCGCCAGAAGGAAGGATGTAATCCCTATAGCAAGGACCAATGTGAGAGCCGAACCTTTACGACATGCTCTTGACATGGCTCTTTCGCCTCCAGAAGACCCCGGAAATGGCACTGATTAGCATCTGGGCCTGTTCGCGTCACTCGCCTGGAATCCTCCCGATGCGACAACCAGACTGCCCATTTCGAGTGTCTCTCGACAAGACTTCCTCGGACCCTATAGTCTGGAAAGGTGGCCCAGGACAGGGGTGGGCCATTGCCCACTACGCACGCCCAAGAGGAGAACGCGGCCATGGGTCGGATCCTGAGAGTGTTCGCTCTGGCAACTTCCCTTAAGTTCATGGTGCGGCACTGGCCGCGGCCGTTTACGTCTGGAGTCGCCGCAGTCTCACCTCACCCGCTGGAGAATGATCTCTCGGCGAGCTATCTGCCGACTAGACAAACCCCGAGACGCTATCAGCGCGGCCTCCACGTTCGACGACCACTCGGGTCCGGACAGGTCCACATCGGGCTGGTCGGCCATGGCGCCCAGTGTGTAGTGGGCCATCGCCGCACCGATCTCCTCGAGTTCGCGCTGGTCATACGGAAGAACGGCATCAAAGGGTTCGTGCCGCTTGCGCGCCCCAAACGAGGGCCTCGCACTGGGCCGTGGGCCAATGGCAAGACGAATGAGGGAGTGCATCATCGCGTCTGTCCAGACGATGGCGAACTCACCACTCTTCCGCTTCGCTACCCTGAATGGGATGTCGAGGGCGCACGCCACGCGCAGCCCATCGCCCTCCGGAACGGCGTACCAGAGTCTGTCGGGCGCGTACTCGCGCTCGACCACCTTCCCGCGGTCGTCCCGTAGCTGCAGCCCCCCGGCCATCCGGGCGAGATGTCTGTCCAGTTGAGCCAGCAGGTTCCTCTTTGAGACACCCCGGTAGCACTTGACCTCTACCGCGCCGAAGACCAGTAGATCCTGGTCCTGTGGCCCATGTCGGCTCGGTGACCCCTCTAGGAGCGTTGTCTTCATCGTAGGTGTGGGCGTCGCGCAGAAAATGCCATCCGCGGCTTCCCGCCAGTCGGCCAGGATTGGGGCACCCTCCCCGGTAGAGTCGCGCAGTCTTCGCGACCAGACGCCACGCCTGAATTCGGCGTTCTCCGGAAGCTGCCCGGATGACTTGAGCGCTTGAAGGTGTTCAATGCAGGTGGGAAGCGCCAGGCCTTCCGCCAGCACTCCTTTGGGCTGAATGACCATTTGCGAGAGGATATACTCGACGCTCTTCTGCACCTCCGAATCCGAGAGGGGGTCGCCACGCAACAGGCGGGTCAGCCGCTCGCGTTGGAGGAGCTCCGTCCGGGGGTCAATTCCAACCGCAAACAATGCCAGGAGTAGAAGCTTCGACGCGCGTCGCGCGACCTGATCCTCCTCGCCACCCACACCAAGCTCCGCCCGAGCTGCCTTCATGAGATGGTAGTCAAGACCGTCCAAGTCGGTGACGTTCCTCACGAAACTCCTCAGCGACTGCGCCTCGTCCATCCGGCTCACCTCGCCCGCAGGTTTTGCCGTCAGGATAGCCGACTCCTCCCATCGCATGGGGCTGGCTTCACGGGTAGCGAAGGCGGGCGCGCGCCCTCTCCCTCTTGGTCGGACCTTTCCGCCCTCCCGGCAGGGCGCGCCCCGCCACGTCTTGAACTCTTGCCCCACTGGCAACCTTGAACCTTGGATTGGCCTGGGGGTGGCGGCCATGCGCTTCATCCACACGGCGGATTGGCATCTGGGCAGGGTCTTCCTCGGGGTTCACCTAACCGACGACCAGGCCCACCTTCTGGATCAGTTCGTGGATCTGGCCCGCGGCGCGAAGCCGGACGCGGTCATCATCGCCGGGGATGTCTACGACCGGGCCGTCCCGCCGCCCGAGGCCGTGGCCCTCCTCGACGACGTGCTCTGCCGTCTGGTCCTCGACGTCGGGACCCGCGTGGTCCTGATCGCCGGGAACCACGACGGTCCCGAGCGCCTATCCTTTGGCTCGCGGCTCCTCGGCCGGCAGAAGCTTCACGTGCTGGGGAACCTGGCCGGAATGGGGGCGCCCCTGAGCTTTGACGATCGCCACGGGGCGGTGGAGGTCTTTCCCGTCCCCTACGCCGACCCGGCCGTGGCCCGGGAGTGGCTGGGCGATAGCGAGAATGGTCCCCGGGATCACGACCAGGCCATGCGGGCAGTCCTGGCCCGCGCCCGGGCCGGCGGCGTCGGCGCCGCTGGAGCATCGATCCCCCACGCCCCCTCCCCCGGCCCAGGGCTTTTTTCCGCCGCACCGGCGGGCCCCCGCTCCATCCTCGTCACTCACGCCTTCGTCGCCGGCGGGTCCCCGAGCGAGTCGGAGCGCCCCCTCACCGTGGGCGGGGCCGGAACCGTGGAGGCTGCCGCCTTCGAGGGTTTCTCCTACGCGGCCCTCGGCCACCTCCACCGCCCGCAGCAGTCCGGTTCCGGGAACATCCGCTACTCCGGATCGCTCTTCAAGTACTCCTTCGACGAGGCCGACCACACCAAGACCGTCGACGTGGTCGAACTGGCGGCAGACGGAACCTTCACCCGGGAAAGCGTCCCCCTCCGGCCCCGCCGGGACGTCAGGCGGATATCGGGGCGCTTCGCCGACCTTCTCCGCGGGCCGGCGGCCGCTGGCCGGGAAACATCGGCCTCCGCGGGTGCGCCCGCCAAGGCCGCGACATCGTCGGTCACCGGCGCCGCCACCGAGTCCGGCAGGAACTCCGCCACCGGCAGCCCCAACGACTACCTCCTCGTCACCCTTCTCGACGACGGCCCCGTCCTCGATGCCATGGCTCGCCTCCGCGAGGTCTACCCCAACGTCCTCCGGATCGAGCGCACGGAGGGATGGGGCGCCGCTGGTCCCGCCGGCGCCGCGGCCGCCGGTGACATCCGCCACAACGTGACCGAGCGCGACCTCTTCCGCGCGTTCTTCACCGACGTAACCGGCGCCGAACTCACCGCCGACGAGCACTCCGCCCTCGACGAGGTCATCGAAGACGTCCGGCGCGCGGAGAGGGAGGCCTAGCCATGAGACCCTTGCGCCTCGTCATGCAGGCCTTCGGCCCCTACGCCGGCGAGCAGGTCATCGACTTCTCGGAGCTGGGCAACCGCTCGTTCTTCCTCATCCACGGCCCCACCGGGTCGGGCAAGACCTCGATCCTCGACGCCATGTCCTTCGCCCTCTACGGCGACACCAGCGGCGCCCAGCGCGACGGCCGTCAGATGCGGAGCCACTACGCCGGCCCGTCCGACCCTACCGAGGTGACCTTCGACTTCGCCCTCGGCGACCACCGCTACCGGGTCACCCGCAGCCCGCAGTGGGAGCGGCCCACCCGCCGCGGCGCCATCGGCACCACCACCGAGCCGCACCGGGCCACTCTATGGGAGATGGCCGAAGAGGCCGACCCCGCCGCCGTCCGGCCCGACGCGCTTCCCCGAGCCGCCTCCGCCCCGCCCGCACTACCCGGCGCATCGGCCAGTCTCCACGTCCTGGCCACCAAGCCCACCGACGTCACCAGCGAAATTGAGCGGCGCCTGGGCTTCCGCAGCGACCAGTTCCGCCAGGTCATCATGCTCCCCCAGAACCGGTTCATGGACTTCCTCATGACCGACTCGTCCAAGCGTCAGGAAATCCTCCAGGTCCTCTTCAAGACCGAGGTCTACAAGGCCATCGAGGACAAGCTCAAGGCCCGGGCCAAGGACCTTCAAGACTCCCTCGTCCGGACTCGCGACCGACGGGCCGTGCTCCTCGGGCAAGCCGCCGTGGAGACCGAGGAAGAGCTGGCCACCAAGCTCGCCGCGGTCCGGGCCGACCTGGACAAGGCCAAGCACCGCCTGGCGGAACTGAAGGAGAGAGCCAAGACCGCTCAGGCCCGTCTGGAGGAAGGTCGCGAAGCCGAGAAGATCCTCAAGGAGCTGGCCGAAGCCGGGACAGCCCTGTCGAAACTAGAGGCCGAGGCGGTCGAGATCAACACCCAACGGGGGACCCTGGCACGTTCCAGGGTCGCCGCCACGTTGGCGCCGGCCCAACAGAGCCTGGACAAGCGACGGACCGAGGCCGAGCAAGCCGACCTTGAGGCATTCAAGGCCGAGCAGCGGCGCCAAGAGGCCTGGGACAAGACAGAGCAGGCCGCCCGGGTCCTCAAGGCCGAGGAGGCCAAGCAGCCGGAGCGGGACCAGGCGGCCCGACGCCTCGTGGAGCTTGAGGGTCTGGCCCCCGAGGTCCAGAGCCTCGATGCCCTGCGACAGAAACTGGCCGAGGCGAGGGCCACCCACGCGGGTCGGGAGAAAGAGGTCGCCGGCCTGCGAGACCGGATCGCCCGCCTCAGGGCCGACCTGGAGGAGAACGACCGCGCCCTGTTTGAAGCGGCGGCGGCCGCGACCAAGGCCGAGACCCTTCGCCATGAGCATGAGACCCTCGCCTCCGCCCTCGTCGCCCACCGCGAGATTGCCGCTCTGGACCGCAGCCTGGCCGAAGCCGCCGAGGTTCTGACCACCCGCAAGGCGGAGCAAACCCAGAAAGAGACCGCCCTCAAGGACGCCCGCCGCGAGCTACGGACCCTCGAGGAGGCCTGGCGAGAAGGTCAGGCCGCCATTCTGGCCCAGGGACTGACTGACGGCCAGCCTTGCCCTGTCTGCGGCGCTACCGACCACCCGGCCCCGGCCCACGCGGCCGCACACCCGGCCCCGGCCCGCGCTACCGACCACCTCCCCGACCAGGACGAAATCACGCGGAAGCGGTCCGACGTGGAACGGTTGGAGGACGGTCTTGATCAGGCCCGCCAGCTGGCCCAGGAACAGGACACCGAAGTGGCCAAGCTCAAGGGCGGTCTGGCTGCCAAGCGGGGGCACCTGGAGTCTCTGGGCCAGGTGGCGACGGCCGGCGAGACCCGGCTGGCCACCCAGATGGCCGCCGTGAAGGCCGATCTGGACCAAGCCAACACCTCGGCCGGCCGCCAGAGCCAACTCCTGGGCCGCAAGGACCAACTTGCCGGGGAGTTGCTCGCGGCCGATGGGCCCGGCGGGCAACGGGAGCAAGCTGAGACGGCCCTCCGCGAGGCCAGGACCGACCTCGATGCCACCCAGGCGAGACTTAAGGATCGTGAGGGCAGCGTTCCCGAGGAACTGCGAGGTCCGGGGGCTCTAGACGAAGCCGTCGGCGCCGCGAGGCGGCAGAGCGAGACCTTGACCAAAGCCTACGAGACCGCCCGCACGGAGGCCGAAAAGGCCAACAGCGATGTGGCCGGTACGGATGCCGCCCTGAAAGCGGCTAGAGACACGGTCCTTAAGACCCACGAGGAGGCCGAAAGTGAGGAGCGGTTGTTCGCCCGGGACATCGCCGCCCAGGGCTTCGCCGGCGTCGGGGACTTGATCGACGCCCTCCGCACCCAAGAGGAAATGGACGCGCTGGAGCAGCGGATACGGAACCACGAATCCTCCCTAGGCGCAGCCCGGAAGCGGGCCGAGACGGCCCAGGCCGCCGGGCAGGGGATCGTCGCGCCCGATCTGGAGTCTCTCGCCGGGCAGGCCCAGGATGCGGCCGACCAGGTCGAAAGGGCCACCCTTAGCTCCGGCGAACTAGCCTCCGACCTCCGGAAGCTCGACTCCCTGGCCACGGATCTGGAGGCCATTGCCCAGGAGATAGAGACCCTTGACGGACGCTACGCCACCACGGGCCGCCTCGCCGAGGTGGCCTCAGGCAAGAACGCCCTGCGTGTGAGCTTTGAGCGCTACGTGCTGGGCGCCCTTCTCGACGAGGTCCTCCGGAAGGCCTCCACCCGGATGCGGGCGATGAGCCAGGGGCGCTACGACCTCCTCCGCTCGCACGAAGGGGGCGACCGCCGTGCGGCCGGCGGGCTCGACCTAGAGGTCTCCGACTTCTACACCGGCACCAGCCGCTCGGTAACCACCCTCTCCGGCGGCGAGAGCTTCCTGGCCTCGCTGTCCCTGGCCCTGGGCCTGGCCGACACCGTCCAGAGCCTCACCGGCGGCCTGCGCCTGGACACTGTCTTCATCGACGAGGGCTTCGGCAGCCTCGACCCCGAGGCCCTCGACCTGGCCATCCGCACCCTCATCGACCTCCAGCAAGGCGGCCGATTGGTCGGGATCATCTCTCATGTACCGGAGCTCAAGGAGCGAATTGATGCGAGGTTGGAGGTTGTGCCGGGCAGGTCGGGGAGCACGGCGAGATTCTGCGTGGGGTGATTGGGCCGACAAGAGAGCGGGAACATGGGGCCGAGGACTCAGGTCCAGCCACAGGCTTATCGCCTCTGACGAGGGCCAAACCCGTGAGGCCACCCCGGCAGCTGGTTGCGGGAACGAGCAATGGCCCATGTTACGGAGGAAACTGGGGGGTCACGTGGATGGCGCGACAGCCCTCGCGGCTGTGGGTCACGGGGGCCCGGCGTCCGCGCACACCGGACCCCCGTGTCTGACAGCGACCTAGACCCTGGCTATGATACGCTCCATTGCTGAGTCGTCTGGGTTGTACTCCGGCCTGTCACCGGCGAAGTGTATGTCGGTCGCTCGCAACCCGGACATCTCTTTGACCGAGAAGAGCTTCCAACCGACTGGGTTCCCCGATTCGCTCCAGCCGTCAGCCTGGTATGCCCTGAGCACTTCGTTACCCTTTCTCGTGACTCCGTAGCAGTACGGCTCAACGAGTCGTTCTCCCCCGGAGTACTCGAACCTAATCATACTCCTTGCATCAATGGCGCCCACGATAGTCTGGCTCACTCATGCACCTCCTCCCCTGCGGCAGACTAGCTCCGCTGGGCGAGGAGGTAGATGGGAAGACGTTGGAGTGTCGACATGGTGTCCGATACCCAGCCGAAGGTTCAGACGAGGAACGGGGTCCGTGGACCTGCGCTCCGGACGGAAGCAACCCGCTCTGCCCCAAATGCCGGGGCGACGCCTGGGCACACAAGGTAGTCGCCCGGACTTACGTCAGAGCACACCCCGGGAGTCCCATGACCTGGCTCGAGGACCTCCCCGGGCCGATGCCGAACGAAGGGCAATTCCCTCTATTTCGGCACTCTCCTTCGCCCGACGAATAGGGCCGTCCTTCCTTGCGGTTGAGCGTCGGGGCGACAAACGTCCAAGTTGGCCTTGGCACACCGCTACCGCCGCGACGGTGCTCAAGCCCGGTCCTGACAGCCGGAACCTACCACCTGCGGACACGTAGTTCGCATGGCAATCCGCGACGCACAGGGCTTACGGCCAACGGCCGCAAGGTGGGTGCTTGATTGGCCGGGGGCCACCTCATGCGCCATGAATGTGAACGGCCGTGCCCCCGGGCCTAGCCAAGCAAGGCGGTGACTCGCCTGGCGATGTCCTCCAGCACTGGGAACCGCCTGCCGGTGTCATACGCCCGGCGGACGATGGCCGCGACCCCGTCGGGGTTCTTCAGCATCTGTTCCACAGAAGCGAACCCAAGCTCTTGTCGCAGAGCCGAGGCGACGACCTCCCATTCACCGGCCTCTTCAAACGCCGCCCTAAGTTCTGTCTCGAGGCAATCACCGAGCACCGCCCAGTTCGCCTGAACCGAGGTTGACGGGAAGTCCTCCGGGTGAACTCCAGCCAGTCGCATTAGAAGCCTGTTGGCTTTCTTGGCGTCTGCTTCCTTTTCCGTGCCACGTCGCGAGATGTCCCCGTCGAAGACGAAGAAGCATGGGATGCCAAGCCCCCGAAAGACCTGTACCGGCCTGTCAATGTTGTTCTTGCTTCGAGCGGGCACAACGACTACTCCGCGCTCATCCCAGCCCAATCCCATCGCCTGCTGGACCGCCCTCAGGCAGCCCAGGTCCCCGTAGCCCTCAACCACGACAGCGACCGCGGCGAAGAAGCCCTCGTTCGCTACAACATCCATCACAGAGGCGCATCGGGCCACGAAGCTATTCCTCGTAATGGCCTCTGGGTCAATCTCAGCAACGCGTGAGACTTCCTTTTGGACCGTCTCGAAGCTCAGACTGCCGACCTCGCAGCAGGGCACTCCACCTTCAGGCGGAGTATGCCGGCGTGTGGCGCGGATCTGCTCAAAGCCATCCATCCGCACGAAGTATGGAGAGTGTGTTGCGTACAGTATCTGGGTCCCAGGCGAGCCAGGATCAGCTGCGACCTGTGTGAGCAATCGCGCCAGATAGCGGCAGTGAGCTGGGTGCAAATAGAGTTCTGGTTCCTCAATTGCTACTATGAGATCTGGGGCTGGACCTGCAGCACCTGCCGCATCGCCCACGCCAGCACTACGCTGCTGCGCCATTACCTGGAGCAGGGACAGCACGAGCGCACGCTGCATGCCGTGACCTTGGAGCGCGATGGGGGTGTCGTAGGTCGAGTCACCCAGGCGGGTATCGAACGCAGGCAGACCGAACACTGGCGGGACCGCCTCCCGCCAACTCAGTCTCAGAGCCAAGCCGGGAGCATAGCGTCCCAGGAGTTCATTCACGAGTGCGGAGACGCGCTCTATCTCCGTCAGGTTCCCAGCAGCGTATGTCTGGCGAAAGCGCTCCTCAAACTCGGTCCGAAACCGCGCAATGTCGTCGCGATTGGCTAGGGCAGATGCGACGATGCGGTCCACCAGAGACTGAATGGCTCCCCGCTTCTCCGACTCCGCTGCTGCTTCCCGCACAGCGGGCACCAGAACAAAAGAAGTGTAGTTGTCGAGACGACCCGCTCCAGCTCGCCGATCGCCGAAGAACTGCTCTTGTCGCTCGCACGGCTGGAGGAGCGCAGTGTTGGCCGGATCCCGTTCGAATTCGTCCATGGCGGCCAAGACGTCCTGCTGACTCCTTGCTTGGGGCAGATCGACGAAACGTCCGGAGCTACGGACGACGTCGTATGCGCTACGTTGGTCGCGCGCAGCAGTGATGCCTCTAACTTCAACGAACTCTGGTAGCTGCGGAACGATGCCGTAGTATCGACCGGGCTGTCCGGCTCGCGCCCGCTTGACAACCGCCAGAAGGCCATCGCGAACATAGAGCCCGAACTCCGTCAGTTCGTCCTGCGAGAGACCCGAGTACGTCACCGTGACGGCCGCTTCTTCATCGGAGCCAGCATAGATGTCGTCACCGGTCAGCACGGAGGAAACGTTGTAGAAGAAGTCGAGGGCATAGAGGATGGCCGACTTGCCTGTGCCGTTGCGGCCAATGAACGCCGTGAGGTCACCGAGTTCAACTACCGTGTCCCTGTGGACACGGTAGTTCTGGATTCTGACCTGCTTAACCCTCATTGCGACCACCCTTCTGCGCCCGCGGTCTCGGCCAGGCCGCCGCGCTTGGACCCGGACAGGCCCGATGAGGAACACGACGGAGCAGCCCTGTGACGCCGCCGCGAATCGGCAACCTCGCGCCATCTTCGACGTGTTGCCTGCCGTGGCGCCTTGCACGGCCGAGAACGTGAATGCGAACCTGTTGCGTCGGCCTTGTTCTGCCCCAAGGATTCCCGGACCCGGCGGCTTACGGGATGGACTTTGCATCCCTACCATTTGCCGCCAGGGTGCCACAATCCTCCCAGCTTCGACACAGGCTCAATGCGGTAGACCATACAGGGGGTAGGCGTGGGTTCTTGAGCAGGGTGTGGTGAGTCAGGCCACGGTCCGCAGGGAATCCGCTGCCGCAAGCGGAATTGTCTTTGCCAACGCGCTCCGCACCATGAGCAGGCTATCTGGGCAGCGCGCTCAGTGGTCGCGGGCCCAACTCAACTCACGGCCGCAGGATTCTCGATTGAGACGGCTGGGGGCATCCCTGGTGATACTCCGGGACACGATTTGGGGAACGATTGAACTAGACCCTTGGGCCGACAACCTACTTACTCATCCTTCGCTTAGAGTCGATACCCGCCGGCTCAGGCACCTCAAGCACCTTGGACTCGTATCGGCGGAGTACCCAGCCGCGACGTATTCCGAGTGGGAGCACCATCTTGGCATGTACTACCTCGCCAGCTTGGCAGGACTGAACAAGGCTGACTCGAGACGTCTGTCCACGCTCTGTCTTCTCGAAGGGGTCGGACACCTGCCGTACGGCTACCCAGTTGAGCGAGCGGTTCTGGAGGCAGCGCGGCTGTCGAGCGCAGTAAGAGGGGAACTCCTCACGGCCACGGAGCCTGCACGGCTGCTATTCGCGGAGTCGCACCTGCCGTTCGTGTCCCTTGAGGACATCGTCGCTCGGGTTGACTATAAGCGTCTATACAGGTGGCTGTCGGCCTCGCGATTACTAGAGTACCCTCAGGATTTGGCTCTGGGCTACAGAGAGAACTTGGCGCAAGACCTGTTGACCAGTACGCCACTCCGCGTGCTACTCGATCGAGTGCGGCGCATCGATGCTATCCACCGAGACTTGCACTACACAGGGCTGGCCGCCTTTCGCTTCGGAGACCCGCTAATAGCGGACGTGCTTCGGACCCCGAATCCTCCGAGATGGGGAGTCCTCCGCAGCCTACGTGAGTATCTAGACGAAGCAGTGTATCTCAACCCCAGCACCGTCGGCCGTGAGCGCGGCCTCACCCTCCTTGTGCGCGAATGCCTGCTGGGAGAGAGGATGAGCCTACAGGAACTCCGCTCCCATAGCGACGAGGGTATGGAGAACCGCCTAAGGGAGCTCGGCTTCGACTTGGATGGAATCAGAGAGAAGCGCTACATAACCGTGGCTAGTGCCGCTATGGTTGCCTATGATTCGGAGCCCGACCCAGACGTGTCGCTCTGGGATTCCGCTCTTCGGGACGGCATTCCACCGAAGGCGCCAGGACTACAGATGATAGCCAAACTGGACGGGCAGGACGCAATCCGGCTGTCGGTCTTGGTCGAGGAGGGCACGAAGACTTCTGCGCTCTGGGTGGCCAAGGCCGTGGGCAATCTGTCATCCAGTGTGGACTCTCTCTTAACCCAGGCTCAGCGCCAGATGTTGGACGGAAGATCGCATGGGTACGATCTTGCGTCCTGGCTTACTGGTCTCCCCCTTGAGGCGAACGCCGAACCAATGGTCCGCAGAATCCGAGCGATTCTGACTCATGACACGGCGGCGCCTGAGCGGTTAGCGTCCGTCGTCGAGTCGTTCAGGGCCTTTAGATCCCCGTACCCGGCCTGCGCAAAGGTCTTTTTCACGGTTCCTCAGCTTGAGTCGCGTGATCATTTCGCGGAGTTTGTCGGAAACATACTGCTGAGGCCGGACCTGCCGATACGTCTCTATGAAGTCCGGGCAGACATTGGCGGGATGATCTCCGCTATGCCGCTCATCCCCGGGGTCTTCGAGGAAGCTGACAGAGTTGAACTCGTCGCCTACCTCTATGAACTCCTCGCAGGCCTGCCCGGGGCAGTCAAATGGGTCCTCCCCAATCCCCTGAGCGATGGCGCCGAGCTTGTAGACGTAGCTTCAATCGATCTAACTCGCAACGCGGTCATTCTGCGGCTCCTAGCCTGTACTTGCAGCCGCACTCTATCAAAGAGGGACTCCGATGCCCGCAAGCTCAGTCGCCTAGCCAAGTCGTGCGGACCGCAGCCGGGCACGGAAATCCGTTGGGTCACGGTAGGAAAGGCTCCAGGGGACGTCGACCCGGATTGCCTCCTCGCGTTGATCATGAACCCCGGCAAGGATCTCCCGCCAATCGAGTCCCTGGCAGGTTCCGCCTGAGGCGACTGTGATGCAATGGGTGCACGGGCGGAACTCTTCAGACAGCTGCCCCGGAGACTGTAGCCCCTCCCGAACCTATGCCTTGCAGGCCCCTAGTGCATGACTCGGCAGCCGCAGCTAGGAGCAGCCGACAAACACCAGAGCAGCCACAGTAATGACCGCAATGTACGCAAACTGTACGACGGAGTATGAGAGCCGCCTCTCGCCGCCCGCGAACTTCGAGTATGCGTATTTCGTGCCTTCACTTTGGAACACGAAACGGTCCTCGTCGTCGTAGAGCCCCCAGTTCCTCTCTATTGCTACGATCACCTTCCTCGCTTCGCGTGAACGCATGTAGTGGTTGTACTGGTTGAGGAATGTGACAGTTCCCAGAAGGAAGATGACGACCATGACAAATGCTTTGACGTATGGGTCAACACCCGCGGCTCCTTCGGGGCTTGCGGCGGCCGAGGAACGCAGCTGCTGGATGGGGACTACGGCCAGGGCAATGAGGGTCGACAAGAACGTTATGCCAGCGAACGTCTGGCTCCAATGATGCCTGATGTTCGACCACTGGGTCGCATAGATCTGTTTCTCTATGTCGTACGCATCCCGCTTAGTATCTCCGCTCACGTCGCACCTCGCGGCAGCCGCCGCAACTCATGAACTCGTACGGCTGATCTCGCCTCTTGATTGATACCTTATGCGGTACCTGCAGGTCATGGATTACCGCGACTGCTTCATCGTACGGAACGGCCCGGCTCGCAACCCTGCCATGCGGCTTGACCAGACTAACCCGATGTTCCACGATGGCTAGGGAAGCCAGATCTTCGCTCAACTGCGCCACTGTCGGCAGCGTATCTCGTATGGCTACGGTGAGAACGTGTACACCAACACAACGGCCCTGCGCCGCGCGTATGGTTTCGAGGGCACGATCATATGAACCCACCCGGCCGACATAGCTGTCGTGGACAGCCCTAGGACCGTGGATGGAGACCGCGAGGATACCGATGGGCACCACCTCCAGGGCTCGCGCTGCTGCTTCAGGTGCATAGCCATTCGTAGACAGAATCACGCACTTCTTGGTGGACGCACAGCAACTCAACAGCTGCAAGAGCTCCGGATGCAGTGTGGGCTCTCCGCCAGTAATTGTAACTCTTTCTACTGCCGCTGGGGCATTGACAATAGCGTTCGCGAAGGTGTTGTAGGCCAGATACGAAGGCTGAGCAGCCGGGGCTTCGGCTATGCAGACCCTGCAGCCCAAGTTACAGGCGTCAGTAATCTCACAGCACATTTCGCCGGGCGACCTCAAAAGGTGGTCGTCAACTTCCTCAAGCGAGACATCGCCGAGGGGCACGTATCGGAGATACTCCGGCGAAGAGTAGTAGCCGCATTGGGTCAGCGAGCGAACGTCGACAGGCCAGCCGTCCCGGGTCACCGCGAAGCGGTCAAGGGTGGGGAAATGGCTGCAACGGAGACCCATCAGTATGCACCAGGCTCCATTTCATAGCACATGGCTGTCCGACGCGTGGCTAATGGCCACTCCCAGGAGACCGATTGTCGGGTCGGCTTCGCATTACCCCTCACCCCAACTAAGACCTCATGGCACTGGCAACTCACATGCAAGCGGACGAGAGGAAGCCGTTCGCGCCATCTAGCATTTTGCCACCGAGGTTAGTGACTCCTCCCAACCGTTGGAGCCAGACCCTTCCGTAGGCGGGGCGCATCTAGGTTGGATTGTGCTCCGCCGTGCGACAGCCACACTCGCTGCCCGGCTGGCCATGCTGGCCAGCACCTGGTCGTTGCCGGATTCCGCCCCAAGGTTCAGGTAACGGCAGCCCACCTGAAACATCAAGGATAGGAGTTGCCTGTCCGCGCCTCTGGCGTGAAGCTCGCTCGCCCAACGGATCTCCATCCCGTCTGCAGGATTGCCTGGCACAGTTCCACCTCGACCCGACGTGATCCGGCGAAGGTATTGTCGCAGAAGGTCACAACGTGGGAAAGGTCCTGTGTCCGGAGCTCGTCCACCACGTTCTCCGCACTACGCGCCCGATAGCCCTGGGCCATGGCTCCAGGCGAACAGAAGGAGCACTGACACGGGCAGCCCCTGCTGGAGACGATTGCCGGGAAACACATACCGAACTCGAAGAGATGCCGGGCGGGGAAGGGGAAGGCGTCCGGGTTCGGCGCATCGGCTTCGAGCATGCTGGCGACATACCCCAGCCCCAGAGGGGGGAAGGGCTCAGGCGGCCCCGCTGCCTGGGGCATAGGGGATTGGATAAGGAGTGCTCTCATGATCGCAACCTTTCTGGCCGCGTGAGCCTGGCTGAGAAGCGAAGCGCCAGCCCGTAGCCGCCGGCCCCGGCCACCACCAAGGCCAAGACTACCCAGCCGTGGACCAGACCTTGGGGGCCATAGAGGAAAAGCGCCGCGGCGCCGGCTAGCGGGACCGCCGTCACTAGGGCGAGGAGCGAACCGAACGATAGGGGCGCTTGTTCTAAAACGTGATCGGCAATCGTCTGCCCGGTCCGCGGAATGTCCAGGGCCTGGCCTCCGTCTAGGAAGTAGGTGACCCCGAGAATCCACCCGCTCAGACTGACAACAACGGCCTCCAGGGCCACCATGGCCGCCAATGCGGTCCCGAGACCGAAGCCAAGCCGGACCATGAGCGGGATCACCGCCACGGCTACCACTACGCCTGGCAGGAAGGCGCCTGCCACCGATTTGCCGAGCACAAGAGAGCGTCCATCAAGCGGCAGGGCACGGTAGAGCGCAAGGTGCGCCCGGTCGCTGAGGATGCCGGCAGCCACCAGTTCGGAAACGCAGATAACCCATAGCCCGACACCCCAGACCAATGCGGATCGGGGTTGTCCCAGTCCGGCAAGCCACGCCAGGAGGTCCGGCAGAAGCAGTGGGGACGCCGATAGGATGAGCAGAATCGACAGGCGGATCCACGTGACGATATTGCCCTGGAGCATCCTAAGGTCCTTGACCACGATGGCCCTGGTGGCGGCCGGAAGCCAGCGGTGAACCCCCGAGAGGCGAGACCACCTGGTGCGGGACACCCTCCGTCCCTCCCGCAACGACCCGGTTCGGATCATCATGCAGGCGCGTTGATAGAAGGAACCGGAGAGCAACCAGAAGACGGCGGCGCAGACAGCCACCAAGGCTAGAGTGGCCGCAAGGATGAGGGCCAGGGTCGGCGTGTCCAGCGTGAAACCGGTTCGTGATAGGCTCCAAGCCCCCAAACCCGCCAGAGCCACGGACACAAAGGGAGCCAGAGAACTGGCGACGTAGGCCATAGCCGGGCCCGCGCCGGTGGTGAAGAGGGCGCCCAGAGCGCCGGCTACTGATGCCAGTAGGGCGAGAGCGAGAAGGACGGCGACCAGCAGGGACAGATGCCCGGTTCCTCCCGCCGGAGACGACAACCGCCAAGCCACAAGCACATAGGCGGGCGCTGCCGTGCGTGGGCCAAACACCTCCCCAAGGACCTCCAACCATTGACCGACGGCCACGTACCGCGACGGGATGGGTAGCAGGCGGTGGTTCATGAGCGACGGTTCGTAGAAGAGCTTGTGCCGGGCGGTGACGAACGCGGCGGCGAAAGCGATTACGGCGAAGGCCCAGAGCGAGATGGGCTCAAGGGGCCAGCCGGGCCGCGCCGCCTGGAGGGAGCGAGCGCTCAAGGCGCCGACAGCTATGACCCCTCCGAGAACGACTGCTTTCGCCAAGAATAGGAGCTTCCCGGCCGCGACCCGGCGCATGGCAGCCGCCAGACGGAGCCGGGCAACGGCTTCGACGTATCTGAGGAGTCCTATCGTCACGGCCCAGCCCCTCGTTCCGTGTCGGGACTGCTTGACGTCAGGCGCAGGAAGACGTCCTCCAGGGCTTCTCCGCCCGCGGGTCGCTGGGCGACAGCAGTCCCCTCCTTGAGTATCGTAAAGCCATCGCAAAGGTCATCCGCGAGGCTGAGGATGTGTGTCGTCAACAGAATGGCCGCACCCCGGTCGCGGAGGTCCTTGAGAGCACCCCTGACCTCGGCCAAGGCGACGGCGTCGAGAGACTCCCCGAATTCATCGTAGACAAGGACACGAGGCCCATGCAGCAGAGCCGCGACGATAGATAGCTTCTGTCTGGTGCCGAGGGAGTAGGTCTGGATGGGGTCATCGATCCATCGCTCCAACTCGAGACGCTCGGTCAGAGGACGCATGGCGGACTCCGTGTCCTTTGCGGTCATCCCCCTGACGCTTCCGACGAAGGTGAGAAACTCGTACCCGCTTAGCCTGTCGAAGAAGACCGGGGTGTCCGGGACGAAGCCCAGGAGGCGCTTGGCCTGGATTGACTGTGGGGGGTTATCCGGCGAGCCGACCCAGACTGTGCCCGAGTCTGGTGCGAGTAGACCCGTGGCTATGGCCACGGTAGTGGTCTTTCCCGCGCCGTTCCGGCCCAGGAGGCCGTGAATCTCCCCGGGAGAGACGACAAGATCCAGATTGCTGAGGGCCACACGCTGACCATACCGCTTGGTGATTCCCGATAGCACGAGTCCACCGGAAGGCCGGCCCGCGGTTCCCGGAGGCGCCGTCCGCAGACCTCGGAGCAAACTGGACTCCCCCGCGGCGGCCTTGGGCGGGACAGCGGGCGTGGCTTCCGGCGTGGCTTCCGGCGCGGCTTCCCTGGGGCTTGCCTCACCTGGGCTTATGGCGCATCGCAAATCGTCCAGAAACCTGTCAGGATCGTCTACGTTGACCACGACCCGCTGGACCTTCGTTCCCCTGCCTCTCAAGGTCGCCTCCACCGGCGCCTGGCAGGAGATCTGCACAAGTTCCTTCAGCCTTGTGAACGCGTAGGCTGTGTCGTCCGCCTGGTACGTGGTGACGGCCTTGCCCATCGGGCGGCACGCTGGCGCCTCCGGCAACAGGTCCACGGCCGCGATCGCGCCTAGGGGAATCCTGGCATCGAGGTATGGGCCGCAGCGCAGCCGAAGAGTGCTCGCGTCTAGGTGGTGCGTCGACCTGAGAACCCCGGTAGTGCGCCGCAGGATGCCCCACAGGCCCAGCAGGACCAGGGCCCCGGAGGCGCGCCACCAGCCTGGCAAGAAGAGGAACGCCAGCACAGAGACCGTCCCTAGTTCGACGCCGGCAATGGCCCCAGTCATCTTCATGAGGCTTCTGACGCTCTGGCTGTGTCTCGTCGAAGTGTAGGTGTGCAACCCCTCGTCTGCCTCCCCCACGAACCACAAGCAGTACCAGCTCGCGATGATAGAGTCTTCGCGCGGGCCACGACCTACCCTTGCAGGAGCAGCGGTCCGGTCCGCGTATTGCCAATCACGCACCCCGAAGAGGAGGACACGGCCATGGGGCAGACCCTGAGACTGTTCGCGCTGATAGCGCTGGTCGTCGCAACCATGGGTCACGCTGCCCTCGCGCAGGAAACCACATCCCCGCTACCCGCCGCCCCGTACCGTGGCGAAGAAGCGCCCGAGTTTCAGGCCGAGTACCAGGCGGGGCAAGCGGCGAGCGGCGTCGGCGAGGAGAGCCGGATCCGCTCGGCCGTGGACGTCTACTTCAAGCTGAGATACGAGTGCGCCGTCTCCGTGCGGGCCTTTGACCTCGGCTTTCTGATCGAGAGCGGTCTCACGCCCGGGGTGGATCTCTACAACTACGAAATGGGCCGAATCGAGTACTCGGTGGCGGCCTGGGAAAAGAGCGGCTTCTCTCTCCGTGGAATCGACTACCACCCCGAGTACGAGTCAGTTGTCGTCGACGGTCTAACCGCGGTGGCGACCCTCTGCCCGAAGGCCCTCGTTTTCTCAAGCCGCGACTACGAAACCGGGGGCGAAGTGCACGTGGTCCGGCTGGTCCTCACTCAGCAAGGATGGAAGCTGACCGAGGACAACTACGACGATGATTTCCGCCGGGCCTATCCTCCGGGTACGGACTTCGGCGAGCTGATCAGGAACCTTCCCGATGATCCCGTTCCGCCACTGGCCGGGGGATCCGGTGACGAACCGCAGCCGGACGGGGGCCCCGGCAACGAACCGCAGCCGAGCAGGATGGGCTGGACCCTCCAGCTCATCCTGGGGGTGGCCGGCGGCGCGGCGTTGGCCGCGGCCGTTTACGCCTGGAGACGGCTCAGGGCCCGCGGGGTCAGGCGGGGATGATCTTGAACGCGCACAATCCCTTGGTGTCCACTGAAGCGGGGCAGGCCCACTTCACCGTGGCGGTACGCCCTGAAGACCACACCGTCCTCAATACAGGTTGCGGGTACAGCTACACCTACGTCATTGCACACGTCCAAGACCAAGCTGAGGAGATCCGTTGTCGCCAATCCTTGATCACCTGACCACCCGCAGCGCCTGGACAGATAATGGTGTCGTTTCCCACGCTCTTTGGCCGCCGCCTTCCCCCATTGCGTGGCCGGGGCCTGGCGGTGAGAAGGCCGCCTGAGGCCAGCCTTCCCACCGCCGGCAGGTAGAGCCATCAGGCCGAGAGATCATCCTCAAGCTCGGCCAGGGCCTTCCTCACCGTGTCCTCGTCGATGAGCGGTTTCTCCCCGATGTAGCCCGCGAGCAGGCAGGCCGTGCCGAGGTTGTTCACCCGCCGGGGGATGCCCTTGGTGAAGTGGTAGATGAGCCGGACGGCCTCGTCGGAGAAGAGCGGATGGGCGACGCCGGCCACCTTGAGGTGGTGGCCGATGTAGGCCTTGGTCTCGGGTTCGGGCAGCCCGGTGAGGTGGAAGCGGAGGTTCACCCGCTGGCTGATGGCCTCGAAGGCTCTCAGCCGGAGCCGGGAGCGCAGCTCTGTTTGGCCGACCAGGCACAGGGCCATGGGCGAGGCCGAATCCATTTGGAAGTTCGTGAGGAACCGGATCTCCTCGAGCATGGCCGGGGAGAGCAGGTGGGCCTCGTCGATGACGACCAGGGGGCGGCGGTCGTGGCATGCGTGGGCGTCCCAGAGGGCCCGGGTCACCTGCCGGCGGGCCTCGGCGGTCTGGTGGGCCGGGTTGAGCCCCAGGGCGAGGCTGAGTTCCTGGTAGAGGTGGCGTGGGGTGAGACCGGATTGGGAGACGTAGAGGATAGGGTGGCGGGCGGCATCGATGCTGGCCCCGAGAGCCCGGATGGCCGTGGACTTGCCCGAGCCCACCTCGCCGGTGATGAGGCCGAAGCCCCGGTTGGTCACCAGGTAGCGGAGGCGGGCCAGGAGTTCCCGGTGCTGCTCGGACCCGAACAGGGACGCCGGGGCCACGGCGCGGGTGAAGGGCGGGCTGGAGAAGCCGTAGTAGGCCTCAAACATCGGTCTCGCTCTCCTCTCCTTGCCGGGCGTGCCGGAAGGCGACGCGCCCGAGGGCGGTCCTCGCCTCTGCCTCGTGTTTCCTGAGGAGGAGGTCAAGGTAGCTGAGGCCGGTGGCCGGAAGGGCCACGGGGCTCCCGGGTCGGGGCTTCACCCGCTGGTCGTGCTCGCGGACCAGTTCATGGACCCGGGCGTCGTCGAATCTCCGCCCGTCGGCCCAGACCTGGACCGTGGCGAGGTCGAAGGGGTCGTAGCGGAGGTTCACCTTCCGGCCGGCCAGACGCGGGTCGATCTCGTAGTGGTTGCCCTGGAGGGAGACACGCCCGGTCTGGTCGGCCTGGCGGGGCTCCTGCCAGAGGAACACCTCGGCCAGGCGCAGTGGGTCGGCCAGACGGATGTCGGCCAGGCTGCGGGCGAAGCGGGCGGCGGGTGTCTCTCCGGTCTCGCGATTGACCCAGTGGTGGTAGCCCTGCTCCAGCCAGGCGCCGAAGAGGACGTTGAGTTCCTCGATGGTCTCGGCCGGGCGGGCCGTCAGCTCGGGAACGAACGAAGAGGCGACGACCTGCCAGAACCTCTCGATCCTTCCAGAAGCTCGAGGGAAGCCGGCGTTCGCTCTTCGAGGAGTTGGACAGGCCGGCTCTCAAACCCCTCCCGGGCCGGCGCTACGAGTTCGCCGAGTGGAAGAAGGCCGGGGTGAACATCGACTACCACATAGAGGTGGACCACAACTACTACAGCGTCCCCTACACCCTCGTCCGCAAGGAGGTCGAGGTCCGCCTGACCCTGGGGACCGTGGAAGCGCTCCTCATCGCCGAAGCCCAGGTGATCGGTCCGGAGACCGGCAAGCTGGTCCAGGCCATTCTCCTTGACCGACCCCACCCGGAACAGGGCTACCGAGCCTGCCTCGGCGTCGTCCGTCTCGGCCGGCGGTACCCTCAAGAACGTATTGAGGCCGCGGCCCAGAGGGCCAACCGGTCGGGAGTGCGCTCCTACAAGCGCCTTGAGTCCATCCTTGATCATGGGCTCGACCGGGTCTCCCTCGAGCCGCGGCCCGAGACACCCCCCGCCGCGCACTCCAACGTGCGTGGACCCCACTACTTCGGCAAGGAGGCAACCTCATGTTAGACCAGCAGACCCTCGAAAAGCTACGGCGAATGCGTCTGGGGACCATGGCCAACGCCCTGGAGGCCCAGCAGAGCGACCCCCAGTGTCAGGAACTGTCCTTCGAGGAGCGTTTGGGGCTTCTCGTGGACCGGGAATGGACGGCCAGACGGGATCGGAGACTATCCCGGCTCCTCAAGGAGGCTCGCCTCAGGCTGCCGGCGGCGCCGGAGGACATCGACTACCGGGCGTCGCGGGGGCTGGAGAAGCCGCTCCTGCGCGGCCTCTTCGGGGGGGAGTGGCTTAGAGATGGCCGGAGCGTCCTCCTCACCGGCCCCACCGGGTGGGGAAGACCTTCATCGCCTGCGCCCTGGGCAACGCCGCCTGCCGCCAGGGCTTCCGCGCCCGCTACTACCGTGTCCCCCGGCTCCTGGGTGACCTGGAACTGGCCAGGGCGGACGGCTCCTACGCCAGCTTTCTGGGCCGCCTGGCCAGCCTGGACCTGCTCATCCTCGACGACTGGGGTCTCGCGCCGCTCACGGCGCCGGAGGCCCGGGATCTGCTCGAGGTCGTCGACGACCGTTGCCTGGCTAGATCCACCCTGGTCTCAAGCCAACTCCCCGTCGAGAACTGGCACTCCACCATGGCCGACCCTACCGTGGCCGACGCCATCCTCGACCGGCTGGTCCATAACGCCTACAAACTCGCCCTCGCGGGGGAGTCAATGAGGAAGGTGATCCCAACCCCAGCGGCTAACGAAGAACAAGACCTGACCTGAAGACCGGGCGACGCTTCGCCAAGCAGCGGGCTCAGCGATCGGGAGACTGGACGGTTTGACCCGGAACGGCTGGACGATTTCGGCCGGAATGACTGGACGGCTTCAGCCGGAACGAGTGGACGGATTGGCCGGAATAGGCACATGAAGGAGCCCGATGCTCGCGTAACTCCGCGTCCGATTGAGAAAGCGTTTCGGCAGTCGGTCGCGTCGACTACGTCGATTGTCTGGAGTTTTCCCGGCTAGCGACGCAGAGGGGGCGCCAGGCAACTAGGCGCCCCCGGTGTCTCTGCGGTCTAACGTTCCGTACTCGTAAGGTCTCTCTCACGACATCCCCCTACGCCACCCCCGGCCTGGGCAGGAGCCCGGCCTTCCGTGATCTCCGGGAGTATCACCAGCAATCGCCGTAGCAGAGGTTTCGGCGATGCCCTGCGCATTGTTTGCCGCCTTCCACCAAGGGCCACACCCGCAGTCTGCGGGCGGTGGCCCCTTCCAATCGTGAAACCTATCCTCGCGCAAGAGCAATATACGACTTCAGGACCTCGTATACCGGAAGGAGTTCCTGTCTAACTAGTGGTAGGGAGACAATTCTACGCTTCTCGTCGAGTTTGGCCTCAACCTGTTCAAGGCATGCGTGAAAGTCATCTGTCCTGCGGGCTACGACCGTCATATAGGAGAGGACGCCGCGCGGGTGAATGAAACGATAGCAGTCAGCGTTAGCGCAAATCTCGGCCTCCAAGGACGCGAAGGGGACCGTGCCATGGTGGGCCGCAACGGAGTTAAGGACTATGCGGCGTTCTTCGTCGCTGAGATCGGAGTGACTCAGGAACTCCTTGGCGGTCTCCTCACTCATGGTGACATGATCCGCTAGTCTCTTCTCGGAAAAGGCCTGACCTAGCTTCACGTCCATGAGCGCGATGCCCACCTCGACCAGATCAACCCGCGCTCCTAGGTGGGTGGCAATCCGTCGGCCTTCTTTGACGGAGAGGTCGAAGTGAATTTGGCTTGGAAGGCCATAGCGCTCAATCTCCGACACCGCCAATCCCATCGCCGCCTGCACCAGATCATCAAGACGTCCGGGCATGACACTACCTCCCTAGAATTCGTTCCGGTGGCGCTGAACAGCTATTCGAACCAGTGGGATTTGAGCTCGACTACAAAACTGGATACAACGTCCCTTACCTGTGCAGCGCTAGACCCGACCGTCGGAACTGCTAGGTCAGCTCGCAGGCGGCAGGGAAGCAGCATTCCGTCGCTCCTGAGCACTATTTGGAACCTTCCGACAGCGCATGGATAGTGGCTGCAGTCCCTACAGATCTCAGAGAATGCCCTCGTGCCAGCGCCAGAACCATGGTGCTGCACAACTAACAGCTCCCGCCCGTTCTCCATCTTAAACTTACGCATGGCCAATCCACGGTTGCCAGGAAGCCGTACCCGCTCCAAGGATTCATATCGCCGTTCGAGGGCAGCGACCACCTCCTCAAGACCAACATGTAGCTTAGACCAAGGAAACCTTGTATGCCCACAAAAATCGAATACGTCAAACAGTTTGGTGGCCGCCCCCACCTCTTCGCAAAGATCCAACACGGGCCAGAACGACTCAAGATTGAGGCGCGAGACGACGATGTTGACAGTTACCCGCAGCCCCGATTCCGTGGCGCAACGGATTGCCGAGGCAACTTCGAGCGCTGCATCCGTCCCTGTAATACGCCGGTAGACTCCGCGGTCCAAGGCATCAAGACTCACCTTGCATTCAAAGCGTGGGGCAAAATCGGCCAACCACTTGATGTTTTCGCGGAGGGCAACGCCGTTCGTGTCCAAGACAATTCGTTCAAAACCCAGCTCGATTGAGGCTCCCAGGGCTTGCCGGCAGCGGTCCGGACGTGTTAGTGGTTCCCCACCGGTCAGGCGCACGAAGAACAGACCTGCGGCCCGAGCTGCCACCATTGTTGCCCGGACTATGTCGAAGCTGCAGACGCCTCGACACCTGTCAATGTCTTCACCACCGGGCGGACAGTAAAGGCACCGCAGCTGACAGTCCGGGCTAACAGACATCCCAAGAGATGGCATGAGGGGCTCTGTCGGCTCGGTGCTCAGTTCGGCTCTTTCCTCCTTAGCCATCCTACACGCCCCACACAATCTGTGCAGGCGTCCTATCTGCGGCGCTCCGGTAGTCATCAAGAGACTCCAGGTGAAACCACGGCCCTCGATAGACGAAGGCCCTTACGGACCCCCCGACGGCGAGGCGTCGCTCCACTGCTATCTCCGTCATGTGATTGGCCAGAGCAGAACAGGCAAGAATGCTGCCTGGCTGGTACACTGCCGCTCCAAGGAAGAGGCTTGACTCTGTCTCGATCGGCGCACTGTCAGATGGGAAGTAGACCTGAGTCACTTCCCCTTCCGAGCTGGCAACCATACGGGCGTGCTGAACCGTTGCTCCGCCCGGCACAAGCGCTACCGTGTCGTGTCCCGAAGCAGCGAATAGCGCGCATAGGTGCTCAAGAAGCCGAGGCGGGAACAGGATGTTACCGTGTAGGTATAGGAATGGACCTGGCAGGCGTTTCGCACAGGCGACCGTAGCTGCCAGCGTGCATGGGAATGGACCGCGAACATACTCGACATCTAGGCCAAACGCCCCTCCATCCCCAGCTACTCTCCTGACGTCCTCTTCGCGATGGTCCACAACCAGAAGCACGTTCCGGCATCCAACCGACGCCAGGCACCGGAGTGTGTAGTCCAGCATCGGCACACCACCAAACTCGACCGTGCATTTCTGCCTTGAGGTAGTCACCGGTTCCAGTCGACGCCCCCGTCCGCCTGCTAGAAGCACTGCGTTCGTGACGGGTGTGGCTACTTGGCCGAGTAGTGCTGGCGGCCACTCCATCCACAGTTCGCTGTCGAGCACTTGAGTGAGCTCGCTGAGCGAGCGGATTTCGGCATCGGGGCAGCAACCGACTGAGCCTGTGCTGGCAGCGGGCGAATTTGGCCTTGATATTCGTGCGGTGGGGATACCCTGCTCTCTCGCGCCCATCACATCCGTGTCGTGCCTGTCTCCGATCATCAGGCACTGAGAAGGGTGTGACCCCAGCCGTGAGACTGCATAACGGAACAGAAAACTGTGCGGCTTCTCTTGCGGTGTCTCACCCGACAGGACAAGGACTGAGAAGAACCGCCTGAGGTCGAATTGCGAAAGAAAAGCATCCAGTCTATCCGCGTTTCCATTCGCAATGAAAGCCATCTGTCGAACCCGGGATTGAGCCGAGAGGAACGGCAATACGTCTTCGTAGATGCTGCATCGCTCGGAGTACTCATGCAGGTAGGCTGAGAACACGGCACGAATCTGGGCAGCGCTGACGTCAGCCGCCGGGTTCAACCGGCGCAGGATGCTCCGCCAAAAGATAGGGTGGTTCTCCCAGGGATACGAGCCGAACTCAAGAGCGAATGCTCGGTATTCGTCAAGCAAGAAGTCCGGGGAACACGGCGCACCGTATTCCGAAAGGGCTCTTGACATGTTCCCCATGATCTCCGGTCGGCGAGAGCTGACCGAGTGAGACTCTTCCAGAGTATTGTTGCCGTCAAGCAACAGGCTCCTGAACACGCGAGCATCCCCCTTCCGCTCGGCCGACATGCCTGATCGAAGGGCGAAACTCCAAGCTATTGATGTCCCTGCTGATGCGCCAGGTCTGCTCGAAGTGCCTTATCATACCAGTGTAGATGTGGCTCCTACTGGAAATGCGCAGGATGGGGAGCTGTGAGCCTGAGACCTTGGGCTCAAAGAAAGAGACGTAGGCTGTCTCGTCTGTGATGTACATTCGATAAAGGGCGGGGAGTCGATGCAGCCTGGCACTGACTTGGGAGTTGTTCTGTTCCACCGCCTTGCGAAGCCGAGTGACTGCCGTCCAAACGTCGTTCCTGTAGTCTCCAGGATTGATGCCCACAGATTCCTGGCCTCGTCGCTCTATCTCAGGGTTGTCACCTTCGTTGTCGCCCGGATCGGCCAAGATGACTCTTATGTCCTTATCCTGGCTCCTGAGGACGAAGTAGAACGGGCCGTCCACCTGCACAACCGCGTACCCCCTGAAGCACAAGATGCGCACCGTGCGGCTGGCTTTGAGGTCATGAACGATGTCATTGACTGCATCTGCTTGACACGAGTAGCAGTACTTGACGCCGTGGCGGAAGAGCGATGAGCCCGAGAGTTTCTGAAGGATGCGCGGCCACTTCCATCGCGCGACCAGAGCCATGAGAACGGGGGAGGCCAGAGAGGAGAGCACCTCAGTCATGAAACTCATCAACATGTCACCCCTGGGTCACCCTAACCTAGAGACAGAAGCCTCCAAGAGGGCTATTCAGCTAGCCGGAAGGTTAGTGGATTGACATTTCGATCGCTATGAGTCAGTCGCAACCAGTAGTTAACGAATGGTGAAGAAATGTATCATTTTGGGTCACGTGGGAGCTGCTGTGCATTGCCATGCGTTGGTTCGCCATGCGCACATCCTATCCTCCCCTCCCCCAGCTCCGATGGGCCTCGGTTGGCTCCTTCTGCTGGGGACGCGAGCTACTCGGTTCTCGCCCCATTCAAGAGCAGCAGTAGAAGATTCGGGGAAGTGATGTTTTGGAACAGCGTTTGTCAGGAGACTTACAGTAGACGCTCTCGCCGACGGGGCTGGCCGTCGGCTAGGCATCCTGGATGGAGTCCTGCCCGTCAACATGTGCAAGAGGGTCGCGGCAGGCGCGCCCCCTCCTTCGCTTGCGGCCTCTTTTCACTTCAGGGCCTTGTCACTCTTGGCCGGGGTCACGCCCGCCAGGATGAAGACCTATCGTGGCCGTGGACCTGTTGCCGGAGGCTCCAGCGTGCCGCCCGACGGGCAAGGCCGTCACCACCTACCAGCCGGACGACACAGCCGAAGGAACCGGAGAGCAGCCAGAAGACGGCGGCGCAGACAGCCAACGCGGTTGAAGTGACGGCAAGGATGAGGGCTAAGACCGGCGTGTCCAGCGTGAAACCAGTTCGTGATAGGCTCCAAGCCCCCCAGAGGCCCAGCAGGACCACGACCCGGAGGCGCGCCACCAGCCTGGTGCCATCTGGCCGGAAGCCGAACGAAACGGGGGGGTTCGTAAACAGCGATTGCCTTGTGGGGCCCCTCTCTTGGTTGTCCCTGGAAGGACTTCGTCGTCTCAAATAGAACCAGACCCCCATATCGTAGACAGCAGGCGTCGGGGGGCCAGCCATGAGCATGCCAGACTTGCTGCGCGCCGTACCAGGTGCAGTTGCACTCTACGTTCTTACAATCGCAGCGGCCGTAGTTGTGTGCTTGATTACGGGCCACGAGTTCTCCATGTGGCCTCTGCGGGTTCCGTCCAGGAGGGACAGCCAACTCGGCAGCAAGGTTGATGAGCTTGCCAGAATGGTGGAGCAACGCAATAGCTGCATTAGCTTCCTGGCGTCCAGCATGATGGACTTGGGCAGAGCCCTGGGGTCATCGCCGCCCGACAGGGAGGCAATCGTTCGCCTGTTTCGCACTCCCTTCAGCCGGCTGGCCGGCATCCTCGCCAAGGACGGCAAACGGTATCGTCGTAAGGTGATACTCTTCGGAAAGTCCGCGGAGCCCGGCAAGCTCGCAATCCATTGGGCGTGGGGTTTCGATTCTTCTGATGCCGTGCAAAGGAGGCTTCGTCTCCCCATAAGCAAGAGCATAGCTGGATACGCCTACAGACACGAGTCGGACCAGCCTATCTACGTCCCGAACATAGATACGCCTCCTCGCGGGGTGAGTTACTACAGGTTCGCGGACCGCGTGGCAAAGTACAAGAGTACATTCTGCATAGGTATGGATTGTGGCGAGGACCGAGTCGTCCTGAGTGTCGACGCTGTGGAGGAGGATGGGTTGACTTTGGACGACCAGGACGTAATCAAACTTTTCGCATACTTCATTCAACTCGTAAGACGTGCGGCGAAGACGATGGAAACCTCGCCGGACTGACAGTCTTGTGAGCATACTAACCGAATTGGTGGTGACACCTGTGGTTGAGCAATCCGTTCTTGTCCCGGCCTTCCGTCTGAGCGAAGAGGAGGTTGAAAAGGCGAGCAAGGAGGCCGAAGCCTTCGTGACCACGAAGCTGATGGGCCATCGCCTAGCTGTGCTGCTGAAGGAGCTTTCTGACATGGGCGTGCGTCTAGCGTCTACTAAGTCTGCCGAGACACGCGGGCCCTATTAGTGATCTTGCGCACAGACGAGCTCCGATTGGCCAAGAAGGTGGCTCCCCTTCCCCGAGACTCACGTCTCGGGATGCTCCAGTGAAGGAAAGGGGCCTCTTCGGGTCGGCTGTCCGGGCGCGCTCCCGGGGTGGACGGGTTCCACCGGAAGCGGTGGTCGATTTGGCTCGGAATGAGCCATGGCGGCCGAGCCGCCGCCACCGAGGATGAAAACGCCTGCGCATCGAACCCTGCCTCTCATGCCAGCCTCGAAGATCGTCCACTGATGGTGCCTAGAGCCCGAGTCGTAAGACGCAAAAACGGGGCAGGGCCGGTTAGACGGCCCTGCCCCGTTTGCTCTGACCTAGCGCCCGCAGGTGACACCGGTTTTTGCCTCCCGAAGGGAGAGCACGCGAGGGAGACTCTGACCAAGACCGGGGTGCCAGGCTGACTCTAGGGAGAAGGTGTCTTCGGTGGATGTCCAGCACGAGCGCTGCTGTGGGCTCGACGTCCACAAGAAAACCGTGAGTGCCTCTCCAATGGTGCCTTACTATGTCGTACCCGAGCGAATGCAGGGTTGAGACCTGGGGAAACTGATGGTGATCGATACCAAACCCATGGCGCGGGTCTAGAAGTTCGGTTCGCATGTTCTGACTCGCATCCCGGCCGAAGCTGAGCAGAGTTATCGTATCGTGGCCGGCCCACCCTGGAGCAACCGCTTGACCCGGTCGCCTAACAGGAAGGTTTTCCCGGCACCTGGGCCGGCAAGAGCTAGGGTCGGCAGGCTCATTTCCGTCACAATCTACTCGTAGTCGGCTCCAGACATCGACGCCCCTCCCGGTAGGGTAGACACGCGCCAGATAGACCAGGCGCAGCGTGGCCGTTCCTCTTTGCCTGGTCTCTTACCCCGGTGAAGACGGTCCCGTGCCGTCCATCGAGGGATAGAAGGCTGAGAGCATCAGCGAAAGAGGGCTCCCAGGGCCCTATCCCAGCCCTTCCGATGGATGAGTCTGGCCTTCTGTAGGTGTCCGGCAAGAATCTCCGCCTTGGTGAGCTGAGAGAGTGTCTCCCAGTCGTCCTCGAACACGTACGTGGCGTTATCGAGGTGCGTACACTCAAGGACGTACAGTCTTCTCTCGGGGAACGCGAAGACCACATAGCCTGCAAAGCCGCCCTGGCCGACTGCGACAAACTCCGGTCCCTGAGCGGTCACCGTTTCGAAGCGCCACCAGATCACGGGGCGATTGCCGGCAGGCTGTCGTGAAACGACTGGGTTGAGTTCCCCTCGCAGCTGCGCCCAGGGCATCCTACCTTGAGGCAGGATGGTCCAGTTGAGCCGACGGATTGGCGGCTGGTAGACTGAGTCGAGGTTCGCGTCCAACACCATGCACTCCCGGAACAACTCCAAGAAGAGGTTCACTACATGGACGATCCGCTCATGGTCTTGTGGGATGAAGTTCAAGATCGGGGTGACAATCAGTCGGTTTCCGCTGGCGCCTCTGGTCATCGTCATTTCAACTGAAGGAGGCGGAACGAACGTTCTCGGGTATCGCTGATAGGGTACGTCGACGATCTCCGACTGCTCCACCTCGTAAGGTCCGTGCCATTCGGTCCAGTGCCAATCGACCTGCCTATGTGCCGTTTCCTTAGGGCAGTCTCGGTGGATCAAGTACTTGCCATCACAATTGTACCTGGAGATGGGCCCAAGCGCTGCGGGGAGGATCGTATCACCGTCTTGGGCATCGTCAGGGAAGCCCACTTCCGTGAGTCGACCGGCGAAGCGACGGAGGTCGGTCAATCCAACCGCGATCTCCTGACCAGGGACGATAGACGCAAACTGACGGCCGATGCTTCTTATTCGGGCTCCAGTGATGAGCATTCATGCCCCTCAAGACCAGTGGTCAAGACGCCACATTTGTGGAATATCCTGCCGCTCCGGTTCGACATTCGGGAAGGCTCTCCTGCCGTTGGCATTGGACGAGGAACACTGAAACCGCACGGTCTAGAGCGGGGCCAGTCGCAGGTGACTCCTGGGAGCTCGGGGACGAACCTGAGACCTGAGTTCCGGCCGGGGAGTTGCGCCCGACGGGAGAACTACTCTGACTCCCGTTCCCAACTCGGCCCGCAGGTCGGCCACTGGGGCGTGGACAGCCAACCGGCCGCGCTTCAGGATGACGACCTCATCCACCACCTGCTGCAGTTCACCGAGGATGTGTGAGGAAAGGACCACGCTGCCGCCACTCTGGGCCTGTTCGGCGACCAGAGCAAGGAGAAGTCGCCTAGCTCCCGTATCCAGACCTGCGGTGGGCTCGTCGAGCAGGAGCACGCGGACTGGTGCTCGGCGGAACGGACAAAGGATAGCTGCTGGCCAAGACCGCCCGAGAGGTGTGTCGCTCGGTGTCTGAGCGGCAGCCCCAGGCGCCTAACCAGATGGTGACGAAGCGCAGCATCATAGCTCGAGAGTAGAAGCCCGCAGCAAAATCCAGCAGAAACCTGGTCCATGACGTTCGACTCAACGACCAGCAGCCCGTCCCGCAGGACGAGAATCGAGGTGGGCAACATGAGGGCCAGTTCGAGACAGGGGGTCCACTCGGCCATATCGCGGACCGGATCTACTGGATCGACTCACCGCCCGCACGGCGAGCAGCCCCTCTGCACATACATGAACCGCTTTGACCAGTGACGGATGGGTTGGTCACTCTCCGGATTGAGGGATGGGTTGGTCATTCTCCGGATGTGCTCCGACATGCGCGTAGCGTGGCGCTACGGGTTCATCTTGGTTGACAGACCCATCCACGCTGTGGTAGGTTGTGGGTGGCGAGGTGTTCTGCGTTGGGTGACGATGGGTGGCACTGGTTCGGACTTGGTCATGGCATGCCCTCAGTGTCAGTGGCTGAGTATGGGCTCACGTTCAACCCTGCGGCAGCTGAGCTACTGGGTGTTCCTAAGTACATCGCCATTGGCATGAATGTGGATGGCCGCCTGGTGGCCTTGAAGCCGGTGACAGATCTTGACGAGGTCAAGAACCCCCTGCCTTTTCCAGGCCGAACACGCGGAGGAGCTGTCCGGGTGAACTCGCGGGATCTCGTGAGAGCGCTACGGCGCTCCTTCAATCTCGCCGACCCGTCCGGTCGCTACCTTTGCCGGTGGGATGAGACCAAGGGGCAGCTTCTGGTGGACCTCAACGTCAGGTTGGATTCCAGTCAAGATGAGGATGTGGTGGATGAGCTAGAGAGGATTACTCGCACGGATACCTAGAGTGCGAGCAGGGCGGTGGTTGCTGAGGCCTACCCGCCCTGCTCCTTCGGAAGGACTAGCCGAGGCTTGGAACCCCAGAGTCCTTGTTGGTAGATACGACCCCGAGGCTCGGCTTCCTTCCGTAGTGGTCAAACTGAAGGGAGAAGCCGAATGCTAATTAGAAAGCACATATCTGCCTTGGTTAGAGTGCTCGCGGGACTGCCGGCACAACAGCCGCGGGCGCAAAGCCGACATCTGGCAATCGCAACTCAAGAAGCGCTGGGTGTGGTCAGCGACGCTGTTACCTCCGGGTCCTGGACGGGTCTCGACTTTTTCATCTCGACCACCAAGCATGAGCTCTCGCGGACGTTTGTGGCCAACCTTCGCTCCTTCCTGGTTGAGCGGGATGACTACGACGTCAGGGTTATCGGTTCTGATTGCGTGGTTGTCGGTGCATCGGGGCCTGTCCATGTCTACTGGACTTCGCTCGTATACCCATCCGGTGCGAGAGTTGTCTTGCCAACACTCGTCAAGCGAGGAGACGTGACGCTAGAGGCGCGGGCGATTCTCGGCCTGCAAGCCTGCTGCGGACCACTGACCGGCTTGCCTGATAGGGTGAACGTCTGGAGTTCGCTGAACCTGTTTTCGGGCGAAAGCTACCTGGCAGACGGGGACAGCCTAACGCCTTTCTCCCCCGAGGAGCTCCGATTCGCGTGCGCCAAGCTGAGTATGCCTCCTCCTTCTGAAGGATCGCTCAGCCGTGGAGACTTTGTGGGCCCTGTCTAGACGATGCCTGAGCATTACTCCCTGGAGCCCGGACCCTAAGGCACTCCGGCCTCCGGGCGGAATGGCCCGGTCGACGTCTCAAGCGAATGCCCATCCCCGGACTAACGGGGGCCCCCGCCGGGGCCCCCGTTCTTTGTTCTCAGTATTCGAGTGCCCGCCACGGCGGCTCCGGCGTCAAGCCACCCTCGGCCTCGGCAGTAGCCCCGCCTTCTCGACAATCTCCGGCACGATGCTCTCCCACGCAATCGCCATCACGTGGACCCCGGCCACGCCCTTGATCTCCCGGACGGCCTGGATCATCTCCACGGTGATCTTCACGCCCTCGGCCTTCTTGTCCTCGGCCCCGGCCATGCGCTTGATCAGTTCGTCCGGGACCTTCATGCCCGGCACGGTCTGCATGTACTTCAGGGCCTTGTCACTCTTGGCCGGGGTCAGGCCGGCCAGGATGTAGACCTTCTCGTCCAGGCCCGCGTCGCGGACCATCTTCATGAACTCCTCGAAGCGCTTGAGGTCGAAAATGCACTGAGTCTGGATGAACTCGGCCCCGGCGGTGACCTTCTTCGCTAGGCGGCGCACCCGGAACTCGAAGGGGTCGCCGAACGGGTTCTCGGCCGCGCCCACGAACATCCGGGGCTCGTCGGTCTTGATCTCGTCGCCGCACTGGAACTTTCTCTCGTCCCGCATGGCCCGGACCATCTGGATCATCTGGATGGAGTCGATGTCGTGGACGTTCCGCGCCCCGGGGTGGTTTCCGAAGGTCTGGTGGTCGCCGCCCAGGCAGACAAGGTTATGGATGCCCAGGCTGGCCGCCCCCAGGATGTCGGCCTGGATGGCGATGCGGTTTCTGTCGCGGGCCGTCATCTGCATGATCGGCTCGCCGCCGGCCGCCTTGACGTGCACAGCCGCCGCCAGGGAGCAGAGGCGAACGATGGCCGTCTGGTTGTCGGTCAGGTTCTGGCCGTCGGAGACGTCCTTGAGGACGCCCGCGTGCTCGCGGATCTTCTCCGACTTGGCGCTCTGGGGTGGTCCGATTTCGCAGGTTACCGCGAAGTGCCCGTCGCGGAGGACGCGCTCGAGCCGGCTCCCGGTCTTGTACTTGCTCTCGGGGGTCCCGGCGCCTTCGGCTGCTGACCTCGCTCCGGCCACGCCCGCCGCCGCTCCCGCTACCTTCGGTTCCGCCGCTATGGCCGCGCTCATTCGATCATCGCCTCCTCCTTGACGAACTTCCGCGGCCCGCCGTCACGCGAAGTCTGCCAGTTCTTCGCCGGCTGGATCACGTCGAGGAGGTCGAGCTTGCCCAGGCCCTTCAGGCGGTCGTAGATGAGCTGCCAGGCGCAACTGATCTCCTTATTGACCTCGCAGTGCCCCTCCTGGGAGCCGCCGCAGGGACCGTTCAGGATGCTCTTGGAGCAGCGGATGATGGGGCAGATGCCGCCGGTGAGGTGGAGAACGCAGTCGCCGCAGAAGCCGCAGCGCTCCTCCCAGATGCCGGCTTTCACCGTGCCCCCGGCGAACTTGGTGTTGAGGCCCGGCACGACCCACTTGTCGAGGTAGGCCTCGGCGATGAACTGAACCCCCACTCCGCAGCCGAGCGAGAGGACGCAGTCGGCGTTCTTCAGCTTCTTGGCCAGTTCGACCACGTACTCGGGCTCGCACTGCCGGACGATGGTCTGGGTGCCGATGGTCCCGTCCTTGCCCTCGATCTTCCAGAGGATGCGGAGGGCCGAGGCCAGGATTTCAACCTCTTTCTCGCCGCCGGCCTGGCAGACCGTGACGCACTCGCCGCAGCCGACGACCAGGACATGCTTGGCCGCCTTGATCAGCCCGGCGACTTCGGCGATTGGTTTGGGCTCGGCTACGATCATCGTGTTTTCACCTCTCCCTGCTCCTTTGCTCCCGCCGCCGCTTTCCGCGCGGCCAGCGCTTCCGGCCGGATGGGGCTCGGACCAAGCTCCTCGATCCGCCTGGTCATGTCCGTGGCGATCTCGGCAAACCGCGTGCCCATGGCCGCCGAGAGGTTGAACATCTCCAGGCGCTGCCCGCCCAGGCCGATCTGGTCGAGTATCTTCTTCACGGCCTGCACGCGCTTCTTGGCCCGGAAGTTGCCCTTCAGGAAGTGGCAGTCGCCCTCCATGCAGCCTGCCACGTAGACCCCGTCGGCCCCTTCCTCGAAAGCTCTGAGGAGGATAACGGGGTCGACCTTGCCGGAGCAGGGCACTTCGATGACGCGAATTGTCGGCGGGTACTGGAGTCGCAAGGACCCCGCCAGGTCGGCGGCCGAGTAGGCGCAGTAGTAGCAGCAAAAGGCCACGATCTTGGGCATGAACTCGGGCGCCCCGGCCACGTTTGCCAGGCCGGTCGCCCCAGCCGCGTTCGCCGCGCCGCCGCCGACCGCGACTTCCGCCGCCTTGGCAGTCTCCGGTTTCTGTGTTGTCACCGTGCTCACCTCCGTGCCCTCTCCTAGTCGGTGGCCGCGGTTTCGGACACCGCCGCGAACAGCCCGTGGACCTTCTCCGCGAGCTGTCCGTCCTTGTAGTGCGAGAGCTGGATGGCCTGGCCCGGACACTCGCCGGCGCAGGAGCCGCAGCCCATGCACTGGACCGGGTTGATCTCGGCCACTCCCCGCTCGTTGATCTTGGGAACGCTGAACGGGCAAACCCGGACGCAGGTCAGGCAGGCCGCGCACTTCTTCTCGTCGACCCTGGCCACGATCCCGCCGGCCAGTAGGTTCGGCTTGGACAGGATGGTCGCCGCCCGCGAGGCCGCCCCCCGGGCCTGGTAGATGGCCTCGGCGATGAACTTGGGTGAGTGGGCCGCGCCGCAGAGATAGATGCCGTTACTCGGGAAGTCCATCGGGAAGAGCTTGGCGTGGGTCTCCAGGAAGAAGCCGTCTTCGTTCAAGGGTACCTTGAGCAGGGTTCCGAGGCTCCTGGCCCCTTCGGCCGGCAGGGCCGCGGCGGCCAAGATGATGTTGTCCGGGTGCAGGACGAGGTCGAAGCCGGTCGCGCCGTCACGGACGCGAACGGTCAGGCGGCCGGGGGCCCCTTCCACCGTGGCCCCCTCCACCGTCACCTCGGGCTTGTTCGACACCGGGTCATAATTCACAAAAATCACGCCGGCCTCGCGGGCCTCCCGGTAATACTTCTCCAGGACGCCGTAGGAGCGAATGTCGCGGTAGAGGACAAAGACCTCCGCCTCGGGCTTGGCCGCCTTGAGGCGCAGGGCGTTCTTCAGGGTCTCGGTGCAGCAGGTTCGCGAGCAGTAGCGGCGGCCTTCCTGGCGGGAGCCGACACACTGGATGAAGACCACGGAGTCGGGCAGTCCGGCGGCGCCCGCCTCCAGCCGCTCCTCAAACTCGAGGCCGGTCAGAATCCGCGGGTCCCGGCCGTAGAGGTACTCGCCCGGAACGCTCTCCTTGGCCCCGGTGGCGACGATGGTCACGCCGTGCTCCAGGAGCCGGGTCGGGCGCGAGTCGGCTGAGGCACCCGACGCCTTCGCCGGCCCCGGCAAACTCACCGTGGTCTTGAAGTGCCCGGCGTGCCCGCCGTAGTCCTCGACGGCCGCGCCGAGAAGAACCTCGATCTGGGGGCTGGACATCACCCGGGAAATGAGGTCGTCCCGGAAGGCCCCCACGTCGGCGCCTGTCGCCGTCCGTCGGAGGTTCCAGAGGTTCCCGCCCAGCCGGCTCTCGCGCTCAACGAGGAAGACGGGGAAACCCATCCCGGCCATCTCCAGGGCCGCCGTGAGACCGGCTGGGCCGCCGCCCACGACCAGGGCCTTCTGAACCACGGGCATCGGGCTGAGCTCGAGGGCTTCGTGGGTCTTCACCTTGGCCACGGCCATCTTGACCAGGTCATTGGCCTTGTTCGTAGCCGCCACCGGGTCGCTCCGATGAACCCAGGAGCACTGGTCCCGGATGTTGGCCATCTCGAAGTAGAACTGGTTCAGGCCGCACTCCCGCATCGTCTCGCGGAAGAGGGGCTGGTGGGTCCGGATGGTGCAGGAGGAAACCACGAAGCGGTTGAGGCCCTTCTCCGTGATCACTTCCTTGATGTGCTTCAGGGCGTCCTGGGAGCAGGTGTAGAGAAGCTCCTCGGCGTGGCCCACTCCGGGCAGCTTGGCCGCGTAGTCGACAACTTCGGCCACGTTCACGACCGAGGCGATGTTGATGCCGCAACGGCAGATGAAGACCCCGACGTTGGGCGTCTCCTTCGACACGTCCCGCTCCGGCGGATACTCCCTGGGTTTCACGTCCCGACCGCGCCCCGCCGCCAGCAGTCGCTCGGCCGAGGCCGCCGCGGCGCTACCGTTCATGACCGACTCGGGAATGTCCATAGGCCACTGGAAGGCCCCGGCCACGAAGACGCCCTGGCGGCTGGTCTGGTTGGGCTCGAACTCGTCCGTGACCGCGAACCCGTACGAATCCAGGTCGATGCCCGCTGCCCGCGAGAGATCCAGGGCCGTCTTGGGCGGCCGCACGCCGACGGCCAGGACGACGAGGTCGAACTCCTCGGTCCGGACTAGGCCCCGTGCGCCGCCGGCTCCGTTGCCACCGTCCGCCCCGCCGGCCCCGTTGCCGCCCTCCGCGTCCACGTAGCTGAGGGTCAGGTTGCCGGTCCTCGGATCCTCGCGGACCCCGGAGACGAAGCTCCGGACGTAGCGCACGCCGTAGGTGTCCTTGGCCGAGTCCACGTAGCGATCAAAGTTCTTGCCGTAAGCCCGCATATCAAGGTAGAAAATGGTGGCTTCGATGCTTGCGTCGTGCTCGCGGGCGATGATGGCTTCTTTCGTCGAATACATGCAGCAGATGGAGGAGCAGAACTCGGCCTCGCAACTCACGTCGCGCGATCCGACGCACTGGATCCAGGCCACCCGCCGCGGGGTCTTGCCGTCCGACGGCCGCTCGACGTGGCCCTTGCTCGGGCCGGTCGAGGACAGGAGGCGCTCAAACTCCATGCTCGTCACCACGTTGGGGTAGACCCCGTAGCCGTACTCGCCGGCCGCCGCGGCGTCGAAAAGCTCGTAGCCGGGGGCCAGGATCACGGCCCCGACGGGGATGTCGACCTCGCACGGCTGCTCGTCGTGGTGAACGGCCTGCTTCTGGCACTTCTCGACACACTGTAAGCACTCGCAGCAGTCGCCGCAGTTGAGGCAGCGCTTGGCCTCGGCGATGGCCTGCTCGCGGGTGAATCCAGCCAGGACCTCGCCGAAGTGACCCCGGCGGGCGATCGGGTCGGCCGCCCCTTCTTCCTCGCGCCGGGCGACCAGGTGGGGCCGCTTCGGGGTGGGGGTAGCTTCCGGCCGGTCGAGGGTCCGCCCCTGGCCGAGATCTACCTTGTCGAAGTATCGGCTAATGGACTCGGCGGCCTCGTGCCCGGCGGCGATGGCCCCGACGACCGAGGCTGGCCCGGTAGTGATGTCGCCGCAGGCGAAGACGTCGGGGGCAGCGGTGGCCATGGTCAGCTTGTCGGCCACGACGTAGCCGCCCCGAGTCAGTTCGACGCCCCGCAGATCCTTAGCGAAACCCTGGTCGACAGCTTGTCCCACCGAGAAGAGGACCACGTCGGCCTCAAAGAGCTTCTCGGTGCCCTCGGCCAGGATCGGGCTGAAGCGACGCTGTTCGTCGAAAACGCGGCTGCAGACGAGCATCTCGACCCCGGAGGCCACGGGCTTGCCTCCCCCGCCAACGGCCGCATCCCGCTCCGCGGTGGTTAGTGTCGCCTCCCGCCGGCCAGTGATCGCCGCCGCCGCGCCACGCCCGGCACCGGCCGTCTCCTCCCTCGTGACGACCCGCTTGGGGCCCCACGACGGATGGAGAATCACGCCCTCTTCGAGGGCCTCCTCTATCTCCCACTCGTGAGCCGGCATCTCGGCCCGGCTCTCCAGGCAAGCCACGTGGACCTCGCCGGCCCCCAGGCGCGCCGCGGTGCGAGCGGTGTCGATGGCCACGTTGCCGCCGCCGATGACCAAAACTCTCTTTCCGTCAAGAACGGGAAGCTCGGCCCTGCCCGCCGCCTCCTCCGAGGCGCCGAGCTTGGCCGCGGCCCGCAGGAACTCCAGGCCCAGGTAGACGCCCTCGGCGTCCATCCCCGGAAGGTCCAGGGCCCGTCCCTTCTGGATGCCGGTGGCCAGGACGATGGCCCCGAAACCGCGCCGCCTGAGCCCGTCTATGGTGATGTCCTCGCCGATGCGGGTCTGGCCGACAAAGCGCACCCCGCGGGCGAGGATCCAATTGGTTTCCTCATCAACCGTCTCGACCGGTAGCCGGTAGCGCGGTATGCCGTAGCGGAGCATTCCCCCGGGCTTCTCCTGGGCGTCGTAGACCGTGACGGCGAAGCCCCGCTCCACGAGGTCGAGGGCGGCGGTGAGCCCGCCCGGACCGGCCCCGACCACGGCCACCTTCTCCTGGCGGGTGACCTCAGCCCGACCGGGGTGGGCCGGCTTTCCTCCGGCCTTGGCCGCTTCGGCCGCGTCCTGCCGCCCGAAGTCGAAAGCCGCCCGCTTCAGGGTGTGGATAGCGACAGGTTCGTCGATGTCGCCCCTGTTACACTCGGTCTCACAGGGGTGATGGCAGATGCGCCCGCAGATACCGGGGAAGGGCACCCGTCGCCTGGCCACCTCGAGGGCCTCGGCGAACTTGCCCTGGGAGATGAGAGCCGTGTAGCCCTGGGCGTTGCACTGGGCCGGGCAGGTGTTCCGGCAAGGAGGGGTCCCGGCCTTGGAGATGAGATAGGCGTTGGGGACGGCCTGGGGGAAATACTTGTGGGCCGCCTTGCGGCTCTTCATCCCCACGTTGAACTGGTCGGGCAACTCCACCGGGCAGGCCTGTTCGCAGTCGCCGCAGGCGGTGCAGTCCTTCACGCTAATGTAGCGCGGCTCTTCGCGGACGGTGGCCCGGAAGGCCCCCGGCTCACCCTCCAGCCTGGCCAGGGTCGAGAGGCTGTGCATGGTTATGTTGGGGTGCCTGCCGCTGTCGGTCATCTTCGGGCCGAGCAGGCACATGGCGCAGTCGTTGGTCGGAAAGGTCTTGTCGAGCTGGCTCATCCGGCCACCGACGGACGGATCCTTCATCACCAGGTGGACGGCGAAACCGCCGTCGGCCAGGTCGAGGGCGGCCTGCATGCCGGCGATCCCGGCCCCGACGACCATTACCGTACCGGAGTTGGGAAGGTTGGTGTCTTTAGGCACTCCGCTTCGCCTCCAACAGCTCGAGAGCCGGTCGCACGTCGGTCAGGTGGCGCTTCCACCAGGCCTGGGGCTTGCCGACCCCCAGGGCCACCGCCGCCAACTCAGTGAAGAAGAAGACGGGCAGGAGGGCTTCGCCGGGCGTCGCCGGCTTCTGCCTGGTGTCGAGGTTCATCATGCACAGGGGGCAAGCCGTGGCGATGGCCTCGGCCCCGGCCTCCTTGGCCGCCTGGGTCACGCGATTGGTGAGTTCGGTCACAAGTTCGCCCTCGGCCACGGCCATGCTCTGCCCGCAGCAGTCTGTCTTGCGAGACCAGCGGACCGGCTCGGCCCCGAGGGCGGCCATGACGTTGTCCATGGCCACCGGGTGCTCCGGATTGGGCTCAAAAGATACGATCTTCGACGGCCGGGCCAGAAGACAGCCGTAGTAGGAGGCCACCTTGAGCCCGCCCAGGGGCCGCGTGACCAGGGCCCTGATCTTGTCCAGGGTCTCCGGGCGGCTCAGAAGCTCCAGGGGATGCCTCACCGTGACCGTCCCGCCAAAGGGGCGCCCGGTGATTTCGGCGATCTCCCGGTTGATTTCACGGCCTTCGGCCCCACCGTCGCGAACGAGCCGCTCGGCCAGGCGAAAAGCATTGTAGCAGGCGGCGCAGGGAACCAAGATCTCGATTGGGGCCGCGCCGGCGGAATCGCCCGTCCGCGCCCACTTCTCCACCTGCTTCTCCGCGTTCACGAGATTGCGGAGGGGCAAGGCGGCGGTCAGGAACTCGCTCGTGGCGTGGGCCGGAGTGGCCCCGCAACAGTTCCAGTCGTCGAGTTCCTCGTAATCGAGGCCCAGGGCCTTGAGAAGGGCCTGAGCCGAGTCGTTGAACTCCTCGGCCGTGCTGTGAAGGGAGCAGCCCGGGAAGTAGAGGTAGGTCACGGCCGGTCACCTCCTCCGGCGATCTTCCCGGCGCGGGCGGCTTTCCCGACGCCGCTTCCGGGCAATCCGGCCGCCTTCTCCTTGGCCCGCCGGAAGATGGCCCGGATCTCGCCCTTGGCCCTCACGCCCTCGGGCATGATCTTCAACTTGCCGTGACTGAACATCCTGAGACCCAGCCCGGCGTTAGCCACTATGGCCGACGGGTGGCCGGCCAGGTAAAGCGCAAGTGAACTCAGCTCGTGGGCTCGTCCGAGCACGGCCACGGTCGCCAGGAATGCCTTCTGGAAGGCCTTCACCTGTTTGCGACCGATGGGAGTGCCCGAGGCCACGGCCAAAACCTTGAGCGTGTCCATCACGCCGGCCGGGTCGACGTCGTTCGGACACCGTTCCCGGCAGGTCTTGCAACTGGCGCACAGCCAGATCGCCCGCGACCGCAAGGCCGCCTCCCTGGCCCCAAGTTGGACCAGGCGCATGACCTCGTGGCACTGGAAGTCAAGGGCGTAGCTGACCGGGCAACCGCTGGTGCACTTCCGGCACTGATAGCACCGGCTGACCATGCGCCCCGCGTGCTTCTCCACGTCCCGGACAAACCCGGGCGTGACGCTCGCCGGGCGCCCGCCGGAGTCGGCCAGGTAGAGCTCAACATCCGAAGCCATTGACCTCATCCTCTCGGGGGAAGGAGGCCACACCACGGTCCGCCCGGAGCGTGGCCCCCTGGTCGCGGTCGTCGCCGCCTTAGACCCCGCGCCCCTTGTAGACCTTCACGTAGCTCTCGCAGTAGATGTCCTTGTTCAGAATGATGCGAGCCGTGGCCACGGTGGCCAGAAGTTCGTCGTCGCAAACGTTGAGGATGGCCGCCTCCAGCCCGCAGGCCATGCCCATGGCCAGGAAGGTCCGGTCGACGAGCGGCCGGTTGACGCACTTCTGGGATATGTTGGACAGGCCGACCACCGTTTTGGGGGCCGGGTTGGAGAGAAGCTTGACCTGCCGGATGGTCTCCAGGACCTCCGGACCGTGGTCCTGGCCAACGTTCACCGGCAGGATGAGCGGGTCGATGAAAATGTCTTCCAACGGGACATCGAACTCCATGGCCGCGGCAACGATCTCCATGGCCAGGACCAGCCGGTCGTCGGCGTTCTTCGGAATGCCCTTACTGTCCATGGCCAGCCCGATGACCGCGGCCCCGTACTGCTTGGCCATCGGCAGGACCCGCTCGAGCTTCGAGCGGTCGGCGTGGACGGAGTTGATGAGGGCGGGGCGCTTGCATCTCTTGAGCCCGGCCTCGATGGCGTCGTAGTTGGTCGAGTCGAGGGAGAGGGCCGCGTCGAGGGTGACTTCCTGAACCGTGTCGACCAGCCACTCCATGGCCTGGATCGGGTTCTCCGACGCCGGACCCACGTTGAGGTCCAGGTAGTCGGCGCCGGCCTTAACCTGCTTTAGGGCCCACTCGTGGATCGGGGCCTTGTCACCTTCTCGGATGCCCCGGCCGATATCCCGGAACATCCCGTTTATTCTCTCGCCGATCAGGATCATCGTCTAGACCTCCCTTACTTCGCCATCAACTGGCCGACGGCGCGCTTGACGAGCTCCACCGACCGGGGGTGACGAAGGACGAAGATGTGACCGCCGGCCTGGACGAACGCGGACGCGGTCATGGCCTCCCAGAGGATGGACCGCTCCGCGAGATCGCCCCAGCCGGGGAACTCGGTCTCGGCGGCGTTGGCTTCCTTGGCCCGGCCGGCCTCGTAGCCGATGGCGCAGATCACGGGCATGGACAGCATCTTGTCGCCGGTCAGGGCGCCGATCCGCATCCGCTCCATGATGGAGTAGGTGTACTCGATGCCGTAGCCCAGGGCCCCGACGGACGGGTCGATGACGATCCGGCCCAGGGGCAGGTTCATCTCGGAGATGAGAATGTTGAGCTGCTTGGCGATGTTGATGTCGATGGGAGACTGGGCGATGATGTTGTGCTTGTGGACCATGCAGGCGGCGGTAAGGGTCTTGTAGTTCTCCTGCTTGGCCACGCCGAGGAGAAGATTCTCGCCCGCCGCGGCTTCGGCCACGACCGGCATAACCTCATTGTCCTTCTCGTCCACGCCCGAGCCGACGACGATGAGAGGTACGCCCACGGCTCCGAGGACCTTCTTCACCGTCTCGGCGCACTTCTCCGGGCCGGCGTTGCCCCGCTCGGGGTCGGCCCCGTTGAGCTTGAGATAGATGAGATCGGCGCCAAACTTCACGCACTTCGCGGCCCAGGCCGCCGGATCGCCGGCAACGTCGGAGATGTTCTTCATCATCTCCGGACTCCACTCCGGCCTTATATCCCAGACTTCCATGGCGATGACCGGGCGATGAGGGACCTCACCCTCGAAATGGAGGAAGGGCAGGGTCGAGTCGCCACCCACGGTCACGGTGCTGGTCCGCGAGCCTCCCTCGGCCTTGGTGGCCCCGATGGTGATCTCGCCGACCTTGGTGGTGTAGCGTTCCTTGATCAGTTCCACGGGCATCCGGTGTCTCACTCCCCAAGAGCTTATTTGTAGCTATCCAGGGCCCCGGCCCTCCGCGCGGGCGCCAGGCCGCCCCGACCTACAGCCCAATCTTCACCGCAATCTCGTAAGCCGCCTTCACGGACGGACTGCCGGCCGGCAGGCCGGCCAGCGGCTTTCCCTCCAGGTCGAAACGGACGACGCTCTCGTCGTAGGGAACGGTCCCGATGAGCGCTAGCCCGGTGCGGTCGATCTCGGCCGCGAGGACGGTCATCTCGTCCGCGGCGCGGACTTTGGTTATGACCAGCCCTATCCGGCCGACTTCGGTCTTGAGATCTCGGATAAGCTCGCCGACGCGCCCGGCCGAGCGGACTCCCCGGGCCGTGGCGTCGCTGGTGACGACCAGGTAGTCGACATCCTGGGCCACGCGCCGGCTGAGGTGCTCCAGACCGGCTTCGTTGTCGAGGACCAGGTAGTCGTAGTTCTTGCCGAGCTCGGCCATGTGTCCGCGGAGGAGGTCGTTGGGGTAGCAGTAGCAGCCCGGACCCTCCGGGGCGCCCATGGACAGGAGGTCCGCTTTCTCCCCCTCGATGAGGGCCGATTGCAGCCGGTACTGAATGAACTGCGATTTGGTCATCCCGGCCGGGAGAGGCCGCTCCGCCTTGGTTTCCTCCAAAAGGTCGGCGATGGTCTGGTCGACCTGAAGGCCGAGAGCCTCGTGGAGGTTCGAGTTGGGATCGGCGTCGACGGCCAGGATGGGCCGACGGCCGGGCTTCTCCGAGAGATACCGGATGAAGAGCGCCGCCAGGGTGGTTTTCCCCGTTCCGCCTTTGCCGGCCACGGCCACGACGTAGGGCAACGGACCCGCTCCCTTCTCCTCTGGCCTACCTAACCTTGCACCGACGGGAACTGGGTGAGGTCCGTGTGCGGCAGGAACAAGGCCGACACGAACTCCTCCATGAACCCCCGTCCCGCCGAGAGTTCAAGATAAGTCATCTTTGAGGCCAGTTCCCGGCACGTCTCAAAGGCTTTCCGCGACAGAAGGGCCGCACGGGCCCCCTTGACCGAGGTGTTGCCGACAAACCGGTAGCGTGACGGGTCCACGTCGGGCAGCATCCCGATGCGGACCGCGTCGCGAACGTTGAGGTAGTTGCCGAAACCGCCGGCGATGTAGATGCGCTTCACGGCCTGGAGGTCGAGGTTGACCGCGCCGAGAAGCGACCGGATGCCGGCGTAGATCGCGCCCTTGGCCCGGATCAGGTTCTTAACGTCGGCCTCGGTAATGACGATCTCCCGGGCGACCGGAGGGTCGCCGGAGGCCGCGCCGGCGTCAGCCTGGCCGTAGAGAACGAACTCGGGGCCGTCGGGACCTTCACGCAGGCGGGGCGTGTCCACCTTCTGGAACTTGCCCGCCCGGTCGATGATCCCGACCTCCCTGAGCTTGGCCAGGGCGTCAACGAGGCCCGACCCGCAGATGCCCCTGGGTTCCGCCCCACCGACGGTCTCGACCCGGACCTCGTAGTCCGGCTCAATCTCAAGCCGCTCGATGGCCCCCGGGACTGCCCGCAGGCCGTGGGTGACACCGCCACCCTCAAAGCAGGGCCCGGCGGAACAAGCGCAGGAAACCATCCAGTCCCGGTTGCCCAGGACCATCTCTCCGTTGGTTCCGATGTCGATGAAGAGGGTGACGTCGTCGCTCTCGGCCACCCCGGCCACGAGCACGCCGGCGGTGATGTCGCCCCCTACGTAACTCGCCACGGAAGGGACGCACCGCGTCAGGGCGGACGGGTTTGTCCGAAGACCCAGGTCTCCGGCGGTGACGATGGGAAACTCCACGGCCAGCGGGATGTAGGGTTCCAGCCGGATGAAGTCCGGCGGCAGGCCGAGGAAAAGGTGCTCCATGGTCGTGTTGCCACTGGCAACCACGGTCCGGATGGACGTGGCCGAAACCCCGGAGGCCAGGCACAGGCCGTCGATGAGTTCGTTGATGGTCTCCACGACGGCCTCGTGAAGCTCGCCCAGACCGCCCGGCGCCTCCGAGGCGTGGATTATCCGGGTGATAACGTCATCGCCGTAGTGGGCCTGATGGTTGAAGGTCCCCCGGGCGGCGATGGTCTCGCCGTGTTCGAGGTCGACCAGGTAGGTGACAACCGACGTTGTCCCGATGTCCACGGCCAGGCCGAGGTCTGGTCCGGTCGGTTGACCCGGGGCGACGTCGACCACGGTCACCTGGGCCGGGATGTCATCCCAGCCCATAAGCCAGACGGTCACTTCCCACTCTCCCCGCCGAAGCGCGGACGGGAGCCGGGACAGGGTGGCCAGGCCGGCGGTGAAGGTCAGGGCGCCCAGACCGGCCTCGCGCCGCAGGGCGGCCACCAGGCGGGCCCAGTCGCTGGCGTTCTCGGTCAGGGTCGGACAGTCCAGCTTGAGAGTCAGGCGGCGCAGGAGAGGCTGAAGGCCGAAGCGGCCGACCACGTCGGCCTCTTCCTCGGTCAGGACCTCCCGGCTCCGGATCTTGTCTACCAGGACCCGGTGTTGGGCCAGCCGGGCGAACTCGGGAACCTCGACGGTCATGTCCCCTTGGACCGAGGTCCGGCAGGCGGGAACATAACCCTCCCGCCGTCGCCTGGGGGCGACGTTGCCGCCCGCGGAGCGGGCGGCCTGCCGGCCCTCCGTGATCCGGACCAGGCAAAGACCGCAGGTTCCTTCCCCGCCACAGGCGCTCTTCAGTTCGATGCCCGCCATGGCGGCGGCCTGCCTCAGGGACGTCCCCGCGGCTACGTCGGCTATTAGGTTGTCGGGCACGAACGTCACCCTGTAGCTCAAGGCCCACCCGCCCGTCTGACAACTGGCCCAGGCGCGGGCCGCGCGGGTTTTCCGCGCGGCGCCGGCCCCTAGACCGACTTGCCGTACTTGTCTTTCGCGAAGGCCGGAATGCCCGCGGCCTCCCGGGGGCCGACGAGGACCTTCCAGCCCGAAAGTTCACCCAGCTTGCCGGACATAACGGCGACGTAGCCGGGGATGACAAGCTCCTTGTTGTCGACGAGCTTGTCGACCTCGTGCTTTTTCAGGGCCTCGGCCACGGCGTCGGCCGTGAACTTCCCGGAGGCGTAGGAGGTGAGAACCGACGTGCCGTCGGTGTTAACGGCGATGATGTAGCTTGGAATCTTCGAGGCGGCCACTTCACCCTCTACGGTGTAGTAGGTCAGGGAGAAGTTGGTCGTCACGTAGACCGGGGATTTCTTTCCGGCCTCGCCGACCATGTTGATGCCCGGCTCCACTTGGATGGGCTTCTGGGGGTCGGTGTAGACGTTCTGCCTCAAGGTGAGCAGGGTCAGAACCTGGGGCCTTTCCACGGCCTTGATGACAAGAAGGCTGGCGTACTTGGCCATGTAGACCGCGGCTTGGGCCATCTCGGCCTCGGGGTCGGTCTCGGAGGTGAAGGCCACCACCGGGTAGCCGAAGGGGCGGAACTTCTTCTTGATGGCCAGGCGACGGACCTGAGTGAGGTCGGCCAGAACCTTGACCGTCTCGCGCGCGCCGCTGTCCAGAATGATGTCCTTGAAGCCGGCCTTGGAGATCCTGTCGGCCAGGTCGGCCGTCTCGTCCAGGCCGGCCCCGCGAACCACGACCGGGCACCCTTTCTCCTGGGCCATGGCCACAACGGCCTCGGAGTTGCCCGGCGTGGCCCAGGCCAGGATGGGTTTCCTGGCCGCCACGGCGTCGAGAGCGGCCTTGAGAGCTTCGGCCTTCTCGGACACGAGCATGAGGGCGAGTTTCGTCCCGGCGGCAACCTTCGTCGCGGCGGCGGCGAATTTCGCCGGGTCGCCGGACGCGTTGCGGACAGCCACGATGTCAACCGTATACTTCAAGCCCACTCGCTCGAAGGTCAGGGCCTTGATCTTGTCGAGCCTGGCCTCCAGAGCGGCGTCGGCGAGATCGTCGGTGACCTCCACGGCAACGCCCGCGGGATGGTAGAAGGTCTTGTCGTGACGGAAGAGGACATGCTCGTCGCCCAACTCAACCTCGTGATCCACGCCGGGCCCACCGACCTTGAGCAGGCGGATGGGCGGGGCGGCCGCGGCGCCGAGGGCCGCCTTGGCGTCATCGGAAACGTAGGGGCAGGCCTCCAGGCTGGTCTTGCCCCCAGCCAAAGCCATGGCGAAAGCCAGGCACGTAGGCACGCCGCACTCGTTGCAGTTCTTCTTGGGCAGGAGCTTAAAGATGTCTAGCCCTGTCAGTGCCACGTTCTCTCTTCTCCTCTCCGTGAAGCTGGCTCCCCCGAACATCGGGGGCGGCCCGGCTGAGCCGGGCGGCCGCCCCCGTGTCTTGCCGGCTGACTAGATGATTGAAGGCATCGTCATGGCCGGGTGGTTCTTCTCGGTCAGGAAGGGCAGGATCTCTTCGGCCGTGATGCCCACGGTCTCGTCGGCGATCTTGTCCACGAAGTCGGCCCCGAGACCGGCCTCCTCACAACGCTTGCGGAACCCGCGGTCGAGGAGATAGGTCTTGAGTTCCTTCGGCATCCAGGCGATGCGCCCGAGACCGCCGTCGGCCGCGATGAAGCGCTTGGAGAGCATGTAGGTCCGGCCGATGCCCATGAAGCCCGGAGTCTGGAGACCGCCGCCGACCTGGCCGGCCAGGGTCGAGAAAGTCATGCCGCAGGGGGTCATGCCCTTGTGCTCGCGGGTCGTGACCATGATCCCGTTGGCCTCGGGGAAGATAGCGATAATGGACTCGAAGCAGCCGCATGAGGTCATCGGCTTGTCCATGAAGGTGTAGAGGTTGACCTCCTCGATCTTGCCGCGGGACTCGCGCCTGACAACGTCGTTGCAGGCGGCCCACATGCCCTTCTCTTCGTCCATGGCCTGGCCCTTGAGGATGGGCTTGTTAGGTCCGGCCGGGTTGATCTCGTAGCTGGCCTTGCCGTCAAGCCAGGTCACCGCGCCGCACAGGCCGACGCGCTCCGGGCTCACAATGCAACAGTGGGTCGGAGCGAAGGACTGGCAGAGGGTGCAGGTGTAGAACTCGTCGACTTTGTCGTCGGTGAGGCCGCTCATCCGGGCGTCGCGCTCGAAGTACTTCTGCTTGGCGACCTTGAGCATCTCCTCGACCTTGGCCTGGTCGGTGATGATCGTGACCTGGACGCGGTCGACAATGGCCGGGAACTCCGACTTGAACTTGGCGATGAGGATCTCGCCGAAGTGCCTGAACTTGAAGCCCTTGGCCACGGCGTCCTTTGAGACGCGCAGCCAGGCCATGTCGCGCTGGGCCGTGTGCCAGAGCCCCTCGGCGTAGTTGGTGAAGTAGTGGATGCGGCGCTCCAGAACACTCTCGAAGTCGACCTGCATCTTCCGGCCGTAGATATCGACGACCGTGCCCAGAGGAACGAAGGACCCCTCCGGAATCTGGTCCACGTCCGGCCCGATGAGGTCGACGACGCCGTCCTTGATGTGTTCGAGGTCCACGGTGCGCACGAGTTCGAAGGTCGGTGACTTGCCGTTGCCCATCTCAAAGTAGCAGTCGGGCTTGCGGATCGTCTCGCCCTCGAAGGACGGGCCGAAGTTGAGCGGGATGTTCGGCTTGATGGAGGTGAGTTTGATCCCGCGCAACTCCATGCAGAACTTGACGATGTCGCCGTAGTCCTGGTGGCTCACGTACCAGTCCTTGATCTCCTCGTCCAGCGGCGTGTCGACAATAACCGGGAAACCGAGGAAAATGGCCCCCAGGTGAGCGGCCACCTTGACCTCGTCGATCTCCCCGAGCTGCAGGACGAAGGCCCGGACGCGGCGCCGTTGGTAGTCGCGGTGATGCTCGCGCAGCCCCGGCGGGATGCCGCCGAAAGCCATACCGGCGCGCAGGGCGTAGTTCACGGCGTAGATGACCTGGGTGAAGTTGCCGATGGGGAAGGCGATGTAGTCCACGCCGAGCTTGACGTTCTCCTCCAGGCACTGCTCGATGATCTCGTCGGAGGCAAAGATCATCATCCCGGCGCCCATGAGTTCCTCGACGATCTTCGCGGCGTCCTTCGAGGTGCGGGCCTTTCCGATCAGAACCGCCTGGCCGGGGATGGTCCAGTCGACGAGCTTGATGCCGTACTTGCGCAGAATGGGGTCGGTCAGGAAACCCGACCACGGTTCGACCTTGGGCTCGTCCTTCTCGAGGTGGTGGATGGTCTCGATGATCTCGGCCGCGTAGAGGGTCGACTCGCCCCAGAGGCGGGCGTTCTCGAAGGTTAACTCAGGGCGCGTCTGGGCCCGCATCCGGTTGAGAATGGGAACCAGTTCGCCGAGCTTGGTCACACCTTCGCCCGAGAGCGAGCGGATGACCGGTAGGAAGTAGGCCGTGTCGGGATAGCCGACGGGGGCCTCCGGCCCGTGGAGACGGACGGCCTGGCTCAGCAGGATCTCGGCGTAGCTCAGGGCGATGATCGTCCCGTTGTGGGCTCGGCGCAGAAGGCGCTTAGGCTGGGCCTCGGGGCTCGGGATCGCGCCATCGTATATCTTTTCGAATTCCTCTAGCGTGACTTCAGGAATGGCCATGGCTTTGTCCTCCTCCTCTCCCGGGTTACCAGCCCGAGGCGACGGTGGTGCCGAAGTTGGCTGCCGTCGCCTTGTGGATGCGGAGCTTCCAGGTCCGGTAATCCAGGGCCTCCAGGAGTTTCCTGGTTCCCTGGACCGGATCCGGTTCGAAGATGAAGTAGCCGCCGTAGACGTCCTGGGCGATCTGGGTGGCCACGCCGTAGACCAACTGGCTGCCTTCGATGTAGGGCATCACCCCGACGTGAGTCGGGATACCCATGGCCACGGCCCAGGAGCCTATGGAGACGGCCTTCTCGTGCATGGCTTCCGGGGCCGAGGCCACGAACGGAACCTTGGGCACGTCCACGCCCCAGTCCTTGGCCATGGCCGTCCAGAGATCGGCGGCCCGGGTGTTGTCGACACAGGAACCCATGTGGAAAATGAGCGGAAGACCGGTCGCGAGGCCGGAAGCCTTCTCAAGCCGCTTCAGGAAACCCTTGAGACCGTCGCCGGCGTACTTGTCGACCGCGGCCGGGTTCATCAAACCGTGCTTGGCGAAGGCCACGGCCCCGCAGCCGGTCGCCAGGAGTAGGACGTTGTTTTTCGCCAGTTCCTTGGCGATCTCGGTGTGGCCAAGGTCATGGATCTGCTTTGTGTTGTTGCAGCCGGCGAAGAGGCAGACCCCGCGGATCTCGCCCGTCTCGATGGCCTCGTTGAGGACCCGCACGGGGTTGTCCGGATTGACCTTGCCCAGGATGTCCATGAGAGCCTCTAAGGAGAAGCCGGCCACCACGTCGCTCTTGTGAGCGGGAACGTCGATCTTCGACGGGTCGCGCTCCTTGTAGGCCTGGATGGCCACGCGGACCATGGTCTTGGCCGTCTCCATGGCGTTGTCCTCACGGAAGTCGAAGTATAGGGAACCGGGCAGCTTGGCGATGGGCGAGGTGCACATGAGCTTGGTGTGGTAGCACTTGGTCAGGGGACCCAGGGACGGGGCGATGCACTGGACGTCGACGATCAAGCCGTCGAGGGCCCCGGTGATAACGGCCAGTTCCTGGGTGGCCGTGTTCGCGGCCATGTAGACGCCCTTGCGCATGAGCAACTCGTTGCCTGTGCAGCAGATACCGACAACGTTGACGCCCTTGGCCCCGACGGCCTTGGCCTCGTCGGCCAGGAGGCCCGCGGCGTCCACGACCAGCGAGCTCAGGGTCGGGTTGTGACCGTGGGTGGCGATGTTCACGTAGTCGGGATCGATGACCCCCAGGTTGGCCTGGGACACGACTGGTTCGGGGGTCCCGAAGAGGATATCCGAAATGTCGGTGGCCAGGTGCATGCCGGTGTAGTCGGCCAGGGACGTCTTAAGGGCCCCGAAGATGATGTTCACCGGATCGGCGTCCATGCCCATGGCCGTCTGGTGCAGGATCTCGACCACGGCCCGGTCGATGGACGACGGGACGATGTTGCAGTGGGTGAACTTGGCCTTGCGGCCGTCCGTGATGGACGACCACAGGAAGGTGCACGGCTCATCCGTGTAGCGGCCGAAGTCCTCCAGAGCGGCGATGGCGACCTCCTTGGCCAGTTCACTCTCTGGCTTGCCCTCGACCGCGAGACCGATGGCCTTGGCCACGCGGCGCAACTTGGCCGGGTCGGCGATGGTGTAGTCGCCGGCCTTGCCCTCCGCCACGTGCAGCAGGGTCATGGCCTGGTGACGGCCGTGGTCGGAGTGGCAGGACGCGCCTCCGGCGGCGAGGCGGGCGATGTTGCGGGCCACGATGGTGTAGTCGGCGGCCCCGCAGATACCGCGCTGCTCGCCCGGTTTCTTCGGGTTGATGCGGCAGGGACCCTGGATGCAAATGCGGCAACAGAGACCGGACAGACCGAAGGCGCATTGCGGCAACTGCTGCTGGTAGCGCTCGAAGGCAGTCTCGGTGCCACACTCGCGGCAGCGGGTGAGAACCTCCATCGCGGCGGGGTCGCAGGTGCGTGGAGGTTCATTCGCCCCTTTGCCCTTCGGCGCGGTTGGGAGGATGAGAGTCTCCTCGGGCATCTTCTAACCTCCTTTACCATAGGTGTGACCGGCGGGTTCAATGGCGGCCTCCCCGGCGTGGCAGCCCCGGCTTTCCGGAGCCCGGTGGCGACGCGCGCGGTTAGCCGGCCGAACCCCCGGCCAGTCGTTCGATCTCAGAGTAAAGCCGTTCCAAACTCTGGCGCAGCTCCCCCCGCGGGACGCGCGGGACCACGTAAGCCCCGGAAGGGTCAGTGGTCTGGCCGCCGAGGGCGGCCTCGGCCACGGCCTCGTCATAGGGAATAATGACCGCCAGGTCTTCGCCAAAGGTGGCGGTTAGGAAGTCGCGCTCCCGCTGGGTGCGGACCTTGTTCCCCACAACCCGGACGGCGACACCGAGACTTCGAGCCAGACGGGCGATCGTGGCCGCGCTGGCGGCGCTCACCCTGGTCGGCTCCGTCACCACGAGGAGGAGGTCGACTCCACTGGCCGTGCCTCTGGTCAAGTGTTCAATGCCCGCTCCGAAGTCCAGAACAACGAGGTCCTCGCGTCCCAGGACCAGGGAGCTGACGAGAGCTTTTAAGAAGGCATTTTCTTTGCAGTAACACTGGGTCCCGGCCGGTTTCACACCTCCCATCCGGAAAAGCGATACGCTCCCCAAACGCAAACGGAAGCGATCCAGAATATCATCAACCTCGGGGTTGAGAATGAGGTAGGAACCGTGACCGGTGCGGGACTCCACGAGCTCCTTCATCTCAATGATTGGAGGTTGACGGTCCAGCACTTCGGTGGGAACGCCCAAGGCTGCCCCCAGGTTCGCGTCGGGATCCGCGTCTACGGCCAGCACCCGGTGGCCTTTCTCGGCAAAGAGTGCGATGAGAGCGGCTGAAATAGTGGTCTTGCCGACCCCGCCCTTGCCCGCCAAGGCGATCTTCATTTGGTCCCCGCCTCTGGGCTGTATGTTGCACACCCCATCTGGCTTTCCTCTGGTGGAATGTTCCGAATATGCCTGGTTTGCCGACACTTCCTGGCCAGCTAGACCTACCCCTCGCCAGGCGCGCTCCATGTTTGTCGATCACATCCGCGTCGGCTTGGGAATGCCTCTAGACGCTCCGGGAGATCGCGATGGCGGGAAGGAAGATGGCGTTGTTAGTCGAACCCTCGCCTGCCAAGACATCCCACGAAGGGAGGTGTATGGATATAATGGTAGATGGTGTCGTCAACCTTAAAGAGATCTCGAACAACCTCACCAAGAAACTGCTGGCAGATCCTAATTTCCGCACGGAGTTCCAGAAGAACCCTCGCGGCGTCCTGCAAGCCGCCGGTCTTCCGGACCAGTTCATCCCGGCCGAGATCGGCCCTGGCGCCGTGGAGGAGGCCCTGATCAGACTCGATCGCATGAAGGGCCTCGCTCAGATTGGCCGCCAGGATAGTATCGCCGTCGCCTGCGTGGTGGTCTAAGGCAGGCATGTCGCTAAAGGCGCAGGGCCGCGACACCGGGGCGCCCCCACCTGTCGCGGCTCTGCCGACTGCGAGGGGATCACCCATGAAGGTAGCCCTGCTTTACCCCTTGCCCGGCCACGCCCGTCTTGCCGGTGTGGTCGAACGGATGCCGACGCTTTCCCTCTACCTCTTGGCGGCCCTGTTGCGACAGAAGGGGCACGAAGTGACCCTCCGGGACCTCCCCGGCGCCTGTGACGGCGGCGAGCGACTCGCGGGCCACATCCGAGGGGCTGACGCGGTAGGTGTGTCGGCCAACTCTTTCAACTGGGCCACGGCCCTGACCGCGGTCCGCGACATCCGCGCGGGTTTCCCGGAGCTTCCCATCATCTTGGGTGGCATTCACCCGACCTACTTCGACCAGCACTGCCTCGAAGTTTCCGCGGCCAGCTTCGTGGTCCGGGGGGAGGGCGAGACATCCCTGCCCGGTCTCCTTGACGCGCTGTCGGACGCCCGCGAACCATCGGACGTGCCGGGCCTCACCTACGCCCGGAATGGGCGGATCGCGCGGACCCCCGGACCCGCCCTCCTCGGCGAGGAGGAGCTTGATCGCCTCCCGCCGCCGGCCTACGACTTGGTGCCGGCCGGATGCTACCGGGCCGTCCCGGTTCAGACCTCCCGCGGATGCGTCTACGAGTGCGCCTTCTGCTCCATCCCGTATCGTCGCGGCTGGCGGGCCTTGGGCGCCGGGCGCTGTCTGGAACTGCTCCAGCACGCCTTGTCCTACTCCGATCGCTTCGTCAGCCCCGGGGCCGTCTACTTCCTTGACGACTGCTTCACCACCAACGGGCTACGGGCCACGCACATCCTGCGGGAGCTGGACCGGCGCGGGCTCAACGTAAACCTCGGTCTCGAAGCTCGCGCCAATCACCTGACGGAGCCCGTGGTCCAGGCTATCGCCCGGCTCCCGTGCTGGCTCATCCAGATAGGAGTCGAGTGTGGCTACACCGAGGGCCTGAAACGCGTCGGCAAAGGCATAACCCTGGCCGAGGTGGAGTCGGCCGCCGAACTCCTAAAGGATTACGGTCTCGCCGAACACGCGGTCTTCTCGTTCATCGTCGGGCTTCCCTGGGAGACCATCGAGGACTGCACCGCCACACTGTCCTACGCCCTTCACCTGGCCCTCCGCTACGGCGCTCCCCTGAGCTTTAGCTGGTACGAACCCTTTCCCGGCTCGCGGATCTGGTCGGCGCGAGCGGATTACGGCGTCAGCGCCGGCCCGGAGGTTTTCGACGGACCGGGCGACTGGCGGACCGACCCGGAGCTGTTCAAGGCCTTCCGGCCTCGCCTGACCTGGGACGATTGCCGGAGGATAGAGGACCTTGTCGCCAATCTGGCGAGGATCGTCCCCCACCATCTGGCCCTGTTCCAGACCCGCGTGCCGCGGGGCGAGCGACCATGAGCGGAAGGGCGCCGGCCCCGCCGGCGGCGGCCGACCAGCCGGCCTGGCACCGGCCTGTGGCGCGTCCGGCCATTCCGCGCCTCCCCGAGGAAGTGGGCATCCTCCTCACCTACGCCTGCACGGCCCGCTGCCGGATGTGCTGCTTTGAGTGTGGGCCGGACCGGAAAGAGACAATGTCGCTTGAGGAGGGCCTCATCTTCGTCCGGCAGGCGGCCGAGGTGCCGTCTGTTCACACTGTGGTCTATAGCGGTGGCGAACCATTCCTCTTCCCCGACCTCCTCCTGGCTCTCACGGCCGAAGCCGCCGGGCTGGGTCTGCGGGTCAAGGTGGTCACCAACGCTTACTGGGCCACGGACACCGACACCGCCCGGCGACGGTTGACCCCGCTCGTGGAAGCCGGCCTCCGCGTCCTGGAGATCACGGCCGACTCGTTTCACCAGGCCCATGTTCCCTTTGACAGCGTGAGGACGGCCCTGCTGGCGGCGAACGAGGCCGGAATTGAGATCCACCTGGCGACGGTGGTCACGAGGTCAAGCCCCAAGCTCGCGGACGTTCTGGACCGGCTCGGTCCGGCGGTGCGGATCGACAAGCGGGCCGAGCTTCCGTGCCTTCCGGTGGGGCGGGCCGGGGTTCAGGTGCCTTGGGAGGAACTCCTCCTTAAGGAGGGCTGGCCCGAAGGCCGGTGCGATCTCTTGCGCATACCGGCCATCGACCCCACCGGGATCGCCTACGCCTGCTGTGGCGTGGCCGGGTTCATTCCTCCGTTGGCCTTGGGCCGACCGCTTGAGACCCCTCTGGCCGTCCTGCTGGAGAGAGCTACCGATGAGCCCCTGGTTTTGGCCCTGAGCCTCGACGGCCCGGGGCGCCTGGCCCGGCACCTCACGGAGAACGGGGAGGCTCGGAGGGTCGGGACGGCCTTCGTTCATCCCTGCCACCTCTGCCACGAGGTCCTGGCCGATCCGGAGACGGCGGCAATTCTGCGTGACCTTCTCGAACCGCGGCGGCTGTTCCTCATGATCGAGCGGGACATCGAAGTGAACAAGGCCGAGGCGGCCGTGGGCCCGGAAGCCGAGGAAGGCCAATACCAGGCGACGGCCGACGGCGGTCTACCCTTTAGGGACGATCCGGGCCGGCGGTGAGCCGGGGCGTGCCCGGACGGGGTTGTCCAGGGCTCACGGCCATGCGCAGGGCCAGGAATGCCTCCCCGGCCACGACCACGAGGTCCTCGGTGTCGAGATAGGCCGAGGCGGAACGGTCGAAGAGGATCTGCCCCGAGGCGGGAATCTCCTCGTCACCCTCCCAAACGATAAAGCAGAGAGGAACCATGGGAAAGGCGAGAACGCGCGTCGAGGCGTGGCCGAAGGTCTCCCGGCGCCCGCCAAGTCTCTCCCCCGCATCGACCAACCTGGCCGGCTCGCGTCCGAAGCGGCCGACCATGGGTCGGATGGTGCGGTTGGTGAAAGGTGTGTTGTAGATGTCGCCGCCGGGAAGCTCGCGGAAGGCGATCCACTCGCCCTCGAGCCGTATCCCCTTGGCCTTGGTCAGGTAGTGCAGGAGGAGGATGCTGATCGTGAGGAGGTGGTCGCCGGAGGGAGCGGGGGGCACGGAAGGCGCTCCCGCGAGAGGTTCACCGGGAGTGACCTTTCCGGAAGGGTAGTCCACGCGATAGAGGCGCCCGAGGAAGGGAACCTCGAAAAAGGCGTCGGTCTCCCCGACCTCCACGTAGCGCACACCCGCGCGCGTGGCCACCGCCCGCGGCGCCCGCTCCGCGGCCAGGGCCCGGCAAGCTTCCTCGTAAGCAAAGACGTAGTTGGTCTGGGGCAAGAAAGCGCCCTCCCTCCGCGGCCGATACCAGTTGCGGCCGGCACCAATTGCGGCCCAGGGTGCTATTCTCCTGTCGCGCCGGTCATCCTACCACAGGATCGGTTCCTCTGGTATACTTGCCTAGGGAGTCAGCATTTGGGGTTTCACCCACCACCTGCCTCAAGGCCGGAGGTGCCTCAGTGCGTAGCGACGAAACTTCCCTGCCGCCGGCCAATGAGAAAGCGGAGATGCAACGCAGGATTGCCAAAAAGATCGAAGACTACGAGGGCTTTGTCCACAAGGTGGAGGAGGGCCTCGACCAGGCCTCCGCGACCCTGTCGGCGGAAGCTGTCCGTCTCAACGGCAAGGACGCCTTCACCGAGTACAGGGAGCACCTGGCGGCCAACACGGACGACGGGTTCAGCGACGAGGCCAAGTTTGGCGCCAGGACACCGTTCCAGATCGACCGCGACCGGATTCTCTACTCCTCTTTCTTCATGCCTCTGGCCCTCAAGACTCAGATGATCATCGGCCAGCACACGTCGCTCCTCCGTAACCGCCTCAGCCACACTCTGATCGTCGTCAACATAGCCCGCAGCATCGCCCAGGGTTTGCGGCTCAACGACGCGCTGACCGAGGCCATAGCTCTGGGCCACGATATCGGACACGTCCCCTTTGGCCATGCCGGAGAGCGCACTCTGAACAAGTGGCTCCATCACAAAGTCATAGATCCCCAGAATCAGGGGACCTTCGACTTCGCCCAGGTCATGCCCGGAGCGGGCGAGCACTTCCTCCTGCAGGATGCGGAGCCCACGGAGGATCCAGAATGGCGCTCGCGGCTCTTCCGGCACGGCCGGCAGAGTGTCAAGAAGCTGGAGGTTCTTGAGCACAAGCCCACCAACCTCACCCGGAAAACCCTCTTCGGGATCTGGCGACACTCGGGAAGCCTGGCCGGGACCGACGCCACCTTCAACTACGTCTTTCCCGGGGGCGCGGGACAGTTGGATCATGACGACTCGTCCTACGAGGCCCAGGTCGTGCGGCTGGCCGACGACATCGCTTGGGTGGTCCACGACCTGGACGACGCGATGCGGGCCAAACTCGTCAGCCGGGACGACGTGATGGATCGGAGTCTCTGTCCGAGCGAACCCGACGACGCCCGAACCGTGGTGGGCGTGCTCGGAAGATATGAAGCCTTTATTGGGCCCTGGGTTCGCCGGTTCATCTCGGGCGTGGTAGATGACAACCGCGAGCGGAATGGTCGTCCCCTAAACAAAGCCTTCCGCAACGACCCAGGCTACCACCTCGGCTTGTCAAAACCCCTGCGAGATGCGTTGAACTCCCTCGCGGACCTGATCCGGGAGAAGGTTCAGGAGGACGCTGAGACACTCCGCGCGGAGGAGGCCGTGGATCGTCTTCTGTCCAGCCTGGCTGACTGCCATTGGGGGAGTTCGGCCGAGTTCGCCGTGGATCTCAAGCGTGTCCTGGACTACCGGGGTCAGACCGAGTCCGGGCTGAGTACTCTGGTTGGCCGTCTGGCCAAAAGACAGTGGACCACGCCGGCTCAGAGGCCGGGAGCCAGTTCCGCCGAAGGCAAAGAGTCCGAAATTGAGCGGGCCGCGCTGATCTGCGACTTTCTCTCCGCTCTTACCGACGAGGAAGCGGCGATGTTGTGGGAGTGGCACTACTCCCCGAGGTTTAGACTCGCCCCCGCCTTCGCCGGCGCCGGCCCAGCAGCCAGGTCTACCAAGCGCAAAGAAGGGTAGCCAGCCGGTCCAGCCCGAGCCCCTTCAGCACCTCGGGCTTAGCCCGGCCGGTCTTGGGGTCTATCCCTCTGGCCTCGTACCACTCGGCCAGCATGCCCTCGAGGTCGGGGGCCGACCCGGCCGCCCCGCCGTCGTCCAGAGGCGTGAGAAGACGCGGTGGGAGCCGATCGTCTCGGGAACCCATCCCGTAGAGGTTGCCGATGCCGCGCTTGAGGTGCCAGATCCGGGCCCCGCACTCGAGAACCTCGGCCAGGGTGTAGCCCAGGCCGGTCGAGGCGTTGAGCATGGCCACGAGTTCGTCGCCGCTGTACATGTTCCCGCCCAACTGGCAGAGAATGGCCGCCTGCCCGAAGACGGAGCCGAGGTCCTGGACGGCCTTGTTCAGGAGACCCTTTCCGGCCGATGATTGCTGGAGCCCGTCGGAGTCGACGCCGGCCTCGGGGGCCGAGACCCCGGCGTGCTCGGCGCCGTACATGAGTGAGTTCATGTGGCAGGCGCCTCGGGTGGAGGTGGCGTAGGCCACGGCCATGCCGTGAACGGCCCGGGGATCGTGAGCCGGGGCCTCCAGGCCCTTGACCGTGCTCAGAAACTCCAGAGCCTCGGGCTTGCCGATACGGCGGGCCAGGATGGCGCTCCCGTCGGCCAGGTCGTTGCCGAGGCCGCGGCGGTAGGCGATGTCTTCGAGCAGCTCGAGCATGAGGGCGGCCTGGCCCCAGGCGTCCTTCAGGCGTTCGCCGCCGTCTAGGAGGCCCTTGTCGGCCGCCTCGTAGGCGTAGGCCAGGGTTCCGCCGGCGGTGATGGTGTCAAGCCCGAGACGGTTGGCCACCTCGCCGGCCACCAGCAGAGCCGGCAGGTCGCTGATGAGGAGGTTCGGTCCCAGGCAGCCCAAGGTCTCATAGTCGGCGCCCGCCGCGTTGATCAGGGAGTGCCCGAGGGCCTCCACGGTGACCTTTCGCTTGCAGCCCACCGGGCAGAGAAAGCAGGTGCCCTCCGAGGTGAGGTGGTTACAGTAGCCGCCCACGCCAACCTTCTCGAGCTCGTCGCCCCAGGCCCCCAGCGACCAGTTGCGGATGGGGACATCGCCGATGAGGGCCCCGAGGTCCATGCCCATGATGGTCCCGGCCTCGCCCAGACTTCTGGTGACCATGTTCTCTTTGGCCCTGGCGATGAAGACCGTGGCCATGTCCTTGAGCCGATCCGGATCGGCCAGGGGAAAGGTGTCGGTCCGTCCGCCGAGGCCACCGGCGCCCCGGACGACTACGGCCTTGAGGTTCTTCGAGCCCATCACCGCGCCCATTCCGGTCCGGCCGGCCACGTGATGCTTGCCGTGAACGGCGGCGGCAAAGCGAACCAGGTTCTCTCCGGCCGGGCCGATAGCCAGAACCTGGGGCCGGCGAAGACCGGACCCCGTCGAAGTCGCCCCAACCGCCGAGGTCGCCCCAACCGCCGAGGTCGCCTCTTCCGGGGGGACGGCCCCGTGCCTCTCCGCCAGCAGATCGTTGGTCTCGTAGGTGTCGCGGCCCCAGAGATCGTCGGCCGGTTCGAGAGACGGCTTCCCGCGATCGATGAGGAGGTAGACCGGTCTGGCCGCCCGGCCGGTGACGACAACGGCGTCGTAGCCGGCGAACTTGAGCTCCGGCCCGAAGAAGCCGCCCACGTTGGCCTCACCCCAGATCCCGGTCAGGGGTGAGCGAGCCGAGACGGTGAACCTTGGAGCGCAGGGGATACGCGTGCCCGTCAGGGGGCCGGTGGCCAGGATGAAGGGATTGTCCGGACCCAGGGGATCGGGATAGCCCCGACCGGCGGGACCGAGGGCGGCCAGGTAGTCGGCGTCGGGGGCCGGCCCAGCGGCGGGGGTCGGGGCGTTCGCCGCGGCGTGGGCCTCGCCGGCGACCTCTCCGGACCGGCTGGACCCTTGGGCAACGGACGTCCGCGGCCCTCCCGTCTCGAGCCCGGGGGCGATCTCCTCAAAGAACAGATGGGCGGCCAGACCCGACCCACCCACGAACTTCCGGGCGACATCGGGCGTCAGAGGCGTCTCGGAGAAAACACCGGCGCTAAGGTCGACCTTGAGGATTCTTCCGCGGTATCCGTTCACTTAGGAGTGCCTCCCGCCCTGAGAAACGTCCAGCTAGGCCACGACCTTATCGCCCTTGCCGATCTTCTGGAGGAACTCCGGGTAGAGCCTGTAGGCCGGCTTGATGGCCGGCAGCAGCTTGAGGATGGCCGGTATCGGACCCTTGGCCTTCATCTCGCCCTTGGCCAGGGCCTGGACCAGGTTGACCTTGCCGTGCCAGAACCTGTGGGCGATGTCGGCGGTCATGGACATGTCGACATCGGGCGTGAGATCGTTGGGGCCCTCGAAGATGTTGAAGTACTGGCCCGCTGCGGGCGGGTTCTTGGCGTCAACGGTAATCGTCGACTCTGGGTCGGTGTAGTTGAACCTAATGACGAGCTTCGACGCCGCGATCTTGGGGGCCATCTCCGGATCCTTCGTCGCTTCCTTGAAGAACCCGCCGACACACTGGTAGAGCTCGGCCGCGTCCTTGAAAACTCCCACTCTCATCTTCCCCCTTCGGAAGCCGTCGGTCCTCGAGCCGCGGAGAAAAGAGGATGGGTCCGGCGGCGGAAAGCCATCACAAACACCAGTCCGGCCTGGAGGTCCATCTCCATCCGGAGGACCTTCGATCTAGAAGGCCTTGTTCAACACCTCTAGGACTTCCTCGGGTGTAGCCTCCCGAGGGTTGGTGTAGACGGCGGCGTCAAGAATGGTCATCTCGGCCACACGGGCCAGACCATCTTGCGGAACCTTGACGTCCCGCAACCGGGTGGGTAGCTTGACCCTCGTCAGGAGATCCCTGACGAAAGCAATGGCCGCCACCGCGTCCCTGGCCCTGTCGCCCGTGGCCGGAAGACCGAAGGCCACGGCCAGATCGGCCAACCTGGCCTCGGCCGCCAGCAGGTTGTATTCCATCCCCGGGGCCAGGAGAACGGCGTTGGCCAGACCGTGCGGAACCTGAAAGAGCCCGCCCAGGGAGTGGGCCATGGCGTGAACAACCCCGACCATGGCCGAGCTAAAAGCCATGCCCGCCTCGCAGGAGGCGACCAGCATGTTGTAGCGGGCCTCGAGGTCGTCGCCCTTGTCCACCGCCTTCGGTAGCCACTCGGCGATGGTCCGGCAGGCGTGGAGGGCCAACCCGTCGGAGATGGGCCTCCAGTTGGTGGAGAGATAGGCCTCGACGGCGTGGGTCAGAGCGTCCATGCCGGTGGAGGCGGTCAGAGAAGGCGGCATCGTCAAGGTGACCTCGGGATCGAGAACGGCGAGGTCGGCGGCGATGTAGTTTGAGACAATGGTCTGCTTGGTCTCGGTCGCGTCGTCGCGGATGACGGCGTAGGCCGTCACTTCGCTGCCGGTGCCGGCCGTGGTCGGAATGGCCACTAGGGGACCGAGTGGTCGGGTTATGAGCCCGAAGCCCTGGTAGTCAACGTAATGACCGCCCAGGGAGAGGACAACGTTCAGGCCCTTGGCTGTGTCGATAACGCTGCCCCCGCCGATGGCGACGAGGATGTCGCCCCCGGCCGCCCGGCAGGCCTCGGCCGCCCTCATGACCACGCCGAATTCAGAGTTGGGGGGCACGTCGTCAAAAACACCGGCCCACTCGAGGCCACCCGCCGCCACGCTGGTCTTGACCCGGTCCAGAAGTCCCAATCCGGCGACGACTTTGTCCGTGACGATGAAGGCTCTCTTGCCACCTAAGCGCGGCAGCTCGTTGCCGAACTCGGAGACAAGGCCCGGTCCGGCGATCACCCGCGAGCGATTCTGGTAGTCGAAGTAATCGGGAAGCACTCTGACTCCTCCCACCTTGGGCGCCGTCCGGCGCGTTCTTCTGGTTATACCTGGGCACACATTTTGTTTGGGTTTTGGCAATATTGCTTCTAATTGCACGTTAACCCGACGGTTCCTGTCGTCGCGGGCGCAAAGGACGGGAGCCCGGCGGGGGCGAATAGGGCCGTGGCATTGCGAAGGGACGGGTGAGTAATGAGTAAGACGGAAGCCAAGGCGAGGGTCTTAACCCTCCTGGTGGCAGCGGTGGCCCTGATCGCTATCGCCGCGGGCCTCGTGGCCGGGTGCTCGCTCTTCGGGGGCGGGAAGCCGGCAGAGGATGAGCCTCCGGTCTTCGCCGGTTTCGCCCTCATCGACGCGGGCACACTGCAAGATCCCGTGGTCCGGGCCTGGGCCCAAGCCTGTGGTCTCAGCGCTGGAGTCCACCTGGCCAGCTTCGACGGGGCAAACACCTACATTCTGGCCGCGCGCGGCGAGAAGCCGACCGGGGGGTTCACCGTCTTTCTCTCCGACGTCTCCACGGAAACCGGCGGCTTCCATCTGACATTCAAGACCGGCGATCCGTCCGGACCGGTGACCCAGATCATCTCCTATCCCTATGCCCTTTATCTCGGCCAGTGTTCTCCGGGCCAGATCCTGGACGTGAGCGGCGTCGGCGCCGAGACCCTGCCCTGGCCGGTAGCGGGTCCGGCCAACGTGAACATCATCCCGACCTCGCCTTTGCCGGGGGTCGCCGTCTCGACGACAACGCTTCACCTTGAGGGTTACGCCCGCGTCTTCGAAGCCCAATTCTCCTATTCACTGGAGGATGGTCACAACGTCCTGGCCGCGGGAAGCATCATGGCCGACCAGGGCGCCCCGGCCTGGGGCCTGTTCAGCCTGGACGTGGAGTTCAGCCGGCCGACAAGCCCGGGGCTGACTCTGAGCCTCTTCGACATGAGCATGAAGGACGGGAGCATCATTGACGAGGTTTTCATCCCTCTGGTCTGGACCGGCAATTAGTCGAGGTCGGCGAAACAACCGGCAAGCAAGCCGGGTCGGCGATCAAGCCGGCCCGGCCGGTGAGGAGACGGTCCCGTGCCCGTACTGAGAGACGTGGCCTATAGCATATGGAAGCCCGCGACCTACGCCGAGTTTGTCAAGCGAGGCGGCCGCCGGGCCTTTGTCTATCTGCTTGTCATCGCCCTGCCCCTGGCTATCACCGGGGCCGTGAGATCCGGATCGGCCGTTCACTGGGCCTGTGAAAGCGCCTCCAGGGCCGTGGCCGGCGGGCCCGACTTCCGCATCGTGAACGGCCTTCTGGAGTTTGAGGGCCCCGAACCCTACACGATTACCGTCGAAGGCGTCGAAATTGGACGCGTCGACACTACCGGGGTCACGGACGAGTCCTACCTTGAGAGCGGCAAGAGCGGCGTGCTGCTCCTGCGCGACCGGGCCGTTGTCCAGAATGGTTTTCGTCGCCAGGAGATGCCCTACGCCGCCCTCGGGGGCAGCGAGCCCCTGACTCGGGCCGGCTTGGTCGGGACCCTGCTCCGATTTGGCGGGCTGGCCTGGCCCATCGCCCTCCTCTGGTTGATCGGAAGCGTGGCCGGAAAGCTCCTTGCCGCTCTGGTTCTGAGTCTGGGCGCCTTGGCGATCCTCTCGGCTCGCGGCCGCGCCGGGGGATGGGCCGCGGCCTGGGTCGTGGCCGCCCACGCTCTGACATTGCCCCTTCTTCTGGGCTTCGTCCGGGTTCTCTCCGGCGCCAGTATCGCGGCCTTCGGTCTCCTCTACTGGGGGGCGGCCATCGTCTACTGCGTGGCCGGAACCAGTTCGCTGCCGCCCCTGGCCCCCAAGGACCAGAGCGCGGCCGGCGCGCCGCTTTCGGGTTAGCCGGGCGCGCCAGGACGGGTCGGGGGCCGGTGCGCGGGACGGCCCAGCCGGATCACCCGGTTCACCGGGCCGGTCAGGACAGCGGCCACCACTCCGGCCAAAGCTACCCCGAGCGGCAGGAAGGTGGCCAGGAGCGTGCTCCGCCCTAGGGACCAGCCTATCGCCCCCAGCGGAAGCATGGTCCCGGCCGGCGTGGCTCCCGCGGCCGGCAGAAACGCGGCCGACGCCGGCCCCAACATGATGGGGACGAGCAGGAAGGTAAAAGCCGCCGCCAGGATGGCGTGGAGCATCCGTGCCAGAACGTAAGGCCCCATGCGGATATCCGTCCCGGCGATGACACTGGCCACCTGGCCGTGGACGGACAGACCGCTCCAGGCGATGACGGCCCCGGCCATCAAGGCCCTCTGGATGAAGGGCGCGACCGCCTGGCTGGCGGCCACGGTTCCGAGATCGATTTCGAAAACCCCGGCCACGGCAGAGTTGACCAGCGAGGCGTCTAGCCCAAGCCCACGGAAGATCATGGCGAAGGGCCAGCCCAGCCAGCGGGAAAGCCCTGTTTTCTCGCTGATGGCCACAAAGGCCGAGAAGAGCATGATGAAACCGCAGATCATGAGCAGGGTCCGGACCGAGTCGTTGACCGCGTCCCCCACGATGCGTCCGAGAGGGCGGCCATCCTCCCGCCTGGCCTGGAGAAGAGACTTCCCCGCCCTGGCGACGATGTTTCCCCGCCTGGGCTTGTCTTCCCCGGAGGGCGCGCTCCGCCGGCCAAAGAAGCGAAAGACGATCCCCACGCTCAGGGCGGATAGATAGTGGGCCAGGGCCAGCGCCCCGCCTAGGGCCGGGCAGGCGAACATGCCCACGGCCACGGCCCCGAAGATGAAGAGCGGGTCGGCCGTGTTGGTGAAGGCCAGGAGGCGCTCGCCCTCCACCCGGTTGCACAGGTTCATCTTGCGGAAGCGGGCGGTGATCACGGCGTCCATCGGATAGCCCGCGGCCAGCCCCATGCTCATGGCGAAGGCCCCTTCTCCGGGAACGTTGAAGAGCGGCCGCATCAGGGGCTCGAAGAGAACGCCTATGAAGTGGACCACGCCCAAGCCGAGCATGACCTCGGACAGGATGAAAAACGGCAGAAGCGACGGGAAAACCACGGTCAGGAAGAGGTTGAGCCCGGACTTGGCGGCCTGGAGTGAGGCGTCCGGGAAGAGGACCAGGGAGAGAGTCAAGACAGCGGCGAGAGCGGCGGTAATAATTGCCGGCGCGCCACGTGGAGGCGTGTGGGGAGCGGACGCGCCACGTGGAGGCGTGTGGGGAGCGGACGCGCCACGCGGCGGGCTGGGCAAGGGCGGGCCTCCCCGGGGTCGGATGACCTTCAAGTATATAGCCGCCTCCGGGCGGGCCATGACTGGCCTTGGGTTTCCCGGAGGGCCGGCGTGATCGGGAAACTCGACCGAATAGTCGTACGGCGGGCCAAGAGGAGCGGAAAGACGGGCGAACAACTAGTAATATCGACGGACTTGCCCTGCGTGACCGAAGGAGGAAGGCGCGTGCCCACAAGGATCATCTACTGGAACATCGTCGGCCACCTTATCCTCTACCTCTTCGTGGCCGCCGGCGCGGCGGCGTTTCTCTACGGGATCTACCGCCGCTGGCGCAACTGGGCTCTCGGCAAGCCGGAAGTGCGGTGGGACAAACCCTGGGAGCGGGTCAAGTCTCTTCTCGGCAACACGGTCCTGCACTTGAGCGTTCTCAAAGAAGCCTACCCCGGCATCATGCACCTTTGCATTTTCTACGGCTTTGTCGTCTTGGCCCTGGGGACAGCCGTGGTCCTACTGCAGGCTGATTTGGGACTTCACGTTTTCTACGGATCGTTCTACCTCTGGCTCTCCCTGGCCCTGGATGTGCTCGGCCTGCTGGGCGTCATCGGTCTCCTCCTGGCGGCCTTCCGCCGCTACGTCTTGCGGCCCAAGCGGCTAGACAGCGTCGCCGACGATGCCATCACCCTGGCCGCCCTCCTCGTTATCCTCCTGACCGGCTACGCCCTGGAAGGCCTTCGAATGGCAGCGGCCGGCGACCAGTGGGCCCTCTGGAGCCCCGTTGGCCTGCTCGTCGCCAGGTGGTTTGGGGCCGCGCTGGGTGCGGGGGGCATTCTGGCCCCGGCCGCGGCGGGAGTGGTCGCCCTTGAAGCCTGGCACCGCTACCTCTGGTGGTTTCACATGCTCCTGGCCGTGGGCTTCGTCTCCTACATGCCCTACTCCAAGCTCTTCCACGTTTTCTTGGCCCCGGCCAACCAGTTTCTGAAGAACCTCGGACCCAAGGGCGCCCTTAGTCTGGTCGACATAGAGAACAGCGAGACCTTCGGGGCCTCGCGCCTGGACGAGTTCACCTGGAAGCAACTCTTCGACACCGACGCCTGCACTCGCTGCGGGCGCTGCCAGGACCAGTGCCCGGCCAACGCCGCCGGCAAGACCCTGACGCCCAAGGGCGTTGTCCAGAACATGCGTCAGACCCTGGAGAAGTATGGGCCGATCCTGGCCCAGACCCGGGCCAAGGTTCGGGCGAAGAAACTCGATCCGGCCAAGGAGTACGAGGCCATGGAAGAAGCGGTGGCCGAACTGGAACTGCCCTCCCTCATCGACGACATCGTCACCGAGGACGTCCTTTGGAGCTGCACGACCTGCCGCTCCTGCGAGGATCAGTGCCCGATTTTCGTGGAGATCATTCCGAAAATCATTGAGATGCGGCGCTACTTGATTCTCATGGAGTCGCGGATGCCAACCGAAGCCGGCCGCACGCTCCGCAACCTGCAAAACAACGGTAACCCCTGGGGCCTGGCCCGGACAGCGCGGGCCGATTGGATGGCCAAGACCGAGGTCAGACATCTCCAGCCCGGCGACGAGGTTGAGTACCTCCTCTGGGTCGGCTGCTTCGGGGCCTTCGACGACCGGTCCAAAGCCATTACCGAGGCCACGATCAAGATTCTCAAAGCCGCCGGCGTGGAGTTCGGGGTTATCGGCGGAGGCGAAACCTGTTGCGGCGACTCGGCCCGGCGTCTGGGCAACGAGTATCTCTACCAAACCCTGGCCCGGGAGAACATCGAGAGCCTTAAGGCCTACACCTTCAAGAAGATCGTCACGGCCTGCCCGCACTGTCTGAACGCCCTGAAGAACGAGTACCCGCAACTGGGCGGAGCCGACGGCAGTCCCGGTCCCGGGTACCAGGTTGTCCACCACAGCCAGCTCATCGCCGAACTCCTCGCGACCGGGAAGCTCAAGCTCGGGACCAAGCTCGAGGGCGAGGCCGCCCGGGTCACCTTCCACGACCCCTGCTACCTCGGCCGCTACCAGGGCGAGTTCGCCGCTCCGCGTCAGGTTATCCAGGCCGCCGGCGGCAAGATCGTCGAGATGCCTCGCCACGGGCCGACCAGCTTCTGCTGTGGCGCCGGTGGCGGGCGGATGTGGCTGGAGGAAGAAGCCGCCCACAAGGTCAACGCCCGGCGGGCCGAGCAGGCCCTCGGGACCAAGGCCGGCACGGTGATCACGGCCTGCCCCTACTGCCTGCAGATGTTCGACGACGGGCTCAAGGCCGTGGGTGAGCAGCGGGACATCACCAAGGATCTGGCGGAGATAGTGGCTAGGCTGATCTAGCGAAGACGCGCTTAATCCTGTTCTTCTCGCTCACGGCCCGGCCCGTTTCCGGGTCCACGGCCAGGCAGCGACCATCAATGATCCGCGTCCGGACTTCGCCCCGGGCGACGGGATTGCCCGCCAGATGCGGGCAATCGAGGAGGCCGATCTCGACGGCCCGGACCAGAGTCTCCGGGTCTGTCCAGGGGTCGGCAACCCCGGGTTCGGCCAGCTCACGGATGGCCTCCAGCAATTCGGTAGCCTCGGCCCGCAACTCCTTCCGGCGTTCCTCCACGGCCGGCGAGGCCTCCGGAGCGAGCGGGGCCTCCGAGGCCATCGCCGCCACCCGGCGACAGATCTTGAGGCTCTCGATTATCTCCTCCGGGGTCGCGGCGTGATCGGCCTCGCAGTAGGCCACGACATGGACAATGTGCGGGCGCACGGCCATCTGCACATAGGTTGAGGCCGCCAGATGTCCCTTAGCCTCGGCGGGATCGGTCGGTAGACTGGCCAGGCCGGTCCGGACCTGCCGCAGCGTGGAGAAACTCTCGCCCTGGAGGGCCTCAATGAGATCGATCTTGGCCAGCATCTTGCCAAGGTCCATCTCCGGTTTGGTCCCTAGCGGCGTATTGAACATGTACTGGCTCACGTAGTGTCGGACGCCCCGGGCCCGGGCGTTGTAGGCGGCCAGAAACGCGGTCGCCACGGCGACCGTATCCGGCGCCTCCCGCAGGCTCCACTGGTGCGCTTCATTGACCTCCACCGGAACACCCCGCTCGGCGTGCCAAGCGACCACCTCCATGTTCTGGCGGAGGCTCTGCCTTAGGGGCCGATCGCTTCGGGCGTCAAGAACGCTGTACCAGAAGAGGGGAATGGCGCACCAGGCGTTGTCGAGGGTCTCCCGGAGCAGCCGGGCCATGTCCAGTACGTCCTGGGTTCCGCTGTAGCAGCGCAGGAGTGGGTAGTTGCCCCGCCTGCAGGCCTGCCGCAGGCGGACGAAGTCCTCGCGCCGTCGCAGCGGGACCCCGCCGGCGCCCGCCCGGCTCTCGTCCATCGCCTCGGGGTGGAAGAAGCGCTCTTGAGTGTTCTGATCCGGGCCGATGGAAATGACATCAACCAGCCCCGACTCGGCCAGGGTCGCGCATCCCTCGACCGTAGCCTCCAGGCTCGCCAGGCCGAAGTGATGGCGGTAGATGGGCTTGGGGTAGGCGCCGGCCACGCGCTCGACCAGCCCGCCCCCGACCGCCTGACCGCTTAGTGGGGTCGCGGAGGACCCGGACGAGGCAGCGGCCCCGGAGACCACGGCTCGGACGTCATCCTCCGTCGCGGCCGAGGAGAAGACCCGGAAGAAAAGGCCACTCTCCTCCGCGATCCGGCAGATCGGAGCTGTCCCACCGAAGACGAAGGCGACCTTGCCGAAATCCCGCTCTCTGACGGCCTGCACCATCTCGGCGAAGTAGGGTCCGGCCGTCTCCGCTCCGAGCCGGTAGCTAAGACCCACCATGTCCGGTCTCAGCCGTTCAATCGCCGCCACAATGGCCGAAACCGGCTGGGCCGGACCCAGGAACCTGGTCTGCCAGCCCTCAGCCTCGGCGATAGACAGAAAATGGAGAAGGCCGGCGACGTGAACACAGTCTCCCAGGGCCGCGCCCAGAACCAGTCCGCGACCACGGCCGCCGCCTGGACCGAGGCTACGTCCGCCACCGGGACCGGGACCGTCTCGGCCGGAACTCACGAGGTGGCCTCCGTTTCAAGAAGATCGTCGGCGCCGTAGACCTCGGCCCGGGCAGCCTCGACCGCGGGCTCCGCGAAGGACCCCAAACGAGCCGGCCCGGACGCATGGCGGCGATGAGGCGTCCTAAACCCGACGGCCACATACTCCCGTATCTCGTGGACGTCCAGATCGCCGAGGCCGACCGAGGCCAGAGTGCGCCCCCGGGCCTGCCAGTCGATGCCGGTGACAGCGCCGGCCAGGGTAATCAAGGCTTCCGTCAGTTTGGCCGGCCGCCCGGTCACACGGGCCAGGTCGGCGAGCGGGACCAGGCTCGTCGGAACATCCTCAAACACATAGCGGTGGTCCAGGCTGCTGGGGGCCTTGAGACCGGCGTAGGCCGGGGTGTTCTGGATGGCCTTGTGGAGAGTCTCGCCCACGCTTCCGTAGACCGACGCCAACCAGGCCTTGGCCGAGAGAACTCTGACCCGGAAAGAGCGGGCGACCTCCAACCTCTCGGCGTCAAGGGTCTCCAGAGCCCTGGCCACGGCCGGACTGATGCCCTCGCGATAATGGTCGAACTCACTTTCACCCTCGACGCGACTGACGCTGAGCAAGGTCGGGGCCGGATGGAAGATGGCCCCGATGTTCGAAAGACCGGTCTCCAAGACGCTCCCGACCGCGACAAACTGCGGAAGGATAGGACGCACGAGGTGCACGACAGACGCCGTGCGCATGGCTGGAAGGGCCGCGACGCGGACCCGGCGCTTGATGCCCTGGATCATGGAGCGGCCGGACTCGATGTAGCGGCTGGCGAAGATGAAGGTCTCCGTCTCAGCCACAGTAACATCCGGCGAGGCGCCCGCCTCGCGCAGCCGATGGGCGAAAACCAACGCTCCCAAGGTGCGGCCTGGATTGAGAATGACCACCTGGCCGCTTTGCAGGTAGGGGGCCATGGCCGTAGCCAGTTCGCTGTGAGCGGAGGCCGGAACCACAACCATGATGATAGTGGCCCCGTCCAAGGCCTCTTCGAGGTCGGACGTAGCCAGGGCCAGCCGAGCGAACCCCCGGACGACTCCTTCGAGTTGAATGCCACCGCGACGCCGAATGCCTTCCAGCCGACCCGGCGTGCGGTTGTAGAGGCTCACGTTCTCACCCTTCAGGGCCAGATACGCGGCCAGGGCTTGCCCTCCGTGGCCCGCACCGACGACGGCCCACATCCGTCTGTTGCTCCACGCCGCCATGACCACCACCTCCCCCCAAGTAGGTCAGTAATCCCTTGCTGGTCGTGCCAGAATCCCTAGAGTGGTCTTTGCCGGACAATCAGGGCGAGACTAGATCGAGAGTTTCCGCAGGTAGAAGCTGACTTTCCTTGCGAAGGACGGCCGATCCTGGGCTATAGGTACTCATATTCCCAGTGCTCTCTCATTATATCATTCGGTCTCTCTTCGGCGCAAACTCGCACGCCCTGGCGCGCCCTGGGGCGCGTAATCCTATGCCCTGGACCTCGAGCAAGGAGAGATCGAGGTCGAGCCCGAGAATGAAGGCAAACTGAGCGTCGGCGGCCGTGGCTGGGTCACCGGCTGGTCCGAGTTCACCGCCGGCCCCAGACCGGCACGCTCGCCCCCAGCTTGGCCTCGACCCGAGACATGCCATTATCCTTCCGCCCCGCCTACCCGGGCCGGAAGCGCCGCCCGACGCCCAGACGGATGACCCGCTCGAGGTGGGCCAGGGTGTAGCACTCGTGCATGTTCACCGTCCGCCCGAAGAGGGCCACCGTGCGGTGCTCCGCCCAGTCCACGCGGGGCAGGGTGTTGAGCCAGAGAATCTCGCGGACTTTGGGCTTCAGTCGGGCCAGAATCCTGGCGGCTTTGTCGGCCCCCAGGGTCTTGGTGTCGCTGACGATGATGACGACCGTGTCGCGGGTGAGCCGTCGGCTGTGCTCGGCCAGAAGGGCATCCAGAGCGGCGCCGAGGTCGGTGCCCTTGCCCCAGACCCGGCTGCCCTCGACCACCTGGCGGGCGGCGTCGGTCCGGCGGGCATCCGGGGTCGATGGCCCGGGCCGGGCCACGAACTCCGTCACCCGCTCGAGTTCCTCTGAGAAAATGAAAGCCTCCACCCCTCTGACCGCCTGGCGCAGGCCGAAGATGAATTCCAGAATGAAGGCCGTGTAGCGGGCCATCGACCCCGAGACATCGCAGATGAGCAGGAGGCGGGGCCTCGACACCTTGCGCTCGCGAAAGCGGAGGTCGAAGAGAACGCCACCGTGGCGAATGTTGGAGCGGATGGTGCGGCGCATGTCCGGGCGCCGTCGCTTGTGGCTCTCGCGGTAGCGGCGCGATAGCCTCGTGGCCAGGCGACGGGCGAGGCGGCGGATGAGGGTCGTGGCCCGGGGCAGGTCGACCTCGGCGATGTCCTTCATGTCCAGGTGGAGAAGCCGGTCGGCGGGATTCTCCCCCGCCGCCCTTAGGAGACCATCAATGACCGTGTCCAGGCTCTCGTCTCCGGTAGAGGCGGTCTCGGGCCGCCGCTCCCCGTCCATCTCCCGTCTCAAGCGATCCAGATGGCCCCGGACAATGCTCTCGATCAGAGGCTGGAATTTCCGATCAACCTTGTTTCCGGCCGAAGACTCGGCCAGGAAATCGCGGAGACGCTCCCGCTGGCTCTCCCCCAGTCGCGTGTAGGCCTCGATCTGCTCCGGCGTGAGCTCGAGGGGCTGGCCCTGAAAGATGAGTTCGGTTCCGGCTTCGGCGAGCCGCTTCCTCCGGGTCTCCCTCGCCCGGCGACGCTCGGCCACCCGGGCCTGGCGGTCCTCCGGACGGGCAAAGAAGAGATCAAAAGCCCGATCGAAGAGGGGCATCTGATTTCCGGCCTTCACCAGGGTCGCGCGAAGGGCGGCCTGGACTTCGGTCCGGCGCCCCAGATCGACGAGTTCGATAGCGGCCAAGGCGTCTAGGGTTTCGGCCGGATTGACCGGCAGGCCGAGATGCCGGAGAACGCGGACAAATCGAATCAGGTTCTCCTGAAGCTGCCGGGCGAAATCGGGTGTGGGCAGGTCGGAGCTGGGCGGGTCGGGGCTGGGCAGGTCGGGGTTCACTTGGTCGGCCCTGGACCTCGTACGCCCGCGGGGCCTCCAACCTGCCCAAGGCCTCGCTCCAGGGCCTCGGAGACGAACCCGTCGGACGACCCGGCCGCCTCCCGGAGAATGGTGACATCGTCGCGGTTCTTCAGGAGGAGAGTGGCCGTCTCGGCCAGGAGAGCGTCATCGACCTTCTCGGCGCCCAGGGCCAGGAGGGCTCTGGTCCAATCGAGGGTCTCGGCGATGGACGGCTGCTTTCTGAGATCGAGCTCCCTGACGCGAGCCACGACGCGGGCCACGTCGGCGGCCAGTTTCTCGCTGGCTTCCGGCACCCGCGACCTCACGATCCGCAATTCCTTCTCGATGCTCGGAAAGTCGATGAAGAGATAGACGCACCGCCGCCTGAGCCCGTCGGAGAGTTCGCGCTCACTGTTTGAGGTCAGGACAACCATCGGTATCTGCCGGGCCTGGATCGTTCCCAACTCCGGGACCGAGACGGTGAAGTCGGAGAGAACCTCGAAGAGAAAGGCCTCGAACTCCGGATCGCATTTGTCGACCTCGTCGATGAGGAGGACCGGGCATCGCTCGGCCCGGATGGCCCGGAGAAGCGGGCGTTCGAGGAGGTATTCTTCGGAGAAGAGGTCGCTCTCCTCCGCGGCCAGGCCGGCCTCACGGAGGATCTGGATGCGAAGGAGCTGCTTCTGGTAGTCCCACTCGTAGAGGGCCTTGTTCTCGTCGAGTCCCTCGTAGCCCTGGAGGCGGATGAGGTCGGTCTCAAAGACGCGAGCCAGAACCTTGGCGATCTCGGTCTTGCCCACTCCGGGAGCGCCTTCCACCAGGAGAGGTTTGGCCAGTCGCAGGGCGAGGTAGATGGAGATAATGATGTCCTGGTCGGCGATGTAGCCGTCGCCCTCCAGAGCGGTCTTGAGCCACTCCGTGGTGGCCTCCGAGGGACGCATCGGCCGTGCGGGCATCGGTTTCAGAGAGATCGCTCCTCCCGGCGCGAGCAAACGCGTGGGCTCCCGCCCTGAACGCGGACGGGCAAAGGCCCTACGGCAGCGCCCGCTCGCGTGTGCATTCTACCACATAGGCATTATCCACCGGCCGGCGGGACTCTCCTCCGGAGGTCTCCTCGGTAACATGCGGTCTTGACAAAAGACTGCACTCAAGCCACAATTGGGACTATGAGGGAATCTAAGCAGGACAAGGAAACCACAAAGCCGGTCAGCCAGGGCACATGGCCCCGCTACTTGCTAGGACCGGCTCTCTTCACGCTGGCCTTGGCTCATGCCCTCCGGCCCTCAGAGGTAGCCCTCGACTGGCAGACGACAGTCCTGGTCTTGGTGGGCGCGGTCGCCGTCGCCGTTCCTGATCTGGCCGACATCATCCGAAACAGGACCATAAGGGTCAAGGTGGGGGACGTTGAGGTTGAGTTCATGAGTATGACCGCGACACAGCTGGGGTTGAACGTCGGCTTTGCGGAGCTGGAGTCTGAAGTACCGCCCGCCCGGACTGCCCCCAGGTCCAAGGTCGCCTTCGCACCGGTGCTCGGTCTAGACGCCGGGATCGCCTTCACTCCCGCCCCCGATCTGGAAGCCGCGATTCTTGACCTTGCCTCCCGGGATAAGGAGACAGCCATCATGCGTCTCGGGGTGGAGATTGAGCGCGAACTCCAGTCTTTGGTCGGGAGGTCCGGCGTCGGCGAGCCTCCACCGCGAGCCGGCTGGACCGCCCTGGCGGAGTTCCTGGAGGCCAGAGGCGTGGCCGTCCCGGCCCACTTGAAAGACACGTTGCGGGACTTCGCCGAGATCCGAACCGCAGCCGCCCATGGCGTGCCCACCCATGGGGTGCGCATTTCCGGCCGCATCCTCAATAGCGCCCTTGATAGCGGCCTGCGCCTGAAGCGCCTTCTGGAATACCTGCCCGGAGCCCAGGACGGAGAGAAGAGCGCGTAGCCAGAACCTCCTCACCGTTTGACGCCCGGCCCCGTCCAGCCCGATCCGCGCTCTTACGTCTCTGACCTTCGTCTCCGCCGCGGGAAGAAGGCCAAGCCCAACGCGGCGGCCAGGCCGGCCACGGCCCCCAAGCCGAAGGCGGCCGCCGGACCGAAGGCCGTCCAGAGAACTCCGGCCAGGAGCGAGGCCGGAAAGAGGCCGATGCCTACGATGGTCGCGTGAAGTCCGATGACCGTGGCCCGGAGGTCACCCGGGGCGAAGTCGGCCACCAGAGCCTTGGCCACCCCGTCGGTCAGGGCCGAGTAGACGCCGTAGAGGGAGAAGAGGACCGGATAGCCCCAGGACGCCTCGCCGACGCCGAAAGCCAGACCTCCGTAGACCACGGCGTAGAGCCCGAAACCCGCGACAAGAATCTTCTGACGCCCGATCCTGTCCGAGAGCCAACCCGCCGGCCAGGAGAAGGCGGCGTAGACCAGATTGTAGAGCGCGTAGACCAGAACGGCCGCGGCCGGGCCGAGGGTCTGCCCGACCCTGAGAAGCAGAAACTGGTTGGAGGAGTTGCCCAGGGTGAAGACACCGGTGACCACCAGGAGAGTGATGAGGCGCGGATCGAGGGTCCGTAGGGTGGCCCAGGTCGAACGGCCGGCGGAGACGATGGACCTGGTGGCCGGTTCCCGGCCGGATCCGCCGGCCGGCGCGGCGGCGATCGGCTCCCGCTCGCGCCCGGTGATGGCCACCGGGGCACCACCTGTTTCCCGGACCCACAGAAGGACCGCGACCGCGATGGCCGCCGGAATGAGCGAGAAAAGAAAAATGGGCCGGTAGTTGCCTTTGGCCGCGCCTCCGCTCAGACCGACCAGAAGGATGTAGGCCAGGAGGGCGCCCACCGCCGCGCCGAAGGTGTCCATGGTCCGGTGGAGGCCAAAGGCCCAGCCTCGGCGGCCTTCGGGCGAAGACTCGGCCACGATCGCGTCGCGAGGAGCGGTGCGGATGCCTTTGCCGAACCGGTCGGCCAACCGGCCGGCCAGAACTCCACCCCACGACCCCGCGAGGTAGAGGAGAACCTTACCCACCGTGGACGCGGCGTAGCCGGCGACAGCCAAACCCTTGCGACGCCTAAGACGGTCGGAGACGCGGCCGGCGACCACCTTGAGCAGGGAGGCCAGGCTTTCGGCCAGACCCTCGATGAACCCAAGGACGGCTGGGCTCGCGCCCAGGCGCAAGGTGAGGTAGAACGGGAGAAGCGGGTAGACCATTTCGGTCGAGACGTCGGTGAGAAGACTGACCAGTCCGAGCAGGATGACGTTGCCCAGGGCGGCGCCTCCTCGTCTGGGCGCATCTCTTCGCCCATAGGCTACGCCTCACCCATACGGCGCGAGTCGGCCGGGTCCTCCACCGAACTCGATCAGTGGTCGCCTCCACCGAATTCGATTAGTGGCCGATGGCCTCCTGGACGCACCTCTGATGCGCGGGGTCGAGGGTCGGCACCCCGCTGGCGGTGTAGCTCGAACCGTGGGTCGTGCTCCCCAGGAAGTGGATGCAAAAGTGCCCCGGGAAGTTGTTGTCCAGCGTGCTGCCGGCGTGGGGCATTCCGTTCTGCGAGGCGGCGATACGCCGGCCGTTGATGACGACAACGATGGAACGCCTGGACCAACTCCACTCGCCACCGTAGTTGTCGCTCATGATGGCCGTGTCCTCGGACGACACGGGTTCCACGTCGGCGTGGGCCCAGCCACCGCCGCGCATAACGTAGAACATCCGCCCCGTCCCGACGTCGGTTACCTGGGCCACGGCGCCGACCGCCCACATGTCGTTGACCTCGGACCAGGGAACGGCCACCGCTACCGGCCGGCTCTCGACCATGGCCGGGTCTGGGGTCGGGATGCGTAGGCTCATACCATCGTAAAGAACTTGTGAAATTGATAGGCCGCTCGCCTCGGCGATGGCTTCGGGGGTCGTCCCAAAGCGCTTGGCCATACTACCGAAATCATCGCCGGGACCCACGGTGTAGTTGAAGCAGCCGACCGCGGGCAGGACGGACCCCGGGGCAGGCTCGCCACCCGTCGCGACCTCGGAAGCCGGCGCGGACGCCGCCCCCGGCTGGCCCGACGACGGCGCGGGCAGCGACTCAGGTTCAACGGCTGAAGCGGGGGTCGGTTCGACCGCGCGGAAGATGAAGCTTCCCATGGCGCGGAGTGGCGAACCTTCAAGGGAGAGCAGACCTGGGCTGACGTACGAAATGAGAGTGGCCCCCGTGAAACCTTCGAACCCGGGCACGTAGACCGAAGCCCGCGCCGGCGCGAAGCCTTGAACGGTGAGGAACACGATCAAGCTGAGAAGGACGCCTACGATGGAGTTTCGCCAGGACAAGGTGTTTCTCCACCTCCGGACGACCGCCGGCAGTTGGGATGACCGGCGATGTTATGTCACCTAGTTACTCCGGAGATAGCCCTAGCACCTTGTAGTAAGTTATGGGTGGCCGAATCGCGGCCGGTAGCCTCTCAGCCGCAGGGAGTTCGCCACCACCGTGATCGAGCTCGCCGCCATGGCCGCGGCGGCGACGGCCGGACTGAGAAGACCGGCCTGGCCCAGCAACGGATACAGAAGCCCGGCGGCCACCGGAATGCCGGCGGCGTTGTAGAAGAAGGCCCAGAAGAGGTTCTGACGGATGATCCGCAGGGTGCGGCGGCTGAGGTCGATGGCCGTCACCACGCCACGTGGGTCGCCGGCAACCAGGGTGATGTCGGAGGCCTCCTTGGCCACGTCGACCCCGGTGCCGATGGCCACGCCGATGTCGGCCTGGGCTAGGGCCGGCGCGTCGTTGACCCCGTCACCGACCATCGCCACCACTTGCCCACCCTCCTGCATCTCCCGTATGGCTGTGGCCTTGTCGGCCGGAAGAACTTCGGCCAGGACCTTGTTCACTCCGAGATGGCGGGCCACGGCCACCGCCGCCGCCCGGGTGTCGCCGGTGAGCATGACCACCTCCAGACCCATGCCGGTCAGGGCTTGAATGGCCTCCGCCGCGGTCGGCTTGGCCTCGTCGCCGAGACCGATAACCGCCCGGGCTTGGCCGTCCCAAGCCACGTAGACGGGCGTGCGTCCAACAGCCGAGAGCCCCTCCGCCGCCTCGCCGGCCCGGGTCGTGTCGATCCCCTCGGTCTCCAGGAGGCGCCGGTTCCCGGAGAGAACGCGGCGGCCCTCGATCGTGGCCACGACACCCTGCCCGGCTCTGCTCACGAAATCGCTCGCCGGCGGAAGCGGGCCGAGCCCGGCGTCCTCGGCGGCTCGCTGGATGGCCACACCCAGCGGATGCTCCGAACCGGTCTCCGCCGCGGCGCACAGCCGCAGGACCGCATTTCTGGCGGCTCTGGCGGACTCCACCGGACCGGCCTCCTCCGGACCGGCCTCCACCGGACCAGTTTCCGGCCCGCCGTTCCCGCGGGGCTCGAGGACAACAATGTCCGTGACCCGCGGCCGACCGGCCGTCAGGGTTCCCGTCTTGTCAAAGACCACGGTTCGGAGACGGCCGGCGAGTTCGAGGGTCTCGCCGCCCCGCACCAGAACGCCCATCTCGGCCCCCCGGCCCGTGCCGACCATGATGGCCATGGGCGTGGCCAGACCGAGAGCGCAGGGACAAGCGATAATGAGAACACTCACCGCGTTGAGGAGGGCCAAAGTAAGAGTCGGCCGGGGTCCGAAGAGGTACCAGCCTCCGAAGGTCAAGACCGCGATGCCCAGCACCGCGGGCACGAAGTAGGCGGCCATCCTGTCGGCCAGGCGCTCCACCGGGGCCTTGCGACCCTGGGCCTCCCGCACCATCTCGACGATCTGGGCCAGGACGGTATCGCGTCCAACCTTCGTGGCCCGCACGACAAGGAACCCGGTCAGGTTGATGGTCGCCCCGATCGCTTCGTCGCCGGGGGCCTTCTCCACGGGGAGACTTTCCCCGGTGAGGGTCGACTCGTCCACGGTTGAGCGGCCCCGCGTGACCACTCCGTCGACCGGTATTCGTTCACCCGGACGCACGGCCAGGTAGTCGCCTGGGCGCACGCTCTCGGCCCTAATCTCCTCCTCACGCCCTTCCTCGCGGAGGACTCTGGCCAGGAGCGGCCGGAGTTCAAGCAGGCGCCGCACCGCCTGCGACGCCCGTCCCTTGGCCAGGGCTTCCAGGTAGCGACCGAGCAGGACAAGGGTGATGATCATGGCCGCGGAATCGAAATAGAGGGTGGGCGGAAGACCGGCGGCCAAGAAGAGCCGCGGCAGAAGCGTCGCGGCCAGCGAGTAGCCGTAGGCGGCTGTGGTTCCCGTGGCGATGAGTGTGTTCATGTCGGTGGTCCCGTGGCGGAGAGCCGCGGCCGCCCCGCGGTAGAAAACCCAGCCCGATCCAAACTGCACCGGAGTGGTCAAAAGGAGAAGAACCAGGGGGTTCGTCAGAAGGGCGAGCCCTCCTGACGCTATCCCACCCATGGAACCCACGAAGACCAGGCCGGCTAGAACGGCACTTCCGACGAAAGCGTTCCGTAGCCGGCGGATCTCGCGGGCGCGAGCCCTGGTTTCCGGGTCGCCCTCCTCCTCGCCGGGGGCCGCCGCGCGGATGCTCGCGCTCAGCACGGGATCGTAGCCCAGGGACCGGATGACCTGGGCCAGGGTCTCCGGGTCGGTGCGCCCAGGATCGTAGCTGATCCGAGCCCGTTCCGACGCAAAATTAACCGTGACGGAGGCAACGCCCGGAGCGCCGTCGAGCCCCTTCTCAAGACGCCGCACGCAGGCGGCGCAGGTCATACCGCGGATGGCGATGTCGATGGTCGTGTCGGCCAAGGCCAAACCTCCCGGCCTAGCTTGCCCTGGTCCGGCGGTTCTGGCTTCAGGCCGGCCCTGGCTTCAAAGTATCCGGTCCGGCGCGGGAAGTAAAGAGAAGGGGCCGCCGGATGGCGACCCCTTCCGCTCACTCGGTGAGCCCGGGAGTGAAGATCTCTAAGGCTACGACGGTAACGTAGGTGTCGCTGACCGTGAGTCTCTGGTCGGGAAACTCGTAGCTCTGGCGGACATTGATGGCCGCGCGCACCTCGAAGGTTCCGGGTTTCTCCCACATGACGTCGAAGGTCCACCCGGGGTAGGCCCGGATGACCTGACGTCTGGTACGCGGCGGCCAGCCGACCTCTGCTTCCAGGGTGAACCGAGCCGGCCTGCCGGTGACCCACTTCCGTGGTCCAGTCAGGGTCAGCGTCACTTCCGGCTCGACGATGGTCTCGGCTTCGAAGGTGACCATCGAGTCTCCCGCCTGGACAGTCCAGGCCAGGTCCCGCAGGACGCGGCCGTCGTTTGAGAAGGACTTGGCCGTCGCCCGGTATGACCCGCCCGCCGCGTAGAGGTGCCCGACCGTGACTTTGGTGTGGCTTGGGTCGGGATCGCTGAGATGCTCCCCATCGCCGAAGTCCCATTCCCACCTGGCGTGAAACGTGCGGTCCTCGCGCTTGTCCGTCGTAAGCCTGGTGACCCTCACCACGTTCACGAGCGGCGGCTCTATGGTTGGGATGATTTCGGCCGGACCCGGACTCTGGGCGCCGGCGTCGGAATCGGACGGGCTGCCGGGGCCTGTCTCCGATTCCTCCCCAGGCGTGCTCGCCGTCCCATCTTCCGGGCTAGCCGTGCCATCCGCCGGACCCGCCGCCCCACTCCCCGGGCCAGCCGCCCCATCCCCAGGTCCATCTGTCTCATCCTCCGGGGTTTGAGGCGGGCCGGCCTCCGTGCCGCCGGAGGTCGCCTCTTCGGCCTCCGTCGTCTCGCTCACCGAGAAGGCAAACGGCACCAAGACATCCTGTCTCAGGTAACGCCCCATGGTCAGGTACTCTGGTCCAGCCGATCCGTCGGGCGCCAGCCGCACGCCCAGAACCAGCCGTCGTCCCGGGACAGGCCGCGGCGCCGTGAGTTGACCTCTCAGAATCGCTCCGTCCGCGCCGGCCCGGTCGGGGCTCAGCGGGAAGCGGCCGATGACCGAGGGCGCGTCACCGGACCCCGGGCCAAGATCACCGAGCCAGGCCACGGCTGACAGCCCGTCCAGTCCGGCCGCGCCGGGGTCTCCCATCTTCACCTCGACTTTGATCAGGCTTCCGTCCTTGGCGCCCACGACGGGAACCACCTGCCGGTAGCTCGGCCCCCAGAGAGACGCCGAACCCGTGAGGGAGTCGCTGCCACCTTGAGTTCGCCCTGAGAGGATGGTCAAAACGTCCGCGGCCAACTTTCCACCGAGAGAAACCAGCCCGTGCGCCCATAGGAGGCCAGTCTCGAGATAGAAACCGTCGGGTGGGCAGGGGTCGGTCAAGGCCGAGGCCGCCTCGGTGGAGAGGTCGTTGGGCCCCACGCCAGGGATGACCAGGCCCAGAGGGCTTGGACACGCCCCGGCAATGGTCGCGTAGCGCGAACCCGCCGCCCGGGCCAGGGCTTCTTTTTCCTGCCAATTGTGAAGGAAGGCGTTGCAGAGAACCAGGCCTTGCTGGGCGTCGACGAAACAGGGCGCCCCTCCGGGTCTGGGAAAGGCCAGATACTCCGGGACCAGGCGGCTTGTGGCCGCGCCACCGGGGGCCAGGCAGGTGAGCATTTGCCCCAGACTCATCCCGACCCCGGCCCGACCCAGGGTCCAGAGTTGCTTGACCTTGGGAACTCCCCACTCAAAGAGAAGCCCTCTCAGGTAGGCTTCGATCTTGGCTCGCCGTTCCGCGCTGATCAGGTCTTCGAGCTTGGGCAGGGGCGGCGCCTTCCCGGCGGCCACCGCGTCGGCCAGGTAGAGTTGGCGTCCGACCCGCAGGGACAGGATCTCGTAGTAGGCCCGAGTCAAGCCCAGCCCCGGGGGACTGGGCGGCGCCTGGGCGGACGCCGAGAAGACGCAACCCTGGATGAGATCGGCCTTCTCCGTCAGAAGCCAGGTGTCGTAGTCCGGAGGTTCGACCGGACCCGATCCGGTCACCGGACCGTCGTCGCCCTCGGCGTCATTTCCGAACTCGCCGAGCAGGCGGCAGTTGAAGAGGTACTCCGAGTATAGGCCTCGATAGTCCTGAGCCCGATCAGCCACAAACTGGTCCTCGTTTGCGAAGGCCGGGGGCTTCGGAAACTCCTTCCCGCTGGACCCCGGCGCCCCCCTCCCGCCAACGAGCCGGGCCGTGTGATAGAGAACCTTGAGCACGTCAGCCTGAAATTGGCCGTGGTTGGGCGGAGCGATCATGACCAGATTCCGTAGGGGCGCCTGCCCGTCGGGGTGGGTCGCGGCCCAGTACCTGGCCACCAGGGCGCCGCTTCCGAAGGTCACGATGTCCACCTGGTCAAAGCCGCCGGCGAGCGCCTGCCGGACCACCCGGTCCAGACCGACGCCGGCCAGGGTGACGTAGTCGGCCGCCGCCGCTCCGGCGTAGTCGTAGGCGAAGAGTGTCCGCCCCGTCGAGTATCCGTGCCCGAGGAGGCGGCCATAGAGCCCGTTGGTCCCTGGCCCCCGGAGGCCCCACACGGCGGGGCCTCCCGAGGTCACACCGTGGACCAGGATAACCGGGACCGGTTCACCGTCCGGTTTCGCGCCCTCCGCCCGGCTCGGGCCGGCGGCCAGAGCAAGGGCCATCATGAGAACCACGGCCGCAAAACGTTTTCCGACCATCTCTACCCCTCACCACCATTCGCTTCTCTATCCTGTCGGTATCTCACTCGCGCGCTCTATCCTGTTGGTATCCAGCGATCCGTAGTAGGTCACCGAAAGCACGCTCACCGGACGATCGGCCGCGAAGGCCTCTCGCAAAACGAAGACACAGCCGGCGTCCGCCGCGTCGAGGATGGTCACGTCGCCCGTCACCGTCCGCGCCGCGCCGATTCGCCATTCCTGTCCCGGCCGAAGCAGGACTCCTGGCGGAAGCGCCCCGCCTTCGGGCCGGACCGCCTCAACCAGGAGACTGCCGGCGCCCTCGCGCCCCGCCCCTTTCGCCAGTCGCAGGTCAAGACCCAGAAGCGCGTACTCGCCATCCTCGCCAGGCAGACCGCCTTCGGGCCGGGCGCGGGCCAGGCTCGGCAGGCGGCTCACGAAAACCGCCCGCGACTCGACTAAAACTCCGGCCACGAAGGTTTCCCGCAGCACGATGAGCTTCGTCCCGGGCCGAACGCGGCCCGAGGCTGCCGGAAGGGTCACTCCTGTCACCACCCCCGCCGCCACCTTCAACCCGCTCGTCCCGCTCTCGCCCTCGGCGGGAAGACAGCTAAGGCCGAGGGAGTTCTCCTCTCGCACGTAGACAAAGAGAACTTCCCGCGGCCCAAGACCGAGAAGCACTCGAAAGCCCGGCCAGACGAAAACCAGGGTGAGCACGGCCGCCAGCGCGAGCCACCGCGGAAGGCGACCTACCCTTCGCCGCCCAGACGTCGCACGTATGGACAAGACCGTCACCTCCCCCGCCACCCACTCGCCAGTCACGCGGGTCAGGGTGATTCCGGACTCGGGAGCGGGGTCCTTCGGCGAAGGGTGTCGGCGGCCGGTTCATTCTCCGAGGGAGTCCGGTACTAGCCGACAGGGCGGGCGGGGACCGACAGGCGGGCGGGGACAAGAAAGTCCGGGGGGGGCCCCCGGACTTGGGTCGTGGGCGCAGGCGGGAGTCTAGGGCAAGAACGGCGACCTACGGCCTTCCGGCTGGGTGAAGGTCAATCCGGCGCCAGGTTCTTCCTGAGCCGCGGCGGCAGCCTTGCTGGGGTCGACAAAGAGGTGGACAATGTACCTGGCCGTGGCCATGTCCGTCGTCGGGAACAGGGGGGCGGGCTCAGCCGTCCCGCCGGTGCCGTCGTCGCCGGTTCCGCCGTCCGAACCCGAGCCCTCCGTGGCGTCCCCCGGCTCCAGGACCACGCTGTCCACCCGGACCAGACGGTTCATGCCCTCGAGGTTGGCCAGGAAACCCACCTGGGCCGTGTAGGTTCCGACGACGGTGAAGCTCACCGTGTACTCCTGGTAGTCCCCGGTGGTGAGCGGCAGGTTGAAGACGATATCCACGACGCGGGCGCCGGTTGTCCTCTCCCACTGCCCGCAGGCGTAGAGAAAGTGGGCTGTTCGATTGCTCCCTGGAACCAGAAGGTCGAGACTGGCCATCTGCGCGTTGAGTTCGGTGATGCGCGTGTTGATCTCGTCCAGACGATGAAAGATGGCCATGGCCGCCCCGAGTTGGTCCTGCTTTTGCGTAAGGGTGCCTTCGAGAGCGGAGATCCGTTCGGTGTAGGGTTGATAGACCAGGAAGACGAACCCCACGGCGTAGATGACAACGAAACCCACGATGAGGAGGGTTCTCTCCCGCCCGGTGAGCGGTCTCAGCTTGAAGAAGCCCTGCTTTGGCTCGGGACTAGCCATCCGTGCTCACCACCTGTTGCTTCGTCTGACAGGTCATGCTGAACATGAAACAGCTCGCCTCAGTGCTCCAGGAAGCTCGCTGGATGTCGGGCGTCGTCACGTAGTTGCCCGCCTGGATGTTGATCATAAACTGCACCATGGCCTGGAGACTCCCGGCCCGGCCCTCTATCGTGATCACACCCATCTCGTCGCTACTGACCCGGCCCAGGACCACTGTCCGCGGGATGATGTCCCGGAGTTCATCCATGATGTCGTTCCACTTGACCCCCTCGCCCGAGAGGGTGTCGATAAACTCGGACTTCTCCGAGTAGGCGGCCTGGAGCTGGTCCAGAAGGTTCTTCCGCTCGAGGGCCCCAGTGTACTCCTGATACTGGGTCTCGGCGACGTCGATCTTGGCCTGGAAGCTGGCAACCCGAGCCTGAAGGGCCACGTAAAAGATCAGCGTGACCGCCGCCAGAAGCACAACTCCGGCCAGCGAGAAGACCGTCCGCCAGTTGGGGCCGGCTTTCTGCGCGATCTGATAGGGCAGGAGGTTAACCTTCACTTGTGGTCTCCTCCTCCGACAGGGCCAGACCTAGAGCCGTCACGAACTCCGGACCCACCAGGTTGGCCTGGGCCCCCAGACGTGGCGAAAGGGCCATGGCCGCCAGCGGATCGATGACTTCCACCCTGGTTTCAGCCCCCTCCGGAACTCTCTCGCCGAGCAACGGGTTGAGGTAGCGGGCCAAGGCCCCGGCGATGCCCGGCATCCGGGCCCCGCCCCCGACAAGATAGACGTATCTAACCGATTGACCAAAGTGGCGTGAGGCAAAGAACTCAAATGAGCGTCTGATCTCAAACATCAGGTCCTGCAGAGTCGGAACGAGGGTCTGAAGAACCCGACCGCCGTCCGGATGGACGCCATACTGGCGTTTCAGGGTCTCGGCCTCGACCTCCGGGACCCTCAGGCGTTCGGCCAGGATCGAAGTGAAGGTCCGCCCACCGACACCGAGAGTGCGGCTCATCTCCAGGGCCCCTCTGAGGTAGATGCCAAGCTTGGTCGAGGAGTGACCCAGGTCGATGACGGCCTGAGCGTAGCGGAGCGGCTCTTCCTCGAAGTGGCCGGCAAAGCGGATCACGCGGTAGCAGGCCAGGGCTTCCGCGTCCACGCCCTTGGGATAGAGCTTGGCCCGGCGCAAAGCCTGCACCTGGGCCTCGACCACGCGCTTCTGCGCCCCGACCAGCATGACTCGCATCTGGCGATTGCCCCGCTCGTCCGCGTCGACCTGGCCGGGCATGACCGTGAAGTCGACCACGGCCTCGGCCGGGGGGATCGGGATGTGGTGCTCGGCCTCCCAGCGAAGAACCTCCCGGAGTTCGTCCGGGCTCATCACCGGAAACTGCACGTGCCTGATGATGACCCCCTGGCCGCCGAGAGCCGTAGTCACCTGACGCTGCGTGATATTGCGGCTTGACAGGAGGTCCTTGATCGTCTCGCCGAGGAGATCCGGATCGGAGATGTCGCCCTCACCCAGAACTCCCTCGGGCGTCGAAACGAGGCCCAGGTTGAGAATCTCCGGGCCGTGCCGTGACACCCCGATCTGGACAACCTTGGTCCAGGCTGTGCCTATGTCCACGCCCACACTCGTGGCCGCCTGCGTGCCGGGAAGGAAGACCGACGGTTTGGGAAACTTGCCCCAGTCGGCGGCGTCGGGGGCCTCGAGGCCGCCCTTGAGAGCCGCCCGGGCCGGAATGGGCGCCGGCGCGACGGGCCGGAATCCCGTGCCCATCCCGCCAGACAGGCGGCCCGCGGGGGACATCCCGACACCCGGCGCTTTCTTCACGGAAGCTCGCATGGGTCCGTTCATGAACCACATCGACACAAGCATACTGATAAGCCCGACGGCCGTGCCCAGAAGGTAGATCCCGTATGGCCCGCCGGTAATGAAGGCAGCCACGGGAGTCTGAAAGCCGTAGGCGCTCCCCGCGCCGAGAATGAACAGGAAAAGACCCGGCCAGACAAACTTCTTCAACCCAAGGCCAAACCTGGGACGGGACTCGACCCACACCTCGGCCGCCGGCGCGGTGTCGGGTCTGGGTCCGAGAGCCAGGGGCTCTTCCGGGGCCCGGCTTACCGCCCTCGTCACGTAGGCCGGCACGGGCATGTCCGCCAGGTAGTCCTGAAGGGGCTCGACCGGTGGAATGGTGGCGAACTGCGTCTCGGTCGCCGCGGCCGCCTCCCCGGGCATCAGCTCGTCGGACCCCAGCGGAGAGATCAGCCCGCCCGAGCCGGTGGAGAGGGGTTGCGAACTGAGTGGCGGGGGGTACCCCTCATCGGACCCGGCTAGTGTCTCAAGCTCCGGCGAAGGCTCCGCGCCCCCGCGGATCGCATGGGGAAGGTCGCTACCGCCCGCACGGATCATAGGCCAGGCGTCGCCGGTGGTCACCATCGAGGAAGACGGCATCCCCGCCGCGGTGGCCCCGTCGCCGGCGCCCGGGCCCGACCCTCGTCCCGGCCTCCGCTCGTAGGGCCAGTAGGGGCCCGGACTCGGACCGACCGGCTCGCCCGGCACAACGGCCTCCGGTCCGAAAACCTCCTCGGCCTCGCCCGACGGGGACTTTGAGGTCACCGCCAGAATGCGAACGCACAGGATAGCCAGGAGGATGAGGCCAAGACCGAGCAGTACGGTCGACAAGCTCAGATGGACTCGCGACAGATAAGGTTCGACGAAGCGCCGGACGCCGCCCAGCGGCCCCTCGTCGGAGAGCAGAGCTTCAAACCTGTCCCGCGCGGCCGTGGCGAACCCATGGAGGCGCTCGCCGGCCGAGCCGGGCACGAGAGAGGTTAGGTCCGGGCTCAGAACCATGACACCCAAGACAATGGCCGAAGCGAGGACAACGAGAATGAGGAAGATCAGAAGAAGCTTGAGCGGGCTACGCCGCTTGGCTTTCGGCTGCTGCTGGGGGTACGAGCGGCGAGACGACTGCACCCTCCCTCCCTCCCTCCTGGTCTTCCCTCTTCCCTGTTCCGCTTCTTCGTCTGGCAGGCAACCTTCGTCGCTCTGCCTGCGAGTTCCTACTATATGAGCCGTCCGACGACGACAAACGGGGCGGGCCGTTCCCGACCCGCCCCGCATTCTTCCAGATGCCTCTTTTGTGCTACCGCGCGCCCTGGTAGGACCAAGCCCACGTGTCCGCGCCCGCCGGCACGGGGGCCGATGCGGAATCGAAGAACAGAATCGCATCCAGAGCCGCTATGTTGAAGGTCACCGACTGCGTCGGATCGGTCACGCTGGTGAAGACCTCCACCAGGGGCAACGTGGGACCGGTTAAGGCAGTCACGCCGGCCCAGTAGTCGCAACTGGTGGCCGTGGCGGGAGCCACGTCAGGGTCGGTGCCTACCGGCAACGCGGTCCCGTCAGTGTCCCAAGCAGCCAGTCGGGTCCAGACATCCGGGTCGCGCCCCGGGTCGCCCAGCCGGTAGTCCATGAAGTAATTCACGTCATCAAGGCAAATCACGTAAGTGTAGACATTGTTGTAGCTGTTGGTGAATGTCGTGTTGGGGTCGAGATAGTCCCCCTCGACCAGCCACTGCAGGTTCGGCGGGAAGACCGCGTAGTCCAGGTAGAACCTCTCCAGAGCATCGCGAATGACCACGAGATCGGCCTCGGCTTTGCGCTCCCGGGCGTTGTTGATCGCGTCAAGAACTCGGGGCGCCGCGATACCGGCCAGGATGCCGAGGATGGCTACAACAACGAGAAGTTCGATGAGGGTAAAGCCCTTCTGTCCAGATAGATGCTTTCTAAATGCCATCCGTTACTCACCTCCTCATAGGATAAACAATGACCCGCTAACCAAAAGCGACTAAACCTAACTAGCTTAGCAAGGTATCCGCTGGACTGTCAACCAGTATCTTGGGCCGCGCCCACTATCATGGGGTTTCGCCATGATGCTTCCGCCCCCTTTGTCTACACCTCGCTTCCCCGCGCCTACTTCGTCGAGCCTCCTCGGCTTCCGGCCCTTGGCCTAGAGGCTGAGCTTGCTGTACATGTCAAACATGGGCATGATCAGGGATATCAGAATAAAGCCGACCATCCCACCCACGAAGACGATTATCAGCGGCTCCAGCATCGAGGATAGGCGGCCTACGGTCACGTCGATGTCCTTATCGAAGAAGTCGGCCACCTTCAGCAACATGGTATCGATGGAGCCTGTCTCCTCGCCGACAGCCATCATCTCAAGGACCATGGATGGAAAGAGCCTGGAGGTCCGCAGGGGCTCGACAATGCCCCGGCCGGCCCGGATCTCGTCCTCGGCCGCGACGATGGCCGCGGCGACCGGGCGGTTACCCACGGTACGCTCCACGACGTTCAGCGAAACGAGCAGCGGGACACCGCTACGGAGCAGGGTTCCGAGCGTGCGGCAGAAGCGCGAGACCGACCGCTTCAGGATCACGTCGCCGAAGACGGGCAATCGCAGGAGCAGAGCGTCGAGCTGGTAGGCCCCCGCCGGACTCCGGGTGTAGAAGCCGAGGCCGATGGCGAGCAGGACCGAGCCCGCGATCAGAAGGTACCAGTAGGCCCGAACGAAGTCGCTCACCGCCAGCACGAACAGCGTTGGCCCCGGCAACTCGGCCCCCATCTGGGCGAAGATGTTGATGAAGCTCGGGAGGACGAAGACAACCATGAAGGTCACAACGCCAATAGCCACCACGCTGACGATTGACGGATAGGTCATGGCCGACTTGACCTTCTGGCTCACGGCGTGTTCTTTCTCAAAGTGGTCGGCCAGCCGGTCGAAGCACTCCTCCAGGATGCCGCCGGCCTCGCCCGCCGAAGCCATGTTGACGAGGATGGGTGGGAAGGCGTCCGGCTGGGCCCGGAAGGCATCACTCAAGGAACTGCCCTGCTCAATGCCCCGGCTCACGGTGGTCAGAGCCGTCCGAAGCCGACGCGACCCGGCCTGGCGGGTCAGGATGTTCAGGCTCGTGAGGATGGCGACGCCGGCGTTGATCATCGTCGCGAATTGGCGGCAGAACAGGCCCAGGTCCCTGAGCCCGATCCGCCCACGGCCGAAGCTGAAGCCGCGCCGCCCGGCCTCCGGAGCGTTCAGGGCCGCGGCGGCCGCCCGCAGTTGGCCCGCCGTGCGGGTCCGGGGCAGGCGCCGCATCTCCTCCCCCATGGTCCGGTTGTCGGTGAGGGCCGCCACGAGAAGCCCACGCGCCCGGAGAACACGGGCGGCCTCCCGCTCGCTGGAAGCCTCGACCGTGCCCTCCATGGCCTTGCCCTGAGGCGTCCTCGCCCTGTAGTGATAAAGAACCAAAGCTACGAACCCCTTTGCCTTCCAGCTCTTCGATGCCCTAGGTTCCAGCTCTTCGACATCTTAGCTTCTCGGTCTGGGACCGTCACCGTCGCGAACACCCGCCGGCCGACCGGGTCCGGCGAGCCCGCCGAACCGGCCCCCCTGGCCACCGCCGCCTATGGTGGTCGGAACGCGGCTGGGTGGGCGGCTCCCGTAGTCTTGCGGCGCCCCCCCGGCGCCATACCCCTGGCCCCCCTGGCCCCCCTGGCCCCCCTGGCCAGAAGCGCCGGCCGACCTGGCGCCGGCCGCTCCAGATCCTTCCGCGGACACATGGGCGCCGGTCTCGGCCAAGTGACTGAGGCGCGACCGGTACTCCTCCTCCGCGATCAGCCCGTTGCCGACCAGCTCGCGCAGGGAACCCTCCATCGTGCGCATGCCAAAGCGGGCGCCCGTCTGGAGTTGGGTGGGTATCTGGTAGCTCTTGCCCTCCCGGATGAGGTTGCGGATGGCCGGGGTGGCCACCAAAATCTCGAAGGCCGCGACCCGGCCCCGGCCGTCGGCGCGCAAAACCAAGGTCTGGGCCAGAACGCCCTGAAGGGTGGCGGCGAGTTGGACTCGAATCTGATCTTGCTGGTGCGGCGGGAAGACGTCGATAACGCGGTCGATGGTCTGGGCCGCGTCGGACGTGTGCAGAGTGGACAGGACCAAGTGGCCGGTCTCGGCCGCGGTCATGGCGATGCTGATCGTCTCCAGGTCGCGCAACTCACCGACCAGGATAACGTCGGGATTCTCACGGAGAGCCGACCGCAGGCCGGTCCCGTAAGTTCGTGTGTCCTTGCCGATCTCCCTCTGGTTGACGAGGCTCCTCTTGTGCCGGTGCAGGAACTCGATGGGATCCTCCAGGGTGACGATGTGGAAGGATTCCTCGGTGTTGATCAGATCGATCATGCCGGCCAGGGTGGTTGTCTTGCCGCTTCCGGTCGGGCCGGTCACCAGGATGAGACCGTTGGGCCGGTGGGCGAGTGAGGCGACCACCTCCGGAAGGCCGAGTTCGCCGATGGTTCGGATCCTGGCCGGTATAACGCGGGCCACCATCCCCACCGAACCCCGCTGGCGGAAGCCGTTGATGCGGTAGCGTCCGAGGCCGGGAATGCTGTAGGCGAAGTCGACCTCGCCGTTACGCTCGAAGCGTGAGGCGATCTCTGGGGTCAGCATCTGGTACAAGACGGCCTCGGAGTCGTCGGGAGAGCACTTCACTCCGCCAATGGGGGTCAGGTCTTCGTTGATCCGCATCGTCGGCGGGGCTTCGACCGTGATGATGAGGTCCGAGGCCTGCTTCTGGGTGGCGATCTCCAGAAGATCATTGATCTGGAAGTGGGTTTCGGGGATCCGACCCGATCTGTAGACGATCTGATCCAGTCCTCGTTCAGCCTCTTCGTTCAAAGGGGCATCTCCTCAGTGTAGGTAACCCGCTGCACTTCGGCCAGGCTCGTGATGCCCTGCAAAGCCTTCTCGCATCCGTCCTTCTCCAGAGTCCTGAGCCCCGCTTTGAGCGCTTCCCGGGTGATGTCCTGCATCGTGGCCCGGTTGGCGATCAACTGCCGGATTCGCGGCGTGACCTGAAAGACCTCGAAGAGGGCCGTCCGGCCGCGATAGCCCGAGCCGCCACACGAAGAACAACCCGGTGCCTCGTATACGGTCAGGGATCCGCTGTCAAGGTGCAAGGCGATCCGAACCGGGTCGCCCTCGGTCAGATCGATGGGAATCTTGCACTTGGGGCACAGGGTCCGGGCCAGGCGCTGGGAGATGACAATGAGCACGGTCGAGGCGATGAGGAAGGGCTGGATGCCCATGTCCAGGAGGCGCGAGATGGCCCCCACCGCGTCGTTGGTGTGGATAGTGGAGAGAACCAGATGACCCGTGAGAGCTGAGCGGACGGCGATCTCGGACGTCTCGGAGTCGCGGATCTCGCCGACCATGATGACGTTGGGATCCTGCCGCACGAAGGCACGCAGGCCCCGGGCGAAGGTGAGACCAGCCTTCTCGTTGATCATCACCTGGTTGACGCCCTGGATCTGGTACTCTACCGGGTCTTCCAGGGTCACGATGTTCTTGTCCGGAGTGTTCAACTCGCGCAGGGCGGCGGTGAGCGTCGTCGTCTTGCCGCTGCCGGTCGGACCGGTAACCAGGATAATGCCATGAGGCCGGGAGATGGCCTCCTTGAACTTGGCCAGATCCTCGGGGTGGAGGCCAAGATTATCGAGCTTGGCAATGGTCCGGCGCTTGTCGAGGATGCGCAGGGCGATCTTCTCGCCGAAAATGGTCGGAATGGACGAAATGCGCATGTCGACGTCTCGCTTCTGGTCGCGGATCTGGATGCGACCGTCCTGGGGGAGGCGCCGCTCCGAGATGTCCATGGAAGCCATGATCTTGATGCGTGAGGTGGTCGGGGCATGAAGCTCGATCGGCCGGTTCATGACTTCGCGGAGCATACCGTCGACGCGGTAGCGCACCCGGAAAAAGGTTTCGTCCGGCTCGACGTGAATGTCCGTGACCCCCTGCTCGATGGCCTGGTCGATGATCTGGTTCACCAGGCGGACGATGGGAGCCTCGTCGGCGGCCTCCATCGCGCTCTTCTGGGCCGCCTTGAAGGCGCCCCCGCTGATCTCGGCCTCGATGTCGTCATACGAAGACTTCGGAGGCGGTTCGGCCCCGGCCGCGCCCGCGCCAAGACTCCCACCCACGCCGAGGTTCGTCGGCGGCTGCGGAAGCGGGATCGCGGTTCCGCCCGGTCCGGACATGCGGCCGGGGCGGGAGGGAGCGCGCATCGTGGCGATCTGCGGAATGGCGGCGCCGGGATAGGCCGGATCCCTGGACCGTCGCTGGGTTCCCACGCCGGTCTGCAAGTCGGCGAAATCGGTGGGGCTCGCCCGCCGGTAGGCCAGGTAGATGGCCCGGTCAACGCCCTTTTCCGTCGTCACGATCGGCTGAACGTCGCACCCGGTTATGAAGGCCACGTCGTCCAGAGCGAAAACGTTTTGCGGATCGGCCATGGCCAGGATGATCGTCTGCCCGCGGCGGTCGATGGGCACGGCCCGGTAGCGCCTGGCGGCCTGCTCGTTAATGAGGTTGGCCACCTCGGGCTTGACCTCGACCTCCCGCTCAGGAACAAAGGGGATACCGAGTTCCTGCGCCAGCACACGGCCCAGCCGATCTTCGTCGAGAAGGCCCATGCTGATAATGACCTCGCCGATGCGCTTGCCCGAGGAGCGCTGCAACTCCACGGCGCGCTCAAGCTGCTCGGGCGTGATCAGTCCGGCCCCGACAAGGGCTTCTCCCAGTCGCTTCTTGGGAATCTTCATAGGACTTTAGGCCCCTCCCGCGGGACTCTGGCCCTTTGAAACCAGAAGCCTTTCGACGGGTTCAAATGGGTTTCCTTCTCGGCCCCGGAAGCTTCTGGCCGCCGAAGCCTCATGGCCACGTGACTTCCAGACCCTCGGAGGCCACGATGATGGGACGCGCCAGAAACCGCTTGGCCTCGAAGATGATCTCGTCCTCGTGACGCCCGGGAGGGTAGTGGGTAAGGATGACCGTCTTGGCGTTGCACATCCCGCCCAGGCGGGCAGCCTGGCCGACGGTCAGATGACCGACACTGGGCGCCAGTAGGGACTGCCTGGAGGTTAAAGTGGCCTCGGCGATGAGAATCTCGCAGTTGCCGACAGCTTTGGGCAGTTCCTCGATCCACTCCGTGTCCCCGGTGTAAAAGAACAGGGAGCCGACGGCCGGCGCCTTAGACGGCCGGAGGATGACTCCGTAGGTCTCGATCGGATGCTTCATCGGCAGGAAGGTGGCGGTGAGACCGGCGATCGGCGTGGGTACTCCCGGCCTGATGGGGATGGCTTTCATGGCCTCCTTGTAGGTCATGAACTGGGCGATGTTCTCGGGCTCGGCCGGACACCAGACCGGAATGGGTTCCAGGAGGCGCCCGGTTCGGGCCGCCGCGTCGAGGGCGTAGCGGAGGACGAACATGTCCGAGCAGTGATCGAAATGGAGATGACTCAGAATGACCGCGTCGAGTTCGGGGTAGTCGCAGTACTTCGCTAGGCGCGAGAGAACTCCACTCCCGCAGTCGATCAGGATGCGCGAACCAAACCCCTCGATGAGATAGCCGGGGCAGGCCGTTCCTGGGCCCGGGTAGGGGGACGTCGCTCCAAGCACCGTCACGGTCAAGCCTACCCGGTCGCGGCTTCGCTGGCGAGTCTCGCTCTCCGTGGACGTCGCCTCCCGGAACTCTTCGCTCACGACAGGTCCGCGCTCTCGACGGGTCCGTTTGCCTGCCGACGGGATTCTACACTATCTGAGGCAATCCTTCGGAGGCGGCCGGGGGGAAGGCCAGCGGAGGAGTGACTCAAGACGCGGCGAACAGGACTTCGGCATGTAGGCCTACCATGTCCGCTCGGGCACTGGAGCAAACGGGGGTGTAGCTCGTGGGAAGAGGAACGTCGAAGACCAAGAAGACCGGATCGGCCAAGGCCCGGTCCGACGCGCCGGCTTCCAGGTCGCGGCGCCTGGCCTGGATCATCGCCGCCTGCCTGATTCCGGTGTTGCTCGCGGGGCTTTCGCTCTATGCCAAGAGCCTGACCATGATTGCCTGGGACGCGGTGGTCAAGTACCAGAGCCCTTATTGCTTCGAGCTTGAGCCCGTTGCGGCCTCCGGCCAGCCGGCGACCGGGGGAGTTCTGCTGATCATCGTCGACGGCCTCCGCCTAGATGCGTCGAGGACCCTCGATACCTGGAACGCGGCGCGCAACGGCGGGCTGGGGGCGCCGGCCGCCGACCTCGTGGCCGTGACCGGACAGCCGTCTCTCTCCGACCCCGCGGCCGCGGTTATCCCCAGCGGGGCCAGCCAGGAGATCCACGGCGTCACGACCAACTGGTACGAAGGCTTGCTGAAGATCGATAACCTCTTCACCGCCGCCAAGCGGTCGGGAAAGACGACGGCCGTTGTGGCCGGGAAGGGTTGGGTCGATCTCTACGGCGACTCCATCGGCGCGATGTATAAGTTTGACGACACCGCCGGCGATTACGACGACCAGGTCTTCCAGCAGGCCATGGCTATCCTGGCCGCCGGCTCGGAAGCCGCGACGCCCCTGCCCGACCTCCTGATCGTCCACTTCGGGGGAGTCGACACCGCCTCCCACGAGTACGGGGCCACCTCGCCCGAGAACCTGGCTGTAGCCCGCAAGCTCGACGGCTACATCGGCCAAATGCTGGCGGCCTACGACCTCGGAAACCGCACCGCCATCCTGACCGCCGACCACGGCCACATCGCCACGGGCGGTCACGGCGGCTGGGAAGCGGAGGTCGTCAATGTTCCTCTGGTGCTCGTGGGCAAGGCCGTGACCTCGGGTCAGATGCCCGCCGCCCAGCAGACCGACATCGCCCCGACCATCGCCGCCCTGCTGGGCATGAGCCAACCCAGCGAGGCAATCGGCGCCATACTGGACAACGTGGTGTCCCTACCGCCCGAGGATCTGGCCAAGGCCTTTGTCGATCTCGGCCGGGTTCGCTTTGAGTTCAGCCAGGCCTACGCCGGCGAGGTGGGCAAGAACCTCCCGTCGAGCCAGGCCCTGACGAACATCGATCAGAACATCGTCGACGGCAACGGCCTGATCGACCAGGCCTGGGTCAACCTCACCGCCGGGGATCCCGGCCAGGGTGTCGAGGCCGCCAAGGGTGGCCTGTACCTCATGGACGAGGCCCGGAGCAAGGTCGACGCCCTCCGCCTGGCCGCCGAGAGACGGTCCAGATTGGCCCTGGCCCTGATCTTGGCCCTCGGGCCGCTTCTCGGTCTTCTCTACCTCGGCCGGAACCGCTGGTCGGCCTACGCCCTGGTGGCCGCGGTCGGCTACTTCGCCGTCCACAGTGTTGTCTTCTATCTTGTCCATGGCTTCAGGTTGTCCCTATCCATCTTCAACGAGGAGTCCATGGTGCAGTCGTTCTTCAACAGTCGCATGTTGGAGGCAGCCATCGTCGTGCTCCTGACCGGGCTTGTCCTGGGTCTGGTCATCGGATGGCGCAAGCGCTACCAAGGACCCGAACTGGCCGAGGCCGCCGCCACCCTGTCCTACTTCGTGGCCTACGGTCTCGGACTGCAGATCGTGCTCTTCTACTACCTGTTCGGGGTCAACTTCGGTTGGTACCTTCCGAACCTACTCTGGGGCTTCAAGTTCTACGCCGACTGCCTCCAGATGGTCCCGACCGGCCTGGCCGCCCTGGCCGTCGTGCCGATTGTCCTTCTCGGGGCGAAGATCGCGGCCCTGCTCACCGGAAGCCGCGGGGTCACCCCGCCTGTCAGCGCCAAGTAGGCCGGAGAAGCAAGGCGGGCCCGGGCGCCGTACGGCGCCCGGGCCCGCTCATTTCCGGCGGGTATTCCCCGTCCACGCCGGGCAGCGCCGTCGCTGAAGCGAGCCGCCCGATAGTCGCGCTAGCCGTCCAGGCCGCTGCCCTCTGGCCCTGTCGGCGGCGAGACCCTCGCTCGACGACCCAGATAGAGATAGACCGCGATCGTGACAACGGCAATGACCAGGCTGGCCGCCTGAGTCACTGTCAGCCAAGAGTAGAGCCGCTCGCCGTCGCGGAAGTACTCCACCAGGAAACGGCCCCCCAGGTAGAGGCCGACGAAAGTCAGGAAGAGTTGCCCGGGAACCTTGGCGTGCCGCTTCTGCCATCTGAGGAGAAAGACGAAGATGAGGAGGTAGAGCGAAGATTCATAGAGCTGGGTCGGGTGGCGCAGTCCAGGGGCAAAGCGAGTAAAGACGCCCCAGAAGCCGGATGTCGGTAGCCCGTAGCAGCAGCCGTTCAGGGCGCAGCCCAGACGTCCGATGGAGGCCGCCAGGGCCAGGCCGGGAGAGAGCATATCGGCCAGGCGTCCCACGCTCAGGCGGCGTTTGCGGGCGAAAAGCACCACAACGACAAGTCCGCCCAGGATGGCCCCGTAGAATGACACGCCGCCCTCCCAAGTATAGAAAACACTGACCGGGTTGGCCGCGTAGAGCCGCCAGTTCATGGCCACGAAGACGAGCCGCGAGCCGATAAGACCCGCCACAAAGAGGTAGAAGGCCATGTCGACCATGACCCAGGAGTCGACGCCGTGGCGTTTCGCGTTGAAAAAGCCGATCAGCACGGCCAGCCCGAAACCCAGGGACAGCATGAGACCGAAAGAGTAGACGTTGATCGAGCCAAGACGAAACAGCACCGGATGCAAGGAGTCGCTCCCCCGTTCCAACAGGATCCAAGCTTATCACGGAACCCGCGAAGCAACCGCGCGCCGCAGGCGATGTCTCAACTAGCCGAAGGCCACGGCCGCCGCCACGAACGGGAAGATCGCCGTCGCCAGCCAGGCCAGGACCAGGGCCTTAAAGAGGGCGGAAGCCAGCCAACTGCCATGCTCATTGTAAAGTAGACTCAGGAACACATCCAGGAAGACCAGCGCCCCGACCAGCACGGGGGCCACAACAATCAGGGCCTGGGGTTTCACCGGCAGGAGCAGACCCGCGTACCAACTGATGATGACGATGAACTTACCGATGACCGTCACCAGCAGCCCCCACCAGAAACCGGTGCGGTCGTGGGTCGTGCCCCGGACAACCTCGTCTATGACCGAGAAGGGCAGAAGGAAGAGAGCAACGAGGAGGATGTGCCCCCAGTGGGATACCGGCGGAAGAAAGGCCGTCCAGGCAAAAGTCTCAAAGGAACCGAGACCGAAGAACATGACCAGGAACAACACCAGGCCGAGACCGAGCGAGATCGGCGCCCCCAGGCGGAGCTTGCTCTCCACTAGAGGTCCGGTCTTGAGGAAGCGCGCTGTGAGCCAGAGCAGCGGGACAACGAAGACAGCGAACATCAGAAAGTAAAGGGTGAGGTAGTCGGCCCCGGTTTGCCCGATGAAGGTGAAGCCGCCGGTTAGTCCCACCATGATGGCGGCGAGGCCCGCCGCCAGAGCGTAGATGAGCGGAATGGCCCGCGTGCCGGCGTAGAGTTGGGTCGCCTTCGCCTTGGCCTTGACTACCGCCTCGGGCAGAAGGCTCTCGCCGATGATGCTCGCCTTTCCGGCCATCGAAACGACCACCACCGGTTGGCGAGGCAGGCCGGCGGCGAGGCGCGCATCCTCAATGACGCTCTGAGCCTCGGGACGCCGCGGCGCGTGGCCGAGAAGACCAAGGAACCCCGCCCCGAAGTAGAAGAGACCGAGGAGCAGCGTGACCACACCCAAAAGCCCAAAACTCCGCTCGGTCTTCTCCCGCTCGATCCTCGGCAGGGTCTGGACCGGGCTACCGGCTGAGGAAGTGAGCCACTTGATGGCCGAGGCGATGGCCTCGGGGGAGTCGGGGATCGAGATGTGGCTGGCGTCTTTCACCATCGCGGCCGCCCTGGCCGTGCCCGCGGCGAAGTCGCCGTAGACCGTCTCCAACTCGGGCTCGGCGACGCCGGCGCCGGCCTTGAGGGCCTCGATGGCGGCGGCCTGCACCCCGGGTAGCTCGCTCTGGCCGAATAAGGCCAGGTAGTTGGCTGGCGCCGTGGGCGTTATGGCCGAGAAGATGGGCGAGAGAGCCACCAGACCGCGGATGCCCGCGTCCGGGCTCTCCAGGGCGCCTTTGGTGACAACCAGCGTCCCGAGAGAGTGTCCGACCAGGTAGACCTGTCCGCTCGTGATCTGGCCCTTGGCCAGCATGTCTTTGAGCAAGTCCGTAAACCAGAGGACAAGACGATCGGAATCCAGGCGCAGGCCGGAATGGCCGTGTCCAGGCACGTCGACCCCGTAGATCTCAAATCCGGCCCGGGCCAGGCTGTAATCAATGTCCCGCATAAACTCCTTGCTTCCGGCGAAGCCGTGAACCACGACAACGGTCCCCAGCGAAGACGCCTGTCCGGCGCCCGGCGCCAGAGTTGATCCGGGGTCTGGTTCCCCGATCAAGACAGGTAGGAGATGCAGGGCGGGGGTCAGGCCGTCGGGACCCAGGGCTACGATCTCGGCCGTCACGTCGCTCCTGGACGTGACCAGGCTGGCGACGGACAGCACGACCAGGATAACGCCGACAATGACGAACAGTCTGGCCATGGAGCCGAGGGTGAACCCGAACAGACGCTTGGTCCTGAGGGCTTGGCGACTGGCGGGGTGCGTGATCATCGCGGAACTCCCTCCGCCCGGACCGCCCCAGGCACCAGACGGCCGCCGGGCCAAAACAAGCGCGGTGGGGTCTGGACAAGAACCTTCCACCGCTGGTTTGGGGGTATTCGCCGACGGGGTGGTCTTCCCTCCGGCGGCGGGGACCCGGTTTCGTCGGTCGGCTCGGGGCATAATCCCTTCCAGGACATCCCTTCGGAGAAGGACGCGTGATCGACTCGTGTTATACGTTATCGTGTCGCTAGTCATCGCGGGCTACGTAGGCAACTACGCGGTGGAGACGTGGCGGACCGGCAACCGCTTCGGGGCCGTCGGGCTGTCCGTCCTGGCCGTCCTGGTCGTGGCGGCGTGGGTCTTGGCCTACGCCGCCAGCATCCGCTAGCCGGCGCGCGTGGCTCGATCCCTCACTGGCTTGGCCCGAGCGGCTGGAAGATCAGTCCGGTCCGTAGGCCGGTGACCACGGCCTTCACCGAGACGTTGGCGGCGCGGAAGTGCGTGTGCCAGTCGTATCCGGCCCAGTCGGCCCAGGTCTTGAACGTGCGCCTGGCCGGAATGGAGAAACCGAAGAAGTCGCCGCCCACCTCTGTCTTGGCCAGGCTGATCACGTCCCGCACCCGGCGTTCGATCTCCGCCGCCAGCAGGGCTCTCACGTGGACCAGGTTGGGGGGATCAATCACCTGGACGGGAGACGTAAGCTCAAGAAGCGTCGCCTGGAGTCTCAGTTCAAGAGCGATGTCCACCTGTGAGCCATTTCGCGTGACCCTGACATCTCTGTGGACCGGATCGAGCTGCACAACCATTCCGGCGTAGGCGGTGGCCAGGCCGCCGAAGTCAATGAGAATCCGATTCGCCTTGCCCGTGGCCAACTGGTAGGCCAGAGTCTGCTCGGGGGTCAGCTTGGCTACCATTTTCTCGCTCCTGAAGACGGCCAACCCGTTGACCGCCGCGCGCTTCTCGGTCGCGGCCACCGTCTGGCCCTGGGCTTCCCCCCCGCCCGTCGCGGCCTGGCCGCCCGCGCTGCCGCTACCGCCACCGCTACCGCCACCCGAGCCGCCGCCGCTGCCGCCCGTTGCCTTTCCGGGCGGGGTCGGAGCGGGAGGTTTGGGGGCCAGGCCGATGAGCGGTATGACTATCTCCTCGCCGGGCTGGTTGAAGGCGATGTCCACCTCATGGAGCTTGACGTTGATGCTCCGACCGGTTACGACCTGGTGCGTCTCGGAAAGACCACCCAGGTAAGTGCTTGGCGAGACCTCGATGTTGCCTCTAGCCGTCTCCAGGACTTCCTGCCCCGTTACGCCGTCGGCCACGGCCATCCCGACACTGCGGCGGATGTCCCGTGACCGCGATAGGGCATCGAAGACGCGGCTGATTCCCTCTCGGGCCAGATCCTCGCCCAGAACGATCAATCGGACGTGACTAAAAGTGATCATCCGGTTGGTAACGTCTTTCAGGCGTTCGGCGGCGACGTACAGGGAGGGACCCTCCGCGGTCGCGGTGACCAGGCTGGAAGACCCCGCTCCGCCGGGGCTCGTCCCCGGCGACGATCCCGTCTGGAGCGGTTGCTCCTCGAAGATGACGGTCACCCGAATTGACCCCGGCAGGAGACCCTTGTCCAGAGCCATGGCGCTGGCGTGGACGTACTCGTCGATCTCGTGGAGGTCCCAGCAGCCGGTAAGGCTGAGTGGCGCGACGACAAGAGCGCCAACCACCAGGACGCCAGCCAGCTGCCGGACCCTCTCGTTCCACTTCAACTTACCGCGCCTCCTTGCCCGCCCCGCCCTCGCCGGTCTGGGCGGAGGCCCCGCTCTCGTCGGCCTGGTCGGAGGCCCCCGGGCCCCGCTTCCCCCGGACCATGGCCAGAAACCACAGGGCCAGAGGCAGCCCGAAGGCCACGATCGCACCCCAACGATGAACGTACTCGAAGTCGATGGCGGCGACCTCGCGCATTCCCGCCGGCACGGTCGCGGCGGCCGCGATCACGGCGGCCAGGGGTGTAATGAGCGGCCGGTGGTCGGGCAACCTCAGGCACTCAGCCAGGTTGGTCGCCACCGCCCATAAGAGGGCGGTGGCCTGGATGGCTGCGGCGAAAATCCAGACCAGGATCACCAGGGCCTCGACCCGGCTGAAAAGACGGCCAAAACTGATGAAGCGAGCCAGGCTGATCAGCGGAAAGACCAGTCGATCGGTGTTGGAGACGTCGAATGCCCCGACGATGACGACCTGAACCACCGAAAGCAAGGCCGTGGAAAGGAGAATGGCCCAGACGCCGACGCGCACGGCCTGGCGTCGGCGGCGGAGATACGGATAGAGAATGGGCAGAAGCAGCATCTCGGAGTACAGCGACGTGCTCGTGGCCATGTCGGCCGCCACCGCGGTCGGGCCCCGACCCCAGAGCGGGAAGAGATGCCGGAGGTCCACCATTCCCACCTCGCCCAGCAGGACAAGACCCAGAATGGCCACGACCCAGGGAACGAAGAAGACGACCAGCCGTCCGAGGGCCTCAATGCCGGCGTAGGCGGAGTAGCCAATCGTCAGAGCGAAGACGAGAATGATGACCACCACCGGTGTCGTGGGGAGGAGAGTGGTAACAAAGGCCTCCGCCGACTGCCTCAGGGTGAGGCTCGACAGCAGGATCAGAAAAGCGGCGGTCACGACTCCGGCGATCTTTCCCGGCACAAGCCCGCCCGCTTCGTCCCCCGCCCTGGCATAGGGGAGCCCGGGAAAGCGACGCATGAGAAGAACACCCGGCAAGAAAGCCGCCAAGCTAAGCAATCCTCCGCCGAGGACCACCATCCACCCCGCCGTCAAAGCATGGGCCGTCACGGCGGCAGGCAGGTTGAGAACAGCCTTGGCCCCGATCGCGAACCAAATGACGAGGATGGCCTCCGCCTGGTCGATGTGGCCTTGCCTGATCATGCGTCGTCACCTTTCCCTTGACCGTCCTCCCCCTCTGATTGAGGCCGGGCCGCCTGGGTCTCGCCCGGCACCCCGGGGTCCCAGGCCCGGGCGTACCTGGCTTGGCGGATGAGGTCCAGCGGGCGGAATTGAATCGGACGCATCTCCTGCGTCCAAGTCGGACCGCGGAGGATGACGTCCGGCGAACCGGGGCGCCAGGGGCCGATGGGGGAGAGAAAGGGCACGCCGAAGCTGCGCAGGCCGGCGAGATGGACCATGAGAGCGAAAGCCCCCAGAGCCATGCCGTAGAACCCGAGAAGGCCGGCCAGGGCGATGAAGACAAACCGCCCGACCCGCACCGCGAAGGCCGTGCAAGGGTCGGGAATGGAAAAGGAGGCCAGGGCGGTGAGGGAGACGGCAATGACTGTTGAGGGGGTGACCAGCCCGGAGCGCACGGCCATGTCGCCGAGAAGCAGGGCCCCCACAATGCCGATGGTTGGGCCCACGGCGCTGGGGAGGCGCAAGCCGGCCTCGCGGATGAGTTCGAAGGCCAGCTCCATCAGAAGGATGTTGGCGAGGAGCGGGAAGGGCACGCTGGCCCGGGCCACGGTGAAGACCACCAGGAGCTGCTCCGGGATCATCTCCTGGTGGAAGTTCAGGATGGCCAGGTAGGCGGCGGGTAGGAGCAGGGCGATCACCACCGCCGAAACGCGGATGACGCGCAAGAAGCTCGCGTAGTACCAGCGAATGTAGACATCCTCGGAGGTGTGGAGCAGGGTGGCGAAGTTCAGGGGGACAACCAGGGAGCGGGGCGAACTGCCGACGATGATCGCCACCGCGCCGTGAAGAATCTCGAAGGCCGTCCGGTCCGGCCGCTCGGTGCTCAGCACGAGAGGCACGAAGGTCACGGGATGGTCCTCGATCAGTTTCTCGAGCGTCCCGCTGTCGAGGACAGAATCGACGTCGAGACTTCGCAGGCGACGGCCGACCTCTTCGACCAACCGGGGATTGGCGATGTCGGAGATGTACATTACGCTCACCGGAGTCATGGTCCGCCGCCCGACGGTGTACTGCTCGGACACCAGGTCCGGATCGTGGAGGAACGTGCGGACCATGGCCGTGTTGATCCGATGGGACTCGGTGAAGCCCATGTGGGGGCCGCGCACGACCCTCTCGGTTACCGGCTCCTCCGGCTGGCGAGTGGGTGGGTTCTTGACGTCGATCACGATGGCGTGGCCGCCCTCAAGGACGAGGACGGCGTCGCCCAGGACAACTCCGCCCACGACTTCCTCCACCGCGCGCGTGCTCTTGGCCGTGGCCGCGGGCAACAGTGTGTCTAGAACGTGCTCAGGCAGGCGGCCCGCGGCGACTCGCTTCTCGCGCGAGACGCGCATCAGCGGGGTGAGGATTTCCCGCTCGATGCGTTTGGCGTCGGCGAGACCCTCATAGTAAACAACGAAAGCCCGCTGAGACGGACTGCCCCCAATGAGGAACCGGCGGATGGTGATGTCCCGGCTTCTGGGGTGGTGAAACCGGGCCGCTAGGAGCTTGAAAGCGGCCTCGATGTCGGTCGGGATCGGCTCACTCCGGGCGGGCTCCGGCCCACCCCCGGGCGGGACTCCCTGACCACCCGGTGTCCGTCGCCGGCCCAGGCTGAAGAGCATAGACTCCAGGTTGCGAGTCGGACGGGTGAAAATGGACCGAACTCGGTCCCAGAAGTTGAGAACAGGCACCTGTCGGCCAACCCCCTCGCCGCGGGCTGGCCTGTAGTCTACCCAGAGGGAAGCGACTCGTGCCACGCCTGCCGAGGGGACCGCCGCCGATAGCCGGCATCCTCCCCGCCCAGCGCCTGGCAGCAAAGGGGCCGTTTGGGGTATCCTAATCCCGGGCCGAACCATCCGACCCAACACCAGCAGCCGAAGGCGAGGGGTGGCACCTGTCCCTGGCGGATGCCCTTCATATCCTCCTGCCGGAGCTCCTCAAACCCGGCTCGATCGACGCCGTCTTCGGACGACCGCTCGAGACGGGAGGAATCATCCTCATCCCGGTGGCTCGCCTGGCCGTCGGCGTCCTCGGTCTCGACGGCTCTCCCCGCTCCGGCCTGGGTGGCGGCGTTAGCCTCGAGCCCGTGGCCGTCATCGTCATCAAGGATCGCGAGGTCACTGTGAAACGTCTTCCCGGCGTGGCGTCCGATACAGGCGCCTTCAGCGGTGACGGGCTCGATACGGTCGTGGGCGCGATTCGAGGAGTCCTAGCCCGGACCGGCGGCTCGGCCGGCCACCCCGGGCGGGAGAAGCTTGTTCGGAGTCGCCCGCCCCGTCGGAGACGGTCTGGGCTCGAAGCCGCGGAAGAACAGGAAGAACAGACTCGTCCCCACCACGTAGCAGACCGTGGTCATCGTGAAAGCCAAGGTGAACCCCCCTCCTGACCGCTCCTGAAGGTACCCGGAGACGATCGGCCCCAGACCCCCACGCCCCAGGCTCCCAAGCATGGCCTGGAGACTCGTCAACGTGGCCCTCTGCCCTTCTCGCACCAGTTCCAGGCCGAAGGTCGTCTGGAGCGGCCCGGACATGTTCATGAGCGCCTGCCGGAAGTAGTAGGCCACAACAACGGCCGGCAGGTTTCGCGAGTAGGCCAAGAGGAGGAGGAAGGGAATCGAGATCAGTTGGGTCACGACAATGGTGCGAACCTTGCCCAGCCGGCCGGCCAGGATCGGCGACGCCAGCGTGGCCACGGCGGTGACCACGGACGACCAGGCGAACAGAACACCCATGCTCCCGGGGCTGAGGCCAAAACCGAGTCGGAAGAAGAGCTGGAAAAAGACGACCATGGCTCCGGCCCCGAACGAGATGAGGGCCGACGGCCCGAGGATCCTAGCGAACAGCCCAAGCTCCCGCCGTGACGAGGGCAAAGACCGGAACCACGCTTCCGGCGCGACGCCGGAGTTTCCCTTGACCTGGCTCATGCCGACGATGGGGATGATGGCCAGGAGGTTGAACGACGCCCCGGCCAGATAGGTCAACCGAAGGGGAATGGTGGACGCGGAGTCGACGCCCAGCACTCCGGCCGCCAGCTCCGGAACGAAGCCGGCCAAGAGACTCCCGACGAAGCCCGAACCCATCATCACGGCCTGCTGGACCGAGAAGAGAAAGACTCTCTCATCCTTTGTCGAAATGGCCATCATCATCGGCGCCCCGACGACCCACGAGAGAGCCATCGCCAGCCCGCCGATGAGCGAGAAGCACACCAGCGCGGGGCGAGCCGAGCCGAGGCCCAGTCCGAGGGCCGCAACCGCGCCGAGGAAAGAACCGATGACCATGAAACGCCGGTACCCGACGCGGCTGGCGACAATGCCGATGGGCAGCCCGCAGCACAGGACCACGAGGGACGGCAAGCCGTTCAGCCAGCCGATGAAACCTTGCTGGTAACCGAGGCTGTGTAGGTAGAGATTGAAGGTTAGGTTGGAAGCGCTCCAACTCACGGCGTTGAGGGCCGTGAACGCGAGGTAGCGACGAGCGTTCGGGCTGAACGAGCGAACCATCTGGAGGTACTCGCTGATGGCTTTCAAGAATCGCGACTCCCCTCGCCCGACGGCTTCCCATTCCCCGGCAGGCGAAACATACCTGCACAACCCATGTTGGGCACGGCTGACAGCTTGGGGTCGGCCCGTGGCGGACCGATTGGGGCGGTTTCTTGTCGAAGCCGGACGGGTCCTGGGGCGGGCGGGGAAGAGGTTGGCCTTCAATAGCGGGCACGTGTGGGCGGCGGCCATAGCCTACTACGGCCTGGTTTCGCTGTTCCCCCTGGTTCTGCTTCTCCTGTCGGTCCTGGGCTTCGTCTTCCCCGTTACGACTCTGGCCGACAGACTCGTCGCCTACGGCACGGACCTTCTGCCCGGCTCGGGCGAGTTCTTCCGGCAGAGTCTTCTCCAGCTTGTCCTACACAGGAGCACCCTGGGCCTGACGGCCGTGATCACCCTCTACTGGTCGGCCTCCGGCGCCTTCGCCAGCCTCGGCCGGGCCCTCGATCTCATCTGGGACACGCCGGTGGTCTTCGACCACGCGACGGCCTTTCAGGGTCCGGTTCGCGTTCCTCCCTCGGTCGGGGTCTGGCGCCGCGTCCGGGCCATGGGGATCGTCCTCGGCGTGGGCCTCCTCTTCCTGCTGTCGGTCCTGGCCACGACCTACTTCCGGCTCGCGGAGCGGGTGCAGTCCCTGCCGCGCCTCGGGCCGCTCGGTCCCAACACGGTCATGGCCCTCCTGGGCTGTGCCCCCGTGGTCATCACCGCCCTGGTTTTCCTGGGCATCTACGCTCTTGTTCCGAGGCGCCCGCCTCCCTGGCGGGCCCTGTGGCCGGGGGCCCTCGTGGCCACAACTCTGTTTGAACTGGCCAAAAGTTCCTTCGCCTGGTACGCCATGCGGCTCAAGAGCCACGCCTGGGTCTACGGGTCGGTGACAACGACCATCGTCCTTCTGATCTGGTTCTACGTGGTGGCCGTGATCGTGATCTACGGGGCGGAAGTTGGGGCCATCGTGCGGGCCAAGGCCTGGGGACCCCCTAGTCCGAGACCCGGTAGGTTCGGACGACGAACCACCCGGCATCCGGAACGGGCTCAAGCACGTCCATGAGATGCAGGCCGTTCGGTCCGGCGTCAAGCTCCACCACCACCAGACCGGTTTCTTCGCTCCCCTCCGTGAGCCGATACCGCCCGACCACGGTCCCGCCGGCGGCCCTGATCACCAGGCTCTGTCCCGGACCGTCGCCTTCGGGGACAGCTCGCCAGAGTCCACCCTCGGGGCCGGAGAGGCCCATCAGGCTGAGGGTGTAGTAACAGGCGGGCCGCAGGACCTTCTCCGGCCACCCGAGGTCGGGTCCGGCCGACGCCGGCGGAAAGGGAGGGGGAAGGCGATGAAGCTTGATCTCGATGACCCGGCCGTTGTCGAAGTAGGAGAACCCGGGACCCCAGGTGTCCTTCACAAACATGGAGATTGCCGGGCCGTAGACCTGGACGAGGGCCGCCAGGAGCGCTAGTAGGCCAACCACGTAGAGCGAGCGTCGGACGGTCCGTCCCTTCAGCTTGGCCAAACCCGGCCACCTCCCGGGGCGCGGAAGCCGCCACTCCCAGCCCCGGCCACCTCCCGGGGCGCGGAAGCCGCCCAGGTCGCCCGCTCCCGCTCCCGTCCCCGCCCAGCTAGACCCCTTTGGCCGTCTTGCGAGGCACCCACCGCCGGGGGTCGGCGTAGTCCAGGATGGAGCGCGGTTTGACCTTCTCCAGAAGGTCGAGGAGGGCCTCGCGCTGGGCCATGGTCGCTTCGTAGCCCGCCACAATGTACTCAGTCGCGGCGTCGAGATTGACCAGACCAAGCCTCTCGACCCGGGGGCGGATGAGGATATTGGCGCCCCTGGCCTCGATGGCCCGCTTCTCGTGGAGCATGATCTCGTACGACCGCAGAAGGACGCCGAAAATGTTGCGGCTGAAGGGCGTGGCGTCTATCCGGCCGGAGAGATCCACAGCAATGACGAAATCGGCGCCGAGCAACCGGGCCACGCCCACCGGCACGTTGTTGACGACCCCGCCGTCGACAAGAAGGCGACCACCGATCTCGACAGGGGTGAAGAACCCCGGCACGGAGCAACTGGCCCGCACGGCCGCCGCCAACGGTCCGCTACGGATGACGACCTCTTGCCCGGTTTCGATGTCGGTGGCCACGGCGGCGAAAGGGAGAGGCAGATTCTCGATGAGGCGATCGCCAAGAATCTTGATCAGAAGCTGCTCAAGTCGCCCACCGTCGAGGAGGCCGAGCCGGGGAATCACGGGACGGGCAACGTCCCGCCAGCGGGTGCCGCGGGCGAGGGCTTCCATCTCGGCGGGGCTCATGGCGGCGGCGACCAAGGCCCCGACCAGGCTGCCACTGGAGGTTCCGGCCACGCAATCGATGGGCACACCCAACTCCAGCAGAGCTCGGACGACCCCGATGTGGGCCAGTCCTTTGGCCACGCCCCCGCTCAGGACGAGACCTATTTTCTTGCGCGCCATCTGGACTCCCCCTTCGCTCTTGTTCGACACCGCCTCGCCGACCCGGCCAACCGGGCGGCCCGGGGCGGCCTCCGGTCCCCGGCCAACCGGGCGGCCTCTCTCGCCGGGCCGCAGGAGGAAACACCCAGCGCGCCGAAAGGCGGCGACGGAGGTGGTTTCGACTATGCCGGAACCGCTACTTGGCCGAACTCCGAAACCGAACCCCTTGGTTCTCGGCGTCATTCTGGCCGTAGTCGGTCTCGTTCTCCTGATCAGCAATCTCTTCCAGACCGGCGCCGCGGGTCTTGGAGGTTGGCTGGCCTTCGCCGGACCGGGCGTTGTCTTCCTGGCCGTCTACTTCTGCCACACCCGGCACCTTGGCTTCCTGATCCAGGGAACGATTCTCACGGGCCTGGGTCTCCTCTTCGCCGTTCAGCGAGTCCAGATTCTGCCGCAGGCCATGCCCCAGAGCGCGGGGCTATTCTTCCTCTTCCTGGGGCTTCCCTTCCTGTTCGTCTGGTACATTCACACCCGTCATTTGCCGCAGAAGGACGACCGCCTCTGGCCGCTTTACCCAGGGCTGGTCTTGACGACCCTGGCCCTGGTCTTCCTCGTTCTCGAGGTCGCCCTCAATCTTCGCGGGTCGCGTTGGGTCGCCCTCGTCCGGCTGTGGCCGCTCTTGCTCCTTCTCGTCGGACTAGGCTACATCCTGAAGGCTCGCGGCGGACGGAGGCAGGCCGAGGCGAAGCCTGTCGAAGGCGCGCCGCAAACGCCCGGGCCCGGTAACCCGGCCTAGAAGACCGACTTCCCCGCCCTCCGAGAGGGATAAGTGGTTGCGGCGGGGACGGTCTTATGTTAACTAGCGTGGGAGGGGGAAGCGACACGGAGATGCCCGGCTCGCGGACCATTCTGATCTCCGGCTTCGAACCCTTCGGCGGCGAAGTCACTAACCCCGCGGCCGAGACAGCCTCCACCCTCGACGGACGTGAACTGGCCCCGGGGGTTCGGGCGCGGTCGGTGATCCTGCCGGTGACGTGGGATGGGGCCATTGGGGCTCTGGTCAAAATCGTTGCCGGACGGTTGATCCCGGACCGGCTCGCGGCCGTCGTGATGCTGGGGCAGGCCGGAGGCTACGCGGCCATCGGCCTCGAACGCGTGGCCGTGAACGTGAGTAACGGAAGAGACAACACGGGCGCGGAGCGGGTGGAGGCGCCCATCGTCCCGGAGGCGGGCGCCGGTCCGGCCGCCTATCTCGCCACCCTGCCGCTTGAGAGCATCCAGAAGCGCGTCGAGGCGGCCGGCCTGCCCGCTTTCATCTCCAACTCGGCCGGAACCTACCTGTGCAACTACCTCTTTTACGGCTTCATGCACTACCTGGCCACGGCCTGGACGGAGACCGGCCCGCCAGGCGAACTCCCGTCCGGGACCGCGCCGTCAGGCGCTAGGACGCGGCCGAGGCCCCTGGCCGGGTTCGTCCACCTCCCCTACCTCCCCGAGCAGGCCGTTGGCAAGAAGCCGATCCCTCCGAGCATGTCGCGGGGAGACATCGAGCGGGCAGTCCTGGCCGTCCTCGAGGCCACGGCGGAGGCTACGGCGGAGGCCGCGGCTTCCTGAGGCGAAGACGCCCCCCGCTCGCCGGCAGGCGAGCGGGGGGCGTCTCGGAGTCTTCGGGGTCCGAACCAAGCCTGTAAGCCGGATTCTGTCTTGGACAATCATTTGTCTCGGGCGACGGTTACCCGCCGCCTCAAGCAGCCAACCCGAGGGGTACGCGGGCCGCGTCATTCCCCTCCTACTTGGCCTTGCTCCGGGTGGGGTTTACCTGGCCGGACGGTCACCCGCCCGCCGGTGGTCTCTTACACCACCTTTTCACCCTTACCGACCGGATCGACAACGCTTGCCTTTGTTCGCCGCGCCCGTGAGCGCGGAGAGGCGAGCCTGATCCGGCCGGCGGTATATCTCTGTGGCACTTTCCTTCAGGTCGCCCTGACTGGGAGTTGCCCAGCACCCTGCCCTGTGGAGTCCGGACTTTCCTCGAGCGCGCCTTTTGGGCCATGCGCCCGCGATTGTCCGGCTTGGTTCGGAGCCCAAGGTTTAAGTTGTCAAAGTCACGATGACGACGACCCGCACACCGAGCCGTGACGCCGCCGAAACGATTATATCCAGGCTGTCAAGCCGGCTTGCGCCCCGACCACGGACTAAGAAGGATCGGCGCCGGTGGCTAGGCCATTGACCGTTTGAAAAGACGCGTGGCCAGGAGGCCGAACAGGAACGCGACCAGGGCCAGAATCACCACTCCCAGGACAAGCTCGCGGACGTTCCAACCGGTTAAAAACAGCGTCCGCATTGGATTGATAGCGTAACTGAGCGGGTTGATCTTGGCCACGGTCTGCAGCCATGGCGGCATGAACGACAGGGGCATCATAGCGTTTGATGTGAACATGAGGGGCATGGTGAAGAAGTTCATGACGGCCATGAGCCCTTCGTGGGATCTGATCATCGCGCCGAACGACAAGGATATCCCGGCGAAGACCAGGCTCAGCAGGGCGGCCAGGACAATGACCATGACCGCTCCCCCAATCCCGCTGTGGAAGCTCACGCCCATGAGCCTGGCGATGACGAAAATGATGCTGGCCTGGAGAGCGCTCTGAATGGAGATGGCCAGCATCTTGCCGCTGACAACCGCCGACCGGGCGATCGGCGCCGCCAGGAGCTTGTTCAGGAAGCCCAGGCGCCGGTCCCAGACGATGGACATACCGCCGAAGATCCCGCCGAAGAGCGTGACCATGGTCACCACCCCGGGGGCCATGTAGTCGAGATAGCTCTTGGCCGGGAAGCCCGGAATGCTGGCCATCTTCTCGAACATGTTGCCCATGAGGGCCAGCCAGATGAACGGCTGGACCAGAATCATTAAGATCCGGATCTTCTCGCCGACAAAGTGTTTGAGTTCGCGCCAGGCGACCCACCATGTGTCGCCAAAGAAGGTCCGGGACATGGTCTTCTTGCCGCCGACACCGCTCAGGCCAAGGCTTGCGTTCACATCCGAGCCCTCCTTAGACTCATTCTCTGCCGCAGAAAGCCGGAGGCGCCCTCGTCTTCGCGCAGCGCGCGCCCCGTATAGTGCAGGAAGACGTCGTCGAGGGTCGGCTTCTTCATGGCCAACGAACGGACGACGAGACCTTGCCCCGACACAGCCGCCAGGACCTTGGGCGCGATCTCCTCGCCACCCTTCACGACCAGCATCCAGCGACCGTCGTCAGCGGTCGACACTTTCGTTACCCCCTCCAGACCGCGGAGGAAGTCGCCAAACTTCGCGGCTTCGTCGCTCGCGGCGGCGGTAGCGGCTTCGTCGGAGGCGTCGGCCGGGCGTGCCGCAACGGCTTTGCCGGCGTCATCCGGCTCGCCCGTCGGACTCTTGCCCGGCGCCGGACGGCCATCGACCTCCAGAAGGAGAAGGTCTCCGCCGATGCCGGCCTTAAGCTCCGCCGGAGGACCTATGGCCACGATCTCCCCGTGATCGATGATGGCGATACGGTCGCAGAGCTTGTCGGCCTCGTCCATGTAGTGGGTGGTCATGAAGACGGTGATGCCTTCCCGGTCGCGCAGGTTTCGCACGTACTCCCAGATGCGGGTCCGGGTCTGGATGTCCAGGCCGAGGGTCGGCTCGTCGAGGAATAGGATCGACGGTCGATGGATGAGTCCCTCGGCGATGTCCAGGCGCTTGCGCATCCCGCCGGAGTAGGTGGAAACCAGAGAATCAGCGCGGTCGGTCAGGTCGACCATTTCGAGAACCTCGCGGCTCCGTTCCTCGATCGTCGGGCGGTCGAGATGGTAGAAGTGGCCCTGGAGAGCCACGTTTTCGCGGCCGGTCAGGGTCTCGTCAACCGCGATGTCCTGCGAGACGTAGCCGATGCGGATTCGGACCTCATCGGGGGCCTTAGCCAGGTCGTAGCCGCAGACCGTGGCCGTGCCCGCCGTAGATTCGAGCAGGGTGATCAGGACGAGGATGGTCGTCGTCTTCCCGGCCCCGTTCGGGCCGAGAAAGCCAAAGATCTCCCCCTTCATCACCTCAAAGGAAACTCCCTTGACAGCCTGCACGCCGCCGCGATAGGTCTTGACCAGGTCGCGGACCTGGATTATCGCCTGGCCCGAGGCCGGGCCGGGCGCACCGCCAGTGTCCATCACTGCTCGTCATCCTCTCTCTGAACGACCTTGATGATGGCCAGCCTGAAAGCTACGAGGCCTCTAAGCAGCGCCCGAGCGTCTTCCTCGTCCATGGCCGCGAAAAACCGTCGCAGGAACTCCTCGCCGGCCGACAGGACTTCGGCGACAAGCCGCCGCCCCCGCTCGGTGGCCGTTACTTCGACTACCCGACGGTCAGGCGCGGTCCGCCCTCTTTCGACCAACTCGGCCTCGACAAGACGATCAACGATTCCGGTCACGGTCGGGGCCGACAGGCGCAGGTGCCGGGCGATCCCGCTGACGGTCAGTCCGACGGTCCCCGGGTGGCCCGGAACCTCGGCTACCGGCGTGTCCGCGTCTTTACCGCTTCCGCCGGCGGGACCGGCCCCGGATGCAAGGAGAAGAACCTTGAACTGGGGCATGGTTAGCTTCTCCGGCGGCAGATCTCGGCGTCCACGGTGCAGGGCCTCGAGCATACCGTGCAAAGCCTGGAGAAGCTGGTCGGTGAGATCGGGCATGGTTCACCTCCCTGCTTTCAGCCCTTCGAAGAAAAACTCGTTATGCTTAGGATCATGCTAACGTTTAGCACGACGCTAAGTATATTGACGAGATTAACCATTGTCAAGCGGCCTGAGATGCCCTGGCATTCAAGGATAAGACCGGGCTGGGGTGAATTAGCCAGAAGCGTTTGGCGGCTGCTGGGAGGAGGGTCTGGGGGTGACCGACGTCGGCGGAAGCCTGGTCGTCCATCTTCTATTCCAGGCCGGACTTGGCCGGGGGGCAACCGTGGTGGAGTTCGGCTCGGGCGTCGGGGCCCTCTGCCGTCTTCTCGCCCGTGAAGTCGGGCCGGACGGACGGGTTCTGGGTCTGGACCCGTCGGCCTTCAGCGTGGCCAGGGCCCGGGAGTTGTCCGCCCAGGAGAGGCTCGAGAACCTCTCCTTCGAAGTCGCCGACCTGGGAGACACTCGCCTGGCCTGGGACTGCGCCGACGTTTGCCTGGCCAGACAGTCCCTGAGCAGCGTGTCCTCTCCGGAGAGGATCACCCGGGAAATGACCCGCATCGTCAGGCCCGGCGGCGTGATCGCGGCTTTCGAGAGTGACGAGGGTCTCGTGGTCTACGAACCCGAGCCTCCGGCCCTCGGTGAACTGAGGGACCTCCTGGCCCGCGAGCGGCTGGCCGGTGGAGGTCGCCCGATCTCCGGGCGGTCCCTCTACCGCCTGCTCAGCCAGGCCGGTCTGGCCGACGTGCGTGTGGTGGCCCTGACCTCCAACAGCACCGAGCTGGAATGGTCGAAGACCCGGGACCCGGCAAATCACACGGCCCTGCTTCTCCAGGCCGTCGACCGCTTGGTCGAAAAGGGTACCCTCTCCAAAGAAGAGGGCGCCCGCTACGGCCGGGCCCTCGACGAGATCACCGGCAACCCCCTGAGTTTCGTGTTTGTTTGCGGCTTCTTCGCCTATGGACGACGGCCGTTACGCTGCGCCTAGTCGAACGCCCGGCATCTGAGGCTCATCCGTTTCGGCGAAAGGAGTGATGAGAAATGAGCGAAGTCGTCGTGTCGGCGGACAACCTCCGCAAGGCCTTCGGGACCACGAAAGCTCTGGACGGCCTCAGCCTGCGTATCGCTCGCGGCGAGAAGTACGGTCTCCTCGGTCCCAACGGTTCAGGGAAGACCACGCTGATCCGGGCCATCCTCGGTCTCGTGGCCCCGGACTCCGGCGAGGTCAAGGTCCTCGGCCACGGGGTCCCCTCACCGGTGGTCGCCGCCCGGGTCGGCTACATGACCCAGGCCGCCGCCCTCTACGAGGACCTTTCCCCGAGGGAGAATCTGCGGTTCTTCGCCATGCTCTTCGGAACCCCGGCTGGGGAGATCCCGACGCGGATCGACGAGGCTCTGGAACTGGTGGGTCTCGGGGATCGCGCGGACAGCCCGGTCCGGACCCTGAGCGGCGGCCTGCGCCAGAGAGCCAGTCTCGCCGCCGCCCTGGTCCACCGACCCGAGTTGATGCTTCTCGACGAACCAACCGTCGGCATGGATCCGGAGGTTCGCCGGGCGCTCTGGCGCCACTTCGACCGGCTCAACACAGAGGGACGGACCTTCGTCATCTCGACCCATGTCATGGATGAGGCCGAGCGCTGCGGCCGGATCGGACTCCTCCGGGCCGGACGTTTCCTGGCTGAGGGCAGCCCACGCGAACTCAAAGAGCAGGCTGGAGCGGCCTCCCTCGAAGAGGCCTACCTGTGGTTTGCCGAGCGGGCCGAAGCGGCGGCGCTCGGCGATCCGGCCGGAGCGGCCGGGAAAGAGAGGCGATGAACTCCGTGTCCCTGAGGAGAATCGGCGCCATAACCGTCCGGATCATAAGCCAGTTCCGGCGTGACCCTCGGACCATTGCCCTGATCGTCGTCGCGCCCATTCTGGTCATGACCCTGCTTGGCTACATTACGACCGAGAAACGGACAACTCTCACCATCGGCATCGTCGATCTCGACCAGGGCTTCACCCTGCCCCCGACCCCCGCCGGACCGGGCGGCCAACTCGTCTTGGGGGCGGAACTCGGCCGGCTGCTGGAGGAACGCGACCTTACCCTCCAAACCTACCCGGACGAGACGGCTTTGCTCCAAAGCGTACGAAACGAGGGTCTCAAGGGCGGCCTCGTCATCCCCGCCGGCTTCACCACCGAAGTCCTGACCGGGAAGGGTTTCTCCGGCCTGCGCCTCGTCGTCGAAGGCAGCGATTCAGTGCTCTCGGCGGACATCGCCCGCCGTTTCGGGCAGTCGGTCCAGCTCTTGCCGGAGGCCGTGGCCGCCAGACTGAGCGAATTGACCGGCCTGGGGTCGGGCACTCCCGGCGTGGGACCGGGCGCCGCTGTCGCCGGATTGCTCAAGCCACCCGGCCAGCCCAAGGTGGACTACGTCTACGGCGGCCCGGCTCTGGGTTCCCTCAGCTACTTCGCTCCGGGCTTCGTGGCCTTCGCCGCCTTCTTCTTCACCTTCCTCCTGACCTGCGTTTCCTTCCTCCGGGAGAGGTCCTCCGGCACGATGGAGCGGCTTCTGGCCTCTCCGGTCAAGCGGGCGGAGATCGTGCTGGGCTACCTCCTGGGCTTCGGTTTCTTCGCCCTGATCCAGTCTCTGATCATCCTTCTCTTCACCGTCTACGTGCTCCAGGCGAAACTCGCCGGGAGCTTGGCCTCGGCCTTCGCCATCGAGGCCGCCCTGGTAGCCGTGGCCGTGGTCATGGGCATCTTCTTCTCCTTCTTCGCCCGCAACGAGTTGCAGGTTATCCAGTTCATCCCCATCGTGATCATCCCGCAGGTCGTCGTGTCGGGTTTCGTCGTGCCCCTGGAGACAATGTGGGCGCCCTTGCGTTGGCTGGCCTACGCCATGCCCATGACCTACGCCAACCGGGCCCTGCGCGCGGTCATCATCCGGGGCTCGGACCTGGGGTCCACCCTTGGGGATGTGGGTATTCTCATTGGTTTTGTCGTTTTATTCACCCTGCTGGCGGCGCGACTAATCAAGAGGCAGGTGGCCTGAAGCTACTTCACGTACTTCAGCCCCGTGCCCGTGTTAACGACAACGATCTCCCGGCAGTCGGCCAGCAGGCCCTGACGGGCCATCTCGGGTAGGGCGGCGACGGCCGCGGCGCCTTCGGGGCAGATGTCCAGCCCCTCCACACGGCGCAGTTCGTCGGCCGCCGCGAGCAATTGCTCGTCGGTCACGGCGACGGCCGCCCCTCCGGTGGCTCGGACGGCCCGGAGGATGAGGAAGCCCGCTTTGGGTGAGGGAACCCGAAGACCAACGGCCGCCGTCTGGGCGCCGGCGAAGGGTTCGGTCTCGTCCCGGCCACCGAGAAAGGCTTGGACCACGGGTGAGCACCCGGTCGCCTGCACGGCAAAGAGCTTGGGCCCCGGGCGCGTTCCGCCGCGGGATCTCGGGACGGCCCCCACCCCGGCCTCCGCGAGTTCTTGCATAACTTTCCAGGCCGCCACCAGGGCCACCCCACCACCGACCGGAAAGATGATGGCGTCGGGCCACCTTCCGCCGAAGGCCTCGAAGATTTCGAGGGCGATGGTCTTCTTGCCCTCGACCCGGTAGGGTTCGTCGAAGGTCGAGGCCACGAACCAGCCCTCGCCTTTCGCCCGCTCCCGCACGTAGCGGGCCGCGTCGGGAAGGAGCCCCGGCACGCGTTCCACGATGGCCCCGTAGGAGGCGCACTCCGCCTGGATGAGTTCGGGGGTGTTCTCGGGCATGGCCGCGAGGAACCTCAGCCCGGCTCGGGCCGCGTAGGCGGCGAAGGCCGATCCGGCGTTCCCGGCGGTCGGGACGGCGCAACGATCGACGCCCAACTCCACCAGGCGCGATATCGTCGCCGAGGCCCCCCGGGCCTTGAAGGTCCCGGTCGGGTTCGCCCCTTCGTCCTTGAGCAGAATTCGGCCCAGTCCATCCAACCCCAGTCGGGCCACAAACTTGGGCAGGGGAATGAGCGGCGTGAGTCCCTCGCCCAGGCTCACGACGTGCCGCGGAGACCCAACCGGAAGCAGATCGTGATAGCGCCACATGGAGTTGGCCTCGGGGCCCGACACGGCGTCCGCGGCGCCGCCGCCACCTCGCGCGCCGGATGCCGGCCAGGCCGGCCCGCCGCCTCCCGGCGGCCAGGTCAGACCATCAAGATCGTAGCGGGCCAGAAGAGGCCCATTACAGGCCGAGCAAGGGCCGTGGGGCTTGGCTGGGTCAAACCGCTCCCCGCAGCGGCTGCACTCCAGATGGGTCAGGCGGGAGTAGCGAGGCTGGCCGGGGTTAGAGGAGGCCGAGCGGCTCGCCGCCCGGGTGGCCAGTTCGTGAGCTCGGGGATCCGTCTGGCTGGTAGCCACGACCTGGACGCGGTAGAACGGCTCGGCCAGCTCGCGGTACGTCCGGAGCAAGGGCGCGAGGTCGAGGCTTCTGACCCGGTACTCCCCCGAGATCTGCCTGGCAACGAGTTCACTGTCGGTCTTGATGATCACCGAGACTGTCCGAGGATCGAGCCCATCCTCCCGGCAGACATCGGCCGCCGCCTTCACGGCCTCCTGGATGGCCAGGTACTCAGCCACGTTGTTGGTCGCCTTTCCGAGAAAGGTCGAAACTCTCCGGCGATCCCGGCCGTTGTCGTCGAGGACCACTACTCCGGCCCCCGCCGGGCCGGGATTGCCGTGGCTGGCCCCATCGGCGTGGCAGACAAAGGTCGGACCAGCTGGGCTCATCGACGTCCTCCCGGCTGACCGAGACTCCCCGGAGGGCCCTCAGCGGGACTGGAAGCGGGAGCGCCCTCGGCGCCGACGCCCGCTCCCGCGGTCTCGAAAAGGTGGATAAGAAGCCGACCGCAACTCTCGCAGGTCTCCAGCCGGCCGGCCACGATCGCCTTGGCTAGGGCCCGGGGAACCTCCACCGAGCAAGCGCCGCACAGGTCGTCCCTGCGGATGGCGGCGACGCCGACTCCGCTCCGGCCATCCCGGATGCGCTCGTACTTGACCCGCAGAGGTTCGGGGACCCGAGTCGCCATCTCGGCCCGCTTCGGGGTGAGACCCTTGATCTGCTTCCCAAGATCGGCCACGGCCACTCGCTGCTTGCCCTCAGCCTTTACCAGAAGGGCCTCGACCTCGGCCTGCGCCCGCACCTGGCCGGCCAAAGCCGGCTCAGCCTCCTCACTCTCAACCATGGCCGCCAACCCGAGTTCCTCGTGCCGGCCGATATCAATCCGGAGTTGCTCGACTCTCTTTTGCATCTGATCCAACTCCTTGGGGTTGGACACAAGCCCGCCATACATCTTGCGCTCAGCCTCGGCAATCTCGGCCCGGATGTCGTCCGCCTCTTTCTCCTGCCAGGCTGCGGCGTGCTTAAGCTTGACGACGCGCTCCTTGCCTGCCTGGGCCGCTCCGAAGGTCGCGTCGGCTTGAGTTCGCAAAGCCTCGACCTCGGGATCGTTCCGGGTGCGCTCGATGGCAACGCGAAGACGGTTGATCTCGGAGTCGTACCGCTGCAGTTCCAGAAGACTGCGCAGATCGCTACGCGTGTATCCAATCTCGGCCATTGAATCTCCCTTCCGACCGGCGGCCACGAACTGAAGCGGCCTTGGCGGCCGCGCACTGAGGAGCGTGGTCGCAAGCTGACGCGGCGCGGGGCCGCTAGGAGCTCTAGAGAAGCCAGCCGGACGGCAGCGGAACTTCGCTGACGTCGAGCGAAATCCCTTCGGAGGCGAGACCTTGGCCAAGGAGAGCGGCCATGGTCCTGGTGAAGACCTTCTCCGTCCCGTGATGCCCGGCGTCGATGAGGGCCAACCCCAACTGGCAGGCCTCCACCGCGTAGTGGTAAGTGAGGTCGCCGGTCACGTAGACGTCGGCGCCGGCCGCGGCGGCCCGCCGGACGTACCCGCCACCGGCGCCGGGACAGACCGCGACTCTCCGCACCACGCGCCGGGCGCCCCGCGCCCCTGACGGGCCGAACGCCTCGACGCCCCGGGCCGCGGCCGGGCCGCAGCCGAGGAGTCTGGCGGCCCCCGGCGGAAGACCCAGGACCCGTTCAACCATCATCTTGTAGTCGGCCAACTCCATTTCACCCGCCGCCAGCCGGCCGACCCGGCCCAGCCCGGTGAGAAGCTCCGGCCGAGTCACGGCGGGATGACTAGCCAGAGGGTAGACGTCGTAGGCGGCTTCCTCGTAGGGGTGAGCCTCGAGCATCCGCCGCACCACGGCTCTGAGACGGTAGACCGGCACGATGGTCTCCAGCCGGTCCTCGACCACCTCTTCCACTTGCCCGGTGGCGCCGATGAAGGGACGGCTACCTTCCAGAGGGCGGAAGTAGCCGTGGCCCGGGGCGGCAAAAGCGGTGTCACTGTAGTCGCCGATCCAGCCGGCGCCGGCTTCGGCCAAGGCGGCTCGAACGGCCGCCGTGTGGGTCGCCGGCACGAAGACAACGAGTTTGTAGAAACCGCTCGCTCCGGCGCCGCCGGCCGGGTCGCCGCCCGCTTCCCTTGACGCCTGAGCCGCGGGCGCTAGGGGGCGCAGGTCTCCTGGATCAAGCCCAAGGTCGGCGGCCAGAACGTGCGACAATCCCCCCGGAGCGGAGTCGAAGTTGGTGTGGGCGGCATAGAGGCTGATGCCTCGCCTGAGAAGCGTGGCCACGAGGTCGGCTACCGGATCGCCGGCCAGGAGGCGTCCCAGAGGCCGGAAGGGAACCGGGTGATGGGCAACCAGGAGGCCGGGGCCAACTTCCGGGCCGGGCATATCGCCGGCCAAGGCGCAGGCCGCGTCGAGGGCCACGGCTACCCAGGCCGGCTCGGCCTCGGGATCTCCGACAAGAAGCCCGACATTGTCCCAGCTTTCGGCTAGGGCCGGCGGGGCGATCTCATCGAGCACGGCGACGATGTCCCTGACCTTCGGACCACTCCTGCCATCTGTGGGCATTATTCCCCCTCCTCCTCACTTCGACCCGTCCGACCGAGGGTCCGTGCCGGTTCGCCGACGCCGGGGGACACTTTCCGGGCACGGGGTATTCTAACCGGGCGCCGGCTGGTCCCGCGGCCGCCGGCAGTTTTCTCGGCCCGGGAGGCACACTCTCTTGCCCCAAGGTCGCCATCGCCGTGGTCCCGCTCGCATCGGGGCCGCTGCCGTGCTGGCCCTGCTTCTCCTTCCGTCCGTGGTCGCCTGCTGTGGGAGCGTCACTCTGCGGGAGACGGTGGCCAACCCCGCCTACGTCATGGACGTCCTGAGACAGACCGGCCTGCTGTCGGAAGTCAAGACCGAGTTCCTGGACAGTCTCGTCGCCAGCGTCGGTCTTGAGCCCGCTGATGAAGCCGCTCTCCGGGAGGCTCTCGACGAGGGCATTCCGGTGAGTTGGCTCGATAGCCAGCTTGAGCGCACCCTGGAAGCTCTCGCCGCCTACCTGACCTCGGGCGCCCCGGTGGCGCCGGCGGTCGACATCGCCCTGGCGGAGGTCAAGTTCAGCCTCCTGGCCGCCATCCGCGAGCACATGGACGAAACTTACTACCTTGAGGCGGCTCAGGGTTTGGGGAACCTGCCCGACACGGTCGACATCGGGACAAGCTTCAACAGCGAAGTCCTTCGCCGGGTTGGGCCCGCGTGGCGGGGAATGGTCCTCGCCCCCTGGGGGAGCGCGGGGGCCGCCGTGCTTCTCTCGCTTCTGCTCTGGCTGGTCCTGGGTCGCGGCCCCAAGGGACTGGCCGGAACCGGGGCGGTCTGGCTGGCCGGCGGTCTTGCTGTCGTGGCCCTGGCGGTGGTCCTCGGACTCTCTCTCCCTTCATGGCTGGCGGCCAGCGTGCCGTCCCGGCTCCCGGAACTCGGCTCGGTGTCGCTTCCCCGTCTGGCCGGCATGGGCCTCGACGGTGTCCGGGAGGAGCTCCTGTCCACCGGCATCTCCCTCGTCATCGCCGGCGTCTTCGCCCTGAGCCTGCCTCGGGCGGAGCGCGAGCTTCTCGCCCCCGCGTCCAGGAGGTCCCCCTCCTCCCGCCGAAGATGAAGGAGGTAGACGCGAACCGGCTCGGGCACGGTGAGGCCGTGGGGAGCGAGGCGGGGCGGGGGGTGTGGCGATGGTCTCGATGGCCCAACTCCTCCTCACCTTTCTCAAGGTAGGCGCCTTGGGTTTCGGAGGGCCGTTCGCACTCTTGGCCCTTCTGGAGAGCGAGGTCGTTCAGAAGCGCCACTGGCTAAGGCCCGAGGAATTCGCTCAGAGTGTGGCCATAGGCACGCTCACTCCCGGACCGATCTTCTTCGCGGCCGCGGTCCACGTCGGCTACAGGCTACGCGGCTTCGGCGGGGCCGCGCTCGCGGCCGTGGCCTGCATCCTGCCCGGCTTCGGAGCCGCGGTTCTGTTCGCCGCCCTCTACCTTAGGGTCGAGAGCCTTCCGGCTGTGGTCGGAGCCGCGAGCGGCCTTGCGGCCGGAGTCACAGGCCTTCTCCTCGTCCTGGCCGTCCGCCAGGCGCGCTCCCTGGCGCGGGACTGGGCCGGCCTCTCGCTCGCGGTCCTGTCGTTTCTGGCCTTGGCGGCCCTGAACCTCAATCCAGTGTGGGTGATCGTCATCGGGGCCTTGCTCGGCGCGGTGCTCTACCGAGACCAGACCGACGGACACGGCCTCACCGGAAGGCGGGTCTAGGACATGCTACTGCCATTGTTCCTCCACATCCTGACCATAGGCTTGTTCACCTTCGGCGGAGGCTACGCCATGATCTCCGCCCTCCAGCAGGACCTGGTGACTCGTCACGGGTGGCTCACCCCCGCAGAATTCAGCAACGGAGTCGCCGTGGGCCAGGTGACGCCCGGGCCACTCATGCTCATGGTGGCCTTCTTGGGCTACAAGATGGCCGGGTTCTGGGGCGCTCTGGCCGGCACGGTGGCCCTGTTCGGCCCCAGCTTCGTGGCCGTTCTGGTTCTCAGCCGTCACTATCACCACCTCGCATCCTCACCTCGGGTGGCCGCCGCCCTCAAGGGAGTAAACGCGGTCGTGGTCGGCCTCCTGGCCGCGGCAGCCGTCGACCTCGGCCGAGGCACTTTGGCCAACCCCGGGGTATGGGCCGTCACGGCCCTGAGCTTGCTCCTTCTGAGCCTGGCTCCTCGCCGGGATCCGGCTTGGGTCATCCTCGGCGCCGGAGTGGCCGGGATTCTCTTCCTCCACTAGAACTCCGGCCCCTCACCCCGCGGCCGGCCTCGCCTTCTCTCCGCTGCCGGCCGGGTTCTCACCCCCACCGACCCGGGCTCATAGCTTAGGACTAAAGACACGAGGTTCGCGGGGATTCGTGAGTGGGGCCAGGGCCATGATAAGAGAGATCACCGTCCTTCCCGGGACGACCAAAGACGGTCGCCCGGAACCTTTCCAGCGGCTCGACCTCCGCGTGGGTGAGATTGCTTCGGTCGTCGGCCCCACCGGCAGCGGCAAGACCGCTCTCATCACCGACATCGAACTCCTGGCCCAGCGGGACACGGCCACCGGCCGGCAGGTGCTGATCGACGGCGAACCGCCTCCAGACGACTTCCGCTACGATCCGGCCTCAAGACCAGTGGCCATGATCACCCAGAATACCAAGTGCTTCACCGACCTGGCCGTCGAGGACTTCCTGGCCGTCCACGCCCGGGCCCGTCGCCTGAGCCGAAGCGGTCTCGTGGCCGAGACTATCGCCCTGGCCAACAGGTTCACCGGGGAGAAGATCACCCCCGAGGCGCGGATCACGACTCTCTCCGGCGGTCAGACCCGGTCCCTGATGATTGCCGACGCCCTCACGATCAGCGCGGCGCCCATCGTTCTCCTCGACGAGATCGAAAACGCCGGCATCTTCAAGCAAGACGTCCTCGAGACCATCCGGGCCACAGGCAAGATTATCATCTTCGTCACCCACGACCCGGTCATCGCCATCTTGGCCCAAAAACGCGTGGTCTTGGCCAACGGCGGAGTGGTCAAGATCCTGGCCTGGGACGATCGAGAGCAACCGGCCGCCCAAGCCCTCATCGCTCTTGACAACCGCCTCGTGGAAGTGCGCGAGAGGCTCCGGGCCGGCGAGACTCTCTGCGACGTAACGATCTAGACGACGGCCCGATAGACCCGCCCCGGCCGGCGCGCGCCCGCCGGCGCAGGCCAAACGGGGTCGGCTTAAAGAAAGGTGGGCTTTCCTTGCGGTTGGTCGTGGTCGCCGGTCCCCCGTCGGCGGGAAAAACGGCTCTCATCAAGCAGATCATTCGGAGCTTCCACCAGCGGCGCCGCGTCGCGTTTCTCAAGATCGACGTGGTCAGGGCCTTTGAGGACACGGAACTCCGCCGCGAGTTCGGGATACTGACGGCCAAGGTCTACTCCGGCGACCTCTGCCCGGACCACGCCGGGGTGATGGTCCTCGGCGACGCGGTGGAGTGGGCGAACGGGGCCTCGGCCGACCTCCTCATCGTGGAGAGCGCCGGGCTCTGCCTCCGCTGCGCCCCCTACCTCAATCAGGGTCTCGGCATCGTCGTTCTCAGTTCGATCTCCGGCATCCACACTCCGGTGAAGATGGGGGCCATGATCAGCCTGGCCGACATCGCCGTCGTGACCAAGATCGACCTCGTCGGACAGGCCGAGCGGGAAGTCTTCCTTCAGAAGATCCGCGAAGCCTACCCGCAGGTCCGGGTCTTCGAGACCAATGCCCTCCAGGGCACCTCCCTGCAACGCCTCTACGATCTCATCGCCGCCTCGGAGGAGATCGACCCGGGGAGGCTGCTCCTGCGGGGGGTCCCCCCTCTCGGCACCTGCACCATCTGTGTGGGCAAGAAGGAAATCGGCTGGCAGCACCACTTCGGCGTCGTCCGAAAGCTCGAGGGCGAGGCGGCGGACTACCTCTTCCGGGGGGAGTGACGGTGGGGAGCGTCCAGGGGGGAGTGACGATGGAGAGCGTCCAGGGGGGGAGTGACCAGCGGAAATGATTACAGCCGGGGACAAAGCCTGGCGCCCGCCCGGCAAGGACTGCGGCCTGTGCGGGGCCAGAAACTGCGATGAATTTGAGGCTAATCTTGACCTCGGACTCCGGGAGGGCGAGGACTGCCCGTTCTACCCCGGGCCGGCCAAGAGGGCGGGTCCTGTCCCTGATAGCGGCGTGGCGCTCCCCGGGGTCACCCCGCCCGGGACGGGAAAGGACATCCTCGGCCACGCCTGGGACTTTGTCCTGGCCCCGCTTCCGGGCGAACCGTCGGCGCGCAAGATTGTTCTGCCCTTCCGCCCGGACCTGGTTGAGAAGTGGAACATCGGCCGGGACGATATCGTTCTCGGCCGCCCCTTCGGGGCCGGGTGTCCGGTCCAACACGTTCTACGGGTGATCCGGGCCGACCCGGTGACAGGCGTGCTGGAGACCTGGGTTGTCGGGCCGGCCTTCTCCCGGAACCCCGGCCGGCACGAGGTCAAGGATGTGGCCGCCTATCACATGCTCGGGTTTGAGGGGCTGGCCACCGACATCCGCAAGGCCCCCGTCTTCGGGGCCAGGCACACCTTTCGGCCCGGCTTCTGCATGATGCACCTCAACCATACCGGCCTGGTCAACCTGATCCTCGACAAGGGGGTCGGCCTCCACGTCCGGGTTGAAGACATCCGGATTCTGGCCGGGGCCGAGGGCTAGGCGGCGAGCCGAAGCGGAGCGTCGTGGCGCCTCCCAGGGCGCTTCACCGCAGCGTCATCTGCACCGCCGCCGGCACGCCGTGTTGGTAGATGGTTCCCGGCGCCACCTCCAGCGTGGCCACTAGAACAACATCGTCCCCGACGTCCCGCTGGAGGTCGTCGAGAAGGGCGATCCGGGTGGGGTCAACGATCAGGTCGTAGGGCTGGCCGCCGACAATGAGTTCGTAGTGCCGTCCCCCGACCTCGCTCACTTGAAGCAGGCCGATGAGGACAACGGGCAGATCCATGGACTTGTCCATGAACCGCTTCAGCATCACCGCCGCCTCGGCCCGGGTCGCCGTCCCCGTCGGGGCGATCGTTGTCTCGGTGCGCCCGCGGATGATGCCCTGAGTGATGGCCTGGGCCACTCCGTCGCGGGCCCAACCGGCCACGACCGGCGCATCCGAGTAGACCGCCAGTCTGGCCGTCACGTCCTGGGAAGTGAGGTCGACGCCGAGTTCGAGGCTGTCGAGGGCCCGGGAGATGAGAACGGCCAGTTCTTGTCTGGTGATGGGCCGGTCCGGCCCGAAGGAGGTGGGGCCGAGCCCCTGGACCAGGCCGGCGTCGAAGGCCGTGTGGACCTCCACCGCGTACCAGGCCTCCTCGGGGACGTCGGCGAAGGACGTCTGGCCCGAAGTTTCCTTGGGCAGACCCAGGGCCCGAACCAAGAGGGCGCAGAACTGGGCCCGGGTGACGAGGTTCTGGGGGGCGAAGAGATGGGGGGCCACGCCCTGGATGACTTCCCGACCGGCGAGGATCTCGATGTCTTTCCGGGCCCAATGGGTCCCGATGTCGCCGAAGGTCCGGGTGGCGACCAGAACGCCGAACTGGCTAAGGTGGTCGAGCCGGGCGACCAGAAGTCCGGTCTGGGGGTCGTAGCCGCTGGGCACGAAGGTCCAGCCGGCCGCGCCGCCCGAGCCTCCGCCGTCCACGCCACCGCCACCCTCGTCTTCTCCGTCGCGATAGACATAGAGGCCGATCTTCTCGGACTGGAGACCGGACACGGTCGCCGGATCGAGGTCGACCACGATGGTGATCGGCCGTCCGAGAGCGTGGACTTCGGCCGTGCCGCTCGGACCCTCAACCGTCAGGCTGAGGGCGAACCAGGGTCCGACTCCCCTCCAGGCGTCCTCGAGGTCGTCGGCGTCCGGGGGTGGGCTAGCCTCGATAGTCAGCCTGGCTCGAACTCCGGGAGCGATCTCCACAACCCCCGCCGGGACGTAGATCGTGACCCCGAAGGCCGGGAAGCGCAGGATGGCGTCTAGCCTCGGGTCGAAGGCCTGTCCCGCCGGACCGGAGTTCTCGGTGATGGCCACGGTCAGGGTGGGGATGGTCAGATCGTCGTAGACCGGGTCGGAACTCGACGCGGCCTGGGAAACCGTGCCGGTGTGAGGCCCCTCGGAGACGTCGTCCTTGAAGGCCGACACCATCACCACCTGGGGCAGACCCCAATCGGCCGGGGTGAAGGTGACCGTCCCGGGTAGGCCTGGGGCGCCACCGCCGCCACCGTCGCACTCTACGATGAGCTGGATGTCCGGGGTGACGGTGATGGTCACGTCGCTTGTGGGCCGGGTGCTGAGGACCAGGGTGTAGGTGTCGCTCGGTCCGCCTTCCTGAACGGTGAGCCCGGCGCCCCCGGCGAGGATCAGGCCGGGGTCGTCGTCGGTGACCGCCACGGTGATCGAGCCAACCGCCGCCCCGCCGTAGCCGCCGCCGGCGGCAGCGTGGCTGATGAGCCCGGTGTGGGGCCCCTCGATCAGCAAGTCATTCACCGCCGCCACGGTGAAGGTCTGAGCCAGGTTCCAATTGGCCGGGGTGAAAACCAGGGTCGCCGTCCCGCCGCCGGCCGTGCCCGTCCCGGTCACGGTTACTTGGGCGGACGGCGTGGCGGTGATGGTCACGTCGCCGCTGGGTTGGTTGGTCAAAACAGCCGTGTAGGTGTCGGTGGCGCCGGGACTGCCCGGGGCCGCGCCCTCGGCGACGGCGGTGGTTCCGCCCGTCTGGGTCAGGGTCACGCCGGGGACATCGTTGTCGGTGACGGTCGCCGTCACGGCCCGGATAATCACCCCGTCGTAGGCCCCGCCCGTGGCCGTGTGAGTGATGGTTCCGGTGTGCAAGCCTTCGACGACGGTGTCGTCCACGGCGGCGGCGGTGATGGTCTGAGGCGTGTTCCAGTTGGTCGTGGTAAAGGTCAAGGCGACGGCCGGTCCGGGAAGGCCACCCCCGGCGGCCACGGTCACCTGACTTGCGGCGCCGGCGGTGATGGTCACCGTGGCCATGGGCTGGCGGGTGAGAACGACCGTGTAGGTGTCCGTGGCCCCCGAGGTCCCCGGAAGGGCGCCCTCGGTCACCCGGGTCAGGCCGCCGCTCTCGGTGACAGTCACCCCGGGGAGATCGTTGTCGGTGATGTTGACGGTCAGGAGGGTAGGTGTGGACCCATCGTACCCGCCGCCGGAAGCGGCCTGGGTCACGGTGGCCGCGTGTGAGCCCTCGACGACGGTGTCGTCCACGGCTCGGACAGTGATGGTCTGGCCCAGGTTCCAGTTGACCGTGGTAAAGGTCAGGGTCACGCTCGCGCTCGGGGTTCCCCCGCTCTTGGCTATGGTCACCCGCCCGCCGGCGGTTGTCAGGGCGACCGTGACCGTGCCGGTGGGCTGGTGGCTGAGGGCCACGTCGTAGGTGTCGGTGGCCCCGGGAGTAGTCCCGATCGCTCCTTCGGTCACATCGGTTGAGCCGCCCGTCTCGGTCAGGCCCACGCTCGGAACGTCGTTGTCGGTGATGGTGGCCGCCATGCCGGCGATGATCACACCGGTGTAGCCACCACCCGAGGCGGAGTGCCCAACCGACCCGGCGTGCGTGCCCTCGGCCACGGCGTCGTCGTAGGCCGCCACGGTAATGATCTGGGGTACGCTCCAGTCTAGGGGGGTGAAAGTCAGGCCGGCGCTCGGCCCGAAGACGCCGCCTCCGGCGCTCCAGTCACCGGCCGCCACCCGAACCTGGCTGCCCGCCGTCGCCGTCACGGTGACCGGCGCACAGGGCTGGCGGTCCAGGACCACGGTGTAGGTATCGTCCCCACCCGGAGCGGGGGCCAGCTCGCCCTCGGTCAAGACCAGAGGGCCGCCTCCGCTGTGGACGACGGTGACTCCCGGTGGGTCGTTGTCGGTGATGTGGGCCGTGACCTCGGCCCAAGTCATCGGGGTGAGGTCTTCACCGTAGGCCCCACCGCTCGTCGTGTGGGAGATAATCCCGGCGTGCGGGCCCTCAACCACCTCGTCGTTCACGGCCACGACGGTGATGGTCTGGGTCAGGTTCCAATCGACGGGGGTGAAGGTCAGGATCGCCGCCGGCCCGAAGACCCCGCCTCCTCCGCTGAAATTGCCCGCCGCCACCAGGACCTGGCCGTCGGCCGCGGCCGTGAAGGTCACCGGACCGGTGGGCCGGCGGTCGAGAACAACCGTGTAGGTGTCGGCCCCTCCCGTGGCGCCCTGGACCGCGCCTTCGGTCACGTCGGTCGAGCCGCCGCTCTCGGTGATGGTCACGCCGGGGAAATCGTTGTCGGTGATGGCCACGCCGACTCCGGCGATGCCGACCCCGTCGTAGCCGCTGCCGGCGGCGGTGTGGGCGATGGTCACGAAATGGAGGTCTTCGATGGCCAGATCGTCAACGGCGGCCACGGTGATGATCTGGGGCAGGTCCCAGGTGAGGGTGGTGAAGGTGAGGCTGGCGCTGTCCCCCGCCGGGCCGATCCCGCCGGCGACGGTCGCCTGACCGGCCAGGGAAACCTCGGCCGTGACCGTGACGTCCGTCGCGGGTCGGCCGGTGAGGACAACCGAATAGGTGTCGCTGTTCCCGCCCTCGGTCACGGCCGTGGCCCCGTCGGTCTGGCTGATGGCCACGCCGGGTGGATCATTGTCGGCGACCAGGACCGAGACCGGGGCGATGATCACGCCGTCGTAGGCGCCGCCGCCGGCCGTATGGGTGACCACCCCCGGGTGTAAACCCTCGACCAGGGTGTCGTCAAAGGCCGTGACCGTAAAGGTTTGCGGCACGTTCCAGTTGGTCGGGAGGAAAGTGAGATCGGCGGCGGGGCCAAAGATGCCGCCCCCGCCCGAAAAGTCTCCGGCGGCAACCAGGAGTTCGCTTCCCGCCGTTGCCGTAACCGTAACCGCCCCGGAGGGCTCAAGATCGAGGACAACGGTGTAGGTGGCCGCCCCGCCCGGAGCTGGGGCCACGGCGCCCTCGGTCACGGCCAGAGGTCCGCCGCCGGCCGGCGTAACGGTCACTCCGGGTAAATCGTTGTCGGTGATGTGGGCCACGACCGGGGCCCAGGTGAGCGGGGTAACGTCGCCGTAGCCGCCCCCGGTGGTGGAGTGAGTGAGCGTCCCGGTGTGCGCGGCCTGGACGATGGCGTCGTCCACGGCCTCGACGGTAATGGTCTGGGGAAGGCTCCAGTTGGCCTGGGTGAAGGTCAGGGTCGCGGAAGCCCCGAAGACCCCGCCCCCGCTCGCGAAATCGCCCGCCGCCGCCCGAACCTCACTGCCGGCGGTCACGGTGAAGGTCACCGGGCTGTTGGGCACGTGGGTCAGGACCGCCGTGTAGGTGTCCCGGCCGCCGGGCACGCCCGGAGGCACACCTTCCGTCAGGTTCGTGTCCCCGCCCGACTCAACGATGGCCACGCCCGGAATGTCATCGTCGGTGACGGTCGCGGTCACGGCCGGAATGATCGCCCCGGCGTAGGCGCCGCCGCCGGCGATGTGGGTGATGGCCCCGGGGTGCAAGCCCTCGATGGTCTCATCGTCCACGGCCGTGACGGTGATCATCTGCGGCGCGTTCCAGTTGGCCGGGGTGAAGGTAAGAGAGGTGGAAGCGCCCGGGCCGCCGCCGCCCGATGCGACGCGGACCTCGGGTCCGGCCGAGACGGTCAGGGTAACGTCGCCGCAGGGTTGGAGGTCGAGGACGGCCGTGTAGGTGTCGGAGGCCCCTGGGGCTGGACTCACGGCCCCTTCCGTGACGGCCGTGACCCCGCCGGTCTCCACGAGGGTCAAGCTGGGAAGATCGTTGTCCGTGATGGCCACCGAAACCGACGAAATGCCCACACCGTAGTAGCCGCCGCCGGTCGCGGAGTGGCTGATGGTCGCGGCATGGGCGCCCTCAACGATCAGATCGTTAACCGCCGTCACGGTGAAGCTCTGGGGCACGTTCCAGTTGGCGGTGGTGAAGGTCAGGGTGTTCCCGCCTCCCGGACCGGCTGCCGTGGCCTGCCCGGTTGTCACGGCCATCAGGCTGACGTTGGCGCTTGGCTGGCAATTCAGGACGATCTGATAGGTGTCGGTGAGGCCGCCCTCGGTCACGGCCGTCGAACCACCGGTCTCGGTAACGGTCACCCCGGGGATGTCGTTATCGGTGATGTTGATCGACACGTTGGCGATAGCCACCCCGTCGTAGCCGCCGCCGGCGGCGGTGTGGACCACGGTGGCCGTGTGCAGGCCTTCAACCATGGGGTCGTCAACCGCGGCTACAGTCACGACCTGGGGCGTGTTCCAGTTGCCGGTGGTGAAGGTTAAGGTCGCGGTGGGACCCGGGATCCCGGCCCCGGTGACCAGGGTGGCCTTGCCGGTAGTCGTGGAGGCGGTCACGGTCACGGTTCCCGCGGGGAGTTGGGTCAGAACCACGGCGTAGGTGTCGGTCGCCCCGCCTTCGGTGACGTCCGTTGTCCCTCCGGTCGGGGTAACGCTCACCCCGGCCGTGTCGTTGTCGGTGACGGCCGCCGTGACGCTGGCGATGGGGGCCCCCGTGTACCCGCCGCCGCCGGCCGCGTGCGAGATGGTCGTAGAGTGGGGACCCTCAATCAGGTTGTCGTCCACGGCCGAGACGGTCACGGTCTGGGGCGTGTTCCAGTTCGTCGGGGTGAAGGTCAGGCTGGCGGTGGCCGCGGCCCCGCCGCCGGAGTCGACGAGGACCTTGGTCGGCCAGTCCCCCCAGCCGGTCGCCGCGGCCGTGGCTGTCACCGTCACCGTCCCGGACGGCTGCTTGCCCAGGACGATGGTGTAGGTGTCGATGGCCCCGCCTTCGGTCACCTGCGTGGATCCGCCGCTCTGAGTAACGGTGACCGCCGGCAAGTCGTTATCGGTGACGTTCGCCGTCACCGGGGCTATCGTCGCCCCGGTGTAGCCTCCGCCTGAGGCGGTGTGAGCGATGACCCCCGGGTGGGGCGGCGCGCCTTCGACGATGGCGTCGTCGACGGCCTTGATCGTGAGGGTTTGGGGCACGTTCCAGTTGGCGGTGGTGAAGGTTAGCTTGTTGGTCCCGGCCGCGCTCGTCACGGTGATCTGATTGTCGGCCGCGGCGGTCAGGGTCACGGTGTCCGACGGCTGACGGACCAGGACCACGGTGTAGGTGTCCGAGTAGCCGGTTGCCCCCAAGACCGCCCCTTCGGTCACGTCGGTGTGGCCACCGCTCTCAACAATGGCCGCTTCGGGCAGGTCGTTGTCGGTGACAACGGCGCTGACGGTGGCGATGGCCACCCCGGCGTAGGCCCCGCCGGAGGCGCTGTGGGCTATGAGCCCGATGTGCTGACCCTCGACGACCGTATCGTCCACAGCCGTGACGGTAAAGGTCTGGGGGACGTTCCAGTTCCCGCTGGTGAAGGCCAGGGCCTGTCCGCCCGACCCGTTGTTCACGGTCACCTGCGGGCCGGGAGTGGCAATGATGGTCACCGTAACGGTCGGCCCGGGCTGCGAGGTCAGAACGACATTGTAGCTATCGGGGACGCCGCCCTCGGATATGGTCGTCGCTCCGCCGCTCTCGATAATGGACACGCCGGGGGCGTCATTGTCGGTAATGGTCACGGTCACCGTGCCGACCGGAGTGCCGGCCACGTAGCCGCCTCCGCTGGCGGTGTAGGTGATGGTCCCGGTGTCGAGGCCGTCAACGACAGCGTCGTCCACGGCCGTGACCGTGACCGGCTGGGGTACGTTCCAATCGGCCTTCGTGAAGCTGAAGGTGTGGGTGATCGGAAAGACCGTGGTCTGGCCGTCGGTGATCTCGGCCGTCACGGTCACTTCCCCGGTCGGCGGGCCGTTGAGGCAGAGGGTGTAGGTATCGGTGGCCCCGCCCTCGGTCACTTGCGTCGAGCCGCCGGACTCGGCGACAACAAGACCCGGCTTGTCGTTGTCGGTGATCGAGGCCGTCACGCCGGCGATGGTCGCCCCGTTATACCCGCCGCCGGAGGCGGAGTGGGCCACGCTCCCGGCGTGGGGACCCTCCACCGCGGTGTCGTCGACGGCGGCTGCGGTGAAGGTCTGGGGGACGTTCCAGTTGGCCGGGGTGAAAACCAGAGTCCGGCCGCCTCGCCCGTTGTCCACCGTCAATTGGCTGTCCGGGGTGGCGATGATGGTCACGTCGGCGCTCGGCTGGAGGCCGAGGACCACGGTGTAGGTGTCGGTCGCTCCGCCTTCCGTCACGGCGGTGAGGCCGTTACTTTCGACAACGGTCACCACGGGTGAGTCGTTATCGGTGATGTTGGCCGTCACGGCGCTCACGGTCACGCCGCTATAGTCGCCACCCGTGGCCGCGTGGGCAATAATCCCGGCGTGGGGACCCTCGACGATAGCGTCGTCAACCGCGCTGACCAGCATGGTCTGCGGGATGTTCCAGTTGTCGGGGGTGAAGGTCAGCGTCGGGCCGCCCTGGCCGTTGTCCAGGGTGATCTCCGGACCAGGCGTGGCCGTCAGGGTCACGTCTCCGGTCGGGACGCCGCGGAGAACCACGGTGTAGCTCCCGGCCAGACCGCCCTCAGCCAGGCTCAGTAGCTCCGGACTCACCGTCACACCTCGGGTGATGGCCGCCAGAGCCGCGGGAGCGTTGACCATCCCACCGGTCACGGTCACGTTTCGAAGAACCGTGAGGGGAGTCACGGTGGTCGTGATGGCCTGAACAACGTCGGCCGTTGTCGCCGATGGCCGCTGGCTGAGAAGGAGAGCAACCACGCCGGTGACGAAAGGCGCGGCCGATGAGGTGCCTTCGAGGGTGGCGTAGGCGTCGGTGTAGGGTCCACCCGGGTAGAACAAGACCGTCCGGGCCGAAGAAGTCCAGGGGGCCAGGAAGTCCTCGTTGTTGTTCCCCAGCCAGCCGGCGTAGTTCGCTCCGGCGTAAGACCCGCCGAGACCAACCAGGCCCAGATGCAGGCTCGGGCCGAGCCACTCGCCGAGACTCCAGGCGCAAAGCACGTTGCGAACGAAGTCGGTCTCTTCGATACCCCAAAGGGCATCCTGCCCGCTCAGAAAGAGCCTGCGGCCGGCGCCTCCGGCCAGGTAGGCGGTGAGGTTGGTCTGGTCGCCGGCGGTCAGGCAGTCGAATTCGCCGCCGAAAGAGCTGCCGGTGAACCAGACCACGGCGTCGTAGCCAGCCATGGTCGCGGCGCTCGGGCCGTCGGCGTCCGGGGCCACCACCAGGACCGGCATGATATCGTAGCCGAGGGAGAGCAGCGGGACGGTGTAGGAGGCCTGGACGTCGTAGAGGTCGCCGCTTTCGTCATCGTCGACCAGCAGGATCCGTCCCTCGGAAGGCACGCCCAGAGCGGTCATGGCCCGGGCGATGGCGTCGGTCCGGGCCGCGGAATCGGTGAACATCTCGGCGCCGAAGCCCCAGACCACGGCCTTGGAACCGGAGGCGCCCGCCACCTCCAGGGCCGCCGGACCGGCGGCTGGAGTCTGGGGTGGAACCGGACCGAGGATGGCCGCGCCCGGAGCGCCCAGGTCAACGGTGACTTTGCCCGTGTTGGAGTTTCTGACCAGGCTGCCGCGCGAGTCGACGGCGGCCACGGAGATGATGTTCGGCAGGTTGTAGGAGGCCGGGTAAAAAGGCGTCACGTCGGTGTCGAAGCCGTAGCCCGAGGCGTCGCCGTTTCCGGCCGCGGCGATGAACACGCCGCCGGCCTCGCCAAAGGCCTGGATCGTATCCCTCAAAGCCTGGTCGTAGGCCCCCGAGCCCCAACTGGCGTTGATGATCCTCACGCCGTGGGCCATGGCGTAGTTGATGGCCTGGACGGCCGTTGACGTCGACCCTCCGTTGGGCCCCATGAACTTGAGAGGCATGATCTTGACGTTCGGGGCCACCCCGGCTATGCCAGTGGAGTTGTTCATGGCCGCGGCGACCACTCCGGCCACATGCGTGCCATGAAGGTCGGTCAGCCCACCCTCGAAGACGGTGTTGTCATTCCAGAAGAAATCCCAGCCGTTGGTGTCGTCCACCAGGCCGTTACTGTCGTTGTCGAGCCCGTCGAGAGGATCGGCGGGGTTGATCCAGATGTTGGCCGCGAGTTCGGGGTGGTTCAGGTCCACGCCCTCGTCCAGGACGGCGACAACGATGTCCCCGGCGCCGGTGGTGTAGTCCCAGGCCTGCAGGGCGCCGATGTCGACGTTTGGAGTGGTAGGGTTCTCAAGACCCCACTGCTCGCCAAAGCGGGGATCGTTGGGCGCGGGAAAGCACGGCTTATAAAGGTAGTTCGGCTGGACATAGGCCACGCCCGGCTGGGCCTTAAGGGCCTTGATCGCGGCGGCCGTGTCCTTGCCCGAAGGCAGTTTCAAGACCTCCAGGCCCGGAACCCGGCCCGCGAGGTCGGCCCAGAGGAGCCCCTTGCGCTTGGCCCGGCTCAAACCGACGGCCGAGAGAAGCTTGTCTCGCGCCGTCCCCTCGATCCCAGGCTTGTACTTGACGATGATCTCTCCGGCGATAACCGGGGCCGGAGGTCCGGGACGCTTGGTCGCGGCCCGGGCCGGGACCACCAAACCCGAGGAGACCAAAAGGACCACCAGAAGGAGAGCCAAGACCCGGGCGCCGGCTCCGACCAACGCCTTCCCGCGACAAACTCGCCCGCCTCCGGCAAAGCTCTTAGGAAACTCGGTGATCTTCACGGCGCAGCCTCCCTGGAAGTGGGTCCAAGGCCCATCATCAAAAACCATAGGCCCTTCGACACCTTCCGGGGGCGTCCCTGCCCCGCGAACGGACCTACTCCCTCCCCGGTCCCTGCCCGCGGGCCGGCTTGCCCCCTCCCCCGACCCCTCTCCCCTACAAGAACCCTACAAGAAACGACAACCCCGAAGAAGCGCTCCCGGACCAACGGCTTCCAGCAGGAAAACGAAGTCCAGAAGCCGAATGCGCCTAAGCCTTCCCGGACGCGCCCGCGGTTCCGGACGCGCTCATGGCTCCGGCTCGTCCATGGCTCCGGACGCGCCCATAGCTGCTGTCCTGTCCATAGCTCCAGCCCTAGAAAGGATGAACGCCATGCGCAAATCGGTGATCCTCGCCAGGATGGCCCATCTCTCGCTGATCTCCTTGCTCCTGGTCGCCGCCGTTATGGTCGCCTGCGTCATGGTCGTCGGCTGCCACCGGGGGCCGGCGGGACCCGCCACCCCCGAGGAACTGGCCATCGCCGTCTTCGGCGCCGGCCGCCCGGATACGCAGGACCCCGGCGTCTACCAAGTAGAGGTCGACGCCTCGGGCCAGCTCACTGTGATGTGCCGCTTCGCCGTCCTCACTCCCGACGCGCTCAGCCAATGCCGGGCCAAACTGGTCGAGCTCTTCCGGGAGGGGTTCAAGTTCGAGAACGTGGACAGCATCCACGTCCAGATGGACTTCCCGTTCCGCGATGAGGCCGGGAAGATGACCCTGGAGAAGGGCCTGACCGTCCGTCTCGGACGGATCAAAAACAGCCAAATCGACTGGGCCGTCTTCAACGCCCGCGACCTTCCCAACGTGTGCGACGAGTGGTGGGTCGATCCGAGGGTGCAGTAGGGCGGACGCGGCGTGGAGGCGGAGAGGAGTTGACTGGAACCATGGGATCGTCGGCATCCCCGCGCCTTGGCGTGTGGGAGCGGGTCCAAGAGATAGCCCGGGGCGTTCAGGGGACTTTCGGCCTCTCCTATCTGCGCCTTGGCGCCGGTGAGCGCTACTCCTTCGCCGGCGACGAGCTCTTCTACGCCTGCAGCGTTATCAAGGTCCCGCTGATGTGCGAGATCTTCCGCCTGGCCGAGAAAGGCCGGCTCGACCTGGCCCGGAAGCTCACCGTAAACCGGGACGATCAGGTCGGCGGTTCGGGCGTGCTCCAAGTGCTCACGCCCGGCGCGGAACTGTCGGTCTACGACCTCATGACCCTCATGATCGTGGTCAGCGACAACACGGCCACCAACATGCTCCTCGACCTCATCGGCTTGGACGGCGTCACCGAATTCATGGCCTCCCTCGGCCTGCCCAACATCCGCCTGCACCACAAGCTGATGGTCGTGGAGGCCGGTCGCGAGCAGGTCAACGTTATGTCACCCAATGACACCACCGAACTCATGGCCCGCATCGCCCGGAACGAAATCGTGTCCATGCGGGCCTGCGAGGCCATGATCGGCATCCTCAAGCGACAGCAGTACCACGACCATCTGACCAAGTACCTGCCCCTTGAGCCCGAGGCCGGACGCCCCACGGGAAGCCTGCCGAGCCTGGAGGTGGCCCACAAGAACGGCTGGATCAAAGGGTCTCGCCTCTGCACCGGCATCTTCTACCTGCCGGGGCAGGCGTATGTGCTCTCCGTCTTCTCCAAAGATGTGGCCGACGACAAAGCCGCCGACGAGGCCATCGCCCGGATCGGGCAGCTCGTGTATGAGTGGGTGAGCGGGGTCAGGGCCGGGTGAAGACTCACTCTTCCTCGTCGTATGGCTGATCGGCTGGGGCGGAAGCCAACATGGTCGTGAGTCGCATCGCGCACGACTTCGTGAACCCGCGGGAGGTCTAGCCGGCGCCGCTGTGCCTCCAGCCGTTGGACGCACGGCGAAGGGTATAATGGCTGAAGGGGGGATCCGCTTGCTGACAAAGGACAAGGCCTTTCAGTTGCTGCGGGAGAAACAGGACTTTCTTCGCGACGAGTTCGGTGTGAGCAGGATAGGGTTGTTTGGTTCTGTCGCGAGGGATCATTCCAACGACTCGGGTGATGTTGACATGGTGGTGGAGTTCAGCCGCCCCATAGGCTTTCGGTTCATGGACCTTGCAGACTACCTTGAGGATCTTCTTGGGCGCAAGGTTGACCTCCTGACATCTGCGGGCATCCAGGCCATCCGATCCCAGCGCGTATCCGAGAGCATCTCGGAAGGCGTCGTCTATGTCTAGACGAACGGATACCGAACTCGTCAATGACATCCTGGAGGCTGCCCAGCGAGTGATGGCCTATGTGAGTGGGATGCTGTATGAGACGTTCATTGGGGATACCAAGACTCAGGATGCCGTCGTACGGAACATTGAGATCATCGGAGAAGCAGCCAAGAACCTATCCCAGTCAGCCCGCGCGAAGTATCCAGAAGTGCCTTGGAGGCAGATGGCTGGATCTCGAGACCGCCTCATCCACCACTATTTCGGAGTGAACATCGACATCGTCTGGCAGGTTGCTCATGTAGAGCTACCTCGGGTCCTCAAGATGCTTGGCGGGAGCGGTGACGGCGTCGAGAGCGGGGGCGTCTAACAGACCCTCTATGTCAATGCCCGACGTGGAGCCCTGGAGGAGGGCTTTAGGCGGCCTCACAGGCATGAGTCTGCTGGGCCGCAACGGGTTCTGGTACCCGTCATGGACGTCGATGGTCACGGCTTTCTTCTGACTCTGGGCCAACCAGCTGCTCCAGCGGACGGACACGGCTCACTGGACCGTGCGACACACAGCCCCGGCGCCGCTGAGCCGCCAGGCGTTAGGCCGACGAGCCGGGCTCTCTTCTTCTCACCGCTGGCTGCCTTCAAATGCCCTGTCGATCGTCCCCGGCTCCTACTTCTCACCACGACCCGTGGCCGGTTCGTCCTCCCCGGGCCCCAAGGAGCCGGCCGCCGCCACCGGCAGGGCCGCACCGGCGCGATACCGAACCCTACCAGGGTCGGGCGACCGAGCAAAACGCGCGGGCCTAACCCGCCACGGAAGGGACCGTTCCGCCGCTTGATGCCGCGGCGCAGTTGCGCATTGTGCAGGCACTGGTCGCGGCGGAAGACGAGCCGAACCCGGTGAACGTCGCCGAACTGCTGCGGCAGTAAACGGGCGCAGCAGGGGAAACACTGGTCCCGTCTCCCCCCTTGGGCCACTCGGAGGTTGGGCTCAAGTGGGAAACGAGGTGGACGGGTTGGAACAAGGACCTGGTGCGCCTGCGGAGGCAACTGGCCGAACTGACCCCCGACGACCGGGCGGCGCTGGCCGAACATGCCCGCCGGTTGCGGGTGGACCTGGACGAGGGTTGAGGGCCTGGGGGAGTCAACTTCGCCAGGTTGGGTAGAATGGCCCACGCTGCGTATCATACGCAGCATGGACCACTACTTGGTTTTGGCAGGGGCCAATTGTTCTTAGTGGCGAACAGCCGGCCCCTGGTTTTGCTTACCTTGTTTCCCGTTGCTACTTACTGCAGTTGCTGGGATGCTTGCAGGTGTTCTGTATCGTTAGCCTGGGCAGCTCCTTGACGACGAATTTGCTCATGGTCCTCACCTCCTTTCTCTGCTAGACTAGGTCGAGCAGCAGTTCTCGTGTCATCAATCTATAGAGTTCACACATCTGCCGTACTTTCCGGTTGTCTTTTTCGTTGAACTCTTGTGTGGCCAAGCACCCTCCCCCGCAGTATCCCTCGATTTCACACCCCCGGCAATATTCCTGGCTGAGGGGAGCGACCCGCTGCAGAAACCGATGATACCGTCCGCCCACGTCGAAGAAGGAAGCAAACGAGTGGGCAGAACCAATCACCTGATTGCTGTACCCGCAACTGTAAATATCGCCCGCTGGGTCAACGACCAGGTTGTCCCCGCGGACGGCTCCACAAAACCCTGTGCGGTGCCGAAGGAGGGAGGAACCGAGGTTTTCGGCCGGCCTGCGCCAGAAGCCGGAAACGCCGATCTGCAGCTCCCGTGCATACCGGACCACCTCCATGAGCCGGCTGGCGACCCACGCGGGTTCGAGGTCATCGTCATTCATCACGTCGATGTTGACGTTGACGCTACGAAACCCTTGGCGCTGGGCCCAATCTATGAAACGGCGCTCAACAAAAGCAAAGTTCGTCTGGTTGGTGGTCACAGAACAGGAACGGAGTCGAACGCCTGCCCTTCTGAGCCCTTGAAGGGACGCCATGATGGTCTCGAAAGTACCCTCGCCGCGGCTAGTTTTCCGGGTCCGGTCATTGGCTACCGCATTCGGTCCATCTATGCTGGGCGAAATCCGAACCCGGTGCGCTTTGATAAAGGCAATGCGTTCTCTGTCCAGGAGCGACAAGTTGGAGTTCAAGTAGAAGAGAAACGGCAGTTGGCTGCTATACGTGCGGTCGATATAGTCGATGGTCTGTTGGATAAGGGGCCAGTTCAAGGTCGGCTCGCCGCCGCCGAACGTCATTTCGGCTCGCTTCTTTCCGGTCCTGAGCAGAAGCTGCGCGTAGAGGTCCACGGCTTTCTTGGCCGTCTCCAAGTCCATGAGTTTCTTGTAGCGGCGGTTGTGCACGCGGGTGGCATTCTGAGCGATGCAGTAACTGCAGGCAAAGTTGCACGCCTCCGAGGCCCTCAGTTCCAAATAGTCGATGAAGGAACCGTCGAGGCCCTGGTCGCTTCTGCGCTGGATTCTTTCTTGCAGAAACGCTCTTTCGTCAAAGCCCAGGGGATTGACGAACCGCAGTCGCCTGAAGGTGGACAGCGGTTGGTCGGCTATCGCAACGCCTTCGTAGAGGTTCTGCACGGTGGCCCTAGCCGTGGGCTCGGAAAAGCGGGCGAGGTACGCATGGGCATCCTCGTTGAGAATCGTCGGATTGCCAAATAGGGAGTGCCAGACGAGGAACTGGTCTCCCTTCTGCAAGGTATGCAAGTAAGGTGACCGGACGAGTAGTTTGGGGTCTGCAAGTGTCCCGCCTCTTTGTCTCATAGTAAGTCCCTTTCCCCGGTGAATAGAAATGTCAGGCCGGCGCTGCAGCCAGCCCGCCAGCGCCAAAATAAAATGGACCCAAAGCTCTTGGAGAACTCCCATGGACTGTGCCCCAGTTGCGATGGAGGGAGATACTCCATGGTATTGTACTACATTTGCTAGGACCTGTCTAGAATGGAACACTGAGCCACCTAAGGCGAGGTGATGCTCGCGCCAGCGAGTCGGCTTCCGGTAACAGAAAGCGGTGATGCTTCTTGAGGGCCCACGTCTGGGGTTCGGTGAGAGCCCGACCCTCGATGCCTGTGTGGGCCGGCTCAAGGAGGACGAGCGCTGGGGCCTAATCGTGGAGAAGATCTCAATGCTGCCTAACCAGCGGTTCTACCTGACACCGGCCTGTCCGGAGCCTGTCGGATGAGCTACCGGCCGGTGCAGGTTAACCGCATACCGTCAGGGCGACCGGTTGACCATCTCGAGCAAGACTGGGGGATGCATGAGTGTCCTTGCCCGTCCTTGTCCGCCAAGCTGTCGACCGGAAGCTCGCTGCATTCTACAAGCGTCGGCTTCCCACGGAGGTCCTCGACGAGATACGCTTGCTCCACACGGTCCGGGACAACTCCGTGACGCTGATTGAGGCCAGGCCCCCCTTCCTGGGTCCACCCGAGTGGTCGCGGCTCAAAGTGGCCCAGTTCCGCTATGATGCAGACATGGGCACGTGGACGCTCCATTATGCGAACCGCAACGGCAGATGGCATCCCTACTGGGACATGGAGCCGACCAAGAAGCTCGATGACCTCATCCGTGAGGTCGACGAAGACCCGACCGGCATCTTCTGGGGATGATTTGGCCGGCCGCCCTAACCAGCGATTCGAGCGGCCGCAGTCGGCTTTGTGCACCGTGCGGAACCTGGCTCGCGTTCTCGTCATGAAGCAGGGTCTGAGTCCGATTGGGATTTTCTCATCTTGGTCCATGGTCCGGTGGGTGACGCGCGGGCCGACGCCATTCGGCACCGTCTCTACGAAATCGAATGGGAGAGTGGGGAAGTCCTCTGCGCCATTGTGCGGAGCCGAGAGGATCGTCAGAACAGACAGAGTCCCCAAAGCGCTGGCGCAGATCTACAATGACCTCTTCGCCCGGCGCCAGGAGGGCGATTATGTGGATTTCGTTCGGTTCGAGGCGGCACAGGTAGAACCATGGATGAAAGACGCAGAGGCATTTGTGGGAGCCATCTCCGCCCTGGTTGATCAGCATGGTCGTGCCGGCTAGCTCACTAGAAGACTCCCACCTCGATCCCCACGCCTAGGAGCCGAGCGTAACCATCTGGAAGGTCGCCGCTCCCCCTTGAGTCCCGAAAGCGGAGGCTTCTCTCCGGCGCTGGGCCAACATGCGGCTGCAGCGGACACCTAGAAGGCCGGCCGCAGTTCGGACGAGGCCCCTGCCCCGCCGCCGCTGAGCCGCCAGGCGTTAGCGCCACTCTGCCATTGACTCCCGCTTGTCCCCAGGCTATACTTTGGGTAGCCGAGGAGGTGGGCCCGATGATGACGAGAGTCCAGAAATGGGGCAATAGCCAAGGGCTTCGCCTGAGCAAGGAACTGCTGTCGCATGTGGACATCTCTGTCGGGGATGAAGTGGATGTCACAGTCCGGGAGGGCAGTCTCGTCATTACTCCCGTCCATCGCGTTCGAGGCGCACTTGATCTGCGTGAACTCGTGCGGCGCATACCCAAGGACTACAAGTCAGAGGAACTCGAGTGGGGCGACCCGGTCGGTCGGGAGGTGTGGTAGTTGGCGGAGTACATTCCACGGAAAGGAGACTTCATCGCCGTAACGTTCGACCCTCGATCGGGCCATGAGCAACGCGGCCGCCGGCCGGCCCTTGTAGTCAGCAACGATCTCTTCAATAAGCACACGGGGCTCTGCATTGTCTGTCCTGTGACGAGCGCACGACGGGACTATCCCTTCCATGTAGGCATTCCGGAGTCGGAAGACGTGGCCGGCTTCGTGATGGTGGAGCAAGTGAAGTCAATAGACTTCCGCTCACGGGAAGCCAGATGCATCGGGAAGGCGCCGGTCGAGGTCTTAGAGCGAGCGCTCTCGCTGCTCGACGCCTGCATCTACTGAGGGCGCTAACCAGCGGTTCGAGCGGACGCAGTAGGCGCTTTCCATCGTGCAGAAACGAGCCCCGGCACCGCTCAGCCGCTATCCGTTCGGCGGCAACCGATTCGGTACCGAAAGGAGCAAAGCACGGAACTTGGCGCGCGGGGATGCCACGCAGAACTGGCTGATCTTGAAGAACGGCGATCACGTGATCGGGCTCTTTCAGGGGATGTTTGAGAAGAACATCCTCACCTTCAACCCCGGCTGGGACAGCAACGCTCAGAAGCTCACCTCTTTCACCGACGTCCGCGATCTGCAACGCCAGCTCAAGGCACAAGGGGTGCAGTTGCATCAACAGGCGGACGAGAGCACAACGGGGCCGGCCAGCTTCGTCGCTGTGGACCCTGATGGAAACCCGATCCTCGTCGATCAGCATGTGTGAGCAGGATGGCTCCGGCCGAGAGATTGGACGTGGCCGGTCACTTCTGGCGGTGGCAATCCACGCCGAACCAGGCGTTAGAGGTGCCTCATGGGCGAAGTCGAGCAGCTCGTAAAGCGGATCCAGAACCTGACGCCTCGGGATTTCGCCGAGTTTCGAGCGTGGTTCCTTGAGTTTGAAGCGAGGGTCTGGGACCGCCAGATCGAGGCAGACGTGAAGGCTGGGAAGCTGGACGGCCTGGTTGCCGAGGCTCTCGCAGACTACCGAGCCGGGAAGGCGCGGGAGCTTTGAGGCATTTCGCATCACCAACTCGCGCACAGAAGCTTCACCATACTCGAGTCGGACACTCGTCATCCATCCCTGCACCTCAAGCGTATCGGCAAGTGCCTGTGGATTGAGCAGACGGTCACGGCGTCCGCAGCTCATCCGCATGGCGTTAGGCCTCCCGTGCTGCCGGTCAGCCCGCCAAGCCGCCCCGCCCTCAACGCATCGGGGAGGGGTCGCTTATGCGTCTTTCACCTGGCAAGACCCGCAAGCTAGCTGGCATTGCCCGCAAGCATGGCGCGGTAAGGGCCTCCCTCTTCGGGTCCTTTGCTCGCGGAGATGCTCGCCCTGACAGCGATCCTGAGGTCGACGTAGTCACCCAAAGAGGGAGGCAACCGCGCGGTCCTCTTCCGCGCTGTCGTAGGCGCCCCCGGCGTAGCCTACGCGCAGCGATCGGGGCCCAGGAGATGGCCCTTCCTCCATGCGACGACCTCCTCTACGCCTGCGGCGTCATAGGGGTCCACCGGGTGAACACTCTAGAACAGGCGCGGCTGCGCCTCCACGCGATGGCCGGGCTGCCAGTGAAGCCTATCGAAGCTGGAGAGTTCGCCCTCCAAGGCTCTCATGGCCCCGGCCATGTCGCCGACTGACCGAACCGTTGTCAGTAGTTGGCCAAAGGCTATTGCCTTGTAGTCATTGCGCGAGAGCCCGAACCCGCTTTCGCTGAGCCGCCGAGCCTTGACTTTCGCGAGTTCCAGCGCTCGCAACGGGCTGGCCGGCTTGTCTTCCCAAGGCCCGGACGCCTTTCGGCAGACAACGACGATGTCAAGCTGAATAGGCTCTTTGGCTTGTGCCTTGGGCGTAGCCACGGACATCTCGGACCTCACCGGATGCGCGTTCACAACCACGAAGCCCGCTCCCAGTATCGCATCCGCGACGGTGGTCCACCCCTCATCGCGAGAGTGGTGGTAAGTGAACACCAGCAAGCCGTCATTCGTTAAGACACGGTGGCACTCGGTGAGCACGCCTCGCAGCTTGCGCGAGAAGTTCTGAGGGTCGACGTCCTGGACCTCGGCCTCGCTTCTTGTTGTCAGCCCAAGGCCTGTCTGCTCCGTCAGGGTTAGCCGTCTCCAGGCATAGAAGAAGTCGGCGAGCTCGGAGTAGTGGACGTTGTCGAAGAATGGCGGGTCAGTCACGACCGCGTCCACGCTTGCGTCAGGCAGTCCCGTGCCGGCCGAGTCGCCACAGGAAAGGTAGATTCCCCGGGGCGAGAAGGCGCCGTCGACAGGCCACGAAGGCTCAACCTTCCCGGAGAAAGGCGGCGAACACACCGCTCCCCTCGCGCCCGGATAACTCTGGACTTCGGTGGGCGCCTGCCGGTACTCTATCGCCCGGAGGAGACGGCTCCGAAACAGGCCGGAAAACGATCCAGAGCTTTTGGGAGTCCCCCATACGTTCGCCTCGATAGGCGTCCTCTCCGGTTTGAGGATATGATGCGAGAACATGTGCCTGACCGCGCCGGTTCCTTCTCCCTTGTAGGAGGCAAAGAGATTGTTGAACTCCAGAATACCGGAAAACAGAGTAAGGAGGACATCGCGTGTGGCTGGATCCGGGAGGCCGGCAATGGCGGATTGGAGCCAGCCAAGGGCCAGAAGCTGTCGATCATTGAAGAAGTCTCTCCATGAATTGAAGCCGTAGTTCATCGCCTGGCGGGTGTTGTGCCCCTGGGCGAGGGCAAGCGTCGGAAGCCGGACCGCGCCACTCTCAAGCTCGCCCGCGAGCTGCTTGCCGCAATGCTCGTAGGCGGCTTCGTCCGCGGGATCGGTCGCCAGGTACTCCTTCTCGCCGTCCTGGTTCAGGACGAGCTTACCGTAGAGGCGGAACGAGGGCCGAGTGGTACGGGGTACGCAGTCCCTTATCACGTGAGCCCGTCCGCAGTGCCCGCAAGTCACACCCGCGCCCCTCACGGGCCCCGTCCCGGGAGCGAACTCCTGTCCACATGATGGACAGGTCGCCGGGCTCTGTTGGTGAAGACCCGGGAAGATGGCGCCGCACGATGGGCAAAGCAGTTGGACCTTCGGCCTACGCCTGGGGTAGGCGTCCGCCGCAATGACCCACGAAGACAGAAGATCGGTCAGGCCATTACACACGGGGCAGGTCGCCTGCATCACCCAGAAGTAGTACAGGACGTCACAGGGGCGACCTTCTGAGTCCGTTGAGCGGTACAGGGCCCGAAGCTTCGCGCCGACACTCGCGGAGAGTTCAGTGAACGCGGCCTGGAGACGGTCCTGGTCCATAGGACCAAGAGCCACCCGTACGGTCTCGACAGCAAGAGGGTTTATGTCGCGCCCAAGGGCGGTGCACCCGAGCTTGTGGGCCTCGTATATCGTTGTGCCCGAACCCATGAATGGGTCAAGAACTATGACCCTGGCGCGCGATTGGCGGCGGTAGAACTCGACCCTCAGGTCTTCGTCTTCCGACAAGAGACAGCCGAGGAGAATGCTACGGAACACTGAGCCCAGGCGTTTGGCCCACCACTTGTGGAGGTAGGCCAGCGGCCGATGGACCTCCTTACGCCAACTCTCCTTTTCGGCCAGCACCGAGATAAACTCGAAGGGAAAGGCATCCGATTCGATCAACCGCGGACTACTCATCGGTCTCCACGTCCACGTCGACGGCCTCTTGACCCTCTCTCATCAGCACCGGCACGGCTGGAGACCCCGCTAGTCTCCAAGCCCGGAAGAGGTGTTCTCGACCCGCGTCTGGGTTTGGCATTGAGGTGACCTGAAGCTCGTTTGTCTGCAAGTCGAACGAGTAGCCGACGATGATGTCCGACGCTTCCCGTCGACATAGTTGACCCACCTCCACGAATTCATCGCCGACCTCAGTCTCCGCAGGGAGAATGAGCGTGTGGCAATGCGCCACACCATGGAGTAGGCGGTGGGGAGTCGGGACCACGTACATCTTCCGATCCCGTACAAGAATGTCGCCATAGGTGCCAAACCCCTTGACGCTCTTGTTTTCGTGAATGTACTCGTGGTCGGCGTTCAACAGATCGCCGTGGCAGACCACCAGGTCAATGACGTTGTGGTGGCCGGATGGGACCTGACTGTTGCTGTCGAAGCTCGCATCGCGTCCGGGGTAGGCAAGTCCCTTGAGTTCGTAACCCTCTGTTTGCTTCACCATGCGGAAGTCCGGGTAGCTGTTCCTGCCACCGACGTCGAAGTTCAGCCGCAGGTCGCGCAATCTTGCCTCAAACCAGTTCTGGAAGTGAAACTCCTTGTCGGTACTGCTTTCGCGCTGCACCAGCAAGCCTTCGGCGACCGCTCGAACGCAACGGGTAAAAACGGCCAAGACCGTGGTCATCGCTAGCCTCCAGTGGTCCCCATAGGCTTGATGCTGGCTTCAGAGGTTCATCAGGGCAGCGGAGTTCCCTTGTCGCGGTTGACGGCATGTTGCCCTCAGAATCATTTCCGGTCTGCCGCTCGACCCGGACCTCATCAGCACCGCCACCCCAGGGCCCGGACCCGAGGCGCCGGAAGAAAAACTTCAAACCTTAGAGCCGGGCCCAGATCAACTTCACCGAGTCAGCTCAACGCATCCCTTATCCGTGCCTGCCAGTCATCTCAGGGTGTCAAGGGACGGTCAATGGCCACACGGGCTGCTGGTATGAACGACGGCGTCAAATCCCGAGATGCCATTCGCCTGGACACTGTGGCAGGCAAGAACCGCTGAGTTCGTCGAGAGCGATCAAGCGGGCGCCACCGCAAGGAAGATGGCTTCCGGCAATAGGAGGATTCGGACGCCTTAGCGACAAGTGGCAGGGACATCCGCCTATGTCGGACAGGGCGGCAATTGCTGGTCAGAAAGCCATGAAAGACGTGGTCGTCAATCATGGACAGGTAGGGGTTCGCAACCCCGTCGCCGGACTCCGAAGGCCGGACTGGGGGGGTTCCTATGCCGATCCGCATAAGACCCCCCTGAGAAGCCATGTATCGGGCGCAAGTGACTGCTGCTACAGGGATTGCCGCAGTCCGCCAGGTTGATCGGCGGCGTGTTATGCGGACAGGAAATCGAGGTCTAGCAGCTTATCCGGATCGCTCTAATCATTAGTTAGGCCGCTGGTTGAAGGTGGAAACTCCCTGGACACGCAGGCAAAACAGATTACTCGCCAGCTTGATGTGGTTACCGAACTGCCGTCTACGATCGATGTCCTATTCGTTTTCGGGACGCGGCTAGCGGAGCCCGCGCTGATCGCCGCTGACTTGGTCAACAGGGGCGTCGCCCGCTATGTGGTCCTGACAGGCGGGAAGAACCGTGGGTCCGGCATGAACGAGGCCGAAGCGCATCTTGCGATTCTCCTAGGCGAGAACGTGCCACGCGACCGGATTGTGCTCGAGAACGAGTCGACCAACACTTTGCAGAACGTCACATACTCCGTACCCAAGCTTCTGGAGAGGATTGGCCGGCACTCGATCTCGTCTATCGGCGTAGTCGCGAAATGGCACCACTGCCGGCGAGCCATGATGACCTTGAAGCGTCACCTCCCTATGAGAGTCAAGTTCTTTGCAGTAACCTATGAACCAGAAGGGGTCGCCCGGTCGAACTGGTGGCAAACCGCAGAAGGCAGGAAGCGTGTACTTGAGGAGCGGGACTGCATTCCCCGGTACTTGGCAAAGGGTGATATTGAGGACATCCACGAGAGTGATGGTGCCTACGTATAGCGAACTGGTGCCTGCTCCGCTCCCGGCGGACATGAGAACTCACACGGCCTAACACGCGGCTGCAGCGGGCGCGCTCGGCTTGGCCAATCAAGCGGGGGACAGCCCCGGCGCCGCTGAGCCGCCTGGCGTTAGGCACATCCAGGCGGCAACGGTTTGCCAAGCGGGTTGCCGGTAGCTTGGGTGTAATGGAACGCGGAGCCCCTTCCGGGGCAGGCCCAGTGTCCATCGTGGAGGAGTCGCTCATGCACCTCTCTCCGGACAGCGTACGCCGACTAGCTCGCATCGCCGTCAAGCACGGGGCAGTGAAGGCCTTCGTGTTCGGATCCTTCGCTCGCGGAGATGCCGGCCCCGGAAGCGACCTCGACGTCCTCGTGGAGTTGGAGCCTGGGCGCTCTCTCCTCGATCTTGCGCGTCTGGAGGATGAACTCGAGGATAGCCTGGGCCTTGACGTCGACGTAGTGACTGCCAAGAGCCTGTACCCCGAGGTCCTGGAGCGGGTGATCGCCGAAAGGAAGGCCGTCCTATGAAGAGCCCGCGCAACCCCCGACCATCAGCACCGCCACCCCAGGGCTCGGACCCGAGGCTTTCTTCTCTACGCCTCGGTCCGGGCCCTCGATCCGGCACGAGCTTGATCCCGCGAAAGCGCCCACCGACTGGCCGCGCCAGGACTGCCGCACGGCCAGGACGTAGCCTCCCGGCGGCACGTACCTCGCCCCGGCCAGGAAGTCCTTGGGCAGGACCCACTCCACTTTCAGAGGGAAGGGCTTCTCGGCGTGAACCCCGTCGAAGCCGATGGCCGGCGCCTTGACGATGATCTTGGCTCGTCGGCATCCCTTGTCTGGTTTGGCTCTGGCCCTCTTGCTTTGTGACTACGTGCTGTTCAATGCCGGCCGGAGGCGTTAGGGCGGACAGCACTGTCCCTGAAACCACCAGAAGCAGTCGTATCCCTCCGGCAAGGTCACGCTCCGCGCGACGACCCCGTCCCTGCGGGTCGTCAGGGTTCCGGCGTGGCTGACAATCTCTCCCAGGACAACTCCGTCCCGGACCGCCACGACATACCAGGTGCTGACGGGTTGCCGCCCAACCACCCGCCCGGAGGCGTCACGGATTTCCTCCGTCGCGAGCGGGCGATCCAGGACTACGACAAGGTCGCCCCAGCCGAAGAGAGTCGGAGGGACCAGCGACTCCACCAAAGGAGCGTGTTCGCGCCGATAGGTGGCGATAAGCTTTGTGAGGGCCTCGTCTTGGACGGGGTCGCCACCTGGTTCCCAGGTCCATATCTCGCCAGCGGGCGTGGCCACGAAGACACGGTTACCCGCTCGGGCCCAACGTGTACCGGGACCCGCTTCGTTTACGGGGAATGGAGGACTCAGAGCCTGGAGCCTCATGCCCGCATCTCCCAAGGTGTAGATTCCCGCTGAGAGACTTGCGCTCCCGGGCTGGCTCGGCACGCTAAGCAGCGCCTCGATGACTCCCTCGCGGCGGCGGAGGTCAAGCGGTCGTCCGGGGCATTCCAGGGGGTACGAAAGGGCGGGCCCGGCTCCCGATTCCCGGAGAACCTCCACCGCGGACGCGGTGAGGATGAGGGTGTCCGTCTCGCCATCGGAGACTATCGCGCTCCAGGGCGGCACGGCGAGCGCCGGCGGGCTAGCGACAAGAAGGGAGAGGTCCGGACGCATGGCCTCCACCTCTGCCTCGCGTCCAATGGCGAGGCAGAGAGTCCCTTGAGGGTCCCACGATAGCCAGAGGTAGGGTAGTGGCGTGGCATCAGCGATCACCAGGGCTGGTTCCGGGTCGAACTCCACCGCTCCGGTCTGGAGGTCCCACCAGCCTAGTCTGAGAATCGAGCGGTCGGCGCTGGGCCATGGGGCGGCGGCCACGAAGCCCAGGACGTCGGCGGCCGGGTCGGCCCACGGGACGGTCGGCGCCAGGCGCTCTCGAAGTAGCCACGTCTTCCCCGTGTCGGGGATCGGAGGCGGGGGTGGCTCGTCGGCAACCGGCGGAGCCACAGGCGAGCGGCATCCGCAGACCAAGAGAGCCACCGCAAGGCCGATGGTCGCTCCGCGGACGATCAGGCAGTTTCGACGCATTCCCGCTCTTCGCACGGTTCGACTCCTCCTCATGGGCCAGTCTTAGGAATCCCGATAGCGTACAACGCGAACGAACACGACGGATGACGGCGAGGGGTAGAGGCTGGCTAGGGGCACGTTCCGACGGTTGCTCGTGTGGGCCGAGACCCATATCTCAGAGTAGTCGTACACCCGGTTTCCATTGGCGTCAATGCAATTGACGATAATGAGGACATGCGACCAGCCGGCGGTCGCGACGTAGTCACCCTTGTAGACCGTACTTGACGTAGCCAATGTGGCCTGGACCCCGATCTTGTCATTCAGGTACTGGTCCTGCGCAATGCCATAGAAATCGGATACGTTAACCCATGGCCAGTCATACGTTTGGCCTGGAAGGTAGACCGTCGAAGCGCCATCTGACCACCAGGACCAAGTCCCCAGTGGCCCTCCATTGCCTACCATCGGGAATAGATGGGCCGAAATGTGAGCGTAGTCATTGATGCCTCCGAAGCCGTACCATATGCATTGGCAAACGAAGTTCTGGCAGTCGCTCGGGTTGTAGGACTTGAAGAGTGGATTGTAGCCTGTAGTAGTGTACAGGCTTCCATCGTTATTGGTGTAGGTAGTCCCATATTGAGCTGCTCTTGTCCTGTCATAGCTCACGTACGTGGCCATGACTCCCGGCATATCCGGTGTCCAATCGGAATTGCTTCGCGGATCCGATGCCAGTTGCAGTTCAATCTCCTTCTCCCGATCACGGAACCCGGCCAACTCAGATGGTAACGCAACGAGCAATTGCTGAAAGTCGGTGCCACGCGGGTACATGTCAGTGAACTCGTCCTCGTACCGGTCCTCACGTATCTTCCAACCGTCGTGGCTTCTGACGAGAAGGATCTCGTGTAGTTCCGCTCCGACCTGGTATCTGACGGCCCCGCGGAGCCACACGATCGGGCAGATTGAGACGAGGCAGCTGTCTCCGTCGAACGCAATCGAGCGGTACTTCGGTCGGTATTCACAGCTGCCATGTACATGTCCGACTTGACGCCAACACTCGATGCTGTAGGCCAGGCGACCTTGCTCGTACGAAAGGGATTCTCCTGACTCCATCACCGGCGCCAGATCCGGTGCCTGTAGCCGGACCCAGCCCTCTGCCTTGAGTCGAAAGTACGTGTCAACAGTCAGCCTGACCCGTTCCGTGTCATCAAGGCTAGTACTGCTCAACCGATCTCTGAATACCGCGAGAAGATCGCTGGCCCAGGGCAGTTGGACAGACGCGGCTTCTGTGGCCGCATTGCCCAGGGACGAGACAAGTAACACGGCCAGCAGTACGAATGAGGAAACGGCTGGTCTCACGATACACCCCTCCCGCTCTACTTTGTAGGCTCAGAATAGCTCCCTCTGCTTTGTCTGTCAAGCACTCCCAGCCTTGGCATTGCCTGGCCCACGCGACGAAGGAATGCCGGGATAGTGCGGACCAGCAGCCGGATCACTGGCCCGCACCACGCTCAGGCCGCTTCGGGCCCAGCGCGCTCAGCTACCCCATCTTCCCCGGCACGAGCTTGATCCCGAAAGCGCCCACCGACTGGCCGCGCCAGGACTGCCGCACGGCCAGGACGTAGCCTCCGGGCGGCACGTACTTCGCCCCGGCCAGGAAGTCCTTCGGCAGGACCCATTCCACTTTCAGAGGGAAGGGTTTCTCAGCGTGAACCCCGTCGAAGCCGATGGCCAGCGCCTTGACAGGTTCCGCCGGAAGTTCGGGTTGCCCGTAGAACGAACGCTGGCGGGCGGCGGCCGGCCCGCGCAGGACCTCGTAGATGTCCTGGGTCTTGTCCCGGGCCACGAGCTTCAGACCGCGCGGGATGGCCCCCGCCAGAGCCCCGGCCGGCGCTTTAATGACGATCTTCGCTCCGGGCACGAACTTGCCGAAATCCAGGCGGAGTTCGTAGTGCTGGAGCTGTCCGGGTAGGCCCTGCACGACAGTTTCGATGGCGCCCGTGCCGCCCGCGGTACCCGCCCCGCCGGCCGGCTCCACGTCCATGTTCCGGTAGGCGATGTTGTTGGTGTTGCGGACGAAGTCGATGTAGGCCGGCACCGTCGCGATCAGACCCGTGTCGGGGGCCGGGTCGAGGCTGGACGACAAGACACCGATCATGCAGTAGTGCCCCGGGACCGGGATCAGCGCGGACGGGAAGGTGATGGGCCCGGCGATCCGCACCGTGCCGGAGGCAATGCCGGCGACGGGCAGGCTGCCGACGGGGATCCAGGCGGCCGGTACGCCGAAGCTCGTGGCGGGGATGAAGTAGACGTTGAGCGTCGTGTCGCCGGTCTGGTTACCCCGGTTCTGGATGCGGACATAGACATAGTTGGGCTGGCCGGCCTTGACGTTTTGCCAGAGCGAGTCGCTACCCATGTCGGCGAACTCGGTGGTCGGGTCGGCCGAGGCCGTCTGGCGGTTGATAACGTCGGGGCTGGCGTAGAGGTAGGAACCCGGGTAGGGCTCCAGACCCGTGTCGGCCAGGTTGTCCCGGACGTAGACATCCGGGCCGATGCCCACGGCGTTGAAAGCGTTCTTGACCTGGGTCAACTTGGCCAGGTCGGTCGGGAAGAGGTCAAGACAGGCGTCGAGCATGGCCTCGCGGAACTGCGAGAAGGTGCAGGTGGGATTTCCGACCAGGTTCACCGTCATGCAGCGCCAGACAAGCTGCTCGACCGCGCTCTGGCCGATCGCCGTCACCACCACCGCGCTGGTGAGGTGGGTTCCTCCTACCGTCAAGAGGTAGAACATGTTGTTGATGATGCCGCTGTTGATGTGGACCCCGGAGTAGTCCCAGGTTCCGGTGTAGCGGTCGTTGTAGTGGCTGGGTTGGTGGCCGGCCATGACGCTGGCCTGGGCCGCGGCCTCGCTGGAGTTGTCCCAATTGCCCCCGTTGGTGGGGTCGATCATGTTCCGGCAGGCCGGGGCTGTGACCTGGAGCCAACTATCCTCGAAAATGAGCCAGTCGCTATTGATCAGCGCGGCGCAGAGGTCGGACAGGGATTCGTTCAGGGCCCCCGACTCCCCGGAGTACTGCAGGGCGCAGGTGTGCTCGGTGTAGGCGTGGGTAAACTCGTGGGCCAGCCAGTCGTGGTCGCAGCAGTAGTCCCAGGTTGTCCCGTTGCCATCGCCCAGGTTGACCCGCTGGTTCATCGGGCTCCAGCCGCCGTTACACCAGTTGGTCCCGACGTGGACGCGGGCGAGGGCCGTGGCCCCCAGGCCGTCGTAGCTGTTGCGGCCATGAACGGTGCTGTAGTAGTCGATAACTCCCGACACGTAACGATGGGCGTCGACCTCCGCCCCCTGGCAGACGTCGCGCGTGGGCGTGGTGGCGGTCACGTCCCAGGTGTTGTCGGCGTCGCTCGAGGGTTGGGTACCCTTGTCGTCGTCGGTGCGGATCTCGGGGCCACCCGTCCCGGTGCGGGTGGTGTCGCGGAGTTGGTAGGTGGTGTCGTCGTACCAGGCGTTGACACTTACCGCCCCGGAGTAGTGGCCCGTGCCGGTACCGGCGACCGGGCCGGCGGTCTGGAAGTTATCGTAGTGGAAGAACAGCTCGCCGGTTCCGGCATCGACGTAGGCGATCCACTCGGGCAGGGCCCCGTGATGCCCGGGCTTGTCGCCGCGAATGGAGACGCGCCAGGCCAGGCGGGGCTTCCGCTTGTGCCGGTAGATCACGACCGTCGGCGGCTGGGGAGGCTCTCCGGAGGCGCCCAGCTCTTTCTGGACGATGGCCACCGCTTCTTTGGAACCGATCTTGGGCTTGGTGGGCACCTCGCCGAGATCGGGGAAGAGCTCGCAGGCAACCGTGTCCAGAATACCCTCGCCGGTGACGTGGAACCGGACCGTGCCGCCGTAGACCGCAACGGAACCGTGGCTCTGCTGGAAGATGAGGCTCGTCCCACCGCCGGCCCGGCCCTGCACGTTCTTGGGGTCCGCTATCTCGGACAAGAGCTTGAGCTGCTTCGGGTCGGCCGGCCCGAAAAGGTCGGGGCGGGCCTTGAGAAACTGCAAGACCGCGGCCTGGACCTCCTTGCTCCCCGGGCGGCCGACCTTGCCCAGGTTTCCTTTCAGGTACCGGACAACACCCAGCGTCTCGTCCACGCGAAAGACGAGCCGGCGGTCCGCTTGGAGGAGTTTCGTAAGGCTCTCCATCTTACCGTTCACCGAAACCTACCCCCCTTCTGATGGGGGAGAAGTTTGGGACGCCTCATCACATTCCTTCCTGAGGGCGTCAACTCCTGACAAAGGAGGGAATTGGTGTGGGCCGGTGAACTGGCGCGGTAGGTCGTCCGAAGAAAGAGTCCGGGGAGGTGGGTCGAGTGAAGAAGCTCATTGCCTCACTGCTGGTCATCCTGTCGGGCCTCATCTTCGCAGTCGGCACGGCGAGCGCGAAGGCGCCGGACATGATCATCAGACCCTAACCGGAGGCGAGCTAGTCATGGGCCGGCGCCCCTTCTCCGGCGCAGACGGCTGAAAACCGCCCGGACGGGGGCCGTTAGACTCCGCGCGATCCTGCCTGAGCCGTAGAGCCAGCCTACGATCGGGTCGGTGAAGCTGTAGCTGTAGTTTGGGTAGTCACCCTGGAGACGCCCCCCCTGCCGAAGGAGCCGTTCCAGGGGAGTTCCGGGGTAGACCCTAACCCTGCCCCAGGGATCGGTGATTCTGGTCGCGAGCGGACCCCAAGCGCCCAGGCGGGTCTTGAGAGACTTGAGATTAACGTGGAACTCGTCAAGGGTTGTGTGGGGATCGAAGACGATCATTCCCGCAATCACTTCGAGCCCGAGGCTTTCCAGGATCCCAAGGGCTCTCCAGTTATCCTCCACGGTGACCCGCTTACCGTAGAAGTCGAGTTGCCGCTGGTTCATGGCTTCCACGCCGATGAAGACCTTCTTAAGACCCACCTCCTTTAGCCGGCGGAACACGTCCACGTCCACGTCGGTGACGCGGCACTCGATGGAGAAGGCCAGGCTCAAGCGACGGCGGGTCACCTCGGCGGCCAGTTCCTCGGCGGCCAGACGGCCTCGGTCGCCCGGTCCCATGAAGTTGTCGTCCCAGAACCGGACGAACTCGACCCGATAGTCTTTGCCCAAGCTCTCGATCTCGTCAACCACCCCGGCCGCGCTGCGCACTCGCCAGGGAGGGCCGGGTGAAACCGCATAGAAGGCTCGGGTGTCGCAGAAGGTGCAGTCCCCGTAGCAGCCGCGGCTACGCAGGACGGAAGCCGCTCGCGGACCTGGGCCTTTCGCGAAGTAGGCCGGAAGAGTGTCGCGGGCCGGGGGCGGTAGGCTATCAAGGTCCCCGACGAGCGGGCGTGGCCTGGGCCCCACCGGATCCGGGTCAAGACCGCCGGTTTCCGCCGCCGCTATCCCGTCCAACCCGGTCCACTCCCGCCCCTCACTTAGGGCCCGCAGGAGGTCGGCGAAGGACACCTCGCCTTCGCCGACGACAATGGAGTCGAAGCCCCGGTAGTCGCGCCGGAGTTCGCGGTGGAGGAAGGTCGGAGGGTGACCCCCGAGGATGATGTGCCCGCTGAAACCCGAGCGTCGCAGGACCGTGACGAGGGACATGCAGGCCGGGATCAAGTCCTGAGAAAGGACGGATACGCCGATCACGTCGACGGGTCCTTGGCTCGCCGGCCTGGCCGGCCCAGCCGGCCCAGACCCCGGGCGCCCGGCGGATGGCCGAACCCGCTCCAGAACATGGCGGGTCAAGACGGCGGAGGACCAGCCGGTGATGGAGCCGTCCAGGATTTCGACATCGTGCCCGTCGCGGCGGGCGACGGCAGCCAGGTAGCCAAGACCCAGGCTCTCCTGCCTGCCGGCCGCCGCTAGCTTCAGCGGGGCCAGGTTCACCAACAGCACGCGCACTTTAGACGTCATCCCTCTCTTGCTTGGTGAGGCCCGCTCCAGGCAGGGCGAGTCGGAGACCCCGCCAGGTCAACCTGGCACGGCGCAGAACTTCGCCCCAGGCATAGAGCCGTCCGACAGCGGGACTGGCGAAGACGTAGTCGTAGTTGTAGGGGCTGCCCTTGAGCCTGCCCTCCTCGCCGAGAGAACTCGCCAGCGGCGTGCCGGCGTAGACCTTGAGGCGGTTCCAGGTCTGGGCAACCTTATTCCTGAGGCGCCCCCAGGAACCCAGGTTCTCATCAAGGAAGGCAAGATTGGCCCGGAATTCGTCAATGGTTGTGTCCGGATCAAACATGATCATACCGATAATGACGTCCAGGCCCAGACCCTCGATGATTCTCAGGGCCCGGCGATTCTCCTCCGCGGTCACGCCCTTGCCGAGGAAGTCGAGTTGGCGTGGGACGATGGACTCCAGACCGAGAAACACCTGTGTCAGACCAGCCTCCTTGAGAAGACGGAAGAGGTCGGCGGTAACGTCCGTCGCTCGACATTGAAGAGCGAAGCGGATGCCCAGGCCCCGATGAATGAGTTCCCTGGCGAGTTCCTCGGCGGCCTCCCGTCCACGGTGGCCCGGGCCCACGAAATTGTCGTCCCAGAAGCTGACCGCCTCGACCCCGTACTTGCCAACCAGCATCTCAACCTCACCGGCTACGTTGGCAGCGCTCCGTACCCGCCAGGCCGGGCCGGGTGAGACGCCGTAGAACGCCCGGGTTTCACAGAAGGCGCAGCGGCCATGGCACCCCCGGCTGCGAAGCACCGACGCCACACGTGGCCCCGATGAGCGGGCCAGGAACAAAGGGAGAAGGTCGCGGGCAGGGTAGGGTAGTTCATCCAAGTTCTCCAGCAACGGACGCGCGAGAAGGGGGGCTCCGACGGCTCTACTACCCGCCGCGACGAGGCCCCGAAGGCGCGTCCAGTCCTGCCTCCCGTCAAGAGCCCTGAGGAGTTCGGCAAAGGTCTGCTCCCCCTCCCCCACGACCACGGAATCGAAGCCGCCGTTGTCGCGACACATCTCGGGGTGCAGGAAGGTCGGCGGGTGGCCACCGACAACGATATGACCGCGGAAGCCGGCCCGTCGCAGGCCGCCAATGACGGCCATGGCTTCCGAAATGAGGGCTTGCGTGAGGATAGAGACCCCAACGACGTCAACGTCCCTCGATCGGTCGACCGCCGTCCGGATCAGGCGGCTGGGTGCCAGGCGCTGGGCCGAACCGTCCAAGATCTCAACCCCGTGCCCCTCGCGTCGGGCGACCGCAGCCAGGTAGGCCAGCGACAGGCTCTCCTCCAAACCCTCGGAGGGAGCTCCGGCGCGGACCAGGTTGAGGTTGACCAGGAGCACTCGCATATAGTGTCTCCCGCTTCGCCCGCACCCGCGGTAACCCTCTCGACCGGAGACCTCCGGTCGCACCGTCCCGCACCCTGCCGGACCGGTCTACTCGTACTGCAAGGCCTCCACCACGTTCAGCCGGGCGGCCTGCCGGGCCGGAACGAGGGCCCCGACGACACCGATGAGAAGCGCGGCCACCACGGCCAGGAGAATGCCAAGGTAAGGGAAGAAGTAGGGCACCGGCCAGCCGGCCGCACTCATTCCCCCGACCATGACGTAGCCCAGCCAAACCCCACCCAGGATACCGAAGACCGCCCCGGCGCAGGACAGAAGCAGGCTTTCGGCCACGATAATGCGCCGCACCTGTCGTCGTGTGGCGCCTACCGCCCGGAGCACGCCCAACTCGCGGGTCCGCTCCAGGACGTTTATGCCCAGAGTGTTGACCAGGGCCAGGAGGGAGGGCACGGCCAGAACGATCATGAGCACGTAGATGAAGCTCATCGCGCCGCTCATGTAGGCGAGCATGCTGTCCCGCCATTCGGTCACGGCGAAGACGGAGAAGGCGGGGTAGCCGCTGACCGCCCCCTCCAACCCAGCCCGGAGGGCCGTGGTGTCGGCGTCCGGGGCCCGCCTGATCATGACCAGGAGATCGCTGGTCTCGCGGAAGTCCCGCTCAAGATTGGCCTGGGAAATGTAGGCCGTCGAGAACTTGGCGTTCAGGAAGTCGCTGCCGACGCCCGCTACCCGGTAGGTTCGCGGTCCATCCGGAGTCAGGAGGGTCAGATCCTGGCCGGCTTTGATCCCGGTCTGCAGGGCGAACATGCTGTTGAGGATGACAGCCCGCCCGGCGCCGAGGGCGGCGAAAGCCTCGGCAGGGTCGCCGGAGGAGAATGTCAGACCCGACAGCCGGGGATAGGCCACCGGGTCGATGCCCACAACCTGAAGGTCGGCGGCGACCCCCTCCCCGGGGGCGGTTCTCGCCGTAGCCAGCCGCAAGGTTGTCGCCTCGGTCACGCCGGGCAGGTCCCTCACGGCCTGGACCAACCCCGGGCCGGCCCCCACGTTACCGCCGCCCAGAACGAGCGACTCCGGCATGAGTAGGTAGTCGGCCTGTCCCAGGCTCCGGTCCATGAAGCTCACTACTCCGGAGATGAGGGAGGCGCCCATGCCGGCGAAGGCCACCAGAATGGCCAGACTGATCATGACCGTCGAGACCGTGATGGCGGCCCGGCCGGGATGGCGAACGAGATTGCCTTGAGCCACCCGGCCCTCGCGGGCGAAGAAGAGGGACAGAACCCGGCCGAACACGCTCGAGATGGGCTGAACCAGAACCGGGCCGATCACCGCCAGAGCCACCAGAAAGAGCACGGCGCCGAGCGACGAGAGACCGAGGCGGCCGGAGACGAGGCCGGTCAGAGCCAGAATAAGAAGCCCAACCCCCGCCGCCAAGCGCAGGCGGGTAGCCTTCCAGGTCACGTGCCCCACCGACGGGCGCAGGGCCTCAAGGGGCGTGACCCGGCTGGCCGCGAGAGCCGGTCCGATGCCCCCCACGATGGTTACCCCCAGACCCAGGACGATAGCGGCCGTGTAGGTTCCCGGCGAGAAGATCGGTCCACCGAGGGGGAAGTGCCAGAAGCGCTCCGCCAGGGGTCCGAGAGCCGCCAGAAGGCCGGCGGCCATGAGGAACCCGGCCACTAGACCAAGGGCCGTGCCGATGATCCCCTGAAGCAGGCTCTCCGCGAAGACCAACCCCAGAATAGCGCGGCGGGAGGCGCCGATCGACCGGAGCATGCCGATATCCCGCCGGCGCTCATAGACCACGGTGCGGAAAGTGTTGAAGATGACGAACCCGCCCATGATCAGGGCCAGGGCACCGATGAAATTGAAGGCGATCTTGCCCATCTTCATGGCGTTCATGAACTCGGCCCCGACCTCGTTGCCGCCCAGCTTGTAACCTGGTCCGAGTTCCGCCAGCACAGCCTGGCTAACCTCGGCCGCGTTGGCGCCGGAAGCGAAGATGGCCTCGATCGTGTTGACCTGGCCGGGCAGGTTGAAAAGCTCCTGAGCCGTGGTCAGGGGCACGTAGATGGGTTCCACGCCGGGCAGCGGCGGCGTGGCCACGAGCCCGACGACTTCAAAGGACGTGGCCCCGGAGGCCGAAGGCAAGCGGAGAGTGGCCCCCAGCCCGAGGCCGGTCCGGGCGGACAGAGCCTCTGAAATCAGGACAACGTTCCCGTCGTCCGGCGCGAGCCCGCGCCCGGAGGTCACCAGCAAGGTGCGTACCATCACCCCGGTAGCCGGGTCGACACCGCTGACAAGGAGAGTGTTCACCGGCTTGCCGTCGGTGGTCTCGGGGGCCTCCGCGGCCGGCAAGACCACGGCCCGGACGAGGGCGCCGGTAACCGAGGCCACGCCCGGAACGCTCCGCGTCCGGTCCACGGTCGAGGCCTCGAACACGCCTCGCGCCTCGCTGGTTACGGTTAGGTCCACGTGACCGGCCGAGGCGGCCAGGTTCTGGCGAAAGGAGTTCTCGAAGACCGGGAGGAGCCCCCCGAACCCGAAGATGATCATAACCCCGAGGACGATGGCCAGGGTCGTCAGGATGGTGCGCTGTCTCCGCCCCGCGAGGTAGCGGAGAGCCAGTCTGAGGTGGAGGTTCACTGGAGTCCCTCCATCTTCTCGCGCACGCGCTTCTCGGCCCGTCTTCTGGCTTGGGCCCCGGCCGGCTGGCCGGAGCGCGCCGCATCCGCGGTTTCGTGGTCACTAAGGCGGGTCTCATCCACGATGGCCCCGTCCTTTAGAAAGATGATCCGGTCGGCGTAGGCGGCAAGTCGAGGGTCGTGGGTCACCATCAGGACGGTCCCCCGCCACTCGTCGCAGACCTGCCGCAGGAGAGCGGCGGTCTCGTCCGAGGCCTTCGAGTCGAGGTTGCCGGTAGGCTCGTCGGCCAGGATAACGGCCGGCTCGGTGACCAGAGCCCGGGCGATGGCCACCCGCTGTTGCTGCCCGCCGGAGATCTCGTGGGGCTTGGCTTCGGCCCGCTCGGGTAACCCCACCCTCCCAAGCCACTCGACGGCCCGACGCCGGGCCTCGGCCGGTTTCAGGCCGTCAAGAAGGAGGGGCAGAGCCGCGTTCTCGGCGACAGTCAGGACGGGGAGCAGGTTATAGAACTGAAAGACGAGGCCGATCCGGCGCCGGCGCAGCTCGGTGACATGGTTGTCGCCGAGTTCGGCCAGGTCGTGGCCGTCGAGGAGAACCCGTCCGGAGCTGGGGCGGTCGAGTCCTCCGATGAGGTGCAGCAGAGTCGACTTGCCGCAGCCGCTGGGTCCCATCACGGCCACGAACTCTCCCGTCTGAAGGCACAGGCTCACGTTGTCCAGGGCGGTGACAGCCGTCTCCCCCCGGCCGTAGATCTTGGTCAGCTTGTCAGTTTCCACGATCGGCATGCCCCATGACCTCCTAAGAAGAACCTCATCCCCGGGCCCCCACCCCGCCCCGAGCCCCTTCTAGCCCCGGGCCCCACGCGAGGGCGGGCGTCCCCGCGGCCGGATCTCCGGCGTCGGAAGCGGCTGGCGCCTGACCTCGTCCAGACGGGATTCGATCATCTCCAGCCAGCGCAGATCGGCCTCCAAGTGCATGATGGCCTGTCCCAAAAGAAGGATCTGGGCCAGGTCCGACTCCGGGTCGGCCTCGCCCCGATGGATGGTGAGACGGTGCAGTTCCTGGTACAGACTGGCCCGCTGGACGTAGATTACCCGGAGAGGATCCACATCTCCGCTGGCCAGACTGAGCATCAGTTTGAGAAAGAACTCGTCTCGCTGGTGAGTCGTGCGGACCGGAGTGTCAAACCACCGCCGGAGTTCCTCCCGCCCGGCTTCGGTGATGTTGTAGACGCGCTTATCCGGCCCGCCGGCCCGCTCCAAGCCCTCTTCCGTGACGAGGCCGCTCTCCTTGAGGCGGGCCAGCGTGGTGTAAATCTGGGCCGGCTTGACGTCCCAGTTCTTCTCGCCCCCGACGACGGCCTCAAAGGCCCGGTGCAGCTCGTAGCCGTGGCGCGAACGCTGCTCAAGGAGACCAAGAAGTGCGTGGCGGACGGGCATAAAAGCTCCTCGACGAGTTACTAGATTGTGGGTAAACTATGCCACGGGTTAATAGTAAGTGTCAAGCGGATCGTCTAGGAGTCGGGGGTGACGGGGCCGTGGGCTGCCGCCAGCAGTTCCATGGCCCGCGCCCGGGTGGGAATCTTGTCCCGGCACTTCTTGTTCTGAAGATTGTCTTCCGGGCAGTAGCCCAGGACCTTGCAGTTCGGCCCGGCCCCTTCGAAGATGTCGGGGGCCACTTCCCGACAGATGGCCAGCATCTTGGTGGCCATGTCCCTTATCTCGGCCTGCGCGTTCCGGCAACAGCGGATGGCGAACCAGTCCAGGAGGGCGTGGGCGTTCATCCCGATAAGGCCCTTGAACTCCGTGGCCTGCGGTTTGAGGTAGCGCAGATCCTCCTCGGGAACCCCGTCGCGGACGCCGGCCTCGTACCAGGACTCGGCCATGGCCAGAAGGTCGTCGGCCTTGAGATGCAGGACAACCCGCGCCGGATCGCCTGGGGGCGAAGCGCTGGGCGCCGACTGGCCGAGACCGCCCGGCGGCAGGTGGGGCAGAAGTGGGCTTCCGTCAGCCAGGGTGACCTGGGACGCCGGCACCTCGACGGCCACCTCCACCCCTTCGACATTCCGCGGGACGACCACGTCAAAGGAGCGGCGACCACTCTTGTCGGGTCGGCCGCTCTTGATCATATAGGAAGCTATCCGCTTGCGGACAAGCTGGACCTCGGCCACGCGGGAGTAGCCCTCCACGCCGAAGAGGAAGTAGTCGAACTCCAGGGCCGCCTTGTGGCCGCTCGACAGGATCTGCCGGACCAAGTCGCCGGAGTAGGGGGCCTCGATGATCTCCCGGAGGGGTCTCTCGCTACGGACGAACCGGGCGGCGACGTCGGTGTAGATCCGGCCGCCTCCGGCGATGAGTTCGACGGTTCCCTGTCCAACGTAGGTCTTGCGCAAGGTGGATTGGCCTCCTCGGCCTAGCGACGTGGCCGTGAAGCGGCCGGTTGCGGCGAACGCCCAATGCCGCGTGCCGCTTCGCAGCCCGTCCCTATCGTAACCCAGGCAGGGAAGGTGCGCCAGAAAAAGACGGCGGCGGGGTCTTCAGTGGTCTTCCTCTTGGGTCGAAGCGACTTCATGGATTGCCGTCTGCAGGATCTCCTCCGGATCGAGGATGCCTCTCTCGCAAAGGAGCCGGACGTACTCTTCGGACTTCATCGGGCAGTTGAGCATGCGGGCAAACTCGTCCGAACTGAGATGCAGTTGCTTGGCCATCTGAGACAAAAGAGACCTGGAGCATTCACTGGCCCCATGGCTGATCTTGGTCAGGATCGGAGTCCTCCTGCCGTAGGCGAAGAACCGATAGAAGGTGTGATCGCGCTCCTGCGGTCGGAAGCCCTTACGCTTCAGGCTGCTCGCGACCGATTGCGCCTTCCTGGGCTTCAAGCACTCTGACCTCCTTGACGAGCTCCCTGAGACGCCGCTTCAGATCAATGGCGCTTCTGGTGAGCTCTTCATCGCGTGCCAGCGCGTAGTCGTCATAGCGAAAGGCGAACTCCTCGGCAAAGTCACGCAGAGCAGCCCCGCGCGTTGGAGCGTAGGCCCGGATTCCCAGCGGTTCGTACCGGATGACCAACAAGTGATCCTCGATGGTCGCGGGACACTCGATCTGATGCTCTAGTACGAAAAGCCTGTCCCTCCATGCCACCTGGTCTGTCACATAGGGCTCGGTGCCCTCACGTGACATAACCTCGTACTCAAGCCACTCCGAGACTTCTCCGGGGGACCCGTCCTTGCCCAGAATGACCACGCATCTGCCCTTGACAACCACCTTATCTGCCTCGGCCTCAAGCGGGGTTGTTCCAGAGCCAATGAGTCGCTCCACGATTTCCGGGTCTGGACGATAGATGGGGCGCAGAGGCTCACCGTCGACACGGCTCCATTGGACAATATGGTCGTCTGAACGATCCAGGAGGGCAGTTGTGAAGCGTCGGGTGACTCTGCGACGTCTATCTGCTTCCGGAATTACCTCCTGCAGGCTGGCGGCATTGCCGACGCTGATGGCGTCCATGAACTCGCCTACTTGCCGGAGGACGCGTTCGCCCAGGCTTGGTCTTGAGTACTCGCGCCAGAGTTCAGTCGGGGGTGGCGAGATCTCGATGACCATGTCGACACTCCCGGGCTTCACCTCGGCCACGAGCTGGCATTCGCGCTCGATCTCGGCCTCGGAGCGGGCCTCGAACGCGGGATCCATCGCAGCCAGCGCCCTTCCGAGGTCCTCAGCCAAGTTCTGGACTGCGGCCGTGGTCTTGGCCAAAACCCGAAGAGAAGTTCGCGCGTCGCCGGTAACGACGCGGCCAATCTTCAATCGGATCCCCACGGCTCTCCCCCCGTTCCCGGAATTCACATGTCGGTCCAAGCTTCCAGCAGGCCACCGGGCAACAAAGCGGACTACTCCTGGGCGATGAGAGCTGCTCGGCTCGGCGGCGGGAGTTCGTCAGCCGCTGGGCATTATCCTTCTCGTGAATCTGGCCCTCAAGCGCCTCCCTTCAGTACAGCTCCAGCGACGCATCCCGCCGGGCCCGGCCCTCGATCCAGCGGAAGGCCAGGTAGCCGAGGCCCAACCACAGAGCGGCCACGCCGAACTCTTGGAGACTCAGGAGGGTTGCCGCCGACCCCGATCCGGCCACGGCCAGCCGGGCCGCGGCCAATCCGCGGGTGAGGGGCAGGAGCAGGCTGATGTGCTGAAGCCAGTGGGGCATGTCGCCCAAGGGAAAGTTCACCCCGGCCAGGGCCAGGAGCACTCCGGAGGCGACGTTGGCAATGAAGTTGACGTCCGGGGCCAGAAGACCCAGGCTGCCGAGGGCTGTCCCCATGGCCGACATGGAGACCACCGACACCACGATGGCCAGAGCCAGCGGGCCCCAGGCCGCCAGGCTGAAGTCCATCTGGAAAGCCAGGGCGGCCAGGGTTAGGGTCACGGCGCTGACGACCAGGCCGTGGAGACCGTGGACCCAAGACCGCCCGGCGAAGAGCAAGAACTTGTCGAGGGGGGCCATCACCAGCAGGGGCAGGGTTCCGTTCCTGCGTTCGGTGACCAGCGTGTCGGCGATGGGGTAGAGCGTGGCCACGGCGCTCGACTGCAGAGAGTTGCCGATGAGCCAGAAGCTCACGTCGGCCTGGCCGGTGACAAACCTGGCCATGACCCCGAAGAAAGCCACCTGGGTGGCCGGCCGCACGATCAGGGTCAGGAGATAGATCCAGGCCCGCATCCAGACGTAGGTGTCCTTGAAGTGGACCTTGCCCAGGCGATAGATGATACCCAGCGTTCCGCGCACCCGCAAGCCTCCACTCCCGCTAGGCCAACCCCAACTGGCCCTGGCGGCGAATCTTGTAGTGAATCACGTAACGGTAGAGCAGCAGAGCCCCGGCCGTGTAGCCGAGGCCAAGCAGGGTCAAGCCGCTCACGGCGGCCCAGAACGACGGCGTGACCATCTGCCCGGCGGCGGCCTCCCCGACGACGGCCCAGCGCAGAGCCTCTTTGGCCCAGGCCAGGGGCATGGCCAAACCGAGACCTCTGGCCCAGACGGGAAGGAACGCCAGCGGGAAGTAAAGACCCGAGACCAGGTACATCGGGAAGGACAGACCGTTGGCCACCACGTTGGCCCGCCGCGACAAGGTGAAGAGGAGGCCCAGGAACAGCGAAAAGCCGACCAGGGCCACCGTGAGAGCCGCTAGGCCGATCACCACCCGCCACGGATGGGCCATGGGCATCGGCACGCGCAGGACTACCAGACTGTAAATGTAGGTCAGGGCGAAGGCCACATAACCCAGGACCAAGTTTCCGAGGATCTTGCCCAGGACGATGGCCGGGAAGGGGATCGGGGCCACCAGGAGGACCTCCAGGGTACCCATCCACCGCTCGCGGTCGATGTCGGTCGCCGATGACCACAGGGTGGACATCCACAGGGTGATGAGTCCCGAACCGGTGACCACGTACTCACCGTAACCGGCCATTCCGGACCGGCGCAGCATGAAGTAGGACAAGGTCGCAAAGACGAGAGGCTGGATCAGGATGACAAACCGCATCATGGTCCGGGCCAAACTCAGTTTCATCTGATTGACGGCCGAGCGATAGATTACGGCTAGATACCAGTCCACGGATTATCACCCCACCCTTCCGCCGCGCCCCGGTTCGCTCAAACCTCTTCCACCTCGCCCAGATTACGCAGGGCCCGCTCCAGGGCCGGCGACACCGGTCCGCTGACGGCCCAGACCGCCTGGGAGCGCTCAAAGAGAGACCTGGCCATCCGGGCCAGGTCCTCCGCCGTGACGGCCAGAAGGAGGTCGTACCATTCCGCCGGCGTGAGGGTCCAGCCCAGCGCCAGATAGCGGTTACTGACCCAGCGGGCCAGACGGGCCGGGCTCTCCATCTCCACGAGGAAGCTTCCGCTGGCCAGGGCCGTGGCCCGGATCAGCTCGGCCGGGCTGAAGCGGCCGGCGGCCACAGCCGCGAGCGTGTCCCGGAAGACCCCGATGGCCTCCTCGCCCTTGCCCTCCTCAACGAAGGTGTAGAACTCCATTCCTCCAATCTCGGAGTCAACGGTCGCAAAGCTGGTGACGTCGTAGACCAGCCCCCGCTCGTGTCTCAATTCGCGGCAGAGGCGGCCCAGATTGCCGCCCGTTAGAAGGTTCGAGGCCACCTGGGCCGCGGCGTAGTCGCCGGGCTCAAGACCGGCGCCGGCGAAGAGGACGCCCAGGGCCAGGTGCGAGCCTTCCGGCACTCGCTCGATGCGGACGAGGGTTCGCCGTTCGGGCCGGAAGGGGCTAGGGGTCCGGGGTGTCCCGGGGGCGGTGGGGAGGTTGAAGACCTCCTCCAGGGTCTCCAGGAGGTCGCGGCCTCCCCCCACCGGCCCGGCCGGGCTTTGGGCGCAGAGAACCCACTGGTCCGTGCCGAGAAGGCCGGGCCAGCGGCGGACGTCGTCAGGTTCAAGGGCTTCGATGCCTCGAAAGAGGTCGGGTCGGAAGCCCTTGTAGAGGGGCTCCCGGCCCAGGGCATCCCAGGTCAGAGCGTTCACCCGCTGCGAGACATCCTCGCGAGCTTCGTGGCACTCGGCCAGCACGGCCTGCCGCTCGTTCTCGAATGAGTCCAGGGCCGGGCCTCGCTTGAACAGTTCCGCCAGGGTCCTGCGGGCCACGTCGGCCCTCGGCTCTGGAACCTGGACCTCGAACCGGACGTAGGACGGGTAGGTGGCCCCCTCCAGACGCCCCCCGACCTCCTCGATCGTCTGAGAGGCCGGGCCGTCACCGCCCTCCCCCGCCGCCCAGAGGTGCTCCACCAGGTGAGCCAGACCGGCCTTGCCTGGAGGGTCGTCGAGGGCCCCCCGTCGGCCGAGAAGCGACAGGGTGAGGGTCCGCGCGGCGGGGTTGGAGGTCAAGAGAACGTCTATACCATTGCCCAGGCGGGTCCTGTGGTTGGAGATGTCCATAAACTAGGCGCCTCCTTTGGCGCACACGCCACCCGGTCCCCGGGAGAGCGATCTTACCTAGCCGGTTGCCGATCTTGCCTAGCCGGTTGCGTGTCCGTGATCAGCGCCGGCTGAACTTGCTGATCGCGCCGCAATCAGCTCGAGGTAGCGGTGGGGCGTGACTAACTAGCTCTTCTTGGTGATGATCTTCTTCTTGTTCTTCATCTCGTTCATGGAGCCACCTCCCCTCACCCAGGACAAGCCCGGATCAAGGCGTGTGCGCCATCTCTCACCGGCGGACTCTCGTTCGCCGGACCGTTTCGGGGCCTGCGCGCCCTTCTCTGCCTGACGCCTGACAGAATGCGGGTTCCCAGAGCCGCAAGCTGTTCCAACTGTTTCTCGGTGAAGGTAAAGTTCAGGGTCGGAATGAGCAATCCGGCCGGCGAGACGACCACTTCGCGGTCGCCGTCGCGGACAACGAAGAGCAGGGACTCGGGGAAACTCGCTAACGGCAGTCCCAGCGCCTCAAGAGCCGGCCCAATCTCGTCCCAGGTGAAATTCTCTTCCACCCAGGCCGCCTGAAGCTCGGGGCTGAGCTCGGTTAGGTAGACGGGAAAGTGCTTCGGAGGCAGGGGCCCAAAGTGCGGTCCGGTCTCAGACGGTCTCAGGAGCCTGTCGGCCAGGCGGCCCAGCCACCGCTCCTCGTGGGTCCTCCTGGCGGCGAGGAGCAACTGCCGGAGGACGAGGTTGGGGACGGGGGCGGAAGGGTGGCCGCCCACCTGTCCGGCGTACTCCCGGCCCATTAGCCCGGTAAGGCGTCCTCGGTCCAGCCAGGAGAGGCAGACCCAGGCCACCCCCACCCGCCCGAGGCGCCGCTCCGGGCGGCCCGGCGACCGCAGCCGGCGCGCGAGTTCCTCCGGGATCGGAGCGACGAAAGCAAAGTCCCGGCCTAGGAGTTCCAAGACGTATGACAGGAGGCGGTCCAGGTGACAGGAGACAACGCGATCCACAAGGTAGGTCCAGTCAAAGCGCTCGCCGTGCTCGGCCAGCAGGGCGTAGGCATCGTTGGCGTCCTTCAAGGTCAGGTAGCCGTGGTCGGTGGCGTGGATCAGCAGCATGATCAGGGCGTCCTCGGGCGCGGGAACCAGGAGGCCCTGCCCGCCCACTTCGACTGTCCAAGCCCGCGGCCAGTAGTCCAGGGCCGGCAGAGAGCAACCCGTGACCGCGAGATTGACCGCGTGCATATCCAATTGAGAGTCCAGCCCGTCGAGGGTGAAGTGCCCGATGAGGGTATCGGGACCCGCCGGGCCCAGGGTTGTCCAGCAAACAAAGGGCGCCTCTCCACCTTCGAGGATGGCAAAACCGTTCCGCTCCAGGTGGCGGGTGGCGAGGGACAGAGTTCCGAAATCCGGGAAGAGAAGGTCCAGATCGTTTAGGGAACGGAGCCGATAGTCCGGGATCAGGAAGGCTAGACCCAGACCCTTGATAGCCATCACCCGGTTACCGTACTCTCCCAGCAGGGCGCGGATGTGGGCCAGCTTCTCTATGGCCCGTTCCCGCCCGCCCGCCAGGTCGAACCGGTCCGTCTCCACGGCGAAGGCGTCGAGAACCCGCTGGACGATGGACCGGTCTCCCCTCGCGGCCGGGGAGGCCGGGAGAGGCACCGGGAGGCGCCGGAGATTGTGAAGGAAGGACGGAAGGACCTTGTTGGCCCGCACCAGGAGACGAAGAGCGTCAAGATCGAGAGCGGAACCCCTGGCCGCAAGAAGGGTCGCCGCCCGGTCGAGATCGGCCCCGGAGGGGTTGGTCCTTCCGAGGAGGAAGACAAGACTCGCTTCGCGCTTCACCGGGTTCACCCGCTTCCCGGGGTCGGCCACTGCATCCCCCAGGCCCAGGCGGCGATGCCCATGGCCCGGCCGATGCTGTCGAGACCCGCGACGACACCGGCCTCATCCATCCACTCCAGGACGGCCCGGCGGAAGCGCTTGGCGGTCTCGATGAGACGATCCGACGCGGTTGGACCCGTAGCGGCGACCTCGACCATGTCGCTCAACATCTCATAAAACCAGTCGTCCAATCGCTTTCGCCAGGCCTGCACCGGACCGAGGTCGATCCCAGCCCGGCCGGCACCGAGCTTTTCGACCGTGCGCAGCCGCTCGCGCACGGGGTAGAGTTCGTTGAAGAGGCCGGTATACTCCCGGTAGAGAACGGCGATCTCCGGACGGCGGAAGGAAAAGCGCGGGCGGTAGGTGATACCGCTAATGTGCACGGCGATCCGCGGCGCGGCCCCGCCGACCGACTGCCCCCCGGCCGCCACGGGATCGACGGCGAGACCGGGCCACTCTTCGTAGAGATCCGTGCCGGCGAAGACTTCGAGCGGGCGGACGAGCTTCTTGATCGGGACAGAGAACCGACGGGCTAGGGCCAGACCGTCGCGTAGCGCCTCCACCGTGGTGTCGGGGTGGAAGGCGATGTAGCCGACCCTCACCCGGTACTCGCTGTCGACCTCGATGCCGTACCCCAGCCTCGACAGCACCTCCAGGGCCCTGTCTACTTCGGTCATCGTCTGGCGTTTCTGGTAGAGCTGGAGATCGGCTTCGCTGGCCGACTCGAGCCCGAGGAAGATGCTGTTCAGGCCGGCCGCCTTGAGCGGGGCGATGGACTCCAGGGTCACGCTCTCCACCCGGGTCAGGGCGTGGAAGCGGATCTTCAGACCCCGTCGCGACACCTCGCTCTGGAAGGCCTCGGCCCGCTCCACGCCCCGTGGCCCCGGCAGAACAAAGTGCTCGTCGAGGAAGAAGAAGCGATCAGCGCCGTAGGTCCGGTTGAGGTAGTCGAGCTCGGCGACCACATTTCCCACCGAGCGCAGGCGGAACATCGGCCCTTCGGTGAGGTCGTGGTAGGGGCCCACGGAGCAGAACGAACACCGGTGAAAACAGCCCCGACTGGCCAGAACGGCGGCTACCACTCCCCGGCCGAATTTGGCCACTCGCCTGGCGTAGGAGTCGCGGGCCGGGAAGGGCAGGCTGTCGAGGTCGGGAATCTTGCGCCGGCCTTCCCGCCAGACAGCGACTCCGTCCGCGCGCGCGGCCAGGCCGGGAATCTGTCGGCGGCCGGCCGAGCCGCGACCGCCACCCTCGTCCGCGGTTAGGCTCTCGCAGAGTTCCGCCAAGGTCTCCTCGCCTTCGCCAACCACCACGGAATCGAGCCCGGAGATCCTGTCGAGGGCGTCCCGCCATCTCAGGGACACACCGTGCCCGCCGGCGGTGACGTGCCCCTGGTAGCCCCGCTCCCGGAGCCCGGCCACGAACTGGCGGAGATGTCCAAGATCCTGATCGTCATCGATCGACATGGCCGAGACGCCGGCCAGATCGTAGGTCTCAAGATCACCCGCGGCGTCGAGGGTTTGGTCAACGGAGAGGCCGTCGATGGTCGGGTCGATAACCGTAACCTCAAAACCCCGTTCCCTCAGGACCGCCGCCGCGTAGGACAGCCCGATGGGCTCAACGTTGGCCTCAAAGCCGAAAACGCCGTCGACCAGGAGGACTCTTCCGGCCTTAGTCGCCGCCCAAGTCACGTCGACAGCTCCTCCCCCTCTTTCGCCTTCGGGGCCGCGGCCACGACCCCCTTGTCGCGCAGGACCCTGACCATCGCCGCCAGGGACCGCTCCCGCGGCCGCGAGCCATCGATGACCGCTAGTCCGAGTTCCTCGGCCAGGCGCAGAAACTCCGTCCGCGTCGCCCGCAGGAGGGGCTCGTTCTCCTGGAAAGGCCAGAGCGGACGACCCCTGTCCGCCAGGCGCTTCATGGCCAGCTCGACGGGAACGTCGACGACGAAGGCCGCGTCGGGCGTGGGCACGTACTTCAAAAGGCGGTAGGCCAAGGACACGTCGAGGCCGCGGGCCCGGTTGTAGGCCAGGTCACAATAAAGGTAGCGATCCAAAATGATGGCGTCGTGCTCGGCCAGGAGAGGCCGGAGAACCACGTTCGCGGTCCGGTAGCGCTCAAAGGCGAAGAGGCTGCTCTGAATGTGGGGGTCGAGGTCCGGCTCGCCGTCAATGAGGGCCTTGAGGTGGTGAAAGAACTCCCCCTCGGAGGTGATGAGCTTGTCCAGGCGCACAGACCCAAGCCCACCCGACGTCCCGAGCCACTCGGCCAGGAGAGCGGCCAGGGTTGTCTTGCCCGCGCCGTCGATACCTGAGAAAGTGATTAGCCGGCCCATGCCCGCGGTCACTGGTCCCTCCGGCCTAGCGCCGCCCGGTAGAGGGCGGAGAGATCGTCCGGGGTCACCGGACGCTGGTTCAGGGAGAGCGGAGTGGTCATGTAGGCCAAAGTGTCGCCAACGAGAAGGTCGATGTCCTTCTCGGGGACCGAGCGGCGGAGCGGGTCAAGGTCGAAGCCCAGGCGGTCGAGGAGTCCCCTAAGAACACGCGGGAGGGTAAGGTCATCGCCCGCCGCGGAGATGAGCCCGGCCGCCCGGCGAGCGTGCGGACCGCAGGCCTCGGCGTTGAACTCGGCCACGGCCACGGCCACCACGGCCAGGGCCAGACCGTGCGACCAGCCGTAGCGGCCCCCCAGGGGATGGGCCAGGGCGTGGGCCAGACCTACTCCGGCCCCGTCGATGGCCATTCCGCCAAGGGTCGCCGCCGCCGAAAGGGTGGTCCAGTCCCCGGCGACCGCCGCCCCTGGCGCCAGGGCCAGGACCCGCTCGGCCAGGGAGTCCGTCCAGGGGTTGGCCGCCTTGGACAGGTAAGCTTCCAGGGCGTGCAGGATCGCGTCGAAACCCGCGGCCCTTCCCACGGCTGGGGGGCAGGTCGCGGCGAGTTCCGGGTCAACAATCACTTCCCGGGCATAGAGACAGGGGTGGGACAGGCCGGGCTTGTGGCCTGTCCGGGGGTCGGTGACGATGGCGTAGCGAGTGGCCTCGCTTCCGGACCCGGCCGTGGTGGGGGCCAGGATAAGAGGTAGGGCCCCAGCCGGCGCTCGGCGGGGGGAGCTGCGGTCGAGGAAAGTTCGGAGGTCGGCGTCGTTGGCGGCCAGCATGGCCGCGAGCTTGGCCCCATCCAGAGCGCTGCCCCCGCCAAGACCCACGACCACGTCGCAACCGGTCCTTCGCACGGCCTCGGCCGCGATCTCGACCTCTTCCACGCCGGGGTTCTCCCCCACGGATACCTGGACGGCGAGGGTCACCCCCGCGGCCGCGAGAACCTCGCCGACGCGGGCCAGGCGCCCCAACCTCAGGGCCGAAGCCCGGCCGGCAATGAGGGCGGCCCGCGAGCCGTGACGGGCCACGGTCTCCCCGAGTTCGTCGATCCGACCCGGGCCGAAATGGACACGAACCGGGAAGGCCAGGTCGAAAGCCGGCCGCTCGGTCATGGCTGCCCCCTCCGGTGGCCGGGGCCAGGCGCGGACGGGGCCGGGCACGGACGGGACCAAGGCCGGTTCGCCCGGGTAAGGTCTCGAGAGCGTCTCCAAGACCTGACGGCGAAGATCCTCCGGCACGAACGCGGGCACCTCGGCCCCCGTCTCGGTCGAGACCCGCCAGAGGAAGTCGAAGAGATCGTAAGCCACGCGACTCTTGCCGAGCCGCTCCTGAGTGGCCGCCTCGGCCAGGACGACGGACCAATCCACCGGGAAGCGCCGGATGATCCGGCCCCCGATGAGCACATCCTCGCGTCGATCCGTGGCGCTCTTGAGAACTAGGATGTCTTGGGGGGCGGGAAGGCCCAGATTGAGGCGCCCAAAACTCAGGTACCTGCCCGTGCGGGCCTTCATCTCAGCCGAGAGGACCATGTGAGTCGTCTCCAGGCAGAACACATCCACGCTGAGTTCGCCACGGGTCGCGGCCACCGGCTTGGACGGGTCGGACACATCGCCGACCTTCTCGAAACCGAGGTCGCTGAGCGCGGCCATGAAGTCCGCCCGCGCGCCGGGGTCGTCGGTGATGAGGTCAACGTCCTTGGTCTCGGGCTTCAGCCCCCAGTAGACCATGGCCGTCCCACCCAGGGCCCAGCAGGTGACCGGCCCGGCCAGGTGGCTTCCGACGAGCTGGAAAAACTCATCTTGCCGCTGGGCGTCGAGCATGACGACTCTCCTCAAGGTGGCGAATGTAGTCGACCGCGAGTTGGACAGGAAACTCGACATTGTCGAGAGCTGCCTGTATCTCGATCAACTCGACTTTGGCGCCCGCGCCTTCGAGCTTGGCGCCGACAGGCCGGAAGCGGAAGACGCAATCGCCGGTACCGAGAATCGACCGCAGGGGCGGCATGTCCGCCTCGGGCCGAAAATCGCCCTCTATCCCTCGGTAACGAACACAACCCTCCGGCGGGATTGACGGAGGGGACGGTCCGATCTCGGCGGTTTTCCGCCGGTCTAACTCCATGTAGGTCGCGGCCAGGATGCCGTCATCGATGTCCGCCACGCAGATGGACACGGTCACGGGGCAACCGGCGTAGAAGGAAGCCTCGCGAGCGTGGTGGCCCGTGCCGTCCGGGGAGGCGAAGCGGGCGTGATGAGAGGGAACGTCGCCCGACTTGCCCACGACTGTCCGACCCCCGAGGCCGTGGACCATGAGCCGGCGAGGAGTGAAGCCCCCCCGGCTGAGGTAGAAGACCGGAACAGCCACGGCCGCCGCGAAGCAGGCGGGCGTAGCGACAGGCAGGCCATCCGGAAAGGCAATCCCGGTCAGGCGGCAATGGAGAAGATGGACGGCCAAGCCGGCGTCCTTCAAGTAGCCGCTCATGTCCAAGACCCGGGCCGCGGGAGCGGCGATCCGGGCCTTGTGGTAGGCGTCCTCGGCCGCCTCGAGGGGCGTGGCAATCACCACGAGGTCCGCGAGGGGCAGATCCACGAACTCGTGCTCGGGCCCCAGGCTTTCCGTCAGCCGCCGCCCAACGACACCGCTTCCACCCTGTAGGGCGATCTTCAACTCGGGACCACCTCTGGGCCGGTCCGTCGGAAGCACTCACCCTACACTATAGCATGGGGGTCACCCAGTTTCGCCAGGATGTGACAGGATTGGGGCGGTGTGGCGGCTCGGGGTGAGTTCGCAGATGGTCCCGGAACAACTCCCTGAGGGCCCCTGCCCCCGAAGCGGCGACTGATCCAAGATTGGCTTCGCCCTCCTCCCGGGCCTTCCGCACCAGTTCGGGGTTCCGCGGGAGCTCGCCTGCCGCCGGCGGAGAGGGCAGGTGCGGAGCGTTCCTCGATCTGGTGCGCCTACTTAGGCCTCCCCCGCCATTTCTGGGCGAGGCTGTTTGACTTGGCAGGACCTGCCGTTTGATCGGCGAAACGCCCCACCTTCCGGGAACACGGAACCTCCGTTTCCGTGCGCTCGGGGCCACCGCCCCGGCGACAGGTTCCCGGCACCTTGGGGGGAACACCGTGCGCTTCCGTCGTGCGCTCGCCACTTGTCTTGCCGTCTGCCTGGCCGTCTCGATCCCACTGCCCAGCCTGGCCCACGCTTACCCCGCGGTCGCCGTCGTGCCGGCGCCGGCCGTTCAAGCCACACCCTACGGCGAGATGGCCGGCAAGGGTTGGCTGACGCCGGGCCAGGCCATCACCCACTCGGAGGGGGATCCTGGCCCCGTACCTGAGAGCATCCTTCACCGTGAACCCGTGGAACCTCAGGCGGCCGCGATGAGCGAAGAACCATCTCTCCCACCCTCCCCCGAACTCAGCGTCCACGGGCAACCAGTAGTGTGCGAGCCCGCTTCGGTTCTTTCCGATCTGGTCCCGCCGGCGGAAGGCGGGGTCAAACCGGAACCTCTTTACGAGCTGCCCGCTCTGCGGACCACGAACAGCAGACACTTCTTGAACACCGACGGTTCCATCACGGCTGAGATCTGGCCGGGGCCGGTCAACTACCTCGACCAAGCCGGGAAGTGGCAGCCGATTGACCTCACCCCGCGCCTGGCGTCTCGCCCGGGGTCCCGGGGCGAGGGCGATCAGACCGTCTACCGCGTTGACCACGCCCCCTTCATTCTTGAGCTCCCAGGCGTGGCCGGGGGACCGGTCACCATCGAGGGGGCCGGAGGGGCCCGTCTAGAGCTTGCTCCCCTCGGCGTCACCGCGACCGTCGCCCGGCTTGAGGACGGCCGGATCGTCTACCCGGAGGCCTGGCCGGGAGCGGATATCATCGAGGAGGCCATGCCGGAGGGAGTCAAGGAGACGGTCCTTCTCAAGAGCCCGAATACCCTTCCATCTCTTTGCTTCTCCGTCAGCCTCGGGGGGTTGCTTCTCCGCGGTGACGGCGACGGCGGCCTGGAGGTCTATGATCCGACCTCCGGCCAGGTCCGCTTCGTTCTGCCCCGGCCGTATCTGGAAGACGCCTCCGGCGAGATCGGGGCCGCGGAGTATGTCGTTAGAGCGCCGGTCACCGCCGGGGCGCTCTCTAGCAGTCAAGCGACCGAGGGTGGAAGCGTCACCCCGCCGGCGGGGAGCCGCGCGGTTCTTGAAGTCCTCCCCGACCTGTCCTGGCTGGCCGACCCCGCCCGGGTCTACCCGGTGAGGGTGGATCCGACGGTGACCGTGTCGGCCTCCTCCAAGGACTCCTACGGAAACGCGGCCTACCCGAACACAAACTCCGGAACGATCGACCACTTCCACTTTGGGACCCAGACGGCCTACCTGGGCTGGGTGGCCTGGGACATCTCCTCGATCAGCCCCAACGTGGCCGTGACCTCGGTTACGGCCGACCTCTACACCTACTCCCCCAGCACCGGCTCCACCAGCAACTACGCCATGGAGGCCCTGGCCGGGGAATGGGGCGAGTCCACGGTGACCTGGAACAACCAGCCGGCCGGCGCCGGCTACTACAGCCTCTCGCGCTTCTCTCCCCCGACGGCCTCCACTTGGGAGACCTGGGACATCACCGGCATCTTCGCCCTCTGGCAGAAGGGCCTTCTTCCGAACAACGGAGTGAAGCTCTACTGCCAGACCACGTCCCCCATGCTGACCGGCAAGTCGCGAGAGGCCACCTCCGGCTACCGGCCGCATCTTCACGTGACCTACACCTCCGGGGCCAACGGGCTCGGAGTCGAACCCTACTGGAACCTCATGCCCCGCGACCTCGGCGACGGCTGGCAGGCTTCGGTCAACACCATGTCCCGGAACCTGGTTCTCCGGAAGAGTCTCTTCCAGATCGCGGGACGCGGCCCCGGCCTTTCGGAGAACCTGACCTACAACCTGGCCGCCACGACCGCCGGACACGGCGCGGGATACGGCTGGCGGCCGGCCACCGACATGATCGTGACCGAAGCGGCCGACGACTCCTACGTGGACCTCACCGACGAGGACGGGACCACCCTGAGGTACCTCTCCGACGGGGCCGGGGGTTACACCTTGCCCCCCGGAGTCTTCCGTAAGCTCAAGAAAGAGAGCGAGACCGTCTTCACCCTGACGGCCGAGGACCAGACCGTCCTGAGGTTTGAGAACGGTCCGCTTGTTTCTCTGGCCGACCCCAACGGCAACGCCACGACCCTCGCCCGCGACGAGGGCGGCCGGGTCACCTCCCAGACAGACGCCACGGGCCGGCAGCTTCTCTATGCCTATAACCCATCCGGTCTCCTGGAGACCCTAACCGACCCGGCGGGCCGCGTCTACGTCTTCGCCTACGACCCCGGCGGGGCGGGCCTTCTGACCTCGATGACCGGTCCGTCCGGCGAGGTCGTGGGCTTTGGTTACGATGCGACGCGCCTGGCGAGTTTCGTCGACGCCCGCGGCCAGACCACAACCTTCCTCCTGGACGCCGGTCTGCGGATTACCGGCATCCGCGACGCCCGCTCCACCCCCGGCGCCAACTTCGACACCCTCTTCGCCTGGACCATCGCCGGCAACAAGTGCCTGACCCGGGTGACGGATCCCGCCGGACGGTGGGTCGACTACGAGCACAATCCGGCCACCTGGAACCGCGTAAGTAGCTCGAACCAGCTCGGCCAGACCACCACCTATACCTGGACCGGTAACCTTCTCACCCGGGAGAGCCACCCGGTCAGCGACACCTTCTACACCTACGACACCGGCGGCAACGTGACCCAGGTCAAGCGGGAGTTGGCCGGCGACTACATCCTCCATAACTACAGCTACGACACCAAGAACAACCCCCTCAGCCTGACCAACGGCAACGGCCAGGTGACAAACGGCCGTTACGACGCGGCCTGCAATCTTCTCTCGGCCCTGGACCCGACCAACAAGGAAGCCGACGGCGTGCGGTATGACGAAAGCGGTAACCCCGTGGAACTCACCCCGGCCGGGGCGGCCACCGCCAGCCCCGTGCTAAACGGCAGCTTCGAGAGAGCCGGAACCGGAGACCTCCCCGAGGCCTGGAGCTACTGGGGCTCGGCCGGGACAACCGTGGCCCGCGACGGCGCCTACGCCCTCTACGGGCAGTATAGCGCCCGCGTCTCGGCCACCTCGCCGTCGGACGCCGGTCTCTGCCAGGTGGCCTTCACCGACTCTCCCACCGTGATCGAGCGGCTGACCCTCAGCGCAAGCCTCCGCCTTACCGACGTGGTCTCCGCCTCCGGCGGCGGGGCGGCCATCGGGGTCGAGTACTTGGACCCTTCCACGGGCCTGGTCCTCAAGCAGGAGTACGGCAACTTCTACGCCGGCACGGGCACGGTCAGGCCGGCCCTGGCTCTCAAGGACCTTCCCCTGGCCGGCTGCAAGTACCGGGTTGTCCTGCGCCTCTACCAGGCCACCGGCACGGTCTGGTTCGACGGCGTCCAGCTCGAAATCGCCTACGCCCCCGGGGCCTACACGCCTCTTCACACTCTGTCGCCCTACAACTCCCTGGAGAACACGGGCTTCGACGCCGGCGGCGCGATAACCCCATGGTCCGACGGCTCGCCGGATTTCACCATCGGCTGGGTCAGATACAGCCTCAAGCTCTATCTCCTGAACTCGGGCACGCGGACGTCCTGCCAGACCGTGGCCGTAAACAACTCCGAGCGTTTCACCCTGGCCGGCATGGTCAGGCTGTCAAACGTGACCGGGACGGGCGGGGTGAAACTGTGCCTGGACTTCTACGACTCCGCCGGCCTCTGGCTGTCCGGGGAGTCGACCCGGACCCTGTCGGGGACCATCGAGTGGACCCGCCTGGCCCTGGCGGCCGACCCGCCGGCGGAGGCCGTCACCGCCCGCGTCACCCTGGCCCTGGCCGAGGCCAAGGGAACGGCCTGGTTTGACAACATCCAACTCATCCCCACGACCACGACTCGCCTCGGATGGGAGGCGCCGGGCAACTACCGGACGGCGAGCACCGACCCCCTCGGCAACACCCTTCACTTCGCCTTCGACAGCGTCGGCAACCGGACGCTACTCTCCGACGCCCTCGGCCAGACCACGTCCTTCACCCGCGACGCCGCCGGCCGAGTCACAACGGTGACCGACGCCTCCGGCCGCGCAAGCTACTGGGCCTACGACGGGAGCGGGAACCTCGTGGCCTGGAGCGACCCGCGAAGCTCCGACGAGTCTGACCCCACCTATCTCACGACCCTCAGCTACACCCCGCTCGGCCAGGTCGTCGGCGTGACCGATCCGCTATCGCGGAGCGCGGCCTATGCGTACGACGCGGCCGGCAACCTCCTCACCGCGACCTTCCCGGGGGGCCGCCAGGCCCTCTTCGCCTACGACGGCGCCAACCGCCTGGCCCAGGAGCAGCGGCCGGCCGACGGGCGAACCATCACCTACACCAGAAACGGCGACGGCGTGATCACCGGGGTAGCCGACAGCACGGGGGCCAACTTCACCTACACGGTCGACCAGATCGGCCGGCCGACATCCGTGGTCGGTCCCGGCGGAACGCTCGCCCTGGCCTGGGACAAGGAAAGTCACGTCACCTCCACGACCTACGACACCCGGCAGTATGTCTACCAGTATGACGCGGCCGGTCGGCTGGCCGCGATGGACGCCTCGTCGAGCGGACCCGTCTTCCTTTACTACGACGACCAGGGCCGGCTCTTCGAGGTCCTTGGAGGAACTTTCTCGGCCATCTACATGAAGCGACTCATCGAGCGCTACGGCACGGGCTGGATCCGGACCATCAACGACAAGGGAAACCCCGGCGGCCGGGACATCAGCTACGAGTACGACGCAAACGGCAACGTCCTGACCTACGAGCAGGGGGCAGCGGAGGAGAGCTTCGGCTACGACGCCAGAAACCAGCTCGCGACCTGGATCGACGCAAACGGCGTCCCCCACTCCTACACCTATGACCCGGCCGGCAACCTCACCGGCAAGGACGGGGTCGCCTTCACCCACGACGCCGCAAACCAGATCACCAACGCCGGCTTCACCCACGACCCGAGCGGCAACCTGACCTCCGACGGCGTCATGAACTATGTCTACGACACCCTGAACCAGCTCACCCAGGTCACCCGGGTCAGCGACGGCTCGGTCGTGGCCGCCTACGCCTACGACTACCGCGGCCTAAGGATCAGCAAGACCACCTCCGCCGGAACGACGACCTACCTCTGGCGCCCCGACGGCCTCCTCTACCGCGAAAGCGGCCCCTGGGGCTACGCCGTCTACTACTGGGCCGGCGAGGGTCAACTCGTCCAGATGGACTGGTGCTACAATGGAACCACCAAGCGTCTCGTCGCTCACACCAACGCCCGCGGGGACGTGGTCAGCCTGACAGACCGGGAAAACGGCTACCCGATCGTGGCCACCTACCGCTACGGCCCCTGGGGCGAAGTGCTCTCGGCCGAGGGAACGTGCGCCGGCCAGCCCATAAGATACGCCGGCTACTACCACGACGCCGAGACGGGGCTGTATTATCTGAAGGGGCGGTACTACAGCCCGGCGCTGGGGCGGTTCCTGACCAGGGACGGCGTAAGTCGCGCTCCTTCCTATGCCTACGCTGCGAACGACCCTCTCTGCTTCACGGATCCGACCGGTCAGTTCGCGGTTATCGCGACCTTCGGTTCGTCTCTCTCGCTATTCGGCGGAAAGATGGCGACCTTGACCGTGGCATGGATACCTGGAAAAGGGGTTAGGTCTTTCGGGTCAGACGCGACCATTGGCGCGCTGTCTTTTGGATGGTCAGTGAACATCGATGTCGGCCTAGCTTTCAGCGTAGACGATTTCTCCGACCTTGTTGGCCGCTTCAACGGTTTCAACGCGACTGTTCTAGGTGTGAACGGAGGCATAGAGGTTCTCGGGCTTGACGAGGAGGGTCGTATGATCGTCATCGTGTACGGTGGCATCAACGGCCCTCCCACCGAGGTCACTATCGCCGGTTACCATGGGTATACGTTTATGTTGGATGCCGGAGAGCGGCCCCCGGCCCAGTCCACAACTCCGGTGATCAGCCCGTAGGAGGGTCCAGGGATGATAGCGCTCGGTATCGTGGCGCTCTCGGTGGGCGCCGTTCTTCTCGGATGGCCTACCGTGCTCACACGGCTCGCGGGTCACAAGAAGCCACTGCCTTGGTGGGCAGCCGGGTTCATACGCCTATGGGGTATCATTGAGGTGATTCAGGGGCTGTACTGGTGTGGCGTACCAGTCGCTACCTGGCTACCGCCGCTGCGTCACATCCTTATTCCGCCGCTACGGTGAGTTGTTCTACTACCGCTACGGTCCCTGGGGCGAACTGCTCCGCCTGTGGCCAGGAGTTCGACGCGGTATTGTGGATCGACGTCATGGGTGTTGGGCTTTGCGCCGTCGTGGCGCTCGTGACAGGGAGCGCGTTTTTGGTGGTTCTTGCGGGAGATCCGTTCCGTTCCGAACGCGATCACGTTACTCCTTCCCTTTCTGCCCGGCGCCCGGATTGCTATCTTCGCACCATAGGAAGAGGTGCAGCTAGATGTTGCACTGTCTAAGTGTCGTTGGACGCTGCCTAGGCGTGTGTGGCGTCTTATGGCAGTACGTGAGTCTCGCAATCCGGTTGGCGTGCACGCACGGCTGGACACGTGCCAGATTCCTGGCGGTCACGATCCCTGGCATACTGCTCTTCCCGTCACTCACATTGTGGGCGTGGTTTCTTCCATTGGCGATCTCGGTCGCGATCGGCTTAGTCATCTCGCTCGCCTTTCTCGTCTGGGTTCTACAGGTCCCCGCAGGTTCAAAGGTCCGCAGCCCCGCCTGCCGGAGTACTGATGAATCGGCTCAGATCCAGGAGTAGTGAAGCGACTTGAAGTGGACGCGAAGCCCACTTGTGATTCTGAGTGTAGCCTACACCTGGTGCCTTACGCGATTCATGCTACGTTTCTCACCTGGAGTTGCCCCGGTTTAGTGGCACGTCAAGGCAGGGCGCAACCATCTCAATGAACCGGAACGCCTCAAGCGGCGTCTATGTTGGCAAGGTCAACATAGGGTGTCAGCAGTTTCTGACCGGAGATCCCGCTTACGACTACACTTCAGGATCGCGGGCCCGCCGGCCGTAGTTGCGAACCGACTTGTCTTGACCCCACCGGAGACGTGATCACTCCGACGGACAACACCGGGGGACGAGCGCCGGGCAGTCCATGAGGTAGTCGCTACTGCCCCGCCTGGCCTCGGTCGCGCTGGCCCCTAGGTCAGCTATGCTTGGCTGCTGCGGTCTGCAGCAACCACCGGCGGGCCTGGGTCATAGATGGTGTTTGGCAGGGAAAAGGGGGGCGCCTCGCGTTCACGCCGTCGGACAGGATGGTCGCCGCGATCAGGACCAGCATCTCCCCGGATGCCTAGCCTCCTGCCTGGCATCCGGCTCGCTGGCCTGGCCCAGACGGGGTTCACGTAGCCGTCGTCAAGAACATGGAGCAAAGCGTTCTGCCAGCCGCAGCTATTGAGGAGGAGTAGCGGTGCTCTAGGCTACCCTCACCGATGAGATGCTTCCGCGGCCTCGATCGCCCCGTCCTGCATCTTGACCGTGCGGTCGGCCCGGGCCGCGAGGTCGGTGTTATGTGTGACCATCACGATCGTCGTCCCCGTCTCCCGCAGTCGACCCAAGACGGACATGAACTCCTCTTGCGCCTGGCTGTCGAGGTTCCCCGTCGGCTCGTCGGCCAGGAGAAGCTCAGGCTCCGTCACCAGGGCCCGCGCGATGGCCACTCGCTGCTCCTCCCCGCCGCTGAGCTCAAACGGGTAGTGGGTCGCCCGTTCGGCGAGACCCACCCGCTCCAAGACTTCCATCGCCCGGAGACGTCTCTTCGTGACGGACAAGCCCCGGTAGGCGAGAGGCAGGGCCACGTTCTGCCAGGCTCGTAGCGCGGGTAGGAGGTTGAATGACTGAAACACGATTCCGAGAAACCGGTTGCGGATAAGCGCCAGGCGGCCGTCCGGAAGCTCCCCCACGTCCACGCCCCGGAGAAAGTACTGGCCCCCGGTCGGGCGGTCCAGACACGCCAGAAGGTGAAGGAGAGTGCTCTTGCCTGATCCCGACGGCCCGGTGATGGCCACGAACTCGCCCCGTCTTATGCCGAGGCTGCAGTCGCGCAAGGCCCAGACCTCGTGCGTGCCTCGGCGGTAGCGGCGGCTGAGCGCCTTGGTCTCAACAATAGTCTCTTGATCTATCACCCTACCCACTCCTCCTTGAAGTTCCGGTCATGGACGGACCCAATCGCCACTCGGCGGTAGCCGCGACTCACAGCGCCTACGTTCCCTCGCCCTCGCGGAGTCCGGCCATGGGCTGTTCTCCCGCCGCGACGGACGCCGGCCATAGCCCGGCGGCAAGAGCCACACCGATAACGATGAAGAAAACGAGGATTCCCGTTTGGACAGGTCGGGTGAGCTCCCAACCGCGCTCGGCGCATACGCGCACCGCGAGGAACATGCCCCCGGCCAACCCGATAAGACCGCTAATGACGTAGAGAACCAGAGACCCGGCCAGGACCTCTCCCGCCACCCGGAGGGCTCTCGCTCCCAGCGCCCGCCGGAGGCCGATCTCCCTTCGCCGCTCCAGGACCCGCGTCTGCATGATGGCCGCACCCATGGCCGCGGTGATGAGAAGCGTTCCCAGGCCGAGAACTACCTGAAAGCGGCCCATTTTCGCCGCTAGTCCCCCCAGAGCGGAGGCCTCGTCGATGAGGGCCGTGGCCCTAAAGCCGATGGTGGAAGCATCGACCAAAGTGAGAACCTCCGTGACCCGGCCCACCGCCACCCCGGTCTGGAAGGTCTCGGGGAAGTAAACCCAGATCTCGTCGTTCAGCGACTCCCACGCGCTCCACGGAAGGGAGTCGGTCACCCCGGCCGGCACGACGATCGACGAATCCCGATCCCCGAGCCGGTCCAGAATGCCCGCGGGTCGCGGCGCAAGGACTCCCACGATTTCGACGACCGTCGACCGGCCGACGCTCACCCGCTGCCCCACAGGATCCTGACCCGGGAAGAGTTCTTGCGCCACCCTGCCGCCGATAAGACAGATTGCATCATCAGAGTCGGCCTCTTCGAGCCCGCGTCCGGTCTCCACGGCGAAACCCCCGGTGGCCGGCCAGGGCACGTCAAGAGCGTAGGCATAGACACTGATCTCCTTGCCGCTTCCCGCACCATCTGGGGACGCCACTCCGGTGAGGCCCACGTTCTGATGCACGACCGTCCAATCCCCAGGCAAGCTCTCGCGAAGCTGAGCCGCGTGCGCCGAGCCGATGAGGTCCTCCGATTGCAGGGGGCGGGTGGCCTGGAAGACGTCTTGCCGCACGGCCACGACGTTCTCGCCCGATCCATGGAGGTAGCTTCGGAGGGCCGCCAGCGATGAACCGCTTACAAGCAGAAGACTACTCAGAACAACCACGGCCAGGGCCACGCTCACGCCGGCCAGCAGGAGCCGCACGTCATACGACCGCCGTCCGCGGACCATCGTTCCCTGGCGCAGGGCCACACCGGGAAGGTTCGCGCTCACCCAGGCCCCAGCCGCGGCAGCCGTGACCACGGCCGCGACAAGCACCGCTCCGCAGTAGGTGAGGATCTCCCCCCACGCGACCACCACGGCTTGGCCGAGAAACCTCCCCAGGGGTCCTGACACGCCCACGACGAGGGCAAGGCCGGCGGCGCACCCAACCCCCGCCACTCCTAGTCCGTGCCGGCTCGCGCCGAGCAGCACTACCCAGCGACTCGCCCCCAGGGATCGCCGCAAGGCCACCTCCTTGCGCTCCCGGGTCACGATGAGGATCATGAAGCCCATGGTGCTGGCTACAAAGAGGGCTAGAAGAAGACCTCCGACGTACCAGAAGTACGACTCCACCCGCCGCGTGGCCTGCTCCAGTGTGAGGGTGAGTTCGTTCCCGGCGTCCACGGCCAAGATCCAGCCGGGCCACAACGCCCCGACCGTTTCCTTGACCATGGCCAGCGCCGCCTCAGCCTGATCCCGCTTCGGCGCCACGAGGGGCATGATCTTCGTGTCGTCGTGGACCTCAAACCCCGTCGGAAAAGTCGTGATCGGGGTGAGAACCAAGGTGTTGAACTCGAGCGGGAAATCGTGGGCCTCCGTCACACCCGGGTAGATCTTCCCCTCGGCGGCCTGAAGACGGCCGACAATGGAGTAGGCGTCCTTCATCTCCCCCATGGGATCGGAGTGGGTCGGACCTGTCTCCACCCGGTTCCAGCCGATCACGCAAACCTTGGCCCCGGCGGCGACTTCCTCCCGGGTGAAAAACCGTCCCTCGGCCACGGCGAGTCCCAGGAGACGAAAATACTCCGCGTCAACCGGTAGGTAGTAGACGGGAGCATGGTCCAGGATCAACGGGCCACCCGAGAAGCTGTGATACTGAGCCACTGAGCGCTGATACGGGCGGAATGTGCCCATGCGTGCGAGTGGGGCCAGCCGAACCTTCAACTCTTCCGCCTGGGCCAGAGTGAGGGCCTGCGGCCCGATCTGCCTCAGCTCCTGTGGCGGAATAGCTCTCACGGTGAAGAGCAGCGGATCGGACCGCCCGAGCTCCACCTCTAGCCCCGCGCCTATCTCCCTGCCCGCGCCCGTCGCCACGGCGAGAAACAGGATGGCGCACGCGGCCACGAGGACCGCTCCTATTCGCAACGACCAAAGGGCCGTCTTCCGCATGTCACTCCGCCTTTCGGGTGTAGTCTTGAGCCTGCCCCGACCATCAGCATACCGACAATAACCAGCACCATGCCTTTCCTTGGCAGTTTCCCCTCCTTCTCTCACCTCCCTCCTTGGGGTAGGCTTAAACCTTATCGTCGGTTAGCGTCAAGAGCGGCGTCCGCAAGGGTGAACGACCTCGAAGATGGGGCCTTTGGCAGGGAAGCGATGCCGTATCGGGTGCTCAGTCCCAGGGACCCGGGGCCTTCCACTCTCCCTTGAACGGCTGGCCGGCGGCAAGTGCAGTCAGGATGGGCTGCAGGAAGGTCTTGACCTGAGTCACGACGTCAGCCAGAGCTTTGGGCGCGTCGGCGATCTGGGATCGCACGGTGAACGCCTGCCACTGAGTCTGCTTGGCCGGGTCCTGGGCGAAGGGCTATTCAGAACCCCGAGCTTGACCATGGCCTGCAGCTTCTCGGCGATCGTGCTTTCCCTGGTGTAGCCGGCCAATTGGGCCGGCGGGAAGTCCAGGAGCGAACCCGACGTCCCCGTGATGCCACGCCGCTCCATATCGGAAGCATCAGGGCGCCCTTGAGAATGAACCTGTCAAGACTTTGCCGACCATCAGAGGATAGCCTCAAGATAGGGCCGCATGACTTTCACGACCCGGCAGGCCGAGGCATAGCCCATGAGGTCGGCCACCTTCACATCCCCCCGCTCGCGGTAGAACCGGAGGGCCTCTATGAGCGTATCGAGCCCGATGCGGTTGCGGAACTTGAAACAGTCGGCCAGGGTCTTCTCCGGCCCGTAGACGCTCACACTAACCCCGCCGAGATCGTGAGTCTCACGCCCCACCCTGAAGGTCTCGTCGCTGAACCGGTAGGTCTTGATGGGCGGATGGTCGAGCCGCGGCTCCTCCGCGCCACGCGGAAGGGCGACATGGACTTGGTGAGGTATCTGGGTGGTGAGTTCATGGGCCGCGACGGTCACAAGATCCGGGTAGCCCAGAGGCGGGCCATCGCCCGTGACCCGGATATCAACCTGGCTGACGCAGCCGCCCCTCGCCCACTGCCTGCCACACGATAAGAGCCACCACTACCGCCACCCACACGCCTCCGGCAATCCAGGGATTGAACCAGGGGGCCCGCTCCCAAAGTGGCGGCAGGACCGCCAACAGACCGAGCGGGACCAAGATCGTGAGCCACAGGCCCAGGAAGCCGCCCACGTGTCGCCTGAAGGCTATGACCCGCAGGACATGCTCGCCGCGCACCTCCATCCCAGGGGCCCGGCGCCGGAGCTCTTCGCGAAAGGCGAGGTGACTCAATACCCAGGGCGGCAGGTATAGGTTGGTCCGCTTCGGCCGGCCATGCGTTTTCCGCTCGTAAACCAGTCTGGTCCCACCGTCCAGGGACAGGATGTCTCCGTAGGGCACGAAACGGCCCCACAGGAAACCCGGTCGGCACGACAGCCCGTCCGGCCGCAGCACGACAGCGCCGGTCGCAATGCGCCACACCAACAGCATTATCACGCCGGTCCCGGCCAGGAGAAGCCCCACAAAGAGAGGCCCGAAGTAGGCCTGGGCCCTGTCCGAAGCCACGGCCGCCTGCCGGCAGAACCATACGCCCGGCGCCAGGCAACCCAGGCTCCAGAGGCCCCAGGTGAGGTGCGCCACCCACATCCCATCGGCCACCAGCCGACCACGAAACACCCGCCGCTCACGCATGGCCTCTCTCCTCCCGGTCAGGGCTCATCCATGTCAACCGGTCACTTCATAAGTCGCCCGGCCGAGCCCAGCCGAATGGCCCCAGCATTTGCCGCCAAGGCGGCCGACTCCTCCAAAGTCTGAAGCCGTGTTTCCCCCAGGCAAACTCGGTAGCCTTGGTCGGGACGGGCGCGGTGGCTGGGGTCGCCCGGCCCCAGTCAGGACGAGCGGCCCGGGGCGGCATCTGGCGATGCCGCCCCGGGCCGCTTTCCTCAAGCTTCCGCGTCGGCTACGGCCGGCTGGATCTGGCCGTGTTGCCTAGGCGCACTGAGTCTTGCCTTCGCTCCAGGGCGGGAAGTCGATGATTATCTCGGCGGTGGTCTTGACGTCGGCGAGCTTCTTGAAGGTAACCTTCACTGTTGGGCACCTCCTTATCTCTAGTGGGCTGGGGCAAGGCGGGCCCCGCGGTTTCTAGCCTCCAGCCACCGCCACATGGGGCTTCTGAGTTGCCCCAAGACAGCGGCGGGCTAGATTCTTGGTGGTCGCGTCACCCTCGGTGAGGATGGCGCGAAAGATGATCTTGTTCGTGGGGCACCGCACGGGATCGCGCCCACGATAAGACCCGGTGGCCGCGAAAGCCGAAGCCCGACATCCCCCGCCGCAGAAGTAGCGGGCCTCGCATTGCCGGCAGCCGTCGAGTTCCTCAACGTTCACCGACCGGAGATCACTCAGCCGGCAGGGTCCGCTCCCCTGGTCCCGCCAGATGGCGGCCAGGCTGTCGCGAGGGTAGACCCCCAACTCCAGCCCCCGGTGTGCTCCCAGCATGCAGGGGTAGATCGTACCGTCCGGAGCGATGACGGGTGAGGTGCCAATGGAGCAGCGGTCCCGGGGAACGAAGGGCATGCGGATCGTCCCATCCGACCCGCGGGTCAGGAGAAGCCGGCAGTCGGCGGCCTCCCGCGGGCCGAGAAGATCGTCGTTGACGCCCCGTTCGAGCGGCAATTGGGCTGAGATCTTGCACCAGTCGGCCACGGACCGAGCCAGGGCAATGATTTCGTTGCGCTCGTCCCAGTTGCGGCGGTTAATGACCGTGGCCGTGTTGACCCCGATGCCCGCCTCGCGCAGGCGCTTGATGCCGGCCAAGGCGCCCGCGTGGGCCCCCTTCCGGCCCCGGAGCAGATCGTGACGCTCAGGATCAGCCGAATCCAGGCTAACCTGCGCGTTCTCCACGCCGGCCGCTCGAAGCTCGCGGGCCAGTTGATCGGTTACCAGGAGAGCGTTGGTCAGAAGGTGGACGTGGGCGCCCCTCGCCTGCAGCCGACGGGCCATCTCCAGCACCAAAGGGGTCCTGAGCAGGGGTTCGCCTCCGGTGATATTGACCGGGCTCACACCCAGGTCGGCCGCCTCGTCGACCAGGTCGAGGAAGACGCTGTCGGGCAGTTCGCCGGAGGCCGTGGCACCGGTTGGGCGCAGGCAGAAGCGACAGTTTTCGTTGCAGGCATAGGTGATCTCAATAATCATGGCCAGAGGCCGATCCCCCTGGTAGAAGGGTTCAACCGGAGAAGGCTCGGACGTCTCAACGACCAGGCCATCCGACTTGAGACCAGACAGAAGCCGCTCGATAGCCGTCCGATTATCCCGCGCCGGATCCGGTCCGAGGACGTCGGCCACGATCTCCTCGGCCGTGTGCCGCCCGTCGCACAGCGCGAGGACCGAGACGGCGGTTTCGTCCACTTCCATGTCCGCGCCCTCTTGGGATAGGACAAAGACCCCCACCGGGGACCTTCTCACATTCAAGGGGCCCAGAGCCCGGAGGTAGAGGGGTCGCGCGACCGGAGCGGGCGACTCGGTGGGCGTGCCGGACGCCGCCGCATCCGCGTGGCCGTCGTCCCCGGCCTGGGAGGCCCCCAGAACAACCTCATACTCCGGAGGCGCCAGCTTGGCCCGCTGGCGGGCCCGCCAGGCCATGGCCAGGGGAGTAATCCAGTTGAAGAGAGTGATGGAAATGACCACGAAGCCATCCAGGAACGGGAGGAGCCCGCCCCCCGTGAGGCCTCGCCAGATGGATTGACTGCCGGTCGAAATCAGGCGGACCCAGACGGGGATGACGAGGAAGGCCCAGGCAATCCAGATCCAGGAGTTGGTCACCGCGGCGAAGACGAGATAGGCCTTAACCACGACCCACTCCTTGGGCCTCAGGCGCAAGGGCTTAGCTGCCCGGCGTCTCACCCTGGCCCAGAGATAGGCGAGGTAGGCCCGGCTGTCTTCCATCAGGTTCTTGTAGTTCAGGAGATTACCGATGGTGTAGTAGATGTCGGTCTGCATGTTGAAGCGAAACTGCCAGAGCACGCTGATGACGCGAGTGTAGAGAACGGCCCTGAGAATCAGACCGGCTGTCCCCAGGACCAGGGAACCGGCGCTGTCCAGGATGAGAAGGATGAGAATCGTGGTCATCAGGATGAACTCGTAGGCCAGACCGGCCAGGTAGACATTGTAGCGCTTCCGGTGAGGCACGCGCCAGATGTCGGAGACGTCGGTCTGGGCCACGATGAAACGCTGCCGGTAGCCGATGCTCAGGATTCCCGCCAACCCAACCTGTCGCGCCGCCAGCATGTGAGCCATCTCGTGGCCCAGGACAATTGTCCAGGCCATGACGAAGTTGCCCAACATGGACAGGCTCAGGGAGGTAGAGAAAAACCAGTCGGCGGCCTTGGGGCGAAGGGCCGGAACGGCCACGAACGTTCCAGCGACGAAGAGAAAGCAGGCGGAATAGAAGATCAGGGCCAGGGGCGAAACCAGGAAGTTCAGCCTGGCCGGCCTGACCCGGCTGATGCCCAGGGTAATCCCGCGCCGCCGGAAGCCGCCGAAGGAGTTCCGGGCGGGGTCAGGCGTGGCGGAGGCGGCGGGGTCAGGCGTGGCGGAGGCGGCGGGGTCAGGCGTGGCGGAGGCGGCGGGGTCAGGCGTGGCGGAGGCGGCGGGGTGGCCGGGCGCCGGAGCGCTGTGGTCGGCCGCGGCGTGGTCCCCGGTGGCCGCCAGCATCGGAATATCCCGGTCCCCCAGGCGGGCGACCAACCCGCAGTCGACAAGACACTTCAGAAGATCCTGGGTTGTCTCCGGGTCCAGGTCGAACTCGGAGATGACCGCACCCAACGGCGCCCCCGCCTGGAGACGCTCGATCAGCGGCTGGGCCTCGACACTCAGCGACATGTGGTGAGGTGAGTGCGGGGAACTGATAACCACGTCGTCCTTGTCGACGTTGAAGGTTAAGGGGCGAAAGACGACCCGCGTCGTCGAGTTGACGTCGAGTCGAACCTTGCCGGGCTCGGCTGCACGGGCCATCGAAGAGCCTCCCTTGGACCGACACGGCTCGAGAGGACGGTCTACAGCCGTGTCTCACCGGAGCCGATGAAACAGGGAGTTGGCGACAGTCGAACCACATCCTGCCAACCCCGTTTGGCGATGTTTCGACAGCCGTCATGGCCCGGCTGGTTGAGGCTGGCCCCTTCCGGGCTCTGGAGGGACCAGGCCCATCTCCCGCGAACGATGCCGTCGCACGGGAACATCCCGCCAGACAGATGCTCCCCACCGGACAGATACTCCCCGGTGGACGGATACTCCGATCTGATCCGGCTTGGGTGAGGGGGAAACCGAGCTGCGGCGACAGGCGATCGCTCTCGGTCTTGTCGTCTTGGCCTTCACTCTGGCTCTGGCCTTTCTCCTTCCCGACGGAGTCTACGTTGGCGACTTCAATGGCAGCTTCCCCAAGGGGGTGGGCTTCGGCTGGTCGGCCGGCGGCGGCGGTGTGATCGAACCCGGACCGGGGAGAACGGACGGGGGGCAAACGGGCGGGGCTCAGGTCCTCGATGTCCGGGCCGCGACCGAGCCGGCCACCCTGTCGGCGGAGGTCGTCGTCCGGCGGGAGTCGGTCCTGACCCTGTGGTATCGAGCCGAGGCGGCCGGGCCGTCTGGCCCCACACCCGGCCCCATCTCGCCCGGATCGGGGTCAGCCGGCACGTCCTTCCCGGTGACCCTGACGGCCGGGAAGGTGGAAACCGTCGCCGTGACCGCTCTGCCGTCGGCGGGCGAGTGGGCCCAGACTCGCCTGGCGGTCCCTTCCGGTGACATCGTGATCTCCCTCTCCGTCCAGCCGGGCTGGCGGGTGGCCATCGACGATGTCCGTCTCACCCCCACCGGCCGCTCGACGGCCCTGGATGTAATCCGGTCCTGGCTGTGGGGTGACACGTCCCGACAGCCCGGAGTGGGCAGCGGCCGTCTCGACCTGGTCAAGGTAATCTCCGCCGGGCGCCTGCCTGACGTGGCCCCGACCCTTCTCCTGGCTCTGGCGATCGCGCTGGCCCTCTACCTTCTCCTCCTGCGGCTCTCGTATCGGGTGGCAACGATCGCTGTCTTCACCCTGGCCTCCATCGTCGTGGTTGAGCCCTCGGTCTTTGAGGTCCTCTTCCTGGCCTGGGCCATCCATGGCTACCGGACGGGTCGTCTTCACTTCGCGGGCCTCCGCGACCGCCCGCTTCGCTGGACCTCGGCCGGGGTGATCATCCTGGCCCTGTCCACGCTCGTGGCCTGGGTGATCGCCGGTCCCCGGGTGATCTCGACCGTGAATGCGGCCACGACAGGCTACTGCCTGGCCCTCTTTCTGACCATCGCCGCCACGCGCTCCCCGGAGACCATCGCGGACGATGTTGTGACTGGTCTCATCCTGGGCGGTCTGGTCGGCACGACCGCGGCCTGGATCGGCGGCCTGGTTCCCGAGCTACGGGGGGCTCTCTGGCAGTACGGGGTCGAGTTTCGCGGGTTCTTCAAGGACTCGAACGTCTTTGGGCCGAGCCTGTTCCTTCCGGTGGCGGTCTCCTTGCTCAGATGCCTGGACCCCAGCGCCGCCAAGGGGCGACGGTTCGCCTGGCTTGGGATTTTCCTGGCTCTGGTGAGCGGGGTCGTCATGTCCGGCTCGCGGGCGGCCTTCGGCGGGCTGGCGGTCGCCCTTCCCGCCGTCCTCATTCTGGCCTCCCCAGATCTGACCCGACGGACGAAGATTTCCGGCGCTGTCCTCGTGACCGTGGTTCTGGCGGCCGGTTTCGCTCTCGCCGCCGCGACCGGGGTCGAGGGTCACCCCCTGTCCCTCCGTTCCTACGACATTCAGAGCCGCTTTCCCGAGATCGCCGCCGCCCTCAGGGAGATACCCGGACGGCCCCTCGGCCTTGGCCCGGGGTTGGCCCTCGGCGCCCTGGTCTTGGCCGGAGGCAAATCGGTTGTGCTTGCCGCTGGACCGTGCTACACTCTAGTAAGAAAGTCCGAAAGTAAGGCGGATGTCTGGAGACGCTGGGGGTCTTCCATGAAAGGACCGAAGGGACCCAAATGGGACGTGAAGGTTACCTCCAAAGGTCAAATCACGCTGCCGAAAGAAGCACGCGACCTGATGATGGTCCGCGAGGGTGATCACCTCGAGGCTGCCATCCAGGACGATGCGATAGTCCTCAGGCGGCGAGACGAAGTCCCTGACGGCGAGAAGATACGGGCCTACGCGAGGCGTAGTCTTGAGAACATGGGGATCGATCCGGAGAAACCCCACCCTCACCTCGCCGCCTCTAGCGTAAGGGAAAGGATGCCGGCGCTGTCCATCGACCTCTCCCAGCGGATACGCGCCCAGAGAGAAGGCCGAGAGGAGCCGTAAGCCGTGACGACGTACTTTGTCGACACAAGCGCTCTCTTCAAGCGGTATCTGCCGGAGCGCGGATCAGAGCGAATGGAGTCCTTGTTTCGCGAGAGCGCCGAGGTATTCATCTCAACTCTCACCGTGATTGAGTTTCTGTCCAACCTTCAGAGGCTCCACTCCGTAGACAGGGCCATCGACGACAGCCAGTTCAACGAGGCCTGGGCGGCCTTTTCGCTCGATCTTGCCACCGGCAGAATCCAGGCTCTGGCTGTCTCGGCGGAGGTAATTGAAGAGGGCATCCAACTCCTGCTGACCAGGTATATGACGCCCGTCGATGCTCTGCAGGTAGGTACGGCCAGGGCATTGGGGGCAGAGGCAATCACGGTCTCGTCGGATCGCGGGCTCAACCAACTGGTGGCCGAGCTAGGGATGCGGTTCCTGGATCCGGCCCAGGAAGAGCCGCCCGCCCCTACCGCATGAGAACGTGATCCTGATTGCCGGATCCCCCGCTCTACGGCCCGACCACAGTTATGGCCCCGGCGTTCCACTCCACCGTGCAGCCGAGGTTCTCGGCCACGAAACGCATCGGCAGCATCGTTCGCCCGCCGACAATGAGGGGAACGACCTTGGAGTTGGAAGGATCGACCCCCACCGACCGACCGTTGACCATGGCCTTGTTCTTTCCGATCCAGAGCTCGATGATCGTCTCCCCGAAGGTTATGATCGTCTTGCCCTCGGTCTGATCCCAGGCTATCGTGGCCCCCAGTGGATCGGTCACGTAGCGCACCGGAAGCATGGTCCGGCCCTCGATCGACATCGGGGCCACGTCGATGGCCTGCTCGACACCGTTCACGGTCATGATCTTGCTGCCCACGAGGAAGCCCAGAACGACACCGCCGTGCTGGGGACCCGGTTTGGTCGCCGTCCCGGCGAGTTCCTTGGTCTCGTCCACCGTTCCGTCGGCCCCGAGATCGATCTCCAGGCTGAACGGAACCGGCGGCTCGCCAGGCTGGTAGCCGGGCACGAAACGCCACTCCTGCCCGGCGGGCAGACTGAACCGGCCGTAGTCGAAGCCCTCGCGGCCGCGGTCGGAGGCCGTCTCGTCGGCCAAGGCGCCCCCCAGCGGGCCGTCGCCCCGCAGGAGGCGCAGCCACAAGGCCCGTCCGTCGAAACCGAGGCGAATTGTGTCGCCCGCCCCGAGAACGAGGTCACGGAGCCTCAGGATGCGACCGCCACCGCCGCCACCCTCGACGCCGCCGGCGCCGGCCTGACCGCCGTCTGTCCCAGCCTGAATCAGGATGGAGAAGGAGCAGCGGCGAGGGCCGCCCGGAGCGAACTCCAGGGTGCCGTTTAGGGCGTCGCAGCGCAGAGTGTCCAGACCACCCCAACCCTCGCCACCGCCCCCGTTTTCGCCACCTCCGGCCTCATCTCCGTCGCTGGCCTCAAGCACGATCACCGCCCCGCCGGCCGTGCCGAAACCGAACTTGTAGCCGTCTTGTCCGGGGCCACCGGTCCCGCCGGGCCGCAGCGAGAAGGTCAGATCGTCACCCTTGGGGGCGAAAAACAGGCCCGCGGGAGTGCTGCCGCCGCTCAAGGGGATCATCCCGGCCTCGGGCACGCGGGTCGGTCCGAGGTTGGGGCCGCCATCGGCGGTGAGAAGGGTGTGGCCCGAGTCATCGCTGACCTGGTCCGGGGCCGCGGCGCCGGCCAGGATGTACCAGAGGAAGTCCCAGCCGTCGTCCAGCAGATCGTTGATGACGCCGCCGGCCTCGATGAGGTCGCTGATGAGATCGGGATCACCCCGGCAGACGTCGGACTGGACCGGGACAATGTAGGCGTTTTCGTAGACCGTGCCGTCTCCGAAGGAGAAGTTCCAGTCGCCGGTGACGCGGTTTATGGAGATGTAGCTGCCCCCGTCGTTCTCCTCGCAGACGCAGAAGGGACGGTTCGGGTCGTAGACCCGAATTCGACACCAGCCGTCGGGGAGTTCCTCGTAGGCGTAGGGAACCACGGAATGCGCCGATCCAAAGCCCTCGGCGATGGCCAGCAGGTAGGGCCAATCGGGAACAACTCCGGCGACCGTGCCCTCCAAGGTGGGCAAGATCTGCTCGAGCGTGGCCTTGCCCAGCTCGTCGTAGTGGTCGAGGAAGAAGTGGATCCAGGCTTCGAGGTAGCCCTGATCGAGCTGCCAGAGGTGCTGGTGGCTCGTTTCAGTGCCCTCGCCGTAGGCCCAGGCCGTTGTCCCCGGCGGCGGGGCCCCGGAGATTTCGGGGTCGCCGTTCCAGAGTTTCTCGCCGAAGAGAGACATCCCGAAACAGGTTCCCTCGCCTATCCCGTCGTTAGGCCCGACGAAAACGTCGAAGAGCAAGGAAGCCACTCCGGTGTCGATACCGGAACCCGCGTACTCGCAATCTTCGTAGCCGAAGAACCGCTCGAACTCGTCCCAGGTGTAGTAGGAAGTGAAGTTCTCGTCCTGGAGACCGCGCGCGTGCCGGAAGCTGTAGCGGTAGACCCGGACCGGGCCGACCAGCTCCAGATCCGCGTAGGGTGCCTGCGCGATCCGGGCCGTGAGTTGCCCGGTGACCACCTGCTGCTCGTCGTCGGTGATGCTCTCCGCGCCGGCGATGGTTTCCCAGTCGGGAATCCCGCTCAGGTCAAACCAGTAGATGTCGGCGCCCCCGCGTCGCGCGGCCGCCAGCGGGTACTGCCCGTGCGCGAGTTGCAGGGCAAAGGTGGGCGCTACGCTGGCCGACCCGGCGATGGCCACCCCCGACCGGGGGAACTGGTGGTCGCTCGTGGCCGTGGGGGCCGACCAGACACCCTCCCCGGCGAAAGCGTAGAAGGGTGGCGCGATGAGGTCGCCTACGACTCGAAGACTGACGAAGTTGGGCAACTCGCGGATGATACTGGCCCCTCGGGAGTCCGCGACGCGCAAGGTGACAAGGTAGGCCCGGGCAACCGGCTGTCCGGCCAGGGAAGAGTCGCTGGGGAATATCTCCCCCGGAGTGCCGGACAAACGCCACTGCCCTGTGCTGGAGTCGATCGACAACGCCAGGCCGGGTATGGTGACCTCGTGGCCGTAGAGGCCCGACGGGTAGAATCTGGCGCTGACCGTGTAGGGAGGCTGGCCGCCGGTAATGGAAAAGGGAAACTGATAGGCCCGCCCCGTGACGGCTATCGGCAGGGTTGTCCCCAGGTTGAGGGTCAGACTGGCGGCCGGCATGATTTCGAGACTGAGGAGTTTTTCCGCCGCCGTTCCCGTTCCGCTCTTGTCGCGGACGACAACCGTAAACCGACACGGCGTGAGGCTGGGGGTCGGCTGGGTCGGGATTCCGGTCACATGTCCAACGCTGTCGAGAGAGAGACCGGCGGGCAGGACCGAGCCGGTTTTCATCTGCCATTGGTAGTTGCCCTCACCGCCCGCCGCCCGGAGAGTGTAGCTGTAGGCCGTTCCGACCGTGCCCCGGGGCAGGATGTCGTCCAGGATTAGGGGTCTCGGGGCCGCGACCCAGGCCGGGTGCGGATTCTTGGTCGCCGTCCCGGGAATCTCCGCCACCGTGACCGTGCTGGTGACGGCCCAGGAGGTATTAAAGATCAAATGGTCCAGACGCCAGGTCTGGGACGGCTCGAGCAGCGAGGCCCGCTCGATGGACTCAACGATCAATTCCCGTCCGGTGGGGGCCCAGGAAGAGCAGCCTTCATCGTAAAGCTGCGTGCTTGTAGACAAGACCGGCGAGCCGCCGGCGCCGTCGACCAGGGCCAGATCATAGATGCCCGCGCTACGCTCCAGAGCGAAGGCGATCTTGGCCCCGTCCGGCGACCAGGAGGGCTTGCGTTGGTCGTAGGTTGTCATAACGCTGCCCAGGAGGTTGGTGAAGCGCGAAGCCGGGTCGGCGTTGAAATTGTAGACCCGGAGACGATGGACGGCGCGGCTTCCGCCCGGGGGAACCCAGGCCTCGGCATAGACGATCTTGGTTCCGTCGGGCGAGAAACAGGGCTCGGTGGACTGGGCGTAGTTGAGTTGCCTCACGTTCGCTAGCCCGCCCATAAGAAAGTCGGCCGCCCACAGGCAGGTGACGCTGGGGTGAGACGGGTCGGGACGACAGAAGACAAGCTTAGTCCCGTCGGGGGAGAGGGCCGGAAAGAGGTCCGGGACCGAGTTGGTCGTGAGCCGGACCAGCGAGCCGCCGGCGGCCGGCCAGAAGTAGATCTCGGCCTGGTTCCCGTCGTCGCCCACGAAGACCACATCGCCCGCCGAGTCGGGTCCCGGGCTGTACTCGTAGTCGGTGGAGTGAAGGGGCAGAAACTCCGTGTGGGTTCCGTCGAGCTGGTACGTGTAGAGGCGGTAGGGATTGAACTCCATCACCCGCAGAGCCGAGACGATGATCTGGGTGGGAGGAGAGAGCGGCGGCAAGGGCGGGAGGGGTGGAATCGGGCCGATCGACGGAAGGAGACCGACTGGAAGAGAGCCGACCAGGGCGACACAGAAGGCCAAGCTGAGGGACCCCAGGTGAAAGTGACCGAGCGGACGACGCAATGTTCTCCCCTCCAGGATGAGCCGCCAAGCGAAATCCAGGATCGGGTCCGGGTCGGGACCCGGGAGAGGACCCCGCCGTCAGCGGTGTCGCCGAGCGGTGCGGGCTGGTAAGTCTCTAGCGGCATTGTACAGCCTGGGGGGCGGCGGCGGCAAGGAGGAGGGGTCACTCGCCACTAACCGACCGTGCCGCCTCAGTAGGAGGCCGTCTTCCGGCTATACTCCTCGCGGGCCTTGACCAGGATCTCCGGGCGGCGGAGGAGTTCGCTCCCAGCCATGGCCAGGGCCTTGGCCGAGAGCAGCATGCCTTTGTGGCCGATGCTCATGCCGGAGGTGGCCGTGTACTGCCAGGAGTGCCCGGCCGTCCCGAGCGGGGCGCAGCAGGCGACGGAGCAGGCCGTGGGGGTGGCCCAACTGGCGTCGGCCACGTCGGTGGAACCGGGGAGGCACTCACCCCGGGCCAGGGGCGGGCAGATGGTGTCATCGAGGAGCTTACCCCAGTACGAGGGGGGCACGTGGCCGGCGCGGAGCGAGCCCTCCTTCTGCCCGGGGGCGAACGTGTCGGTGATGGCCTGGGCGAAGGCCAGCTCGTCGGCCGTCCAGGCCGGTGGGCCAATCCGGGTTAAGCAATCCATGAGGAGGTCGCCCAGCGCGTCGTTGGGGAGGTACTCGCGGCACGCCGTGAGAAGGTTGACGTCGAAGCTGGTCTCGGTCATCAGCGCGGCGCCGTTGGCGATCTTGAGGAGCCGGGCGTAGATGGAGTCCACGTCGGCCCGGCGCGGGCTGCGGACGTAGTACCAGACCTCGGCCTCGGCCGGGACGATGTTGGGGGCCACCCCACCCTTGGTGACCACGTAGTGAAGGCGCGTGTCCTGGGGCACGTGCTCGCGCAGGTAGTTCGCTCCGATGTTCATCAGTTCGACGGCATCGAGGGCGCTGCGGCCCTGGTCGGGACTTGCCGCGGCGTGAGCCGCCCGACCGTGGAAGGCGAACTTGGCCGAGTTCATGGCCTGAGAGCTGGCGGCCCAGAGGCTGTTGAGTTCGGCCGGGTGCCAGGTGAGGGCGGCATCCAGACCGCTAAAGAGCCCGGCCCGGGCCATGAGGACCTTGCCGATGAGGGTCTCCTCCGCCGGGCAGCCGAAGAAAACGATGGTCCCCGGCAGGTTCTCGCGGACCATCTCCTCCTTGAGGGCGAGGACGGCCCCCAGGACGGCGGCGCCGTAGAGGTTGTGCCCGCAGCCGTGGCCGGGGGCGCCCTCGCGGAGCGGCTTGCGCACGGGCGAGGCCTCCTGGCTCAGGAGGGGCAGGGCGTCGTACTCGGCCAGGAAACCCAGGATGGGCTTGCCTTGGCCCCAGGTGGCCGTGAACGCGGTCGGCATCCCGGCCACCCCGCTGACCACGGTGAAACCGGCGGCGGCAAGCTCGCCCTCCAGGAGACGCGCGGACTGAAACTCCTCCAGGGCCACCTCGGCGAGTTCCCAGAGGCGGTCGCTAACGGCCGTGAGGCGGCCGGCGTTGACGTTGATCCAGGCCAGGGCGGTGGCGCCGGCGTGGGCGTCGGTCATGAAGTGCTGCCCCCATCCACGACAAGCGTCTGGCCGGTGATGTAGCCGGCGGCGTCCGAGGCCAGGAAGAGGACGGGATGAACCACGTCAAAGGGCTCGGCCAGCCGCCCGGCGGGGATACCGGCGACAATCTGGGCCTGAAGGCTCTCGCTTGACCAGAAGGGAGCGCTGAAGCCGGTCTTCACCATCGACGGGGCGACCGCGTTCACCTGGATGTTGTCGGGGGCCAGTTCCACGGCCAGGACGCGGGTGAGCATCTCCAGGCCGGCCTTGGCCACCCCGTAGATGCCCATCCCGGGGGCGGCCTGGCGGCCGGCGATGGACGACAGGTTGACGATCTTCCCCGCCTTGTGGGGCCGCATGGCCCGGGCCGCCTGTCGGGCGCAGAGGTAAGGGCCGGTGAGGTTGGTGTCGATGATCTTGCGCCAGACGGCCATGTCGGCGTCGACGGTCGAGGGCGTGAGGAGGTTCATCCCCACGTTATTGATGAGGATGTCGAGGCGACCAAAGCGGTCGAGCACGGTGGCGAAGAGACGCTCGACCTGGTCCTCCTCGGCAATGTGGGCCGGGAGGGCGAGGAGGGCGGGGGTGGCGGCCGCCAGCTCCGCAAGCTCCTGACGGGCCACCTCCAGCCCCTCCGGCTTGCGGGCGCAGATGACAACCCTGGCCTTCTGCCGAAGGAGCTCACGGGCAATCGCCAGCCCTATCCCCCGGCTCCCTCCGGTAACCAAGGCGACCTTGCCTTCGAGGTTGTGCCACAGGCCGTTCACGGGCTCGGTCCCTCCGTTCGTAGGCAAAGAGGGCTTCTCGGGGCAGGAGCGGATTCCCGCTGGAGCGGTGGGGCTGCGGGGCCAGGGTGAGGCGGAGCCTGATTAGAGCTACGCCAAAGAGAGAAGCCCCAGCTTCCTGAGGAAGGCGCAAGCATCGTCCACCTGTTCCGAAGAGAGCTCCCAGCCGAACTGGCGTGCCGCATCGACCACATCGTTCGGTCGCGCTCCGCCTTCCTTCTCGCGGATGATACACAAGGCCTTGGCTGCGATTGAGAGCCTGAAGTAGTCGTCGTCGCCGGCCTGGTGAATGCGGTCAAGAGCAGCCCTAACTTTGCCAACCTCGCTGCTTTCCTTGGCCTCAAGATTGGCGACTACCTTTCGGCCGTCTTCCGTGAGAGAGTACGTTGAGACATCCTGTCGGGCAAAGCCCAGCGCTTTGCACGACCCTACGGACGCGTCCAGTTCCGCGGAGAAGGGGCCGTAGTAGTGTGGGGAGAAGCCGATGTCGGTGCCCAGAAGTACACCGACGAAGTATGCCCGCTTCTGCGCCAGCGTCTTTCCCGCAATGGTCCCGCCCGCATGGTCAAGCATGATGAGGAATAGATGTCGCGGTATCAACGCGTTTCACCTCGCTTCTATGACTCTGTCCACTTCGTGTTCGACCACCGCGGGGCAGGACCAGCGGGAACACGCCCATCCACTCAAGTGCCAGCCCCAGTGCGGCCTGGGCCAAGAAGGTAAACGATGTACTGGTTGAGGCTCACCCCCTCGATCATGGCCATGTGCGTGAGTTGCCTGTGCAGACTTCTGGGCAGCCGGACGGTGAATTTTCCGCTAAACTCGTTGAGATCGCTTTCAGGCTCCGGTATCTCGTGGCCAAGCTCCCTCGCTGTCGCAAACCATTGGCCCTTGGCGTCTTCGATCGACTCAAGCGCTTCGGCGGGGGTGGATCCGTGAGACACACATCCTCTCAGTTCGGGAATCTCCGCCACCCAGGCCTCGGGCGACAGCGGGTCACCTTGGGGCGAAAGGAGGATTCGGAAAGCCCGCTCACTCATGGTCCTCAATCATCCTTCCGGGTTCATCAATCGCGTCAAGAGTCTGCCTCGAGTACTCTCCAGGAGCACCGCCGGTGATACCAGTTGGCATGCCACCACATATGTTACTACTGCCTCCGGAACGGCACAACTCGCCGCAAGCCTCGCCCGCGAGGCGGTCGACCTGGTCCTCCTCGGCAATGTGGGCCGGGAGGGCGAGGAGGTCGGGGGTGGCACCGGCCGGTGCACCAGCGGCCAGACCTGGCGGCCAGAGCCTCAAGCTCCTGACGGGCGGCCTCTAGCCCCTCCGGCTTGCGGGCGCAGATGGCGGCCTTGGCCTTCTGGCGAAGGAGTTCGCGGGCAATCGCCAGCCTCTCCCTTGGAGGGGTGGGGCTGCGGGGAGGAGGGCTGGAGGCTGGGTGGGTTCCTGGGGTCTGACCGGCTACGGAAGGTCGGGAGGGGCGGAGCCATAATGGCGGAGGCCAGGCCAGGAAATTACAGGAAGACCTATTCCTAGACGCGAACCTCTTGAGGGCGGTTCCAGCATAGCCACGTAGGAGGATGCAATGAACCTCCCGGAGATAGAGCTGAGCCTTTGCCTGACTGGTCCGTATTCCCTGATGTCCGGGAGTCAACACACGCTCATTAATGAGGTTGGCCCAAGCCTGGGCGGCATCTACGTGTGGGCTGCCCCGTTCAATGGCGTCTACTAATGATGCCAGGCGAGCCCCTAGAGGCTTAGGTTCCCCTGAAGACCGGAGGGCGGGGTGGTCGCACTGTCGCCCATTCAAGTCCAGTTCCTGACGCCGGGATCACAGCACGTCCACGCCGTGCGGCGCCTTCTGCTCGAACATAACCGCACTCTTGGGTTCTTCCCGCAGGGGGCGCTAGTGGAGTACGTGGAGCGTAGCCACGTACTTGTCGCGCTTGACGGCGGCGTCTGCGCCGGGTTTCTCACCTTTCGTCCCCGGGGAGAGGCCATCCGCATTGTTCACCTCTGCGTGGCCGAGACTCACCTTCGCTCGGGGGTCGCCCGGAAACTGACCGACACGCTGTCCGCCGAGAAGAAACCGTACGTCGGCGTGGGCCTCAGGTGCCGGGCCGACTACGGGCTGGATGACTTCTGGAGGAAGCTCGGGTTCGCCCCCGGCAAGGCGGCCTCGGGACGAGGTCGAGACAGAGCGCCACTCGTGTTCTATTGGCGCGATCACGGCCATCGCAGTCTGTTTGACGCAGTTCCGGGTCCACGAATGAGGGCCGTCCTCGACGCCAACGTCGTCCTCGACATCCTGGACAGCCGTGAGGAGGAGTCCCAGGCGCTTGGGGCGGACTGGCTCGCGGAGGACGTGGAGTGCGTCTACTCTCCGCACATCTTCGAAGACCTCAAGGGTAGGCGCTCAGAGGCGGAACTTGCCGCTGAACTCAACCGTACCGATTGGCTAAGCCCTCTGCGAACAAACCTCACTGAGGTGGAGAATACAGTTCAGTCCCTTCGTCTCCTGCTGGGCGCCAGGAACGAGCCCAGTTGGGAACTAGACCTTCGCCAAGTCGCCCCGGCGATTGTTGCCGGGTGCCAGTTCTTCGTCACTCGAGACCAGGATCTCATTGATCGATCTGCGGAGGTCTGTAGTCACTACGGCATCTCCATCTTGCGGCCGGCCAAGCTCATCATTCATGTTGATGAGTTGCGCGACCGAGCCAAGTATCAGAGCGGGCGGTTGAGTGGGACCCGTCTGACCTGCCAGAGGGTAGGTGCAGGCCGAGTGGAGGGCCTAGCTGCCAGGCTTTTGGCGCCCGGGAGAGAGACCAAGAGATCTCTTGACAGGAAACTCCACTCCTACCTCGCCTCTCCCGGCGCCCATGAGGTTCTAGCGATCTCGCCCCCAGACGACGAGGCGTGCGGGCTGGTCGTTCTCACTCTCAAGAATCCAGACCGCCTGGAGGTGCCACTGCTTCGAGCAAGTCGACCCGGTGATCCCTATCTCGTGGCGGCCCACATGTTGGCTAGCGCGATCGAGCGGGCCTCCCGGGAGGGGCGGTTTGTCGTATCCGTCACCGACCCGCACGTTCAGCCAGAGTTGCTTCAAGCACTGGCGGACCTCGACTTCCGATTCCGGAATGCTGCCTGGAGCCGCTTCACGCTGGCCAGCGTCGGGACGTCACTGCGGATACGCAATGAGCTTCTGGCGGCCTCGCAACGGTACCCTGAACATCGGGATGCGTGCGAGGAGCTGGCCGACGGTGTTCAGCTGGCCTGCGCCGCGGAGCGCCCCACCGCCGCCCTGCGTATAGAAAAGACTCTCTGGCCGCTGAAGGTCACCGACGCGCCGATTCCCTCCTACATCGTTCCCATCAAGGCGAGGTGGGCCGCCGAGTTATTCGAATCCGGCCTAGCCGCCCATCTGCTCTTCGGGGCGGAAGAGAGGCTGATGCTGCGTCCCCAGAACGTCTACTACCGAGGAGCCCGGCCTAGAGTCATAGAAGGACCCGGGCGGGTCCTGTGGTACGTTAGCGGGGATCGGCGCTACGGGGGGGCTACGATGTCCCTGCGGGCCTGTTCGTACATTGACTGGGTCGACATCGGAGATGCTGATGTGTGGTACGACAGGTATCGCCACCTGGGCGTGTATCGCCGGGAGGACGTGCGCGGATTGGCCGATGGCCGGCCCGTGATGGCCTTCACTTTCAGTCACACGGAGCTCTTCCCTCACCCGGTGCCATACCGGACTGCCCGGGCCACCCTCAGCGAGCTTCAGGGTTCTGCCTCGACATTCCAGGGCCCTCTCCGCGTGACGCCGAAGTCCTTCGTTCGGCTATACTGGTTGGGGAAGTTCGGTTCGTTGGAGGGGTTCCACGATGCGTAGAGTCCTGCTTCTGTCTATTCGCCCCAGGTTCACTAACAGCATCCTTGACGGGACCAAGACCATCGAGCTCAGGCGAACCCGCCCCCGGGTCGAGCCGGGCGATACCGTCCTGATTTATGCATCCTCACCGGTAAAGGCCATTGTAGGTGGCTTCCTTGTTGGGGAGCTAATCCAGGCCAGCCCAGCCGGGCTATGGGATAGGGTCAAGCACATGGCTGGCGTCACGCAGCCCGAATACAATGACTACTTCACCGGGGCAGCCGTCGGTTACGGGATCACGGTCACTCGTCGCTGGCGCCTTTCCGAGCCAGTTAGCCTTGAGACTCTCCGCTCACGCCGCCCGTCTTTTTGGCCGCCTCAGAGCTACGCCTACCTGTCGGCGGACAACGACCTCCTGCCCTTGTTGTCGCTCCCAGACGCCGGGCCGGGAACCGCGATGGTTCAGGATTGAAGGGAGGGTCGACAGTGCTCCTGCGTCTCCCCTCGCCGCTCGCGCGCGGCATCGCTACATCCCTGTGAACCTCTCCCAGACCTTCTTCGACAGCTCCCTGGCCCTCGCCCGCAGTTGCGTCTCCTCAAGACCGAGAATCCGCCGGCCGCGCACGACCACCCGGCCGTCGACGTGGGTCATCGTGCAGGGCCTTGTCGGCCGGCTCGCGCAGGGCGTAGGTGGTCGGAGCGACGTAGAAGCGTTCGGCGTCGAGCTTCCGCCCGGCCTCCCAGACCCTACAGCCGCCCTCGGCCAGGGGCCCGCCGCGGGTACGCCGCAGACCTTCGCCGCGTCCCTCGTGACCGGCAACCACAACGGTCACAAGGCCGCCCCACCAGAGTCCTCATGGGGACGCACGCCGCAACCCGGTCCATGTCGGCCAGATTGGAGCCGGTGCATTGACCTAAGGGGCTTGGGCGCTGATTCCTTGCGTACACCGTCGCGCCTCCCTTGCCGGACCCGGGTCGTCTGCGCAGCCTCTTCGGCGGGGAGTGGCTCCGGGACGGCCGGGCCGTGCTGATCTCGGGCCCCACCGGGGTGGGCAAGACCTTCATCGCCTGCGCCCTGGGCAACGCCGCCTGCCGCCAGGGCTTCCGCACCCGCTACTACCGTGTCCCCCGGCTCCTGGGTGACCTGGAACTGGCCAGGGCGGACGGCTCCTACGCCAGCTTCCTCGGCCGCCTGGCCGGGATCGATCTCTTGATCCTGGACGACTGGGGTCTCGCGCCGCTCACGGCGCCGGAGGCCCGGGACCTGCTCAAGGTCGTCGACGACCGCTGCATGGCCAGATCCACCCTGGTCTCAAGCCAACTCGCCGTCGAGAACTGGCATTCCACGATGGCCGACCCTACCGTGGCCGACGCCATCCTAGACCGGCTGGTCCAACAGCGCGGGCGTCAGCCGTCAGGGGTTAGGGGTACCCCCCACCGGCAGACCGACAGCCAATGACACCGCGGTCGGTTACAGTGTACGGATTGCGACTGGTGTCATGGAAAGCAGACAACGACCGACGGTATGGCCAATGGGCAAGGAGCCTGAGGGATTGGCAAGAATGTTACCATCCGCAATTGCTCCCTGTCCTTCCAGCTGGTGTCGCGCGGGCTTCCGCCGAATCGAGGTGTACTCACCGTGGCTCTTGATGTATTCCCGTCCTCGGCTGTAGTCCGTGGCCTCAGGAATGGCTCGGAGTGCCCTCACGCGGCCAGAACCATGACGCTCGTCGACCTGCGGCGACTCCTCTCCATCTGCTCACCTTCCTCAAGCCGTCGGGACTATCGGGCGGCCATCGTTGATGGGAACGTGCTGTTGAAGGCCACCGAGACCGGCCGGGCCAAGGCAGCTCGTTTCCTGACGGAGTTCTACGCGCTGGACCCGACGACAGTAGTGTTTAGGGCCTTGCGCGATCTATGGGATGTCGACCAGCGGGGTCAACCACTGTTGGCCCTCCTCTGTGCCGCCGCACGAGACCCCACCTTGCGAGGCACATCTCAGGTGATTCTGGCCAGCAGGGCCGACGACGCAGTCACGCCAGACATGCTCGCGCTGGCTCTGGAGCAGAGGTACCCCGGACGGTACCGAGCATCCATCGCCGCGAAGATTGGCCGCAACTCAGCCTCCACGTGGCAGCAGTCGGGTCACCTGAGCGGCAAGCAGCGCAAGGTGAGGTGCCGAGCCGTTGCCACGCCTGGGGTGGCTGCCTATGCCCTACTGCTCGGACATCTGTGCGGAAACCGGGGCGACTCTATGTCCTCGACCCTATGGGCTCAACTCACGGATGTCCCGGCCCACGAGTTGCACGAACTGGTGGCTGAGGCTTCCAAGGAAGGCTGGCTTGAATTGCGGCGATCCGGCGGAGTCGTGGAAGTCACTTTCCGCCATCTCCTCCGCCGGGAAGGGAGCGACTGACGACATGAGCCGCGTTGAAACCCTGCTTGAGGCTTACAGCAGTTTCGTACGCATACCGTGGGAGTCAAATCTGGCGGGACCGCAAAGGGTCTGGTTCGCCGTCTACGACCCTTCGGAGGAGAGACGCCTACGCTTTCGGCTTGCGGAATTCGAGGTTGCCACCAAGAACGCCGGACACGGGTGGGCACTCGTTGATCTGACCGATGCGTTCGGCGAATGGTTGGGGGCCCACGAATACCGCGATGACTACTTCGAGGACCCGTCCGCGCTGGAGTTGGATCTCAAGGAGGGCTTCGCGGCATCACTTGCAGTCCAGATCAGTCGGTTGCTGGAGGCGCCATCCTCAGATGAGCGTGCTGTGGTTGCCGTTGCGGGAGTGGCCTCCCTGTTCGGACTCACCCGCCTCTCCGCCCTCGTTGAGAGGGTGGTCGGGCAGATCCGCGGGCGTTTCCTGGTCTTCTTCCCCGGTAGTCATGTTGGCGCCACCTACCACCTTCTTGAAACCAACGACGGCTGGAGCTACCTGGCCGTTCCCATCTCGGGAGCCGAAAGGGGCCGACTCAAGTGACTCGAAATGGCGAACTCTTTGTCAAGGACCCCAGAACGACAGAGATTCCGAACCTCGGGGTGGCCAAGGTGGTCGAGCCGGCCAAGCCAGAGGAATGGGCCGTTCTTCGCTGGGAGCTAGGCGCGTTCGTCTGTGAAGGCGAGTACCGTATCGGTCTGGAGAGAATCCTCCGCAGTTACCTCACCCACCTCGACAAGCCCGAGCAACCCGCCGTTTGGGTGAGTGGTTTCTACGGAAGCGGCAAGTCCCACCTTGTTCGTGTCCTTCAGCACCTTTGGCGAGACCTGGGATTTCCCGACGGAGCGACGGCTCGCGGCTTGGCGACCTTGCCCGACGACACGAGCGCCCTTTTCAGGGAGCTCTCCACGGCGGGCCGCCGTGGAGGCGGCCTTTGGGCGGCAGGAGGAACCTTGGGTGCGGCTGCGGGCGACAAGATACGCCTGGCGCTGCTGGCCATTCTCTTTCGTAGCGCCAACCTGCCACCCCAGTACGCGCCAGCCAAGTTCGTCATCTGGCTCAAGCAGGAGGGGCACTACGACGTTCTCAAGGCCAAGGTGGAAGAACGCGACAGGATCTTCGAGCGCGAACTCAGTAACCTCTATGTCTCTCCCGTGCTGGCGGAGAGTCTGCTTGAAGTGAGCCCCAAGTTCGCCCCGAGCGCCGCGGAAGCGCTCAAGACCTTGCGCGAGCAGTTTCACAATCCAGCGGACATTTCCGACGAGGACCTATTCCGGGCAATAGAAGATGTGCTCCTACTCAAGTCGACGGCGGCCGGTAAGCTGCCGTGCACCGTCTTGGTCCTGGACGAATTGCAGCAGTTCATTGGCGAGGATTCCGTGCGCACTCTCCAGGTGCAGAACACGGTCGAGGCTTGCGCCTCCCGTTTTGGGTCCCGCCTTCTCTTTGTGGCCACGGGTCAGGCCGCTCTTCAAGCCACGACACAGCTCTCCAAGCTACAGGGGCGTTTCCAGGTACGGGTCATGCTGTCAGATAGCGACGTGCAACAGGTCGTTCGCCAAGTGGTCCTCAGGAAGCGGCCGGACCGGGTGGGCGAGTTGAAAGCCAAGCTTGAGAGGCTCAGCGGCGAGATCGACCGTCATTTGCTGTCGACCAAGATCGGGGCAAGCGGGGCAGACGCCCGGGATCTCGTGCCCGACTACCCACTGCTTCCCGTGAGGCGGCGGTTCTGGGAGCGTGTGCTCAGAGCAGTGGATCCTGCCGGCACCGCCGGGCAATTGAGGACCCAGCTCATGATTGTCCACCATGCCAATCAGGAGATTGCGGATGAGCCTCTGGGTCACGTCATCCCAGCCGACGCCATCTACGGCCAGGTAAAGGCTGGCATGCTTCAGAGCAGCGTCCTGCTTCCTGACCAGGCCAAGTCCATTGACGGGCAGGACGACGGCACGACCGAGGGTCCCCTCCGGTCGAGGCTCTGCGCTCTTGCCTTCCTGATCGGGAGGCTTCCTACCGAAGGTCCCGCCGCCGCTGGCGTGCGGGCCACGGCGGACGTTCTGGCCGATCTGCTTGTCGAGGATCTGGGCGAAGGCAGCGCGGCGCTGAGGGAGCGCATACCGCGGCTTCTGGGCGACCTTACGCAGGCAGGAACGCTGATGCTGGTGGACGGCGAGTATCGCCTGCAGACCCACGAGGGATCCGTCTGGGAAGGAGACTACCGGGACCGGCTTAAGCACATCTACGCCGACGAGGTGCGCCTGGCCAGCGCCCGGACGGATGGACTGCGCAAGGCGGTAGACGAAGCTCTGAACGGGATTGTCCTGGTTCAAGGTGTGACCAAGACACCGAGGAAGTTCCAGACGCATTTCAGCCTGGAGGCCCCACCTGAGGGTGACGTCATCCCCGTCTGGGTCCGCGACGAGTGGTCTGTGGCGGAGAAGACGGTCCGTGAGGAGGCTCGGCTAGCGGGTCAGGAGAGCCCAGTTGTCCACGTGTTTCTGCCTCGCCGTGACGCCGACGAACTCAAGAAGTGTCTGGCGTCCTGCGCCGCCGCTCAGGAGTGCGTTAATGCAAGGCCGGTTCCCACCACTGCGGAAGGGGCAGCGGCTCGCAGTGCCATGCAGTCGCGCGCGCAATCCGAGCGCTCAAAGGTGCACGCCCTTATGCAGCGGGGCGTGGAAGGGGCGAGGGTCTTTCAGGCCGGGGGGAATGAACTCGAAGGGTCCTTTGAGAAAGCCGCCCTACAGGCCCTGGCGGCCGCCATCGTCCGCATGTTTCCTCAGTTTGGACCCTCCGATGTCTCGGGCTGGGACGCCGCTGCCAAGCAAGCCTCGGAGGGGTCCTCGGATTCGCTTCGGGCGGTGGGTCACACCGGCGCTCCCGAAGGCCACCCAGTCTGCCAACGGGTACGTGACCACGTTGTGTCGCGTCCCTCCAAGGGTAGGGAAATCCGCGCCCACTTCGCCAACCGTCCTTACGGCTGGCCGCAGGACGCCATCGACGCGACGCTACTTGCACTTCTCCAGGGCGGAGTGCTACGGGCCACCAAGAACGGGCAACCCGCCACAGCTCACAGCTTGCGCCGGACCGACATTGGCATCACCGACTTCTCCAACGAGGGGGTCATCGTGACCCCTTCCCAGCGTCTCGCGGTCAGGAAGCTGTTTCAGGATCTCGGAATCCCCGCCAAGGCGGGGGAGGAACTCGAAGCCATACGACCGATGCTGGACTCGCTCATAGACAAAGCCAATCTCGCGGGGGGGGACACCCCGCTGCCTGCGCCCCCAAGGGCCGAACGTGAACGGGCGCTGCTCCTAAGAGCCGGCAATGAACTGTTCATGGCCGTCTATGAGCAGAGGGAGCAACTCCTTGAGGACTACAGGTCTTGGTCCGCAATGACCCAGAAGGGGCGGGAGCGTCAGCCCCGGTGGGTCGAACTGGAGCGCCTGGCCCGTCATGGCACCTCACTCCCGGTCTCGGAGGAAGTGGCGCCTCAGTTGGAGAGCCTGGTTCGGGAGCGTACCCTCCTGGCTGAGCCGGACCCAATGGGTCCCCTTACCTCACGGCTAGCTGATGGTCTGCGGTCTGCCCTAACAGACACCCTCGCCCGCTACGTGGCGGAGAAGCAGAAGGCTCTGGCCGAACTTGAGCGGTCTGACGCCTGGAAAGGCCTTTCCGTCGAGAGGCGCAGGCAGATTCTTGCGGGCGTCGGTCTGGCTGACGAGCCGAAGCTGGATGTCGGGGACATCCCCGCGCTGCTGAGGGCTCTTGACGCCACCCCGCTCTTGGCATGGGACGATAAGATTGCGGCCGTGCTGGGCCGGGCCAAGCGTGCCCTGGAGCGGGCCGCCGAGATCCTGGAACCCCAGGCATTTCACTTCAGCCCGCGGCAGGCAACCCTCAAGACCACCGGTGAGGTGGAGGGCTATCTTGAGGAGCTGCGAACCGAGCTTCTGAAGCTTATCACCGCTGGCCGGACGGTCATCTACGGTTAGCGGATGGGAGGAGCCCCCATGTCATCCCCGCTCGACACTGACCTTCGGGCCAAGCTTGAGGCAGCCGTAATGCAGGCCCGGGAACTTGCTGAGACCGCCGCGAAGACGGCTCTGGACCGCCTTGGAATAGGAGCGACCGAAGGGCTCCGGGGGCTGATCTCCGACGATGCGCGTCTTCGCACCGCGCTCCGGGAACGAGCCAGGCAGCTTGGAGGGGGCAGCCTCAGCGAAGGACTGGGTCCCCTGGTCGAGGAAATCGCCTATACGCAGTGGCACCGGATGCTGTTCGTCCGGTTCCTAGCCGAGAGCGGCTTCCTCATGCACCCCAGCGGCGTCGGCGTGACCCTCGCCGAATGCTCGGACCTAGCTAGAGACGAAGGAGCCGCCGACGCCTGGGCGCTCGCGGCTCGTTACGCCGGTCAAACGCTGCCCGGAATCTTCCGGGAAGATGACCCCGTGAGCCAACTGCGCTTCTCCCCGGAGGCTAGGGTGGCCCTGGAGAAGGTGCTTCAGAACCTTCCCGAGGCTGTCTTTGCTGCCTCCGATTCGCTGGGCTGGGTATACCAGTTCTGGCAGGCACGACGGAAGGAAGAGGTCAACCGGGCGGATGTGAAGATTGGTGGCCGCGACCTGCCGGCCGTCACCCAACTCTTCACCGAGGACTATATGGTTCGCTTCCTCCTTGAAAACAGCCTCGGAGCTTGGTGGTACTCCCGGCACCCCCGGAGCCCGCTGATAGAAGACCTCCAATACCTTCGTCTGGACGACAGCGGACATGCGGCGACCGGGTCTTTCCCGGGATGGCCGGAGGAGGTCCATCGGGTCACGCTGATGGACCCCTGCTGCGGGTCGGGGCATTTCCTGGTCGAGGCTTTCCATCTGCTCCGCCTCATGCGCATGGAAGAGAAGAACCTAGACGGAGCGGCCGCGGGCGAGGCCGTGCTTCGGGACAATCTCTTCGGGCTAGAACTTGACCCGCGCTGCACTCAGATAGCCGCCTTCGCCCTTGTCCTGGCTGCCTGGAAAGCGGATGGCTACCGCCGCCTGCCGATACCCAATGTGGCCTGCTCCGGCATCCCCGTTCGCGGCCAGTTGGCCGACTGGAAGAAGCTAGCTCTCGAGGACTACGCCCTCGCCTCCGGTATGGAGAAGTTACACACCCTGTTCGCTAGCGCCTGCGACATCGGCAGCCTGATCAACCCCCAGCGGATGAAGTCCACCACCGACGCGATGTTCAGCACCGCAGGGTACACGGAGATGGAGCCCCTACTTGAGAAGGCATTGGCATCTGAGCGAGGCGGGGCCGACCCGGCCGCTGCGATGTTCGGCGCTGTGGTCCGGGGTGTGAGCCGCGCCGCGGAGCTTCTGGCCCGAGAATACACCCTTGTGGCTACGAACGTTCCCTACCTGGCCAGGGGCAGGCAAGACGATTCCTTAAGATCCTTTTGCGCGGCGCAGTACCCCGACTCCAAGGGCGATCTGGCGACGGTGTTTGTGGAGCGGTGCCTGGAGTTCGCGTTGGAGGGCGGAACATGCGCCTTGGTAACGCCGCAGAACTGGCTGTTCCTCAGCACCTACCGGAAGCTCAGGGAGAAGTCGCTGAAGGCCCAGACATGGAATGCTGTTGCCCGGCTTGGCCCGCGGGCCTTCGAAACGATAGGCGGGGAAGTTGTCAACGTGGGCCTGTTGATCGTCTCCAACCGGACTCCGTCTGCTGCGAATCAGTGGGTGGGGGTAGATGTCTCAGAGGCTGGCACGCCTTCGGCGAAGGCAGTTGGTCTTCGCAAGTCAAGACTGCGGTTTCTAAAGCAAACCGCTCAATTGGGGAACCCGGACTCCAGGATTTCCACTGAGCCACTCTCCGCCGGCGTCCTCTTGCGCGAGGTGGCCGAGGGTTGCGCGGGGGTTCAGTCGGGCGACTACGGCAGGTACGGCCGGTGCTTCTGGGAGCTTCCCAGGCTGACCCCAGGCTGGGCCTTTCAGCAGAGCACCGTTGAGAAGACGACCTCCTATGGCGGCCGCGAGCACATCCTCTGGTGGGAGGATGGTAAAGGCGAGCTCGCCCGGGCGCCTGGGGCGCGTGTTCAAGGCTGGGCTGCCTTCGGCAGGAAGGGCGTCGCCGTCAGCCAGATTGGCGACCTTCCCTGCACGCTCTACACGGGCGAGGTCTTCGATAACAACACCGCGGTCATCCTCCCCAAGCAGCCAGAGCATCTGCCGGCCATCTGGGCCTTCTGCCGGTCGCCAGAGTTCAGCCGGGCGGTAAGGTGCATCGACCGGAAGCTCAACGTGACCAATGCTACGTTGGTCAAAGTCCCCTTCGACCTGGACCACTGGCGCAGGGTCGCCGAAGAGACAGGTCCTCTGCCCGAGCCGCACTCCAACGACCCGACTCAATGGCTGTTCGACGGGCGTCCGGAACGGTCGACCCAGCCGTTGCAGGTGGCTGTCGCTCGCCTTCTAGGATACCATTGGCCCGGGCAGAAGCCGGATGACCTAGACGAACTCGCGGACCCCGATGGGATTCTGCCGGTGGTGGCCCTGGCCGGAGAGATGGCCGGGGCCGACCGACTGGGCGCGATTCTAGCTCGGGCCTACCGGAACGACTGGTCTCGCGCTCTGCAGGAGAGCCTGCTCGGAACGGCGGGTTTCGCCGGCCAGGCTCCGGAGCGCTGGGTGCGGGACGGGTTTTTCACGGTGCACTGCCGGCTCTTCCACAACCGGCCCTTCATCTGGCAGGTCTGGGACGGTCGCCCCGATGGTTTCTCCGCTCTTGTCAACTACCACCGCCTTGACTACGACGCCCTAAACCGCCTCATCTACACCTACCTTGGGGCCTGGATAACCCGACAGCGCGCGGAGCAGGCGGAGGGAACCCCGGGCGCGGAGGGTAGGGTCGTGGCGGCCGTTGACCTGCAAGAGCGCCTTGAGGGCATCCGCGATGGCGAACCGCCCTACGACATCTACGTGCGCTGGAAACCGCTGGCGCGCCAGCCGATTGGCTGGCGGCCCGACCTGAACGATGGGGTGAGGCTCAATATCCGCCCATTCGTCCTGGCCGGTGTCTTGAGGGCTAAGTTCACGGTGAGTTGGGCCAAGGATCGGGGAAAGGAGCCCGGTGGGCGGGAAAGGGAGAGTGACCTGCATTTCAGCACCGCCGACAAGACAGCCGCCCGCGCCAAGGCGCCGCCTCGGATGACCGCAGCATCCGGGGGCCTGGGGGTGGGGGACCGTTGACGGCCGCCATTGCACCCGGCGCTCCGGCAACCCTTCTCGACGCGTTGGCCGAAGCCATCAGCCGAGCCGGCCGCCACAACCCTGGTGATCAGGTCGCACCGGCCGCGATACTCTGGCCCGACGAGGCCCGCGAGTGGGAACCTATCTTGCCGCTTCTGGAAGAGCGCCTCCCCCTGCTGACCCTGGGGCCGTACGAGCCGGCGCGACAGACCGGTCCGGCTATCTGGATCAGGTGCGCTCTGGCCGGGACTATCGGTCGGAAACAGGGCCAGCCGGAGGGCATTCCCGTGGTCTATCTTCCCGGGGTGGGTCCAAGCGGCTTGCGTCCAGACGACGATTGCCCGGATGGACTCAGGCCTCTGGCCGAACTGCAGTACCGGGGATCCGCTTGGGTCGGGAAGAGGGGCCGTTCGTGGACGGTGGCCTCTTTCCTCGAAATCAGCGATGGTGGGCTAGGCATCCGGGTGGGCGCCGACGCCGAGACCCGTAAAGCCATGCGCGGCGCTCTGACGAAGCTGGTCCGGGAACCGCTTGAGCGGCTCCGCGTCTCGGCCCCGTTGAGGGCCCAGTTCTTTAACGCGCTTCTCAGCCCCGACGAGGTCGGAACCTTGCTTCACTGGCTTGACGACCCAGCGGGCTGTCGCCGGGAGTTGGACGCCGCGGAATGGGAGGCGTTCTCGAAGGTCATCGAGCAGAAGTACGGCTGCAGCCCGGAACGGGACGGACCGATTTCTGTCGCTCGATTGCTGGGCCGGCGTGGGGGGCCGTGGGCCGTGGTCTGGCAGCGGTTCGCGGAGGCCCCTCAAGTTTACCCCCGCGTCGCGGAGGTTCTTCGGCAGGCCTGCCCGTCGGGGCAACTGCCATTGTTTGAGGCGCGAGACGCCTGGCCTCAGGTCAACAGCGAAGACGAGGGACTCCTGCGCAAGGCCCTCGTCGCGCTGCCACCGCTCTCGCCACCAGAGGCCCGCGCCCGCATAGCTGACCTCGAAGCGGAGCATGGGCCCCGCCGGAGTTGGGTCTGGGCTAAGCTGGGGCTGACCCCGCTCGCGAACTCCCTGGAGGCGCTGGCTCGCCTGGCCCGCCTGGTTGAGAGGCCCCTTGTTGGCGCTTCCGTCGACGAATATGCCACGGCTTACGCCGACTGGGGGCACCGCGTTGATGCCGCCTTTATGGATGCCCTGGGCTGTGTCACTGCGGCGCAAGACGCGCCGGCCGTGAAGACTGCTGGTGAGTGGCTCTACCGAGACTGGGTGGAGGCCGCGGCGGAGGGCTTCGCTAAGCTGGTTGGCGCTGCGGCAGCGGGGGGCGGCTATCGACCCAGCCCGGGACTGGAGGCTGAGCCCGGCACCATTCTCCTATATACCGACGCGTTGCGCTTTGACGTAGGTGCGAAGCTAACTCAGGCTCTGCGCCAGGCTGGCCTTCACGTCGAACTGACCTGGAGTTTAGCGGCGCTGCCTACAGTCACCGCCACGTCGAAGCCGGCTGAGACACCCCTTGCGGAATTGCTCACAGGAGGCACGGGGCTGGAGCCTTCCCTAAGCGCCTCAGGCCCGCCGCTAAGTGCGGACGGCTTCCGCCGTTTGCTGGCCGGCCGGGGTTACCAGGTACTGGCGGAGGATGAAACGGGGAATCCGAAGGAGCGGGCCTGGACTGAGCTGGGCTCGATAGACAGCTACGCCCACCAGAATGGCTGGCGGCTTGCCCACGTCCTTCCGGCCGAGATCGCCCGCCTGCTTGAGCGTGTCCAGGGACTCCTTGATGCCGGATGGGAGACGGTAGTCGTGGTCACCGACCACGGCTGGCTGCTACTCCCCTCGGGCCTGCCCAAGGTTCATCTTCCCGAGCACCTTACTGAGTTGCGCAAAGGTCGTTGTGCGCGGCTCAGAGCCGGACAGGATACTGAGTTCCAGACAGTGCCCTGGCACTGGGACCCCGCCGTGAGAATCGCGCTGGCCCCCGGTATCTCCTGTTTCGAGGCGGGGAAAGAGTACGAGCACGGAGGGCTGAGTCCGCAGGAGTGCGTTGTCCCGTTGCTGAAGGTCACGAGAGACGGAGGAGGTCAGGGGGGACCCCTCCGGATGGGGGAGCTGTCTTGGCGTGGGCTCCGTTGTAGCGTGACAATCGAGGCTGCCCGGCCGGGACTGATGGTTGACCTAAGGACGAAGCCCGGCGATCCAGGCTCGTCCATTGTCACCGAGGCCAGGCCTCCAGACTCCGCTGGGATGATTTCGCTTCTGGTCCCGGATGACCGACTCGCGGGCGCGGCGGCGGTCTTGGTAGTGTTTGGAGCAGATGGGACCGTGTTGGCCCAGGAGTTCACGACGGTAGGTGGGTAGGAAGCCATGGAGCTAGACGCCCTTGATGCTATGGCGGCCAAGGCATTTGACGGCTACATCGTCCGCAAGGATCTGGTCCGGCGTTTCAAGGGGCAGTACCCGGTGCCCACCTACGTGGTGGAGTTTCTCCTCGGACGCTACTGCGCTACCATCGTCGAGGCTGAGATTGTCGAGGGTCTCGACATGGTCGAGAAGCAGATGAAGGACCGCGCCGTGCGAACCGGTGAGGAGGAGCTGTTTAAGTCCCGCGCGAGAGAGCAGGGTTCGGTGCGGCTCATCGATCTGGTGAGCGTCCGGCTCGACACCAAGACCGACTCCTACCTGGTCACCCTCCCGAGTCTCCAGTTGACTGATGTGCGGGTGGAGGACGGGGTCGTCTCGGAACACGAGCGGCTTCTGACCGGCGGCTTCTACGCCGAGGTCACCTTGAACTACGATGGTCGCATCGCGGAAGAGCGCAACGGCCGGCCCTTCGCGGTCGAAGGTCTTCGCCCCATACAGCTCTCCAAGCGCAATGCCCTTGAGGAGTTCGCCCGGGGTCGGGCCGGCTTTACGACGGAGGGCTGGAAGCAGTTCCTCCTGCGCAGCGTGGGCTTCGAGCCGGAGAGGCTCACCTCGAGGGCTCGGGACGTGCTCCTGCTACGCATGGTGCCCCTGGTGGAATGGAACTACAACATGGTTGAGCTGGGCCCGCGAGGGACCGGCAAGTCGCATCTCTTCCAGCAGATCTCGCCCTACTCGCATCTAGTGTCAGGCGGGAAGACCACCGTGGCAAGGATGTTCGTCAACATGGGCACGGGCCAACGCGGGCTGGTCACGCAATACGACGTGGTTTGCTTTGACGAGATTACCGGGGTCAGCTTCGACCAAAAAGACGGCGTTAACATCATGAAGGGCTACATGGAGTCCGGGGAGTTCAGCCGTGGTCGAGAGAGCATACGCGCAAGCGGGAGTATCGTCCTCGTTGGCAACTTCGACGTGGACGTGGCTCACCAACAGCGGGTTAGCCACCTCTTTGGCCCGCTCCCGCCAGAGATGCGGGGAGACACCGCCTTCATGGACCGTATTCACGCCTACTTACCCGGCTGGGATGTTCCGAAGCTGCACACGTCTCTGCTGACCGACCACTTCGGCCTTGTGAGCGACTTCCTCTCCGAGGCTTGGACCCAGTTGCGGTCTGAGAACCGGCTCCAGGCAATGCAAGGTCGCGTCCGGTACGGGGGAGCTCTGAGCGGCCGGGACACGACCGCCGTCAACAAGACCGTGAATGGCCTCCTGAAGTTGCTCTACCCGGAGGCGACCTCGGCAATTAGCGATACTGACTTGGAGTGGGCCGTGCGGCTGGCCATGGAGTCGCGCCGGCGAGTCAAGGAGCAGCAAAAGCGTATCGGCGCTGCGGAGTTTCGAAACACGGCCTTCAGCTATCAGATGGGAGACAACGGTGTCGAGCAGTTCGTGACCACACCTGAACTCGAGAGCGACAACACGATAGGGAGCGATCCGCTTCCGCCGGGTCAGGTCTGGGCCATCAGCCCTGGTGGCGTGGACGAGAATGCGGGGCTCTATCGAATTGAGGTCAATGAGAGTCCTGGCTCGGGCGCGAAGATCATCAACGTGCCTGTGCCCGGACCTTTCAAGGAGAGTGTGAAGACGGCGGAGCAGAACCTCCTGCACCGGGCCAAGGAACTGGTCGGTGACAGAGACCCGAGAGAGCACGAGTTCACCATACAACTCAGGGCTTTCGACGCCTCGCGGAGCGGAGCGGCCCTCGGGTTGCCCGCCCTGCTGGCTCTCTGCAGTTCTCTTCTCGGGAAGAGCCTGAGGGGCGGTTTGACTGCGGTCGGCGGGCTCGGCCTGGGGGGCGGACTGGAACCCGTGTACAACGCCGTCAGCATCGCGGAGTTGGCGATTGAGAAGGGCGCCGCCACCCTCCTGGTGCCGGTCTCCGCCCGGCGCCAGATGAACGACCTATCGGACGATATGGCGACGAAGGTGGCTGTGCTCTACTATGGTGACGCCCGGGAGGCCCTGATCAAGGCTCTGGCGGACTGATGTCGTGGCCGGTCTTAGACTGACCCAGTAGGGCCGACCATGAATTGACCCACCCCCCAGCGAAAGCACCTTCCGAGTCTGAGAGGATTCGGGGGTGCAAGATGAATGCTGGAGGGTGGGAATGTGAGACAGATCTTCGAACTCAAGGGTCAGGGCCGTTCCATCAGGGAGATCTCCAGGACCTTGGGGATCTCGAAGAACACCGTTAAGAAGTACCTGCGTTGCCCTGGGGTACCTAAGGCGCAGCCCCGGCCGAGCCGGTCGTCACTGTTGGATCCTTTCAAGGAGCATCTGCGGATGCGCCTGGCCGAGGGTGTGCTCAACTGCAACGTGCTCCTGCGTGAGATGAAAACCCTCGGCTATCGCGGCGGGAAGACCATTCTCAAGGACTATCTCAAACCCTTCCGGCCACCCCGGCAGCCGAAGGCCACACTCCGCTTCGAGACTAGGCCGGGGGAGTACGCCCAGGTGGACTTCGGGCTGTTCCGATACCAGACCCGCGAGGGCCACACCCGCCTCATCTGGGCCTTCGTCATGGTCCTCAGTTGGTCCCGGGCCATCTACGTCGAGTTCATTCGCCGGGCGGACGTCGGAAGCTTCATCCGGTGTCACGTCAACGCCTTCCGCCACTTCGGCGGCGTGCCGTTGCGGTGTCTCTACGACAACGCCAAGGTCGTGGTCGTCGGCCGCGACGCCGGCGGCCGGCCGGTGTTCAACACGAGGTTCTTGGACTTCAGCCTCCGGGTGGGTTCAGACATCACCCTGTGCCGCCCGCGGCGGGCCCAGACCAAGGGACGAGTGGAGAGGGCCATCAAGTACATCCGGGACAACTTCTGGTCGACAGCCCGGTTCACCGACCTGGATGACCTGAACCGGAAGGCCCTGGAGTGGGTCGCTTCGGTGGCCGATGTGCGCCTGCACGGGACGACGCGCGAGCGCCCGGCTGACCGTCTTGCCCAGGAGAGGCCCCTGCTTGGGCCCCTGCCGGCCACAGAAAGCCTAGCTACGTTCTTGAGGGAAGACCGCCAGGTGGGCCGGGACGGCTACGTGCAGTGGGAGCAGAGCTGGTACGGGTGGTCCTGCAAGTGGGCCGGCCGGAACGTCCAGGTCCAGCCACACCCGGACCTCATCGAACTCTGGGCAGGGGACCAGCGGCTCATCGTTCATCCCCGGGCAACTCGTCCCGGCCAGAGGTTCCGGGCTCCGGGCCAGTGGGCCGGCCTCAGCCTCGATGACCGGCCGCCCGTGAAGGAACCCCTGGCGGTCCAGATCCCCTCGGTCCAGGTCCAGAAGCGGTCTCTGAAGGTCTATGAGGAGCTACAGGGGGTGGCCGGGCGATGATCGCCGTCGAGAAGGCCCGCATGCACCTCGAGCAGCTCGGCCTGGCCCAGGCCGCCGAGGTCCTCGACGCCCGGCTCGAGGCAGCGGCGAAGGGGCAGGCGCCCTACGCCGACTTCCTGGCCGACCTCCTCTCGGTCGAGGCCGCCGCCAGGAGGGAGCGCTACCTCATCACCAGGACCAAGGTGGCTCACCTGCCGTTCCGGCGGACCCTGGAGGAGTTCGACTTCTCCTTCCAACCCTCGATCGACGAGCGCCAGATCAAGGAGCTGGCCAGCCTGTCCTTCGTGCCGGAGGCCACCAACATCATCCTCCTGGGTCCGCCCGGAGTGGGCAAGACCCACATAGCCGTGGGCCTGGGGATCAGGGCCATCGAGCAGGGCCACGGGGTCTACTTCATGAAGGCCGAGACCCTCATCGAGGATCTGCGGAGAGCGATGACCGAGCACACCTTCGAACGCCGGATGAGGGTCTACCTGACCCCCAAGGTGCTGATCATCGACGAGTTCGGGCTCTGGCCCTACGACCGGCAGGCGGCCACCGCCCTGTTCTCCTTGGTCTCGGCCAGATACGAACGTGGCAGCATCATCATGACCTCCAACAAGGGGTTTGGGGAGTGGGGCGAGGTCCTGGGAGACCCCGTCATCGCCACCGCCATCCTCGACCGGCTGCTCCACCACAGCCACGTCCTCAACATCCGTGGGGAGAGCTACCGGCTCAGGGAGAAGAAACGGGCCGGGCTGTTCAATCCGCCCAATGGCCAGGGGGAGGTGAGACCTCCTCAGTGAACTGAGGGGGTGGGTCAATTCCAAACCGGCCCCGGTGGGTCAATTCTCAGCCGGCCTTGACACTGTCTGAGTCAAAGGCCAGGAGACCGGAGAGAATGGCTTAGGAGGAATGAGCATGGACTGGTCGGGCTTCGTACCCGACGTGATATCGACCTTTGCCGGAGCGTTTCTGGGCGCCGGACTTGCATGGCTAGTGGCGGTGCGGCAGTTTCAGCGAGAGACGGTCGCGCGGGCGGAGAGGGACCGTCAGGTCGCCGCCGACCTCCAGGACCAGATTCGCCTTGAGCTACGGGACAACATCGCGTCGGCCCGCCAAGCTGCTGATGCGCTGGGGACTAGCGGTGCTATCGGAGCGGACGGTTGGCGTCTAGCTTCGACCATGGCAGAGCCGATCACCGACCGATTCCACCACGACCTAGTGAACAGCGGCCTCCTTAAATACGTGAGTGAGCGTGACCGGAAGAAGTACTACGCGACCTACAGGGCACTCCAGGGTCTCAAGGATAGGGTAAAAGCCGGAGAGGTAGTCCTCAACTTCGGCGGGCCGCAAGTATCCTCAGTCTACCTTGATGGCACCCGCAAGGCGGCGCAGTCCGTCCTCGATTTCGTCAGTCGACCCTAGCGGCCGCCCTACCTAAAGGGGTTCAGTTCGAGCCCGAGGATGGACTGGATGATCTCGCGGACACACTCCTCGAACTTGTTCCAATCGGAGAGATCCACGTAGCATAGCTTGTCGAGAGAGGGGGGCAGCGGAGTCGCATCGAGCCTCACCGGGATGATCTTGTATCCGGTGGTGGCCACCCGTCTGTTCACGGCCGTCTCCATCTCGTCAATGCACCATCTACTCGCCGAATAGGCGGCACTCCAAATGACTATTCCGCCTGAACCCGTCCACCCGTTCCGATCCAAATCGTCCACCCACTCCGACTGAACCCGTCCACCTCGCGATAGCGAAGCGGCGCCCGGACACCACATCGGCCCATAGGGGTTCCTTCCGCCCGCTGGAAGCTGCCGAGACGTGAGTCTTGGGAAGGGGAACCTCTCTTGGCCAATCGGTAGGGTCGGGCGCGGGGCGCGGTGCCGTCGTCTCCGACGGTCCGTTTCCCCGGCCCGCCCTCCGAACCGGACGTGCGGGTCTCCCCGCATCCGGCTCTCCACAAGCCCGTGCCGTTGTCAATGACCTGTCAACCGTTCGTCTCGCTCCAGGGTGTTGGGATGCGCGACCCCCGGTAGTAGTACCTCCGCACGGAGACCGATGCTGGGTTGAACAACGCGACCTTGCCCTCGGTAGGACACCACCCCGGTAAGTAGCGCCGGCGCAAGCCTCTCCAGATGGTCCGGCGGTGCTTCTTTCGCAGCCATCCCACGACCCTGCGCCACGCGAAAGCGCGCAGGTAGCTGAACGTCCGCTTGGACACACCGAACCGGAAGTAGTTGGTCCAGCCCCGCAGCACCGGGTTGAGCCGGTACAGGAGCACCGCGAGGGTGGCGTTGGTGTTCCCCACAGTCAGTTCCCGCGTTCTCGCCTTGACCCGCTCCAACGATTTCTTGGAGGGGTAGACGTAGACGTAGTACCGCTGCGTGCCCCGCTTCCGGTGGCGTTGGATTCGCCAGCCGAGGAAGTCGAAACCCTCGTCGATGTGGCACACCTTCGTCTTCTCGTCCGACAGGCGCAGGCCCATCGGTGCGAGCGCTACGGCTACGCTCTCGCGGAGCGCTTCGGCATGGTCGCGGGTGCCGCGAACCAGCAGTACGAAGTCATCCGCATAGCGGACCAAGCGCCAGTTCGCAAGGCCGTGGCGGTGCCGCCGTCGGCGCGAGGCAAATGTGGCGCTTTGTGTCCGCCAGGTGTCGACGAACCAGTCGTCAAGCACCGACAGCGCGGCGTTCGCCAACAGCGGCGAGAGGATGCCCCCCTGCGGGGTTCCGGTGATGGTGCCCCGGTGCTGGCCGTCCTCGGAGAGGATACCCGCCTTCAGGAACGCCTTGACCAAAGCCAGCACATGCTTGTCGCCGACGCGCCGACGCACCCGGTCCATGAGGGCCACGTGGTCAATCTCGTCAAAGCACGCCACGATGTCCGCCTCCAGGACCCAGTCATAGGTACGGGAAACGTGGTGGTGTGCCTCAGCGATGGCATCATGGGCACGGCGGTTCGGGCGGAAGCCGTAGGAGCACGGCTGGAAGTCCGCTTCGAAGATCGGTTCCAGTACCAGCTTTAGCGCAGCCTGGACTGTCCGGTCTCGCACCGTGGGGATGCCAAGGCGTCGGAACTTGCTGGTGCCCGGCTTTGGTATCAGTCGCTCCTTTACGGGCTGGGGGCGGAATGTATGGGCCTTGAGGTCGGCCCGAAGCTCGGCCAGGAAACTCTCCACGCCTGGCTTGGCCTCGATGGACCGGGCGGTATGCCCATCCACTCCGGCAGTACGCGCCCCCGTGTTACCCCGGACCCGGCTCCACGCCACCATGAGCGTCGCCGGGTCGCAGACGAGATTGAACAGGTCATCGAACCGGCGGCTCGAATCGTC